>JAESGK010000033.1_pt1 | contig 203737 bp, 179 predicted proteins | sample 9269681 | NCBI WGS metagenome assembly JAESGK01 (sample SAMN14515347, study PRJNA621673) | algae metagenome | isolation source: Timaviella obliquedivisa GSE-PSE-MK23-08B and co-occurring heterotrophs from... | place: USA: Grand Staircase Escalante National Monument, Utah | collected 2006-08-15 | reverse complement strand
GACATCGACCTTCCCACCATCAAGGCCAACATCGCAAAGCTGGCCCGGCGTCGCGCCATCGGAAAAGCCGCCTTCGCCAAAAGCCGCCCATCAGAACGCTGAAAGGGCCGACACCGGACGGTTACGAGCATGTTCCTGCGCCCTCCTGCGGGGTCCACGCCCGCCGGCAGCGTCGTGAACAGCGCCTCGCGTGGAACCTGCGTCAGGCCGGACGCGCCATTGACATGGATGAAGCGCCAGAGCCGGCGCGTCACCATGGCGGGGTAATAGGCGATGTTTTCACGCAGCCAGGCGGCGGCGATCCGGCCCAGGAAGTCTCGCCGGTCGAGTTCGTTGGAGTAGCGCTGGGCCAGCCTCTGGATGTTGCGGATGCCGAACTGCCGCAGCACCTCGCCGTCGGAGAGGCGCAATTCGGCGTAGGGCTCGGGGCCGATAGAGGCTGCGCCGCTATTCCACAGGAAGCTTTCGTAGCCGGTGGTCGAGAGCGGCACGATGGCGTCGAACTGGCTATAGTTGCGGATGATCCAGGGCGACCATGCGAGAACCAGCCCCGCCAGCCCGGCAGCGAACACGCGCAGCAGCAGGCGCGGCGGCGCGCTCCGGGCCGAGAGACGGGCCGACAGCCAATGACAGAGCGCCATCAGAACCGGCAGCGCCAGCGCCGCAGGCACATATTGCGGGCGGTTCAGTCCGAGCAGGATGGCGCTCGCCCCGGCGAAGAACGCCGACGCCGGACTGCCCGTGCGGATGGCCCGCAGCGCGAGCGCGGTCGTCGCCATCAGCAGCGCTTCCGACAGTCCTTCCGTAGAGAGCTTGTAGCTCCAGAAGGTCGACGGGCGACTCAGCGCGACGATCGCGAGGAAGGCGGCCCCTAGCCAGGGCCTGCGCGTGGACCGCCCCAGTTCGAGCGCCAGAGCCAGCGCGGCGGTAAACGCCAGCGTCTGGATCATCACGCGGTAGACAACCTCGAAATGCGCCTCCCCAGCATGATCGAGATGGCGATCGCGCCCGGTGTCGCCGGCGTAAAATAGGCCATCTGGTCGGGCGGGATCCCGAAGGTGAACTGCGTCGCGATCATGCGCGCGACCCTGATATAGTCGCCGATGTCCGAGAAGGGCTCCTCGAAGGTCCGCGACCAGTAGCCGATCCGCAAACCCTAGAAGGCCGCCGTTCCGAGAATCAGGATGCCGACCGCCAGACGTCCGATAGCTACTGAACCGCCGGCTGAGCGATAGATATCCATGTCGGACAGCCTGACTCAGACTTTGGGAATCAACGCCAGATACTCGGCTTCGTCGTGGTTCGGATCGGACTGGTCCGGCGTTGAGAACAGCACGGCACCGCTCCAGTGCGAGAAGCTGCCTCGGCCCTCTGCGGCGATCAGATCATGCGGCGTATGCGCTGGTCCCAATGCTTGCCCATTCCGAAGCAGGCGTATCGGAGAGACTGAGCCGGCAACATCATCGGCGATAGAGGCCAGATCGGGGCAACGGGCTTCCCACATGTGTCCGCGAATCTGCGCGAAGGGGCGCTGCAAAGGCGTGACGTCGCAGGCGACCAGAATGCTCTTGCCGCGGATGTAGCGCGACGATGGACCGGGCGCAGGCCCTGCCAGCACAAGGCCGCCCCGGCCATCGGACACTACTTCGCCGACCAGGGCAGAACGGTTGAAGGCGAAGCGCCGTTCGTCCGGCGCAAGCTTCACATCGTTGTCCAGGGTAATCTCGCCCGTGGCGGCTACGGTAGCCGGCAGTCCGTGCTTCAGGCCGGCCTCAACTTCGTGCTGGTAACCGTCCGGCCAGGCCACCAGGGCCTCGTAACTTTTGCCGTTCGTATTGGGATCGCTGTTGTCCGTTGCAGCGAAGTATAAATCCCCGCCCCAATGCGAGAAGCGCCCCTCTCCAGAATTGACGATATCCTCATGCGTGGTGTGCGGCCTCGGCAATTGCCTGTCGTTCTCGAACAGGAAAACCGGTGACCGTCGCTCGCCGCCACCTGAATGATCGGCGACCGCGGTCAGTTCAGGTGCGGATCTCACCCACATCGCGCCACGCGCCTGTCGAAAGGGCGCGTCGAGTGTTATCCGCTCGGCGCAAACGACATAATGTTTGCGCCTCGCTGCCGCCTCCACTGATCCTCCTGCGTCCACGATGACGCTGCCATCATCTCGCACGACAACAGGTCCGCGCAGTTCGCCATCGGAGATGAGGAGAAGCTCGCAGCGATCGCTGCCAAGCGGCTTTGCGGGGAGGAAGCCCGCGACGCCTTCGCTGCGGCGCTCGAACGGGCCGGTCACCCTGCGGCCAAAACGTCTGGCCATGGAGTTGCCGCCGGGAACCGGCGTGTCGATGATCGTCCCGAGTTCCGCCTCGCGAACGAAGGCGAACTCATTGCAACCATAGCCGGCGCTGCAATCAAACAGATTGCTCAGCCGGAAGCCGTCCTCCGCGAAGATGTCGATGGTCTCCTCGACGGTGGCGCGCTCATAGGGCAGGCCGCCAATCCAGTCGATCCAATCATGCCAACGGCTCATGCCGCGGCGTGAAATGTTGGCGTAGTCGCGCCAGGTGTTCAACCACTGGGAAGCGGTGCCGGCGGCAAGATGGCGTCGCAATTCCCGCCATTCGTCGCGTGCGATGATCGACATGGCATAGAGCAGCGCGGCCGTCTTCGGAAGCGCATTGTAACGCTCCTTGATGCGCTGCCATTCATCTGTCGCGTCACCAAGATCGTTATAGATAGCAATAAACAACGTGCCGCCCATCTTCACAAGCGGCTTCACGTTTTCAAATGCTTGATGCATTTGTCCGGTATGGTGCAAAACGCCCCAAGAATAGACAATATCAAATTGGCCAAGTTTTGCCAGATAGTCACGATCGAGCACCGAGCCGCGCTCAACTTTCCAGTCAGGATCATCTGCAAAATAGCGTCTGCGCAACTCTTGGGTACAACCGAAGGAATCCGGATCGTAGTCAAAAGAATGAACCTGCGCTCCCAAGCGGCGTGCGGCAAGGCTGAAAAGGCCACTCCCGCTGCCGATATCAAGGAATGTCTTTCCTTTCAGCGAGTCAATCTTGAGAAATGCTGAAAGAGATTTGACGGCTAAATCTATTCGATCGTCGTTTAAGCGAGCTAGGAACCTTGCCCAGTTCTTCCCGAATGAGAAACGGTCGCCGCTGTCGACCTCGGTTTGGAACTGCTGTGACAAAGATGACATCAGGACTCTCGTGACATTTCACGGCAACGGTCTAGGATCGTCGTTGCTTCACCCGTAGCATCAACGATGTCAAGTTAAGCCGTTGCGGATCAACTGCGCGAGGATGTCACTCGGCTGTTTGACGAGATGCCTATGCCAGCGTATCGGAGCGGTGGTTCGCACTCGTTTTGGGGATTTGTTAGGGCTATGTGTGGAATTGCAGGCCTCGTCATGCCCCGCCGTGCGCCTTTCGACGGGCCTCTTGCTGAAAAAATCGTCCAGGAGATGGCGGACTGCATCCGCCATCGCGGACCTGACGGCGACGGCGTCTGGCGCGATCCGCAAGGGCGCGCCGTTCTCGGTCAGAAGCGCCTCGCGATCATCGACACCTCCGACGCCGGGCTGCAGCCTTTCGTGAGCGGCAATGGCCGCTGGTGGATCACCTTCAACGGCGAGATCTACAACTTTCAGGAGCTCCGCAGCAGCCTGGAGGCTGCCGGGGTCCATTTGCGCGGCCGCACCGATACGGAGGTTCTGCTCGAAGGCGTCGCTCTGTATGGTGCTGACTGGTTGTCGCGCCTCGACGGCATGTTCGCCTTCGCCGCCTTCGACACGTTGACCGGCGAGACGCTGATCGCGCGCGATCCATTCGGCGAGAAGCCTCTCTACTATATGGAGTTGGCCGGACGCGGCCTGGCCTTCGCCTCCGAGCTGCAGGCGATCGAAAAAGTTCCAGGCTTCGATGGAACGGTCAATGTCGACGCCATGGCGGAGATGCTGACCTTCCAGTATATCGGCGCGCCTCGCACGATCTATGCCGCAGTCAAGAAGCTGCCGCCCGGCTGCTGGATGCGAATTTCGAGTGACGGCGAGATCGAGATCAAACGCTATTTCCGCTTCGATCCGGGGCATGATCTGTTCGAGAACCGCTCGATGGCGTCGCTCGCCGACGAGCTGGAGGAGATTCTCGTCCGTTCGTTGAGGGGTCGTCTGATCGCGGACGTCCCGCTCGGCGCCTTCCTGTCGGGCGGGGTCGATTCCTCCACAGTCTGCGCGCTCATCCGGCGGCGGCTCGACACGCCCCTGAAGACCTTCTCGATCGGCTTCAAGGGTGCGCCGGAGAGCGAGCACGAGACGGCCCGGCTCTTCGCCAGGCACCTCGGCACCGAGCATCATGAGGAGATCGTCCAGCCCAACAGCGCCGACTTCCTCCTCGGCATTGGCGGCCTTCAGGACGAGCCGAATGCCGACAGCTCCTGCCTGCCGACCTACATGCTGTCGCAGTTCTGCCGGAAGCATGTCACGGTCGCCATCTCCGGCGATGGCGGCGACGAGATGTTTGGCGGCTATGGCCGCTATTTCGCGACGCTCGAGGAGCAGTCACGCTACGACGACGGCCTGGTGTCGAACTGGCGTCCAGGAGATACCTACTACGCCAGCCGTATCCTGGTCTCGCAAGAGCCGCATCTGCAGGAGCTTATGGGGTTTGTGCCGCAGGATTTCGGCCGCTTCGTCACCGGGTTGCGCGAGGACATGAATCAGCGCCGGCCCGGCCTGCTGGCGGCGATGCGACGCCATGACGTCGAGCACTACCTGCCGGGCGCCGTGATCCCCAAGGTCGACCGGATGAGCATGCGCCATTCGCTGGAGGTGCGCACGCCGTTCCTCAATGTCGAACTCGCCCGTTTCGCCGAGCGCCTGCCGGACGACATGATGATCCGCAACGGGCGCGGCAAGCTCGTGCTCAAGGAGGTCGCCTATCGCTATCTCCCGCGCGAACTGATCGACCTGCCCAAGCAGGGCTTCGCCCTGCCCATGTCCGACTGGGCCCGCAACGCTCTTCTCGACACGGCGACGCGCCTGCTCGATACGGATGATTCGCGCATCGCAAGCGGCTTCGGCAAGGCGGGCGTTTCGAAATTCCTCGATCGTCAGCGCTCGGCGGGTGGCTTCTCGGCCTATCAGGTCTGGGCTGTCGCGACGATGGAATCCTGGCTCAGACATCATCCGGCAGTTCTGCCGGACGTGCGGCGGCTGCAGGTCAGCCCGAAGACGCGCCACGCTCCCAAGGTTAAGCTCGCCCATCCGATCAGAGCCGGGCTCTACGCCATTGGGACGATCTCGAAGGCCGACCTCGCGTCGGAGATCGCCGTACCCGTCGTCATCCCGACCCTCCTCGTGAACTACTTGGTGGAAAGTGCGAAGGAGTGCGGACCGCTCCATGGAGCCCCGCAGCCTGTACCGTTCGCCGATCTGTCCAAACCGCTCTCCGTCGGCGATCAGACGAGGCTGGAGCGTATGGCGGGCGGGACGGCTGTGCTGCTCGATACTGATGACGTCGCCAAGCTCGATTTCGCGGCGATTGGCCGGCTGCGGTCGCTCGGTATTGCGAAGCTCGCCTACGTCGACCTTCATTCCGACGATCGTATCATTGAGCTCAGTTTCCGGTCGAACAAGGGAGGGCTCGGGCGGCTCGCCAACCTCTGGTTCAAGCGGGTTGGCACGTTCTCCAACAGGCGGCTTGCGCGCAGGTTTGCTGGCGCGAAGCCGATCCGGAGCGGCCCAGGCTTCCGCCTCGAAAGCGGCGCGCTTGGCGCAGTGAACCCCATACCCGACAAAGAATTGAGCGGCCGATACGCCTTGTTCGAGGGCGGGCGGCAATTGCCGCCGCTGCATTGCTCCCATGCCGAGATCGAAGCGCATGGTGGGGGACGCTATTCCGTTTACAATCAGGAAGTGCTGTTCTCTGCGACGGAGACCGAACGGCGGTACCGTGTGCCATACTGGCTGGTTCCCGTGACGGCTGAGACCGCGCCGCTTCTGGAAATCGTCCAACGCTCAATCCCGGGATCGGAGCTGGTTCCAACCGCGACGCCCCGGGTCGAGCGCTTCTTCCAGCCGACCGATGGCAAAGGGTTCCGGCTTTCTCCCGGCGATCACATCGCGGTTTGCACGCACGCCCTGCCACCTGGCGGCGCGGAACGGCAATGGGTTTATCTGGCTCAGGGGTTGAAGGCGCTGGGCTATCGTGTAACGTTCATCACATTCAGGTCGACCGAGGGCACAAACGGGCATTACCTGCCGCAGCTTTCGCGAGCCGGCATCGAACATGTCAATGCCGGCGATGTGGCGTTCAGGGACCTTATCGCCACGACGCCAGATATGCGCGCCCTGTATGACATCATGGTTTTGTTCGGCCGGCACTGCCCGCGATCCGTCCTGAGTGCGATGCAGGTGTTGCAGACGGTCGCGCCGAAGGCGGTCATCGCTCAACTCGACGAGCCCAATCTCGTTTTCGCGGCCGCCGCGCGCGCGCTCGGGATCGGCAGGACCGTCGTCTCGTTCCGGAACCATAATCCGAGCAATTTCGATTATCTGATGCAGGACTGGTTCTTGCCCGTCTATCGCATGATCGCGCGCTCCGGCGCGGTTCGCTTCACGGGCAATTTCCAGGGCGCCGTCGATGATTACGCCGACTGGATCGGGATCGATCGCAGCCGCATGGTGACGATCGCCAATGCGATCGACGCCGATTTCTTTGCCGGTCCGCTCAAGGCTCGCTCAGTCCTGAGGTCGGAGCTCGGCGTCGCTATTGATGCGCCGACGGTGCTGGGGGTTTTCCGCCTGTCGGCGGAGAAGGCGCCACTTGACTTCGTCGAGGTCGCCCGACGCGTCGCTGCCGCCGTGCCGGGCGTACGCTTCCTGATTGCCGGCATCGGCCCGATGCGCGTCAAGATCGAGGAGAAGATCGACGAACTGGGGCTGGGCGATGTGGTGAAGCTGCTCGGTCGGCGCGACGACGTGCCCGCACTGCTTGGCGCAGCCGACATGATGCTACTGACCTCGCGACTGGAGGGCATGCCCAATGTGGTGCTGGAGGCTCAGTTCGGCGGTCTACCGGTCGTCGCAACGGATGCCGGAGCGTCAGGGCAGATCGTGGCCGATGGCGAGACCGGCTATATCCGTGGGATCGGCGATGTCGAGGCGCTCGCCGATCGTTGCATCGCGCTGCTCAGGGATCCCGACCTGCGGTCGCGGATGTCTGCCGCCGCGAAGGCCCGCATCGGACAGGAGCATTCCAAGGAGATGCTGGCGCAGCGTTACGTCGATGTGCTGAACGCCATGATATGACATCGGACGTTCTGCGCCGGTTCGGGCGCTGGATACTATGAACTGCGGCGTCGCCGGGCAAAATCCCGCGCGGCCTTCGCGGCAGCCCCGACGACCGGCATCGGCTCGACGCGGTCGTAGAGCGCGGCGGCCAGACGGAGCAGCCGGTGGCGAATGCCGCTGAGCTTGAACCGGATCCGGTTGAGTTCCTGTGCGAAGCGCTTTCTCTCGCGCGCCGCGCGATAATCCCGGCGGACCATCTCGGCGAACAGGTTGACCGACTGGTCGTGCGGCGCTGAATGGTTTCGGACGCGTCCGAGATGTCGTTCGATCGGCGCCAGCATCGCGGGCGCCTTCTCGGCGACGATCATTCTCCAGTCCGAGATGCCCGGCAGCTTCATCGGGTTGTCGCGCAGCAGTTCGACCTTGATGAACGGCAGCCCTGCGTCGCAGATGATTTCGCGCCAGAGGAAATGCGTCGGATTGGCCGCGATGCGAGGCGGCAACATGTCCTTTTGCGGCGGAAAAGCCGAATAGGAACTGAAGCCGTTGCGCGACATGAATTCGGCCAGCCCGACCTCGCCGCGCAGGATGATCTCCGTCTTTGTAAGGTCGCCGAATGGCTGGTTCAGGAAAGTCCTGAAATCCGGATGCTGCCAGACCCGCTTGCTGAACAGAAGGAACCAGCTCTGCAGGTGAGGCTGGAATTCCTGGCTCAAAACCATTCCACGAACGTCGGCCCCGTTCCCGCTCAATTCCGAGACAGCGGCGGCCAGATCGCCGATCGGTGCATAGACGCTGTCGTTCGCGAGCAGGAGGTCCCCTGTGCAGCAATGCGCCCAGTCGTTGAATCCTCTCGCCCATGACCCGAAATCGAGTCCGATATTCTCTCTCACGATGACGTCGATCACGTCGGGAGTCAGGCCTTGCCGAGCCGCCATATCCAAACTGGCGGTCGAAATCACCACGATCTTGAAGCCGCATGAGCCGAGCGCTTCGAGATAGCTCCGGACATGGTCAGCGATCACGCCATCCACATCGTAATGGGCGAACAGACAGAGGCGCGAAAGGTCGTTTTGCCGGGGCAAGCCGGGCAATGCGGCGAGAGTTGGCAGGTTGCTCACGTTACGACGATCTGGGCCAGGCAAGATGCCAGAACGCTAGATATCTCCCTTGCCCGGTCATGTCGAGCCGGCGGCGCTTGTGAAGACTTGTGCGTAGCGTTATCCAGCACTCCCGCACGAAGGAAGACAGGGCATGGCAGCGCCGATATTCGAACTCGATGGCCGACGTGTCTGGGTCGCAGGCCACAGGGGGATGGTCGGCTCTGCATTGGTGCGGGCCCTTGAAACGCGGAGGGTCGAGACGATCCTCGCCGATCGTTCGGTCGTCGATCTGCGCCGACAGGCGGATGTCGTGCGCTTCGTCGCGCGCGAGCGGCCCGACGTCGTGCTGCTCGCCGCCGCAAAAGTCGGCGGCATCCTCGCCAACGCGACCTACCCTGCGGACTATCTCTACGACAATCTCGCCATTGCGACGAACGTCATTCACGCGGCCGCCACATCCGGCGTGGCCAAGCTGCTCTTCCTCGGCTCCACATGCATCTATCCCAAATTCGCCGACCAGCCAATCCGGGAGGAAGCGCTGCTCGGCGGCCCTCTGGAGCCGACCAATGAATGGTATGCGATCGCCAAGATCGCAGGGCTGAAGCTCGCCGAGGCTTATCGACGCCAGCTAGGCTGCGATTTCATCTCGGCCATGCCGACAAATCTCTACGGCCCGCAGGACAATTTCGATCTGAAATCGAGCCATGTGCTCCCTGCGCTGATGCGCAAGATCCATGACGCGAAGCAGGAAGGGCGGGACGTCGTCGAAATCTGGGGGAGCGGGAGCCCGATGCGCGAGTTTTTGCATGTCGACGATCTGGCGTCGGCATGCCTGCATCTCGTGGAGCATTATTCCGACGCCCTGCATGTCAATGTCGGCACGGGGCTGGACCTCAGCATCGCCGAACTCGCGCAACTCATCGCCGATGTCGTGGGATTTGAAGGGCGTTTCGTCTATGACCGGAGCAAGCCCGACGGGACACCTCGCAAGCTGACCGATAGTAGCCGGCTCGCCGCGCTCGGCTGGTCTCCCCGTTACGATCTGCGATCGGGCATCGCCATGACCTATCGTTGGTTCCAGGCTCAGGATCGCCTCGTGGAGCGCGTCTGAACGCCACGAACCAAGCGGCCTGTCAGCCCGGATCGACGGGCTTTCGCTCGCCGATCCCGGCGTTCAGGGATTGCGCCCGGTCCTTATCTCGTAGAGTGACCAGGCGGCGTTCCTGACCACCAGCCGGAACTGGGCGGGGGCGGGCGCGGCGTTAGCGGTCACGGCAAAATAGGAGCTGTATGGCCGGCTCAGCGTCAATTCGTCGGGCGACAGGGCGCCGGTCAGCACGCGCCGGTTGAGGTCGAGTTTGGCGTCGCGGCCGGCGGGATCGTTCCGCAGCTGCAAGCTCTGAAAGTAATTCGACAGGAAGACCTGCCGCCCTCCATTCGCCGAGAAGGTGTTCCAGCCGCCCAGCATGGTTGGCTCGGCGCTCGTCTGATCGGTGAAGATCAGGGCGTCGCGCGGCGTCCGTTCGCGTACCGCGCGCCAGATGTCGGCGACCTCCGTGGTGATGGGCCCCGGGGCGGCATGCATCGCGGGCAGCGGTCGGTATGCTCCGACCGCGAAGGCTGCGAGCGCAAACAGCGCGGCTACCGGCGCCGCTGCTGACATGCAAGCTGTCAGTAAAGCCGTCCGCCCGCGGATCGAGGATCGCGCAAGGCAAGCCGAGAGGGCCACGCCGCCAAGAGCGGCGGCCCAGACCCAGGGGATGCCGGTTTCAAGACCGGCCGGGTCGGTGAACAGCATAGCTGGCACGCACATCGCGATGGCGATCAGCGCAATCCTGCGTTCGCGATCGTAGGCGGGCCGGGCGCTTCCCAAAAGCAATGCTGCGGCGACCACTGCGATGACGAAATTTATAACCATGAATGTATTGACGATGATCCCGAGCAGCAGCGCCATGCCAAGCGCGGCCGCCAACGCCCAGGGTTGAGAGCGCAACAGGCACGCGGCCAGGGGGAGAACCGCCAGATCGCGCAGCGCATACGGCCATACGGCCGAGGGGGGCGCGTTCCAGCGCATCACCAGATCGCGGCTCTCCGGCCCGAGGCCGTGGGCTGCCAGCATGACCGCCCAGAACTCGCCGATCAGAACCGCCCCAAGAGCCGCCAGTCCGAGCCCGAGCACGCCCAGCATGATGAGCAATGTTCGCGGCAGGCGGCGAAAGTCGCCGACGAACCCCGAGGCGGCAACGGCCGAGAATACGAAACCTGCCGCCACCTTGGAGGTGATGGTCGCGGGAAACACGATCAGGAGGGGCAGGACGCGATTGATGATCGACGTACCCGGCATGGTCGCTAGGGTTAGGAGCGAAATCCCGAATGGAACGGCCAGCGCGACCGCCGGGCTTTCCGTGATCCAGGATGGATAGCGACCGGCTGCAATGGCGCCGAGGGCGATGATAACGACGCCGATTCTATCAAGCCGCTCACGACGGGCCCATAGGAAACCCGAGGCCGCCAGTCCGATGGACATCGTATAGAATGCGGCGCTGCTCGCAGAGAGAAACAGGCTCGGATCGATGGAGAAGGTCTTGTGCAGGGCTGCTCCCATCAGCGGGAGCAGCGTGCCGAGATGCATGAAGAACTCGCCCTCATTGCCGAGATTTCGAAGTGGAAACGGCGATACCGACAGGTTCACGACGCTCGCCGAGAAGTAGGTCATGTCACCAGACAAGGTCGACGGACTGTCTGCAACCGGGCCGCGCCAGGCCATGCCGAACGTAAGCGCCAGGGCGAAGGCGAAGCCGGTTGCCTGAAGCGCAACCTTGAGAATGGCTCGGCGCTCGCCGGGTTCGGGACGCCAGCGAGACAACATCAGGGCTGGCGCCAGCATGAACGCCGCCGCCAGCACGCCGCCCGCCGGGGCCAACAGCGCCAGAATCGAGGCGCCGCCGACAATGAGCAAGCCAAGCGGAAAGCCGAGAGCCAGAACCAGCGCCGCCGATGATTGCCTGCGGAGGATCAGCACGGCCGCCCCCGTCCCTGAAAGCCAGACGCAGGCTGCGACCAACAGCCCGAGCAAGGCATGGACAAGCACGGATGCGGCAACGACCCCACCTGCGAACAGCGCGGTGTTGCGGCCGATCGGCCCGACAAGGCCAAGCAGTGAGGGGACAAGCGCGAGCGCCGGCGCGGCCATGATCGCCAGCGCGACAGGAAACAGAAATCGGCGTCGCGAAGCCAGTCGTCGTGCAGCCTGCGCAAGGCTGCGGCGCCCAAACCAGATTGCGATCAGGTCCAGAACCGCAAGACCGGCCAGCACCGCGGGGCGCACGTCGCGCCTGGTCTCGGCCACATAGGCCCGGCCGTTGCTGCGCGGATCGCTGCCGTCCGAGGTCGAGAACCACAGTTCGTTGCGCCAGTGCGAATAAGCGCCGCCGCCTTTTCCCCGGACGTCGCTGTGAGAGGCGTGCGCCGGGCCGAGAGGCCTGCCGTTTTCCGTCAGAACGAGCCGCGAGCTTGCCGACGAGCCGGGGCCGTCCGTGGCGACGGTGAAAAACACGCTGGGCTCGAAATTCAGTCCAGCCAGATAGGCCCCGCCCTGCTCGGTCCCTATCGTTTCAGGGCGCAGATCGATGCGCAGACTTCCGGGAAAAAGCGCCATCAGGAGCACGACGACATGACATGCCAGGAGGGCGAAATAGACAAGGCGGCGCAACATGTTGGGTCCAGCCATAAGCGGTTGCGACCGCAGCCGCCAACGATGAGGTTTTGCCGGGTGAGCCGATGTTATGAGCGCCGCCTAGCGCAGGCTCGATCCAGTAGTCAAGCCGCAGCCTATGCTGTAAGGCGGCTGCGTTCCAGGCGGTGAATATCGGACAGGGATGGTCCGGAGAGGTTCGTGGTTTTGCGAAAGTGGTTGGTCGCTCTCAAGATACTGGCCGGGCTCGGATTGATCTATGTGATCATGAGGCGGGTCGACGCCAACCGGATCGCCGACATCATGTTGAAAGCGAAACTGTGGCCGATGGCCGTCGCTTCCGCGCTCGTCGCCCTGGCCGTGGTCTGCAATGCCTATCGCTGGCGCGCCATCACGCGCTGCCTCGATCATGGCGTTTCGACGCGAACTGCGGTCGTCGGCTATTTCGAGTCGATGTTCTTCAACCAGATCCTTCCGACCGGTATCGGCGGTGATGCGATCAGGGTCGTCAGGGCCTATGATTCCGGCGTGATGGCCGGTTGGGCGGTCGTCGGCGTTCTGATCGATCGCGCCTTTGGCCTGCTGGCCGTCGGCCTGATCCTCGTGCTCGCCTATTGTGTCGGCGGGACTGCCATAGCCGAGGCCGCACTGTTCTCTTGGCTCGCGCTGGCCGCAGCCGTCGTGGTCGCCGGGGCGGCGTTCGCGGCCTGGCTCGGCGGGTTCGTCGGAACGCTCCATCTGCCGCGCTGGACGACGCCGCTGGTCTCCCTTCTTGTGGCGTTCACGCGCGTGCTGCGGGATCGCGCCGGCATGGTCGCGGTCACGCTGACGCTGCTGGCCTCGTCTGCCGCGATGGCGGCGGCGCTGGTCGCCTGCGCATGGAGCGTCGGGTTCGAACTCGGCATGTGGGACGGCCTGATCATCATGCAGGGCGTCCTGCTGGCGGCTCTTGCGCCGATATCGATCGGAGGCTGGGGCGTCCGGGAAGGAGCCCTGATCCTGTTGTTCGCGCCGCTTGGCGTCGGCGCCGATCAGGCGATCGCGATATCGGTTCTGTTCGGGCTCGTTTTAACGGCGATCGGCCTCGTCGGCGCCATTGTCTGGCTGGCGAGCGACTATCGGCGCGTCAATCTCGCCGACCGTATCGGCATGATCAGAAAAAAGTCGGCTGGCGGGACGACGTGATTGCCATTATCGAACCCGCAAGGGCATGTCCCGATTTTGGAAGATTTGCGAATGACCATGCCCGCTCCGCCCCTCGGCCAGCACAACGATATGGATGAGCGGCTCGTCGAGCACCAGCGCATCTGGGCTGAAAAGCCGACCCTGCGGACGATCTATATGGACTATCATCGCCGGCTCGAGGCGTCATGCCCGCCAGGGCCGCTCCTCGACATCGGGGGCGGCTCGGCGCATTTCAAGAACTACCGCGCCGACGTGACCTCGCTCGACATCCTGCCCTTCCCGGGCATCGACGTGGTCGCCGACGCCCACGACATGCCGTTCGAGAACGGCCGCTTTTCGGGCATCGTCATGCTCGACGTGCTGCACCATCTCCAGCGCCCGGTCGCCTTCCTGCAGGAGGCGGCGCGGGTGCTGAAGCCGGGCGGACGGCTGGCGATGATAGAGCCCGGCATGAGCGTGGTCGCGAAGCAGTTCTACGACCGGTTCCATCAGGAGCCCGTCGTGATGACGGCCGACCCGTTCGCCGAAGGCAAGCAGTCGGGCGACGACCCGTTCGATTCCAACCAGGCGATCCCGACGCTGATGTTCGCCTCCGGGCAGGCGCGCGCGCGCGTCGAGGCGACGGTGCCGGGACTGCATGTCGTCGAGACACGCTGGCTCGGTCTGTTCGCCTATCCGCTTTCGGGCGGCTTCAAATCGTGGTGCCTGTGGCCGGCGGCGCTGACCAGACCGATGATCGCGCTGGAGGACAGGCTTCTGCCGGCGCTCGGCCCGTTACTGGCTTTTCGGCTGATGGTCGTGCTGGAGCGGCAAGACTAGGCCGTGTCGTTTGGGGTAGGCGACATGCAGCAGCAGGCGTTATCAGCGAGGCTTGTCTAGAATGAAGTTGCTTCTCACGGGTGCGGCCGGTTTCGTTGGCTATCACTGCGCGGCGCGCTTCCTCGCGGCAGGACATGAGGTTCTCGGCCTCGACAGCATGAACGACTACTACGACCCCTCCTTGAAGGAGGCGAGGCTGGCGCAGTTGACCGGGCATAACGGATTCAGTTTCGAGGCGCTCGACATCGCCGATGGCGATCGTCTCCTTGCTGTTTTCGAAAGCTTTCGTCCCGATGTGGTGGTCAATCTCGCGGCTCAGGCCGGCGTCCGCTATTCCTTCGAGAATCCGCGGGCGTATCTGCACTCCAACATGGATGGCTTCCTGTCGATACTGGAAGCCTGCCGCGCCTATCCGGTGCGCCATCTGATCTACGCCTCGTCGAGTTCCGTTTATGGCGCCAATACGCGCATGCCGTTTTCCGAGCATCACGGCGTCGATCACCCGGTCTCGCTTTACGCGGCGACCAAGCGCGCCAACGAACTGATGGCGCATGTCTATGCGCAGGCGTTCGGCATTCCGAGCACGGGACTCCGCTTCTTCACGGTCTACGGGCCGTGGGGCCGGCCTGACATGGCCTATTTCAAGTTCACGAAGGCGATCTTCGAAGGCGCGACGATCGACCTCTACGATGCCGAGGCGATGCGCCGCGATTTCACCTATATCGACGATGTGACGCAGGCGATCGGGCGCCTGCTCTCGCGGCCGCCAGCTGCCGATCCAACCTATGACTGGGATGTCGCCGACCCCGCCAGCGCCGCCGCGCCCTGGCGCGTCTACAATATCGGTAATCATACGCCGGTGCGGCTGCTCGATTTCGTGTCCGTGATCGAGAACGCAGTCGGGCGCAAGGCGATCGTGCGGCGCTTGCCCAAGCCCCCTGGCGACGTCCAGGAAACCCATGCCGATGTCGGCAATCTGCGTCGCGACGCGGATTTTGCGCCCGACACGTCGATCGAGGATGGAATTGCGCGTTTCGTCGCCTGGTATCGGGAGTTCTACCGCCCGGCATAGTGGGCGTCAGGACCAGGCGCTTGCCGATCGCTTGGAGCCGCGGCGGCCGACCTGTGGGGCGTGTGGGCTTGAAGGTTTGCTAAAGGCCGCGCGGATGCTACAGGCCCGCCTCGTGCCGGCGGCCTGCCCGGAGCCTGCGGTGCAGCGGGAGATTTCTTATGCGTCTGGTTATGGTTGGCTCCGGCTATGTCGGGCTGGTGTCTGGTGTCTGTTTCGCCGATTTCGGGCATGACGTCGTCTGCGTCGACAAGGATCCCGCCAAGATCGCGCGGCTCAAGGCCGGCGAGGTGCCGATCTTCGAGCCGGGCCTCGACGTGATGATGCAGGCCAATATGAAGGCCGGCCGCCTGTCCTTCACCACCGACCTGGCCGAAGCGGCTGCCGGGGCCGACGGCATCTTCATCGCGGTGGGGACGCCGACGCGGCGCGGCGACGGCCATGCCGACCTGACCTATGTCTATGAGGCGGCCCGCGAAATCGCAGGGCTTGCGCCCGAAGGCGCCGTGGTGGTGACGAAATCGACCGTGCCGGTGGGCACAGGCGACGAGGTCGAGCGCATCATCGGCGAGATCAGGCCCGGCGCCAACATCGCCGTCGTCTCCAACCCGGAATTCCTGCGCGAAGGCGCGGCGATCGACGATTTCAAGCGTCCCGACCGCATCGTCGTCGGTACAGACAGCGACCATGCCCGCAAGGTCATGGCCGAGATCTACCGGCCGCTCTACATCAACCAGGGGCCGCTGCTCTTCGTCAACCGGCGCACCTCCGAGTTGATCAAATACGCCGCCAACGCGTTTCTGGCGATGAAGATCACCTTCATCAACGAGATGGCCGACCTCTGCGAGAAGGTCGACGCCGACGTCCAGGACGTCGCGCGCGGCATCGGACTCGACAACCGCATCGGCTCGAAATTCCTGCATGCGGGGCCGGGCTATGGCGGCTCCTGCTTCCCCAAGGACACGCTGGCTCTGGTCAGGACGGCGCAGGAGGCGCAGGCCCCGACGCGGCTTATCGAGACCGTGGTCGCGGTCAACGACAGCCGCAAGAAGCGCATGGCGGAGAAGATCGTGGCGGCCTGCGGCGGCTCGGTCGCCGGCAAGCGCATCGCGGTGCTCGGCCTCGCCTTCAAGCCGAACACCGACGACATGCGCGACGCGCCATCGCTCGACATCGTGCCCGCGCTGCAGAAGGCCGGCGCGGAGATCGTCGCCTACGACCCCGAGAGCATGGACCAGGCCCGGCCGCTGCTGCCCGGCGTCATCTTCGCCGAGGGCGCCTATCCTTGCGTCGAGCAGGCCGACGCGCTCGTCATCATCACCGAGTGGAACGCTTTCCGCGCGCTCGATCTCAAGCGGGTCAAGGCCGCGCTGAAAAGCCCGGTCGTGGTCGATCTGCGCAACATCTACCGCTCGTCCGAGATGAAGGCGCTGGGCTTCGACTATCACGGGATAGGCCGCAAATGAGCGAGGCGCGCATCGCCGCCTCGACATCGGGCCAGTCCCGCCGGCGCGGCCTGGTCCATCGTATCGCCAGTGCGCGGCAATGACATTCCGGGCTCTCATCGGACGGCGCGTCGGCTGCACAAAACTTGACAAAGGGCAGGGTCGCTGCTTCGACGCCAGTCACGGATCATCATCTGCCTTGTCGAACCGGAGCGCCTTGGCGTGTCACTGAAATTCCTGGTCACCGGAGGCGCGGGCTTCATCGGCTCGGCTGTCGTCCGCAAGCTGATCGGCGGGACCGAGCATAACGTCTGCGTCGTCGACAAGCTGACCTATGCCGGCAATCTGGCCTCGCTCGCCCCGGTTTCGGGCAGCAACCGCTACCGCTTCGAGCAGGCCGATATCGGCGACGGCGACGCGATGCGCGCGATTTTCGCGGACTTCGGCCCCGACATTGTCATGCATCTCGCCGCCGAGAGCCATGTCGATCGCTCGATCGACGGCCCCGGCGACTTCATCGCGACCAATATCGTAGGCACTTTCGCGCTTCTGCAGGAAGCGTTGCGCTACTGGCGCGGTCTCGACGGGGCGCGCAAGAGCGCCTTCCGCTTCCACCATATCTCGACCGACGAGGTCTTCGGCTCGCTCGGCGCCGAGGGGTTCTTCCGAGAGGACACCGCCTATCAGCCGAACTCGCCCTATTCCGCGTCCAAGGCTGCGTCCGACCATCTGGTCCGCGCCTGGGGCCATACCTATGGCCTGCCGACGCTGATGACGAACTGCTCGAACAATTACGGGCCGTATCACTTCCCCGAGAAGCTGATCCCGCTGATGATCATCAAGGCGCTCGAGGGCAAACCCCTGCCGGTCTATGGCGACGGGCTCAATGTGCGCGACTGGCTTTATGTCGACGACCATGCCGATGCCCTGCTGACGGTGGCGCAGAATGGCGTCGTCGGCGAGACCTACAATATCGGCGGCCACAACGAGATGGCCAATATCGACGTGGTCAAGGGCATCTGCGCCCTGCTCGACGAGATGCGGCCGGACCCTGCCGGCCCGCGCGAGCGGCTGATCACCTATGTCACCGACCGGCCGGGCCATGACGCGCGTTATGCGATTGACGCCGGCAAGATCGGCCGCGACCTCGGCTGGACGCCGAAGGAGACCTTCGAGAGCGGCTTGCGGCGGACCGTCGAATGGTATCTGGACAATCCCGGCTGGTGGGGCGACATCCTGTCTGGCGCCTATCGCGGCGAGCGTCTCGGCGCGGCCTGACACGCGCGGGAAACCGGATCGAGACGAGAGCCATGCTGAGTGTCGAAGCCACAGCGATCCCGGATGTGAAGCTGATCTCGCCGAAGAAGTTCGGCGATCATCGCGGCTTCTTCTCCGAGGTCTACAACCGCGAAAGCTTTGCGGGAGCCGGCATCGGGCTGGATTTCGTGCAGGACAACCATTCGCTGTCTGCCGCCGTCGGGACGTTGCGCGGCCTGCATTTCCAGTCCGCGCCCTTCGCGCAGGACAAGCTGGTGCGCGTCGTCAAGGGCGCCATCCTCGATGTCGCCGTCGATATCCGCGCCGGCTCGCCGAGCTTCGGCCGGCATGTCGCGGTCGAGCTTTCTGCGGAGAACTGGCGCCAATTGCTCGTTCCGGTCGGTTTCGCCCATGGTTTCGTCACGCTGGAGCCCGATACGGAGGTGCTCTACAAGGTGAGCGCGCTCTACGGGCCGAAGAACGACCATGGGCTCGCCTTCGACGATCCCGCGCTCGGCATCGACTGGCGCATCCCTCACGACCAGCTCGTGCTGTCGGACAAGGACCGGAAGCATCCGCGCCTCGCCGACCTGCCGCGCTATTTCGCCTGAGCCGCCATGCGGATCGCCGTCACCGGGCAGGCCGGCCAGATCGTCCTCGCCATGCTGGAGCGCGTCCAGGCGGGCTCCAGCGTCAGCGCGCTCGGCCGCCCTGGCCTCGATCTGGAACGGTTCGAGACGATCGCGCCGGCGCTCGTGGCCGCGCGCCCCGACATCGTCGTCAACGCGGCCGCCTTCACCGCAGTCGATCTCGCCGAGAGCGAACTGGACCTCGCGATGCGGATCAATGGCGAGGCCGCCGGCAGGGTCGCGGCGGCGGCCGCAGGGCTCGGCGTGCCGGTGATCCAGATCTCGACCGATTACGTCTTCGACGGCGCTCTCGAACGGCCCTATCGCGAGGACGATGCGGTCGGCCCGATTTCGGCGTATGGCGAGAGCAAGCTGGCGGGCGAACGGGCGGTCGCGATGGCGACCCCCGATCACGCCATCCTGCGCACGGCCTGGGTCTACAGCCCCTTCGGCAAGAACTTCGTCAAGACTATGCTGCGGTTGGCGCAGACGCGCGGCGAGGTCGGCGTCGTCGCCGACCAGGCCGGCTGCCCGACCAGTGCGCTGGATATCGCCGATGCGATTTTCGCCGTGGCGGAGAACCTGCTCGCCCGGCCGCAGGACCGAACCCTTCGCGGCGTCTTCCATATGAGCGCGCAGGGCGAGGCGGTCTGGGCCGATGTCGCCGAGGCGATCTTCGCGGAACGGGTGGCGGCAGGCGGAAAGCCCGTCGCAGTCGGTCGCATCGCGACCACCGATTACCCGACGCCAGCGCGACGGCCGGCCAATTCCCGGCTGGACTGCACGAAACTGGCGACGATTCATGGCGTGAGCCTGCCGCAATGGCGCGGCTCGCTCGGAGCTTGCGTGACGCGGCTCCTGACCGAACAGACGGGATAGACGACGATGAAGGGCATCATCCTGGCCGGCGGGTCCGGCACGCGGCTGCATCCCATGACGCTGGCGATGTCGAAGCAATTGCTGCCGGTCTACGACAAGCCGATGATCTACTATCCGCTCTCGACGCTGATGCTGGCGGGCATACGCGAGGTGCTGATCATCTCGACGCCGACCGACCTGCCGAATTTCAGGCGCCTGCTCGGCGACGGCTCCGACTGGGGCATGACGCTGGCCTATGCCGAGCAGCCCAATCCCGGCGGGCTGGCGCAGGCCTACATCATCGGCGCCGAGTTCGTCGCGGGCGAGCCCTCGGTGCTGATCCTCGGCGACAACCTGTTCTATGGCCATACCCTGCCAGATATGATGCAGGCGGCTGCCAGCCGGCCGAAAGGAGCCAGCGTCTTCGCCTATCATGTGCGCGATCCCGAGCGTTACGGCGTCGTCGCCTTCGACAAGGCCGGCAAGGCGGTCTCGATCGAGGAGAAGCCCAAGGTTCCCAAATCCAACTGGGCGGTGACGGGGCTTTATTTTTACGACGCGCAGGTCGTCGACATCGCGGCAAACCTCAAGCCCTCGCCGCGCGGCGAACTCGAGATCACCGACGTCAACCGCGTCTATCTCGAACGCGGCGAATTGTCGGTCGAGACCATGGGGCGCGGTTTTGCCTGGCTCGACACCGGCACGCCCGACAGCCTGCTGGAAGCCGCCGAATTTGTCCGCACGCTCGAGGCGCGACAGGGTCTGCGCGTCGCTTGTCCCGAGGAGATCGCGGCGCGACAGGGCTGGATCGCTCCCGCTGCGCTGGTCGCGCTCGGCGAGAAGCTGAAAAAGGGCGATTACGGCCAGTACCTGCTGCAGGTCGCGCGCGATCTCGGCGCCTGATCGCGCGGCCATGGGCAAGGCCGACACTGCCGGCAGTCCCCGAGTCGCGGCCGCGACCGTGCTCTACAAGCCCGATGCCGGCCAGTTGGAGGCGCTTCTCGCGCCGCTCGACCGTGACGGAATCCGGGTCTTCGTCTTCCTCAACGGTCCTGTCGCTCAGGCGGTCGAGGCAAGGCTTGCAGCGTCGGCTGCTGTTCTTTTGCGCTCGCGGGACAATCTCGGTCTTGGCCACGCGCTGAATGCGGTCGCTGAGGCCGCCGCTGCGGAAGGCTTCGCTTTCCTCTTGCTATTGGACCAGGACAGCGTGCCGTCGCCGGGGCTGGCAGAGGCTCTGGCCGTGCAATTCGACCGTTTGCCTTCACCTGCCGCCGCGCTCGGTCCACGCCTCGTCGCGCCGCAGGGCGAGCACTATCTCGAACCCTGGTATGCACGCCGCGGCGCGGTGGGACCGGATACCACTCTGGTCGACTTCCTGCCGACATCGGGAACGCTGCTCTCGCTTGCGGCATGGCGGCAGGTCGGGTCCTTCCGGGCCGATTATTTCATCGACGGGATCGATATCGAATGGTGTTTCCGGGCCAGCGCCTCGGGATATCGGTGCTATCTCGCCGAAGCGATCGCCATGCCGCATCGCTGGGGTGATGCGACCGCGCAGGCCCGGCGCAAGCCGCAGATCCTGCGCCAATCGCTGACACGCTCGTTCTATTACCTTCGCAATACGGTGGTGAGCCTTCGCCTGCCTCATATGCCTCCCGGCTGGCGGTTCCGGTCGTGCCTGCGCATCGTCGCGCAAGCAATGCTGCTGCTTGGAATGCAGCCATTCAGCAGACGGACATGGAGGACAGTCGCCGCTGCGCTGTCCAGCGGTTTGCGTGGAAAGCTCGGGCCGATTCCGCCCGGCCTCGGCTGACCGGTCCGTTCCGCGCGCATCCTTGAGCCCCGGGGAGGCGGCCTGGTTCGGATTACGGCGCGCCACCGGTCATCCGTATCGCCTCAGCCGGCCATTGCTCGTCGCCTTCCCGCTCATGTAACGATGTCGCGCCGGATCTGGAGTGTCCGGCCGACAACGGACCTGCCATGGCCTTCCACAACATCCACTCGCATGGCCTCATCCGCATCGCCTGCGCCGCGCCGCGCGTGAGCGTCGCCGATCCGGCTTTCAATGTCGCGCAGACGCTGACGATGCTGAAGCAGGCGGCTGCGCGCGGGGCCTCGCTCGTGCTGTTTCCCGAACTCGGGATCAGCGCCTATGCGATCGACGATCTGCTGCAGCAGAATGCGCTGCTCGACGCGGTGCTGAGCGCGCTCGGAACGCTGGTCGAGGAAAGCCGTTCGCTCCAGACCATGGCGATCGTCGGCGCGCCCTTGCGGGTCGACGGGCGGCTGTTCAACTGCGCCGTCGCGATCCTGCGCGGGCGCATTCTGGCGGTGACGCCGAAGACCTATCTGCCGAATTACCGTGAGTTCTACGAGCGCCGGCAGTTCGCCTCCGGCGAGCGCGCAGCGATCTCCGAGATCACGCTTTGCGGGCAGAGGGTTCCCTTCGGCTCTGACCTGATTCTCAAGGCTTCCGACATCGCCGATTTCGCGATCCATATGGAGATATGCGAGGACGTCTGGACGCCGGTGCCGCCCTCGTCCTTCGCGGCGCTGGCGGGCGCGACCGTGCTGCTCAACCTCTCGGCCTCCAACGTCACCATCGGCAAGTCGGACTGGCGTCACGCCCTGTGCAAGGCGCATTCGGGCCGCTGTATCGCGGCCTATGCCTATTCGGCGGCCGGACCGGGCGAATCGACCACCGACCTCGCCTGGGACGGGCAGGCGATGATCTACGAGAGCGGCGCGCTTTTGGCCGAGGCCGCGCGCTTCGCCGCCGAACAGCAACTGATCGTCGCCGATATCGATCTGGAGCGGCTGGTGATGGACCGCATCCGCCAGAACACCTTTGGCGACAATGCCGATATCCTGCGCGACAGGCTCGCCTTTCGCACGGTGTCGTTCGAAGCCAAGCCCGACCTGACGTCTGACCTTGGTCTGGAACGCGCCGTCGAGCGCTTCCCCTTCGTCCCGAACGACGACGCCAGGCTGAACGAGCTCTGCTTCGAGGCCTACAACATCCAGTCGCATGGCCTGCGCAAGCGAATGGAGAGCGCGCGCGTCGACAAGATCGTCATCGGCGTTTCGGGTGGGCTCGATTCGACGCAGGCGCTGTTGGTGGCGGCGCATACGTTCGATGCGCTAGGCCTGCCGCGCAAAAACATCCTCGCCTATACGCTGCCCGCCTTCGCCACCAGCAAGGGCACCAAGGCCAACGCCTGGCGGCTGATGGAAGCGCTTGGCGTTACCGCTGCGGAAATCGACATGACGCCGGCCTGCCGGCAGATGCTGGTCGATATCGGACACCCTTTCGCCGAGGGCGAGCCGGTCTACGATATCACCTTCGAGAACGTACAGGCGGGCGCGCGCACCTCGGTGCTTTTCAGGCTCGCCAATCAGAACAACGGCCTCGTGCTCGGCACCGGCGACCTGTCGGAGCTGGCGCTGGGCTGGTGTACCTATGGCGTGGGCGACCACATGTCCCATTACAACGTCAACGGCTCTGTCTCGAAGACGTTGATCCAACACCTGATCCGCTGGGTCGCGCAGTCGCGGCGCTTCGGTGAGGACGCATCGCTAGCGATGCTCGACATCCTGGCGACCGAGATCTCGCCCGAACTCGTGCCGGGGGAAAGCGAGGACGGGCCGGCGCAGCGGACGGAGGATTTCGTTGGTCCCTACGCCCTGCAGGACTTCAACCTGTTCTACATCACCCGCTTCGGCTTCAGGCCGAGCAAGGTCGCCTTCCTGTCGCATCACGCCTGGGGCGATGCCGGGCGCGGCGGCTGGCCGCCGAATATCGAGGCCGGCAAGCAGGTCGCCTACGATCTCGCCACGATCAAGCGCTGGCTCGCGGTTTTCGTGAAGCGCTTCTTCGAGACCAGCCAGTTCAAACGTTCGGCCGTGCCCAATGGGCCGAAAGTCTCGTCGGGCGGCTCGCTCTCGCCGCGCGGCGACTGGCGCGCGCCCAGCGATTCCTCGCCGGCGGCTTGGCTGAAGGATCTGGAGAGGATTCCGTAGGGAAAATCGGCCAAACTGATCCGTGCCCGATAACGCGGCCGCTCCGTCGAAAGCCGGACGGCGCGACCACGCCGATGATGCCTTGCCTCAAGAGACCCCCGCCATGACGTCGACTTCCCCGATCATTCCCGTCATCGTCTGCGGCGGCGCGGGCTCGCGGCTCTGGCCGGCGTCGCGCGAATCCTTTCCCAAGCAGTTCATCGCGCTGCTGGGCGAGCAGTCGATGTTCCAGAAGACGCTGTCGCGGCTGTCGGGACCGCATTTTGCGGCCCCGGTAATCGTCACGCATGAGGATTTCCGCTTTCTGGTGCAGAGCCAGATGCTGGCTATGGGGATCAGGGGCGACATCCTGCTGGAGCCGATGCGGCGCGATTCCGGCCCGGCCATCGCGGCAGCGGCGGCATTCGTCGAGGCGCGGCATGCCGGCGCCACGATGATGGTGCTGCCGTCGGACCATCTCGTGATGGACGTCGAGAGTTTCCAGCAGGCGGTGCTGCGCGGGGCCGGCGCGGCCACCGAAGGTCGGATCGTCACATTCGGCATGATCCCCGACCAGCCGGCCACCGGCTTCGGCTACATCCATCCCGGCGTTGAGTTGCGCGAGGGCGTCCACGCGGTCGAGCGCTTCGTCGAGAAGCCCGACGCCGAGACCGCCGCCCGCTACATCCGCGACGGCTATCTCTGGAACAGCGGCATGTTCCTGTTCCGCGCCGACGCCTTTCTCGCCGAACTCGCCGGCTTCGAGCCGGCCATGGTCGATGCCGCCAAGGCGGCGATCGCGCAGGCTGCCGGCGATATCGGCTTCCTGCGGCTGAACAGCGAGGCCTTCGCATTGTCGCCGAAAAAGTCGATCGACTACGCGCTGATGGAGAAGACCAGGCTCGCGGCCGTGGTGCCGGCGTCCTTCGGCTGGTCGGATGTCGGCAACTGGTCGAGCGTCTGGGAGGCCTCTCCGCAGGACGGGAACGGCAACGCCAGCAGCGGCGAGGTCGAGCTGCTCGACAGCCGCAACTGCTACGTCCAGACCCATGGCGCGCTGACGGTGCTGGTCGGCATGGAGGACACGGTCGTCATCGTCGAGGACGATGCGGTCATGGTCGCCCGTCGCGACAAGGCGGAGCAGGTCAAGAAGGCTTTCGAGGGTCTGAAGGCGCGCAGCCACCGCAGCGTCGTCTCCTCGCTGCGGGTCTACCGGCCCTGGGGCTACTACCAGACGCTGGATCTGGGGCCGCGCTTCCAGGTCAAGCGCATCCTGGTCGATCCCGACCAGAAGCTCTCGCTGCAGAGCCACCACCACCGCGCCGAGCATTGGGTCGTGGTGCAGGGCACGGCGCTGGTGACGCGCGACAAGGAGGAGATCATCCTGCGCGAGAACGAGTCGATCTACCTGCCGCTGGGCTGCGTCCACCGGCTGGTCAATCCCGGCAAGATCCCGCTCGAGATCATCGAGGTGCAGTCCGGCTCCTATCTCGGCGAGGACGACATCGTCCGCTACGAGGACATCTACAACCGCAGCTGACGGAGCATGATCTCGATATCTACGGGCTGAACACCAACACCAGGAAGACGAAGAACACCGCGAGGTGCACGGCCCCCTCCAGCATCGTGGTGCGAGTGCCGGTGAAGGTCAGCGTCGAGAGCAGCAGCGTCATCGCCAGGATGACCATGTTGGTGGCCGAAAGCCCCAGCACCACCGGCTGGCCGGTGATCAGGCCGATCGCCAGCACGGCGGGCACCGTCAGTCCAAGCGTCGAAGCGGCCGCGCCGAGGCAGAGGTTGATCGCGCGCTGGAGCTGGTTGGCGTTGATGGCGCGCAAGGCCGCGATGCATTCCGGCGTGAACACCACCATCGCGATCAGGATGCCGCCGAGCGCGACGGGCGCGCCCAGCCGCCCGATGCCGAAGTCGAGCACGGTCGCCAGGCTCTTGGCCAGGATCACGATCGGCAGGATGTTGGCGAGCAGCAGCGCGACATGGGAGGCGGTCGACCGGCCCGTCTGCGCGTGGGCGGCGACGACGACGCCGGCTGTGTCTTTGTCATGCTCGGGCTCCTGAAAGAAGGCGCTGTGGCGGCCGGTCTGCAGGATCAGGAATGCGCCGTAGAGCGCCAGCGTGAACAGCGAGAAGGCGATCGCCTGTCCGCTCGTCAGGGTGCCGTCGGGCGTCGATGTCGTGAAGTTCGGCAGGATCAGCGGGATCACGGTGAGCGGAATGATCACAGAGAGATAGGAGCCCGCGCCTTTGAGATTGTAGCGCTGCGAGAAATGGCGCAACCCGCCGATCAGGAGGCCGATGCCGACGACGCCGTTGAGCACGATCATCAGCACCGCAAACATCGTGTCGCGCCCGAGCGTCGGCGCGCCCTTGGCTCCCAGCATGACGGCGCTGATCAGCGCGACCTCGATGATGACGATCGAGAGCGTCAGGATCAGTGTGCCATAGGGCTCGCCGAGCCGGTGCGCCAGCTCCTCCGCCTCATGCACGACGCCGAAGGCTGCCCAGAGAATGACGCCGAGCAGCCAGGCGAAGACAAGCGCCGAGGGCAGCGGTGCTCCCAGCAGGCCGAGCAGGCTGTCCCCGAAGAGCTGGAATGCCAGCACGGAGGCCCAGGCGCAGGCCAGGCGGGCAAGCATCATGGTCACGCGGGGCAACTCCTTCTGCGATGGCGGGGCGGTGCGCCGCAACACGGGCCCTCATCCCTACCCCGCCGCCGCGTGAGGGTTCAACCGCCGACGAGCCTCGCGATGACATCGGTCGCGCGATAATCCGTAGCCACGCCCTCGACGAGCATGGCGCGGCAGCGTGCATTGTCGGTGCGCAGGCGCGCGATGGCCTGATAGGCCGGCGAGCGATACCAGCCGCGGGCATCGTCGATTGTCGGGAACGCCACGATGACGAGGTCGCCCGGCCAGTCGCCCTCGACGATCTCAGGCGTGGCGCCATGGACCAGAAAGCGGCCGCCATGCGGCTCCAGCGTCGCGTCGATCGCCTGGAGATAGGCGAGGATGTCGGGGCCGATGCGGACATCCTCGAGCTGGCAGATGGCATAGGCGGTCATGTCGGGTGTCTCCCCAGAGCGGCCGGGTCGGCCGGTGTGGGGAGACGATGCCGGGTCCGCGGCGGCGGGTCGATTACCTGCGGGGTTAGGGTTGCGGGCCGATCGGCGTTGTCGTCTTCGCGCCGGTCAATCGACCTTGAGCTTCTGCGCCAGCGGGCTCGCACTGTCTTCGGGCAGGGCGACCGCAGCCGGCTTGTCCGTCACGAGATACTGCGCGCGCGCCAGCGCCTCGAAACGGCCGCCCTTGGCGACGAGTTCGTCGAAGGAGCCCATCTCGATGACCTCGCCCTGCTCGAAGACGAGGATGCGGTCGGCGTTGCGGATCGTCGCCAGCCGGTGGGCGATGACGAAGGTAGTGCGGTCCTTCATCACCTCGTCGAGCGCCTTCTGGAGCTTGACTTCGGTGGCGGCATCGAGCGCCGAGGTCGCCTCGTCGAGGATCAGGATCGGCGGATTCTTGAGAAGCGCGCGGGCGATAGACAAGCGCTGGCGCTCGCCGCCCGAGAGCGTGCGGCCGCGCTCGCCGACCAGCGTGTCGAGACCGTCGGTCTGGCGCGCCATCACCTCGGTGGCCTGAGCCCGCTCCAGCGCCTCCATCATTTCGGCGTCGGTGGCGTCGGGCTTGCCGACGGTCAGGTTCTCGCGGATCGAGCGGGCAAACAGCATCGGCTCCTGGAAGACCACACCGATGTTCCGGCGCAGCGAGAGCAGCGAGATCTCGCGGATATCGGTGCCATCGACCGTGATCGCGCCCGATTGCGGATCGAAGGCGCGGTGCAGCAGGCCCAAAGTCGTAGATTTGCCCGAGCCGGTCGAGCCCACGATGGCGATGGTCTCGCCGGGCTTCACCGCAAAGGAGACATCCTTCACCGCGGTGCGCTTGCCATCATAGGAGAAGGAGACGTTCTCGAAGGCGACGGCCCCGGTCAACCGGCCCGCATCGGGGGCGCTGGCGAGGTCGCGCACGGCCGGCAGCGTGTCCAGCACATCGAAGAACTCGCGCATCTTCGGGGCCTGCATGAAGATGAAGTTGACGAAGGCGACGATCTGCTCCAGCCGGCCGACCAGCATGGTGGCGAAGCCCATGAAGGTGACGATCTCGCCGACCGTGGTCTGGCCCTGCATCAAAAGCCAGGCGCCGACGACGAAGATCGAGAGCACGGTCAGCGTCGCCGAGGCGCGGGTCGCGACCGTCGCGATCGCCCACCAGGACAGCACCGGGAGTTGCGCCTCCAGCAGGCTCGCAATGGTCGAGCGCAGGCCGCGCACCTCGGCCTCGATGCGGGTGAAGCTCTGGATCACCGGGACGTTGCCCAAAGCGTCCGACGCCCGCTCGGCGAGGTTGGAGTGATAGGCCTCGACATTGCTCTGGAGCCTGTCGGTCTTGCGCAGCACATAGGCCGTCAGCGAGCCAAACAGCACGACCAGCGAGATCAGCAGCAGGCCGAGCTGCCAGTTCTTCCACAATGTGAAGGGCAGCAGGATGAAGAGAGCGACGAAGCTCGCGCAATGCTCGCGGAAGAAGGAGAGCCAGAGCGCCCACATGCCGCTGGTGCCCTCCAGCATAACCTTGAGGACGCGGCCGGAATGGGTCTGCGTGTGGTAGGCGAGCGGCAGGGTCAGGGCGTGCTCGAAATAGTTCGCCATCACGGCGAGCCTGCGGCGATGGGCCAGCTTGTCGGAATGCAGCGCGACGAAAACGCCGGCGGCGATGTTGAACAGGCCGAAACCGACCCAGGCGGCGATCAGGACGTTGATGTCGGACCATGTCGGGCGCTGTCCGGCGCTCTGGGTGCTGGTGAGCTTGTCGATCAGCGCGCCAAACAGCATCGGCTCGGCGAAGGCGGCCGCCGCCAGCAGCACGTTGGCGAGCGCGAGGATCACACCCAGCCGCTTGTCGGGGCCGAGTTCGCCGAGTACGCGGAGATAGATCGCAAACAATGACATTGTGAAACCTTCAACTGACATTGAGCTTTAGCGGACATCGGCGCGTGAACAAGCCCTCAACCGCAATGCGTCCTTCAAGCCCTGGCGGATGGAGCTGGCCTTGCAAATCGCCTGTATGGATATAATCTTCACGTCGTATTGAAATCGCGAGACGAGGAGCTGCTCATGGCGACGCTGCAGATTCGCGATCCGCGCGCCAAGGAACTGGCGCGCCAGTTGGCCGATATCCGCCAGACCACGATGACCGAGGTCGTCGTCACGGCGCTCGAAGCTGAGCTCGCCCGGCAGGCCGAAGTCGAGCCGCTGATCGTTCGCATCCGTCGCATTGCCGATGATCTCGCCAGCAAAAGCAATGGGCGTGGCCGCGCGATGACCAAGGACGAGATCGACGCCATGTGGGGCCAGTGATGTTCGTCGACACGTCGGCGATCGTGGCCATGCTCGCAAAGGAGCCAGACGCCGCCGATCTGGCGCTACGGCTCGCACGCGCCAAGCGACCGATCACCTCGGGGCTCGTCATTCTGGAAGCGTCGATGGTTCTCTCGGGCATTCTCGGAGTGGAACCGGCTGATGCCGAAGCGGCTATCAGGGCCCTGCTCGACCAGACGCGCATCGCGCTTGTTCCGATCGACGGTGAAATTGCCGGCCATGCCGTGGCTGCCTTTGCCGCCTATGGCAAGGGTCGCCATCGTGCGCGGCTCAATCTGGCCGATTGCATGTCCTACGCCTGTGCGAAAGCGCACGCCGCACCGCTGCTGTTCAAAGGCAACGATTTCGGCGAGACCGACATTGCTTTGGCCTGATTACGGAGCGACGATCAGCGCCCAGTAGACCTGATATTTCGAGCCCGGCGCATAGGCCGAGGCGATGCCCATGCGGGTCGCGCCCGGAATCTTCATGACGCGGTCGTGCTGGGGCGAATCGCGCCAGCCGGAAAAGGCTTCCGCCAGCCGGCGATAGCCCGCCGAGAGATTGGCCTCCGCGCCGGGCTGCCCGCCGCGCGCCAGCCGCGCCTTGACCGCGTCGGCCTGCGCCGGCCTGTCGGCCTGCGCCATGGCGGCGGCCTCCTGCTCGGCTGCGGCCGAGAGCGCCGGATCGAGCGCGAGCGGGCGCAACCCCGCATTCATCCGGTAGGCCGAGATCACGGCGCGGGCCTCGCCCGCATCGACGCGGGCCGAGGCCGAGCCGAGATCGCGGTAGAAGGCGGGCTGGCCAGTCCGGACGGGCTCCGCGCAGCCGGCGAGATTGAGGACGGCGAACGCGCCGGCGATAAGCGCGGGACAGGTCATGGAGCGCGCCTTCGCGACGCGGCTGGCAGGCTTGGGCATCGCATCATTCCTTGTTGTCGTCCTTGCCGGTGAGCTTGCTCTCGACCGGGTCCTGCGTCGGTTCAGGCTTCGGCGGCGGCTCCGCCGCGTCCTCCGGCTCGTCCTCGGCCGCGACCTTGCCGCGACGAACGGTGACCTGTGTCTTCGGCGGCGCTTTTCGCGCGGCGACCTCCCGAGAGACCGCTTCGGCGATGCCCGCCAGCGAGTGCTCGATGCCTTCCAGCCCCTTCACCGTCAGTTCGGCGCCGGGCGGTGGGACTTCCATCTCGGTCAGGCGCTTGTGGATCACGAAATTCAGGTCGCTGGTGACGCGGGCGACGATGTCGACCTCGGCGACGATGCAGATCAGGTCGAACTCCATCGTCGCGGTGCCGAGCTTCTTGAACAGGATGGTCGGGGGCGGCTTCTGCAGCACGTCGCCATGGGCTTCGGCCGCATCGGTCAGCATGGTGCGCACATCGCCGGGGTCGAGCGTGCGCGGCACCGTGATCGAGATCAGCACGCGCCCCGTCCGGTCGTTGCGGACGCGGTTGCGGACGACGCCGGAGATCAGGTTCGAGTTGGGCACGATCACCGAGGAGCGGTCGAAGGTGGCGATCTCGGTCGAGCGGACGTTGATCTTCTTGACGATGCCCTCGGCATCTCCGACCACGACCTGATCGCCGACGCGGATCGGCCGCTCCCAGAGCAGGATCAGCCCCGAGACGAAGTTCGACACTACCGATTGCAGGCCGAAGCCGATGCCGACCGAGAGCGCCGAGGCGACGAGCGTCAGCCGCTCCAGGCTTAAGCCCAGCGAGGAGATGGCGAGCGCGACGGCGGCGATGTGCCCGACATAGCCGGCTGCGGTGGTGATCGAGTTGCGCAGGCCGGTGTCGAGCTGCGTCGTCGGCAGGAACTTGTGCTCCAGCCAACCCTGCAGCGTGCGCGTCGCGGTCAGGCCGAGCGCGAACAGGATGCCGGCGACGAAGATCGAGGAGAGTGAGACCGTGACGCCGCCGACCTGGAAGCCGAAGAAGGCGGCCCGCAGCGACGTCGAGAAATCGGCCGATTCCAGCCCCCAAGGCGCAAGCGCGAGCAGGAATGTGACGACGATCAGGATGATCTTCAGCAGGCCGGTGCCCACCACGGCGATCTTGTCGAGCGTGGCCGTGCGCAGTCCGATGCCGGCCTTCAGCGTCAGCGCGAGCCTGCCCTTGCCGGTCAGCGCACGCGACAGGCCGAGGTCGACGAGCTGGTGGAACAGCACGAACAGGCAGGCGAGGATGCCGATCCAGAGCACCTGCTCGGTCAGGAAGGTGGCGAAGACGACATAGCCGGCAAGCGCCGCCAGCACGATGGCGACGCCGACGACCCAGCCGAAGATGCGGATGGGTCCAAGGCTCGCGCCATCGACCGGGACATAGGGGCCAAGGCAGGCCTCTTCCTCGACCTCCTGGTCGTCGCGCAACTGATAGAGCCCGGCGATCAGCGTCAGCGCGAAGACGATGGCGAGGATGCCGCGCACCAGGATCGAGACGGCCAGCCCCGCCGCGATCGCCTGGAGCCAGGCTTCCATCACCTTGCCGACTGACATGACCAGCGCCAGCGAGCTCGCGATCCAGACCACGATGCGCGCGGTCGAATCCATCACGCTGACGAGGCGGCGCTGCGGATTGCCCGGCGCGAACAGCGCGTCCGCCAGCGCCTGGATGAAGGCGAAGATGGCAAGCCCGATCACGGCGGCCCAGATCACCGGCTGGATGCGCGGCGGCAGCAGGCCCGCCGTGTTCAGCGCCGAATAGATCAGCCAGCTCGCCAGCGCCGGAGGAGCCGCGCCGGCGACGAGATGGGCGAAGGCGACATAGAGGCAGCGCAGGCTGCCCGCGCCTTCGGTCGCGCCCATGCGCGCCTTGAAGCGCGGCATGTAGCGGGCGCGGGCGACATAGAGCAACACCGCGCCGATGAAGGCGATCGCGACGAAGACGCCGCGCAGGCCAGACAGGGCCTCGCCGACGACCGAGAGCCAGCCGCCGAAGATGTAGCCCGATGCGCGCAGATCCTCAGGCAGGGTGGTCAGCGCGCTGCCCCAGAGATCGGGGCTCAGGATCGTCGGCCCGGCTGCGAAGAGCGCCCTGGCGAAGAGCTCGCGCCGCTTGTCGCCGATGGCCGTCTGGAGTTGCTCGGCGGCGAGCAGCGCGGCGCGCGTGATCTTCGCCGTCTCGTCCACATCCGCAAACGCCTTCAGCCGCATCTCGCGCTCGCGCGACACCTCCGCGCTTTCGGGCGGGGCGCTCGCCTCCGGTTTGGGGCCGAGCTGGTCGAGCCTGAGTTTGGCCTGGTCGACGCGCGGGGCCTGTTCTTCGGAGAGCTGGCGCAGTTGCTCGAGCACGGGCTGGAGCCGCAGGCGCTGGCGCTGCAGTTCGGCGTCGGTGGCGTTGGGCGAGGCAAGCGTGGTCTCGATCTGGCCGAGCTCCATGCGCAGGCCGTCGAGCCGGGCGCGGCCGGGATTGGCTTCCGGCGACTGGGCGAGCGCGGGCAGAGCCCCAAGGATCAAACAGAACAGAAGCGCCAGCCGCGCCAGGATCGGCTCGACGCCGCCGGCGCGGCGATGAGCAGGGTGCTGTCCCAAACGCGCAGCCATTCCGAGCCGACCTTGCCTTCGATGATTCGGTGCGGCTTCGACCCTCGCCCCGGCAGCGCCGGCAAGGCAAGACGAAGCGTGAGCATGCGGCGCTGCGGGCAATGCTGAACCTTTGCTGATGAATTCGGTTTGCCGGCGACGCAGCCATCACATTGCTGTGATGGACGGAGCGCGGCGCGGCGTTCTTACAACCCCGTCTTCGGCGTCAAAGAGGACGTCAACATGGCGCGCAAGCCGCAAAGCAGCCTCAAATCCTCGTTTCGCAGCTCTTTCTTGCGATGCCGGCATCGGATGCCTTGGAGAAATCGGGAAACCCAGAAGCGCTGGTTTGCCGCGCGCTTCTGGGTTTCGATCTGGTCGAAACAAAATCTGGTCGCAAGTCCGTCGGACAAGCGCATCTCTACCGGCGAGGCGCGTCCGCACTCTCGCCGTCCTGCTCATAGCGACCCGGGAGGCTCGGCGTGGCGAAGCTCAACGTAAACGGCAAGACGATCGATATCGTGGTGGCGGACGACACGCCGCTGCTCTGGGCGATCCGCGAACAGGTCGGCCTGACGGGAACGAAATATGGCTGCGGCGTCGCCCAATGCGGCGCCTGCACGGTGCATATCGACGGCGTCGCGACGCGCTCCTGCGCCCTGCCGGTCAGCGCTGTTACGGCCGAGCAGAAGATCGTGACCATCGAAGGCCTTTCGCCCGACGGGATGCATGCGATCCAGCAGGCCTGGATCAAGCACGAGGTGCCGCAATGCGGCTTCTGCCAGAGCGGCATGATCATGGCCGCAGCCGCGCTTTTGCAGGCGAACCCCAAGCCCAGCGAAGCCGACATCGCCAGCGAAATGACCAATATCTGCCGCTGCGGGACCTATAACCGGGTCAAGGCCGCCATCCTCGACGTCGCCGCCGGCGGCACGCTCGGCCGCGGCTGAAGGGAGAACGATCATGACCGTCTCGACGCAAACCACGTCCTTCCGCCCGTCCCGCCGCAGCGTGCTGGCCGGTTCAGCCGCCGCTGCGGGCGCCTTCACCTTCGGCTTCGCCATTCCTTTCGGGGACGAGGCCTCAGCGCAAACCGCCAATCCCGAGATCAACGCCTGGGTGGTGATCCAGCCCGACGACAAGGTGGTGATCCGCATCGCCCGCTCCGAGATGGGGCAGGGCACGCTGACCGGGCTTGCCCAGCTCGTCGCCGAGGAGCTGCAGTGCGACTGGTCGAAGGTCACGACCGAATATCCGACGCCCGGCCAGAATGTCGCGCGCAACCGGGTCTGGGGCAATTTCTCCACCGGCGGCAGCCGCGGCATCCGTGAGTCCCACGAATATGTCCGCAAGGGCGGTGCGGCCGCCCGCATGATGCTGGTTCAGGCGGCGGCCAATGAATGGAAGGTGCCTGCCAGCGAGTGCTCGGCCGCGAACAGCGTGGTCACGCACAAGGCGTCCGGCCGCTCGCTGCGCTACGGCCAACTCGCCGCAGCCGCCACGAAGGTCGAGGCGCCCAAGGACGTCCCGCTCAAGGATCCGAAGACCTGGACCGTCGCCGGCAAGCCGATGGCCAGGCTCGACACCGCCGACAAGACCACCGGCAAGAAGATCTACGGCATGGATCTTAAGCTTCCGGGCATGCTCAACGCCGCGATCAAGGACTGCCCCGTCTTCGGCGGCAAGGTGAAGAGCTTCGACGCCGCCAAGATCAAGGACATGCCGGGCGTCAGGCATGTGCTCCCGGTCGGCGACAGCGCCGTCACCGTGGTCGCCGAGACCTGGTGGCAGGCCAAGACCGCGCTCGATGCGCTGCCGATCGTCTGGGACGAGGGCGAGCACGCCAAGGTCTCCAGCGCCAGCATCGCGGCCTGGCTCAAGGAGGGCCTCGACGCCCCCAACGCCGTCGTCGGCAACCAGAACGGCGACGTGAAGGCCGCGATCGCCAATGCCGCCCGGACCGTCGAGGCGGTCTATTCCTACCCCTATCAGAACCATGCCTGCATGGAGACGATGAACGCCACGGCGCTCTACACGCCAGAGCGCTGCGAGGTCTGGACGCCGACGCAGAACGGCGAGGCGGCTCTGGCCGCCGCGTCCGAGGCGTCGGGCCTGCCGGTCGCCAGATGCGAGGCCTACAAGATCGATCTCGGCGGCGGCTTCGGCCGGCGCGGTGCGGTGCATGACTGGGTCCGCCAGGTCGTCGCCATCGCCAGGCAGGTTCCCGGCACCCCGGTGAAGCTGATCTGGTCGCGCGAGGAGGACATGCTGCATGGCCGCTTCCACCCGGTCACCCAATGCAAGCTCACCGGCGCGCTCGACAAGGACGGCAACCTGACCGGACTTGCCATGCGCATCTCGGGCCAGTCGATCGTGGCTGGCATCTTTCCGCAGAACATCCAGAACGGGCGCGATCCGGTCGTCTTCCAGGGCCTGAACGCGCCGGGGCCGGAAGCCTCGATCGGCTATACGATCCCCAACCTGCTGATCGACCACGCCATGCGCAATCCGCATGTCCCGCCGGGTTTCTGGCGCGGCGTCAATCTCAACCAGAACGCGATCTATCTGGAATCCTTCATGGACGAGCTCGCCCATGCGGCGGGCAAGGACCCGCTCGAGTTCCGCCGCGCGCTGATGAAGGATCATCCCAAGCACCTCGCCGTTCTCAACGCCGCCGCCGAGCGGGCCGAATGGGGCAAGCCTCTGCCCGACGGCGTCTTCCGCGGCATCTGCCAGACCATGGGCTTCGGCTCCTATGTCGCCGCCGTCGCCGAGGTTTCGGTCAGCGCGGAGGGCAAGCTCACGATCCACCGCATCGTGGCGGCGACCGATTGCGGCCATGCCGTCAATCCGGCGCAGATCGAGCGGCAGGTCGAGGGCTCGTTCGTCTACGGCCTGTCGGCGGCGCTGCATGGCGAGATCACCATCAAGGATGGACGGGTCGAACAGGAGAATTTCGACACCTATCCGGTCCTGCGCATGGACGAGATGCCCAAGGTCGAGACCGTTATCGTGGCCTCGGGCGGCTTCTGGGGCGGCGTCGGAGAGCCGACGATCGCGGTCGCGGCGCCCGCCGTGCTGAACGCGATCTTTGCCGCCACCGGCAAGCGCATCCGCTCGCTGCCGCTGAAGAATGCCGATCTCAAAAAGGCTTAGCGCCTTGACGGCGGGGATGGGACGGCATCCCGTCCTCGCCGGAATGGTGCTGGCGCTCGGCATCGGGTCTGCGGCGCTGGCGCTCGAAACCTACGAGGTCGCCGGCGACGCCATTGCGCGTCCGCTCGGGGGGCTCGTCGGCAGCATCGGGCGCGGCGCGGCGATTGTCCGCGACCGGGAACGCGGCAACTGCCTGATCTGCCATCAGGGGGCCGATCCGGCCGAGCCGTTCCAGGGCTTGATCGGGCCGCCGCTGAAAGGCGTGGGGCTGAGGCTGGATGCCGGGCAGATTCGCTTGAGGCTGGTCGATGCCTCGCTGCTCAACCCGCAAACCGTGATGCCGCCCTATTTCCGGACGGAAAACCTGCATGATGTCGCTGCCGTCTATCGCGGCAAGCCGGCGCTTTCGGCACAGGAGATCGAGGATGTCGTCGTCTATCTCGCTTCGCTCACAGCAGAGTGAACCCAGCCGCCGGGCGGTATTGGCCGGCGCGGCTGCTGGACTTGTCCTCGCAGGCGTGCCCGCGCAGGCCTTTGCGGCCGGCACGGCCGAACTCTCCGAGTTCGTCGCGCGGATCACGGAGGGCGCGGTTCCCCTGCGCGAGGGTGTGACGCTGGCGATCCCGCCGCTGGTCGAAAACGGCAATTCGGTCGATGTCCGCGTCGCGGTCGAGAGCCCGATGACGGAGCAAAACCATGTCCGCTGGATCCACCTGATCGCCGACAAGAATCCCTTTCCGGACATGGCGCGGCTGCATCTCGGTCCCCGCGCCGGCCGGGCCGAGATCGCGACCACGCTGCGGCTGGCGCAGTCGCAGAAGGTCACTGCGGTGGCTGCGCTGAGCGACGGTCGTTTCGCGATGGCCGAGGCGGACGTCGTGGTGACGCTGAGCGCCTGCATCGACGGCGGCTGAGGAGATCAAGAGATGTTCAATGCCCGCATCACCATGCCCGCGGAGGCGAAAGCCGGCGAGATCGTCGAGATCAGGGTGCTGACCCGTCATCCGATGGATCGCGGCGGCCAGTCCGACGGCAAGGGCGGCACCGTGCCGCGAAAGATCCTCAACCGGCTGACCGCGACCTATGCCGGCGACCAGATCTTCCGCTTCGACATGCACACGGGCGTCGCCTCGAACCCGTTCGTCTCCTTCACGACGCGGGCGGTCGCGACAGGCGACGTCGTCTTCGAATGGCGCGAGGATGGCGGGGCGACCTACACCCGCACCGCCAGGCTCACCGTGACGTGAGGCAGGCGGCCGCAGCGCTCGGCCTGCTGGCGCTGCTGGCCCTGCCGGCCGCCGCGCAGGTCAAGTCGGGCTCCGAGTTCCTCTCGCCCGGGATGGCTCGCCAGCAGGCCGACGAGACGCGCAATCCGGGCTTCTTCTGGGTCGAGCAGGGTGAGGGGCTGTTCTCCGCGCGCCCGCCGCAGGGAGAGGCCTGCATCGCCTGCCACGCCGCCCCGCGCCAGAGCCTGCGCGGGGCGGCGACACGCTATCCGCAGGTCGACGCCGCCAGCGGCAAACTTCTCAATCTGGAAGGGCGGATCGAGCAATGCCGCGTCGAGCGCCAGAAGCAGCCGGCTTTCGGCCATGAGAGCGCCGATCTGCTGGCGATGACGGCCTATATCGCCTCGCTCTCGCGCGGCTTGGCCATGAACATCGCGACGGACGGCGCGGCAAGACCGTTCTACGAGGCCGGAAAAGCCTTTTTCGAGCGCCGGCAGGGCCAGCTCAACCTGTCATGCCAGCAATGCCATGACGGGCTGGTCGGCCAGAAGCTGCGCGGCGACACGATCAGCCATGGCGTCGGCACGGGATACCCGGCCTACCGGCTCGAATGGAACAATGTCGGCTCGCTACACCGCCGCCTGCGCGCCTGCTCGCTCGGCGTGCGCGCGACGCAGTTCGACTATGGCGCGCCTGAGTATCTGGCGCTGGAGCTTTATCTGGCCGGGCGTGCGAAGGGGCTGCCGGTCGAGACGCCGGCGATCAGGCGCTGACCTCGCAGCGTTTGGGCGCTATAGGCTGGAGATATGCGACGTCTCTCTGTCCTGATCCTCTGGTTTTTCTGGGCCACCGGCGCGCTGGCCGAACCGCCTGCCGGAGTTCTCGCGGCAAGCGCTGCCGCCCCGCAACCCTTCGTCCTGAAGGACACCGAGGTCCGCACCATCCGGGCCAAGGCGCTGGAGCGCGACTACGAGATCTACGTCTCGCTGCCGGAATCCTACCGATCGCAGCCGCGAAGGCGCTTCCCGGTGCTTTACGTCACCGACGCCGACTATGCCTTTCCGCTGGTGCGCAGCATCGCGCAACGCGTTGGCAACCGGGCGCAGGGGCTGGAGGAGTTCATTCTCGTCGGGTTGTCCCATGCCATCGGCGACACGCGCGAGTTCAGCCGGCGGCGCGACTATACGCCGACGCCGAACGGCGAAAAGACGCGCGATCCGGAAGGCCGCCGACCGCTCTTCGGCGAGGCGGAGCCCTATCGCCGCTTCCTCGCCGAGGAACTCATGCCGTTCGTGGCGGCGACCTACCGCACCGACACGACGCGCAGCCTCTATGCCGGGCATTCCTATGGCGGGCTGTTCGGCCTGCATGTGCTTTTGACCCAACCCACGATGTTCTCGCATTACATCATCGGCAGCCCCTCGCTCTGGTTCGACCGGCGCGTGATGTTTGCGCGGGAGCGCGCCTTCGCCGAGGCGAACCGGGACCTCAGCGCCAATGTCCTGATGGCGATCGGCTCGTTCGAGACCGTCAACCCGGCCTCCGACGACCGCCGCTACAGCCGCAGCCTCGACATGGTCGCGGATTTTCGGGCCTTCGAGCAGGCGCTGCGCGGCCGCAACTATCCCGGACTCAAGCTGACCACCGAGGTGATCGGCGAGGAGGACCACCTCACCGCCTTTCCGGCCATCGTCACGCGCGGGCTGCTCTGGGCCCTGCCGGCGAGCCGGCGCTGATCAGTCTCAATCCTTCTTGGACTTCGGCTTCGCGCGGTTCTCGAAGCTCGCATTGCCCAGCCCGGTGCCGATCGTCAGCACCGCCCAATGCTTCACATCCTGCATGGCCGGCATCTCGCTCAGGCCCTGGATAACGGCGTCGTTGTGCATCGCGACCTGCGTCTCGTGGCCGCCGATCTCCGGCACCATCTCGCGGATCGAGTCGACGAGGTTGAAGCGGCTGCTCTCCCAGTTTCCGGGCAGGTTCTGCGCGCCGCGGTCGATCTGGCCGTGCGGCTCGATCAGGCCGGGACAGCCGACGCCGATGAAGGGCGCGACCTTGAGTCCCGCCTTCTCCGCTGTCCTGATCTGCTCCTTCAGCATCTTGCCGAGCCGCTTGATCGCCTCCTCCCGGCTCGGCTCGTCCTCGGCGTGACGCCAGAGCTCGGACTCCCAGACCCGGGCCTTGCTCAGATCGGCAGCCTTGTCCTGCCGCAGTTCGACGATGCCGGCGCGGATGTTGGAGCCGCCGATATCGACCGCGACCAGGCTGTCATAGGCCCCGAAGATCCAGGGCGGCGCGAGATGGGCCGAGCCGACGAGGCCCGCCTCGTCCGGGTGATGGCTGACCGGCACGAGATCGATCGCGACGCCGTCGGTCTGCAGGATGATTCCGGCGCGGCCGATGGCGAGTTCGCCGACGCGGCTGTCGCGGAAGCCGCCGCCAACGACGATGCGCTCGACCGACGACCAGGACTTCGCCTTGGCGAAGCGGCGAATGACGAAGGCCAGCGACTGCGCGAAACGCTCGATCGCGCTCAGCACCAGCGCCGCCTCGCGAACGGCGCCTTCCTTCAGCAGCGCGTCCAGCTCCTTCTTGCCGATCATGGCGGTGTCGCCTTCGAGCGGATCGTCGCCGCTCCTGCGCAGATGCGCGCGCAGGGCGTCGAGATGGTCGATGAAGGCGCTGCGGCTTGCCTTGTCGCCGATGAAGCCGTCCTGGTCGCGGATTTCGAGGTTGTAGCTGGTGACCTTGACCGAGGGCAGATCGGCTGCGCCATGCGGGCCCCGCGCGGTCTCGTCCTTGGTCGTTCTGGCCGATGCGGCGCCCATGTGTGCGTTCCCCCTCGCGATCTCTTGTCGATGACGAACGCCCCGGCGCTTGCCGAGGTTCCGCGCCGGGCGCATGGGGCGTCTGCGCTGCGGGTGTCCTTTGCCGGCCGATGGATGGTTGACCTCGATGGTCGATCGCCGCTCCATGATCGGCGCGCGTTTTTCGTGTCGCGGGGTGGGGGCGTGATGCTGGAGATGATCGTTCGAACGGTGCTGATCGGCGCTGGTGCGACCCTGCTGCTCGATATCTGGGCGCAGGCGTTGCAGCGCATGGTGGGCTGGCCTGCGCCGAACTGGGCTATGCCCGGCCGCTGGGTCGGCCATCTGCCGCGCGGCCAGCTCGTCCATGACGATATCGCGCTTGCCGAGCCCGTCGCCAACGAGCGCGCCATCGGCTGGGTGTTCCATTATGCAGTCGGCATCCTGTTCGCCGCCGCGCTGCTGGCGATCTGGGGCTTCGACTGGGCCCGCAACCCGACCTTCATGCCTGCGCTGATCGTCGGCCTCGTGACCGTCGGCTGCGGCTGGTTCATCCTGCAGCCGGGCATGGGGGCGGGCATCGCGGCCGCGAAGAAGCCCAACGCCAACAGGATCCGGCTGATGAACATCGCAGGCCATGTCGTCTTCGCGATCGGGCTCTACGGCACGGCGCTGCTGATCCGCTGACAGCGCCCTCCTTTGCAGACAATACGGGTATCGACCATGGCCAGCACGCTCTTCACCAATGCCCGCATCGTCGACGGCACGCAGCCCGAGCGGGCGGCCCCTGTCAGCGTGCTCGTCGAGGGCGGCGTCATCCGCGAGGTGGCCAAGACCGTCACGGCGGCCAGGGCGACCACGATCGATCTCGGCGGCCGCACGCTGATGCCCGGCCTCATCGACGCCCATGTCCATGTCGTCGCCGGCGTCGCCGATCTCGGCCTGAACTCCCGCCTGCCGGATTCGCTCGTCACGGCGCGCGCCTTCGTCATCATGCGCGAGATGCTGCTGCGCGGCTTCACCACGGTGCGCGATGTCGGCGGCGCGGATTTCGGCCTGAAGCAGGCGACGGAAGAAGGCCATTTCCCGACGCCGCGCCTCGTCATTTCCGGCAAGGCGCTGAGCCAGACCGGCGGCCACGCCGATTTTCGGGGCCGCTACGACGACCGCGCGTCGGTCAGCGACCGCCATCGGCTGGGCGCGCTCGGGCGCATCTGCGACGGGGAAGGCGAAGTGCGCCGCGCCGCCCGCGATGAGATCAAAAGCGGGGCCGATTTCATCAAGATCATGGCCAATGGCGGCTGCGCCTCGCCGACCGACCCGATCCATTTCCTCGGTTTTTCGGTCGGCGAGCTTGAGGCGATCGTCGAGGAAGCGCGGATGGCGGGCACCTATGTTTCCGCCCATGTCTACACCAAGGAAGCGATCCGCCGCTGCGTCGAGGCCGGGGTGCATTCGCTCGAGCATTGCAACCTGATCGACGCCGAGACGGCGAAGCTCGCGGCGGAGAAGGGCGCGGTCGCGGTGCCGACGCTGGTGACCTACGACAAGCTCGTCAGCGACGGTCCGAAGCTGGGCTTCCCGCCGGATTCGATCGCCAAGGTCGATGTCGTCCGCTCCGCCGGCATGGAGTCGCTCGCGATCATGAAGAAGGCCGGCCTTGCCATGGCCTATGGCAGCGACCTGCTCGGCGACATGCACAAATACCAGTCGGAGGAGTTCGTCATTCGCGGCCGGGCGCTGCCGGCCCATGAGGTGATCGGCGCGGCGACCCATGTTGCGGCGAAACTGCTCAGACTCGAGGGCAGGATCGGCGTCGTCGCGCCCGGCGCGCATGCCGACCTGATCGTCGTCGATGGCGACCCGCTGAAGGACCTTTCGCTGCTGACTGGCCAAGGCCGGCACATGCCGGTCATCATGAAAAGCGGGGCGTTCATGAAGCGCGGCCGGCTCGCCTGAGCGGCCTCACAGGTCGAGGATGCGCGTCTCGTAGGCGTAGAGCTTGCGGAAGCCGAGGCTCTCATAGAGCGCGATCGCGACGGCGTTGGTCTGGTCGACCTGCAGATAGGCCTGTCCGCAGTCCTGCACCTTCGCCCATGACGTCAGCCCCTTGACGAGGCGGCGGCCGAGGCCGCGGCCGCGATGCGCGGGATCGACCACGATCGAGCCCATCTCGGCCATGCCGCGCTCGGCGACGCTCATGCCGTAGGCGACCGGCTCGCCGGCGATCAGCAGGGTGGCGAAGGCGGCCGGAAGGCGCACCTTGCCGACGATGGCCGCGAGCTGGTCGGCATTGGTCTTGTTGCCGCTCTGGCGCGCTGCGACTCCGGCGATCCATTCGGCGCTGGGGCCGGCCTCAAGCTGCAGTTCGGCTTCGAACTCCGGCGTCAGCGCGTCGAGCGGGGCGATCAGGCCGAAGGAGGCGTCCTTGAGACGGTAGCCGCGCGCCAGCACGGCCTCGCGCGTCGCAGGCCCGGTCAGCGGGGTCAGGCGGATGCAGGGCGGCAGACCGTCGGCGCGGTAGAGCTCCGCGATCAGGTCGAGCGTCGCCGCGTCCAGCTCCGCGCCCACCTTAAGCGGCGTCGCGGCATTGGCGCGACCAGAATAGCCATTGGCGAAGCGGATCACCCAGTCGCCCATCACCAGCGTCGAGACGGCGGGCCAGGCGTTGACGATGCGGCGCTCGCATTCCAGCGCGAGTGCGAGGTCACTCTCGGTGATCGACATCGTCATGCGCGTCCAAGTCATGCGCTTGCGGCCTTTCGCGGCGTCGGCCGCCAGCCCGGCGGCGCCATCTCGAATCCTGCGAAAGCGAAGCCCGGCGCGACGGTGCAGCCGACCAGCGTCCAGGCCCCGAGCGAGGTTGCGCTCTGCCACCACCCGGCGGGCACGACGAATTGCGGGCGCTGGCCGGCCTTGAGATCGGTTCCCAGATGATGCGCCGAGGCGTCGTGGCCATTGGGCGAGACGCTTATCACAAGCGGCGCGCCGGCATAATGATGCCAGATCTCGGCGGCGTCGACGCGGTGCCATTCGGAGGTCTCGCCGACATCGAGCAGATAATAGATCGCGGTCGAATGGCCGCGCCCCTCGGGACCGGCCTCGTCGCGGAAAGTCTCGCGATAATGGCCGCCCTCGGGATGGGGCTTCAGTTCCAGCAGCGCGATGACCTGCGCCGCGCTGAGGCCGTTCAGCGCGTGGTCCATCAGAAGCGATTCTTGGCTTCGCGCAGCGCCGCGAAGACCTCGCCTGCCGCTGCGCCCGACAGGTTCACGGCCTCTGCGAGCGCCGGCTCGCCGGCCCGGAAGAACGGGTTGGTCGCCTTTTCCTCGCCGACGGTCGTCAGCGCCCAGAAGCGGCCTTGCGCCTTGGCGGCTTCGGCCTCGGCAAGCCGCGCCGCGACCGCCGGGTTGTGCTTGTCCATCGCGGCGGCAAAACGGGCGTTTGAGAGCGTGTAGTCGTGGCCGGCGATCAGCCTGACATCGTCGGGCAGGGTCATGACGCGGGAAAGCGAGGTCCACATCGCGCCCATCTGGCCGGGCTGGACGCGGCCGCAGCCCATCACGAAGACGACGTCGCCGACCAGAGCGAGTTTCGCAGCCGCGCTGGCGAAGGTCAGGTGGCCGTCGGAATGGCCGGGCGTGTGCCAGATCTCGAAGCTGGCGCCCCCGAGCGAGACCGTGTCGCCATCCTTGAGGATGCGGTCGAGCGGGGCCGGGCCTGCGGCGTCGGCGGGGCCGCAGACCTTTGCGCCGGTCGCAGCCTTCAACTCGGCGACGCCTTGCGTATGGTCGACATGGGCATGGGTCACGAAGATGTCGCTGATCGTCCAGCCCCGTTCGCGCGCCGCCGCCAGCACCTGGCCTGCGTCGGGAACATCGACCGCCGCGCAGGCCTTCGTCGCAGGATCGAGGATCAGCGCGCCGGCATTGTCGCTGAGCGTGCGGAAGATGTGGATGTCGAGCATGGCGGGCTCTCCGGGCAGGCAGTAGGCAGTCGGACCTTACTGAGCCATGGCCTCGATCCGATCAAGCCTCGTCCAGCCTCCCGACTGCCGACTGCCCATTGCCGACTGCCCTCGCGGAGCCCTTGCGCCCCGCCCCGCGCCACCACATCTTGCGCGGCCATGCCAATCGATGTCGTCGACCTGCGCGCCTTCTATGCCAGCCCGCTCGGGCATGTGGCGCGGCGTTTCGTCGGACGGGCGATGCTGCGCTTCTGGCCCGATTGCGCGAAGCAGCGCGTGCTGGGCTTAGGGTTTGCGACGCCCTATCTCTCGGTGCTCGGCGTCGGCGCGGAACGCACCATGGCGTTCATGCCGGCGGCGCAGGGGGTGGTGCATTGGCCGTCGGACAGCCTGTCCGCCTCGGCGCTGGTCGAACCGACGCTGCTGCCCTTGCCGACGGCGTCGGTGGATCGCGTCGTGCTGGTCCATGCACTGGAGGAGACCGAAAGCCCCGACGATCTGCTCGACGAGGTCTCGCGCGTGCTCAGCCCCGGCGGACGCCTGCTCGTCGTCGTGCCCAACCGTCGCGGCCTGTGGGCGCGCATGGATGGCACGCCGTTCGGCCATGGCCGCCCGTTCAGCCGCTCGCAGCTGGAAGCGCTGATGCGCGGAGCCGAGTTCTCGCCGGAGAACTGGAGCGAGGCGCTTTATGTGCCGCCGCTGAAGCGAAGGCTGCTGATGCGCTCGGCCGCCGCCTGGGAGCGGGTCGGGGCGGGGCTGTCGCTGCCTTTCGCCGGCGTACACGTCATCGACGCCACCAAGCAGTTCTACCGGCGCATCCCGCTCAGGGCGACGCGGCGCAGCTTCGCCTTCCGGCCGGTCCTGCTGCCGCAGCCCTCGGCTGCGCCGCGTCGCTCGGACGATGTCGAAAGCCTGCCGCCGGGTTGACAAGCGCCGGGTTGACAAGCGCTCCTGCGCGCGGCCAAGGTCCGCCGCTTTTCGGCAACCCGGTCCGCCCTTACGCCAACCCTGCCGGCTCGCCCGGCGCGGACCCCGAACTGGAACACGATGAGAAGCTATCTGGATTTCGAGAAGCCGGTCGCCGAAGTCGAGGCGAAGGCTGACGAGTTGCGCGCGCTGGAGGCGAAGGGCGAGGGCTATTCGCTGGCCGAGGAAATCGGCAAGCTCGACGCCAAGGCGAGCCAGGCGCTGAAGGACCTCTACGCCACGCTGACCCCCTGGCAGAAGACGCTGGTCGCGCGCCACCCGCAGCGGCCGCATTTCAAGGATTACTGCGCCGCACTGATCACCGAGTTCACGCCGCTCGCCGGCGACCGCGCCTTTGGCGAGGATGAGGCGATCGTCGGCGGCTTCGGCCGCTTCAGGGGCGAGGCGGTCTGCGTCATCGGGCAGGAGAAGGGCGATTCGACCGAGACCCGGATCCGGCACAATTTCGGCATGCCCAAGCCCGAAGGCTACCGCAAGGCGGTGCGCCTGATGGAACTGGCCGACCGGTTCGGGCTGCCGGTGCTGAGCTTCATCGACACCGCCGGGGCCTATCCCGGCATCGAGGCCGAGGAGCGCGGCCAGGCGGAAGCCATCGCGCGCTCGACCGAGGCGTGCCTTGGCCTGCGCACGCCCAGCGTCGCGCTCGTCATCGGCGAGGGCGGCTCGGGCGGCGCGATCGCGATCGCGGCCGCCTCGAAGGTGATGATGCTGGAGCATGCGATCTATTCGGTGATCTCGCCAGAAGGCGCGGCCTCGATCCTGTGGCGCGACACAGGGCGCGCGCAGGACGCCGCTACGGGCATGAAGATCACCGCGCAGGATTTGCTCAAGTTCGGAATCATAGACCGGATCATCACCGAGCCGGTCGGCGGGGCGCATCGCGATCCGCAGGCGGCGCTGGACCGCGCCGGCGACGCGCTGGCCTCGTCCCTGGCCGATTTCGCGGGGATGAGCGGCGACGACATCGTCAGCCGCCGCGCCGACAAGTTTCTCGCGATCGGCCGCAATCTCTGAGGCGTCCTCAGGCTCGCGCCGGTTAGCGCTTTCTTGACCATGTAGCCATGTCAAAAGCCATTGTGGTAAGGAACGCTCAAGGCTAACGCTTCTACAAGAATCGCGACGGCATAATTTAGCCGTCTTGCATCGCCAGAGGTCTTGCACCGCCAGAGGTTGCACCTTCGGCCGGCCGTTCGATGGGGTTGACGACGTGGTGTCCAGGAACTCGGCATTGAAGAAACTCGCGGCCGTGGCTTTTGTTGCATTCACCCTCGCCGCCTGCGAGGAAGGTCGCTATCGCGGCTCCGCCCGGCATCACATTCCGATCCCGTCCGCCACCTACACGCTGATGTCCGAGAAGGGCATGAGCAAGGACCAGCCGATCCTGATCCGCTCCTACAAGAAGGAGTCGGAACTCGAGGTCTGGAAGCGCAAGGCTACCGGCGAATACGCGCTGCTGAAGACCTATCCGATGTGCCGCTGGTCGGGTCAGCTCGGGCCGAAGATCCGCGAAGGCGACCGGATGGCGCCGGAGGGTTTCTACGCGATCAGCCCGGCGCAGATGAACCCGAACTCGTCCTTCTACGTCTCGTTCAACATGGGCTACCCGAACGCCTATGACCGCTCCTATGGCCGCACCGGCGCGCATCTGATGGTGCATGGCGCCTGCTCCTCGGCCGGCTGCTATTCGATGACCGACGACCAGATGGGCGAGATCTACGCGCTGGTGCGCGAGGCCCATAATGGCGGGCAGAAGACCGTGCAGATGCAGGCGCTGCCGTTCCGGATGACGCCGGAAAACCTCGCCAAGCACCGGATGGATCCCAACATCGCCTTCTGGAAGAACCTGAAGGAAGGCAGCGATTATTTCGAGATCGCGCGCGACGAGCCGCAGGTTTCGGTGGCGGGCGGACGCTATGTCTTCAACCGCGACGCAGGCGGCCAGGCTCTCACAAGCCCGGCCGTGGCCGAGGCCGTGCAGCGCAAGCGCCAGCAGGACGAGACGCAGGTCGCGGCGCTCGTCGCCAAGGGCACCCCGGCGGTGAAGCTGATCTATGACGATGGCGACAGCCATGCCTCGTTCAAGCGCACCCTGATCGCGAGCGGCTCGGACTCGCTGAACCGAAGCGCCGCCTGGGGCTCGCGCGATGTCGGCGTCAGCCGGCCGGATGCGATCAGCACGGGCCCGCGCGTCGTCGTGCTCGACAACAGCGGCAAGGTCCGCACCACGGTCCGGGCCGAATCGGCCGATAACGAGGCCGTGCTTGCCGCCGTCGCCGCCGCTGCCGAACCCGCAAAGGTCGAAGCGGCCAAGGTTGACGCGACCAAGCCCGAACCCGCCAGGCCTGCCGTGACCTCGGCCGCGAGCCAGGTCGCCAAAGTGTCTCCGGGCGCGGCGCAGGCAGCCCCGGTCGCCGCCGCCCAGCCCGAGGCCGCCCAGCCTGAGACGAGCGCGCCGTTCTATCAGCGCGCGCTCAGCTTCGTTCCGCTGATCGGCGGCGGCTCGCAGCCGCAGCCGGCGGCGTCCGCTCCGGTTGCCTCCGTCGTGCCGTCGTCGCCGACCAGCACCCGCGCGCCTCTGCCGCCGCGCCGCGCTGACGGCTTGCGCACCAGCAGGGTGGATCAGCCGGCCGCCGCCTATGCGAGCCAGCCCGCGACACGCTGATAGGTTGAGCCGCGGATCGTCACGCGTGCAGGCGTGACGCAAATGCAACATTGATTAGGTTTACTTGCCGCGCCTGTTTTGAAGGCGTGGAAACACGGGTCGCGGCACCTTTTTGCCCATTCACTGGGCGAGCTGCAAAAAACCTGTTCTTGCTGATTTCGATCTTTGGTCGGCTTCATTGTGACGAAAGCGCGGCGATCTTCGCGCGGATTCTCGTCATGACATGGAGCTGAAGATGGCTTTTGAATTGTCCCGTTCGTCGGTTGCCGGGATCGCCCTTTCGCTGAGCGTTCTCACCGGGGCGGCCCAGGCGTCCGATCTGCCGAGCCGCAAGGGCGCGCCGATTGCGCCGCTGCCGCCGGCGATCACCTGGATCGACGCTGCGATCAGCGTCAAGGCGCTGACCGACTACAATTTCCGCGGCATCTCGCAGACCGACCGCAAACCCGCCATCCAGGGCTCCGTCGAACTGCAGTTCTACAACAACCTGTTCTATGTCGGCGTGTTCGGCTCCAATGTCGATCTGGCGACCAGCCCGCCGGCCGAAGTCGATTTCTTCGCCGGCATCAGGCCGAAATTCGGCCCGGTCACCTTCGATATCGGCGTGATCCAGTACTACTATCCCGGCGAGAAGCAGTTCATCGACAATCTCGGCGTGTTCTGGACGCCCAAGAACACCGACTTCACCGAAGCCGTCGGCAAGGTCAGCTACTCGAACGACCTGTTCACCGTCGGAGCGAACGTCTTCTACGCCTGGGACTGGCTCGGCGTCGGCGCGAGCGCGACCTACGCCTCGGTCACGGCCAAGGTGAATATTCCGCAGATCGAGGGTCTGGCGATCTCCGGCGAGCTCGGCCATTACTGGCTCGGCAGGACCAACCTCGCCATCTGGTCGACCAACCCGCCGACCAACCTGCCCGATTATGCCTATTGGAACGTCGGCCTGTCCTATACCTACAAGAACCTGACCGCCGATGTCCGCTATCACGACACCAACCTGTCGAAGACGGATTGTTTCCTGCTGACGGCCGACCCGCGCGGCGTCGCGCGCGGCAATGCCGGCGGGCGCTTCTCGTCGAACTGGTGCAACCCTTCCGTAGTCGCCTCGCTCTCGTTCGACATCACGGCGAGCAGCATCGGCATCTTTGCGCCGAAGTAAGCGCGGCGTCCGACGCTTCGATCCAAGAGGGCCGCTCTCCGGAGCGGCCCTTTCGCGTTTCGAAAGCGCCGCGCCTCAGCTTTCCAGCGCCTTGCCGACGCGGCGCATCAACGTGCCGACAAGGTCGCACTCCTCGTCGCTGAGCACCTCCATCATCGCCTCGATGCGCTCGACATGGATCGCCATGGCCCGGCGCGTCAGCGCCTCGCCCTCTGACGTCAGCCAGAGCCGCCTGACGCGGCGGTCGGCCTCGTCGCCCTGGCGCAGGATCAACTCGCGGCGCTCAAGCTCCGGCAGCAGCATGCTCATGGCGCTGCGGCCGACGAAGAGCTTTTCCGCCAGCGCCTGCTGCGTCAGCCCCGGCGCGTGAAAAATGTTCGCCAGCACATCGTAATGCGCAAGCTGGATGCCGAGCGGCGCCAGCGCCTCGGTGAAGGCCTTTTTCCAGAGCGCGTGGACGCGTGCGACCGCGATCCAGTTATGGAAGCGTGGCAGGTCCCAGGGCAGGCGCTGCGCCTCCCGTTGGGCTGCCGATTCAGCCTCTTGCTTTTTGTTCATGGTTGAACATACTTGTTCATCGTTGAACGAAATCGAGGTTTCGCCATGTCGGGTGCCGCACTCCGTCTGTTCCGGCCGCTGGTCGGGGTCACGAGCCTCATCGCGCCAGGCCCGGTCGGCCGCCTTGCCTTCAGGGCCTTCTGCACGCCCCCGCGCCAGAAGCAGGGAAACGCCAATCGCAACCCTGCCGTCAAGTCCGCCTCCACGCGACTGGCGGAAGCGCGGCCCATCGCGATACCGTTTCCCTGCGGCTCGGTCGCGGCCTATGTCTTCGAGCCGGCCGTTCCACCCGCGCCGCCGGCGCAGATACGGACCGTCATCCTCGTGCATGGCTGGAGCGGCCGGGCCGCCTATATGACCGCATTCGTCGCGCCGCTGGCCGAGGCGGGCTTTCGCGTCGTCGCCTTCGACCTGCCGGCGCACGGGGACTCGACCGGCAGCGAACTCAACATTCCGATTGGCGTCGCGAGCCTCACGGCTGTGGCGCGGGCCTTCGCCCCGGTTCACGCGCTGGTGACGCATTCCTTCGGCGGGTCAATCGCGCTGGCGGCGCTTGCGGGCACGGTTCCGGGCCAGCCGCGCATCCGGGTGGACAGGCTCGCCCTGATCGCCGCGCCGTCGTCGATGGCGGGCGTCACGCGCCGCTTCGGCTCCACGATCGGGCTCGGCGCGCGCGGTCAGCGGGCGCTGGAACGCCGCATCCATGTCGTTGCCGGCGCGCCGGTCGAGGCGTTCGAGGGGCGGGCGCAACTGGCCGCGCTGCGCCTGCCGACGCTGGTGCTGCATTGCCGCGACGACCGCGAACTCGGCCTGGAGAACGCGCAGGACCTGGCGGCGGCGGGCGATTTCGTCGCGCTGGAGACGCTGGCGGGACTCGGGCATCGCCGCATCCTGCAGGCGAAGGCGACGGTCAGTTCGGTGGCGCAGTTCGTCGCTCGTTAAACGCCTTTCGCGTCATGGTCGGGCTTGTCCCGACCATCCACGTCTTTCAATGGCCCGATGTCGCAAGACGTGAATGCCCGGCACAAGGCCGGGCATGACGTTGGCGCTCACACCCAGCCCATCAGTTCGCGCTGCACCACCTCGGTGATGGCGCGCATCCCCTCCTCGGAATCGTTCAGGCAGGGCAGATAGGCGAAGCGCTCGCCGCCATGCTCGATGAAGATCTCGCGGTTCTCGACATCGAGTTCCTCCAGCGTCTCAAGGCAGTCGGCCGAGAAGCCGGGCGCGACGATGGCGAGCGATTTCGTGCCAGCTTCCGCCAGCGCCTTCACCGTCTCGTCGGTATAGGGTTGCAGCCATTCGGCCGGGCCGAAGCGCGACTGGAAGGTCAGCTTGAAGCGCTCCGGCGGCAGGCCGAGTTCCTCGCGCAGCAGCCGCCAGGTCTTGGCGCACTGGCAGTGATAGGGGTCGCCCTTGAGCAGGTATTCCTTCGGCATGCCGTGGAAGGAACACAGGATCACCTCGGGCTCGAAATCGAGCTTCGCCAGCGAAATACGCATCGAATCCGCCAGTGCCCGGATGTAGGCCGGGTCGTCATGATAGGGCGGCGCGACGCGCACCGCCGGCTGCCAGCGCATCTCCATCAGCGCCCGAAACGCCTGGTCGCAGGCCGTGGCCGAGGTCGGCGCGGCGTATTGCGGATAGAGCGGCACGAGCAGGATGCGGTCGCAGCCCTGCGCCAGCATCGCGTCGAGCCGGCTCTTCACGTCGGGAAAGCCGTAGCGCATCGCCCAGTCGAAAACGACGCGCTCGCCGGTCAGGGGCTTCAGTCGCGCCTCGAGCTGCTCGGTCTGCGAACGGGTGATCGTCTTGAGAGGCCCCTCGTCGCGCTCGTTGTTCCAGATCGAGGCGTAGTCCTTGCCCTTCTTGCCCGGGCGAAGCGTCAAGATGACGAGATTCAGCAGCGGCCACCAGATCCAGCGCGACGTCTCGATGACGCGGCGGTCGGAGAGGAACTCCTTGAGATAGGCGCGCATCGGCCAGTACGAGGTGCCTTCCGGCGTGCCGAGATTCATCAGCAGCACGCCGATGCGCCCGGCCCTGACCGGCGGGTGATCGGATGGCAGCTTCACGGCGCGCATGTCCGTGGCCGGCTTGGTCTCGACTGTCATGGTCTCAGTGTTCCTTTCCTCGTGATTTAGACGAGTTCGGGTTTTCGTCCAGTCATTGCGCGCCCATGCGGCGGGGGTGCGACATCGCATGACGGGGCCGCAGACAGCCGATGCGCGGGCTGGCCATCGCAGCACGGCTCTTGCTAGTCTGTAGCGGTTCTCGAAAGGAAGGTTCGCCCGATGAGCAAGCTCACACGCCGCAATGCGCTCGGCGTCATCGCCGCGCCGGCCGCGCTGGCCGCCACCGCTCCCGCAGCGATCGCCCAGACGCCGGCGCCGGCCTTCACGCTCCTTCTCGTCAACGACATCTACAAAATGAGCGACGACAAGGGCAAAGGCGGCTTTGCGCGCGCGGCTGGCATCGCAAAGGCCGAGCGGGCCAAGGGCGTGCCGCTGCTGTTCTGCCATGCCGGCGACTGCTACTCGCCCTCGCTGATGTCGGGCTTCGATCAGGGCGCGCATATCGTCGCGATGCAGAACAAGATGGGCATCGACGTGTTCGTGCCCGGCAATCACGAGTTCGATTTCGGCAAGGCGAACTATCTCAAGCTGACCGCAGCGCAGAGCTACCCGACCTTCGCCGCCAATCTGCGCGACGCCGCGGGCCAACCCCTGCCCGGCCACAAGGATTCGGCCATTTTCGAATTGGGTCCGGTCAAGGTCGGCGTCATCGGCACGACCTTCGATCCGACGCCGCAGCTCTCCAGTCCCGGCGACCTGAAATTCTCCTCGACCATGGAGGCGCTGCGGCGCGAGGCGCGAGCGCTGAAGACGCAAGGCGCCGACATCCTCGTCGCGGTCGTCCATGCCGACCGCGCGACCGACAACGCGATCGTCCGCTCGCGCATCGTCGACATCGTGCTGACCGGCCACGACCACGACCTCGCCATCGCCTATGACGGCAAGGTGGTGATGGTGGAGTCCAACGAGGAGGGCAATTACGTCACCGCGATCGACATCGCCGTCACCGTGACAGGCGAGGGGGCGGCCCGTCGCGTCGCCTGGACGCCGACCTTCCGCGTCAACGACAGCCGGGCTGCGACGCCCGATCCGGAGGTCGCCGCGATCGTCAAGGGCTATGAGGCTGAGCTCTCCAAGGAACTCGACATCGACGTGGCGACGCTGGCCGCGCCGCTCGACTCGCGCACGGGCGTGATCCGGACACAGGAGAGCGCGATCGGCAATCTGATCGCCGATGCGATCAGGTCCTCGACGGGCGCGCAACTCGCCATCACCAATGCCGGCGGCATCCGCGCCAACAAGCAATACGCCGCCGGCCAGAAGCTGACGCGGCGCGACGTGCTGAGCGAACTGCCCTTCGGCAACGCGACCGTGATGGTCGAGATCACCGGGAAGGACGTCAAGGACGCGCTCGAGAACGGCCTGCGCGACGCGCCACAGGGAGCCGGGCGCTTCCCGGTCGTCTCCGGCCTCCAATTCGAGGCCGATCTGAAGCAGCCGCAGGGCTCGCGCGTCACGGCGGTGACGGTCGATGGCAAGCCGATCGACATGGCCGGCAAATACACAGTCGCCTCGAACAACTTCATGCTGGAGGGCGGCGACGGCTACAGCGCGCTTGGCCGGGGAAAGACGCTGATCGGCCTGACCGACGGCAAGCTGATGGCCAATGAGGTCATGGTCTATCTGCGCAAGCTCGGCACCGTCGACGCCAAGGTCGAGGGGCGGGCCGTGCTGAAGTGAGTCGCGTCATTGCGAGCGCAGCGAAGCAATCCAGCGACGTAGAGCTCGACGCCCTCTGGATTGCTTCGCTGCGCTCGCAATGACGATGCGGGACATGCCGAGCACCTATCGCGACGCCCTTGCCGCCTTCCTCGCCGAACCCGCGACCGAAGGCTGGCGCGGACTCGGCGTCTTTGCCGACGGCACGGCGGCGCGGGCCGCGGGCGCCGTCGATGCCGATGTCGCGGCGGGCGCGGTGGTTGCCCCGGGGCCAGAAAGAGCTTTCGCGGCGCTGTCGTTGACGCCGCTCGACAATGTGCGCGTCGTGATCCTGGGGCAGGACCCCTATCCGACGCCGGGCCACGCCAACGGGCTCGCCTTTTCCTATGTCGGCGGGCCGCGCCTGCCAAAGTCGCTGGTCAACATCTATCGCGAACTTGGCGACGATCTCGGTCGCCCGGTCCTGCGAGATGGCGATCTGTCCCACTGGGCGCGCGATGGCGTGCTGCTGCTCAACACCGCGCTGACCGTGCGGGAGGGCGCGAGCCAGGCGGGTTCGCATTTGAGACTGGGCTGGGGCGCTGTGACCGACGCCGTGATCGCGCATGTCTCGCGGAGCCGGCCCCATGTCGTCTTCATCCTCTGGGGCAATCCGGCACAGGCCAAGCGTTCGCTGATCGACGAGAGCCGGCATCTCGTCATCGCCAGCCCGCATCCCTCGCCGCTCTCGGCGCATCGGGGGTTTTTCGGCTCGAAGCCGTTTTCGCGGGCGAATGAATGGCTGGTGGAGAAGGGCGCGGCGCCGGTGGCATGGTGAGGCGCTGCTTGTGTCGGGAGCCGGATGCAACTCCTCCCTTCCCCCTTGTGGGGAAGGGTATGGGGATGGGGGTGGTTCCGCCTGGTGAGCGCTCGCCCTGTCGATCGACCCCCACCCCAACCCCTCCCCACAAGGGGGAGGGGCTTCCAGATTCTCACCTTGATGGGCCGCGTTATCCCACCGGCCGCTCGTCGGCGATGACCTTGCCGTCATTGGGCAGTGCGCCGAGCGGCAGGACTTCCACGCGGCCCTTCAGCTTCGTCACCTGCTGCAGCGTGGACGAGACTGCGTCGATCAGGCCTGCCGGCTCCGCATAGATCTCGGCGCGCAACGTCATGGTGTCGATCTCGTCCGCGCGGCCGACCACGAGCCGGAGCTTGGCGATCTCGGCATGGCGGCGGGCGATCTCGGCGACCTGCTCGGGCCGGACGAACATGCCCTTGATCTTGGCGGTCTGGTCGGCGCGGCCCATCCAGCCCCTGATCCGGCTGTTGCTGCGTCCGCAGGCGCTGACGCCTGGCATGATCGCGGTGAGGTCGCCGACGGCGAGCCTGATCTGGGGATGATGCGGATCGAGATTGGTGACGACGATCTCGCCGACCTCGCCCTCGGCGACGGGATCGCCGGTTCCGGGGCGGACGATCTCGACGATCAGGTTCTCGTTGAGGACCAAGCCTTCGCGCGCGGACGTCTCATAGGCGATGACGCCGACATCGGCGGTGGCGTAGAGCTGGTAGGCATCGACGCCGCGCTCGCGCACCCAGGCCTGCAGCGAGGGCGGGAAGGCTGCGCCCGAGACGACCGCGCGCATGATGCAGGAGATGTCGACGCCGCGCGCCTCGGCCGCCTCGATCAGGATCTTGAGGAAATCGGGCGTGCCCGCATAGCAGGAGGGACGGTAGGCGGCGATCACCTCCATCTGCTGCTCGGTGTTGCCGGGGCCGGCGGGAATCACCGCGCAGTCGAGTGCGCGGGCGGCCGAATCCATGATGAAGCCGCCCGGTGTCAGGTGATAGCCGAAGGTGTTGAGTACCACGTCTCCGGTGCGGAAGCCGGCGGCGTAGAGCCCGCGCGCCGCGCCCCACGGGTCGCTGCCAACGCCTTCCGGCTCGAAGATCGGGCCGGGCGAGGTGAAAAGCCGGCCGAATGAGCCAAGCGGCGACGAGACGAAGCCGCCGAAGGGCAAAGCCTGCTTCTGCAGCGCCGGCATGTCGGCCTTGCGCAGGATCGGCAGGGTCGAGAGCGCGTTGCGATCGGTTATCGCGGCCGGGTCGATGTCGCCAAGATGCGCGGCATAGCCCGGCGTCGCCAGCGCGGCGGCGAGCACGGCCGGCAGGCGGGCAAACAGGTCGGCCTCGCGCGCGTCGGGCGAAAGGGTTTCGCGCTCGTCGTGGTGCTCGCTCATCTGTCCTGTCCTTGCGACGTCGCGGTTTGGCGGTTTCAGCGGATGATGCGCAGGATGCGCAGGAAGTTCAGGAGCCCGATCAGGGCTCCGGCGACATAGGTGAAGGCGGCGGCCCGCAGCACGCCGCGCGCGGCCGGCAGGTCGGTCTCCGCGAGATAGCCCTCGCCGGCGAGGATCGGCAGCGCCTTGCCGAAGCTGGCGTCGAGTTCCAGCGGCAGCGTCACCAGATGCACCACGAGGCCGATGCCGAGCAGCGCGATGGCGAGCCCGAACTGGACCAGTCCGACCATCGGCGCGCGCGTGACGATGGCGACCAGCGGCGCGGTCAGCAGGATCGCCATCGCGATCTTGTCGAAGACCGACAGGAAGCGCGCCAGCGCGGTGCGCCAGGCGAAGAGCACGCTGCCCTGCGCATGCTGGATCGCGTGAGCCACCTCATGGGCTGCGACCGCGACCGCCGTGATCGAGCGGCCGTCATGGTTCTCGGCCGAAAGCCGCACGGCACGGGCGTCGGGGTCGTAATGGTCGCCCGCCGGGGTCGTCTCGACCGTCACGGCCTGAAGCTGGTAGCGGTCGAGCAGGTGCCGCGCCAGTTGGCCGCCGGTGCCGGGCAGGTCGGGACGGGGCGCGGCGTGCCGGCCCATCTCGCGACGAACCCAGGCCTGCGGGCCGAAGATCAGCAGGACTGCCAGCAGCGCGATCGCGAAGAACAGCACCGGCATCGGATCTGCTCCGAGCGCGGCGTCAGGACAGCCAGCGCTTGCGGCGCTTGTAGCTCTTGACCTCGCGGAACGACTTCTTGTCGCCGTCGGAGACGCCGAGATAGAACTCCTTCACGTCCTCGTTCTCGCGCAGCATCGAGGCCTCGCCGTCCATGACGATGCGGCCGGTCTCCATGATGTAGCCATAGGTGGCGTAGCGCAGCGCCATATTGGTGTTCTGCTCGGCGACGAGGAAGGAGACGCCCTCATCGGCGTTGAGCCGGCGGACGATCTCGAAGATCTCCTCGACGATCTGCGGAGCCAGCCCCATGGAGGGCTCGTCGAGCAGGATCATCTTGGGCCTGGACATCATCGCGCGCCCGACCGCGCACATCTGCTGCTCGCCGCCCGAGGTATAGCCCGCCTGCGCGCTGCGGCGCTGCTTCAGCCGCGGGAAGAGTTCGTAGATCTTCTCGAGATCGCGCTTGATCGCGGCGTTGCCGTCGCGGCGGGTGAAGGCCCCGGTCAGCAGGTTTTCCTCGATCGAGAGATGGCCGAAACAGTGCCGGCCTTCCATCACCTGGATGCAGCCGCGCCGCACCAGTTCGCTCGGCGACATGCGGTCGACCCGCTCGCCCTCGAACACGATCGAACCCTTGGTGACCTCGCCGCGCTCGGCCTTGAGCAGGTTCGAGATCGCCTTCAGCGTCGTGGTCTTGCCGGCACCGTTTGCGCCGAGGATCGCGACGATGCCCTTGCGCGGGACATGCAGCGAGACGCCCTTCAGCACGAGGATGACGTGATCGTAGATCACCTCGATGTTGTTCAGCGACAGGATGTTGTCGGTGGCAGGTGTGCTGCTTGTCGGCTTGTCGAGGGTCAAGATGGACATGGCGGTTCCCCGGCAGTGGGCAGTCGGCAGTGGGCAGTCGGCTAGGCAGCGGAAAACCCGACTGCCGATTGCCTACCGCCCACTGCCGCTAACTCAGGACGACTTCTCGCAGGCTTCCGCGCGCTTGGGCCAGCCGGCGTTCTTCTCGGCATAGTCCTTGGCGGCGGCCTCGATCAGCGGGCGGACCTCATCCTTCAGAGGCTCCATCCAGTCGCCCTTCTGGGTCCATTTGGTCCCGTCCCACTCGGCGACATAGGCCTTGTTGTGGCCGGAATGGTCGGCGCAGGCGATCTTCACCGCATTGGCGAAGCCCGCCATGCCGAGTTCCTTGAGCCGCGCCTCGGTGATGTTCAGCGTCTCGAGGCCGCGCCGGACATCCTCGCCGGTGACGACCTTCTTGCCGCTGATCTTCTGGGCGTTGGCGATCGCCTCGGCCACCAGCATCGAGTTGTAGACGCCGCGGTTGTAGAGGTTCTCGCCGACCTTCTCCTTCGGGGCGAGGCTCTTACCCTTCTCCACGACATGCTTGAGGATGTCCTGGATCACCGGGAAGTTCGAGCCGGCCGCGTTGAAGTTCAGCGACTTGTAGCCCTTGGCCTCCGGTCCGCCCGCGCGCGCGTCGTCGTCGCCGCCGGCCCACCAGACGCCGACCAGCTTGGCGATCGGGAAGCCGTTCTTGATCGCCTCCTTGACCGCAGTCGGGTTCATCGCGCCCCAGCCCTGGTTGTAGAGATAGTCGGGCCGGTCGCGCCGGATCGAGAGCCAGAGCGAACCCTGGTTCTGCATGTCGGCTGCGGCGACGGGATAGAGCTTGACCTCGAAGCCGTATTTCTTGGCCAGCGCCTCCAGAACCGGGATCGGCTCCTTGCCATAGGGCGCGTCGAGATGGATCAGGCCGAGCTTCTTGCCCTTGAGCTTGTCCATGCCGCCGAGCTCGTTGGCCATGTGACGGACCATGATCGAGGCGCCGTCCCAATAGGTCAGCGGCGGGATAAAGACCCAGGGGAACTGGCCGCCATCGGCCGAGGCCGAAAGGCCATAGGCCATCGACAGGATCGGGATCTTGTCGATATGGGCGCGCGGGATCGCAGCCAGCGTGGCGCCGGTCGACCAGGGCGAGTAGATCACCGTGTTCTTCGACTTGGCCTGCTCGTAGCACTCGATCGACTTCTTGGTGTCGTAGCCGGTCTCGCATTCCTCGAAATTGATCTTCACGCCGCCGATGCCGCCGTCGCGCTCGTTGAGCATCGTGAAATAGTCGCGCATGCCGTCGCCGATCGGCGTGCCGGAGCCGGAGAAGGGCCCGGTCCTGTAGGCGTTGTTGGCGACGTAGATCGAATCCTGCGCCATGGCGGGCGAGACGAGCGCGCTGCCGGCGAGAAGCGCGCCGAGGGCCGCTCCCTTCATGATCGTGGTCTTCTTCATCTTGCTTCCTCCGTGGTTGCTTTCCGGTGCGGCGTGGCCGTCGCTCCAGTCTCCCTTGCCCGCCGCTTTGCAAAAGCCCGCGACAGGTCGTTTCTTGCGCCGTCTTCTTGGGCCGCCCTCAATAGGGGAAAGGCCAGGTCCGCAACTTCTGCTTCCCGATCTGCCAGAGCCGCGCGAGGCCATGCGGTTCCACGATCAGGAAGACGATGATCAGCGCGCCCAGCAGCATGAAGGTGACATGCTCGGCCGTCGCGCCCGACAGCGGAATGCCGATCGCCGGCAGTCCGAATTTCATGATGGTCGGCAGGCTGGCGATGAAGGCCGCGCCGAAAAAGGAGCCGATCAGCGAGCCGAGTCCCCCGATGATGATCATGAACAGGACGGTGAAGGAGAGCCTGATCGAGAACACGTCAGCCGCTTCCGCGGTGCCGTACCAGAGGAAGATCATCATCGCGCCGGCGACGCCGCAATAGAAGGACGAGACCGCGAAGGCGAGCAGCTTGGCGTTGAGCAGCTTGATGCCCATCAGCTCGGCGGCGATGTCCATGTCGCGTACCGCCATCCAGGACCGGCCGAGCCTGCCGTGGACGATGTTGGAGGCAAACCAGGTCAGCACGACGACGAGCACGAGGCAGACGAAGTAGCGCGTCTCGGGGGTTGCGGTCGCGCCGGTGATCGGTATGCCGAAGACGGTGCGCAGCGGCACCTCGATGGCGCCCGACGCGTTGTAGTTGAACAGCCAGGGCACGCGCACGAAAGCCCATTGCAGGAAGAACTGCGCGGCAAGCGTCGCCACCGCGAGATAGAAGCCCTTGATGCGCAGCGAGGGCAGGCCGAAGAACACCCCGATGGCGGCCGAGAACAGGCCCGAGACGAGGATCAGGACGATGATGTTCACGTTCGGGAAGATCGTCGTCATCTTGTAGCAGGCATAGGCGCCGACGCCCATGAAAGCGGCCGTGCCCAGCGAGATCAGCCCGGTATAGCCGGTCAGGATGTTGAGCCCGATCGCGGCCAGCGAGAAGACCAGGAACGGGATCATCACGGTGGTGGTGAAGAAGTCGTTGCCGATCAGCGGCACGCCGATGAAGGCGAGCGCGAGGATGATGGCGATCCCGACCCGGTCCTGCCAGATCGGGAACACCGCCATGTCGGCGGAATAGCTCGTCTTGTATTGGCCGGCTTCGCGGTAGAACACGGTCGCTACGCTCCCTTGGGCAGTCGGCAATGGGCAGTCGGCAGTCGTGTGCCGTACGTTCCTACTGCCCACTGCCTATTGCCGACTGCCATCGTCAGATTCTCTCGATGATCTTGTCGCCGAACAGGCCCTGCGGCCGGAACAGCAGGAAGCCAAGGGCGATGAAATAGGCCAGCCAGCTCTCGACGCCGCCGCCGATCAGCGGGCCCCAATAGAACTCGCCGAGCTTCTCGCCGATGCCGATGATCAGCCCGCCGACGATGGCGCCGGGGATCGAGGTGAAACCGCCGAGGATCAGCACGGGCAGCGCCTTCAGCGCCACGATCTCGAGCGCGAAGGAGACGTCCGAGCGCGCGCCCCACATAATGCCGGTGATCAGCGCGACGATGCCGGCGGTGAACCAGACGATGACCCAGATCTGGTTCAGCGAGATGCCGACCGAGAGCGCCGCCTTGTGGCTGTCGGCGACGGCCCGCAAGGCGCGGCCGATGCGGGTGTACTGAAAGAACAGCGCCAGCGCCGCGATCATGACCGAGGCGATGATCGCGGCCGCGATGTCGATTTTCTGCAGCGTGACGCGGCCGCCGAGAATATTGAAATCGATCGCGCCCTTGGGCAGCCAGAGCTGTTCGGCGATCATCTGCTTGGGACTGCCGCCGAACACGGATTCACCAAAGCCGATCAGGAAATAGGTGATGCCGAAGGTCGCCATGAACAGGATGATGTCGGGCTGGTTGACCAGCGGGCGCAGGACCACCCGCTCGATCGTCACCGCGAGCACGAACATCACGCCGAGCGTCAGGATCACCGCGAGGAACGCGGGAACGCCCTTTTCATGCAGGCCGACCAGCGTCAATGCCGCGAACACCACCATGATGCCCTGCGCGAAGTTGAACACGCCCGACGCCTTGAAGATCAGCACGAAGCCGAGCGCGATCAGCGCGTAGAGCACGCCGGTGACGAGCCCTTCCCAGATCGTCTGCACGAACAGGTCGGGCAGTTCGACCATCTGGACGAACGGGTCGATGAAAACCTTGTAGGCGGTGCCGGAGCCGTCGAGCCGTGCGGCCAGCATCGCGGCCGCGACGATGCCGGCCAGGATCAGCCCGGCCTTGACCCAGCCATTGGAGAGAAGGTTTGGCGCGGGGCGCAGGGTGGCGTCGGTCATGGGTTCAGTCCCCTCGCGCCCGATACAAAACGCCCCGTCATCCCGGACAAGCCGCATGGCGGCGCTACTCCGGGATCCATCATCGAGCACGACGGCGCCTTACGATGGATCCCGGAGCTCCGCTTCGCTGCGTCCGGGATGACGGGAAGGGTTGCGCAAGCGTTGCATCCCATCAGTGCGCCACTCCCAAATAGGCGTCGATGACCTTCTGGTCGGCCTTGACCTCGGCGGGGGTGCCGTCGGCGATCTTGCGGCCGTATTCGAGCACGACGACGCGGTCCGAGAGGTCCATCACCACGCCCATGTCATGCTCGATCAGCGCGATGGTGGTGCCGAACTCGCTGTTCACGTCGAGGATGAAGCGGCACATGTCCTCCTTCTCCTCCAGGTTCATGCCGGCCATCGGCTCGTCGAGCAGCAAAAGCTCCGGCTCCATGGCGAGCGCGCGCCCGAGTTCGACGCGCTTCTGCAGGCCATAGGGCAGCTTGCCCACGGGCAGTTTGCGGATGTGCTGGATCTGCAGGAAGTCGATGATGTCCTCGACCTTTTTGCGGTGCTCGATCTCCTCGGTCATCGCGGGGCCGTGACGCAGCACTTGCCAGAAGAAATTCCGGTGCATCTTCAGGGTGCGGCCGGTCATGATGTTGTCGAGCGTCGACATGCCCTTGAACAGCGCGACGTTCTGGAAGGTGCGGGCGATGCCGTCCGCCGCCGCCTGATGCGGGCGGACCTTCTGGCGGCGCACGCCCTTATAGGTGATCTGACCCTCCTGCGGATGGTAGAATCCGTTGATGCAGTTCAGCATCGAGGTCTTTCCGGCGCCGTTGGGGCCGATGATGGCGCGGACCTCGCCCTTGCGGATGTCGAAGGAGACGTCGGTGATCGCCTTCACGCCGCCAAAGCGCAGCGAGATGTTTTCGACGGCGAGGAGGACCTCGCCCTTTTTCGCCGCGATCGGTTCGCCGGTGATGTTCATGGCTGTCGCGTTCATGCCGCCCTCGCCGGATTTGGCGCGGTCGCCGGATAGGTCTTGGCGTCGCGCACCTTGACGTTGGCCGAAATCACGCCCTTGCGGCCGTCCTCGAAGGTGACCTCGGTCGAGATCGCGGCGATCTGCGAGCCGTCATAGAGCGCGTTCACCAGCGGGGCGTAGCGCTCGGCGATGAAGCCGCGCCGGACCTTCTGGGTGCGCGTCAACTCGCCGTCGTCGGCGTCGAGCTCCTTGTGCAGGATCAGGAAGCGCCTGATCTGCGCCCCGCCCATCAGCGGCTCGGCGGCGAGCGAGCGGTTCACCTCGTCGACATGCTTCGCGATCATGTCATAGACGAGCTCGTGGCCGGCCAGTTCCTGATAGGAGGCGTAGACCACGTTGTTGCGCTCGGCCCAGTTGCCGACGGCCGCTAGGTCGATGTTCAGCGCCACGGTGGCGTAGTCGCGGCCCTGCCCGAAGGCGACGACCTCCTTGATGTTGGGATAGAATTTCAGCTTGTTCTCGATGTATTTCGGCGGAAACAGATCGCCGTTCGAGAGCTTGCCGACATCCTTGGCGCGGTCGATGATCTTGAGGTGTCCGGTCTCGTCGAAGAAGCCGGCGTCGCCGGAGCGGACGAAACCGTCGGCGGTCATCGTCTCGGCGGTCTTCTCCGGGTCCTTGTAGTAGCCGCCGAAGATCGAGGGCGAGCGGTAGAGCACCTCGCCATTGTCGTCGATCCGGATCTCGACCAGCGGGGCAGGCTTGCCGACCGTGTCGGCCTTGATCTCGCCATCGGGCTGCATGGTGACGTAGACGCCGGCCTCGGTCTGTCCGTAGAGCTGCTTCAGGTTGACGCCGATCGACCGGTAGAACCTGAACAGCTCGGGACCGATCGCCTCGCCCGCCGTGTAGCCGACCTTGATGTTGCTCAGGCCGAAACGGTTGCGCAGCGGCGCGTAGATCAGCAGATCGCCGAGCTTGTAGAGCAGGCGCGCGCCCAGCGGCACGCTCTCGCCATTGAGGATCTTCTCGCCATGCGTCTTCGCGACGCCGAGGAAGTAATGGAACACCCGGCGCATCAGCGGGCCGGCGTCCTCCATCCGCACCATGGTCAGCGTCAGCATGGTCTCGAAGACGCGCGGCGGGGCGAAGGCATAGGTGGTGCCGACCTCGCGGCGATCGTCGATGACTGTCTCCGGCCCTTCCGGGCAGTTGACGCAGAAGCCGGCGATGATGGCCTGGGCATAGGAGAAGACATGATCGCCGACCCAGGCGATCGGCAGATAGGCGATGATCTCGTCGCGCTCGGTCAGGCCATCGAACTGGCAGCCGATTTCGGCGGCGGTGATGACGTTGAAATGGCTGAGCATCACGCCCTTGGGCCGGCCGGTGGTGCCCGAGGTGTAGAGGATGATGCCGAGATCGGAGCCCGAGCCCGCCTGCAACTCGCGCTCCAGCGCCCCGGACGCCTCCGGGCTCGCCTTCAGCGCGTCGGAACCCGCCGCGATGACGCTGCCGATCTCGTGCAGCTTGCCATGGTCGTAGTCGCGCAGGCCACGGGGCTCGTCATAGAGCATGTGGCGCAGGTTCGGCAGGCGGTCGGCGATGGAAAGGATCTTGTCGACCTGCTCCTGATCCTGCACGCAGGCGAAGACCGCCTCGGCATGGTCGAGCACATAGGCCATCTCGTCGGCGACGCTGTCGGCATAGACCGGCACCGGGATCGCGCCGAGCCATTGCGCGGCGGCCATCGACCAGTAGAGCCTGGGCCGGTTGTAGCCGATGATCGCGACCTTCTCGCCGCGCTTCAGGCCGAGATCGGAAAGGCCCTTGGCATAGGAGCGGACCTGATCGGCGACCTGCGCCCAGTTCCAGGACTGCCAGATGCCGAGATCCTTGTGGCGGAACGCCGGCCGCGCGCCGCGCTCGCGCGCATTGCGCAGCAGCAACTTCGGAAAGGTATCCGCCTGGCCGGCGCTGACGCTTGCCACGATCCTCGATCTCCACCCTGTCCGACCACGGTTTTTGCCGCAGCCATTATCCGGGCCGCTCCGGGCCCTTTTCTTCATGCAAGCCTTGCAGCCGCCCATCATCTTCGCAAGGGGGGACTTGACAGACAACTCGCCATTTGGTCGCTATTGTCCTGCGGAAGTCTGCATGGGCGTTTTCGCACGCGATTGTGACCGGGTTTCCGAGCTCTCCGCGTCGATGCCAATCCTGTCCTTGCGATCGCAAGGACGGCAGGGCGGTCAACTTTCGTAGCGCGCGAGCCGCTCCAGATCCCTGATCGTCACGCTGCCATGGCCGACCTCGAGCAGGCCCAGCGCCTCGAGTTTGGCCAGACCCTGATTGGCGATCTGGCGCGACATGCCTGCCAGCAGGCCGAGTTCCTCCTGGCTGATCGCCAGCGTCTTGTCCTGGTCGGGATAGAGGATCGGGTTGAAAAGCCAGGCGAGGTTGCGCGCCAGCCGCCCGGTCGAATCCAGCGTGCGCTCGGTCTCGGCCAGCGCGATGAACTGGGCCAGCCGCTCGTTGAACTGGTGGACGAGGAAGCGGTTGAAGGCGGCCGAATGCTCGAACAGCCAGAGGAAGGTCGAGCGCCGCATCAGCGCCAGCCGCGTCTCGCGCAGCGCGACGAGTTCGTAGCGGCGGGGCTCGGCCTTGATCACGGTGCCTTCGCCGAACCATGCGCCGGCGCGCATGCCTGCCAGCGTCGCGGATTTTCCGGTCTTCGAGGTGGTCGACATCTTGACCAGCCCCTCGGCGACGCCGGTCCAGGATTCAAGCCTGTCGCCGACATGGCAGATATTGCTGCCCTTGCCATAGGTCTTCAGGCTGACGCCGCGCCGCGCCTCGTCGAACTCGGCCGGCGTCAGGTCGCGCGACCAGGCGGCGATGGCGCGCAGCTCGTCTGGGGTGATCAAGGCGGGGCGGTCCTTGGGGTGGAGGGTCGCCCAATATGCTGTGGGTTGCCGACTGAACTCAAGGCTGGGCCATTGAGCGCGAAGAACCCTCTCCAGGAGAAGAGGGGTTCCTACAGCGCATTATTCCGCCGCCTTCGGCATCGCCAGCGCCGCCGCCGAGCCATCGCGCAGCCTTGCCAGCAGCTCGGCTTCCTCCGCCTTCGCCGCCTTGAGGTGGCGCTCCTTGACGTGGCCGAAGCCGCGGATTTTTTCAGGGATCGCGGCGAGCGCGACGCAGAGCGAATGCGTCTCCGGCGTCAGCTTGCCGATGATCTCGCCCAGCAGCGCCTCGTAATCGGCGATCAGTTGCCGTTCGGTCTTGCGCTCATGCGTGTAGCCGAAAACGTCGAAGGTCGTGCCGCGCAGGCCCTTCAGCTTCGCCAGCATTCCGAAAGCCGACATCATCCACGGCCCGAAGCTCATCTTGCGCGGCTCGCCCGTGACGGGATCGACCTTCGCCAGCAGCGGCGGGGCGAGGTTGAACTCGTAGCGCAGCTTTTCGCCCGACGCGCTCGTGGCCTCGAAGGTCGCCTCGACCTGTTTCTGGAAAGAGCCGTCGGCATAGAGCCGCGCGACCTCGTATTCGTCCTTGTAAGCCATCAGCTTGAAGAGATAGCGCGCGACGGTCTCCGACAGCGCCGACTGTCCAGGCAGGACGGCCGTTTCCTTCGCCTGTACGCGGGCGACGAGATGGCGGTAGCGCGCGCCATAGGCCGCGTTCTGGTAGGCGGTCAGGAACGTCACCCGGCGGGCGATGATCTCGTCGAGCGTCTCAGAGATGTGGCGCGCCTGCGTCGGAGCCTTGGCTTCCGACAGCGCGGCGACCAGCGCCTCGGGCTGGTGCGCGGCGCGACGGCCGAGTTCGAACGCCTGGGTGTTCATCGGCACGGCCTCGCCGTTGAGTTCGATGGCGCGCAGCAGCGCCTCGCGCGACAGCGGCACGCCGCCGAACTGCCAAGCGTAGCCGAGCATGAACATGTTTGCGGCGATGGCGTTGCCGGTGAAGGCGACGGCCGCAGCCGTCGCATCGACGAAATGGGTCTGCTCGCGGCCGCCGGCCGAGAGGATGGCGCGCTTCAGCCGCGCGACCGGCAGCGACAGGTCGGCGTTGCGGGTGAAGTCGCCGCCCAGGCTCTCGGCGGTGTTGACGACGACGGTCGCCCCCACGGGCTTGATCGCGCCCAGCACCTTCTTCGAGCCGGTGACGGTGAGATCGCAGCCCAGCACCAGATCGGCCTGGCCGGCCGAGACGCGAATGGCGTGGATATCCTGCGGCGTCGGCGCGAGCTTGACGTGGCTGAAGACCGCGCCGCCCTTCTGGGCGAGGCCGGCCATGTCGATCATGCCGCAGCCCTTGCCTTCGAGATGGGCCGCCATGCCGAGGATCGCGCCGATGGTGACGACGCCGGTGCCGCCGACGCCGGTGACGATGACGGCGTAGCTCTTCGTCAGCGCCGGTATCACGGGCTCCGGAATGTCGCCCGAACTGAACCCACCGGCGTCCAGCCGGCGCGGGACCGCCTTCTTCGGCCGTGCGCCATGCACGGTGACGAAGGAAGGACAGAAGCCCTTCACGCAGGAGAAATCCTTGTTGCAGTTCGACTGGTCGATCTGGCGCTTGCGGCCGAACTCGGTCTCCAGCGGCTGCACCGAGACGCAGTTCGACTTGACGCCGCAATCGCCGCAGCCCTCACAGACCAGCTCGTTGACGATGACGCGCTTGTCGGGGTCGGGATAGGTGCCGCGCTTGCGGCGGCGGCGCTTCTCGGTGGCGCAGGTCTGGTCGTAAAGCAGCAGCGACACGCCTTGAACCTCGCGCAGCTCGCGCTGCACGGCGTCGAGATCGTCGCGATGATGGATCGTCGTGCCGGGCGGCCAGATCGTGCCGGAGGGGTATTTGTCGGGCTCGTCGCTGACGACGGCGATGCGCTGCACGCCCTCTCCGGCGATCTGGCGGGCCATCTGGTCGGGCGTCAGGTGCCCTTCGGCCTGCTGGCCGCCGGTCATGGCGACCGCGTCGTTGTAGAGCAGCTTGTAGGTGATGTTGACGCCGGCCGCGACCGCCCAGCGGATCGCGAGCGAGCCGGAATGGGTGTAGGTGCCGTCGCCGAGATTCTGGAAGACGTGCTTGCGTGTCGAGAACGGCGCCTCGCCGACCCAGTTCGCGCCTTCGCCGCCCATCTGGGTGAAGCCCGTGGTGTCGCGGTCCATCCACTGGACCATGTAGTGGCAGCCGATGCCGGCATAGGCGCGCGAGCCCTTGGGCACGACGGTCGAGGTGCTGTGCGGGCAGCCCGAACAGTAATAGGGCGTGCGTTTGGCGACTTCCTGAGCCTCGGCGAGGCGGCCTTGCGCCCTGGCGATCTCCTCCAGCCGCGCCCGCAAGGCCGGATCGTCGCGATACTGCAGCAGCCTGCTGCCGAGCGCGATCGCGACGTCGTTTGGGTCGAGCGCGCCATGGACCGGGAACAGCCACTCGCCGTTCTCGTCCTTCTTGCCGATCACCATGGGCTGCTGGGCCGCGCCGTAAAGCTCCTCGCGGACCTGCACCTCGATCAGCGAACGCTTCTCCTCGACGGCCATGACGAGGTCGAGCCCGTCGACGAAACTCTTCAGTTCAGAGGGGTCGATCGGCCAGGGGCAGGCGACCTTGAACAGCCGGATGCCGAGATCATTGGCGCGGACCTCGTCGATGCCCAGATCCTCGAAGGCCTGGCGCACGTCGAGATAGGATTTGCCGACGGTGATGATGCCGATGCGCGGCTGCTTGCCGCCGGAGGTGATGGTCTGGTTGAGCTTGTTGGCGCGTAAGTATGCCAGCATGGCGGCGCGCTTGTGGATGTGCAGGCGCTTCTCCTGCTCGAGGAAATCGAGCTCGCGCCGGATGCTCAGGCCGCCCGGCGGCATCTCGAAATCATCGGGGATGACGATCTTCACGCGCTCGGGATCGCCATCGACGGAAGCCGTCGATTCGATGTTGTCCTTGACGCATTTGATCCCGACCCAGACCGAGGCGAAGCGCGACAGCGCCAGCCCGTGCAGGGAGTAATCCATGATCTCCTGCACGCCGGCGGGATTCAGGATCGGCATCATCCGGTCGACGAAGACGAATTCGGTCTGGTGGGCGTTGGTCGAGCTTTCGGCGGTGTGGTCGTCGCCCATCAGGCAGATCACGCCGCCATGGGGCGAAGTGCCGGCCATGTTGCCGTGGCGGAAGACGTCGCCGCTGCGGTCGACGCCCGGGCCCTTGCCGTACCAGAGCGCGAAGACGCCGTCATACTTGCCCTCGCCCTGCAGTTCGGCCTGCTGCGTGCCCCAGATTGCGGTCGCCGCCAGATCCTCGTTGAGGCCAGGCGTGAAGACGATGTCGGCGCCCTTGAGGTGCTTGGTGGCGCGGGCGAGCTGCTGGTCCAGGGCGCCGAGCGGGGAGCCGCGATAGCCCGAGACGAAGCCCGCCGTGTTGAGGCCGGCGCGCCGGTCGCGCTCCTTCTGCACCATCAGCATGCGGGCGATGGCCTGCGTGCCGGTCAGGAAGATGCGGTGCTTGCCGAGGTCGTATTTGTCGTCCAGCGCGACCTCGCGCAGGCCGTTGGGGCGGGCCTGCCCGTCCGATGTGGAATGGTCCAGATTCTCGGCCATGGCCGACCTCCCTCGATCGTCCCGTTCACAAGATATGGGGCCGGTTGATCCAGCCTCCAAGCGCATTGCGATTTATGTCAGTATTGCTGACATATTTCGGGCAGCCGGTCAATCAGGCTGGCATCGTTCCAAACTGTTCGACGCGTGCGATCCATGCCGCGATTTGGCCTGCTTTGCGAGAGATGGCTGTCAAGGCGGCGTCGCGCCCTGTGACGCGGGGTTTACGCGGTGTTAACCATGATGTTCCCAGCCTGCGCGCTCAGCAAAGGAATGCGACTGTGACGCGACGCGCCATCGTGCCGGCCCTGATTGGATGGATCGCGGCGGGGCTGTGCCTCGCCGACGACGCACGGGCTCATCCGCACGTCTTCGTCTCCGCAAGGGCCGAGGTGCTCTATGGCCCCGACGGCGTGGTCAGGGCGCTGCGGCATGTCTGGAGCTTCGACGAGGCCTATTCCGCCTTCATCACCCAGGGGCTCGACAAGAACGGCGACGGCAAGCTCTCGCGCGACGAACTGGCGGAGCTGGCCAAGGTCAATATGGAGTCGCTGCCCGAGGTCGGCTTCTTCACGGTGGCCAAGGCCAATGGCAAGCTGCAGGAATTCGCCACGCCGACCGAGGCTGGCTTGGTCTTCGACAACAAGATTTTGACGCTGACCTATACGCTGCCGCTCAAGACTCCGGCGCAGGCCAACCGCTCCTTCGGGCTGGAAATCGGCGACCCGACCTATTTCGTCGCCTTCGACATCGTCGACAGGGCCGATGCGGTGACGGCGCGCGACGCGCCCAAGGGCTGCATCGTGCGGGTGCAGCGTCCGCCCAAGCTCGCGACGGACGTCCAGCAGAAGCTGGCGCAGGAGGATATCACCGCGACGCCCGACATGAGCGGCTATCAGGTCACCACCCGCGCGCTGGTGGCATGTCCCTGACTGGCCGTCTCGGTAATCCCGTGAGCCCTCATCCTGAGGAGCCGCGCAGCGGCGTCTCGAAGGATGATCCAGTGCGCGCTGGAGGCTCCTTCGAGACGCGGACTGCGTCCGCTCCTCAGGATGAGGGCTTATGGGTTCGGGCGACATCGTCGGGTTCGATTCGCCGACTGATCGTCGCGGCGCTGGCGCTGGCGCTCGTCGCCGCGCTGCTCGCCGGGCTTGGCGCGCTGATCGGGATCTGGAGCCCGCCGCCGCCTCCGCCGCCGCGCAACCCGTTCGGCGGGGCGCTGCCGCGCGAGGCGCTGCCGGTGACGACCGGCATCTTCGGCGTGCTTCTCGCCTGGCAGTCGCAATTCTACCGCGAGATGACCGCGACGCTGAAGGCGGTCGCCCAGACGCCTGCTGCGGTGTGGAGTCTGCTTCTGCTCGGCTTCGGCTATGGCGTCTTCCATGCGGCCGGCCCCGGCCACGGCAAGGCCGTGATCTCGGCCTATATCGTCGCCGACGACCGCAGTCTCAGACGCGGCCTGGCCTTAAGCTTTGCGGCGGCGATCCTGCAGGCTCTGGTCGCCATCGTCATCGTCGCCGTGCTGACGCTGGCCCTGAAGGCGACGGCCGGCACGATGAGCGCGACGACGCGGGCGATCGAGCAGGCGAGCTTCGCGCTGGTCGCTCTGGTCGGTCTTTGGGTGGTATGGCGAAAGGCCGGCGCACTGCTCGCATTGGGACGCGGTGCGCAGGCGCATGACGCCTCCTGCGACCATGTCCACATGCCCGGACCCGAGGCGATCGCGCGGCTCGCGGGCTGGCGCGAGATGGCCGGCGTCGTCTTCGCCGCTGGCCTGCGGCCCTGCGCGGGTGCGCTGATCATTCTCGTCTTTTCCGCCTCGCAGGGGCTGCTCTGGGCCGGCGTCGCGGCGACCTTCGCCATGGCGCTGGGCACGGCCCTGACCACGGGAGCGCTGGCGGCGCTGGCGGTCTTCTTCAAATTCCTGGCGCTCAGGCTGGCCGGCGGCGGCTCGCTGCTGGCGGCACGGATCGTCGCCGGTGGCGAACTGCTCGCAGGGGCTTTCATCGCCGTTCTGGGGCTGGCGCTGTTTCTGGGCCTCTGGGCCAGCGGGCAGGGCAGCTAGCGATCGCCGCCTCCCAAAACGAGCAAGACCGCTTGACTCCGATGTTATGTTATACTGTAACGAAATTAAGCGCTGCGCCTGAAGGCGTCGCCCGCGCCGGACACGCTCCGGATCGTAGCAGGCGAGATCCGATTTCCAATGAGATGCGACATTCTGTCTTGCGCCGCAGCATTCCGCATGCTTCCTTCGATCGGTCGGTTCCCGAAAGGGATCAAAAGGGAATCCGGTGAGCGCGCGCAGGCGTGCGATTCCGGAGCTGCCCCCGCAACTGTCAGCGGCGAGCGACGTTCGATCATGCCACTGGGTTCGCCCGGGAAGGCCGAACGAAGCCTCGACCCGCGAGCCAGGAGACCTGCCGACGTAGTGAAGCCATGCAACCGGGCGGGGTGCCCCGGAAGGAGTTTCGATGATGGTCGCTCTCTTGCGCGGTTGCTCCGCGCTTTCGGAACCGAACGGCGCCGCAGCACCGGACGCCTCCCCCATGCGGGAGGCCGGTGACGGATGTCGAATGAACTGTCCCTAGACACAGGCGCAGGGCGTCCTGGAGCGAATTTCGGCCTGAAGGACGAGATCCGCGCCTATTGGAGCCGCCGCGCCGAAACCTTCGACCTCTCCTACGGCCACAAGATCAGGTCCCGGGACGAGTTCAAGGCATGGGCGCGGCTGATCGCGAATCATGCGCCGATCGCGCCCGGCGACAGGGTGCTCGAGCTGGCGTCGGGAACCGGCGAGGTCACGCGGGTGCTGCTGGGCTTCGGCTGCAGCATCGACGCGATCGACCTGTGCGAACCGATGATCGCGCGCGCCAAGGCCAAAAATCCGGGCTCCGCCGTGCGGTTCCATCTCGGCGACGCCGAGAACACGATGATGCCCGACGCCGCCTATGATGTCGTGGTCTGCCGGCATCTGGTCTGGACGCTGCTCGATCCTCAGCGCGCGCTGATCGACTGGCTGCGCGTGCTGAAGCCCGGCGGTGCGCTGGTCATCGTCGATGGCGACTGGGTCAACCGCTCGCTGACGGCGCGGCTGTTCCAGGGCCTGTCGCGGCTCGTCGATCGGCTTGTGAGGGCGCCGAAGTTCTGGGACGAGGCGGCGCATCAGAAGATCATGCGCGGGGTCTTCTTCCGAGACGGTCTGAGCGCGCCTGCGCTTGAAGCGATGCTGAAAGACGCTGGCTTCGAGCGGCTTCGCGCCGGTCCGCTGACCGGCGTCAAGCGCCGACAATTCGCATCGGCTTCATGGAGCGAGCGGCTGCGGCTGCTCGCGGCTTACGACCACACCTTCATCCTTTCGGCCCGCAAGCCGCTTTGAATCCCCCCGGAGACTACAACCATGACGTTTTCGACGATCTCGCGCCGTCTTGTGCTCGCAGTCGCACTGGCCGCGCCGTTCCCCATGCATCATGCGTCCGCCCAGCAGGCCGAGCCCGTGCTGCGCGTCGTCGCACCGTGGGAATACACCTCCAACGAACCCTCCGACACCGGGTACATCCTGACCCGGATGGGCATCGCCGAGACGCTGGTCCAGGTCGAGCCGGAAGGACAGCTCGTCGGCGGCGTCGCTGCGAAATGGACCGTTTCCGACGACAGGCTGACCTGGCGCTTTTCCCTGCGGCCGGCGGCGATTTTTCATGACGGCAGCCCGGTCACAGCCGAGGCCGTGGCGGCCAGCCTGAAGAGGGCGTTCTCCGGCGAGAGCCTGTCGGCCGTGCCGCTCGACGGCGTCTCGGTCGATGGCGCCGACGTTCTGATCAGGACGAAGACGCCGTTCAGCGTGCTGCCGGCTTTCCTGTGCGACTATGCCTCGATCATCCTCGCGCCGTCGTCCTATGGGCCGGACGGCAAGGTCGCGAAAATCGTCGCGACCGGCCCCTACAGGATCGCCTCTGTCGACGGCAAGACGACGCTGGAGCTGGAGCGTTTCGACGGGTTCGCCCGGCAGAAGCCCGCTGTCGCAAAGGTTCGCTATACGGCCGTCGTCAATGGCGACACCCGCGCCAACATCGCCATCGCAGGCGATGCCGACCTCGTCTATACGCTCGCGCCGACCGCGACCGCGCGCATCAATGCCGCCGGCCAGACGAAGGTCGAAAGCCTGACGATCCCACGTTCGCGGGTGCTGTTCTTCGATAGCGGGCTGCCGCAATTCTCCGATGTGCGCGTGCGGCGCGCCATCGCCATGGCTGTCGATCGCGGCGGCATCGCCAGGGCGATCCTGCGCCATCCCGAATCGGCTGCGACGCAACTGCTGCCGCCGGTGATGACCGGTTGGCATCGCCCCGAGCTGCCCGCGCTGGCCTACGATCCCGCGGCCGCGCGGGTTCTGCTCGACCAGGCGGGCTGGGTCGCAGGCGCGGACGGCATCCGGACGAGGGATGGCGTTCGCCTCGCGGCCAAACTGATCACGCTGGCGAACCGGCCCGAGCTGCCGGTGATGGCCTCGGCGATGCAGGCGCAGTTGCGCCAGATCGGCATGGAGATCGCGATCGAGGTCGGACCCGGCAACTCCGTGCCCGCCGCGATCAAGGACGGCACCATGCAATTCACCCTCGTCTCGCGCACCTATGTCAATGTGCCCGAGACGATTGCGACCCTCATCCCCGATTTCACGCGCGAGCGCTCGAACTGGGGAAGCGTTCGCTGGAGCGGGCGCGATGCGATGAAGAGGTTGACCGATGCCTATCTCGTCAGCTTCGAAGAGGCGGAAAAGGACAGGCTGCGCGGCCAGATGATGCGGATGCTGCACGAGGAGATGCCGGCTGTCCCGGTCTCCTGGACCGAGCATACGGTCGCTGTGTCGAGCCGGCTCAGGAGCGTTGCGATCGACCCTTACGAGATGCGCTATCTCATCGAGCGGATGGGCTGGAAGTGAGCTCTTCCGCAGATAGAGATACCGTCGAAAGCCCCGCTGCCGGCATCGGCCTGCGGCTGGCGGCGACGGGTCTCTTCGCCCTGATGTCGCTCTGCGTCAGGCTGGCGTCGTTCGACGCGCCGGTCGGGCAGATCGTGTTCTGGCGCAGCGCGGTCGCGCTGGTTCCGATCGTGCTCTATCTCGCATGGAGCGGCGAGTTTCCCGGCGCCTTGCGGACGCAGCGCCCGCTCGGCCACCTCAAGCGCAGCCTGTTCGGCTGCGTCGCGATGGTGTTCTCCTTCATCTCGCTGGCGCATCTGCCGCTGGCGAATGCGACCGCGCTCGGCTTCCTCGCGCCGCTGCTGGTCGTGCCGCTCGCGGTGCTGGCCCTTGGCGAGCGTCCGGGCTGGCTCGTCGTCGGCGGTTCGCTGCTTGGGTTTGCCGGCGTCGGCCTGATGCTCGCGCCTGCCTTGCAGGGGCCGGCGCTCGACCGCGGCACGCTGATCGGCGTCGGAGCAGGTCTTGCGATGGCCGTGACCACGGCTGGGGCCAAGGTGCAGATCAAGACGCTGACCGCGACGGAAAAGCCGGGCGCTATCGCGTTCTATTTCGCGCTGGTCTGCGCCCTGGCCGGGCTCTGCAGCCTGCCTTTCGGCTGGGCGTCCGCGCAAGGGACGGCGCTTGTCGCGCTGATCGGCTCTGGCCTGTTCGGCGGGCTCGCCCATATCGCCATGACCGAGGCCGTGGCGCGCGCCCCGGTCTCGGTGCTGGCCCCGTTCGAATACACGGCCATGCTCTGGGCGCTGCTGTTCGATCTCGCGATCTTCGCCATCATGCCGCAGCCGCTCGGCCTGTTTGGCGCGCTGATGATCGTGGCGGCGGCCGCGCTCGTCGCCTTCGCCGACAGGATCGGGCCATGGCTCGGACGTGCCGCGAGGCCGGCCGCATGAAACCCGTCTTCGCGCTTCTCGGGCCGCGCCTGATGCAGGCTGCGCTTACCGCGTGGCTGCTGGCGAGCCTGTGCTTCGCCTTCGTCCATGCGCTACCGGGCGACACGGCCTTGCGGATCGCCGCCGCCCGCGTCGGCGACGACCGGGTCACGGCAGAGGTCGCCGACCGGATCCGCCGCGAAGAGGGGCTCGATCGCCCGCTTCTCCAACAATACGGCACATGGCTCGGCCGCATCGCGACCGGCGATCTCGGCCATTCGCTGGTGACGCGAAAGCCGGTCTGGCAGGAGATCGCCTATCACGGCCGCTTCACGCTGGGGCTGGGCGCGCTCGGCTGGCTGTTGTCCTATCTGATCGCCCTGCCGCTGGGGATCGCCTGCGGCTTCCGTCCCGGCGGCTGGCTGGACCGGATCACCAATGGCGCGGCGGTGGCGCTGGCGGCGATGCCGGGCTTCCTCGTCGGCATCGGCCTGATTTCGGTCTTCGCGCTCACCCTGCGCTGGCTGCCGCCGGCGGGTTTCCGCACCGCAGGGCACATGGTCCTGCCGGCGCTGACGCTGGCGCTGGGGCTCGCCGCCTTCTCGGTCCGGATCATCCGCAACGCGGTCGTCGAGGTGCGCGGCGCCTTCTACATGACGTTTGCCCAGATCAGGGGCCGTTCGGCGGGGCAGGCCTTCACGCATCATGGCGTGCGCAACGCCGCAATCCCGGTCGCGACGTTTGCCGCCCTGCAATTCGCCTATCTCGTCGATGGCTTCGTCGTGGTCGAGACGCTGTTTGCCTATCCGGGGCTGGGCGAATTGCTGGTCAAGGCGCTGGTCGCCCGCGACGTGCCGGTGATCATGGGCGCGGGGCTGGTGATCGGGCTGCTTTATGCCGCCGTCAATCTGAGCGCCGATCTCGCCTGCGTCGCGCTCGATCCGCGCCATGATGCGAGGCGCGCGGCATGAGTCTGATCCTCGACATCCCCCTGCGAAGGCGGTCTTCGCGGCTGGCGCTGCCGCTCACCCTGCTCGGGCTCGTCGCCGCGCTCGCCTTGCTCGGCCCGCTTCTCATCGCGCATGATCCGATCGCGCAGGATCTGATGCGGGCGCTGGAGGGGCCGAGCCTCGCCCATCCGCTCGGCACCGACCATGTCGGGCGCGATGTCGCGGCGCGGCTCAGCCATGGCGCGGCGCGCTCGCTCGGACTGGCGCTGTCCTGCGTGACGGTCGCGACCGGTATCGGCCTGCTGCTGGGGCTCGTCGCGGCCTATGCCGGGCGCTGGGCCGATATCGCGATCATGAGGCTGTCTGACCTGATGCTGGCCTTTCCGGGCATCCTGCTGGCGCTGCTGATCGCCGGCTTCATGGGCGGCGGCATCCTGCCGATGCTGATCGGCATCAAACTGACGCTCTGGCCGCAGTTTGCCCGGATGGCGCGCGCCATCGCGCAGGGCGAACTGGCGCAGCCCCATGTCGAGGCGGCTCGTCTGGCCGGCTTCCCGGCCCACACAATCCTCGCCCGCCATGTCCTGCCGGCGGTGCTGCGCCAGACCACGACGCTGGCGACGCTGGGCCTCGGGGCTGCGATCATGTCGATCTCGGCGCTGGGCTTCCTGGGTCTCGGCCTGCAGCCGCCGACGCCGGAATGGGGCGCGATGATCAGCGAGATGCTGCCGACCATCTCCGAGGCTCCTGTGCAGATGGCCGCGCCGTGCCTGGCGATCTTCGTCACCGTGCTGGGCGCGACGCTTCTGGGACAGGCGTTCTCGGAAGAGCCGCAGGCTGAGGCGACCCGATGACGTTTCCCGCGCTGGTTCTCTCCGGGCTGACCATCCGCGATGCCGCTGGCGCCCTCGTCGTCGGCCCGCTCGATCTCAGCGTTCCCGCTGCCGGCACGCTCGTCCTGATCGGCGAGAGCGGCAGCGGCAAGAGCCTGATCGCGCAGGCGGTGATGGGCCTGCTGCCGGCGGGCTTTTCGGCCAGCGGCACGATCGCGGTCAACGGGCGCGAGCCGGTCGAGGCGGGGCAGGCGGGTCTGCTGCGGCTGTTCTGGTCGCGCGAGACCATGCTTCTGCCGCAGGAGCCGCGCGCCGCGCTCGACCCGACGATGCGCATTGCAAGGCAGATCGCAAGCCGCGATGCGGTGATGGCTCCCGAAGCCGCGCTTGCCGCGGTCGGGCTCGGGCCGGAGGTTGCGCAGTCCTATCCGGTCACGCTGTCTGGCGGCATGGCGCAGCGCGTACTGGTCGCCGCCGCTCTGGTCGGGCGCGCGCCTTTGCTGATCGCTGACGAGCCGACCAAGGGGCTCGACGCCGCCCGCCTCGAACAGACGCGGGCGCTGCTCGCCTCTCTGAGCGAAAGCGGTCGGGCGCTGCTGGTCATCACGCATGATATCGCGCTGGCGCGTGCGCTCGGCGGCACAGTCGCCGTGCTGCGCGAGGGGCAACTCGTCGAAAGCGGCGCGAGCGAGGACGTGTTCGCCGCGCCGCGCCATGCCTATACCCGCGCCTGGCTCGAGGCCGACCCCGCCGGCTGGCGGCCGCATCTGTGCTGCTGCGGCATGAACGAGCCTGTGCTCGCCGCGCACGGCCTGCGTTTCGGCTTTCGCGGCCGGCCGCCCTTGTTCGAGGGGCTCGACCTGCATGTCCCGCGCGGCGGCGTGCTGGCCGTCACCGGCCCGAGCGGCTGCGGCAAGACCACGCTCGGCAACATCCTGCTGGGCTTGCAGCGCCCGCAGGCCGGCGTGGTGTCCTGGCAGGGCGTCGATCCCTATCGCGATGCCACCGCCGCAAAGGCTGCGCGGCGGCGCTATCAGAAGCTCCATCAGGACCCGGCCGGCGTCTTCCTGCCGGGCCGTCCGCTCGGCCGGCAATTCGCCGACCTTGCCGAGGTCGTGCCGGATCTGCGTTCCGATCTGGAGCTGCCGCCCCTGCTGGAGCGCCTCAGGCTCGATGTGCGCCTGCTGGCGCGTCGTCCGGACGAAGTCTCGGGCGGGGAGGCGCAGCGGCTCGCGCTGGCTCGCATCCTCCTGATGCGGCCCGACCTGATCGTCGCCGACGAGCCGACCTCGCGGCTCGATCCGCTGGTGCAGCGGCAGACCATGGCGCTGCTGCGCGAGATCGTCGCCGATCGCGGCCTCGGCCTCGTCCTGATCGGTCATGACCGGGCGCTGCTGGCGGCGTCCGCCGACGAGACGCTGGAGCTTGCGCGCCTCAGCCCGGTTTGATGCCGGCTTCCGCGACGACGCGGTTGGCGCGCAACTGTTCGGCCTCGATGAATTTGGCGAAGCTCGCCGCATCCTCGGTTACCGGCTCGGCCCCGAGCGCGGTCAGCTTCTCGACGATCTCGCGCTCCTTCGAGGCAGCCTGCACGGCGGCGTTGACGCGCTGAATGGTGTCGGCGGCAAGCCCCTTCGGTCCCCAGAGGCCGTACCAGAGCGTGAAGTCGAGATTGGGCAGGCCGAGTTCGCCGGCCGTCGGAACGTTGGGCAGGCGGGCGCTGCGCCGCGCGCCCATGATCGCGAAGGCGCGGATCGTTCCGTCGGTGATGTAAGCGAGCGCCGAGCCGAGCGGGGCGACCATCAGCGGCACCTGTCCGGCGAGTACGTCGGTCATCGCCGGCGCGGTGCCGCGATAATTCACCAGCGCGGTGGCGGTGCCGGTGCGGCGCTTGAAGCTCTCGGTGGCGAGATGGCCCATGCTGCCGAGCGCCGAATTGGCGAAGGGAAAGGCGTCGGGCCGCGCCTTCATCGCCGCGATCAATTCAGGCATCGTGGCCGGCGTCTTGGCGGCCGAGCCGATCAGCACCATCGGAGAGGTGGCGAAGCGCGACACGGGCGCGAAATCCGCCACCGGGTCGTAGGGCACATGGCTCATGACGTGCCTTGCCATGATGTGGATGTCGGCATTTGTCAGATAGGTCGTGCCGTCCGGGGCGGATTTCGCGACCTCGGATGCGCCCAGCGTGTTGCTGGCGCCGGCCTTGTTCTCGACCACCCAGGATTCGTCGAGCGCCGGCGCGATGCGCTGGGCGTAGAGCCGGCCGATCACGTCGATCGCACCGCCTGGCGCGGCCGGCACGATCAGCTTGACGATCTTTCGTTGCGCGAAGGCGGCGTGTGGCGCGAGCGCGCCGGCGGCGAGGCCGAGCGCGAGCGTTCGTCTGGTGAGCATCATGATGGGTTTCCCTCCGGTTTGGCCGCCTTGGCAGCGGCTCTCGGTTCAGTCCTGACGTCGTCGTCCGGCCGCGGCTCAAGCGTTGCCGCGATCCTGCCGGAACAGGTCGAGCTTTTCCTGGATCGGGCGGTCGGAATAGGAGAACAGCACGGCCTCGTCGTCGGCCTCATGCTCCACCCATTGCCAGCTCGGCACGACGAAGACGTCCTTTGGCCCCCATTCCAGCACCGTGTCGCCGATGCGCGAACGGCCGCGCCCCTCGACCGGGGTGAACACGGTGGCGTCGGTCGAACGGTAGCGCGAGGTCTTGAAGCCCTTGGGCAGGAGCTGGATGAAGGTGCCCATGGTCGGCATGGCGTAGTCGCCGGTGACCGGGTTGGTGTAGCGCAGCTTCAGCCCGTGGCAGGCATCCCATTCCGACTGGCTCTTCATCTTTTCCAGAGCGTCGCGGGTCGCTGCATAGGGGTAGTTGAAGATCGGCGAGGATTTGCTGGCGCGCTTCATGTCGACCGGCAGCAGATTGTGGCCGTAGCGCGCAAAGGAATCGCCCTCGGCCCGCGTCACCGCCTGCTCGTCCTGCTTCAGCCCCTCGGCGAAGGAGGCGTCGAGGAACTGGACCACGGGGATGTCGAGACCGTCCATCCAGAACATCGGCTCCGAGGACTGGTTGCCGTGGTCGTGCCAGGCCATGGCCGGCGTGATGACGAAATCGCCCGGCTCCATCATCGTGCGCTCGCCGTCGACGGCGGTGTGGGCGCCCTTGCCCTCCATGACGAAGCGCAGGGCCGATTGCGAATGGCGGTGCGCCGGGGCGACCTCGCCCGGCAGCACGAGCTGGACGCCGCAATAAAGCGAGGTGGTGATCTTCGACTGGCCGCGCAGGCCGGGGTTCTCGAGGATCAGGACGCGGCGCTCGGCCTCCTTGGCGGTGATCAGCCCGCCGGCCTCGAGCATGTAGTGTCTGATCGCGTCGAATTTCCACGCCGCCGGGCGGCACGGGCTCTTCGGTTCGGGCGTGATCAGCGCGCCCATCACCGTCCACAGCGCGGTGAGATTCTCGCCGTCGATCTTGTCGTAGAAGGCCTGACGCTCCGGCGTCTGCTGGACCGCATGCTCCATCGGATATTCTCCCTTAAGGGGCGCTCGCGCCCGCTTGCGGTTCTCGTTCCGGCGTTGGCGTGCCGATAGACCGTATGCTTATTGACAGCATACAGCCTGTCTGGCACCCGTCAATTGCGACAGAGCAGCGGGCCAACCGCAGCCGCGACAGGGACGGGACCGAGGCGATGAAGCTCCACGGCTATTTCCGCAGCGCGGCGGCCTATCGCGTCCGGATCGCGCTCAACCTGAAGGGCGTCTCCGTCGCGCATGTCCCGCATCACCTGCGGCTCGGCGAGCAGCGTGCGGTCGGCTATCTCGCGCTCAATCCGCAGGGGCTGGTGCCCTCGCTGGAGCTCGACGACGGAGCTGTGCTGACGCAGTCGCTGGCGATCATCGAATGGCTCGACGAGACGCATCCCGAACCGGCGCTCTTGCCGGCCGACCTGCTCCAGCGGGCGAAGGTGCGCGCCTTCGCTCAGGCGCTGGCCTGCGATACGCATCCGGTCCAGAACCTGAAAGTGCTGAACCGGCTGCGTGGGCTGGGCCTGTCCGAAGAGGCGGTGCAGGGCTGGGCCGGCGGGGTCAATGCCGAGGGGCTTGCCGCCTGCGAGGCGCTGGTCGCGGGCAATGCCGGGCCGTTCTGCTTCGGCGACAGGCCGGGGCTCGCCGACATCTGCCTCGTGCCGCAGCTCGGCAATGCGCGCCGCTTCAAGGTCGATGTCGCGGCCTATCCGCGCCTGTTGGCGGCGGAAGCCGCCTGCAAGGCGCTGCCGGCCTTTGCCGACGCCGCGCCAGAGCGGCAGCCTGATGCCGAATGAGTTCGATGCGGAGTGACGACGCCATGTCGATGAAGCAGGTCTATGGCAAGCCGGGGCACCTGATCCGCCGCGCGCAGCAGATCGCGGTCGCGATCTTCATCGAGGAATGCGCCGCCTTCGACATCACGCCGGTGCAATATGCGGCGCTGGTGGCGATCCGCGAGAACCCCGGCATCGATGCGACGCGGCTTTCGGCGCTGGTCGCCTTCGACCGCTCGACGCTCGGCAATGTGCTGGAGCGGCTGGAGGCCAAGGGCGTGGTCAGGCGCCGGGCCGGCAAGGAGGACCGCCGGGTCAAGGCGCTGGCGCTGACGCAAGTCGGACAGGAGCTGCTGACGGCGGTGGAGCCGGCGGTCGAGCGGGCGCAGGCGCGCATCCTGTCGCCCCTCGCGCCAGCCGATCAGGCGACGCTGATGGCGCTGCTCGGCCAGCTCGTCGAGCTCAACAACGAGAGTTCGCGCGTGCCGCTGCGGCTGGTCGCGAGCCAGTCATGAGCGCCGCGCCCCGGACGCTGGCGCGCGATCTGCCGATCCTCGTCGCCGGTGGCGGGATCGGCGGCCTCGCCACAGCCCTCGGCCTCGCCCGAAAGGGCTTCTCTGTCACGGTGCTGGAGAAGGCCCCGGCTCTGGGCGAGATCGGGGCGGGCATCCAGCTCGGCCCCAACGCCTTCCACGCCTTCGATCAGCTCGGTGTCGGCGAGCAGGCGCGCGGCATGGCGGTGTTCATCGACCAGCTCCGGCTGATGGACGCGATGACGGCCGAGGAGATCACCCATATCGATCTCGGCGAGGCCTTTCGCACGCGCTTCGGCAACCCCTATGCCGTCGTGCATCGCGGCGATTTGCATGGTGTTTTTCTGCGCGCCTGCGTCGAGCATCCGGCGATCAGCCTGCAGACCTCGGCCGAGGTGATACGGGCCGAGCAGGACGGTGCATCGGTCGAAGCAGTGCTGGCGTCGGGCGAGCGCATCGCCGGCTCGCTGCTCGTCGCGGCCGACGGGCTCTGGTCGAATCTGCGCAGGCAGGTGGTGGGAGACGGGCCGCCGCGCGTCTCGGGCCACACCACCTATCGCTCGGTGATCCCGACCGATCGTATGCCCGAAGATCTGCGCTGGAACGCGGCCACGCTCTGGGCCGGTCCGAAATGCCATATCGTGCATTACCCGCTCTCGGGCTGGAAAAGCTTCAATCTCGTCGTGACCTATCACAACGATGCGGCCGAGCCCGTCGCCGGCAAATCCGTCTCGGAGGACGAGGTCCGAAAGGGCTTCGAGCACGTCCATGAGCGCGCCCGCTCGATCATCGGCCATGGCCGCGACTGGAAGCTTTGGGTGCTGTGCGACCGTGACCCGGTCGAGCGATGGGTCGATGGCCGCATCGTCCTGCTCGGCGACGCTGCCCATCCGATGATGCAGTATTTCGCGCAAGGGGCATGCATGGCGCTGGAGGACGCGGTCTGCCTGTCGCACCATCTCTTCACGATGGACGATGTCGACGCCGCGCTGGAGCGCTACCGCTCGCAGCGCGTCGTCCGCACCGCGCGGGTGCAACTCCAGTCGCGCCAGATCGGCGAGCACATCTATCACCCGGCCGGGGCGCATGCGCTCGTCCGCAACGAGATCATGCGGGCCAAGAGCTCGGCGCAGTTCTACGAGATTCTGGCCTGGCTTTATGGCGGCACGGGGCTTGCGGCCTGAAACGAGAGAGGATCATCGCCATGTGCGCCCAGTCAGACAGCGAAGCCGCCGCCGTTTCGGCCGCCGCATCCGATAGTGGGCGTGCCTGCCCGCCGGCCAATCCGGAGCTGATCGCCGATCTCGTCGTCGCCAACCAGATCCTGTTCGACCAGGGCGTGGTCGATGGTTTCGGCCATGTCAGCGCGAGGCACGATGCCGATCCGGACCTGTTCCTGCTCGCCCGCAACATGGCGCCAGGGCAGGTGAGCGCCGGCGACATCGTCACTTTCACCCATGATGGCGACCCGCTCGATGCGAAGGGGCGGCGGGTCTATCTCGAACGCTTCATCCATGGCTCGATCTACCGGGCGCGGCCCGACGTCATGGCGGTGATCCACAGCCATTCGCACGCCATCGTGCCGCTCAGCGTCTCGAAGCAGACGCGGCTGCGCGCCGTCTTCCACATGGCGGGCTTCATCGGCCAGTGCGCCCCGGTCTTCGAGATTCGCGACACGGCAGGCGACGCGACAGACCTGCTGATTTCGAGCGATGCGCTCGGGCGCGCACTGGCGGACACGCTGGGGCAGGGCACAATCGTGCTGATGCGGGGCCATGGCTCGACGGTGGTCGCCGACAGCGTGCCGCGCGCGGTCTACCGGGCGATCTATGCCGAGCTCAACGCGCGCTACCAGACCGAGGCGATGCGGATGGGCGAGATCACCTATCTCACCGAGGGCGAGAGCGCGGCCACGATGGTCAGCATCGAGGGCCAGATCAAGCGGCCCTGGGACCTCTGGAAGGCGCAGGCCGCCGCGAAGCGCGTCTGACGTTTCTCTTTTCCCGGCAAAGGATAACCCTGCGTTAACCCTGTTCCTTCATGCTTCCTTAAGCTCGCTCTGGGGGGAAGCATGCGTTCGACCGGAACAGGGTTCTCTGCCGTGTGCAGAACCCGGCGCGCTTCCTATTTTGTGGCCATCATGGCTTCGCATGCGATCTTCGCTGCGGGCGCGCTGGCCAGCGACACGCTCAACCGTCGCCTGGAACTGGACAATAGCGGCAGCCATCCGGTCGACAGCGGCGAGAGCACGCGTGATTTCAACCATCATGGAGCGCTCTACGATGTCGGAATCGGCGGGCGCAATACGGGGACGATCGCGCTGGCGCGCGGGCCTGCGATCTCTCTCGGTTCGAAGACCTATGTCTCGAACCAGATTCTGTTCACGGACATCACCTATCGGAATCTCGGCGCGCTCTCGACGCGGGCGGAGTTTTTCTTCGACTCGCCAGCGGTCGATCTCGGTTCGTTCGGGCGCAAGGGCGACAATGGCGGGCATCACGCCACGCATTCCGGCGGGCCGGGGCATCCGGGCGGCGTCAGCGGTGCGATCAGCTTCAGCAATCTGGGCCTGATCACGGTCGAGCAGGCCCCACAAGGCACGCTGTTCCCCGGGCAGGCGCCCGGCGTCAGGGCGGTGTCGCAGGGCGGCGCGGGCGGGCATGGCGGCAGCGCCGGCTCCTCAGGCCATGGCGGGCGCGGCGGGCGCGGCGGCGATGGCGGCGCGGTCACCGTGACCAATGAGGCCGGCGGCGCGATCACGACCCGTGGCAGCGCCAGCGCGGGCATTCTGGCGCTGTCTCGCGGCGGGCTGGGCGGCGACGCGGGTGGCGGACACGTCTTCGCGGCCGGCAATAATGGCGGCGTCGGCGGCAATGGCGCGGCTGTCTCGGTCTCGAATCTCGGGCTGATCACGACCTTCGGCGTCAACTCGGCCGGCGTCAGCGCGATCAGCCAGGGCGGCGGCGGCGGCGACGGCTCGGGCTCCGGCATCCTGCGCCATGGCGGCGGCGGAGAAGGCGGCGACGGCAATGCCGGCGGGACCGCCTATGGCCTGAACCACGGCCGGATCGAGACGCAAGGGGCGGCTTCGCCGGGTCTCCTCGTCGGCAGCGTCGGCGGCAATGGCGGAACGGGGGGCTCGTCGAAGGGTCTGTTCGTCGCGGTCGGCGCGACCGGGGGGCATGGCGGCAACGGGGCGGAGGCGACGGCCGGCCAGTTCGGCCAGATCATCACATCGGGCGCGCGCGCCGCCGGCCTGCATGTCCAGTCGGTCGGAGGCGGCGGCGGGCGCGGCGGCGATGCCGAGGCGATCGGGCTCGAGGCCAGCGTCGCGGTCGGAGGCACGGGCGGCGGCGGCGGCAATGGCGGGCGCGTTACGGTCGATCTCGGCGGCGGGATCGTCACGACCGGGCGCGATGCGGCCGGGCTGATGGCGCAGTCGGTCGGCGGCGGCGGCGGCGCGGGCGGCGACTCCGAGGCAGTCACCGCCGGCGCGGTCGTCGCGACCTCGTTTTCGGTCGGCGGACGTGGCGGCGAGGGCGGCGACGGCGGCACGGTCATGGTCAAGGCGCTGGCAGGCAGCAGCATCGTCACCGGCACGGCGACCATGGTGACGCTGCCTCCAGCTTCGGCGGCAGCACCGGGCGATTCCGCGCCGCAGGTCCCGGTGATCGCCGGCACGCATGCCTACGGCATCCTGGCGCAATCGGTCGGCGGCGGCGGCGGCCATGGCGGCCGGGCGATCAGCTACGCCTTTGCGGCGGGCGGCGAGACGCCGGCCGGCTCGCTCGCCTTCGCCATGGGCGGCTCCGGCGCGGTCGCCGGGCATGGCGACGCGGTCAAGGTCGAGAATGCGGGCGCGATCACCACCCATGCCGGGCGCGCCGACGCCATCGTGGCGCAGTCGATCGGCGGCGGCGGCGGCTCCGGCGGCAACGCGATCACGGTGTCGGGCGCGGCGAGCCCGGCTGGCGCGCTGGCGGCTGGCGTCGGGCTCGGCGGCCATGGCGGCGGCGGCGGCAATGGCGGCGCAGTCAAGGTGACGAATTCCGGCCCGCTTGCGACGCTTTCGAGCCACGCGGCCGGAATCGTGGCGCAATCGGTCGGCGGCGGCGGCGGCAATGGCGGCTCCGTGCTGGGCATCGAGGGCAGCTTCGGCAAGAACGCGATCAACGCCAGCGTCGATCTCGGCGGCAAGGGCGGCCATGGCGGCGCGGCGGGCAAGGTCAAAGTCACCCAGACCGGCTCGATCGTCACCTTCGGGCACCAATCCTACGGCGTGCTCGTGCAGTCGGTCGGCGGCGGCGGGGGCAATGGCGGCTCGGTGCATGATTACTCGGTTACGATCGCCGGCGGCGAGGGCCAGAATGGCGGCAAGACGCTCAACGCCTCTGTCGCGATCGGCGGCAGCGGCGGCAAGGGCGGCGCGGGCAGCCATGCCCTGCTGACCCATGGCGGCTCGATCTTCACCAGCGGCGACCACGCCCATGGCGCGCTGGTCCAGTCGATCGGCGGCGGCGGCGGCTCGGGCGGCCATGTCAGCACGGTCTCGCTGACGGCGGCCGCGAGCCAGAGCGCCGACAGCGCCGGCAAGGACAGCACGCCCGGCGCCAAGGCGCTGAGCGCGCAGGTCGCGGTCGGCGGCTCGGGCGGATCGGGCGGCGTGGGCGGCCGGGCGCGCTTTGTCGGCAGCTCCGGCGCCAGCATCCGCACCGAAGGCGCGATGGCCGATGGCGTGCTGGTCCAGTCGGTCGGCGGCGGCGGCGGTCATGGCGGCCAGGCGCATTCGCTGTCCGTGACCACGATCGTCCCGACGAGCGGGACCGATGTGCTGAACTCGGCCAAGAAGGGTCTGCTAAGCAAACTGTTCGGGCCGCTCGCAGGCGGCCTGCAATCGTCGTCGGGCTCCGAAGGCGGCGATGCCGACGGGGATGCCGAAACCGGCGACGCGCCTCCGCCCAAACCGAAGCCGACCGGCATTCAGGGCACCTCGCTGTCGCTGACCGCCGATGTCGGCGGCAAGGGCGGCAAGGGCGCAACCGGCGGCAGCGTCGATGTCAGGCTCGCCTCGTCGTTCTCGATCGTGACGCTCGGCAACCACGCCCATGGCGTCGCGGCGCAGTCGATCGGCGGCGGCGGCGGACGCGGCGGGGCTGCCCACACCGACGCGATCTCGCCGATTGCGACCTATACCGGGACGGCGACCGTCGGCGGCAAGGGCGGCTCAGGCAATTACGGCGGCACGGTCACCGTCTCCGACCAGCCCGACGGCGGGGCCGGCAGCATCGTCACCGGAGGGCAGGGGTCGCATGGCATCTTCGCACAGTCGGTCGGCGGCGGCGGCGGCGATGGCGGTCTGACGACGGAAAGCACGCAATCCGTGCCGCTGCTCGGCAAGAAGAGCCTGAGCGTCGAGGTCGGCGGCAAGGAGGGCTCCGGCGGCGACGGCGGCGCGGTCAGCGTGGTGCGCGGCGCGCCCATTCAGACCTATGGCGACAACGCCTACGGCATTCTGGCGCAATCGATCGGCGGCGGCGGCGGTTCCGGCCATTTCATCCTCACCGACAATGCGCCCGGCGTCCACAAGCTGACGATCGGTGGGCAGGGCGGCGCGGGCGGCCATGGCGGCCCGGTCAGCGTGACGGGCTCGGGGACGATCACGACGCAAGGCGCGGCCGCGCATGCGGTCGTGGCCCAGTCGGTCGGCGGCGGCGGCGGCACGCTGGCGACGGGCCAGAGCGTCGTCAGCGCCGAGGCGCAAACCGGCAAGCACGCCAAGGCCGCGTTGAGCTTCGGCAATCAGGGAACCTCGCGGGAGGGCTCGGGCGGAGCGGTGACGATCGGCCGGCAGGGCAGCATCACGACGCAGGGCAACCACGCCTATGGCCTGCTCGCGCAAACGGTCGGCGGCGGCGGCGGCGTGCATGGCGCGGCCCAGACCAGCTTTGAGGCCGGCGCGAGCGGGTCCATAGCACTCGTGCCGCAGCACACCGGCGCGGGCGGCGCGGTCGTCGTCTCCGATTTACCCCCGGTCGGCAGCACGGCCTCGGGCGGCCTCGCCATCACTACGCGCGGCATCGGCGCGCATGGCATCTTCGCCCAATCGATCGGCGGCGGCGGCGGTCTGGCCATCCTCGACAGCGACATCGCCGTCCCGGCGATCCAGCGCGGGACGGCGACGGATCACCATAATGGCGGCGCGAACCTCGCCGGCGCGATCTCGGTCACGTCGACCGGCGCGATCGAGACCTTCGGGAATTTCGCCGCCGGCATCCTGGTCCATTCCGGCAGCGCCGGGGCTCTGCTGGTCGCGACCAATCAGGGCTATGCCGACAGTTTCGGCGCCATTCCCGCGCCGCACCATAACCATGCCGGGCTGGAGCCGGGCAGCATCGCCATCGCCAAGACGGGCGCGCTCACCACGCATGGCGCTGCCGCGCACGGCATCCGCGTGCTGTCGGACAGCGCCGCCGCCAACGGGGTGACCGTGGCGATCGGCCAGGCGGCCGGCGGCCGCAACGCCACGCCCGATACGACGGTCGCGACCTTCGGCGCGGGGTCCTCCGCGCTGGCGATCCGCAACGGCAACCGCGCCCTCTATCCGGATGCATGGCGCAGCACGCTGACGAGCGTCGTGGTCGCGATCAATCCGGGTGCGTCGCTCGATCTGTCGCGCAACGCCTCTGCCGCTTTCGCCGTCGATATCGACAATGCGCGCGGGCCGACGCAGCTCTCCGTCGGCGGCTCGGTCCTCGGCGCGGCCACGCGCGCCATCGATGAGACGCGCGCCGCCATCCGCTTCGAAAGCGGCGGCTCGATCGCGATCCTGCCGGGCGGGCTCGTGCAGGGCGCGGTCGTGGGGCCAGACATTGCCGCCAACGGGCCGGCGAGCCTGAGCGTCGCCGGCGTATTGCGCGGTTCCGTCAGCCGGATCGCCAGTTACGGCCTGCAACAGGGCGGCACGCATTTCGTGCCGGTCGACTTCCAGGCCGGGCGCAAGGTCGTCGATGTCGGCGCGGTCACGGCGCTGGCTGGCACGGTGACGCCCTATCTGACCCGCTTCGGCCAGCTCTCGCAGGCGTCCGGGCAGGAATACCGGCTCATCAGCGCGGCGACGCCGTTCCGGGCCGGCAATGTGACTGTCAGCAATTCGCTCGTCACCCGTTACGAGACCGGCGTGCTGGGCGAGAGCGCGGCCGGCATCAGCGGCCTCGTTCTCAAATCGGCCACTGTGAACTTTGCCGCCGCGCCGATCGACCCAGCGCTTGCGCCGGGGGCCGCCCGGGCCGACCGGCTCGCGGCGCAATGGTCCAGCGGCGCGCCGGTCGCCGTACAGGACACCGAGCTCTCCCAAGGCCTCGTCGACGCCGCCAACACCAACGACCCGGCGGTGTTGAACAACGCCCTGCGGGCGCTCCAGCCGACGAGCCAGGCGCAGACCACGACGACGGTCGCGAAGGCTGCGACCGGCCATCTCGGCGCGATGCTGAGCTGCGGCGTCGCCCAGGGCAATTTCGCCGCCATTCAGGAGGGCGACTGCTCCTGGGCCTCGGCGACGGGCTCGGTCTCGCAGAGTTTCATCGACCGGCGCACCACCCATGCCGCCAGTTTCGTCATGGGTACGCAGCGCGCGATCGACCATAACTGGCGACTCGGTCTCGGCATCGGCTACGACACCAGCCGCTTCCGCAGCCGCGAGATGGAAGGCCCGGGGCACCGGCTCCATCTCGGCGCGACGGCGAAATATGTCAGCGGCCCATGGCTCGCGGCGCTCGGCCTCTCGGCCTCCCATGGCTGGGGAGAGGAGACGCGCGAGGTTCTGGTTCCCGATCTGAGGCGGCAGGCGAAACTCGACCGGCAGTCTTCTTCGGGCGCGGCCCGGCTCCGGCTCGCCCGTCTGTTCGAGTTCGGGATGTTCAACCTGACGCCGATGCTCGACATCGACGCGACCTACATCCTTGATTTCGGGCATCGCGAGCGCGGCGCGGGCGTCTGGAACACCACGACAAAGGCCTCCCACAGCCTGCTCCTGGACCTGCATCCGGCGCTGCGGATCGGCCGCGATCTGACGCTTTCCAACGATGTCGTGCTGCGGCCCTATATCGAGGCCGGACTGCGCTACAATACCACCAACGGAACCTCGAAGGTGCGCTTCCACGAAAGCGCGATCCTGACCGAGGAGATCGCGGTGAAGCACCGGAGCGAGCGGCTGGTCGCGACCTTCGGGGCCGGGCTCTCGATCTTTCCGAGGGATGATCTGGAGGTGAAGCTGACCTATTCGGGCGCCGTCAGCGAGGCCGGAAACAGCCATGGCGGCACGATCAAGATCGGCGCGCGCTTCTGACGAAAAAAGCGGGCCGCTCGCGCGACCCGCCCTTCCCTTCGTCAGCTGGGACGCGATGCGTCCGGCCTTCAACCTCAGTTCTTCTTCGGCGGGCTCGCTGGCCAGGACTTGATCAGCGTGTCGTAGTCGATCGTCTCGCCCTTGGGCTTCTCATTGGCGAGCTTGGCCTGCGGCGCGATGTTGCCGTCGGCCTTGGCCTTGTCGATCCAGGCCTGAGCGGTCGTCCTGGGATTGAGCTTCGGCCCGCAATCGCCCTGCACGCCGGAGCGCTCGAGGCGTTCGAGCACGGCGTCCTGAGCCGCCGCGAGCGAGTCCATCGCCGCCTGAGGGGTCTTGGCGCCCGAGGAGGCGTCGCCGATGTTCTGCCACCAGAGCTGCGCGAGGCGCGGATAGTCAGGCACGTTGTTGCCGGTCGGAGTCCATTGCACGCGCGCGGGCGAGCGGTAGAACTCGATCAGCCCGCCGAGTTTTGGCGCGCGCTCGGTGAAGCTCTTGTCCCAGATGTCGCTCTCGCGCACGAAGGTCAGGCCGACATGGCTCTTCTTCAGGCTGACCGTCTTGGAGACGATGAACTGGAGGTAGAGCCAGGCCGCCTTGCGCTTCTCGACCGGCGTCGAGTTCAGCAGCGTCGCCGAGCCGGCGTCCTGGTAGCCGAGCTTCATGCCGTCCTTCCAGTAGGCGCCCTTGGGTGAGGGGGCCATGCGCCATTTCGGCTGGCCGTCGGCCGTGGTGACCGGCAGGTTGGGCTTGACCATGTCGGCGGTGAAGGCGGTGTACCAGAACATCTGCTGCGCGATCGTCCCCTGCGCCGGCACCGGGCCGGACTCGCCGAAGGTCATGCCCTGGGCCTGGGGCGGGGCGAACTTCTTCAGCCAGTCGACATATTTCGTGATCGAATAGACTGCGGCCGCGCCATTGGTGTCGCCGCCGCGCTCGACCGCGGAGCCGGTGGTGCGGCAGCCCTCCATGCGCAGGCCCCATTCGTCGACGGGCTTGCCGTTGGGAATGCCCTTGTCGCCATTGCCGGCCATGGAGAGCCATGCGTCGGTGAAGCGCCAGCCGAGCGAGGGGTCCTTCTTGCCGTAGTCCATGTGACCATAGACCTTGGCCCCGTCGATCTCCTTGACGTCGTTGGTGAAGAACTCGGCGATGTCCTCATAGGCCGACCAGTTCACCGGCACGCCGAGATCGTAGCCGTATTTGGCCTTGAACTTCTCCTTCAGATCGGCGCGCTGGAACCAGTCGTAGCGGAACCAGTAGAGGTTTGCGAACTGCTGCACGGGGAGCTGGTAGAGCTTGCCGTCCGGACCGGTGCCGAAGGATTTGCCGATGAAGTCGTCGAGGTCGAGGCCCGGGAAGGTCACGGCCTTGCCTTCGCCGGCCATCCAGTCGGTCAGGTTCGTCGTCTGCTTGTAGCGGAAATGGGTGCCGATCAGGTCTGAATCGTTGATCCAGCCATCATAGACGTTGCGGCCCGACTGCATTTGCGTCTGCAGCTTCTCGACCACGTCGCCTTCCTGGATCAAATCGTGCTTGAGCTTGATCCCGGTGATCTCGGAGAAGGCCTTGGCCAGCGTGCGGGCCTCGTATTCATGGGTCGTGATCGTCTCCGAGACGACGTTGATCTCCATGCCGCGGAACGGTTCGGCGGCCTTGATCAGCCATTCCATCTCCTTGAGCTGGTCGGCCTTGGAGAGCGTCGAGGGCTGGAACTCGCTGTCGATCCAGCGCCGTGCCGCCTCGATGTCGGCGAAGGCGGGGCTTGCGCCGAGCACGAGGCCGAGCGCGGTGGCGGCGAGCATGCGTGTCTTTTTCATCGTTTCCTCCTGGGTGATGATTATCGTTGGCGAGCCTTGACCGGCTTCTTGTTGCGGGGGCGCATGCGCGCTCCCCGGGGACGAACTCAGACGAAGCGGAACACCGCCGCTGCGTAGAGGAGAGAGAGCCCCGAACCCCACCAGAGATCGGCTCCGGTGAGGCCGAGCCAGGCAAGGTGGATGAAGGCCGAACCGAGCAGGCTGAGGAACAGCCGGTCGCCGCGCGTGGTCGGGATGCCGAGCACGCCGACGCGCTCGATTTCGGGCCGCCAGATGGCGAGGCCGGTCATCAGCAGGAGCAGGCCAAGGATGCCGGCGAAGAACAGGCCGGTCTGCGGCGTCCACGCCATCCAGGCGAAGTTTGATGCAAGGTCGAGCATGGTCACACCCTCCCCAGGGCGAAGCCCTTGGCGATGTAGTTGCGGACGAACCAGATCACGAGCACGCCTGGCACCAGCGTCAGCACGCCGGCGGCCGCGAGCAGGCCCCAGTCCATGCCGGCGGCCGAGACAGTGCGCGTCATGGTGGCGGCGATCGGCTTGGCGTTGACGGTGGTCAGGGTGCGGGCGAGCAGCAGCTCGACCCAGGAGAACATGAAGCAGAAGAAGGCCGTGACGCCGATCCCGTTGGCGATGATCGGCATGAAGATCTTCGCGAAGAAGCGCGGGAAGGAGTAGCCGTCGAGATAGGCGGTCTCGTCGATCTCGCGCGGCACGCCCGACATGAAGCCTTCGAGAATCCAGACCGCGAGCGGCACGTTGAACAGGCAATGCGCCAGCGCGACCGCCCAGGGCGTGTCGAACAGGCCGATCGCGGAATAGAGATTGAAGAAGGGAAGGGCGAAGATCGCCGGCGGGGCCATCCGGTTCGAGAGCAGCCAGAAGAACAGGTGCTTGTCGCCGAGGAAGCGGTAGCGCGAGAAGGCGTAGGCCGCCGGCAGCGCGAGGCAGATCGACAGCACGGTGTTGATCGCGACATAGGACAGCGAGTTGATGTAGCCGGAATACCAGGACGCGTCGGTGAAGATCGTGCGGTAATTGGCGAAGGTGATCTGCTGCGGCCAGAGCGTCATGCCCGAGGTGATCTCGGCATTGGTCTTCAGGCTCATGACGACGAGCCAGTAGATCGGCAGCATCAGGAACAGGAGATAAAGCGTCAGCGTGATCGCGCCGCCATCGATGCGGAATCCGGAGCGGGCGCGAGAGATGGCGCTCGCCGGGACGGCTGCTGTCACGGTCTCGGCGCTCATGACGCGGCTCCCTCTTGCTGCCGCTCGGCGTCGAGATTGGTCATCGCCGTGTAGAACACCCAGCACACCGCCAGGATGACGAGGTTGTAGGCGATCGACATCGCCGCGGCCTTGCCGAGGTCGAACTGCCCGAGCGCGAGCTTGACCAGCTCTATCGAGAGGAAAGTCGTCGAATTGCCCGGCCCGCCGCCGGTGACGACGAAGGGCTCGGTGTAGATCATGAAGCTATCCATGAAGCGCAGCAGCACGGCGATGATCAGAACGCGCCGCATCTTCGGCAGCTGGATGAAGCGGAACACCGCCCAGCGGCTCGCTCCGTCGATGCGCGCAGCCTGATAATAGGCGTCGGGGATGGATTTCAGCCCGGCATAGCAAAGCAAAGCGACGAGCGAGGTCCAGTGCCAGACATCCATCGCGACGATGGTGACCCAGGCGGCGATCGGATCGGAGACGTAGTTGTAGGGGATGCCGAGCTTGTTGACCGTGTAGCCGAGCAACCCGATGTCGCCGCGTGCAAACACCTGCCAGATCGTGCCGACGACGTTCCACGGCACCAGCAGCGGCATCGCCATCAGCACCAGCGTAGCCGCCACCTTCCAGCCGGAGCGCGGCATGGCGAGCGCGACCGCGATGCCGAGCGGCACCTCGATCGCCAGGATGATGGCGGAGAAGGCGAGGTTGCGGCCGAGCGAGGACAGAACGCGGCCGCCGAGATCGGTCGAGGGGTCGAGCAGCTCCTTGAACCAACCGGTGCCGTTCCAGAAGAACTGGTTGTTGCCGAAGGTGTCCTGAACCGAATAGTTCACCACCGTCATCAGCGGAATCACCGCCGAGAAGGCGACGATGGCCAGCACCGGCAGCACCAGCAACCAGGCGCGGTTGTCATAGGGGCGATCCATCAGGCCCTCCCGTCCAGGCGCTGGCCGTCGGCGTAGACATGGATATGGCCGGGCTGGAGGATCAGCCCGGCGTGATCGCCGATGCCGTCCAGACCGTCCGGTACGCCCGCCGCGAAAGCGTGGTCGCCGAGCCGCAACCTCGCCAGCCGGGCGCGGCCGAGATCGTCGACGCGCTCGACCCTGACGGGCAGGCCCTCGCCGGCGGGCGCGAGCGTGGCGAATTCCGGCCTGATGCCGATCTCGATGCGCTGGTCCGCCGGCGGGTCGTAGCTCAGCGGCAGGGCTATGGTCTGGCCTGCGACGCGCGCGCGGTTGCCCTCCACCGTCGCGGGGACGACATTCATGCCCGGCGAACCGATGAAGTAGCCGACGAAGGTATGCGCCGGACGCTCGAACAATTCGTCAGGCTGGCCTGCCTGCACCACGCGCCCGTCATGCATCACGACGACGGTGTCGGCGAAGGTCAGCGCCTCGGTCTGGTCGTGGGTGACGTAGATCATCGTCACGTCGAGCTGGCGGTGCAGCGCCTTCAGCTTCGAGCGCAATTCCCACTTCAGGGCCGGGTCGATCACCGTCAGCGGCTCGTCGAACAGGATCGCGGCGACGTCCGGCCGCACCAGCCCGCGCCCGAGCGAGATCTTCTGCTTGGCGTCGGCGGTCAGCCCGCGCGCCTTGCGGCCGAGCGAGGAGGTCAGTTCGAGCAGACCCGCGATCTCGCGGACGCGGCCATCGACCGCCTTGCCGTCCATGCCGCGGTTGCGCAGCGGAAAGGCGAGGTTCTCGTAGACCGTCATCGTGTCGTAGACGACCGGGAACTGGAAGACCTGGGCGATGTTGCGCCGTTCGGTCGAAAGGTGCGTGACGTCGCGGCCGTCGAAGGCGACGCGGCCATGGGAGGGGATCAGCAGCCCCGAGATGATGTTGAGCAGCGTGGTCTTGCCGCAGCCCGAGGGGCCAAGCAGCGCATAGGCGCCGCCCTGCCGCCAGGTCAGGGTCATCGGCTTGAGCGCGAAGTCGGCTGGAGCGCTCGCCTCAGGCTTGTAGGAGTGGGCGAGGTCGGTGAGTTCGATGCGGGCCATCTGTCTTGTCCTCACGCGGCCGACAGGAAGGCTGGCGCATGCGCCAGCGCGCCATCCGCGCCGAAGACGAAGACGCTGGCGGGATCGACATGCACCGCGACGTCCGAGCCCGGCGCGAGCTCATGGACGCCTTGCACGAGCGCAACCCAGTTCGCGTCGCCGCAGGCGACATGGACGAAGCTCTCCGAGCCGGTGATCTCGGAGACCGTGACCGTCGCCTCGAAGGGCAGGCTCGCGGCCGAGACCGGCCGCAGCGCGAGATGATGCGCCCGAAAGCCGAGCTGGTAGTCGCCGTCGGCAAGTCCGGCCAGCGCCGCGGTCGCCGGCGCATTCGCGCCGCCCGGCAGCAGGATCGTGCCGCCGCGCTTGGCGACCGGCAGCAGGTTGAGCGGCGGGTCTGAGAAGATGCGCGCCGTGATGAGGTCCCGGGGCCGGCGGTAGACCTCCGCGCTGCGCCCGAACTGCGTCACGCGGCCCTGCGAGAGGGTCGCCGTGTAGTCGCCGAGCAGCAGGGCCTCCTGCGGCTCGGTGGTGGCGTAGACCACCGCCGCGTTCGAGCCGCGCACGATCCGGGGCAATTCCTCGCGCAGTTCCTCGCGCAATTTGTAGTCGAGATTGGCGAGCGGCTCGTCGAGCAGAACGAGATCGGCGCCCTTGATCAAGGCGCGCGCCATGGCGGTGCGCTGCTGCTGCCCGCCCGACAGCGTCAGCGGCATGCGCTCCAGATAGGGTTCGAGCTTCATCACGGCCGCCATCGCGCCGACCCTGGCCGCGATCTCCGACTTCGGCAGCCCCTTGACCCGCAGCGGCGAGGCGATGTTCTCGAACACGGTCATGTTCGGGTAGTTGATGAACTGCTGGTAGACCATGGCGACCGAGCGCTCGCGCACGGCCATGCCGGTGACATCGGTCTCGTTTGTCCCTTGCGTGGCCAGCACGCGGCCGGAGCTGGGGCGGTCGAGCCCCGCCATCAGCCGCATCAGCGAGGTCTTGCCGGCCAGCGTCGCGCCGAGCAGCACGGTCATGGTGCCGGGCTCGAGCCTGAGACTCGTCTCGTGGATATGGGTGACGGCCCCGACGTCGCGCCTGACCCTGTCGAGAACGAGACCCATCGCGTTCTCCTCAGGCTGTCTGCATGGCTGCGGGCGCGGACTGCGCCAGCATGAAGTCGTCGAGGCCCTGCCGCTCTTCCACAGTGAGCCGCAGGCCGAGCTTGCCGCGCCGCCAGAGCACGTCGTCGGCGCGCCGCGCCCATTCGGCGGCGATCAGATAGGCGACCTCGCGCTCGTAGAGATCGCCTCCGAAATGGCGGCCGAGATCGGCTGCGCTGCCCGCGCCCGCCAACACATCCCGCGCTTTCGTGCCATAGGCCCGCACCAGCCGCGTCACGGTTTTCCGCGCCAGCCAGGGGTGGGCGGAGGCGATCTCGGCGACAAGCGCGTCGAATCCCGCCACCGGAAAATCGCCGCCGGGCAGCGTGCCCGTCTTCGTCCAGACCGGCTGCTTCGCCCAGCCGGCATGGGGGGAGAGCTTCTCGATCGCGGCCTCGGCGAGCCGGCGATAGGTCGTGATCTTGCCGCCGAAGACCGAGAGCAGAGGGGCCTCGCCCGAGGGCGCATCCAGCGTCAGCACATAGTCGCGCGTCGCTTCCTGCGCCTTCGAGGCGCCGTCGTCATAGAGCGGGCGCACGCCGGAATAGGTCCAGACGACCTGGTCGGGCGTGATCGGCTCTCGGAAATACTCGCTCGCCGCCGCGCAGAGATAGGCGATCTCGTCTGGCGTCGCGGCCGCCTTGGCCGGGTCGCCCTGATAGTCGCGGTCGGTCGTGCCGATCAGGGTGAAGTCGCGCTCATAGGGAATGGCGAAGACGATGCGGCCGTCGGCGTTCTGGAAGATGTAGCAGCGCTCGTGCTCGAAGAGTTTTCGCACCACGATATGGCTGCCCTGGACCATGCGGACGGCGGCCTTCGTGTTCGAGCGGACGACGCCGCCGAGCACATCGCCGACCCAAGGGCCTGCGGCGTTGACCAGCGCCTTCGCGGTGATCGTGCCGCGTCCGGCCTCGCCTTCGGTCGTGACGTGCCAGAGGCCATCGACACGCTCGGCGGCGATCACTTTCGTGCGGGTATGAACCTGCGCGCCGCGCGCGGCCGCATCGGCCGCGTTGAGGACGACAAGGCGCGAATCCTCGACCCAGCAGTCGGAATACTCGAAGGCCGTTGCGTCATGGCCCTTGAGCGGCTTGCCGGCGGCGTCCTGGCTCAGATTCAGCGTGCGGGTCGGCGGCAGCAGTTTGCGGCCGCCGATATGGTCGTAGAGGAACAGGCCGAGCCGCAGCAGCCAGGCCGGGCGCAGGCCCTTGTGATGGGGCAGCACGAAGCGCAGCGGCCAGACGATATGCGGGGCCATCGCCCAGAGCACCTCGCGCTCCATCAGCGCCTCGCGCACCAGCCGGAACTCGTAATGCTCGAGATAGCGCAGCCCGCCATGGATCAGCTTGGTCGAGGCCGAGGAGGTCGCGCTGGCGAGGTCGTTCTGCTCGAACAGCGCGACCGACGCGCCGCGCCCGGCCGCGTCGCGGGCGATGCCGCAGCCATTGACGCCGCCGCCGATGATGGCGAGGTCGAAGGGCATGGTTGTGCTGTGACCGACGCTGCTCAAAGACGCTTCCCGTAGCGGCGTCGCACATGCGCGCCGATTTCGTTTGATTTATGTTTGAAGGCTAGATCGGCGAAAAACCGAAAGCAAGAGACGGAATGCGAAAATCGACCGATGGCTGCGCGGCCCGTCCGCAAGCCCGTTTCCGTCCTCAGACCTGCCCGCCAACCTCGACGAGCTGGATCGCCTCGTTCTTGCAGAGCGTGCGCAAGGCGGGCGAGTTCAGCGCATCGGTGACGAAGACGTCGACATCGGCGAGGTCGCCGATCCGGATCGGGGCAGCCCGCGTCAGTTTGAGCTGGTCGGCGACCAGCATGACCTGGCGAGCATTGTCGATGATGGCGCGCGAGACCCGAACCTCGCGGATGTCGAAATCGAGCAGCGCGCCGTCCTCGTCGATGGCGGATGCGCCGATCACGGCATAATCGACCTTGAACTGCTTGATGAAATCGACCGCCGTCGAACCGATCAGAGCGCCGTCGGAGCGCCTCACGGGCCCGCCGGCGACGATCACCTCGATCTTGGGCTGGCGATACAGCAGCGTCGCGACGTTGAGGTTGTTGGTGATGACGAGCAGGCCCTCATGCTGCATCAGGGCGCGCGCCACCTCCTCGGTCGTGGTGCCGATATTGATGAAGAGCGAGGCGTTGTTGGGAATCAGCCGCGCCGCCGCCTCCCCGATCGCGCGCTTTTCCGCCTGCGCGATGAAGCGGCGCGCCTCATAGGCGACGTTCTCCACACCGGACGCGATGATCGCCCCGCCATGGACGCGCGTCATCAGCCGGCGCTCGCAAAGCTCGTTGAGATCCTTGCGGATCGTCTGCGGGCTGACCTCGAAATGGGCGGCGAGATCGTCGACGCCGACCTTCCCTTGAGCGCGGGCGAGCGTCAGGATGTCGCCCTGACGGGGCGTGCTGAACTGGTCCAAGGCGGCTCGCATTCCTTTTCGCGGGTTCGAAGCGGTTTCGGTTTTGCATCGAACCACGTCCGGCGCGAAGGGTGAAGCCGGCGTCTGGTCTGGTGAGCAACCGTCCGGCGCTTGCGATCTATCCAATGGGGGTGTTTCGTAGCGTCACGAAGCCGCGCGGTGGAGGAAGCCATGGTGGAGGATGTCGCGGCGCTGACGCGCCGGGTGGCCGCGCTCGAAGCGTCGCTCAAGGCGCTGGCCGACGCCATCACCATCAATGCCGGCGGGATCACCATCAACACGCCGGGCTCCCTCGTCCTCGCGGCGCAGGGCCAGATGACGGTGGCGTCGCGCGGCAGCCTGACGGTCACGGCGGACGGCAATCTGCTGGTCTCGGGCAACCGTGCCGAGATCCGCTCGGGCGGCGCGCTCGCCATCAACAGCACCCAGACCACGATCGCCGCATCGGGGCAGTTGAATCTGGTGGCGGGAGCCACAGCCGACATCACGGTCGGTAGCGTGCTGTCGATCCAGACCGGGGCGAACATTGCCGTCTCGGCCGGCTCGGCGATGGCGCTGAATGTAGGCAACCGCCTCGCGTTGAACGTCGGCATCGATGTCAGTCTGCGCGCCGGCCGCAACCTCAATGTGGTGGCAGGTCAGGACATGAGCATCGAGGCGCGCGGGCTGAAACTCAAGACCACGGCGGCCGCCGAACTCGCCAGCCGCTCCATCACCCTCGCATCGACCGACTCGGTGACGATCCAGAGCGGCAGCGGCTCCCTGGCCATGAAGAAGGACGGCACGATCGCCATCAAGGGCAAGGACGTCTCGATCACCGCCAGCGGCGTCATCAACGCCAAGGCGAGCGGCAACGTCACCATCAAGGGTTCGAAAGTCGCGCAGAACTGATAGCCCGTCCCGAAACTCTACTCCGGCGGCGTCTGACTCAGGCCTTCTGCGCTTCCGGTGCTCACGGACAAGAAGTCCGCTCCGCTCCGGTTCTCGAAGACCACGCCAGCCGACTCGCGCCGGAACGCGTTTCGGAACGGGCTCCTGACCGTTTCGCGGTCATCGTCCCTCAGGGCTCGCGGACGACGCGCAGCCCGTTGGTGTAGAAGCGCACATTCGACTCGTATTTGAAGCGCGCCGCCGAGCGCAGATAGCGCGGGTCGTTATTGAAGGAGCCGCCGCGCAGCACGCGCTCGCGGCAGCCGGGCGCGGCGAAGGCCGATCCGTCGCGCGGTTTGGCGCGGTAATTGTCGGCCCAGCAATCGGCGACCCATTCCGCAGCGTTGCCGGCCATATCATGCAGGCCAAGCGCGTTGGCCGGAAACTGTCCGACCGGCGTGGCCTGACGGCGCGGTTGCGGATTGCAGCCATTGCAATTGGCCTTGTCGACCTCGACGGCGCGTCCCCACGGATAGCTTGTGGTCGTGCCGGCGCGGGCGGCGAATTCCCATTCGCTTTCGGTCGGCAGCCGGTAGCGTTTCCCGGTCCTGACCGAGAGCCAGGCGGCATAGGCGTTGGCGTCCTCCCAGTGGATGTCGGTGACCGGGCGCTCGCCGCGGCCGGCCCCGCGATCGTTGGGCCGGTGCTGGCAGCCGCCCTGATCGACGCAGGCGTCCCATTGCGCGAAGGTGACCTCGTTGACGCCGATATAAAAGGCCGATCTCAGCGTCACCGGATGCACCGGCTTCTCGAACTCGAACATCTCGTTCGAGCCCATCTCGAAGCTGCCGGCCGGCACGAGCGCCATCTCCGGGCAGTCGGCGCAGTCGCGCAGGGTCCGGGTCGAGGCGGGAGGGACCGGGGGCGTCGCCGCTGCGGGGGCGGCAGGTACGGCGGCTGGAGGCGCGGCGGGGCTCGCCGGCTGGCGCGACTGGACCGGCGCTGGCGGCGTGGCGCTGGCGACGGCCGGACTGTTGCGGGCCCGGTAGGATTGCTCGCGCGCCCGCGCCAGCGCCGCGAAACGGCCGTTGGGATAGGCGTCGAGATAGGCGCGGTATTCGGCGGCGTTCTCGCTCGAGCGGATCGATTCCCAGAAGGAGAGTTCGTAGCTGTCGGGCTGGCCCGAGGTTCCCGGCGGATCGACTGGCGAGATCACGGCGCGCGTTGTCTGCGCCACCTGCGGCGGGCGCGGCGGCGGCGTCACCACAAGTCCCGCAGGCGGTGCCGAGGACAGCCAGAAGGGCTGATGCGCCCGGTCCCTCGCGGCGACGGTGCGGGCCCGCGTCAGCGCGGCCGTCATGTCGAGATTGACGGTTGCGATCGCTTTCAGCCACTCCGCGACAGCGCCCGTCTCGGGTCTGGCGTTGCCGCGCACGATGCTGCCCGGCGGCGCGGTCGCCGCGACGGCGATCGTCTGCATCTTCTCGATCGCGGCGAGCCCCTTGAGCTTGTCGTCGATCGCCTCCTGCCACGGGCTCTCGCGGCTGGCGTCGAGCAGGACAACTGCGCTGCGCGGGCGCGATACGATCAGCGCGTCGATCAGGACGTCGAGATCGAAGGCGCGGTCGCGCACCTCCTGCGCCGAGCGGGCGGGCGTGTCGACGGGCACGAGCAGGTTGCGTCCGCGCGCCTGCACCGCCTGGCCGGCATAGAACACGACCGCGAGCCCGTCCCGCTTCAGCCGCGACGAGAACTCGGCGATGGCGAGCGCCAGCTCGGTGCGCGTGGTGTCCTCGGCGAAGACGACATCGAAGCCGCCCGCGCGCAAAACCTCGGCGGCGGCGCGCGCCTGGTCGGCCACGGGCAGCGGCGCGGCGGTCCCGTAGCGCGCATTGCCGATGACGAGCGCGACGCGGGCCGGGTCGCCGCTGGCGGGCTGCGCCATGGCGGGCGTGGGCAGGGCGAACCAGCAAAGCGCGAGGGCTGCAAGCGCAGAGGGCAGCATCGCCCGCATCAGGCGAGACAGCGGGCGGGAACGGGCTTCCGGCGCGAGGTGTCTGGGTCTAGCGGACATTGATCCTGATCTTCTGGGACACCACCGGCGGGTCATGCGGCACATGGGCGTGGTCGCCCAGCAGCAATTGCAGCGTATGACGCCCCTTGGGCAGTGTGACGACGATTTCGGTCTGGCCGTTGCCGAGATGGATGTGGTTGTAGTCGGCCGGGATCGGCTGGTCTGGCGCGAAGCTGTCGACATCGATCAGCAGATGGTGGTGCCCGGTCGCAGGCGTGGTCACGCCGGCAGGCGCGACGCCCATTTCCTTCAGGCCGATGCGGACGGTGAAGCGCTCGGAGACGCTGAGCCCGTCCAGCGGATAATGGAAATAGACCTGCGCGCCGCGCGGCGCGGGCTGGCGCTTGGCCCCCTGCGACGGCTGCGCATTGGGCTGGTGGCCGGCGTGCTGGGCAGCCGGCTGTGCTGCCGGCCACGCGGCGGCAAGCACCGTCAACCCGGCCATCATGGTCATCTTTCGCAGGATCGTTCTGGTCATCGCCTGCGCGCCGTCTTGCGGGGATTGCCGACGAAGACCCTGATCCGCTCCGACATCACGGGCGGATCATGCGGGACATGCTGGTCGTCGGCGAGGATGAGCTGGAGCGTGTGCCAGCCCGGCTTGAGCGTGACCACTTTCTCGACCTGTCCGCCGCCGAAATGCAGGTGGTTGAGGTCGGCCGGGATCGCGACGTCGAGAGGCGGCGTCGGCGCGTCGATGATCAGGTGGTGATGGCCGGTGTCGGGCTTGTCGACGCCCGCCGGCGCCACGCCCATGTTGCGCAGGCCGAAGCGGATGGTCGAACGGGGATAGATCGTCTCGCCGTCGCGCGGATAGATGAAATAGACCACCGCGTCCGGCGGGGAGGGCTTGCGGCCGGATGTCGGGCCCGCCGCGGATGCCGCGGCGGGCGCGGCCGCCCCCTCGACGACCCTGACCCGGATGCGCTGCGACATCACCGGCGGATCGTGCGGAACATGGTCGTGGTCGCCCATCAGCAATTGCAGCGTGTGCTCGCCGGGCGGCAGGTTGAGTTCGTATTCGGTCTGACCCCGGCCGAAATGGACATGGTTGAAGTCGCTGGGGATTTCGCGGTCCAGCGCCGGCGTTTCCGTGTCGATCAGGAGATGATGGTGGCCGCCGCTGGCATGGGGAGTCCCCGCCGGCGAGATCGCGATATTCTCGACGCCGAAGCGGATCGTCGCGCGGGGCGGAATCGTCGCGCCATCGACGAGATCGCGGAAGAAGACGCGCGCGCCGGGCGCTGCGGCCGAGCGCGGCTTTTCCTCCGCCCCGGCCACGACCTCGATCTCGATCGCCTCCGACATCACGGGCGGATTATGCGGAACGTGATCATGGTCGGCGAAGAGAAGCTGCAGCCGGTGCCGGCCCGGAGGCAGCGAGATCTCGGTCTCGGTCTGGCCGCCGCCGAAATGCAGATGGTTGAAATCGGCCGGGATCGGCCGGTCGAGCGCCGGCAGGGGCGTGTCGATCAGCAGATGGTGATGGCCGGCATGGCGTCGCGCCGTGCCGGCCGGAACGACCTCCATGCCGCTGATCTCGAAGCGGACCTTGAGCTTCGTGCCGACGATACGCGCGCCGTTCTGCATCCCCACGAATTTGAGCGTCACGCCGGGCGGGGCCGGGCTGCGCTGCTGCGCCTGCGCTGCCGGCGCGAACATCACCGCAAGCGCCGCCAGGAACGCCGCGACGCAGAGGAACCGGCCAGGCCGGGCGAAGCACATCCGCATCTCTCCATTCTCGCCAGAGAACGAATGCTAACAGCCTGCCGGCTTCAGAGCAAGAAATCGGCAACCTCTTGAAGGCAGAGACTTTGCGAGAGATCGGGACCAGTCGAATTCGACTGGATTCCGACGCCTGCGTCCGATAGCTTCCCTACAGGAATCCGATGATGTCCCCGATGCCAAGACTGTCTCCGATGCCAAGACTTGGCCTGTTGCTGGCCCTGGTGCTCCAGCTCCTTGCGCTGCCGGCTTTCGCCGAGGAGCGCCGGGTCGCGCTCGTGATCGGCAATTCGAGCTATCGCAACGCTCAGCCGCTGCCGAATACGCTGAACGATGCGCGCGACATGACGGTCGCGCTGCGCAAGGTCGGTTTCGAGGTGGTGGACGGGCTCGATCTCGACAAGCGCGGCATGGACCAGGTGGTGACGCGGTTCGCCCGGCTGGCGCGCGATGCGGACGCCGTGCTGTTCTACTATGCCGGCCACGGCCTGCAGTTCAACGGCGAGAACTATCTCGTCCCGGTCGAGGCGCGCGTCGAGGACGAGGTCAGCGTCCAGTACGAGACGACGCGGCTCAACGACGTCATCACTGCGCTCGGCTTCGCCAAGGGCGTCAAGATCATGGTGCTCGACGCCTGCCGCAACAATCCGTTCGTGCGCCAGCTCGCGAGCAAGCAGGCGACGCGGGGCTTCGCGGTCGGCAACGGTCTGGCTCCGATCGCGCGGGCGCAGGGCATGGTCGTGGCCTATGCGACGCAAGCCAACGACGTCGCCGCCGATGGGGCGGGCCGCAACAGCCCGTTCACGGCCGCGCTGGTGCAGGAAATCCAGACGCCGGGCCTCGAGATCGCCAGCATGTTCCGCCGCGTCCAGAAGGTCGTTTATGACGCGACTGGCGGAAAGCAGACGCCGGAGCTGTCGCTCTCGCTGCTGGGCGATTTCTATCTCAACCGCGAGGAGACCGACGCCGATGTCTGGCGCGCCATCCGCGCCAGCGACGATCCCGCCGTGCTGAACGGCTTCATCAAGCGCTTCCCGACCAGTTTCTTCGCGATCGACGCCCGCACCAAGCTCGACCTGATCGACCGCCGCGCCGCCGAGGAACGCGACCGCGACAGGCTCGCGCGCGAGTTCGGTGAGCGCGAGCGGGCGCTGCTGGAGCGGCTGAGACAGGCCGAGCGCGAGCGCCAGCAGGCGGCCGAGACGCTGGCGCGCCGCGCCATGGACAGCGTCGCCGCAGCACCTGCCACCGCGCCCGCGCCGGCGCAGCCCGTCCGGCCCGACAGGGCCGCCGCCGAGCGGGCCGAGAAGGAACGGCTCGCTTCCGAACTCGCCCGCAAGGACGCCGAACTCGCCTCGCTCGAAAGCGAGCGCAGCCGCCTCGACGAGGAGCGCCGCGCGCAGGAGCAGGCCATGGCGGCGCGGCTTGGAACGGTGGGACTTGGAGCATCGAACACCGGAACACTGACGCTCGGAACGCCAGAGCCTCCGGTCCCGCTCACAGCGCCGCAACGGCCCGCGCCTGTCGATCGCCGTCTCGGCGAGACGCTGGCTGCGACCCCGGCCGCGCGCCCGACGCCGGCGGCCTGCGCCAGCGCGCTGGCGCGCGCGCAACTCGGCGAGTTTTCGGACCAGATCCGGGATGTGCTGAGACAATGCCGGTGAGGCCGCAGACGCGCCGGCCCATCGCGGTTGCGCGGTCATGCGCCCGCGTCGCGAGAACAGGAGCGTCGCCGCCATGTCGTTAATCCGCCGCGCCGCGCGCCGCACTCTCGGCCTGACCCTGCTGCTCGGCCTGACGCTGCCCGTTCTGGCGCAGCCCGCGCCGCCGACGCCGATCCCCTATCCCGATGCGGTGCGCCGCGCCGCCGACGATCTGTTCGGCAAGGCCAACCTGCCGGCCGGTCCGGTCGAGCTGGTGATCGACCCGCTGATCGACGGGGTCTCCGGCGCGCAATCGGCGGCGACCCGGGCGATGCAGGAGACGCTCGCCGAACTTGTCCGGACGGCGCATCCGCGCTTTACGCTGCTGCCGTTCAACTCGGACTCGCTGGCGCGCAAGCCCGTGGTGCTGGTCGGCACCTTCACCGCGATCAACAATCTCGGCGACGTCCAGGGTCCGCGCGACGCCTTCCGCATCTGCTTCACCATGGCCGATCTCGCCTCGCGGACCGTGGTGTCGAAGGGCGTCGCACGCGCCCGGCCCGAAGGCGTGGACGTGACGCCGACCGCCTATTATCGCGACGCACCGGTCTGGGGGCAGGACCCGGCGACCGACGCCTATATCAGGACCTGCCAGGGCACGAAGCTCGGCGATGCGCTCGACCCCGCTTATGTCGAGCGGCTGACGGCCGGCGCGCTGATCAATGACGGCATCCTCGAATACGAGGCGCAGCGCTATCGCGAGGCGCTGGCCTATTACCGCTCGGCCGGGCGGCTGCCGGGCGGCGACCAGCACCGGGTGCGGATCGGGACCTATCTCGCCAGCGAGAAGCTCGGCCGGCGCGAGGAGGCGGTCGATGCCTTCGCCGCGCTCGTCGATGCAGGGCTGGAGTCGCGCAAGCTCCTCGTCAAGCTGCTGTTCAGGCCGGGATCGACGCAATTCGTCGATGATCCCAAGATCACCGAGCCCTATCCGATGTGGCTCAGCCAGATCGCGACGCGGACACGCCAGAAGAAGGCCTGCCTCGAAATCGTCGGGCACACCTCGCGCACCGGCCCGGCCACGCTCAACGAGAGACTGTCCGTGCTGCGCGCCAATTTCGTCATGGAGCTGCTGAAGACCGGCGCTCCGACGGGCGGGGCCAGCCTGATCGCGACCGGCATGGGCTTTCGCGAGAACCTGATCGGGACCGGCAAGGACGACGCCAGCGACGCGCTGGACCGGCGCGTGGAATTCAAGGTGCTCGACTGCTGATGACCAACACAGCCCCGGTTTCGGACAGCGCCGGCGACGGCGTCAATCCCTATGATGCGATGGCCTATAGCGGCCATGCCTTCCCGCAGACGCAGCCTGCCCGGCTCGCCACCATCGCGCATGCGCACGGGCTGCAGCCGGCCCCCTGCGCACAGGCGCGCGTGCTGGAACTCGGCTGCGGCTCCGGGGGCAATCTGCTGCCGCTCGCCTTCGCCAGCCCGGAGGGCCGGTTCGTCGGGGTCGACCTGTCGGCCAGCGCCATCGCGGAGGCGAAGCGGCGGTCCGGGGAGCTCGGTCTCGCCAACATCGATTTCGTCCATGCCGACATCATGTCGGTGGCGGCGGAACTGGGCGAGTACGACTACATCATCGCGCATGGCGTCTATTCCTGGGTACCGGACCCGGTGCGGGACCACATCCTTTCGATCTTCGGGACGATGCTCGCGCCGCACGGCGTCGCCTATGTCAGCTACAACGCGCTGCCCGGCTGCCGCATGCGCGACATGGCGCGCGACGTCATGCTTTTCGCCATCCGCAACATCGCGGAGCCTGCGGCGCAGATCCGTCAGGCGCGGGTCGCGTTAAAGACGATCGCCGAGGCGACCGATCCGAAATCCTTCTACGGCGCGGCGCTGAGGGCGCGGTCCGAACAGATCGACGCGCTGTCGGACGATGTCCTCTATCATGACGACCTCAACCCGATCTCGCGCGCCTTCAGCCTGACCGAGGTGGTGACGGCGGCGGAAGCCCACGGCCTGCAATATCTCGCCGACGAATCCTTCCCGAACCGCTTCGAGGCCGTGCGCGGGCCGGCGCGCGACATTCTCGCCAACATCTCGCCTTACCCGCCGGTGCTGCGCCAGCAGGCGCTCGACCTGATCGTCGGCCGCTTCTTCCGCCAGACGCTGCTCTGCCGCGGCGGGCTCACCCTGGGCAGGCCGGAGGATGAGATGTCGCTGACGGCGTACCATCTTGCCGCCGATGTCAGCGAGGCTCCCGACGAGGCGTCCCCATCCCGTCCCGGCGCTGTCGGTTTCGCCTTCGCCGGCGGCGTCAAGCTGGTGATCGACCTTCCTGTCGCCAAAGCGGCGCTGCGGCGGCTCGCGGCGTGCTGGCCGGCCGCGATCTCTTATGGCGACCTCGTTGCGCTTGCGCTGGCTGACGCCGGGGTTGCGCCGGGCCCGGACGCCGCGCGCGAGACGGCGCGTCTCGACGAGGCCCTGATGGCGATGTTCCGGGCCGCCCTGCTGGAGATCCATCTCGATCCGCCGGCGCTCGGCGTCACGGCCGGCGAACGCCCAGTCGCCAGCGCCTATGCCCGCTGGCAGGCGAAGAGCGGGCGCGAGGTGACCGATCTCAGGCACCGCACGGTGGCGCTGGACGACGATCTCGTGCGCCATTTCCTCAATCTGCTCGACGGCACGCGCGACGCCGAGGCGCTGCTGGCGGCGATGAACGCCTATCTTGAAACGGCGCCCCGGCCAGCCGGCGACGCGCCGCCCCTGCCGAAAGCTGTGACGCCCGAGGACATCGCGATGCACCTGGGCAGCCTCGGCCGTCTCGGCCTGCTGCATGCCTGACGATTGTGAGTCGTTCGCTTCCGGAGTAGCCTTCCCTAACGGGAGCAGAGACCACGATGGCAACCCGGCCGTGACGCGATGGTCAGCAGCATGAGCCAGCGCTTCAAGAGCTTTCAGGCGGCCTTCCCGGAAGAGCGCTGCCTGTCGGTGCTGATGGCGGCGCGCCATGGCGCGACGACGCTGCCCTGCGCCGCCTGCGGACGCATCGGCGTCTTTGCGCCCAGGCCGCGACTGCGGGCGCTCGCCTGCGAGGCCTGCAATTACCTTGTCTATCCGGCGGTCGGGACGCCTCTGGAGAACCGGCGCGCCAGCCTGTCGAGCTGGTTCTACGCGATCGCACTGGGGACCGTGGGCAAGCAGACCGCGACGGTCGCGACGCTCCAGCGCGAAACCGGCGTGACGCAGCCGCTGGCGCAGCGCATGGCGCAGGACGTCGCGGCGCTGGCGGGCGAGGCGCAGGCCGGGCGCGCCGACTGGTTCGCCAAGCTCCGCGACGCCGTGGCCGCCCCCGCTCCCGCTCCCGTCCTCGCGAGCATGCCAGTTGATGCGTCCCAGCCTGCCGCGAGCGCCGGCGCTGCGGCCGCGCCACCTCCCGCCATGTCCGCGGCGCGAGGCTTCATGCTTCCTGTCATGGCCGTCGCGGCCGCGATCCTGTCGGCGGTGGCGCTGGCCGGCTTCGCCATCGCCTCGCGCCAGCCGCAGCCCGAGACGTTGCAACTGGCCGAACCCGACCTGCCCGATCTCAAAAGCGCGCCGGCCAGGCCCTCGCTCGTGCTGTCCTCGGTGGAAAGCGACCTCGAAGCGGCGCGGCAGGCGACCCAGTTCGCGCTGAAGGCAAACCCCGCGCTCGCGGCGATCCGTCCGCAAGGACCCGACGCCACAGCCGCCGCTCCGCCACAGGCTCTGCCGCCGCCGCCGAGCAACATCCTGCTCGTGCCGCCGCGCCTGCCGGCGCAGACGGGCCAACGTCCGCAGGCTCCTGTCGTCGCGGGGAGTGGCGATCCCGAGCAGATCCTGACCTTCGGCCCGATCCGGATCCGGCGCCATCTGGTCGATACGATCGTGCGCGCCGGGCGCATCGTCGGCGCGGACCCGACGCTGCTGATGGCGGTCGCCGACAAGGAATCGTCCTTCGCCACCGCCGTGCAGGCCAAGACCTCCTCGGCGACCGGCCTGTTCCAGTTCATCGAGCAGACCTGGCTCGGCGTCGTCGACGAGTTCGGCGCGCGCCATGGGCTCGCCGCCGAGGCGCAGACCATCACCCGGGCCGGCCGCCAGTTCATTGTCGCCGACGCCGCCGAGCGCCAGCGCATCCTCGATCTCAGGCGCGAGCCCTATCTCTCGGCCCTGCTGGCCGCCGAGATGCTGAAGCGCGACACGCTGAGGCTGGAGAAGCAGATGGGCCGCCATCTCACCGGCGGCGAGGTCTATCTGATCCATTTCCTCGGGCCCGACGCCGCCCAGTCCTTCATGGCGACGATGGAGCAGACGCCGACCGCAAAGGCGGCAGAGCTGTTGCCGCGTCCGGCCGAGGCCAACCGGCCGATCTTTTATGCCGAGGCCGGCGGCGAGACGAAGACGCTGACCGTCGCCGAAGTCCACGCCAAATTCGACGCGATGATCAAGCTGCGGCTGGACCGCTATGGCAGCGTTCGAAGGCTCGCCGGGCAGAACGCCACCAAGAAATAGACGGACCAGACAGGGGTGCGCCGGTGCGGGCCGTGGGGCCCGGCGGGCGATGACGAAGGAGCGAAGAATGGCCGCAAACCGGTTCGAACAGGTCGACGAGGCCCCCGACGATGCGATCACGCTCAGTCTCGCCACGGGCGAGGCCGGGCCGACCGGCACGATTTCCTGCCCGGCGGCGTTGGCGGGCGGGCATCTGGTCAATGATTTCGAGAGCGACCCGATGGCGCCGGTCGACGCGTTCCGGCAGGCGATCCGCCTCGCCAACGAGATCCAGGCGCCGGTCGTGGTGGTGGACGGCGGAAACCTCTGGCAGGCCGACTGGGGCGTGCTCTACCGTGAAGAGGACGCCTGAGCGGCGTCCTCCGCAATCCGGCCCGGCGTCAGTAGATCCTGAAATACCGGATGCCGAGCCCGACCCTGCCGCCCGCGGCCGCGATGTCGCGGGCGAGGTTGGGGAAGAACTCGGTCGCGGGCGCGGGGTTGGGGCCAGACAGCACCGGCAGCGGGGCCTGGCTCGACAGCGCCAGCACGGTCTGCGGGCGCATCGCCGGGCCGGTCGATTCGAGCTTGAGGGCGAAACGCGCGCGCGCGCCCTCCCGGCGGGTGAAGCTCGACAGATTGTGGACGAGGCCGTCATCTCCGACGAGAAGCAGGGCGACCTCCTTGGCCGGGCTCTCGATCGAACCGTTCAGCGCATCGCCGCTTTTCAGATTGAAGGTGTTGATCTGCAGGCCCGTCATGCGATCGATCCCGGCGCTGCTCTGGCGCAGGAATTCGACCATCGGGCATTGCTGGGCCGTGACCGGCCGGAGGTTGATCTGCGCCTCGAAGCCCTGAGCCGCCTTGAAGGCCGCGTCGAAGGCGACGAACGGCTCTGCCCCGCTGCCGAAACCCTCCAGATTGGCCTTCTTCTCGCCGAGTTCCAGCGGCCACAGGAAGAAGCAGCGCCCGCCATCGTAATTGACGATGTAGCGCTCGATCCGCTCGGCCGGCGTGCGCGGCTCGGTCACCGACGCGACGGCGGGCGCGGCGGGCCTGGCCTCGGGCTGGGGCGGCGCGGCCGGGCGCGCCGGAGGCTCGGCTGGTCGAGTTGCGACCGGCGGTGGCGGCGTGACCTGAGGCGTCGTGACCTGTGGTGGAGGCGCCGGCGGTAGCGCGGCCTGCGGCGGAATGACGGGCGGCGCCGGTTCGCTCAGGGCCGGAGGCGGCGGCGTCACGGGCCGCGCGGGCGTGGCCTGCGGCGCGGCGGGCGGCTCGGTTCGCGCCGCGACCTGCGGCGGCGCGGCCGGGGGTTCGACGCGCGGCGGTGGCGGATCGGGCAATCGCGCTGGCGGCGGCACGGGCGGCGCGGCGGCCTGCTGCGTAGGCGCCGGCACCGGCACGGGTTCGGCGAGTTGCGGCGGGGCGGGAGACTGCGCGATGTTGGCCGGGGCGGGCGTCTCGCTGCGCTCCGCAAGTTCGGGCGCGGGCGCGATGGCGGGGCCCGAGGCCGGCTGCTGCAACGTCCAGACGCCATAGCCGCCGCCGAGCAGGACAACGAGACCGGCTGCGACCGAGACCCAGCGCAACGCGCCGCCACCTCGACGAGCAGCGGCGGGAGCCGCGCGCTGCCAGGATGCGACGGCGGCCATGTCGGCCGGACGCTTGGCCGGATCGGGCGCGAGCATCGCGTTCAGCAGCGGACGGTAGGACGGGTCGATGCCGGCGAGATCGGGCACGCGCCTGCGCTTGTCGATGAGCTGGACCTGCGTGCCGCCCATGTCGATGGCGCGGCCGGTCAGCGCCTCGGCCAGGACGAGGCCGAGGCTGTAGATATCGGAGCGGCCGGTGACGTCGCCGCCCTCGAGCCCGAGCTGCTCGGGCGAGACATAGTTGTATTTCCCGGCGAAGCCCGAGCCGATCACCGTGCCTTCGCCGACCTGCGTCGAGCGGGCGATGCCGAAATCGATGATCTTGGCGCGTTCGACCCGGCCGGAGGGAAGGATGATGTTGTCGGGCGAGATGTCGCGATGGACGATGCCGAGCAGATGGGCCGCATGCAGGCCGCCGGCGATGCGACGGCGCAGCACGTCGACATCGTCGACACCGAGCTTGCCCTCCTTGATCCGGTCCGAGAGCGGCTGGCCGTCGACATACTCCATGGCGAGATAGGAGACCTGCGTCGCCGGATCGACCGTGAAGACGTAATAGCGGACGATCGCCTCGTGATAGAGGTTGTGCAGCGACGCCGCCTCCTTGCGGAACAGCGTCACGGCGGCCGCATTGCGCGCCATGTCGGGCTTGATCATCTTGATCGCCACGGCGTCGCCGGTCTGGATGGCGCGGCCCTTGTAGACCTCGCCCATGCCGCCGACGGCGATCAGCCGCTCGATCTCGTAGATGCCGTTGAGTTGCGTGCCGACCGGCAGGCTGGAGCCCTGGAGGATGACGGTGCGGTCCTGATCGCTCATGAGCCGGACCTCCTGGCGGCGCGGGCATTGGGCAGCCAGCGGGTCGTGCCGCCATCGTCGCCGCCGCCATTCTGCCGCCTTACGACGACGATGGTGACATTGTCGCTCGCGCCGCGCTCCAGCACGAGAGAAAGCAGCGTCTCGCAGGCCGCCTGCGCGCCCGTGTCGCGGAGCGCGACCTCGATCTCGGCGTCGGTGACGTGGCCCGTCAATCCGTCCGAGCAGAGCAGGAAGACGTCGCCCTCGCCGAGTTCGCCGCTGTCGAGGTCGAGTTCGGGGGTATCGGCCACGCCGATCGCGCGGGTGATGACGTGGCGGCGCGGCGAGTGCTTCGCCTCCTCGGGCGTCATCACGCCGCTGTCGATCATGTCCTGAACCTCGGTATGGTCGCGCGAGACCTGAGACATGCGGCCGTCGCGCAGCAGATAGATCCGGCTGTCTCCGGACCAGACGCAGGCGAAATGGCGCTCGAAAGCCAGGAGCGCGACGAGCGTCGAGCCCATGGCGACGCCGCGCCGGCCGCGGATCAGCGCGCGCAGCTCGCCATTGGCCTTGAGCACGGCCGCCTCCAGCCGCGCCAGCAGATCGGCGGCGGAAGCGGCCGGGCCGATCGCGTCGATAGCGGCCGCCAGAGTGCCGCTGGCGAGCGCCCCGTTCTCGTGCCCGCCCATGCCGTCGGCCACCGCCCAGACGCCGAATTCGGGCCGCGCGACATAGGCATCCTCATTATGGCTGCGCACGCGCCCGACATGGCTGACCGCACCGGTCTCGAAGGCCTCCGGCACGGCCGAGGATTGCGTCGCGGTCATGAGGCGATCCCCTGAACGAAGGCGTCGAAGCGCCCGGTGAGCAGGCCGGCGAAGAGATGCGGATCGGGCAGGGTCTGGCCCGCGAGCAGCAGCGGCTCGAATTCCTCGCCGCCGACCGTCCAGAGGCAGCAGGCGCGCGCCTGCGCGCGCAGATGGTCCTCGACTCGCAGCGCGGGCAACCTGACCGGCAATGTGCCCGGCGCGAGCGCGGCGACGATGGTGCCGTCGGAGAGCCTGACCGCCTCGCCGGGCGGCGGCAGCGCCGTCGCAGATGGCGGCGGCAGCGCGCGCAATCGCTGCGAGAGCGCCTCATAGCTCGTTCCCGCTTCCAGCGCGTGCAGCAGAAAATCCTCGATCGCGGCGAACCAGGCCTCCTGCGGATCGAGTTCCGGCGGCGCGAGCGCGGCGCCCGCCTCGCCGAAGGAGAACACCGTCAGTGGGAAATAGCGGCCGACGCCATCGACCGATGGCATGAAGGCCCCCGCGACCGGCCGTCCGCAATAGCCGCCGCCGAGCCAGAAGCGCCAGATCGGCGCCTTCAGGAAGGCGTCCTGCCAGTGCCCGCCAAGGGCCAGCCGGCTCGCCGTCAGCCCGCCCTGGAGCCAGGGCTCGTAGACCGACAGGAACGATTGCGGCGCATCGACCGCGATGAAATCGCGCTTGGCCGGGATCTTGCCGAACAGCCCGCACGCCATCGTCTCAGATCCCCGACGGACAGCGGAATTCGCGCAGCGCGGGGAGGACGAGCGGGTTCTTGAGCGAGCCGACCCCGAACTGATAACCGACCTGCCGCCCGCCCGCCGCCAGCGTCAGCACGATGTTGTCGCCCTGGCGCAGCACCGAGCCGGTGTCGAGCAGGCGGAAGAACGACCAGATTCCGTCGCGCTCGAACAGTTTGGCCTCGCTCGCAGCCGGCGTCGATCCGCTGGAGAAGAAGCCGCCGCCGAAGATGCCGCCGCCGCCTGCCGCCGCGCCGCCGAGCGTCAGCGTGATCGCGGTCTTGCCGACGCCGCCGCCCGGCCACATCACAGGGACCGGCGTCGCCACGCCCTGCTGGCTCGTGACGGTGAAACCGTTGATCTCCAGTTTGCCGGCCGAGGCGTCGGACGACAGCGCGGTCGGCGTCACGATCATCTGGAAGGAGGGCAGGTTGCCGCCGGTCGGGAAGAAGGCCTCGCGGATCTCGCTGGCGCGCTGGAATTCGCGCAAGGTCGTGGCCGAGAGCGCGCGGGCCACCCGGCTATCGACGCGGAAACTCCATTGCGCCTTCGACTTGTCGACATAGGGCTCGATGCGCTCCTTGAAGAAGGTCTCCATGATGCCGGTGGGCGCGAACAGCCGGGCGAAATCGGCCAGCGGCACCTCGCGCGTGCTGCCCTTGGCGAAGGGGAAGCGGTTGGTGACGATCTCGCCGCAGACGCGCGTGACCTGATCGGCGAGCCCCTGGCGCAGCAGGGCGACCGTCGCGCCCGTCGCGTCGCCCTCGAAATCGTTCACCGCCGAGAGCACCATGCCGTCGAAGGGCGCAGGATAGCGCGAGGAATTGGCGCGCAGGGCTGCGATCAGCGGCACGAGCGCTGCGTTGGCGGCGCTGGCCTGCGCCGGGTTGGTCGCGGCGGTGGCGAGGTTCTGGTTGATCTCGGAGAAGACCTGCAGGAGCTGGTCGACCGGGCGGCGGCCGAGATCGCCGTCAACCAGCACATGCAGCGCCTTGAACTGGCTCTCGATGTTGGCGCCCAGCGCGTCCGTGCCGCCCGAGAGCACGCGCTCGACGCCGGGCGCGCTGAGCGGCAGGTTCGCGCCGAGCCGGCCGAGCGCGTCATTGGCGCGTTTCTCCAGCGCCTGCCCCGCCACCTGCCCCGCCGCAGCCTTGGCCGCGGCAGCTTTGGACAGAGCGCGCTCCTTGGTGAGCTGCGTCTCGTCGCGCACCGATTCGAGGATCTGCTTGAAGGGCGAGGTCGGCGCCGCGATCGCGCTCAGCGCGACATAGCGCGGCTTGTCGGCGTTGAGCGGGCGCAGTTTCAGCCGGGCCAGCGACTTCTGCCAGGTGGCGACGAAATCGCGCGTGTAGAGCCGCAGCAGATCCTGGAACAGGGTGGCGTATTGCGCCACGATCGCCGACTGGTCGGTCGTCTCGCCCAGGACCCAGCGTTCCTTCTCGATACGCTCGCCGATATCGCCAAGCCGGTCGACGAAGGCGCTCTGGAAACCCTCATAGGTGTAGAAATAGGGCACGCGGATACCGTCGAGATCCTCGCCGCCGACGCCCTCGAAGGCGAGCCTGACATCGCCGCCGCCGCGCTGCGCCGCGACCCAGTCCCTGGCCGGCAGCCGGCCTTGCGTCCGCAGCAACTCGTAGGCGCGCTCGGCGATGCTCATGCGGCGCAAGGTGCGCTGCGAGTTCTCGATCAGGGTCTGGTTGAGCTTGACGATCGGCTCGGCCCCTTCGTCGAGGTCGAGCATCGCGATCAAATGTTCTTCCAGCGCCTCGCGCCCCTTGGCGTTGGCCGCGCCGGGGAACAGGTTCTCGGCCCAGTCCTGCCGCATCCAGGCGATGACGAGGTCGCGCTCAAGCCGGGCCTGTGCGCCGATCATCAGATAGACCTTGAGCGCTTCGTAGACGAAGCCGGGATTGTTGACGTTGGCCTCGAGCTGCTCCTCCAGCCGGAAGATGATGCGCGAGCGCAGCATGCGCTCCAGCGCCTCCTGATAGCTGATCCGCGAGGCCGACTGCAGGCGTTCGCGCTGGCTCAGGCCGAAGGTGGCGAGCAAAGGCGTCGGCTCGTCCTTGCTGGCATAGCCCGCCGGCATGTGCCGGAGCTTGTGCAGCAGCGGCAGCACGCGGCTGAAATTGCGCTCCGCTATCGTGGTCTCCTGCAGCACGGGGGCTGCGGTCTGGCGGTAGTCGGAGAGCCCGAAATTGGTCGCGGTGATCAGCGCGTCATTGCGCGCATAGCTCGTCCACCAGAGTCCGATCAGCGCGGCGCAGACGATGGCGACGAGAGCAAAACCGCTCGCCCGCAGCAGCGTCGCCCGGCGCGCAGCGCCGAGATCGGTCGAGACCCAGCCGGCCTCGCCGATAATCACCTTCTGGATCAGGTCTGTGAGGAAATAGCTCTTGCCGCGGCCCGAGAATGCGCCCGCATCGGCGTGCTCGCTGCCGAAGCTGCGCGCCAGCGAGCCGATCAGCTGGTCGATCGGCGTGCCCTCCTGCGTGCCGGAGGTGAAGTAGAAGCCGCGCAGCGTCGCATTGGCCTGGTAGCGCGTCGGCTCGAAGACGCGCGTCAGGAAGTCCGTGACCTTCGGCTTCAGCGCCGCCATCTGGCTCGGCAGGCCGAAGAGCTGGGCGCGGGCGGTCGGATTGTGCTCCTCCTGCAAACGGTCGGAGAGGCGCTCGTTCAGGCGCTCGATCAGCGCGTCGTATTCGGGCGCGACCTCGCCGATCATGTTGCGGGTCTTCTCGGTGGTCTGGAAGCTATGGCCCCAGACCATGCGCCGCTGCGGCTCGGTCAGCCCGCCGAAGAACTCGTTGAAGCCGGCGACGAGGTCGGCCTTGGTGAAGATCGCATAGACCGGGAAGTCGATCTTCAGCCGCTCATGCAGTTCGAGCAGGCGCGTGCGCACCGCATCCGCATGGGCGGCGATCTGCTCGGGCGTCGCCGTCAGCAGATCCTCGACGCTGATTGCGACCATGACGCCGTTGATCGGCTGGCGCGGCCGGTTGGTCTTGAGCAGATCGAGAAAGGCGAGCCAGCTCGCGCGCTCGGCCTTGGAATCGGTGTCCTGCGTGGTGTAGCGGCCGGCGGTGTCGATCAGCACCGCGTCCTCGGAGAACCACCAGTCGCAATAGCGCGTGCCGCCGACGCCGGCGACGGCGGCAGGCGTCGCGCTGCGCGCCAGCGGGAACTTCAGGCCCGAATTGACCAGAGCCGTGGTCTTGCCGGCGCCGGGCGGGCCGATGATGACATACCAGGGCAGGTCGTAGAGGAAATCCCCGCCATCCTTGCCGCGCGCGCGCTTCAGCGTCGTCAGCGCGTCGCGCATCGCCGAGGAGAGCATCGCGCCGTCGCCGGTGGGTTCCTGCGATTGCGTCATCGCCTCGCCGAGCGCGGCCGCGGCGCGGCGGCGCTTCAGGATCATCAGCACGATCCAGGCGATCGCGCCGAGCCCGATCAGCGCGACGAGGGGGATGCGGACGAACAGCGGGTCGAAAGGCCGCACCTCGCCAATGGCGATGAACGGAAAGCCGAACCAGACGAGCAACGCCACGGCGAGCGCGCCGAGCGCGATCGCGCCTGCCCTCAGCCAGATCGCCCCGCTCATAGTGTCCGGTCCCTGGTCGTCATGCAGGCCTGCTCCTCAACTCGTCCGCTGGATCAGGATTTCGACGCGGCGGTTCTTGGCCCGCCCGTCGGCCGTGGTGTTGGGCGCGATCGGCGCGTCGGCGCCCTTGCCCTCGCTGGTGATGCGGTCAGCTTGAGCGAGCTTGGTCTTGAGCAGATCGCCGACCGCCTTGGCCCGCGCCTGCGAGAGCTGAACGTTCGAGGGGAAACGCGCGGTGCGGATCGGCTGGCTGTCGGAGTGGCCGACCACCTTGATCGCGCCGCCCTCCTCGTTGAGCACGGCGGCGATGCGCTCGATCAGCGGCCGGAACTCGGCCCTGACCTCGGCCTGTCCGGGCTCGAACAAAGTGATGTCGACGAGGCGGATCAGGATGAGATTCGGCGTCACCTGGCAGATGATCGGCGGCTTCACCGTGCCGCAGACCTTGACCTGCTCGGGCGGAGGCGGCGGCAGAGGCGGCGGCGCGGTAAAGACGCGGCGCACGATCCCGAGTTCGCCCTTGGGATGCACCGAGAGAAGCGCCGAAGCCGAGGCCTCGGCATTGCCGCCGAGCAGCGCGCGCAGCACGAAGAACAGCCCGAGCACGGCGACGCCGGCGATCGCGGCCACCGACCAGACCGGCACCTTGAAGCGCGCGACCTGCGAGGCCAGAGCCTTGCCCTGCCAGCGCGGCGAGAGTTCCGGGTCGGCCTGCTTCACCCGGCGCAACGTCTCGAACAGATTGCGCTGGATCATCTGGAGATTGGCCGCGCCGCCGCCCGAAGTGCGGTGGATGCCCTCGAAACCGAGCGCGAGGCAGGCATGCATCAGTTCGAGCAGGTCGTAGTTGACGCTCGGGTCGGCCTTGGCCTTGTCCAGTTCCTCGAAGAAGCGGACGCCGCCGACGCGTTCGCCGAAGAAGCGCGACAGCATGCTGTACTGCGTCCAGACCTGGCGGCCCTCGCCGGGGATGTTCTGGACGATGTCGTCGGCGAAGGCGCAGAGCACGTATTTCGCCACACGCGATCTCTCGGCCGAAAGCCCGGCGGCGCGGACCTCGCGCTCGAACGCCTCGATCGCGTCGCTGGCCTGGCCGATGAGTTGCGCCGGGGGGGCGGTGCTGATCGCGGCGCGCAGGCGGCCGAACAGCAGGAGCAACGGGCCTGCCGCCTTGAGCAAGGGGTTGGCGTTGGGGGTGAAGAGCGGCGCGGGGCCGGGCGCTGCGCCGGCGGGCAAATCACGCTGCGGCGTGCGCGGCGGCGGAGGCGGCGGAGGCGGCGGGCTCGATAGCCAGTCGTCGGTCGAGCCGGGGACATTGGGCGAGGCCGGCTGGGGCGGGGGCGTGAAGGGCGAGGGTGCGACGGTCGATGCCGGCGAGCCCGGCTGGGCCGGCCTGCGTCCGGCCGGGTTCGGCCTGATGATCGTCCGGTCCGAGCGGCCGAACGGATCCGACGGCGAACCGGAATCGCTCATCGCCGGCCCTCCAGCACGGCCCAGAGCTCCATTTCGAGATCGGGCCAGTCACCTGAGAAATGCATGCCGATCGAACTCGCCGTGCTGAATTCGGGCCAGAGCGCCGATGTCCGGTCGAGGTAGAAATAGACGTGGTCGGTCAGCGCGCGGATCTGCGGCGGCGGCGTCGGCAGATGGACGAGATTGATGCCCGGCAGATGGGCATGGACGATCTCGTTCATCTTGGTGTTGGGGCCGATCTTGAACAGTTGCGGGAACTGCGACTGGATTTCGGTCAGCGGCCGGCGCGCCGCGACTTCGAGGATCAGCGTCGCGTTGCGCATCAGCGCGCGGTCGCGGATCGTCGACATGAAGGCGTTGGGCGCGCGCTCGGTGATCTCCAGCCGGATGGCGCGGCGACCGAGATGCGCCGACAGGAAGTCCTGGATATCGCGGATCACCGGCGAGAAGCAGCCGTCGAGATCGTCATGGTCGTAGGCCGGGTAGTCGCGGGCGCGGCGCTCGGCCGTGGTGAAGGTCGCGAGTTCCCCGGCTATGGCGAGGAAGGTCGAAAACAGCCGCTCCGGATGGATGAAGCGCGAGGCGCGCATGTGCTTCAGCACGGGGATGTGCCGGTTCAGCATCTGCAGCACGAAATAATCGGCGCTCTGCAGGCCGCCGCCGGCGCTCGGATCGGCCGCGTAGCGGGCGAGTTCCTCCAGCTTGTTGTCGATCCAGCCGATCACCCGGTCGAGCCAGCCGTCGACGACGGGCCAGGCGCTGCAGACCAGCAGAGGCGGGGCGAAGCGCTCGTCGAACAGGATGGCGCGGTCGCGCACCTCCAGCACGCGCCCGAGCGCCAGCCCGACGAAGCCGGCCTTGGGCGTGCGCCGCAGTTCGAGCGTCATGCGCGGATGGGCGACGTCGATCTCCTCCTCGATCCGCAGCGAGGCGGTCGAATCGATCAGCATCTCGGTCGCAGGGACATAGCGGCTGGCGCTGCCGTTGAGCCCGTCCTCGACCTCGCGGGTGTTGGCGGCCGCGAGCGGCATGAACAGCCAGGCGATCTGGCCCGCGGCGTTCTCCGGCGCGTCGATCGCGGCCGGGAGCGGGCTGGTGTCGGGCATGGCGAAGGGCGTGCCGTCCGGCATCACGCCGACGGCGCGCCGCAGCCCGATCTTGCTCTGCTGGGCGAGGTCGCGGTCGATCTCCAGCACCGAGAATCCCCAGGGGTAGGGGGTGACGTGACGGACACGGCTTTCCAGCAGGTTTTCGACGTAGCGGTCGCCCTGCTGAAGATGATGCGGTCGCAGAAACAGGCCTTCCGACCAAACGACCTTGCTGTACCAGGACATTCGGTAGTCTCTGTTGAGGGGCCTGCGAAGCACCCTATACGCAAAGCCGCCGCTGCGTCACCCTCCAGACATCGCTGTCCCGGCTTGACTTCGCATCCTGTCGGCGGCGATCCTTCCGTTACGGCTTTGCAGGGATAGAGGCGAGCATGCCCAAAGGACCGGCCGCGCGCATAACCGACCCCGTCATTCACCCGCTGCCGGGCGTGCTCCAGCCGGGGCCTGCCAGCATGAACGTCATGATCGGCAGCCTCAAGGCCTGGCGCGGCGTCTCGGCTGCGGCTGCGGCGGCGATCCAGAGCGCAAAACAGGCCTCGGACGCGGTGCTGGAGACCGCCAAGGCGGCCAGCACTGCCGCCAGCGGCACGCCGGGCGCACCGGCCGCCAAGGCGGCCGAGGAGACGGCCAAGGGGGCGGCGGCCGCCGCGATGGGGTCGATGATTTCGGGTGCGGCCGGCGGCGCCGACATCCATATGTGCATGACGCCGCTCGGGCCGCTGCCGGTGCCGACCCACGGGCCCGGCGTCGTCGTCGACGGCTCGCGCACGGTGCTGATCAACGGGCTGGCCGCCTGCCGCATGGGCGACACCATCGTCGAGGCGCTCGGCCCGCCCAACAAGATCGCCAAGGGGCTTCAGAGCGTGATCATCGGCGGTTGAGAACAGGCGGCGTCAGCGGCCGCCGCGATCGTAGCATTCGGCGAAATAGAGCATGAAGGCGTCGACCAGCCCGTCCTCATAGGGCGCGGTCTTGGCGTCCCAGCGGGCGACATAGGCGTCCCAGAGCCGCGCCTTGCGCGAGCCGATCAGCGCCTCCAGCCCGCGCTCGGCCGGCATGCTCTCGGCCACGGCCTGGGGATCGAGATCCTCGACGAGCAGGCGCAGCGCGTGCTGCATCGCCGAATAGGTCTTGATCTGGTGCGCCTTGAGATCGCGAAAGCTCTCCTCGAAAGCCTTTCGCGCGGTCAGGTAGCCGCTGGTCGGCCGTCCGAGTATCAGCCGCATCGCGTCGTCCACGGTCGGCGAGAATTTGAGCGGGTTGTTGTCCTGCGCCTGGATCATGGTCTGGCTGGCGCTGCGGGCGATGCGCTTGCTCTCGGCCCGCGCCGCCAGCAACTGCTTGAGTTCGACCGCGACGACGCGCATCAGCGCGCCGAGTTCCTCGGCGAAGGCGCCGGGATCGTCGCTGGCCAGCGCCTCGGCCGGGATGCCCGCTCCGCGCGCGAAGCGCTGCAGGAATTCGCCGGGCGGGATCGGCGGCCCGGATGGGCGCGGCGGCGCGGCGGCATAGGCGGCCGCCGGTGCGGAAACCGGCTCGGGCGCGGGTTCGGGCGTTGCGGCGGCTTCGCCCCAGGGATCGGTCGCGGCCGCGCTCGGGGCGCTCGGCCGGCGCGGCGTCGGGATCGGCGGCGGCGGCTCGGGCTCGACCGTGAGCGGGGCCGGCTGTGCGGGGGCCCAGGCGAAATCGTCGGCCGGGGGCGGCGCGAACGCCACCGGGGTCTGCGCAGGCGGGCTGTGCTCGACGGGCGCGGGAATATCGGCCGCCCAGTCGATGAAGCCGGCATGGACCGGGCTGTGCTGTTTCGGCGGCATCAGGTCGCGCCGGGGTATCGGCGGGGCTGAGTCCTCGGTCGCATCCCAGATCTGCTCGGGCCGGGGCGGCTCCGGCGTCGGCTCGAAAACCACGGGCTCAGGCTTGCCGGCCTCGTCCAGCGCGACCGCGATGATGTACTGGCCGATCTCGAGACGGTCGCCCTGGCGCAGCCTGTAGGGCGACTGCACGCGGTTGCTTGCGCCGTTGACGAAGGTGCCGTTGGTCGAGACGTCGCGCAGCCAGTAGCCGCCGTCGCGGAAGCGGATCTCGCAATGCCGCTTCGAGATGCCCCGCGTCGGGTCCGGCAGGGTCCAGTCGAGATGCTCGTCGCGGCCGATGTCGATACCGCGGCCGGCGCCGAGCGAAACGCTGAGCGGCCCGCCATCGGGCAGGGAGGTTGCATTCTCGATCGTGAGCGTCAGCGCCATCCGCCGCCGCTCCCGTCAGGATCCTGTCGTCGCGCCATTGTCATCGGCGAGACGAATGCACGCTTCGATGCTGCTGCGCAATACGGCCTCGCGTTGAGTGGCCGGCACGCGCCCATAGGCGAGCACGACGCCGATGCGGACGGATTTCGCCGTCAGATCGGGCGGGCTCGGCACCGGATGGGATGCGATCATGCTGCCTCCCGAATAGCCGGCCGCCAGTGCGGCCCAGGTGCCGGGCGCCTCGCTGTCGCCGCGTTCGCCGGCGGCCAGCGCCGCCTGTCGCGTCGCGTCGCCGGGTTCGCGCACCCAGGCCTCGGCGGCCTTGAGCCCGGGATCGGACGCGGCGCCCGGCAGCATGATCTTCAAACTCTGCACCGCCCACCAGACCGCCTCGCGGCGGGGCAGGATGAAGGCGGCGAACCCGAGCGCATCCTTCGCCGTCCCCGCAGCGGCGAGACGCGAGAGGAAGGCGACCGGATGCACGCGCTCCGGCGCGGCCGAAATCAGCTTGCGGGCGGCCGGAAACGCCTCGAATACTTCCAGCGCGGTGGTGAAACGCAGTTTCGTCATGATTGACTCAGTTGATCAGAACGATCGCGCCGTTCACGACGACCTTGGCGTCGCTCAGCACCTCGGTCTTGGCGACGCTCTTGATCGTGATGTTGGGCGAGCTGATCTCGATGCTTGTCGGCAGCATGCGGATGACGCTTTCGCCGACCGTCATGACGATTTCCTTCGACGCCGTGACGTCGAGTTTGCCGTTCTGGATGTCGAGCTTGTCGTCGCCTTCCCGCAGTTCGGTCACGCGCGAGAACTCGTTCTTGGAGTACTGGCCGAGGATCGTGCGCGTCTCCTTGTTCTGAACCTCGATCTCATGGTCCTTTTCGGCGCGCAGCCCAAGCACCTCCTTGCCGCTTGCGTCCTCGAAACGGACTTCGTTGTAGGTCCCCGAAAGACCGCCGCCTTCGGTCGACTCCGACTTCAAGCCCGATTGCGTCTTGGCTCCAGGCAATGCGTAGGGCGGCATGTGCCTGTCATTGACCACTGTGCCGGTGACCAGCGGCCAGTCGGGGTTGCCCTCGAGGAAATCGACGACGACCTCCTGGCCGATGCGGGGGATGATCTGGCCGCCCCAGTTCTTGCCGGACCAGAGTTGCGCCACGCGGACGCGCGCCGAGGTCGACTTGTCCTCGCGGTCCCAGTGAAAGCGCAGCAGGATCCGCCCGAATTCATCGACGTCGATGTCGCCCTCCTCGCCCTTGTTGTCGACGCCGACGACCCTGGCGGTCTGGCAACCCATGATGAGCGGCGCAGGCGCGGACAGAGGCGCGCGGAAGCGCTTCTCGCTCTTCAGGAATTCGTATTGTCCTTCATAGACGGTCTCGTCGGTGCCCGCCGCCGAGCGATAGCGCTGTCCGGTGAGCCTGTGCCATGCCCACAGGACGAGATGCTCGCCATTCTCCGTCCGCGTCGGGTGGTCGGCCAACCCCATCAGCGCGCCTGGAAAAAGGCTCGGCGCCTCGCCGCGCGAAAAGCGGCGCTCGTCGCGCGCCTGGTCGGCCTGGACCCTGATCCGCGCCAGATTGTCGCCGTCGCCGCGTTCCAGATAGGCGCCCGGATAGTCATAACGCTCGTAGGTTTTGGCCTTGTCGGGGCCCTGCTCGACGCGGCTGGTCAGATCGGCGTCCGACTTCTTGAAATCATAGTCCTGGAGCTGGACCACGCCGGTTCGCAGCCGCCGCTCCGCCGACCAGTCCTCGAGATGTTCGATCGGCCGGGGCGCGCCCGTCTTCGGGAGGAAGGGGAAGTCCTTGCCGCCCGACGCATAGGCCTCCATGGAGGGCGTGACCGGATCATGGGCCGAGCGCGAATCGCACAATACGAGCTGGTGCCCGGCTTCCGTATGTCGGAAATAATAGTAGATCCCGTATTTCTCCATCAGCCTTGAAACAAAATCGAGATCGGTCTCGCGGTACTGAACGCAATATTCAAGCGTCGGCGGCGTCTCCGTCAGGCCGTCGTGGAAATCGTTCTTCCCCTCCTTCTCGAAGACCTTCTTGATGATCTCGATAGCGGTCATGTTCTTGAAAATGCGGCAGTCGGCGCGCTGGGACAGGAGCCAGAGCCATGGCCTCAGCGTGAATTTATAGATGTGAAGATCGTCCCTCTTGCCGACCCACTCGGCACGAACCAGAATTCCATTGAAATGCCGTTGCTTGCCATCCTTGAGGGCGAGCGAGATGACGCATCTTTCCCCGATGATGGCCTGCAGGTTGGCGTTCTCGGTCTTGCTGGCTGCCTTGACCCGATAGCTGAACAGCTCGCTCAGCCCTTCTTCGGCCTCGAAACTCAGCAGCGCGAAATCGTTCTGCCCGCAAGGCGCCTGAAACGAGGCTATTCTTTGCGATTGGAGAAGTTCAGCAGCCATCTCGCGCGCCCCGAATGATCTATTTTTCAATACGTTGACGGCCAAGCATAACCGCATTACGTTACGGCGTCTAATTGGGCGTCGGCCCGCTAGAATGGGAGGGGTTTGGTGCGCAGGCAAGCCCTCGTTGGCGTCATTCTCGGTCTTTGCGGCGCGCTTGTCGGCGGTTTTGCCGGCGGCACGACGGCGCAGACCTATCGCGCCGACGACATCATCAACCACTTCAAGCCTCCGGCCCCGGCTCCTGGGCCGGCCTTCGGCTCCACCCGCGGGCTCGCTCCGACGCGGGGTCTGTGCGTCGGCACCGAGGCCGAGTGCGACAAGGCCGGGCATGCGGTCAAGCCGGCCACGCCTGCGTCCGCCTTCGACCTCGTGGTCCGGTTCAAGTACAATTCCGACGTGCTGGAGCCCGATGCAAAGGTGAACCTCGACGAGTTCGCCAAGGCGCTGAAGGACCCCAAGCTCGTCGGCAGCCGCTTCTTCGTCGATGGCCATACCGATGCGAGCGGAACAGCGCCCTATAATCTCGATCTCTCACGCCGCCGCTCGCAGGCGGTGGTGCGCTATCTCAGCGAGAAGGGCGTCGATGCCGCCAAGCTCCAGCCGCGCGGTTTCGGTCAGACCAAGCCGATCGCGCGCGATCCTCTGGCCGGCGACAACCGCCGCGTCGAGACGCGCATCCAGCTCGATTGACGTAAAGGCCGGCGCGGCGATGATGTGGCCGGGCCGCGATCGGGCGCGCCCCGGATACGGATGGACGCGATGGCCGGGTTGAACTTTGCCGATCTTGCCGGACCGCTCTCGCCCGACGAGCCATGCGGACCCGACCTCGAAGACGACATGGACTTCCAGAACGTCGTCGCGCGGCTCGAGGTCGCGCTGCCGAGCTCATATTTCCGGCGCGACGACGAGGGCCGGCAGGTCGCCTTCGACAAGTCGGGCATCGACTTCAACGTCGCCTTTTCCGATCTCGGCAAGATGCTGGCGCGCAGCCGCGATCTTCGCCTGTTCGTGCTGGCGGCCAAATACGCCCTGCTGAACCGCGACGTGGCCGGCTTCTCTGCCGCGCTCTCGCAGATCGCCGATCTGCTCGGCGCGCATTGGGATGATGTGCATCCAAGGCCGATCGATGGCGATGCGATCCTGCGCGAGGTGGCGCTGCAGAGTCTCGACGACATGGCCACCGCCGTGCTGCCGCTGCAGCATGCTCCGATCTTCGTCAGCCGCCGCATCGGCCCGCTCGCTTTCCGCAGCCAGCTCGTCGCGTCGGGCGAGATCAGATTGGTCGATGGCGAGCAGCACCCCGACTCCGGCACGATCCAGGCGGCGATCGGCGATGTCGACCTCGCCGAACTCGTCGCCGCGCGCGACCGCATCGCAGTGGCGCAGGATGCGCTCATGCGAATTGCGACGGTCTGGGCGCAGAAGACCGGCGACATGCCGCTGCAATGCACCAGGCTGTCGGGCTTGCTGGATCAGATCGCCGCGTTCCTGAACGCCGCCGTCTCGCGGCGCTCGCCCGGCGCCGCGGACATGCCGCAACCGGACGCGGGCGCTGCTGCGAGCGGGGCCGGGGCCGGGCAGCCGGCGGCGCAAGTCGTGGCGGGAGACTGCGCGAGAGTGGCCGATGTCCGCCGCAACCTTGCCGCCAGCCTCGGCTATTTCCGCCGCACCGAGCCGTCCAGCCCAGCCGTGCTGCTGATCGCGCAGGCGCAGGATCTGATCGGAAAATCGCTGTTCGAGGTCATTCAGGCGATGTTTCCGGAACATGTCGAGCGGGCGGCGATCGAACTCGGCCAGAGCGTCCGCTTCCACCTGCCGCTTGGAAGGCTGGCCGCGCTGGAGGGCGGTGGCCCGGGCGAGCCCCTGGCCGACGCCGCTTATGCGGACGAGAGCTGGCAAGAGGACCAGGGCGAGCAGGAGCAGGACAACGGCGAGGAGGCCGAGCAACAAGGCGATGACGGCGCTGCCGATATCGTCGAGGAGACGGCGGTCGCACCGGCCGCGACGCGTGGCGAGGCGGTCGCGATGATGGGATCGGTCGCGCGCTTCTACCGTCGCGTCGAGCCTTCGCACCCGATGCCGCTGCTGATGGACAAGGCCTGCGTGCTGGCGCAGCAGGACTTCATGACTCTGCTCGGCGTTATCCTGCCCGATGTCGGGCTGCCGCAGGAGAGCGAGGAGCGATACTGACAGTTTTAACCGTGTGACGCATGGTCGACAAGCGATGCGAATGTAGTAGTGTGCCGCATCGACGTTGAAAGCTGACCTCACTCTAGGTGAGGGTGATGAGGCAGGGGCACAACCATGGCTGGCGATTCTGGTCAGAAATTCATCCGTCGCAACAGGCCGCCGCGGGTCCACATCACCTATGAGGATCCCTATAACGCCGAGCAGAAGGTCGAACTGCCCTTCGTGATGGGCGTTCTGGCCGATCTCTCGGGCAATGCGTCGGCCGTCGAGAAGGCCGACATCAACGAGCGCAAGTTCCTCGACGTCGACATGGACAATTTCGACCAGCGCATGGCCGCGATCGAGCCCGGCGTCGCCTTCAACGTGCCCAACAAGCTCGGCGACGGCGGCGACAAGATGTCGGTCGCGCTGAAATTCTCGAAGTTCGACGACCTCAACCCGGCCGCCGTCGCGCGACAGATCCCCGCCGTCGCCAAGCTGCTGGAGGCGCGCGAGCAACTCGCCAACCTGCTGCGCTACATGGACGGCAAGATGGCGGCCAACGAGCAGATCAAGGCCCTTCTCGCCGATCCGCAGCTGATGGCGGCGCTCAAGGACAAGCTCGGCAAACCTGCCGAGCCGACGAACTCCGGCAACGGCTGAACGAGGCGATAATGGCAGCGGAAACGCAAACCGGGCAGGTCGCGGGAGCGACTGTGGAGACCCGCGAGGCCGACGAGTTCGCCTCGATCCTGAAGCAGAGCTTCAAGCCCAAGACCGAGCGCGCGGCGACCGAGGTCGAGAACGCGGTTGCGACGCTGGTCGAGCAGGCGCTTGGCGATTCGACGCTGATCAAGAACGACGTGCTCGACACGATCGAGGAGATGATCGCGCGGCTCGACGCCAAGCTGACCGAGCAGATGAACGAGGTGCTGCACGCGCCAGAGTTCCAGAAAATCGAGAGCGCCTGGCGCGGCCTGCATTATCTGATCTTCAACTCCGAGACCGACGCTCAGTTGAAGATCAAGGTGATGAATGTCTCGAAGAACGAGCTCGCGCGCAATCTCAAGACCTATCCCGGCGCGCGCTGGGACCAGAGCCCGCTTTTCAAGCAGGTCTACGAGCAGGAATTCGGCCAGCTCGGCGGCCAGCCCTTCGGCGCGCTCGTCGGCGACTACGCCTTCAACCACACGCCGATGGACGTGCAGTTGCTGCGCGACATGTCGAAGATCGCAGCCGCCGCGCATGCACCTTTCTTCGCCGGCGCAGATCCCAATCTGATGGGCATGGACGCCTGGACCGAGCTCGCCAATCCGCGTGACCTCGGCAAGGTCTTCGACACGCCCGACTACGCCGCCTGGAAGGGCCTGCGCGACGCCGCCGATTCCCGCTATATCGGCCTGTGCCTGCCGCGCGTGCTGGCGCGGGTGCCTTATGGCGCAAAGTCCGAGCCGGTCGAGGAGTTCGCCTTCGAGGAGGACACCGACGGCCACAAGGGCGAGAATTACGCCTGGATGAACGCCGCCTATGCGATGGCGGTCAATATCAACCGCGCCTTCAAGGAGTATGGCTGGTGCACGCGCATCCGCGGCGTCCAGTCGGGAGGCGAAGTGCTTAACCTGCCGACGCACACCTTCCCGACCGATGATGGCGGCGTCGATCTGAAATGCCCGACCGAGATCGCGATCAGCGACCGGCGCGAGGCCGAACTGGCGAAATCCGGTCTGATTCCCCTGATCCACCGCAAGAACACCGACAAGGCGGCCTTCATCGGCGCCCAGTCGCTCTACAAGCCAAAGGCCTTCTACGGGCCCGACGGCGTCGCGGCCACGGCGTCCGACAATCTCTCGGCGCGCCTGCCCTACATGTTCGCGGTGTCGCGTTTCGCGCACTACCTGAAATGCATGGTCCGCGACAAGGTCGGCTCCTACAAGGAGCGCGAGCCGCTGCGGCGCTGGCTGCAGGAGTGGATCACCGACTATATCGACGGGGATCCGGCGAATTCGACCGAGGAGACGAAGGCGCGCCGCCCGCTTGCCGATGCGCGCATCGACGTCTTCGAGGACGAGGAGAACCCCGGCTACTACTCGGCGAAATTCTATCTGCGCCCGCATTTCCAGCTCGAGGGCATGGATATCGGGCTCAGCCTGGTCTCGCGTCTGCCCGCGCCCAAAACCTGATCGCGGGTGTTCCGCAGGGAACAGGCCGCTCCAGTCTCGCGGAGTTAAATGGCAGTCGGGTTAGGCGCGACGGCGATGTCCGGCCGGCGCGTCGCCAGGTGATCGAATGGCGGGCCTCCGGCCCGGCGTCGGCCGCGTGAAAACCTTCGCGGACAGGCAGGGGCATCGGGCACGGACGCTGGAAGCGCCAGGCCCGTCACACAATTGGAGAGCGGCATGGCGAGCGATTTTCTGTTGGAGTTGGCAGGCATCAAGGGCGAGAGCAACGACTCCGCTCACAAGGAGACGATCGAGATCGAATCCTTCTCCTGGGGGTGTTCGAATGCCGGTGCGCATTCGCTTGGCGGCGGCGGCGGCGCTGGCAAGGTCTCGTTCCAGGACATTCACTTCACCACCACGGTGAACAAGGCGTCGCCGACGCTGATGATGTCCTGCGCACAGGGCAAGCACATCGAGAAGGCGGTGCTCTTCGTCCGCAAGCAGGGCGAGAAGCAGCAGGACTACTACGTCATCACCCTCAAGGACCTGCTGGTCTCGGGCTACCAGTCGGCGGACTCCTCCGGCGGCTCGCTGCCGACGGACCAGTTCTCGCTGAACTTCTCGGAGATCAAGTTCGAGTACAAGCCGCAGAAGGCCGACGGTTCGCTGGCGGGCGCCGTCACCGGCACCTGGAACCTGAAGACCAACAAGCCCTGAGCCGATATCCCGGCGCGATGTCGTTCTGCTCCGCCTTAGGCGGCAATGCCGCCGGCCCGGTCATCCCGGGCCGGCGCGCGCCTTGCCGGCGAGGACTTTGCCGGAATGACATGGATCGCGCGGGCCGGAGCCGCTGGTGATGGACCCGAAAGCGCGAAGCCGACTGCGCCCCCCGCTCATGTTCGCCTTTCGCGAGGCGCATCGGGCGAAGGATGCGCGCGTCTCGCTCGACCTGCGCGACGCCGGCGGCGAACGCGTCATCGCCGGCCGTCGGGCCGCGCCGCGCGCGGCGATTACAGAACAGAAACTGCGGCAGGAGATCGCGATCGACCTCGATGCGCTGGTCAACACCGTCAACCTCGCCTCCTCGCTCGATCTTGGCGGCCATGAGCATGTCGCGCGCTCGATCCTGAATCATGGCTTCCCCGACATCGCCCATCGCAGCATCGACGAGTTCCGCGTCGGAGCGATCAAGGACGAACTGGCGGATACGCTGATGGCCTTCGAGCCGCGGCTGCTGCGCGAATCGATCGCCGTCTCGCGTGACGACACGCTCGACGCCGCCGAGCTCAAGATCCGCTTCGTCGTGAGGGCCGACCTGAATTGCGAGCCTGTCAACACGCCGATCCAGTTCGTCGCCGATGTCGAACTCGACACCGGCAAGATCGCGATCAGGAACCGGTAGCGGCCGATGAACCAGGAGTTTCTCGACCTCTACAACCGCGAACTGCGTCACTTCACGGAGCACAGCAAGGAGTTCGCGGAGGAGTTTCCCGGCATCGCCGAGCGCCTCGGCGGGCTCGTCGGGGACCGGATGGACCCGATGATCGGCGGCCTGCTGGAGGGCGCGGCCTTTCTCGCGGCGCGCGTCCAGCTCAAGCTCAAGCACGAGTTCCCGGAATTCACGAACAATTTCATCGAGCAGCTTCTGCCGAATTTCCTCGCGCCGACGCCGTCGGCGCTGCTTGCCTCTGTCCGGCCGCCCTATCCCGATCCGGCGCTGCGCGAGGGCGTCCGCGTCCGGCGCGGCTCCTATCTCGACGCGACGTATCTCGAGCGCGACCGCCGCATCGCCTGCCGCTATCGGTTGACGTCGGACGTCACGCTCTGGCCGTTCGATCTGACCTCGGCTGACTATATCGCCGCGCCGGCCGGGCTGCAGGCGCTCGGCCTGCCGACCGACGGGCGGGCGCTTGCGGGCCTGAGGCTGTCGCTGCGCCATCGCACCATGGCCAAGGCCGAGGACGAGCCGGATGCGCCGGAATCTTCGCGTCAGCCAGCAAGCTGGTTTGCCGGCTGCAAATGTCGCGAACTCACCGTCCATCTCGCCGGGGGCGAAGCCGACGCGATCGCGCTCTACGAGCAGATCTTCGGGGATTGCGTCGGCATCTATTTCCGCCATCTCGACGCCTTCGGCGATCCCGTCGTCACGGCCGTGCCGGATGTACGGCTGGAGCAGATCGGCTTTTCCGAGCACGAGGCGCTGCTCCCGCCCGACACCCGCGTCTTTCGCGGCTTCGACCTGCTGCGCGAGCTGTTCTGGTTCCCGCGCAAGTTCCTCGGCTTCCGGCTCGAGGGTCTCGCCGCCGTCATGCCGAAGCTGGAGGCGAGGGCGGTCGAGGTGATCATCGTCTTCGACGAGACCAATATGCGCCTGGCGGCGGCGGTGAAGCGCGAGATGTTCGCGCTCTATGCCGCGCCTGCCGTCAACCTGTTCGAGAAGACCACGGATCGAATCCCCGTCCGCAGCAACGAGCACGAGTATCATGTCGTGCCCGATCGCGGCCGGCCGCTCGATTACGAGCCGCACAGCATCCTCGACGTCTACGCCCATTATGTCGGCGGCCGCGAGAAGCAGCCGGTCAACCCGCTCTATTCGTCGCCCGACGGCGCCTCGCCGACGCATGGCCTGCTCTACACGCAGCGCCGCCTGCCGCGCCGGCGCTCATCGGCCGAGCGCCGGCAGGGGAGGGCCTCCGACTATACCGGCACCGAGATGTTCGTCTCGCTCTATGAGCCGTCCACCATCGGCTCGGGCGCGTCGGTGTCGGAGCTCAGCGTGCGGGCGCTGTGCTCCAACCGCCATCTGACGGAGCATCTGCCGGTGGGCGCCGGCGGCGCGGATTTCCGCCTGCTCGATTCGACCGCGCTCGACATCACCTGCATCGCGGGGCCGACGCCGCCGCGCGAGCCTGTCGTCGCTCAGCTCAGGCTGCGTTCGGAAACCGCCGGGACCGGCGCGGTCACATGGCGGCTGATCAACCTGCTCAGCCTGAACCAGCTCGGGCTCGTCCAGCGCGGCGCGGGCCGCAATGGCGAGGCGCTGCGCGAACTCCTGTCGCTCTTCGCCGATCTGTCCGACAGCGCCGTCGAGCGGCGCATCCGGGGCATCAAGAGCGTCGACAGCCGCCCGGTCGTGCGGCGTTTCCCGCAGCGGGCCGGTACCGGAGCGGCGCGCGGGCTGGAAATCACGGTGACGCTGGACGAAAAGGCGTTCGAGGGCAGCGGCGCCTTCCTGCTCGGAGCGGTGCTGGACCGCTTCTTCGCCGAATACGCGGCGATGAACCATTTCACCCAGACGGTGATCCGCACGGTCGAGCGCGGCGAGATCGCGCGCTGGCCGCCGCGCGCCGGCGGCAGGCGCATCCTGTGAGCGGCGCGCCCGACAGCGCGGTCAGGAGCGCGTTCCGCGCCGCGCTCGAGGCCGAGCCCTGGCGGCACGACCTCTTCGCGGTGCTGCGACGGGCCGAGCGCAGCTTCCCCGACAGGCCGCGCATCGGCGACGCGGCGGCGATGCGCGACGAGTATGTCGCGCTGGCCGAGCCAGCCTTTCTGGATTTCCCGCCCTCGACGATCGGAGCGGCCGATGCCGACGCCCAGGGCCGGCTGCGCCTGTTCGTCAAATTCCTCGGCCTGCTCGGGCCGCATGGCGCCTTGCCGCTCTCGACGACCGAGGAGACGCTGCACTGGCAGCTCGCCAATGACGAGGCCTTCCCGCGCTTCCTCGACATCTTCAACCATCGCTTCCTGCAGCTCTTCTTCCGGGCCTGGGCGGATTCGCGCCCGATCGCCCAGCACGACCGGCCGGAGTCAGACCGTTTCGCGGCCTATGTCGGCAGCGCGATCGGGCTCGGCTCGTCGCCCTATCACGGGCTCGACGCGGTGCCCGACCCCGAGAAGCTCGCCCATGCCGGGCTGCTCGGCGCGCAGGCGAAATCGGCGTCGCGGCTGCGCGGCTTCCTCGCCGGCATCCTGAAAGCGGAGGTCGAGATCGAGCAGTTCGTCGGCATGCGGCTGGTCTTCGACCCCGCCGACCGGACACGGCTCGGGGCCGGCCATTGCAGCCTCGGACGCGATGCGCTGGTCGGGGCCGGCGTCTACAGCGTCGAGGACAAGTTCCGGGTCGTCATCGTCGCGCGCGACATGGCCGAGTTCCGCCGGCTGCTGCCCAGCGGCGACCGCTGCGAAATGCTGGCGGACGCGGTGTTCTTCCATCTCGGCGACCAGTTCGAATGGGATGTCGAGCTGGCCCTGCCGGTCGGCGAGGTCGAGCCTGTCAGCCTTGGCCGCTCCGGCCATCTCGGCTGGACGAGCTGGATGGCGCCCAACTGGAGCGTCGGGGAGGGTGCGCTGAGGCGCGACGCCCGGTTCCATCCAGCCGAGCGCCTGCGCCAGAAACGCGATGCCCGAGCCAAAGCCCAATCCGAAAAGGCGAGCGCCGCCGTTTCGAAGAAACCACGTTCGAAGTCGTAATCCGGGGTCATCGTCCATCGGGCCGCTCGCGGCCGAACGGACGGCGCTCCCGGTCCATCAAGGGGACAAGCCATGGCCGATATCAGTCTCGAAGCCATTTCAGGCAAGCTTAACCGGGTCGGTTACGAGGCCTTCATGCAGGCGTGGCGCCAAGCCAAGGGAGCCGGCAACCGCAATGCCGAGCTGGCGCATTGGCTGGCGCAGATTCTTCAGCGCCGCTCGACCGATCTTGGATTGACGGCGCAGCACTACAGCTTGGATATGGGCAAGCTAGCGACTGATATCGGCAGCGTCATCCAAGGTTTCCGTAAGAACGAAACGGAGATGCCCGGATTTGCAAACAACGTCGTCGATACGCTCGATCGCGGCTGGCTCTATGCAACGTTGTTCTTCGGCGAGACGCAGATCAGGACCGGTCATGTATTGGTAGCTGCGCTGAAGTCGAATGATCTTCGTCGGGTTCTGACTGATATCTCGAAGGAATTCGGCAAGATTCCGGTTGATGATCTCGCCGCTGGCTATGCCAAGATTTGGCATAGTTCGGAGGAGGAAAACCTTCAACCTATCGACGGCTCCGGTTTGCGCGCGGCGGGCACGCCGGGTGCAGAGTCTGCCGATGGGTCTAGGGGCACCACAGCGCTCGACCGCTTCTCGCAGGACCTGACCGCCCGCGCTTCCGAGGGCAAGATGGACCCGATCCTCGGCCGCGACGAGGAGATCCGCCAGGTCATCGACGTGCTGATGCGCCGCCGGCAGAACAACCCGATCCTCACCGGCGAGGCCGGCGTCGGCAAGACCGCGATCGCGGAGGGTTTCGCCCAGCGCGTCGCCTCCGGCGACGTGCCGCCGCCGCTCAGGGGCGTGCGCGTCTGCGCGCTCGACATCGGGCTGATGCAGGCCGGCGCGTCGATGAAAGGCGAGTTCGAACAGCGCCTGCGCGCCGTGATCGACGAGGTCCAGTCCTCGCCGACGCCGGTGATCCTGTTCATCGACGAGGCGCATACGCTGATCGGCGCGGGCGGGCCGGCCGGCACGGGCGACGCGGCCAATCTGCTCAAGCCAGCGCTCGCGCGCGGCACCCTGCGCACCATCGCTGCGACGACATGGTCGGAGTATCGCCAGTATTTCGAGAAGGACCCGGCGCTGACCCGGCGCTTCCAGCCGGTCAATGTCGACGAGCCCGATGTGGCGCGCTGCTGCACCATGCTGCGCGGTCTGATCGCCCCGATGGAGAAGCACCACAAGGTCCGCATCTCGGATGCCGCGATCGTTGCCGCCGTCCAGCTCTCCAGCCGCTACATTCCGGCAAGGCAGCTGCCCGACAAGGCGGTCAGCCTGCTAGACACGGCCTGCGCCCGCGTCGCGATTAGCCAGAGCGCGACGCCGGCCGCGATCGAGGATGCGCGCGTCGGCATCGCCGCGCTGGAGCAGGAGAAGGCGGCGTTGCTTTCGGACCGCGACCTCGGGAGCGAGACGGACAAGCGCGTCGCTGAGATCGATGTCGAAATCGCCGAGAAGCAGGAGAAGCTCGCCGCGCTGAATGCCGCCTTCGAAAGCGAGCGCGCCATCGTCGCGGAGATCACGGAGCTGCGCGCCAGGCTGGCCGAAAAACCGACTGGTCCCGAGGCTGCCGCGACGGACGCCGCCGCTGCGGATACGGAAGCAGCCGAGCCGACGCCCGAGTCCGCCATGCCCGAGGCGCTCGATCCCGACGCAGCGCGGGCGAGCCTTGGCGAGAAATTCGCCGCGCTGAGCGCGATCGATCCGGCGCAGCGCATGATCTACGCCCATGTCGACGAGCAGTCGGTCGCCTCGGTGGTCTCCGACTGGACCGGCATCCCGGTCGGCCGGATGGTCAAGGACGAGATCGAGAACGTGCTCAACCTCGCCGACACGCTGAACAGGCGCGTCGTCGGGCAGGGCCATGGCATCTCGATGATTTCCAAGCGCATCGAGACCAGCCGCGCCAAGCTCGACAACCCCAACAAGCCGATCGGCGTGTTCATGCTGTGCGGCCCATCTGGCGTCGGCAAGACCGAGACGGCGCTGGCGCTGGCGGAGTCGCTCTATGGCGGCGAGCAGAACGTCATCACGATCAACATGAGCGAATTCCAGGAGGCCCACACCGTCTCGACGCTGAAGGGCGCGCCCCCCGGCTATGTCGGCTATGGCGAAGGCGGGCGGCTGACGGAAGCGGTGCGGCGCAAGCCCTATTCCGTGGTGCTGCTCGACGAGATCGAGAAGGCGCATCCGGACGTCCACGAGCTGTTCTTCCAGGTCTTCGACAAGGGCGTGATGGAGGACGGCACCGGCCGGCGCATCGACTTTAAGAACACGCTGATCATCCTGACCTCGAATGTCGGCACCGACGAGATCATGCGGATGGCGGGCGACGAGGCGCATAGACCCGATTCGGACGAGCTGGCGGCGGCGCTGCGGCCGGCGCTGCTCAAGGTCTTCCCGCCGGCGCTGATCGGCCGGCTCGTAGTCATCCCCTACTACCCGCTCTCGCCAGACATGCTCGGCGGCATCGTGCGGCTGCAGCTCGGCCGCATCGGCAAGCGTCTGCGCGACAACCACAACGCCGCCTTCCGCTATGACGACGCCGTGGTCGCGCAGATCGTGGCGCAATGCGCCGATCCGGATTCGGGCGGGCGCATGATCGACAACATCATCACCAATGCGATGCTGCCGGCGCTCTCGCGCCAGATCCTCAACCTGCAGCTCGACAAGAAGGAGCTGACCGAGGCGTCGGTGGCGGTGGAGGACGGACGTTTCGTGTATCATTGCGCCTGATAGCCGCCGTTCGGGTCTGGAAAGACGATGCAACCCGTCCGCCTGAAGTCGCGCACGAGTCAGCGGGCCGAGGAGACCGCCGAGCCTAAAGTCACGCCGGAGCGCCGTCCGAGGGCGCGGTCGCGCCGTCGCTGGCTGACGCCCGTGCTTGCGCTGCTCGCGGTCGTCGGTCTCGGCTGGGGCGGGCTCGCGACCTGGCAGCTCGTCGAGGAGCGGGCGATCGTCGCCTCGCTCAAGCAGGAGCAGGAACTGCTGCAGGCGACCTATACCGAGCGGGAACGGGCCTGGACGCGCCGGCTGCTCGCCGCCGTCAGCACGCAGCGCGCGCCCCAGAGCGGGGGCGGCGACGCGCCCCCCGATGATGCGCTGGCCGACCTGATCTCGCGTCAGGTCGAGCTGGAAGCGCGCCAGACGCTGCTGGGGGCTCTGACCGCGCCCGCCGTCGAGCCGCTGGCCCCGGCGCGCGGCGCGCAGGGGCCAGTGTCCGGCCGCGTCACCCAGCTTGCGCCATCGAGCCTCTTCGATCGCTTCGATCCTGCGGTCACCGCGCGTCAGCGCGGCCAGATCGCCACGCTGCTGCGCGCCTCTGAAGCGCTGCCCAAGCCGGAGCGCGTGGCCACGCTCGCCGCCTCGCTCGACCGGGTCGCGGCCCTGCAGGGCCGGCAGCTCTCGCTGCTCGGCGCGCGCTATGCCGGGCGGGTGCAGGAGCTTCAGGGCGTCCTGACGGAGATCGGCCTCGACGTTTCCAAGCTCAGGCTGCCGCCGGCGCGGGCCGGCACGGGCGGGCCGTTCATCCCGGTTTCGGCCGCGTTCGCGCCGGGCAGCTTCGAGCATGCGGTGCTTCAGCTCGGGCCGGCGCAGGCGCAGTTCGGCCGCTGGCGCGAACTCGCCGCGCTGGTGCCGCTGCGTCGTCCGCTCGACGGCGACGACAGCACGACGAGCAATTTCGGCCCGCGCTCGGATCCGTTCACGGGGGCGACCGCGATGCATTCCGGCATGGATTTTCGCGGCGAAACGGGCACGCCGGTCTACGCCGCCGGCACCGGCAAAGTGCTGCGCGCCGAGGTCGCCGGCGGATACGGCAATCTCGTCGAACTCGACCATGGCAACGGGCTGACGACGCGTTACGCCCATCTCAACGCCTTCGAGGTCAAGCAGGGCGAGATCGTGCCCTTCGGCGCGATCATTGGCCGGGTCGGCTCGACCGGGCGCTCGACCGGGCCGCATCTGCATTACGAGACGCGTCTGGCCGACAAGCCGCTCGACCCGCTGCGCTTCATCCAGGCCGGGCAGAGGCTGTCGCGCTAGTTGTACGATCCCTGCGACCGGTCGACGATTTCGTGACGGAGGATGATCCGGCGCGGCGTGCCCGGCTCCATCATCCGCACGACCGCGTCGCCATAGGCCTGGTAGGGCCATTCACTCAAGACCGTCACCACGATCCTGGAGAAATATCTGAGCCGGACACGGGCGCTCGCGGAGGCTGCGATGGAGAAGTTCGAGAACGCTCCGGCAACAAATTTTGCAAACCGCTTGCAAACCACGGTCAATCCGAAGCCGTCAAAACCGGCTAAGTGATTGAAAAGATTGGCGCGCCCGAAAGGATTCGAACCTCTGACCCTCAGATTCGTAGTCTGATGCTCTATCCAGCTGAGCTACGGGCGCGTGCCGTTCGGCGGGGCGTTAGCCCGTGGCCGTCCGATGGCGGTGAGATAGCTGCTGCGCGCACGCTTGGCAACCCCGAAATGGCGGCACGCCGATACGGACGATACGATGCCGCCGAATGCACCGCTATCCGAACGATCCGGCGCGCCGCCGGTTGCCGGGCGTCAGTGCTGCGCGCCGGGATAGTCGGCGTCGAGCACGAAGGGGTAGGGGCCGGGATAGCGCTCGACATAAGACGTGTGACTCACGAAGCCGGCACCCGCGCGGAAGGAGTGCAGCAGATAGGCCGGAGGCTCCATGTGGAAGGTCGCCGCGCCGGCATCCGTCAGGTCGAGCGTGACCTGATGCGTCACGCTGGGCGCGATCTGGGCGATGGTTCCCGCGAAACGCGTTACGATCGGGCGGTGGTGGTGGCCGCAGAGGATGCGCTCGATGTTGGGATGGCGCGCGACGATGCCTGCGAAGGCGTCGGCGCCGTCGAGCAGGCGGATCGCGTCCATGTGGGCGATGCCGCAGGCAAAGGGCGGGTGGTGCATGAAGATCGCGACCGGCTTGTCCGACGCTTCGGTCAGCGCCTTGTCGAGGAAGGCGAGCCGCGCCTCGCACAAGCCCCCGGCGCTCTGGCCCGGCACCAGCGTGTCGAGGCCGATCAGCCGCATGGGGCCAATGTCGGCGACGAACTGGACGAAGCCGGAGTCGTGAATGGTGCAGGGATCGAGTTTCAGTCCCGCGACGAGGTTGTCGCGTCGGTCGTGATTGCCCGGGACCATCAGCACCGGCATGTCGAGCCGGCCGAGCATCTCCCGCAGCAGCGCATACTCCTCGGGCAGCCCGCAATCGGCCAGGTCGCCGGTGATGATGAGGAGATCGGGACGCGGATTCAATCGCGCGACCGCGTCGAGCGCGCGCTCGCTGAGCGCATTTGTCTCGGAGACGCGATAGGCCGGCTTGCCGCGCGGACGGATGTGCAGGTCGGTGATGTGGGCGATGAGCATGGATTTCTCGGTCTGGCAGGATGAAACGCATTCCCCTCCCCCTGGTGGGGAGGGGCTAGGGGTGGGGGTGGTTCCGCTTGGTGAGAGGTCGCCGGAAAAGGGTGGACTGCATGAGCGATCTGAGCAGATTGAATCGGTTCGCTTTTGCCCCGCGACCCCCACCCCCGACCCCTCCCCACAAGGGGGAGGGGCGGTGCCTCTATCGACGATGTGGAACAGTCGCCGTCAATTCGTCGGCAGCTTGAGCGCGGTCTGCTCGACATAAGGCTTCATGATCTCGTCGGCGCCCTTCTGGGCTGCGACGAGCGCCTCCTTCGGCGTCTTCTTGCCCGAGAGCACGGCCTGCAATTCGTCCTCGATCGCCTTGCGGACAGGGACGGTCTTGTAGGTCGCGAACCACGGCTTGGCGACGTCGAGCTGCTTCACGGCGATGCCGGCATCCGGGTTCTTCTCGATGAAGGCCTTCATCTCGGGCAGGTCGTAGGCGGCCATGTTGGGGGCGAGATAGCCGGTGGCGCGGCTCCACCAGCCGGACTTCTCCGGATTGGTCATCCAGGTGATCAGGGTCCAGGCGGCCTTCTTGCGGGCATCCTCTACGCCGGTCGGGATCACCAGCGACGCGCCGCCGATCGGCACCTCGTTGCGGACGTTCCTGGGCACGAAGGCGACCTTGTAGGGGAACTTCGCATTGGTGCGGATATGGGTCAGCGAGCCGGTCGAGAGCAGCATCATCGAGGACTGGCCGGCGAGGAAGGCCGAGGAGACCGCGCCGCCCGCCTGCACGCCGGCGGGATGGACCTTGTGCTTGGCGACGAGGTCGGACCAGAAGGTCAGCGCTCCGAGCATTGAGGGCGTGTCGTAATAGACCTCGCCGCCGAACTCCGGGTTGAACCACTGGCCGCCATTGGAGTGGGTCAGGGCCTGCAGGATCCAGCCGCCATAGTCATAGTTCGACGGGGCCATCACGCCCCAGCGGGTGACGCGGTCGCCTTCGCGCTTGGTCAGCTTCTTCGCGGCGGCCGCGAGTTCCTCCCAGTTGGTCGGCAGCTTCTCGGGGTCGAGGCCGGCCTCCTTGAAATGGTCGGCGTTGACGTAGAGAAGCGGCGTCGAATTGTGGAAGGGCACGCCGTAGACGCCGCGGTCGAGCACGGCGTTGCCGTGCAGAGCCTTGAAGAACTGGCCCATGAAGGCGTCGTTGGTCTTGCCGTCGGCCTTGATCAGATCGTCGAGCTTCTGGATCTCGCCCTCGATCTTGAGATCGAGCAGGAAGTTGGCCGACATGATCACGGCTGCGGGCGGCTTGCCGGCCTTCATCGCGGCGCGCGTCTTGATCAGCGTCTCGTCGTAGGAGCCGGTATAGACCGGCGTCGCCTTGATGGCGGGGTGCTTCTCGTTGAATTCCTTGACCATGGTGGTCATGTCCCGGGCGAGCTGGCCGTCGACCGGGACGGGGAAGAACAGCTCGATTTCGGTCGGGGCCTGCGCGAAGGCCGGCGAGAGCGCGAGCGTGGCGGCGAAGGCCGTCGCAGCGAGAACGGTTCTGCGTGTGCTGGTCATGATCGGTATCCCCTTTACTTGATGCCGGACGAGACGAAGGAGTTGACGAAGGCGCGCTGGAACAGCGCAAACGCGATCAGCAAAGGCGCGCTGACCATCAGGGTGCCAGCCGCGATCACGCCCCAGGCCTGCGCCCCTTCCGCTCCGCGCGTGAAGGAGGCCAGGCCGACGGTAAGCGGACGCAGATCGGGCGAATTGATCACCATCAGCGGCCAGAGGAACTCGTTCCAATGGGCGGTGACGGAGACGATCGAGAAGGCGATCAGCGAGGGCTTCGCCAGCGGCAGGTAGATCAGGCGGATGCGCTGGAGCACGCTCGCCCCGTCGATCAGGGCGGCGTCCTCCAGTTCGCGCGGGATCGCCCGGAAGGCCTGGCGCATCAGGAAGGTGCCGAAGGCGGAGGCGAAATAGGGCGCCATCACGCCGAGCAGCGTGTCGTAGAGACCAAGCTTCGCGATCGTCGTCAGATTGGGTACGATCAGCACGACCGGAGCCAGCATCAGCTGAAGCAGGAACAGGTAGAAGCACAGCGTGCGGCCGGGGAACTCCAGCCGGGCGAAGGCGTAGCCGGCAAGCATCACCGTGACGAGTTGTACCGCCAGAATGCCGAGCGTGATGATCAGCGTGTTGAGGCCGTAGCGCGGAAAATCGGCCGAGGCCCAGGCCTCGCGGAAGTTCGCCAGCGTCGGGAGATAGTCCGGGATCAGCGAGGCCATGCCGGCCCCGATGCTCTCCGGATTGAAGGCCGCGACCAGCATCCAGACGAAGGGCGTCATCCAGAGACAGGCGACCAGCAGCGTCGCGCCATAGCCGAGCTTCGGCGAGAGTTCGCCCGTGGCGACGCCGCTCCCGATCCCGCTCATGTCTCGCGCTCCCCGAAGGAGCGCTCGAGCGTGCGCAGCGAGGAGGCCGAGATGGCGAGCAGGAGGCCGAGCATCACCAGCGTGCCGGCGGCCGCCTTGCCGGCGTCGTAGCTCTCGACCGCCTGCTGGTAGACATAAAACAGCAGCAGGTTGGTCGAGTCGGACGGGCCGCCCTTGGTCAGCACAAAGACATGGTCGACCTGGGTGACGACATTGAGCAGGCCGATCACCATGACGAAGCCGATGGTCGGCTTGAGATAGGGCAGGGTCACATAGCGCAGCCGCTGCCACGGTCCCGCGCCGTCGAGGATCGCGGCCTCATAGGCGTCGGCCGGCACGGCCTGAAGGCCTGCGAGGAAGAACAGCATGTAGTAGCCGGCATTCTTCCAGATCGTCAGCCCCATGATGGCGTAAAGCGCGATGTCGGGGTCGCCGAGCCAGTTCGGGCCACTGAGCGCGAGCTTGGCGAGGTGGTAGTCGAGCAGGCCGACGCCGGGCAGAAAGATGAACAGGAAGATCGAGGCCGCCGCGACCAGCGGGATCAGCACGGGCAGGAAAAACAGCGCCCGAAAGAGCGCATTGACCCGGCTCGACCGCGCCAGCGCCATCGCGAAGCCGAGCGCCAGAACAAGACTCGGGATCACCGTGCCGAAGGCGTAGATCAGGTTGTTGGAGAGGGCCTTGCGGAAGGCGCTGTCGGCGAAGAGCTTGAAGAAATTCGCCGCCCCCACATAGACCTGCGGCCCACCCACGCGCTGCTGGTTGAACAGCGACTGCCACACGACCTGGATTACCGGCCAATAGGTGAACAGCGTCAGGAAAACGAGCGAAGGCGCGAGCAGGCCGAGCGCGACCAGCGTCGTCCGACGCGGCCGCCAGCCCGCCGAGCGCGAGCGCGTCTCCGATATGTTCGTGAGAACCGCTTCAGCCATTGTCCCGCCCGTTCAGGCGGGTGATGGGACTGGCCGATGACGGTCTGGCAACCGGGCGGTGACGATGCCATGACAATCCCGGGGGATCGCGAGAATGCGGAACCTGGCGGGCAGACAGTCGCAACCGAAGGGAAGAGTTCGGGCCTCGTTGCCCGCAAGCCGCGTGTGGCGGCTCAGAGCATGGCGGCCGCGCCTTGCGGCTGTTGCGCCAGAAGCGCGCGGCGGAGCTTTTCCAGCGCGCGGTTCTCGATCTGGCGAACGCGCTCCTTGGAGATGCCGAGCCGCTGGCCGAGGACATCGAGCGTGCAGGTCTCCTCGACGAGGCGACGCTCGCGCACGATCCTGAGTTCGCGCTCGGACAGCACCGTCAGCGCCGATTGCAGCCAGTTCAGCCGGCGGTTGGCGTCTATGGCCTCGCCGACCGTCTCGTCCTGCAAGGCGGAGGTGTCCGGCAGCAGATCCATGCGCTCGCTGCCCTCGCCCTCTTCCTCGCCAAGCGTGGCGTTGAGCGAGACGTCGGGGCCGGACAAGCGCGCATCCATCGCCGCGACATCGGCCCGGCTGACGCCGATCTGGGCCGCGATCGAGCCATAGACCGCCTCGCCGATGCGGTCCTGCCCGCCGCGCGTCAGCTTTGCGCGCAGACGGCGCAGGTTGAAGAACAGCGCCTTCTGGGATGACGAGGTGCCGCCGCGCACGATCGACCAGTTGCGCAGGATGTAGTCCTGAATCGAGGCCCTGATCCACCAGGTCGCATAGGTCGAGAAGCGGACTTCGCGGGCCGGCTCGAAGCGGGCGGCGGCCTCCAGCAGCCCGACATGGCCCTCCTGGATCATGTCGGCCAGAGGCAGGCCGTAATGGCGAAAACGCGAGGCCATGGCGATGACGAGGCGCATATGCGCCGATGTCAGCCTGTGCATCGCCGCCCGGTCGCCATCGTCGCGCCAGCGCCGGGCGAGCACCTGTTCCTCGTCACGCGCGAGAAAGGGCGCGGCCATGGCCGCCTTCACGAAATTGCGATCGACGCCTGCGATCTCGCTCATGAGGCCCTCCCATGGCTATGCTCGCTCATCTACGGTGACGCGCCGCAGATGGATCACCCAATGCTGAACATCCGTTAATTGTTCCGCATGCGGCCGATCTGGCGGCCGGCGCTGATCCTCGGCCGCGCATTGGGCCAGGAATGGCAGGAGGTTCCAACATGGCGCTCGATCGTCGCATCGTCGAACTCTACGACGAATACACCCACAAGCCGCTCGACCGGCGCATCTTCATGAGCCGGCTGTTCGCGATCACGGGCTCGGTCGCGGCCGCAGAGGCGGCGCTGGCCCTGCTCGAACCGAACTACGCACACGCCCAGCAGACCGCGCCCGACGATGCCCGCATCACCGCGACGCGGCTCACGGAGACCGTCGACGGCGTGGCGCTGAAGGGCTATCTCGTGACGCCCAAAGCTGCGGGCAAGCGCGGCGGCGTGCTGGTCATCCACGAAAATCGCGGCCTCAATCCGCATATCGAGGATGTGACGCGGCGCATGGCGCTGGCGGGCTTCACCGCGCTCGGGCTCGATTTCCTCAATCCGCTCGGCGGCACGCCCGCCGACCCCGACGCGGCGCGCGCGCTGTTCCCGCAATTGTCGGTCGAGGCGGCGGTCGCGCAGGGCAGGGCGGCGCTGACATGGCTCGCGGCGCGGCCGGATGCGACGGGCAAGACCGGCGCCGTCGGCTTCTGCTGGGGCGGCGGCACGGTCAACGATATCGCCGTCGAGGTTCCCGAGCTTGCCGCCGGCGTCGTATTCTACGGGCGTTCGCCCGATCTCGCCAAGGTGCCCTTCATCAAGGCGCGGATGCTGATCCAGCACGCGTCGCGCGATACGCGGCTGATGCAGATGGTGCCGGCCTATGAGAAAGCGCTGAAGGACGCCGGAATTCGCCACGAGATCGTCATCTATCCCGATGCCGAGCACGCCTTCCTCAACGACACCAGCGCCGAGCGCTACAATGCGGCGACCGCCAGGCTCGCCTGGGAGAAGACCGTCGCGTTCCTCGCGGCGGAGACGGGGGCGGCGTGAGGGACTGCCACCTCTTCCTTCTCCCCTCGGGGGAGAAGGTGGCCCGGCGGAGCCGGGTCGGATGAGGGCCGTTCTCGCGAAGCGGGGACGGATAAGGCCAGTTCTTACTTTCTTCTGCCAACCGATTTCCCATAACCTCGCTCATCCGACCCGGCTGCGCCGAGTCGGCCCTCATCCGTCAGCGCTTCGCGCTGCCACCTTCTCCCCCGAGGGGAGAAGGGGACGCCCGCCACAACGACCTGAAACAAAAGAACCCGGCGGTCGCCCGCCGGGTTTTTCGTGTCACGCGGAAAGAGCGCGCCTCAGGCGGCTTCTTCCTTGATGTCGTCGTTGTCGCTCTCGACGTCGTCCTCGGCGGTCTCGACGACTTCGCCCTTGGCGGGGCGGCGCGGCGACTTGGCGAGCTGCCCCTCGATCTTCTTGAGGGCTTCGGTCTCGGTGACGTCATCGACGACCGCGATCTCCCGGGTCATGCGATCGACCGCCGCCTCATAGAGCTGGCGCTCGGAATAGGACTGCTCCGGCTGGGCTTCCGAGCGATAGAGATCGCGCACCACCTCGGCGATGGCGACGAGATCGCCCGAATTGATCTTGGCCTCGTATTCCTGGGCACGGCGCGACCACATGGTGCGCTTGACGCGGGCGCGGCCGGTGAGCGTGGTCAGGGCCTTGGCGACGCTCTCGGCGTCGGCGAGCTTGCGCAGACCGACGCTGACGGCCTTGGCGGTCGGCACGCGCAGCGTCATCTTGTCCTTGGCGAAGCTGACGACGAAGAGTTCGAGCTTGAAGCCAGCGACTTCCTGCTCTTCGATCGCCGTGATCTGACCGACGCCGTGAGACGGATAGACGACGAACTCGCCCGTCCTGAAACCCTGGCGCACAACAGCTTTCTTCACCGTGGACATGCCGTTACCACTCCTGACCGGACCGCTTGCGCGGGCTCGCGATGTTTTCGCCTCCGGCCGGAATGACCGATGGCGCTCTGCTTCAGGAACTGCTCCGGACCCGTTCTGGGGCGGAGGTTCCACGCTTCCCTTGCAGCCGATCGCTTCTTGCTAATCCCGAACAGACGACGGCCCGGCACTCCGGCAAGGACCGGGAGCTGGCATCATCGCGTTGAGGGGGACGCCCCGTTTGTGAAACCTCGCAGGGGCAGGCGGAACGAATGCGACTGTCCGAAAGGCATAGCACAAAAAACACGCCGAATCAAAGGTAAACGCGTTTTAACCACGGCCGCGCGGCGGCCATGGCGGGTTTGGTTAATGCGGAGCGGGCAGGGCTTGCGTGGGGCTCAGTCGCCTTCGCCCGGGTTCGGCGAGAAATGCGCCTCGAGCTTGCCGGCGACGCCATCAAAGGCCTTGGCGTCTTCGGGCGCTTCCTTCTTCTGGGTGATGTTGGGCCAGGAGGAGGCGTATTTCGTGTTCAGTTGCAGCCAGGATTCCAGCCCCGGCTCGGTATCGGGCTTGATCGCCTCGGCCGGACATTCGGGTTCGCAGACGCCACAATCGATGCATTCGTCGGGATGGATGACGAGCATGTTCTCGCCTTCATAGAAACAGTCGACCGGACAGACCTCGACGCAGTCCATGTACTTGCACTTGATGCAGTTCTCGGTGACCACATAGGTCATGTCGCCAGTCCCTTTTCGTAGGCCGCGCCGCGCGCTTGGAGGCGTCGATCGTGCTTGGGCTCATAAAGCCCTGTCGCCCGTACGTTTCAAGATCGTTTTCGTCGCCTGCGGCAGCAAGTCCATCCAATCTGCAGGGCGCGCAGAGAAGAATTACCCGCACCACCTGCAGCATATTTGTTTGTATACAAACAAATATCAACCTAGCCGTCCGCGTCACCCGATGCAAACGACGGATCGTCGCCGGCGCCGCCCGAGAGAATTTCGTAGAGCGTCCGCGCCTCGTCCGCCGGCCCCCGGCGCTGGCCGAGCGCCGTGAGCCGCACCACGAGCGTCGCATGCGGCAGCGCCAGCGTCAGGACGTCGCCGACTTTAAGCCCGTGCGAGGCGGTCTCGATCCGGCGGCCGCCTACGCGGACATGGCCGTCCTCGATCAGCCGCTGGGCCGTGGCGCGGGTTTTGGCGAAACGCGCGAACCAGAGCCATTTGTCGAGACGCTGCCGATCTTCGCGCAAGCCGCCCTCGCTCCCGTCAGTCGATCGAGCGCTCGATGACCCTGAGCACGGTGGCGCGCAGGTCTGCGATGGTGAAGGGCTTGATCATCACCTCGGAGACGATCGCCTCCAGGCTCTTGGCGCGCTCGCGCTGCTCGGCATAGCCGGTCATCAGCATGATGGTGAGGTCGGGAAATTCCTGCTTGGCGGCGAGCGCCAGCGCGATCCCGTCCATCAGCGGCATGCGAATGTCGGTCAGCAGCAGGTCGAAGCGGCCCTGCTCGGCGATCAGGATCTCCAGCGCTTCGGCGCCGTCGGCCGCCGTCAGGCAGTCATGTCCGTCCATGGTGAGCCCGCGCGCGACCAGCGCCCGCAGGGATTCCTCGTCGTCGACGACCAGAATGCGCGACATGGCTTCAGCCTCTAGATTCCGGGAAAGCCGGCCTGGTCGGCCGTCTCGATGACGCCGACATAGGGAAGCTGCCGATAGCAGTGCGCAACGTCCATGCCGTAGCCGACGACGAAATAATCGGGGCAGACGAAGCCGACATGGTCGGCCTGGATGTTGACCGCGCGCTTGCCGGGTTTCTCCAGCAGCACGGCGGTATCGACCCTGGCCGCGCCGCGCGCCGCCAGCAGGTCCTTGGCGAAGGCGAGCGTGCGGCCGGATTCGAGGATGTCGTCGACCAGCAGAACCCGGCGGCCACGCACCTCGCTCTGGACGTCGCGCAGGATCTCGACCTGCCCCGAGGAGATGGTGGCGGCGCGATAGCTTGACAGATGCACGAACTCGACCTGGGGGCTCATGCCGGCGCGGTGCATGGCGCGGATCAGATCGGCGACGAACATGAAGCTGCCCTTGAGCACGGCGACGACGAGCAGATCGGCGGGCGCATCGATGGCGATCGCGCGCGCCATCTCCTCGTTGCGGCGCGCGATCGTCGCCTCGTCATAGAGAACCCTGATGCGCCGCGGCTCGGACATGGTCTGGTCGTCTCTCTTCTTTGTCTCTTATCGACCATGAGGCCGTGCCTGCCCGGCCGAGATGCAGCCGGCGTCTGTGGCAGGTTTATACGATCTGGCGGGCGGGAACAGGCTCAAGACACGATCCGCGCTCAGCGCGCATTCGCAAGGGCAGGGGTCCTGGCCGAGGTGAAGCGGACCTGCACGGACTGGCCGTTCTCGGGCGGCTGTGCGAGACGTGCGCGGAACCGCATCAGTCCGGCCGGCTCGAGGCTCGGGCGCGGCGGATCGGTCGTCCAGGTGTAGAGCGTCTGGCCGGCCGCGTCCTTGATCATAACCTCGATCGCGGGGACCGGCGTGACGCCGCGCCTGATATTGACGACGTCGCCCTCGACGACGAGGAAGCGGCCCTGCCCGTCATCGACCACGCCGCTTTCCACCGCCGTCAGCTTGAGACCGCGGATGTTCACCGGCAGGCCGAGCGTCTCGAACACGCTCGCGAGCTGCGGCGCGGCGCGCACGGCGAGCTCGCGTTGCCATGCGGCGAGACCGAGCACAAGCACTCCCGCGCCGCAGATCGCCAGAGGGATGGCGGCCCCGCGCAGGCGCTCGCCCATCGGCCGCGCGGCGACCTTGCGGGCACTCTTTCTCGACCGCTTGCGTGGGGCAGGGTTTGCCGGACCGGCCTCGACAGCCGGCACCTCGTCGGCCGGGTCCGCCTGGACAGTTGGCGTCTCGTCAAACGGCTCCGGCATTTCCTGGCTCGCACGCGCCAGTTCCTCGTTCAGCATGGCCTGCGTTTCCTCGGCGCTGGGCGGCTCCGGAAGGTCGGCTGTCGCATCGACATGCCAGAGCGTCTTGCAGGCCGCGCAACGCACCTTGCGCCCGTCGGGGCCGAGCTTGGCCGCGTCGAGTTCGTACTGGCTGGCGCAGGACGGGCAGACGATCTTCATGTCTCAATTTTCATGGCGGGCGCGGCGGGTTCCTTCGTCAAGGCGGCAGCCTTGTCGCGTGGCCGGCGCAGCGCAAGCGCCTTGCGCCACGGCTCGAGGCTGTGCCGCCTTATTGGCGCGATTTATGGTTAACGTCTCGTGAAGAACCTTTGGCCCATGGTGATGGGCGAGGACGCGGCTTTCGGCGCGCCCGGGCGGGCAGTGTAGGATCGGATCGCCCGATTCGCTGTCAGGGTCGTTTGAGGATTCCGGCTTGGTTCGGTTCGAGAATGTCGGCCTGCGATACGGCATGGGCCCGGAGGTGCTGAAGGACATCACCTTCAGCATCGCGCCGCGTTCGTTCCAGTATCTCACCGGCCCGTCGGGCGCGGGCAAGACGACGCTGATCCGCCTCGTGCTGATGGCGCTGAAACCCACGCGTGGGTTGGTCAATCTGTTCGGTCAGGATGTGGCGCGGCTCGACAACGAGACGCTGACCGCCTTTCGCCGCCGCATGGGCGTGGTCTTCCAGGATTTCCGGCTGCTCGATCATCTGACGCTCTACGAGAATGTCGCGCTGCCCCTGCGCGTGCTCGGCAAGGAGGAGGCGAGCTACCGCGCCGAGGTCGTCGAGCTTTTGCGGTGGGTCGGCCTGGGCGAGCGCATGCATGCGGTGCCGCCGGTGCTGTCGGGCGGCGAGAAGCAGCGCGCCGCGATCGCGCGCGCCCTGATCTCGCGGCCGGAACTCCTGCTCGCCGACGAGCCGACCGGCAATGTCGATCCCGCGCTCGGGCGGCGGCTCTTGCGCCTGTTCATGGAACTGCAGACGCTGGGAACCGCCGTCGTGATCGCGACCCACGACATCACCCTGATGGAACTCTACGACGCGCCGCGCCTCGTGCTGGCCGATGGGCATCTGCATGTCGACGCCTGAGCCCGACGCCGGGGAGATGGTCCGCGAGGAGCCGGCGCTCCCGGTCAATCTCCGGCGCGACAGCCCGCTCGTACCAGTCGATTCCGTAGCGGGGCGCGCGCTGATGGCGGTGATCGCAATCCTGACCTTTCTGGCGGCGCTGAGCGCGGGCGCGGCCGTGCTGGCGGCGCGCGCCTCCGAACAGTGGCGCGGCGCGGTCGCCAACGAGATGACGATCCAGATCCGGCCCGATGCGCGCCGCGACATCGAGGCGGACCTCGCCTTGGCCGTGGGCATGGCGGCGGGCGTGGTCGCGATCGAGAGCGTGCGCGTCGTGCCGCGCGCCGAATCCGACAAGCTGCTCGAGCCCTGGCTCGGGGCGGGGCTCGATCTCGTCGAACTGCCGGTGCCCCGGCTGATCGTGCTCAAGCTCAAGGCGGCGGCCGGCCCGGAACTCGCCGCCTTCGGGGCGGCGCTCAGGCGCGAGGTGCCGAGCGCCAGCCTCGACGATCACCGGCTCTGGGTGCGCAGGCTTTCGACCATGGCCAACACCATTATCCTCTCTGGCGTCGCCGTCGTCCTGCTGGTGCTCTGCGCGGCGGGGCTTGCTGTCGCCTTCGCCACGCGTGGCGCGATGGCGGGCAGCCGCGACAGCGTCGAGGTGCTGCATCTCGTCGGCGCCGACGACGCCTTCATCGCGCGCGAGTTCCAGAGCCGCTTCGTCCAGCTCGGCCTGCGCGGCGGAGCCGTCGGCGGCGTCGCAGCGATCGTGGTCATCGGCCTGCTCGGCTGGCTTGCCTCGCGCTGGCGCGCGGCGCCCGAGGGCGAGCAGTTGCAGGCCCTGTTCGGCGCCTTCGAGATCGGCTGGACAGGTTATGGCGCGGTGATCCTGGTCGCCATGGTCGTCGCGGCGATCGCGGGCGTGGTCTCGCGCTTCACGGTCCGGCGCTATCTGCGGGGGCTGGCTTAACCGATGTGGCGAGCCGCAGCCCCGCCCGCCGCCTTTATGCCCGATTGCGCGGGCATTCTTGGGCCATGGCGATGATCGGAACCGGATCGGGGGATTTCGCGATCGGACACAGGCGGCGCGGCGAAGCGCTGGCCAATCCCTCGCGCGGATCGACCGGCTGGCGCTGGGCGAGGCGCTTCGCGGCAGGCGCGGCGCTGGGGTCGATCGCGGCCCTGCTGCTCGGCTATGCCGGGTTCGTGGCGCGGATTCCGCTCAGCGAGCCGGCCGCCGTCCCGCGCACCGATGCCATCGTCGTGGTCACCGGCGGCTCGCAGCGGATCGGCGACGCCATCGGTCTTCTCGGGGCCGAGCGCGGTTCGCGCCTGTTGATCAGCGGCGTCAACGAGAAGACCGGCCGCGAGGAGCTGGCCAAACTCAATCCCTCTTCGCGCGAATTGCTGGCCTGCTGCGTCGATCTCGATTATCGAGCCCGCAACACGATCGGAAACGCGATCGAGACCCGGCGCTGGGTGCGCCGGCATGCGTTCCGCTCGCTGCTGGTGGTCACCTCGAACTACCACATGCCGCGCACCCTGGCCGAGCTCGGCCACGCCATGCCCGGCCTCAAGCTGGTGCCGCATCCGGTGGTGACCAGCCAGATGGACGCGTCGGGCTGGTGGAACGACTGGGGCACGGTCAGGCTGCTCGCGCCCGAATACGTCAAATATCTCGCCGCCCGCCTGCGCAGCGTGGTCGAGGGCGATCCGGAGACATCGCGGCTGTCCGTCATCATCGGCGGCCGCAAGCCGGTCTCGCCCAAGCCGCCGGGCGAGATCGGGCCGGAAAGCGAGCGACGCTCGCAGGCCCCGGCGACGATACGCGGCGGCTGAGCTTTTGCGTGGCTTGACGGCGGGGGCGCGGCGCGCTCTTTGCGCGCCATGCTGGTCCTGCGCTCCCTCGTCTTCAACGTCCTGTTCTACCTGAACCTCGCCCTCTGGCTGGTCTTTGCGGCGTTTCCGTCGCTGCTGCTTCCTCCCCGCTATCTGCTCAGGGTCGCGGTGACCTGGGCGAAGACGGCGCTCTGGCTGATGCGGGTCACGACCGGCACGCGCTACGAGATCACCGGGCTGGAAAACATCCCCTCCGGCGGGCTGATGGTGGCCTCCAAACACCAGTCCTTCTGGGAGACCTTCGTCCTGGTGACGCTGTTTCCCGACCCGGTCTTCATCCTGAAGCGGGAGCTGACCTGGATCCCGTTCTTCGGCTGGTGCCTTACCAAGATGAAGATGATCCCGGTCGATCGCGGGGGACGGGCGCGGGCCCTCTCCCATGTGACGCGGCGCGCGCGGGTCGAACTCGGCGAGCGCGGCCGGCAATTGCTGATCTTCCCGGAAGGCACGCGCACCGCGGCGGGCGCACCGCCCGCCTACAAGTTCGGCGTCGCCCATCTCTATGCCGATCTCGACGTGCCCTGCCTGCCGGTGGCGCTGAACTCCGGGCTCTACTGGCCGCGCCGGAAGTTCCTGCGCCGTCCCGGAACCATCCGCGTCGAAATCATGCCGCCGATCGCGCCGGGCATGGACAAGGCTTCGTTCCAGGCCCTGTTGCAGGAGCGTATCGAGACCGCCAGCGACCGGCTTCTGGCGCAGGGGCGCGCCGAGCTCGCCGCGCTCGGGCTCGACCCACTGGCCAGCCGCCAAACCTGATTCTGTCAGGAGCCTGGGCTTTCCCAATGGAAAGCGGCTTGACACAAGGGCATGTCCGTTCCCATTTTGTTTTCAGAACAAAGGAGGAACGATATGGCTGCTCTCGCCCTGCGCTACCGCGACGATCTCTTCGACGACGAGGCATTTGCGGCACCCCCGGCCGCTTCTTCGACCGCGCGCGAAATGCCGTTGCGCAGCACGGCCGGGCTGACCGGCAAACGCTTCACCGCGTGGCGCGGGCGTTCGGGCCGTCGCTTCGTGGCGTCCGTGTTCGCGGTCGGCGACGACCACGCGCTCGGCTTCACCGACGCGGTGCTGCTGGCCGTCGACTCCGAACGGCGGATCGTGGCAGCGCGCGATAGCGGCCCGTTCGGCGTCGAATCCGCGCTGATGCGCTGGCGGCAGGCCGTGGTGCAGGCCGGCGCGACCGAGATCCATGTCCATCTGCTGGCCGAAGACGGCGTCAGCCGCCGCGCCGCGCTTCTGGACCTGATGCCCGAGGTCTGAGACGGGCTGCTCAGGCTGGTCGCGGCTTCAAAAGCTCTTCGGCCAGACCAGCCAGCACCGGATCGAAGACGCCCATGCGGCTGAGATAATCATGGGTCTGCAGGACATAGTCGGGGTTCTCGCCCGAACTGCCGCGTCCGTTCCGGACCAGTTCGAGTCGCTTCTCCGGCGACAGTTTCCCTGCGTATTGCAGGTGCTTGCGGTCGGCGACATAGACCAGCGCCATGACCTGCCGCCCGTCTTCCAGCCGCACCGGCAGGTGTTTCTCGACATAGACGGACGTCGCCTGCTCGCGGGCGCGCAGATAGGCGATGGTCTCTTCGGCCTTGTCCGCCGCGACGCGAAAGGCCAGCCCCCGGCACATGCCGCCGCGATCGAGCCCCAGTACGAGCCCGGGCCGCTCCGGCGTGCCGCGATGAACATACGAGAAGACGCAGAGCGAGCGGTGATAGCCGCGCAGCCGCGCCTGCATACTCTCCTCAAAAGCGAAGCCCGGCCGCCAGATCAGCGAGCCGTAGCCGAAGACCCAGAGATCGCCTTCCACTGCCGGCGTCGTCATCGTCGTCCCATCATTTGGCCATGGCAGGGTGGTTCAAGCGCGCGAGCCACACTGGCGTCCGTCGCCGGTCGCAGCTAACAATCCGCCCGATTTTCCGCAAGGAAAGCTGCAAGGAAACGCCGCCGCATGACCGCATCCGCCTCCGCGCGCCGTTCGGGCCGCTTCTGGCTCTACCTGCCCTTCATCCTGATCGCGCTGGCGGCGGTCGCATGGACCGGCTTCTGGTTCGTCGTGCGCGGGCGGGTCGCCGAGGCCGTCGATACCGCGCTCGCCCGCGAGGCCGGGCTTGGCCGGAGCTGGGACTGCGCCAACCGCACGATCTCGGGCTTTCCCTTCCGGGTGGAACTGCGCTGCGCCGCGCTTTCGCTGACCTCGGCGCGCTGGGGCGAGGGCGTCAGGGCGCAGACCGGCCCGGCCGTGGCGGTCGGGCAGATCTATACGCCGGGGCTCGTCATCGCCGAGATTATCGGACCACTGCAGGCGAGCCTGCCCGAGGGCCGCAAGCTCGATCTTGGCTGGACCGGCTTCCAGGCCAGCCTGACCCACAAGGCCGGCGACCCCGAACGCGTCGCGCTCGTCATGACCGGCCCCAACGCGACGCTGAGCGCGCCGGGCCTCGCCAACGAGACCTGGCGCGCGGCCTCGGTGGAGACGCATCTGCGGCGCAACCCGACACGGCCCGCGACGGATCAGGCGGTCGATCTCGCCATCGCGATCAAGGGCTCGGTGCTGCCTGCGCTGGATACCCTGCTCGGCATCGCCGAGCCCGGCGACGTCGACATCCAGGCGACGGCGACGCAGACCGAGGCTTTCCGGATCGGCTTCAATCCCGACGCGCTGGAGGCGTGGCGCAACGCCGGCGGCCAGATCGAACTGACGAAGCTCGTCTCTGTGAAGGGCGCGTCGCGCGTCGAGGCCACGGGCCAGTTCCTGCTCGACCAGACCCATCGCGTTTCTGGGCAGGTGCAGGCCTCGCTCGCCGGCATCCGCCAGATCGCCGGCATCCCCGTCGGCGGCCTGATGAGCGGGCTGGGCGGGCTTCTCGGCGGCCGGCTCAGCGCGCAGCTTCCGGGCGCGGCTCCGGGGCTGACGCCCCTTCCGCCGGTCGTGCTGCGCGAGGGAAGGGTCTATCTCGGCCCGATCCGCCTGCCGCTGCAACCGCTGCCGCCGCTGTATTGAAGCGTCGTCGTTGCGAGCGTAAGCGAAGCAATCCAGCGTCTCGCACTACGCCCTCCTGGATTGCTTCGCTGCGCTCGCAAAGACGAAAAAAAGGGGCGCTTACGCGCCCCTTCTTGAATCGCCAATCCGAACGCTCAAGCCGCCGGCAGCGCCATGCGCGGCGCCTCGATGCGGACGATCGCCTTCTTCACCGCCTCCTGCACCTTCTCGAAGGCGCGGACCTCGATCTGGCGGACGCGCTCGCGCGAGACGCCGAACTCCTCCGAAAGCTGCTCGAGCGTGATCGGATCGTCGACCAGCCGGCGCGCCTCGAAGATGCGGCGCTCGCGCGGGTTCAGCACGTCGAGCGCCTCGCGCAGGGCCGAATGCCGGTTGTCGCTTTCCTGCGTTTCCGCAAAGCGCCGCTCCTGGCTCTCGCTGTCGTCGACCAGCCAGTCCTGCCATTCGCCGTCACCGTCCTCCCGCACGGGCGTGTTGAGCGACGAATCGCCGCCGAGGCGGCGGTTCATGTCGATCACGTCCTGCTCGTTGACGCCGAGCTTGGTCGCGATGACCTTGACCTGCTCGGGGCGCAGATCGCCCTCGCCCAGAGCCGAAATCTTGCTTTTGGCTTTGCGCAGGTTGAAGAACAGCTTCTTCTGATTGGCGGTGGTGCCCATCTTCACCAGCGACCACGAGCGCAGGATGTACTCCTGGATCGACGCCTTGATCCACCACATCGCATAGGTGGCGAGGCGAAATCCCTTGTCGGGCTCGAAGCGCTTGACCGCCTGCATCAGGCCGACATTGCCTTCGGAGACGACCTCGCCGATCGGCAGGCCATAGCCGCGATAGCCCATCGCGATCTTCGCGACGAGCCGCAGATGCGAGGTGACGAGCTTGTGGGCTGCGTCGCGGTCGCCATGCTCGCGCCAGCTCTTGGCCAGCATGAATTCCTGATTCGGCTCCAGCATCGGGAACTTCCGAATCTCGTCGAGATACCGTGACAGTCCGCCTTCGGCGGACAGGACGGGCAATGAAGCCGCGGCCATGCTCGCTATTCCTTTCCGGCTCCCGCTTCGCGGCAAGCCAACCGGATGGGTCAGAACCCCCATGCCGGCTTTTGCCCATGACATAACCCAACGCACCGGATGCGCGCGGGTTCATGAGCGCGATTGTCGAAGGCGGCGCCCCCTTGGCCATCCGCTTTCGCAACGCAGTATAGACCAGCCGAGATTGGCGGAAAATGGGCAGCCGAGCCCGATCGGCTCACAGGGCCGCGAGTGCTGCTTGCAGCAATGCAAAATCCTCCGGCGGCTCGGATTCGAAATGCATGTCCTCGCCGGTCACAGGATGGGCGAAGCCGAGCAGCGCCGCATGCAGCGCCTGCCGGCCAAGCGCGTCGAGCGCCGCGCGCGCTTTCTCTGGCAGACGCACGGCCTTGGTCATGAAGCCCGAGCCGTAAAGCTGGTCGCCGAGCAGCGGGTGGCCGATATGGCTCATATGCACGCGGATCTGGTGGGTGCGGCCGGTTTCCAGCCGGCACTCGATCAGGCTGGCGAGCGGTTCGGTTTCTTGGCCGCCCTTGAGCAGGGCCGGATAGCGCTCGATCACGGTAAAATGCGTGATCGCCTCGCGGCCCTTGTCCTCTGCGACCACCGCCATCTTCTCGCGGTTGCGGTTGGAGCGTTCGAGATTGGCGGCGATCGTGCCGTTGTGCCGGCGCGGCACGCCCCAGGCGATGGCGAGATAGGCGCGCTCCAGCGGGCCGGTGCGGCCATGGTCGGCAAACTGTTTCGCCAGGCCCTGATGTGCCTTGTCGGTCTTGGCTACGACCAGCAATCCGCTCGTGTCCTTGTCGAGCCGGTGGACGATGCCAGGCCGGCGCACGCCGCCTATCCCGGAGAGACTCTCGCCGCAATGGGCGATCAGCGCGTTGACCAGCGTGCCGTCCTCATGGCCGCCGGCGGGATGGACGACGAGCCCGGCCGGCTTGTCGATGACGATCAGGTAGTCGTCCTCGAAGACGACGGTGAGGGGGATGTCCTGTCCGACCGGGTCGGCGGGCCTTGCCTCGGGCATGACGAGCGCCAGTTCGTCGCCCTCGACGACCTTGCGGCTGCCGTCGGTGAAGACTGCGCCGTTGAGCCTGACGCCGCCCTCCTTGATGACCTGCTGCAGGCGCGCGCGCGAAATCTCGACCGAAAGCAAGGTCAGCGCCTTGTCGAGCCGGGTTCCGGCCTGATCTGCGGTGACAACGAGCGTCACGCCGGAGGCGGTGTGTTCAGTGATGATGTCGGAGGTCATGGCGACGCTATAGGGGGTGTGCTGGCGAAGCGCACCCCCTTTTGATGGTCGGGGCTGGTCAGCCGAAGATGCGGAACTTCGCCTTCTTGTCCGGCTCTGCGGCCGGAATCTCCTCCGGACCCGGGTCGTCGGGCGCATGCGAGACCGGGAAGATCACCGGCTTGTGGCGGCCTGCTCCGTTAGCGGCCGGCTGTGCCATCGGCTGCGCTGCCGGCTTCTCGGTCGTCTTCACGGTCGGTTCGGGCGTTGGCTCATGCTCGATGACGACCGGGCCGGGCGGCTTCTGCTCGGGTTTGGCTTCAACCTTCGATGCGGCGACAGGCTCCGCGACCACTGGCCTTGGCGCGGGCTCAGCGACCTTCGCTGGCGGTGGCGGTGGCGGTTCGGGTTTGGGCTCGGGCGCAATGATCGTAGCGGGCTCGGGCTCGACGCGGCTGGCATCGGCGCGGGCCTCGATCAGTGGCGCGGAGGGATCGTCGAGATCGGCCAGCACGTCGTCCACGCCGTTGGCGCGGTTGCCGAGCGTGGCGGGCGGCACGGTCCAGACGAAGGCGTCGAGCCGACCCGAGATCGGCGAGACCGGCATCCACTGGTCTGAGACGAGACCGTCGGCGACCCAGGCGGCGTCGCGCGGAGCGCGGGTGGCGCGCGCCAGCCATTCGCGCACGCGGCCGGCCGCGCCGTGCTCCGCCTCTTCCAGTTCGGCCATCAGCAGGCAGGCGCGCACGGATGCGCCGCCGGCGAGCAGCGGCCGCAGCGTCTCGCGGGCTTTGGCGAAGTCATGGGCGTGGATCGCCGCTCCCGTCAGGGCCAGCACGCCTTCGGGGTCGGCGGGCCTGAGCCTCGTCAGCGTGACGGCCCGCGCCAGCCTGTCCTGCGCGCTGTCGCCCGGGCGCACGTCGAGATAGGCGGCGGCTATGTCGGGATGCGATGCTTCCTTCCAGGCGGCTTCCAGCAGCTTGGCGGCCTTGCGGATGTCGCCACGCTCGGAGAGCATGCGGCCCGCCAGCGTGGCGGCCGGCGTCAGGCCGGGCGAGAGCTTCACGGCCTCCAAAGCGGCGGCCAAAGCCTTCTCGGGCTCGCGGCCCTTGGCTTCGAGCGCTTCGGCGGCCAGCAGCACGGCGCGCTGGCGACGCGCCTCGGTCTTCTCGGCCAGCCTCAGCGCGGCGCGGCGCTCGACGGCGGTGCGGGCGGCCGGCCAGTCGCCGGCGCTGGTGTGGAAATCGAGCAGGGCGTCATTGGCCCAGGCGAGCGAAGGCGAGCGGCGCACCGCGTCGTCGGCGAAGGCGCGCGCGGCTGTCATGTCGCCGCGACGCCTGGCCTCGACGAAGAGACCGCGCAGGCCGAGTACGCGCGTCTCGGGCCTGTCGAGCATCTGCTTGAAAGCGGCTTCCGCCTTGCCGCGATCGCCCGAGAGCTGGGCCGATTGCGCTTCCAGCAGCAGGGTCAGCGGCTCGTTGCCGGCAAAGCGGCGGGCGTCGCTGGCGTGGCGGCCGGCGGCCACGGGGTCGCCGGCGCCGATCGCGACCATGCCGCGCGAGACAGCCTCGAAACCGCGCGCCCGGCGGCGGGCGCGGGAGGCGAAGCTGAAGGCGCCGGGCAGACCGAGCACGAAGCGCAGCACCGCCCAGCCGAGCATCGCCAGCATGGCGAGAACGACGACGCCGATCGCGGCGATGGCGACCGAGGTCTCTATCCGGTAGCCTTGCCAGACCATGGTGACCTCGCCCGGCCGGTCGGCGAGCCAGACAGCGCCGATGGCGAGCGCGGCGATGACGGCGAGATAGAGCAGAACGCGAACCATGGACTCTATCCTTTACGTCAGCCGGCCGCGCCGAGCGCGGCGACGGCATCCTGCGCGATTTTCGCGATCGCCGCATCGGCGGCGGCGCGCTTCTGGAGATTCACGCCGAATTCGGCGCTGGCGCGGCGCGCCGGCTCCGGCAACTGGCCCCACAGCGTCGCGGCCATGCCGATCCTGCCGCCGGAGATGGCGTTCTCGAGCCTGATAACCAGGGTCGAAGGGTCGTTCGCGCCGGTGTCGCCGACAGGGCGGATGGTGACGACGCGGCTGGCGATGCCGAGCAACTGGTCCTGCCAACTCGCGCTGGCGGGCGTCATCTCGCGAGCGAACAGCGCCTGATGCGCCTTGAACTGCGCCAGCAGCGCGCCTTGGGTCGGCGCGCCGGCCGTGGCGACCGCGTTGAGCGCGGCGAGTTGCTCAGGCGCGCCGCCGCCCGACTGGAGCGCGGCGACGTCGCTGGCGAAGGGCTGGCCGGAGGCGAGCGCGGCGCGGACGCGTTCGGCGAGCACGATGCGGGCGGCGGCCATGGCCTGCGGGCTCGGCGCAGCGGCCGTCCTGGCGAGGGTTTCGACGCTGCCGATCCGCGCGGCGGCCTGGTCGAGGCGCTGGCCGATCGCGGCCGTCGCGGCCTCGGCCCGCTTGGCCTGGTCGCTCAGGCCGGCTATGGCGCCGGCATCGGGGATCTGCGCGCGCTGGGCGGCGGTGGCAAGTTCGGTCGCCCGGGCGCTCGCGGCCTGGGCGTCGGCCCCGGCCTTGGCGGCGGCCGCCGTCTGGCCCTGCAGGGCCTCGGTGCGGCTCTGGAGGGCCGCGAGCTGGCTGCGCAGGCCCGCGATATCCTCGGCGGTGACCACGGGCGTGGCCCGGCTCATCGCGAGCATGACGAGCCCTGCGCCGATCATGCCGCCGACGATCCCGGCCAGCGCCATGGCGGGCAGAGGCGAGCGGCGCGGCTGCTGGACAGGCTCGGGGCGTGTGGCGGCGGGCGCCGCCGCTGCGATGGTCGGCTTCGCGTCGGGTTCGGCGTCAGGCGCAGGCTCCGTGACCGGCGGAGCCGAGAACTCCTCGGGCAGGGCCTCGGTGGGCAGGACCGAAGCGGACGATACCGCCATGGCCTCCGCATCCGCGTCGGCGGATGCCTCGGTCACATCCTGCGCCTGGGCCTCCAGCGTCGGTGGCGTGCGGCGGGACCGCGGACGCCTGGGTGCTGAGGTCTCGCTATCGCCCATCGCGTCCTTGTCCGTCTCGACGCCGGCCGGCTTCGAGGGGATTTCTGTAGCACCCTCCATGCTGCGATTGCGAGCCGATACCTGGTCGAGCGCGGCCAGGAGCGCGGCCTCCTCGGGATGCTCGGCGACGAGCACCGTATCGGCTCCCGCCGCGATCAGCGGGGCGGCGACCTCGGCCGAGAGCGCGACATGGGTCAGCGCCATCGCCTCGTCGCCCAGATGGACGGCCCTGGCCAGCCTGACGAAGGTGTCCGCTCCGCGCGGCGAATAGTGCAAGGCCGCATCGACCTGGCCCTCGACGATCGCCTTGGCGGCCTCCTTGGGCAGCATGGCGACGGCCTCGGCCGCATAGGCCGTCCAGATCTCGACGGTAAAGCCGGCCTTCGTCAGCCGTTCAGGCAGGTCGTCATGACGTTCGCGGCCGGCGATCAGCAGCAAACGCGCGGCGGCCGGCAGGTTGCTGCCGATGAGGTCGAACAGATCGTGCCTGTCGCCGCCGGCGCTGCGGGCATCGCCGAATCCGGCCGCGCGGACGGCATCCGCCGTGCGGGCTCCGACGCTGAAGACCGGCAGGTCGCGCCATGCCGACGGTCCCTCGTTGAGCGCCGCCACGGCGTTCCCGCTGGTCAGGACGATCGCGGCGAACTCGCCCTCGGGCGCGGCGTCCGGCAGCCGGACGATCGTAAACAGCGGCGTCAGAACCGGCTCGTGGCCGCGCGCGCGAATCGCCTGCGCGCTGCGCTGGGCGTCGCTTTCGGGGCGGAAGACGAAGATGCGCATGAGGTGTCCTTAAAGTCTCGCCACGACGTCAGCCATAGATACCGTGCGGAGCCAGAACGCGCAGGGCGCGTCCAAGTTCGGCGCCCATCGCGGCGGCGTCGCCGATGGATGCGGTCTGCTCGTCGCCTGCGCTCGCCGTTCCGTCCGGCGAAAGCAGAAGCCCGCGCAGATGCACCTTGCCCTCCGCGACGGTGGCGTGGCCGGCGATCGGCGTGCGGCAGGAGCCGTCGAGCTCGGTCAGGAAGGCGCGTTCGGCCGCCAGGGCGACGCCCGTGTCGTGGCACAGTATGGGGGAGAGCGCTTCGGCCGCCTCCTCGTCGCCGGCGCGGATCACGACCGCGATCGCGCCCTGGCCGACGGCCGGGAGGAATTCGTCGATCGGCAGCGCGGCCGAAACCTTGTCGGCATGGCCAAGCCGCTTCAGCCCCGCCAGCGCCAGCAAGGTCGCGGCGATCTCGCCGCTCGCCACCTTGGACAGGCGCGTGCCGACATTGCCGCGCAGCAGGATGATGTCGAGGTCGGGCCGCAGCCGCCGCAGCATCGCCTGCCGGCGCAGCGAGGCCGAGCCGACGATCGCGCCCCGGGGCAGGTCGAGTATGCGAACGGCATCGCGCGCGATCAGCGCGTCGCGGGCATCCTCGCGCGGCAGGTAGCCGGCGATGACGAGCCCGTCGGGCAGGGCGGTCGGCAGGTCCTTGGCGGAATGGATCGCGAAATCGATGCGGGCGTCGAGCTGCGCCAGGTCGATCTCCTTGGTGAAGAGGCCCTTGCCGCCGGCCTCGGCGAGCGGGCGGTCCTGGATCGCGTCGCCGGTCACCTTGATGATGTCGAGGGGCAATTCACCGGCGTCCCAGCCATGGGCCAGCGCGAGGCGGCCGGCGAATTCATGCGCCTGGGCGAGCGCGAGCGGGCTGCCGCGCGTGCCGATGACGAATCGGCCGGCGGGCCTAGCCTGGAGCAAAGCAGCGGTCTCGGTCATGCGCCTTACGTCTTCCCCCGAATTTCGAGCCTTCCGGCCCAAGCCCCGATCCGGATGGATCTCCAGCCTGCGCCGCAGCCCCTTGGCCTTATGGTCGCCCGCGCACTATACGAGGGAATTCCCGGCGGCAAACCATCAGGCTGTCGCAGCATCCTTTCAGCTCTCCGCGAGACCCGATCGACCGACCATGCGAGTTCTGGGCATAGAGACGACTTGCGACGAGACTGCGGCCGCGATCGTCGGATTGTCGCCGGCCGGCAAGCCCGAAATCCTGTCGAACGCGGTGCTGAGCCAGATCGCGGCGCACGCAGCCTATGGCGGCGTCGTGCCCGAGATCGCGGCGCGCGCCCATGTCGAGGCGCTGGACCGCATCGTCGCGCGCGCTTTCGCAGAGGCCGATCTCGAACCCCACCAGATCGACGCGGTCGCGGCCGCCGCCGGGCCGGGGCTCGTCGGCGGCGTCATGGTCGGGCTGACCACGGCCAAGGCGATCGCGCTCGTCACCGGAAAGCCCTTCATCGCGGTCAATCATCTGGAGGCCCATGCGCTGACGGCGCGGCTGACCGACAACCTCGCCTTTCCCTATCTCCTGCTGCTGGTCTCGGGCGGGCATACGCAGTTGCTGGTGGTGCGCGGCGTCGGCGACTATCTCAAGCTGGGCGGCACGATCGACGACGCGGTCGGCGAGGCCTTCGACAAGATCGCCAAGATGCTCGGACTGGCCTATCCCGGCGGCCCCTCGGTCGAGCGCGAGGCCGAGGCCGGCGATCCGGAGCGCTTCGATTTCCCCCGCCCTATGAGCGGCCGAGCCAGGCCCGATTTCTCGCTGTCTGGCCTCAAGACGGCGGTGCGGCTCGTCGCCGAGCGGATCGCGCCGTTGTCGGACCGCGATGTCGCCGATCTCTGCGCCTCGTTTCAGGCGGCGGTGGTCGATCTGCTGGTCGACCGGACGCGGGCCGGCCTGCGCGCCTGCCGCGAGGCCGGAATCATGCCCAACGCGCTCGTCGTCGCCGGCGGCGTCTCGGCCAACCAGCCGATCCGGCGTGGCCTGACCCGTCTCGCGACCGAAGCGGGTCTGTCGATGATCGCGCCGCCTTTGTCCTTGTGCGGCGACAATGGCGCGATGATCGCCTGGGCCGGGCTGGAGCGGCTCAAGCTCGGCATGATCGACGATATGGGTGCGCTGGCGCGACCGCGCTGGCCGCTGGACGAATTGCGCCCCAAGCCATGATGCGGGCGAAATCATGAGCGGGGCGACGCTGTTCCAGACGATCGGCGTCGTCGGCGCGGGCTCCTGGGGCGCGGCGCTGGCGCTGGCGGCGGCCCGCGCCGGCCGCGACGTCGTTCTCTGGGCGCGCGACGAAGAGACCGTGGCCGCGATCTGCGCGACGGGCGAAGCGCCGCGCCTGCCCGGCGTGACCTTGCCCGGAACTGTCCGCGCAACCGCGTCTCTGACCGAACTCGCGCAGGCCCGCGCGCTCGTGCTGGCCGTGCCGACGCAGGCGATGCGGCAGGTCTGCGAGGCGCTTTCGCTGGCTGTTCCGGCAGGGCTGCCGGCGATCTCCGCCGCCAAAGGGATCGAGCAGGGCAGCGATCTTTTCACCACCGACATCATCGCGGACGCGCTTCCCGGCGCCGTGCCGGCCATCCTGTCTGGCCCGAGTTTCGCCGCCGATGTCGGGCGCGGACTGCCGACCGCGGTGACGCTGGCGGCCGTTGATCCCTATCTGGCGCAGGCGCTGGCGGAAGCCCTGAGTTCAGCGGCCTTCCGGATCTATCACAGCGCCGATCCGCGCGGCGTCGAGATCGGCGGGGCGGCCAAGAACGTACTCGCCATCGCGGCCGGCATCGCGATCGGGCTCGGCTATGGCGAGAGCGCGCGCGCCGCGCTGGTGGCGCGCGGCTTTGCCGAATTGCGGCGGTTCGGAGCCGCCTATGGAGCGCAGCCAGAGACGCTGATGGGGCTATCGGGGCTGGGCGATCTCGTGCTGAGCTGTTCGTCCGCGCAGTCGCGCAATTTCTCGTTCGGGCTCGCGCTCGGGCAAGGACGGGCGCTGGCGGAGGCGTCCGGCGGCAAGCTCGCCGAAGGCGCTTTCACGGCCGGCGCTCTGGCCGAGATGGCGCTGGCGCGCGGCGTCGAGATGCCGATCGCGCAGGCGATCGCCGGCATCATCGCGGGGCGCGGCGGCGTGCGCGAGGCGGTGGCTGGGCTGCTGGCCCGGCCGATCCGCGCGGAATTGTGAGGAGATATAGATGGCTGGCGACTGGTCCGATCTGACGAAGCGCGTGGCGCGCGGGATCGCCGAGGTGAAGAAGACCACGGGCTCGGAACTCGTCGCCGAGAGCCTGCCGGTAGCGCTCTCCGGCCGCGTGCCGGCCGGGCCGGTGATCCAGCTCCGGCGCAGGCGGGCGGAAGACGCGCATCGCTTCGTGCTGATCCTGCCCTTCGGCGAGGGCGAGGTCAGGGTCGAACTCGATCCGTCCGATTATGCCGCGCTGACGAGGGAAATGGTTCGGTTCTGGAACGAGAACGGGCAGGCGGCGTCAAGGCCGCCCGTGCCGCTGGAAGACGAGGGGCAGTAGGCAATCGGCAGTAGGCAGTCGGGCGGGAATTGGTTATCGACTGCCCATTGCCGACTGCCCATTGCCGACTGCCCATTGCCGACTGCCCACTGCCGAGCGCACCCATGCCCCACTGGCTGATCAAATCCGAGCCCTCCAAATGGTCCTGGGACGAGCAGGTCGCGACTGGCTCCAAAGGGACGCATTGGGACGGGGTGAAGAACCACACCGCCAAGCTCAACCTGATGGCGATGAAGCTCGGCGAGCAGGTCTTCTTCTACCACTCCAACGAGGGGCTCGAGGTCGTCGGCATCGTCGAGGTGATCAGGGAAGCCTATAACTGGATCCCGGGCGAGCCCTGGGTGCTGGTCGACTTCAAGGCGGTAAAGCCGCTGCCGAAGCCCGTGACGCTGGCGCAGGTCAAGGCCGAGCCCAAACTCGCCAAAATGGCGCTGGTGACCTCGTTCCGGCTCTCGGTCCAGCCGGTCACGGATGACGAGTGGGTGCAGGTCTGCAGGATGGGCGGGCTTTAGCCAGCCCTCAGTCCGTGTTCGGAAACGGCCCCGGCGGAGGCCTTTGCCCGGCCGAGAGCTGACGCAACGCCATGGCGTAGTCCTGATGCGGCGTCAGCGCCTCGGGCCTGTAGGCCGCATCCGTACCGTGCCAGCGCAGCAACCGGTCGAGCCAGCTCCGGTGGAGGCGGCCGGGGCCAATGATCTGCGTGATCTCCTTGCGGTCCGGCTCCTGATGGCCGCGCTCGATCTGGCGCGGCTGGCGCGGATAGAGAAACTTCGTCTTCCAGTCCGGCCGTGAATCATGGACTTCGCCTTCCGGCGAGGACTCGGCCAAGCCTTGCGCCGGGTCGGCGTCGAAGGGTGGGGCGAAGAGCAGGCCCGCCGCCGCCGCGCGCTCGATCATCCAGCGGAGCGTGACGTCGGCGAGTTCGCGGTTGGCGTAGCCGCCGCCGACATCGGAATGGACGCCGGGAAACCAGATTTGCTCGAAACGCTGCGGGTTGGGCTTGCCGGTCTGCCGCGCGAGTTTCTCGGCGGCCGTCGGCTCGTTCCAGATCGTCGGCAGGAACTGCAGGCGCTCATCGTCGATCGAGAGCGCGTGATAGGCGTGCGCGACATGCGGGTTGAGTTCGTGGTCGTGGAAGCGGTGCGGGAACAGCGAGAGCTCGAAGTCGCGAAATCCGAGCGGAATGCCGAGCGAGCGCACCGTATCCCAGACGCCGATCAGCCAGGGCGCGCGCGCCTCGTCGGACAGGTGCGCGGGCCAGGCATGGTCGCGCCTGAAGTCTTCGGATTGACGCCGGCGCTCGTCATGGTCGCTCAGCTTGTAGATGGCGTAGGCACGGTCGGTCAGCGCCTTGCGGGCGGCGTGGTCGGTGCGCAGATCGCTGCCGTCGGTCTGACGGCGCGCGGGCAGGCCGATGCGGCCGAGCATGCCGCCGATGCTGCGGGCAGTGTAGGCGCCGCGGCTGAAGCCGAACAGGAAGATCCGGTCGCCGGGCTCGTAGACTTCCGAGAGGAAATCGTAGCCGTCCTTGATGTTCTGCGAGATGCCCTTGCCAAAGGCCTTGCCGACCAGATCGCCGAATTCGATGCCGACGCCGGCGTCGTAGCGCGTCATCTGCCTCGCGCCGGGGCCGGATTCGTCGAGTGCGCGCCGAAAAAGCAATTCGACATTGCTGTCGGGCCCGAAATCCTTGGTGTTGCCGGTGCCGTCGGAGAAGAATGCGATGGTCTTGGCCATGGTCGCCTCCCGCTGCGAGGTCATCATAGCATGGCGCAGGACAACCGGCGATTGCGCTACTCTTTGGGACGTTTCTAGCCCGAAAGTGCGAGGTGCGCACGCTTGCCGCGACGCCGCTGGACCTTATGATGCGGCCGATAACACGAAGCGGACGGAGCGCGCAGGTCGCGGCTCCGTGGCCGCAGTCACGGCCGAAAATCAGGTCGGCCCAAATCGAAGACGGCCCAAGTCTGGGGGAGATGCATACAATGTCCGAGACGACCTATGACGTGCCGGCCGCATGGGCCAAGAAGGCCCATCTGAACGACGCCAAATACAAGAAGATGTATGCGGCCTCGATCAAGGATCCCGACAGGTTCTGGGGCGAGCAGGGCAAGCGGATCGACTGGTTCAAGCCCTACACCAAGGTGCGCAACGCCAGCTATAAGCCCGGCAAGGTCGCGATCAAATGGTATGAGGACGGCACCACCAACGTCGCTCACAACTGCATCGACCGGCATCTGGCGACGCGGGCCAAGCAGACCGCGATCATCTGGGAGGGCGACGATCCGTCCGAGTCCAAGAAGATCAGCTACGGCCAGCTCTACACCGAGGTCTGCACCTTCGCGAACGTGCTCAAGGCCAAGGGCGTCAAGAAGGGCGACCGCGTCACCATCTACATGCCGATGATTCCGGAAGCCGCCTACGCCATGCTCGCCTGCGCGCGCATCGGCGCGGTGCATTCGATCGTCTTTGGCGGCTTCTCGCCGGATTCGCTGTCGGGACGCATCGAGGGCGCGGCGTCCGACGTCGTCATCACGGCCGATGAGGGCCTGCGCGGCGGGCGCAAGGTGCCGCTCAAGATCAATGTCGATGCGGCGGCCGAGAAGGCGCCGGTCAAGACCGTAATCGTGGTCAGGCGCACCGGCGGCGACGTGACCATGAAGGAGGGCCGCGACGTCTGGTATCACGAGGAGGCGGCGAAGGTCTCGGGGCACTGCCCGCCTGCCGAGATGAAGGCGGAGGACCCGCTCTTCATCCTCTACACCTCCGGCTCGACCGGAAAACCCAAGGGCGTGCTGCACACGACGGCTGGCTACCTCGTCTATGCGTCGATGACGCATAAATACGTCTTCGACTACCATGACGGCGAGATCTACTGGTGTACCGCCGATGTCGGCTGGGTGACGGGGCACAGCTACATCGTCTATGGCCCGCTCGCCAACGGCGCGACCACGCTGATGTTCGAGGGCATCCCGACCTATCCGACGATCTCGCGCTTCTGGGACGTCGTCGACAAGCACAAGGTCAACACCTTCTACACCGCGCCGACCGCGATCCGCTCCCTGATGGGCGCCGGCGAGGAGCCGGTGAAGAAGACCAAGCGCAAGTCGCTGCGCCTGCTCGGCTCGGTCGGCGAGCCGATCAATCCCGAAGCCTGGGAGTGGTATCACCGCGTCGTCGGCGACCGGCGCTGCCCGATCGTCGACACCTGGTGGCAGACCGAAACCGGCGGCATCCTGATCACGCCGCTGCCGGGCGCGACGAAGCTGAAGCCGGGTTCCGCGACGCGGCCCTTCTTCGGCGTCAAGCCAGAGATCGTCGATGCCGAGGGCAAGGTTCTGCTCGGCGCCTGCGAAGGCAACCTCGTCATCGCCGAGAGCTGGCCCGGCCAGATGCGCACGGTCTATGGCGACCACAAGCGCTTCGAGGAAACCTATTTCGCGACCTATCCGAACAAGTATTTCACCGGCGATGGCTGCCGGCGCGACGCCGACGGCTATTACTGGATCACCGGCCGGGTCGACGATGTCATCAACGTCTCCGGCCACCGCATGGGCACGGCGGAAGTCGAGTCCGCGCTGGTGTCGCATCCCAAGGTCTCGGAGGCCGCCGTCGTCGGCTATCCGCACGACATCAAGGGGCAGGGCATCTACGCCTATGTCACGCTGATGACCGGCGAAGAATCCTCCGATGCGCTCCGCAAGGAACTCGTCGCCCATGTCCGCAAGGAGATCGGCCCGATCGCCTCGCCGGACCTGATCCAGTTCTCGCCGGGTCTGCCCAAGACGCGCTCGGGCAAGATCATGCGCCGCATCCTGCGCAAGATCGCCGAGGACGAGTTCGGGGCGCTCGGGGACACCTCGACGCTGGCCGATCCGGCGGTGGTCGACGATCTGATCGCGAACCGGCAGAACAAGCGGACGTCGAGCTGAGCGCGGGGTTTGGGTGAGACAGGCGGATGCGTCCTGGCATCAGGACGCATCCGATGCGCCTCACGAACGCCTGGTGCGTGATAGCAGAACCCAGACGCGCAGGTCGAAAACGACCTTCGCCATCGCCAGAACCACGAGGATGCAGAACGCCGCCTTCGACAGCGGCTCCATCGTCCCTTCGATCAGCAGGGCATGCACCACGCTGCCCATTACAATGACGACCGCAAGAGCCGTGTGACCGATGCGCCAAATCCTCGGCGGGATGCGCAGGCGAGCGCGGAACGCCGCCAGCGCGGCGGCGGCGAACGCCGCCCACATCGCGACGACCCCCCACACCGAAAAGGGCGTGGGGGATGCGAACAGGAGCGCATCGATCACGTCCGGCGCGCTCGTCAGCCAAAGCCCGGCGACATGGAAGACGATCATCGCGACCAGAGCGACACCGAGCCAGCGATGGACATAGCGACCGCGCCGCGTGGGCAGGCCGGGCAGATAGCCGCCTGCCAACAGGGGTTGAGCCAGCAGGACGGCCAGCGCAAGCATCCCCGCGAAGCCGGACGCAATATAGACGCCGTCACGCCAGGCGAGCAAAGGGCTCGTGGCGGCGAAGGCGATCGGCGCCGCCACGAAGAGGGCGAGCGTCGCCCAGATCAGAGCGCTCCGAACCGGCGTCAAACCATTCAGACCGGCTGAAGGACAAAATGCGCGCTGAGGCGGGTGTCGCGCGAACTCGCCATCACGGGCCGGAGGAAGACGGTCCTGAAGCCGTCGCCCTCATAAGCGAGATGGCCATGGGCTTGGCCGAAGGCAGGGATGATCTGCGGCATTTCCAGCCGGAACGCGCCATCCGGACCCGTGAGCGTGGCGCCGTGGCTATGCCGGTCATTCTCGCGCCCCTCCGTGGTGTGCGCCCAGATCTGGATGCGCACGCCCGGAAGCGGCGCGCCATCGCCTGCGCGCCGCACGGTGCCTGTCATCCAGAAACCGCCACCGCCGATGCGACCGACGACAGGAGCGCCCGGGATATAATTGTTGGCGCCGCCACGCATCGTCGGCGTTGGCGCAAGGCCTTGTGCGCTGGCCGGAAGCAGCAGACCGGGAGTTCCGCTGAGCAGGGTGGCGCCGGCCATGGCGGACCCGGCGGCGAGGAAGGTGCGACGGGTCGTTGGAACTTTGCTCACCGCGGTATCTCCTTTTTCGCCTCGCGATCGAGGCAACAGGTCCGTACCCGCAGCCCGCGCCACGGCAGTCGGTCTTGAGCGCTTGATCCTCTGCATAAAGGGGGCCGGATTGCGGACGGACAAGGGCGCAGGCCAGACAGGAATGCCGCGCCCATCATCTGTCTTCCGTCGAGACGGGCAGGTTTTTCGCAGCCTGCCCAGAGACTTGCGCCCTAGACGCTGACCCGATGCCCTCCGGACGCGAAGGTCTTCACGAAATCGCGTTCAGCCTGTCTGGCGGCCGGCGATCAGCTGGGCCCGCGAGGTCGGTTCAGGCTGCGATGAAGGTCAGGCTCAGACGCCGGTGGCGCAATCGTTGTCGTGGCGACCTTAAGCCCACTCCCCTTGCCTGAACACCGGCACGCGAGCCCCGTCCTCGCGCACGCCGTCGATGTCGATCCGGTTCGAGCCGATCATCCAGTCGATGTGGATCAGGCTCGCATTGCCGCCCTGCGCCGCGATCTGCCCGGGCGTCAGCGACGCGCCGTCGAGGAAGCATTTCGCATAGCACTGGCCGAGCGCGATGTGGCAGGCGGCGTTCTCGTCGAACAGGGTGTTGAAGAACAGCAGTCCGCTCTGCGAGATCGGCGAGGAATGCGGGACGAGCGCCACCTCGCCCAGACGGCTCGCGCCGTCGTCGGTCTCCAGCACCTTGCCGAGCACCTCCTGCCCGCGCGTCGCATGGGCCTCGACGATGCGGCCCGCCTCGAAGCGCACGGCGATCTCGTCGATCAGCGTGCCCTGATAGGAGAGCGGCTTGGTCGAGCGGACATGCCCTTCAACGCGCAGCGCGTGGGGCGTGGTGAAGACCTCCTCGGTCGGGATGTTGGCGTTGCAGGTGACGCCGTTCCTGGCGGTCGATGCGCCGCCCTGCCATTCATGGCCGTCTGCGAGCCCGATCGTCAGGTCCGTGCCCGGGCCGGTGTATTGGAGCGCGGAAAAGCGCTGGCCGTTGAGCCATTGGGTGCGCTTTGCCAGCGTCGCGTTATGCGCCGCCCAGGCCGGGATCGCATCGTCTCGGTCGACACGGGAGGCTGCGAAGATCGCATCCGCCAGCTTGCCGACGGCGATGTCGTCGGCCTCGCCCGCAAAGACCTGCCGCGCCCATGACAGCGTCGGATAGGCGAGGATGTTCCAGTTGATGTCGAAGCCCGCGATCTTCTCCAGCGCCGGCTTGTAGGCGATCGAATTGGCCTTGCTGGCCCGGCCGACCTTGTTCGGGTCCTGCCCCGCGAGCAGCATCGGGTCGTCGCCGACGATGGCCAGTCGCGCCGTGTTGGCGGCGAAGGCCTTCGCCACGCCCTCGTAGAGCCAGCCGGCTGCGCGGTCGAAGCTGGCGTCGTGGCCGAATTTGTAGCGCGCCAGCGTCGTCTCCTCGTCGGAGAGCATCGGCACGACCAGGCCAGCGCCGGCCCTGTAGGCGTGCTCGGCGATCCTGCGCACCAGCGGCAGGGCCGCGACCGGCGCGGTCAGGAACAGGTCCTGACCCTCCTGCAGATTGAGGCCGACCTTGACGGCGACTTCGGCGAGACGGTCGAGTTTTGCGGAGTCGATCGGGGTGGTGGCGTGCAGCGTCATGGAGGCGATGGCCGTTCAGGATTTTGTCGGAGCCCGCATTGCTCTCCGAAATCCGGCCGGGGTCAACCCGTGCACACAGCCTCAGCGACGACCGCGCGGTTTCCCCGGCGCGATCTTGCGGCCATAGAGCTCAAGTCTGTGCCGCACGATCTCGTAGCCGAGTTCGGCGGCGATCTTGGCCTGCAGCGCCTCGATCTCGGGCGAGGAGAACTCGACCACCTGCCCGCTTTCGACATCGATCAGATGGTCATGATGCTGCTGGTCGGCGTGTTCGTAGCGCGAGACGCCGTCCTCGAAAGCGTGGCGCTCGATCGCCCCTTGCGTCTCCAGCAGCTTCATCGTGCGGTAGACGGTCGAGAGCGAGAGCGTCGGATCCTGCGCAAAGGCGCGGGTAAAGATGCCCTTGGCGTCGGGGTGGTCGTCAGCCTCGGCGAGAACGCGCAGGATCAGGCGGCGCTGCTGCGTCATGCGCAGGCCGGCATCCCTGAGCTGGCCCTCGAAACCGGCAACGCGCTGATCGATTCCCGTCATCCCAACGCCATAGCAATGCTGAGAGGCGTTTGCAAAAAGGTTTGTTGCAAATCATTGTCAGAAGCGTTGACAGATGCAACTGATTTGCAATAGCGTGAGCATGAAGCAACCGAGCTGCCGGAGAAACCATGCTTTCGCGTCGTCATCTCATGACCCTTGTCGCCGTCGCCGTGTCCGGCGGCCTCTCGCTCGGCGTATCGCACGCGCTGGCGCAGACCGTGCCGGCCAAGCCGCTGCGCGTCGTGACCACCTTCACCATCATCCAGGACATGGCGCAGAACGTCGCCGGCACGGCCGCGATCGTGGAATCTATCACGAAGCCGGGCGCGGAGATCCACGACTACCAGCCGACGCCGCTCGACGTGGTCAAGGCGCAGTCGGCCGATCTCGTGCTCTGGAACGGGATGAATCTGGAGCGCTGGTTCGAGCGCTTCTTCGACAACGTCAAGAACGTCAAGAGCGCGGTGGTGACCGACGGCATCGTGCCGATCGGCATCAAGGAAGGCCCCTATGAGGGCAGGCCCAACCCGCATGCCTGGATGTCGACGGCGAGCGCGCTGATCTATGTCGAGAACATCCGCAAGGCGCTGGCTGACGCCGACCCCGCCAATGCGGCCGTCTATGCGAAGAACGCCGCCGACTACGCAGAAAAGCTCAAGGCGCTCGACGCGCCCTTGCGCGCCAGGCTCGCCAAGGTTCCCGAAGACCGCCGCTGGCTCGTCTCCAGCGAGGGCGCGTTCAGCTATCTGACGCGCGACTATGGCTGGCGCGAGGCCTATCTCTGGCCGATCAACGCCGACGAGCAGGGCACGCCGCAGCAGGTCCGCCGCCTGATCGACCTCGTGCGCAAGAACAAGATTCCCGCCGTGTTCAGCGAGAGCACCATCTCCGACAAGGCGGCAAGGCAGGTCGCGCGCGAGACCGGCGCGAAATATGGCGGCGTGCTCTATGTCGACTCGCTCTCCGCCGAAAACGGCGCGGTGCCGACCTATCTCAAGCTGCTCGAGGTCACCGTCGAGACGATCGCGAAGGGGTTCGGCCAGTGAAAGCCGCCTCGGCGAGCGAGCTTCGCGGAACCGGGCCGACGCCCTCGATCGTCGTCAGCGGCGTCACGGTGCGCTACGCCAATGGCGTCACGGCCGTGAACGACGCCTCATTCGCGCTCGGGCCGGGCACGATCTGCGCGCTGGTCGGCATCAACGGTTCGGGCAAATCGACCATCTTCAAGACATTGATGGGATTTCTGAAGCCGGCAAAGGGAATGGTCTCGATCGCCGGCATGGAGGTGCGCGATGCGCTCAGACGCGGCCTCGTCGCCTATGTGCCGCAAGCCGAGGAGGTCGACTGGACCTTTCCCGTGCTGGTCGACGACGTCGTGATGATGGGCCGCTACGGCCATATGAACTTTTTGCGGATTCCCGGAAAGGCCGATCGCGACGCCGTCGATGACGCGCTCGCGCGCGTCAACATGCTGGAGTTCCGCCGCCGCCAGATCGGCGAACTGTCGGGTGGGCAGCGCAAGCGCGTCTTTCTGGCGCGCGCGCTGGCGCAGGGCGGGCAGGTCATCCTGCTCGACGAGCCCTTCACCGGCGTCGACGTCAAGACCGAGGACGCGATCGTCGGGCTGATGCGCGATCTGCGGGCGGAAGGCCGGCTGATGCTGGTCTCGACGCATAATCTCGGCTCGATACCGGATTTCTGCGATCAGGTCGTGATCATCAACAAGACGGTGATGGCGGCAGGCCCGACCGAGACCACCTTCACGCAGGACAATCTGCAGAGGGCCTTCGGCGGCGCGCTCCGGCACTTCCGGCTCGGGGGCTCCGATCTGCACGACGACGCCGATGGCCGGCGCGTCACCGTCATCACCGACGACGAACGCCCGCTCGTGCTCTATGGCGAGCGCGACCGCGAAAAGCTCGCCGGCGGCGACAAGGACGGGATCGCGCGCGACCTCGGCAAATCGGAGCGGCAGCCATGATCGACCTGCTGCTGGAGCCCTTCGGCTACCAATACATGGTCAAGGCGATCTGGGTCTCGGCGCTGGTCGGCGGGGTCTGCGCCTTCCTGTCCTGCTATCTGATGCTCAAGGGCTGGTCGCTGATGGGCGACGCGCTGGCGCATGCGATCGTGCCCGGCGTCGCGCTCGCCTATCTGCTGGCGCTGCCTTATGCGGTGGGAGCATTCCTCTCCGGGATTCTCGCGGCGCTCGCCATGGCGCTGGTGCGCGTGCGCACGAGATTGCGCGAGGACGCCGTGATCGGCATCGTCTTCACCACCTTCTTCGCCATCGGGCTCCTGATCGTCTCGATCAACCCGACATCCGTGAACGTCCAGTCGATCGTGCTCGGCAACATCCTCGGCATCTCCGACGAGGACGTCGTCCAGGTCGCGATCATCGCAGCCGTCTCGCTCGTCATCCTGATCGCGCGCTGGAAGGACATGATGCTGGTCTTCTTCGACGAGAACCAGGCGCGGGCGGTCGGCCTCTCTCCGACGCGGATGAAGATCCTGTTCTTCGTGCTGCTCTCGGCCTGCACGGTGGCGGCGCTGCAGACGGTCGGGGCCTGCCTCGTCATCGCCATGGTGGTGACGCCGGGCGCGACCGCCTATCTGCTGACCGACCGCTTCGGCCGGCTGATCGTGATCGCCGTCACCATGGGCGTCGTCACCAGCGCGGTCGGGGCCTATGCCAGCTATTTCCTCGACGGCTCGACGGGGGGCATGATCGTGGTGCTCCAGACCGTGCTGTTCCTGCTCGCCTTCGTCTTTGCGCCCAAGCATGGAAGGCTGGCTGCGCGTCGCGCGGCCAGCGCCCAAGTGGAGCCGGTCACATGAGCCTGATCGAAACCTGGCTGCTTGCGCCCTTCGTCCATGAGTTCATGCAGCGCGGGCTCGTCGTCGCGGTGCTGGTGGGGACCGTCTGCGCCGTCCTGTCCTGTTTCCTCGTGCTCAAGGGCTGGTCGCTGATGGGCGACGCCGTCTCGCATGCGGTGCTGCCGGGCATCGTGCTCGCCCATATCGTCAGCCTGCCGCTGGCGATCGGGGCCTTTGCCGCAGGCTTGGGCTGCGCGCTCGGCATCGGCTATCTCAAGGAGAACAGCCGGGTGAAGGAGGACACGGTGATGGGCATCGTCTTCTCGGGCATGTTCGCGCTCGGGCTGGTGATGTTCGTCAAGGTCGAATCCGACCAGCATCTGCTGCACATCCTGTTTGGCAACATGCTCGGCGTGCGCTGGGCCGACATCGCCGAGACGGCCATCATCGCCGTGCCGACGATCGCGATCATGGTCGCCAAGCGCCGCGATTTCCTGCTGCATGCCTTCGACCCCGCCCATGCCCGCGCGATCGGGCTGAATGTCCGGCTGCTGCATTTCGGCCTGCTGGCGCTGCTGGCCCTGACCATCGTGGCGGCGTTGAAGGCGGTCGGCATCATCCTCGTCGTGGCGATGCTGATCGCGCCGGGCGCGATCGGCTATCTCCTGACGCGGCAGTTCGACCGGATGCTGCTGGTCGCGATTTGCGTGGCGGTCACGTCGAGCGTGCTCGGCACGATCCTGAGCTTCCATCTCGACGCCGCCACCGGACCCTGCATCGTCGTGGTGCAGGCCGGGTTCTTCTTGCTGGCGCTGGCCGCCAGCCTGCGGCGTTCGGCGCGCCTTGCGGCTCAGCCGCAGGGCTGAGCCAGCGTGACGAGCCCCCAGCCGAATTCGCGATCACGCCCCGGCGCGCCCAGATCTTTCACGCTCGTCCGCAGGCTGGCCTCGACCGTATTCGCCTGCGCGCCCTCGCGACTGAGCGCGACCGCGATGGCGGCCGTGACGAAGGGCGCGGCGTAGGAGGTCCCCGACTGGCCGCGGCTCGGCCTGCGCGTCTGCGTCGCGGCGGCAGTGGCGAGATCGACGCCGGGCGCGGCGAAATCGACGTAATCGCCGCGATTGGCCCGGCGGTAGAGTTTCCCGTCGCTGTCGACCGCGGTTACCGCGATGACGCCGTTATAGGCCGCCGGATAGACCGGGGCTGCGCGCGGACCGTCATTGCCGGCCGCCGCGACGAGGAGCGTGCCGCGCGCCACCGCCGCCTCCACCGCCGCGCGCAGCACCGGGTTGTCGGCTCCCGAAAGGCTCATATTGACGAGACCGATATTGCGGCCGAGCAGGAGGTCGAGCCCGCGCACGAGGTCGAAGGTGTCGGCGGCGTCGCCCGAACCGGCCCGGTGGAAGACATCGACCGCCACCAGCTTCGCGCGCGGCAGCAGGCCCGGATTGGCCCCGTCGGCCTGCCCGACCAAGAGCGCCGCGATCGCGGTGCCGTGACCGTTGGAGGAGGCGCGGCGCTCCGGTCCGGTCATCGTCAGCGTCTCGACCGCGCCGATGCGGAAGGCCGGATGGCCCGCTGCGACGGCTGTATCGATCATTCCGATCGTCGTCTCGACGCCGCAGGATTGCGGTGGACCGGGCCAGCCCACCATGGCGAAGGGCGGGCAGCCGGCGGATGAGCATGGCAGCGCCGTCGGCCGGTAGAGATCGTTGCGGTCGACGGGCGTAGTCGGCAGCAGGCCGCGCAGCCTCTGCAATGCGGCATCCGTGCTCTCGCGGCGCGACGAGCGCAGCCGCAGCACGTCGTTGCCGATCGCGCCAAGCGGGGACCGGGCCAGCACCTCGAAGCCGGCGGTCGTCAGCGGCTCGGTCGCCTGTCCCGTCGCGACCATGGCGACGAATTCCGGCCTTGTCTCGCGCCGGGGCTGCCGCACGGGTTGCGCGCGCTGGGCAGGCCGCTGGTAGCGCGGGCGGTAGACGCGCCCGCCATCGTCGTCGTCATCGTCGTCATCGGCGAGGACTGCCGTGGCGAGCATCGGCGTAGCGACGAAGCCGAGCGGCAGCGCCGTCAGCAGCGACAGGCACAGCGCCGTCATTCGCATGCGCCACGCGCCTTCGGGGCCGGAGCGTCTGGTGTTCGGGTCGGACATGGCTCGCAGAACGCCTTCATGTGCAATCGCGCGGGGCGCGCCTGATAAAAACGCGCGAGGGCCGGAATAATTCCCGGTCCCGCGCGTTGTCGCAAGCAATGGCCCGTCGGCCGGGCGAGACCAGGGTGCAGGATGGGCGTCGATATCCGGTTGCAACTCGTGACGATGCTGCCGCGTCTGCGGCGGTTCGCCGTCTCGCTCGCCCGCAATCGCGATCTTGCCGACGATCTCGTCCAGGCGACCTGCGAGCGCGCCCTGCGTGGTCAGGCCGGCTGGCAGCCGGGCACACGGCTCGACAGTTGGCTCTATCGCATCATGCAGAATCTCTGGATCGACGACATGCGCAAACGCAAAAGCCACGGCGACGTGGTCGCGATCGAGGACCGGCACGATCTCGTCGGCGAGGAGGGCGGCCGGAGCGCCGAGGCGAGGCTGGCGGCGGCCGAGGTGATGCGCGCGCTGGCTGCATTGCCCGACGAGCAGCGCAGCGTCGTGACGCTGGTCTGCGTCGAGGACCTCAGCTACCGCGAGGTCGCGGACGTTCTGCAGATCCCGCTGGGCACGGTGATGAGCCGCCTGTCGCGCGGACGCCTCGCGCTGGCGCGGCAGCTCGGACTTGGCGAGGGCGGTGGAATGCCGGCCATGGGAGGCATGTCATGAACGCGCCCGTGATCACCGACGAGATGCTGGTCGCCTTCGCCGATGGGGAGGCCGACGAGGCGACGATCGAGGCCGTGGTCGCGGCGCTCGATGCCGACGAGGCGCTGGCCGAACGGCTCGACCTGTTCGTGACGACGCGTCAGATCCTCAAGACCGAGTTCGATCCGGTCGCCCGCGAAGCGGTGCCCGACAGGCTGACGCGCTTCGTCATGGGCGGTGCGGCGGATGCGGGCGCGAGGCCTGCAACCGCGAGCGTCGCTGGGCCGAAACCGCGACGCTGGGCCGCCCTGCCGATGGCCGCCGCGCTTGCGGGAATCGTCGCAGGTGGGCTCGGCTACTGGGCCGGTGCGACGCGTCCGGAACAGGCTGGCGCCGTCGCAGGGCTGGCGGCGGCCGACGCCGAGCTGTCGCGGGCGCTGGCCTCCGCGCCCGATGGCGAGCGGCGCGGCTGGCGCGCCGCCGGCCAGTCGGGCGAGATCGAGCTGCGCCAGAGCTACCGCACCGCGCGCGGCTTCTGCCGCAGCTTCGGCCTGAGCGAAGGCAAGGCGTCGGGCTGGGGCGGGCTCGCCTGCCGCGAGGACGAGAGTTGGCGCATGCAGGTCGTCGTCGCCGAGCCGCGCGCCGACGACGGCGCGTTCCGGCCGGCGAGCGGGTCTGGCGGCGCGATCGACGCCTTTCTGGACGGCGCGCGCGCCGGCGATGCGCTCGATGCGGCGGCCGTGCGGGAACAGATCGCCAAGGGCTGGCGCTGATCCGCTGTTTCCGGCGTTTGAAAAAATCGTAATCGCCGGGAATAGATCGGCTCCGCTCCCGTTGTCCTGATGCCGGCCAGTTAAACCCCGGCGTCGGGCCGGCTCTCCCGGACCCTGATGCCAGAGCCGGCGCAACAGGAGACACCGATGACGGATATCGACACGAGCAGCATCGACAGGACGCGCCGGTCGCTTCTGCGCACCGCGCTGACCGCCTTGCCGGCCATCGCGCTCGCGGGCGCAGCCCTCACCGTCGCGACGACCGCCAAGGCCGATGACGACGACAATGGCAGCCGGCGTCGCGGGCGGGGCGGGCGTCGCCAGCGCAACGACGACGACGATTGAGACCGTCCCGACAGACAGACCACAGCGCCCCGGCCCAGAGGCCGGAGCGTTTCCGTATCTGGATCAGGCCGCCTGCAGGGCCGTTCCGTCCTGCGTATCATCCTGAGCGCGCCTGACCGTGATGACCTGGTTCAGGCACTGGCAGTTGAACTCGCTGGTCAGGAAGGCGATGTCGGCGGCGTCGCGGCCGCTGCCGATCCGGACCATGCCTTCGACAGGGGCGAGCCGCGTCGGATCGACCAGCCACCAGCGGTTGCCGAGGTAAACTTCGAAGACGGCATGAAAGTCCGGCGGGTCGAGATCGAGCGCGTAGGCGCTGACGGCGCGCGCGGGAATGTTCAGCGCCCGCGTCAGGGTGATGCCGAGATGGCTGAAATCGCGGCAGACGCCGGCACGGTCGATGAAGGTCCGCTCGGCCGTGGTCAGCGCATTGCTGACGCCATGGACGTAATCGACATGTTCGTAGAGCCAGTCGAGCACCGCCAGCACGCGCGCGCCGCCGAGCGGCACGTTGCGGAATTCGCGCTGGGCGAAGCGCATGAACTCGTCGGACGGGCAGAACCGGCTCGGCAGCACATAGGGCAGCACCTCGCGCGGCAATTGCGACCAGTCGTGCTGGAAGGCGTCGGGCGGCAGTTTCGTGCGCAGGCCGTTGTCGACAGTGGCGCGGTAGCGGATCTCGACCTGGCCGCTCAGCGCGGTGCGGAAGCGACGCTCGCCGGTGGCCATGTCCTCGTCGCGGATCAGGTTGGCTGCCGGCGAGATGTCGAGGCTTTCCGACAGGATCGTCTGGTCGGGCGAGCGCGCCGCCTCGATCGCCGCGATGACCTGCGTGGCGCTGCCGAAGCCATAGGTCAGCGCAGCCTCGATCTCGAGTTTCATCCAAATTCCCCCGGACCATCTGAGTGGTGAGACTGCCCAACGCCGCCCCGCCGCCGATGTTCCCGGAAGCGGCGTCAGGCTGCGTCTCTGGCTGCCGTCAGCCCCTGCGCCACCTCGGCGAGGATGGCGAAGGAGCGCTTGCGCGCCGCATGGTCGAAAATCGGCGCGGTCGCCATGATCTCGTTCGCGCGTGTCGCCGTGATGAAGGCCGACAAGTCTCGCGCGATCGTCTCGGGAGAGCCGACGAAGGCGTAGCGCAGCATCTGCGAGGCCTGCATCTTCTCGTGCGGCGCCCAATGCTGCTCGATGTCGTCGACCGGAGGTTTCAGCTTGCCGCGCGTGCCACGGATCATGTCGAGGAAACGCAGTTGCTGCGAGGTGAAGAGCCGGCGCGCCTCCGCATCGGTATCGGCCGCGATCACCGAGACGCCCGGCATGGCATAAGGCGTCTTCGCCTGCTGCGAGGGCTTGAAGCGCTCGCGGTACACGCTGAGCGCCTGCATCAGCGCCTCGGGCGCGAAATGCGAGGCGAACGCATAGGGCAGGCCGAGTTCGGCGGCGAGCTGCGCCCCGAACAGGCTCGACCCGAGAATCCAGACCGGCACGTTCAGGCCTGCGCCGGGCACCGCCTGGATCGACTGGCCCGGCTCGGCCGGTTCGAAATAGGCCTGCACCTCCATGACGTCGCGCGGGAAGTCGTGGGCCGCATGCGGGTCGCGCCGCATCGCCCGCATGGTGAGCTGGTCGGTGCCCGGCGCGCGGCCCATGCCAAGGTCGATACGGCCGGGAAACAGCGATTCCAGCGTGCCGAACTGCTCGGCGATGATCAGCGGGGCATGGTTGGGCAGCATGACACCGCCGGCCCCGATCCGCATCGTCCTCGTCGCGGCGGCGAGCTGGCCAATCACCACGGCGGTGGCGGCGCTGGCGATGCCGGTCATATTGTGATGCTCGGCGACCCAATAGCGGGTGTAGCCGAGGCTTTCGGCATGCTGCGCCAGGTCGATGGACTTGCGTAGCGCGTCGCCCGCGCTCTCGCCCTCGTTGACCGGCACGAGGTCCAGCACCGAAATCGCAACCATGGCCGCTCCGTTCGTCTATGGCGCAATTATCGCGCTACGAATTCAGCCTTAGAATGGGCCGGGCGATCGCATGTTTCCAGAGCGGTGTGTGCAGCGTCATGGCGTCCCTGCGCCCCGGTTCTGCCCGGCATTGCGGCGAGGATGAGGTTTTTGGTGTCGGCTGATGTCCCGATCGGTTATGGAAACATCGGGAAATAATCCGGCTGGCGACCCTCATCGAAGCCCAGCGTAGAGCCGTTCCGCGGCTGTATCACGCCGCGCCGGAGCCGAGGCAGGGCATGAACCGCACCCCGCATATCCTGATGGTCGAGGACGATCGCGAGATCGCCAACCTCGTTTCGCGCTTCCTGCGCAACCACGACATGCGGGTCAAGGCGGTGGCCAATGGCCGCGAGATGGATGTGGCCCTGCGCGACGGCCGCTTCGATCTCGTCGTGCTCGACCTGATGCTGCCTGGCGAGGACGGGCTGTCGCTGTGCCGCCGCCTGCGTTCGGATGGCGCGCTGCCGATCATCATGCTGACCGCGAAGGCCGAGGAGATCGACCGCATCCTCGGACTTGAGATGGGCGCCGACGATTATCTGGTGAAGCCGTTCAACCCGCGCGAACTGCTGGCGCGCATCCGGGCCGTGCTGCGGCGCGCCTCGGCGCAGACCCAGCCGGAGATCGGCGAGAGCGTGGTGATCAGCTTCGAGGGCTGGAAGCTCGACAAGGCGGTGCGCCGGCTGTTCAACCCGGCCGGCGAACGCGTCGCGCTGACCGGGGCCGAACTCGACCTGCTGCTCGCCTTCTGCGAGCGGCCGCGCCGCGTGCTCTCGCGCGACCAGTTGCTCGACCTCACACAGGGGCGAGCGGCCGCCCCCTTCGAGCGCTCGATCGATGTGCTGGTCAGCCGGCTGCGCCAGAAGATGGAGCGCAATCCGCGCGAGCCGGAGCTGATCCAGACCATCCGCTCGGGCGGCTACATGTTCTCGCCGGAGATCGCGGCCGGATGAAACGCCTGTTCCTGCGGCTGCTGCCGGAGCGCGCGGCGGCGCAGATCGCGGTGATCGTCGTCGGCTCGCTGATTCTCGCCAACATCGTCACGGCTGTCGTCCTGCTGACGACGCTGCCGCGCGAATTCAGGCGGCTGCCGAGTTTTCCCTATGTCGTCGAACTCGTTGCGGCGGCCCGGACGATGCAGGCGGCCGGCAGCCCGGAGGCCCGCGAGACGGTTCTCGCTGCGGCGCTCGCCGCCAATCCGCGCCTCGCGCGGCTCGGCGAGGGCGTGACCGCGACTGCCCGGTCGCTGCACAAATTCGACCGCGAGATGCAGCAGGGCCTGCGCGATGAGCTTGACGGCATCGCCGAGAGCTTCATCGTCGACAGGCAGAACGGCGAGCGGCAAGGCGGGCTAACCGGCCCGCCGCCGGTCGGCCTGCGCTTCCCGGACGGCTCGGGCCTCGTGATGGCCCCGCCGCCGATGACGCCGCCGCCGCGCGGGCTGGCGTTCATCATCTATCTGCTGGTGATGCTGGCCTCGCTGGCGACTTTGATCGGGCTCCTGTCGCTCTGGGCGACGCGCGCCGTGGTCTCGCCGCTGACGCGTCTGGCCGAGGCCGCCGACCGCTTCGACCCCGACCGCGACGAGGTGGTCGCGATCGAGCGCGGGCCGGTTGAGGTCAAGCGACTGGCGGGCGCTTTCAGCGCGATGGCCGGTCGCATTCGCCGGCTCGTCGACGAGCGCACGCGCATGCTGGCGGCCGTCAGCCACGATCTGCGAACGCCGATCACGCGGCTGAGGCTGCGGGCTGAGGATATCGGCGATGAGGACAAACGCCAGGCCATCCTGTCGGATCTGGCGCTGATGGAGCGCATGGTCGGCGGCGCGCTGTCCTATCTGCGCGAGGGCCGCGCCTCGGGCAGCATGGTCGCCACCGACATTCCGGCGCTGCTGCAGACGATCTGCGACGATTTCGGCGACCTTGGCCATATCGTGGTCTATCAGGGGCCGATGCGGGCCTCGGCTCTGTGCGATTCAGACCAGATGATGCGCGCGGTGACCAACCTCATCGACAACGCCATCAAGTTCGGCGGCAAGGTCACGGTGAGCCTCGACGACGCCGATCCGGAGCGCATCGCGATCATGGTCGAGGATGACGGGCCGGGCATCGCCGCGGAGGAGCGCGAAAAGGTGTTCGAGCCGTTCTATCGCAGCGATCTGGCGCGGACGCTGCGCGAGGGCAGCGGCTTCGGGCTGGGGCTGGCCATCGTGCGCGCCATCGCCGAAGGCCATCGCGGCGAACTGACCCTGGCCGAGCGCCCCGGCGGCGGATTGCGGGCGGTGATCGCCTGGCCCCGGCGCTGGTGAGCAGTCCGCCGCTTCCCTTGCCGACTTGCGTGGCCTGCGTCCCGCCCCCGTCGCCAGAGTCATAGCGGCAGACCCGTGACTGCGCCATCTTGCGCCGGACGCATTGCAATGGGCTGCAAGCCCGGCCGGCAAGGCAGGATGCTCAACGGGGAGGGTTTCGAATGATCTACGAAGAGCGCGATTATCGCATCCGGGCAGGCAAACTCGCCCAGTTCGTCAAGCTCTATGGCGAGTTCGGCCTGCCGCTGCAGAAGAAGCATCTTGGCACCTTCGTCTCCTATTTCACCACAGAGATCGGCGAACTGAACCATGTCGTGGCGCTGTGGGGTTATGAGAGCCTCGACGACCGCGCGGCGCGGCGCAAGGCGATGCTGGCCGATCCTGCCTGGCAGGACTATCTCGCCCGCGTCGACGGGCTGATCGACATCCAGCAGACGCGCATCCTGACGCCCGTCTCCTATTCGCCGCTGCAATGAGCGCCGCGCAGACCAGCGCCGATGGGCGCTTCGATGTGAGGACGGCCGACGGCGCGGTCCTCAAGGCGTTCAGCGAGGGCGCAGGCCAGCCACTGTTGCTGGTCAGCGGGCTCGGCGGCACGGCCGGGTTCTGGGCCGACAACGCGGCCACGCTGGCGCGCTCCTTCCGCGTCATCCGCTTCGACCAGCGCGGCATCGGCGGCAGCACGCGCGGGGACGCGCCCTGCACCATCGCGCAGCTTGCCATGGACTGCGCCGCCGTGCTGGACGAAGCCGGCGTCGCACATGCGGTGCTTCTCGGCCATTCCACCGGCGGCTGCATCGGACAGGAACTCGGCCGGGTCGCGCCCGAGCGGCTCGACGGGCTGATCCTGAGCGCGACCTGGCTGAAACCCAGCCGCTACATGGCGGGCCTGTTTCGCACGCGGCTCTCGATCCTGGACGCCGATCCGCAGGCTTATGCGGCCACCGCCGCGCTGATGGCCTATCCGCCGACCTGGATCGAGGCGAACTGGCACGTCTTCGAGGCGGCGGCAAAGGGCGCACCGGTCTCGGCCGAGGCCCGCGCGGTGGTGCGCGAGCGGATCGAGGCGCTGCTGTCCTTCGACGGCTCGGCGCATGCCGCCGCACTCGCCATGCCGGTGCTGATCCTGGGCGCGCGCGACGACATGATCGTGCCCTGCTTCCTGCAGGAGGAGCTTGCCGCCGCGCTGCCGGGCTCGCGCAAGACCATGCTCGATACGGGCGCACATTTTTTCCCCGTCTCGCGGCCGGACGCCTTCACCGCGACGGTCGCCGAATGGATCGGCGAACTGGGATGAGACGCCGCCGCATCGTCCTGATCGGCTATGGTGCGATTGCCGGCGATCTCGCCGCGACGCTCTTGGCGGCGCGCGAGCCGGGCTACGATCTCGCGATCCTGCTGGCTGAGGCCTCGCCGTCGCGCCAGCGCGTGCCCTCCGGCTGCGCGCTGCTGTCCGACATGACCGGGGTCGCGGCGTTTACGCCCGATCTCGTGGTCGAGGCGGCGGGGCATGGCGCGATCGCGGCGCATGGACCGGCCTGCCTCGGGCTCGGCCTGCCGCTGCTGATCTCGTCGATCGGCGCGCTGCATGACGCAGCGCTGCTGGCGGCGCTGACCGAGGCTGCACGGACTGGCGGCGGGCGTCTCCTGCTGCCGTCGGGCGCGCTTGGCGCGCTCGACTATGTGAGGGCCGTGCGTGGCGCGGCCGACCTCTCGATGCGCTACGAATCACGCAAGCCGCCTGCGGCCTGGAAAGGCGAACTGGAGCGGCTGGGCCATGATCCCACATCGCTCGATGGCCCCGTGACGCTGTTTGCCGGCGACGCGCGCGCCGCTGCTGCCGCCTATCCGCAGAACCTCAATGTCGCTGCGGCGCTGGCGCTGGCAGGTCCGGGCTTTTCCAGTGTCGAGGTGGCGGTGGTCTGCGATCCGGCGGCGGCCGGCAACACCCATATCGTCGAGGCGAAAAGCGCGCTCGGCACGATGCGCATCGAGATCGCCAACCGGCCCTCGCCGGCCAATCCCAAGACCTCGTGGATCGTCGGCGCGTCGCTGATGGCGGCGATCGAGCAGTATTTTTCGCCGATCCAGATGCTTTGATACCAGCGGCCTTTGACTGCGGCCTTTCCGTCATTGCGAGCGCAGCGAAGCAATCCAGGCGTTTGCGCGAGACCTCTGGATTGCTTCGCTGCGCTCGCAATGACGGTGAAGATGTCCCCACGCGGCGGAACGACCCTGCGCTCCCGGCGTTTCTCCTGATGAATGGCCGGCATTGCCGGCTCCGGACATAAGGGGACGATCATGACCGCCACCGCCAATCCCGCGAAAGAGAGCCTGCGTCAGGAACAGGCCGAGCAGAAGCGCGACTCCAGGGGCAAGAGCAGGGATGCCGCCCTGACCGATGCGCTGAAGGACACGTTTCCGGCAAGCGATCCGGTGGCGGCGCAAGCACCGAGCAAGCCGGGCAAGGCCGCCAAGCCGAAGGGCTGAGCGGGGCGGGATCGCCCCGCCGGGCTGCCGCGATCCGCGCATTGCCGGGCAAGCCGCGAGGCCTTACCCATGCGGAATTCGTTACCCCCAGCTCGGAACGAGATCCCAATGGCGCAGGCTCCCGTTACGCATGATTTCGACGCCGCGACCGGCATCGCCCGCATCACGTTCAATCGTCCCGAGGTGCTGAACGCCATCGACCTTGCGACGGCGCAGGCGTTTGGCGAAGCTGTCGCCGCCGTGACGGGCATTGAGGGCCTGCGCTGCATCGTGCTTGGCGGCGCGGGCCGCGCCTTCATCGCGGGAGGCGACGTCGCGAGCTTCGGCGACGAGCCCGCCATCGTCGTTGATGCGCTGCTGGAGGCGCTACACCCGCCGCTGCTGGCCTTGCGGGCTTGCGCGGCTCCCGTGCTAGCCGTCGTGCAGGGCGCGGCCGCCGGCGGGGGCCTCAGCATCGCGCTCGGCGCGGATTATCTGCTGGCCTCAGACAAGGCGCGTTTCGTCATCGCCTATGACCGGATCGGGGCTGCGCCCGATTGCGGCGGCACCTGGTTTCTCGCCCGGAAACTCGGACGGACGCGCGCCCTTGCGATGCTGTTGCGTGGCGAAGCGCTCGACGCGCAGGCGGCATTGGAGGCAGGGATCGCCAGCGAAATCATGCCGCATGCGGAACTCGAGGCCCGCGCGCAGGCGCTGGCGCTGCGGATCGCGTCCGGCCCGACGCAGGCCTATGGCCAGTTCAAGCGGCTGATCGACGATGCGTCGGCCGCGACGTTTGCCGACCAACTCGAAGCCGAGCGACGGGCCTTCCTCGCCGCGACTGCGACCGGCGACTTCCGGGAGGGCGTCGCCGCATTTCTTGACAAGCGCGAGCCGGCCTTCACCGGCCGCTGAGGCGATTCAGCCGGTCGTCGCGCGACGCTGCGGATCGTTTTCGAGCCGGATCGGGCTGCCATGCGGCGTCGCCTCGGCCGCGCGGGCCCAGGAGGCTGCGAGCGCGTCTAGGCCGTCATGCGAGGCGAACCCCTTGGCGATGAGCAGATGCTCCAGCGCCTCGCACCAGCGCTCGTAATAGTCCGAGCCGTCCCGGCAACCGCCATTCGCGACGGCCTCGGCGATCTCCGCGCCGAGCGCCTGCGCCCATTCGCCGGCGCTGAAGACGCCCTTGCCCTGCAAGGCAACAACGAGCGCGAAGGCCTGCGCCTGCCAGGGCTCGGCGAAGACCGGGCCGTCCGCGTCGCGGGGGATCGGCGTGCCGGCGGCGAGCCCGGCCGCCAGTTCGGCGTCAGGCCGGCTCAAGATAGCTCTCCCAGGCCTCGATGCTGATGCGGGTCTTAAGGTCGGCGTCACGGCCCCAGAGTTCCGTGCCGGTGAAGACGACGGTGTAGAGCCACTGCGCCGTTTCCGGCGCCCCATGCGCGCCTGTGTCGGGAAAGACATGGCAGCCCGCGATGCGCTCGACGATGCCGGTCTTGCCACGCGCATAGCGAGGCAGGCGGGTGTGGTGGGCAGGGTGCATCACAATGGTGCGGACCCTGTCGCCTACGGCGAAGCAGGCCGGGGCCTGCGCCTCGCGCTCATAGGGAAAACCGCGTCGAAGGACGGTCGCGACATCCTCGCCCTTCAGGACCCGTTTGGGAGTCTTCGCCGGGGTCAGCGCCTGCCCCTGCGCCAGTTCGGCCTCGCTGACGAAACCGTGCCGGACCAGCGTGGCGTTGAGCGCGGTCAGCCAGATCTGGTAGTAGGAGAACGAGAGGTAATCCGCCGGCGGCAGGCTTTCGCGGGCATGGCGCATCTCGTCGATCGTCCAGTGGCCCATCGCGCCGGCGGCGACGTTCAGCGCCAGCACGCGCTTCTCCCACTCGCCATGGAAGACCGGCTCATTCGGCTCGGGGACGACCGGACCGAAACCCATCTGGCCGCCGAGGTCCTGCCCGCCGTTCATCGGTCGGCCTCCACGGTTGGAAGACCGGTCCCGATCATCGAATCGCGGGTGACGATGTCGGCAAGCTGCTCCTCCGACCAGCCCTCGGTGCCGGCCGGGCGCATGGGGATGACGATGAAGCGGGTCTCGGCGGTCGAATCCCAGACGCGTATGGTCTGTCCCTCGGGCAGGGTTACGCCGAAATCGGCGAGCACGCCGCGCGGATCGAGCACCGCCTTGGCGCGGTAGGGCGGCGACTTGTACCAGACCGGCGGCAGGCCGAGCACCGGCCAAGGATAACAGGAACAGAGCGTGCAGCAGATCAAATTGTGCTCGTCGGGCGTATTGAACGCCGCGACGATATGCTCGCCGCCGCGCCCGCCAAAGCCAAGCTCGGCGACCGCGGCCGTGCCGTCGGCCTTTAGGCGGGCGGCATAGTCCGGGTCGGTCCAGGCTTTTGCCACGACGCGCGCGCCGTTGCGCGGGCCGATTTTCGTCTCATAGGTCTCGACGATGGCGTCGAGCGCGGCGGGATCGACATAGCCCTTCTCGACCAGCAGCGTCTCGAGAGCCTTCACCCGCGCCTCGATCGGGGCGAGATGGTTGTCGTGGTCGTGGTGGTGGTCGTGTCCGCTCATCCTGTGCGCTCCGTCCAACTCTCAGCCCTCATCCTGAGGAGCGAGCAAAGCTCGCGTCTCGAAGGATCGTCCAGCCTGAACCTGCCCCTACTGGAGCATCCTTCGAGACGCCGCCTTGCGGCTCCTCAGGATGAGGGCCGAGGAATTCACGCGATCCTCAGCCTCGCCGCCCGCTCGAACCTCACCGCGAAGGCGACGAGCGACTTGTCGGAGCCCTTCGGCCCGATCAGCGAGAGGCCGAGCGGCGCACCCTCGCGCCGCGCCACGGGCATCGTCACCTGCGGGAAGCCCGACAGGCCGGCAAGGCAAAGCAGGCGCAGCGCCCGGTTGCGGAAATCGTCGAGCTCGGGCTCCTGCGCGCTGACCAGCGGCGCGATGTCGGGCACGGTCGGCAGGATCAGCACGCTATCCGAGCCGAGAAGCCTTGCGAGCTTAGCGCGGAAACCCTTGCGGGTGGTTTCGCCCTTGGCGTGCTCTGCGTCGCTGACGGATTTCGAGAAGGCGAAGCGCTCGGCCACGCCCGGCCCGAGCGGCGGACTGAGCCGCTCGATCAGCGCGCCGTCCGACACCCAGGCCTCGCGGCCCTGGATCCAGCGAAAGGCCCAGTAGAGCGCGTCGAGATCACGCGCGACCATCACCGGCTCGGGCTGGCCGAGCGCCGGGACGGCGCGCTGCACGACATTGCGCAGGATGGTTTCGGCCTCGGGCACGGCCTGCGCGAACATCTCGTCGGCGAGCAGCAGGCGCGGCTTTTCCGGCAGCGCGATCCGGTCCTTGCCGAAGACGGCGTCCGCGACGCGCGCGAAGGTCTCGCCGTCGCGGCAGAACCAGCCCGGCGTGTCGAGGCTTTCGGACAGGGGCCAGGTGCGCTTCAGCGAGAGCCGGCCATGGCTGGGCCTGATGCCGAAGAGGCCGCCATAGCTCGCGGGCGCGCGCACCGAGCCGCCGGTGTCGGAGCCGAGCCCGATATCGACGAGCCGTCCGGCGACGGCCGCCATCGAGCCGGACGACGAGCCGCCGGTGATGCGGTCGGGGGCGGAGGGATTGATGGGCGAGCCGAAATGCGCGTTCTTGCCGTTGAGCGAGAAGGCGAATTCGTCGGTGTGGGTCTTGCCGACGAAGCGCGCGCCCGCATCGAGCAGCGTCTTCACGATCGGCGCGGTCTTGGTCTTGACGCCAGACTGCGCCAGCACGATCGGTGAGCCCGCGCCGGTCGGGTAGCCCTTGACGTCGAACAAATCCTTGACGGCGAGCGTCAGACCCGCGAGCGGGCCGGACGGCGCGCTCTTCACGGCGGCATCGGGATAGGGGACGAAGCAGCGGAACGGGTCGTCGACAGGCATAGGCGTCAAATCCCTCGGGCGTCGCCATCGGAGCGCGGATCATGCGTGGCCTCGACCTCGCCGCGCGGAGCTTTGAGCAGCATGCCGGCATGGCCGAACTGGTCGGAATAGGCTTCCGAATACTCCTCGACCGGGTGGCCGGCCGCGGTCAGGCGCGCCAGCAGCATCGGGTCGAAGCGGCTCTCCAGCTTGAGCGAGACCGAGCCCGCGCCCCAGGTCTTGCCGAGCAGCCAGCGCGGCGCATCGACGGCGGTGGCGAGGTTCTGGCCGAAGCGGTAGCGCGAGAGGATCTGCGCCTGGAATTGCGGCTGCCCGTCGCCGCCCATCGCGCCATAGGACAGGATGCGCCCGTCCGAAAAGCGCGCAAAGGCGGGGTTGAGCGTGTGGAAGGGCTTGCGGCCGGGCGTCAGCGGGTTGACGGCCTTCCTGTCGAGCGAGAAGGCGACGCCGCGATTCTGCCAGTGGATGCCGGTCTTCGGCAGGATGCAGCCGGAGCCGTACTCCCAGTAGAGCGACTGGATGTAGGACACGGCCATGCCGGAGCCGTCGATCGCGCCCATCCAGATCGTGTCGCCATGGCCGGGCTTGGGTGGCCACGGGGCGGCGCGCTTGCGGTCGATCGCGGCGGCCTCGCGCGCGAAGACGGCGTCGGTGAGGAAACTCGCCGGGTCGGCGGTGAGATGCGCCGGATCGGTGATGTGGCGGTCGCGGATCGCAAACGCCCGCTTCACCGCCTCGACCAGCCCGTGATGATGGTCGAAGCCCTCCGCGCGCGCGACGCCGAGCTTGTCGAAGATGCCGAGGATCAGGAGCGAGGCCAGCCCCTGCGTCGGCGGCGGGAAATTGTAGACGGTGAGTCCATCGAGCTTGAGCGAGAGCGGCTCGACCATGCGGGCGCGAAAGGCCTCGATGTCGGCGCGGGTGATCGGCGCATCCATCCCGGCGAGGTCGGTGGCGATTTCGCGGCCGATGTCGCCCCGGTAGAAATCGTCGAGCCCGGCGCTGGCGAGCTGTTTCAGCGTCGCGCCGAGCACCTCCGGCCTGCGGCGCGCACCTGCCTTGGGCTGCTCGCCGCCCGGCCAGAAGAACGAGCTGAAGCCCGGCGCGAGCTTGGCCGCCTCGACCTCCTGCGGCCAGGTCCGCAACTCCGAGGGCGAAATGTCGTAGCCTGCGTCGCAATGCCCGATGGCGTCGGCCAGCAAATCCTTCAGCGGCATGCGGCCCTCGAGCGACGCCGAGAGCGCCAGCGCCGCCTCCCAGCCACCGACCGCGCCCGCCACCGTGATCGCGGCGTCCGGGCCGCGCGCCGGCAGCGCATCATGGCCCTTCTCGCGATAGCGCTCGATGGTGGCCAGCGATCCGGCAGGCCCGCAGGCCTCGATCGCATGGACCTTGCCGCCGGGCTGATGCACCAGCCAGAAGCCGTCGCCGCCGATGGAGTTCATATGGGGGTAGACCACGGCGATGGTGGCCGCCATCGCGACCATGGCCTCGATCGCGTTGCCGCCCTCGGCGAGGATGGCGCGGCCGGCCTGCGAGGCGAGAGCGTGGGGGGCGGCGACTGCGGCCGACGCAAAGACGGGGGTCTCGTTCATCAGGGTCTTTTCAAGCGGGACGGGGACAAGCATGTGCCGGAGGCGTCGCTGGAGTTCGCGCCGCGGCCGCGATTTTGTTGCATGCCGCCGCAGCCTCCGCTAGGTCGTTGCGCGCATAAGTGTCTTGGCAGTCTGAAACTTGGGATCGAGAGAATGGCGCAAGGGCGCACCACCGGCGGCAACCTGATCATGGTCGTGTCGCTCGGCATCCTGATCGCGGTCGAACTCTTCGGCGTCGCGCTGGCGGCCGGCTGGGCGCTGGCCGGCCTGTTCGAACTCGGCCCGATCGTCGGCTATGTGCTGATGGCGCTGTTCTCGGGCCTCGCGGCCTACGCCATGCTGAACCTGATGCGGCGCGTCATCCGCTATGAGCGCGTCAGCCAGAGCGGCTGATCAGGAACAGCGCTTCAGGGTCACCGGGTCGGCCTCGGCCGGCAGCAGTTCCCCCATCGATCGGCAGGTCGACCTGACGCAGACCTGCCAGTCGGCGGTCGCGCCCGAGCGCCGCATCACGATCTCCCGCTGGGGCGGCAAAACCGGGGTCCAGCGCCAGAAGCCGTTTTCCAGCCGCGCTCCGTCGGGCGGATCCATGCCCGCGCCCGAGCCTTCCACGCGCGCCTCGGCCAGGACGATTCCGGCCTTGGTCGCGCGCCAGACCTCCTCCCAGCGCGTCTGCTGCACCGAATGCCGCCAGGCCAGCACGATCTCGTCGCTGCCAAGGGCAACGACGAGCGCACCTGCGGCGAGGCACAGGCTCATGAGAAGCCGCTTACGCCGCCACGCTTCTGGCGGCTCTGACGCGCCAAACATGCTGGCCGATCATCAGGGCGGCGAGCGCGAAGCCGATCTCGTCGGTGATCGGCACGGCCGCGACGAGGAAGCCCGCCGCGACCGCAGCCAGAATGCGCTCCCACAACGCAAGCGGGCGCATCAACTGCCCGACGAAGGCCGCGCCCCACAGGATCATCGCCAGCGTCGCCTTGGCGACGATGTAGATAACGGCCAGCCAGTAGCTCGCGCCCTCCAGCCCCGGCACGGGCTGGAGCATCAGCGTCGGGTCATAGACCGCCATATAGGGGATGACGAAGCCCGGCAGCGCGATCTTGACCGCCTGCATGCCGATCTTCATGCCCGATTCCTTGGCCATCGGGGCGGCGGCGAAGGCCGCCAGCGCCACAGGGGGCGTGAGGTCGGCCATGATGCCGAAATAGAACACGAACATGTGGCTGACGATCAGCGGCACGTCGAGCTGCAGCAGGATCGGGGCCGCCAGCGAGGAGGTGATGATGTAGTTCGGGATGGTCGGGATGCCCATGCCGAGGATCAGGCTGAAGATCATCGTCAGCACGAGCGCCAGGAACATCGAGTTCTTGCCGACGCCGATCAGCCAGGAGCCGAAAATCGTGCCGATGCCGGTGAGCGTCATCGTGCCGATGACGATTCCGACCAGCGCGCAGGCGAGGCCGACGGGAATAGCCTGCCGCGCGCCGTCGGCCAGCGCCTGGATGCAGGAGGCGAGCACTTCGCGGCCGGACGCGCCGCGCAGCATGTTCCAGATCACCAGAACCAGCACGACCATCAGCACGGTTGCGATGCTGATCGTCATCGAGACGGCAGAGAGCAGCGCGAAGCCGACCCAGAAGACGACGCGCAGCGCCGTTGTTCCCAGCCCCGCCGAGATCGCGAGGCCTAGGATCAGCGCGACGGTGAGCGCCAGGCCGACCGCGCCGGCGAAGAGCGGCGTGAAGCCGGCGAAGAGCAGATAGACCAGCACCAGCAGCGGGGCGATCAGGTACCAGTTCTTGCGCAGTTCGGCCCGCAGGCTCGGCAGCTCGGATTTCGGCAGGCCGGTCAGGCCGAGCTTGCCGGCCTCCAGATGCACCGCCCAGTAGCAGGCGGCGAAATAGAGCAGCGCGGGGATGATCGCCGCCTCGACGATCTTGGCATAGGGCACGTCGATGGTCTCGGCCATGATGAAGGCGACGGCGCCCATCACAGGCGGCATGATCTGTCCGCCCATTGACGATGTCGCCTCGACGCCGCCGGCGAAGGCGCCCCTGAAGCCGGAGCGCTTCATCAGGGGAATGGTGAACTGGCCCGAGGCCACGACATTGGCGACGCCGGAGCCCGAGACCATACCCATCAGGCCCGATGAGGCGACGCAGACCTTGCCCGGCCCGCCCTGCTTGCCGCCGAACATCGCCATCGAGATGTCGTTGAAAAAGTCGATCACGCCGGCGCGCTCCATGAACGCGCCGAACAGGATGAACAGAAAGATGAAGGTCGCCGAGACCGCTGTCGGCGTTGCGTAAATGCCCTCGGTTCCGAAGGTCATCTGCTCCAGCACCTGATCGAGGCCGTAGCCGCGATGGTTGTAGGGCGCGGGCAGATACTGGCCGAAGAAGCAATAGGCGAGGAAGGTGCCGGCCACGAGCGGCAAGGCGATGCCCATGGCGCGCCAGACCAGCAGGAACAGCACGGCCAGCGCCGTCAGCCCCACAACCATGTCGGCCGGGGTGACCTCGCCGGCGCGGTTCACGAGCTCGACATAGTTCCACCAGTGATAAAGACCGACGAGAAAGCCGGCGACGCCGACGGCCCACCAGGAGATCCGGCCGGCCGGCGAGGTTTCCTCCGCATTGGCGAGCAGGCCGCAGGCTGTGAGGCAGAGAAAGCCGACATGCAGCGTGCGGACGACCTGGTTCGGCAATGTGCCGGTGTAGAGCGAGACCAGCTCGAACGCGCCAAACAGCATCAGGAAGGCGAGAACGGCCTCTCCCATGACGCGGCCGCGCGCCGCCCCCACCACGATCCAGACCAGCCAGAGCGCGAAGGCCGCGCGGATCAGCGTGATCGGCGTCAGCCATGAGATTGAGCCGACCAGCCGCGCATCCAGCGGGATGCCGAAGGCGGTGACGACCTGAAAGCCCGAGAACCCGACCGCGATCCAGAACAGCAGCCGGCCTGTCCAGCCTTCGCCGAAGGTCGCGGGCAGGCCGTGCTCGGGATCATGGGGGGCGGGGGCCGGGCCGGGCGCGCCGGCGATGTCGGGAACCGCGAGCGGTCGCGTCGTGTCCTGGCTCATCTGGCAATCCTCGTCGCCGCCCGCTGACCGGCGGTCTTGCTTGTCGTCAGTCTTGCGTGTCGTCAGTCACGCAAAAGGGCGAGGCCGATAATCCGGCCTCGCCCATGTTGCGTCCATAAAGGATTTCGGCGGCTCAGGAGCCGACCTTCAGGCCCTTTTCCTTGAAGTAGCGCGCGGCGCCGGGATGCAGCGGCAGCGGCATGCCGTCGAGCGCGCCCTCGAGCTTGATCGCGCGGGCTGCGGCATGGGCGGCGACGAGGTCCGGCAGGCTCTCATAGACGGCCTTGGTCATCTGGTAGACCGTCTCCTCCTTCATGCCCTCATGGGTGACGAGGTAGTTCAGCGCGGCGGCCGCCTGCACCGGCGCTGTCTGGCCGGTATAGGTGTTGGCCGGGATCGTCGCCTTGACGAAGGGCGGGCCGGCCTTGTCGACCACGGCGGCGGGCACTTCGACCACGGTGATCTCGACCGAGGTCGCGAGATCGCGCAGCGAGGCGACGCCGAGGCCGGCCGATTGCAGCGTCGCGTCGAGCTGGCGGTTCTTCATCAGCTCGACCGATTCCGCGAAGGGCAGATACTCGACCTTGGACAGGTCCTTGTAGGACATGCCGGCGGCCGCCAGGATCGCGCGGGCGTTCAGCTCCGTGCCGGATTTCGGCGCGCCGACTGAGAGCCGCTTGCCCTTGAGATCGGCCAGCGTCTTGATGCCTGAATCCTTCGAGGCGACGATCTGGATGTAGTTTGGATAGATCGCCGTGATGCCGCGCAGTTTCTTCAGGGGCGTCTTGAAGCCGGCTTCCTCGTCGCCGTTCCAGGCGGCGGCGAGCGAATCTCCCAGCGTGAAGGCGATCTCGCCCTTGCCCTGCTGCAGCAATTGCAGGTTCTCGACCGAGGCCTTGGTGGCCTGCACGGTCGGGCGCGTGTTGGGGACCTTCTCGCCATAGATCTTGGAAAGCGCGACGCCGAGCGGATAATAGACGCCCGACGTGCCCCCCGTCAGGACGTTGATGAAATCCTGGGCGCGGGCGGCGGCGGGGCTGAGTGCGATCAGGGCTGCGGTCGCGAGGCCCGCGATGGCGCCGCTGCGCTTGGAAAACATGGTCATGTAACCTCCCGGGACAAAAGAAACGCCGCATTCGATGAACGGCTTGCCGTTGTTGTAGAGCAGCCTGTGCCGGAATGGAAAGCGCAAGAAGCATGCAGGCGTCCTGCGATCGGCCGCCCTGCGTGACGCTTTCGCCATTTTTGGCGTGCAGGGAGGCGGCTGGCATCCCGGTTGCCCTTGCCAGAGGGACGGGTTAGCCGAGACAATCTCCACCCAGTCAGTCCCCGCCAGAAACCGAGCTCAAGCCCGACATGACCCCGCGCGCCACGCCGCCCCGCCCCGACCGCCGCACTTTGCTCGCAAGCGCGGGCGCGACAGCCGCGCTCGCGGCGCTCGGCTTTTCGCCGGCGGCGCTGGCGCAGCAGGGCCTGACGCTGGGAAGCGCCGAGGCGTTCAGCTTCGACGGGCTGAAGGAGCGTGCGCGCGATCTTGCCGCCAAGCCCTATCAGGCTCCGCCCAGTCCGCGTCCGGACGTTCTGGAGCGGATCGACTACGACGCCCATGGCAAGATCCGCTTCAAGCCGGAGATGGCGCTCTGGGCCGATGGGCCGTCGCCCTGGCCCGTCACCTTCTTCCATCTCGGGCGCTACTTCCAGAAGCCGGCGCGGATGCATGTGCTCGACAACGGCCAGGCCCGCGAGATCATCTACAACGAGCGCTATTTCGACATGCCGGCGGACTCGCCCGCGCATGAATTGCCGCAGGGCGCGGGCTTCGCCGGCTTCCGCTTCCAGGAAAGCCGCTCGGGTCATCCCGGACGCAAGGGCGAGAAGCTCGACTGGAAGAAGAACGACTGGGTCGCCTTTCTCGGGGCCTCCTATTTCCGCGCCATCGGCGAACTCTACCAGTACGGCCTCTCGGCGCGCGGTCTGGCGATCGATCCCGCTGTCGGCGGCAAGGCGGAGGAATTCCCCGATTTCACCCATGTCTGGCTCGAGACGCCCAAGGAGGCGTCCGAGCATGTCGTGGTCTATGCGCTTTTGTCGGGCCCCTCGGTCGCCGGCGCCTTCCGCTTCCGCATGCATCGCGGCAAGGGCGTCACCATGGAGATCGAAAAGGCGCTCTATCTGCGCCGCGACGTCGAGCGGCTCGGCATCGCGCCGCTGACCTCGATGTTCTGGTATTCGGAGACGGCCAAGGCGACGGCGGTCGACTGGCGGCCGGAGGTGCATGATTCCGACGGGCTCGCGCTCTGGACCGGCTCGGGAGAGCGCGCCTGGCGTCCGCTGAACAATCCGCAACGCACCATCGCCTCCTCGTTCTCCGACAATGCGCCGCGCGGTTTCGGCCTGATGCAGCGCGACCGCGAGATCGGCCATTATCTCGACGGCGTCTTCTACGAGCGCCGGCCGAGCCTCTGGGTCGAGACGCAAGGCGATTGGGGCCGGGGCGCGGTCCAACTCATCGAAATCCCGACCGATGACGAGATCCACGACAACATCGTCGCGATGTGGGTGCCAGAGGGGCCTGCGAGGGCTGGCGCATCCTACGCCTTCCGCTACAGGCTGCACTGGCTCGCCGACGAGCCGTTTCCGTCGCCGCTGGGCCGCGTCGTCGCGACGCGCCTTGGCAATGGCGGCCAGCCCGGCACGACGCGGCCCAGGGGCGTGCGCAAGTTCATGGTCGAGTTCAAGGGCCCCTCGCTGGAGACGATCCCCTTCGGCGTGAAGCCCGAGGTCGTGCTCTCGGCCTCGCGCGGCACGTTTTCCTACGTCTTCGCCGAGGCCGTGCCCAACGACGTGCCCGGCCACTGGCGGGCGCAGTTCGATCTAACGGCGGAGGGCAGCGACCCGATCGAGATGCGCTGCTTCCTGCGCGGCGGCGAGCAGGTGCTGACCGAGACCTGGTTGTATCAGTATCTGCCGTTCTGAGAGAGTGTTTGACGCAGTGGATCGTTTCATGCTCCGGCTTGCCTCCGCCTTCGCGTAACATTATATCATCCCACATGAGCCAGCCCCACGCCCATGCCCATCGCGCCGTTTCGGAAAATCCGGGCTGGTCGCTGCTGCGGCTGTCGGCCGGGCAGCGGCTCGGCCTCGCCGGGGGCGTGATCGCCTTGGTCTGGGCGGCGACGCTCGCCGTGATCCTGTGACGAGAGTGACCGTGCCCGCCATCCGCCTCGCCAATCTGACGCTCGGCTATGACCGGCACCCGGCTGTGCATCACCTGTCGGGCGACATCGCGCAGGGCAGCCTGACTGCGATCGTCGGGCCGAACGGCGCGGGCAAATCGACGCTGCTCAAGGGCATCGCTGGCGCGCTTTCGCCGCTCGATGGGGGGGTGACGCTGTCGAAGGGCAAGCGGCTGGCCTATCTGCCGCAATCGGCCGATCTCGACCGCTCCTTTCCGATCCATGTCTACGATCTCGTCGCCATGGGCCTCTGGGGCCAGGCCGGCATTTTCGGGCGCATCGGGCTCGGCGCCAAGAGCAAGGTCGAGGCGGCGATCGCGGCTGTCGGCCTGACCGGCTTCGAGCGCCGGCCGATCGGCGCGCTCTCGGGGGGCCAGATGCAGCGGGCGCTGTTTGCGCGGTTGCTGCTGCAGGACGCCGACATCATCCTGCTCGACGAGCCCTTCACTGCGATCGACGCCCGCACCACGGCCGATCTGCTGGCGCTGGTGCAGCGCTGGCATGGCGAGAACCGCACGGTCGTCGCTGTGCTGCACGATATCGAAACGGTGCGCCGCGCCTTCCCGCAGACGCTGCTGCTGGCGCGCGAGACGGTCGCCTGGGGTGAGACGGCGAATGTGCTGACAGCCGACAACCTGCTGAAGGCGCGCCGCATGGTCGAGGCCTTCGACAGCCACGCGCCGGCTTGCGAGCGCGAAGCGGCGTGACCCGCTCGCCGTCATTGCGAGCGCAGCGAAGCAATCCAGCCTCTCGCGCCGCCTTCTGGATTGCTTCGCTGCGCTCGCAATGACGGGTTGGCCGATGCTCTACGACCTCCTCATCGGTCCCTTCGCCGAATTCGACTTCATGCGCCGGGCGCTGGTCGGGATCATCGCGCTGTCGGTCTCGGGCGCGCCAATCGGCGTCTTCCTGATGCTGCGCCGGATGAGCCTGACCGGCGACGCCATGGCGCACGCCATCCTGCCGGGCGCTGCGATAGGCTATCTCGTCGCCGGCTTCTCGCTGCCGGCGATGACGCTGGGCGGGCTCGCGGCGGGGTTTGCGGTGGCGCTGGCGGCGGGCGCGGTCGCGCGGCTGACCGTGATGAAGGAAGACGCCTCGCTTGCGGCCTTCTACCTGATCTCGCTGGCGCTGGGCGTGACCATCGTTTCGTTGCGCGGTTCGGCGGTCGACCTGTTCCACGTCCTGTTCGGCAATGTTCTGGCGCTCGACAACGAGGTGCTCCTGCTGCTCGCAAGCGTTGCGACCGCGAGCCTGCTTGCGCTCGCGGCGCTCTATCGCCCGCTGGTGATGGAATGCGTCGATCCCGGTTTCCTGCGCTCGGTCAGCCGCTCGGGCGGCGTCGTGCATCTCACCTTTCTGGCGCTGGTGGTGCTCAATCTCGTCGCCGGATTCCATGCGCTCGGCACGCTGCTCGCGGTCGGGCTGATGATGTTGCCTGCGGCGGCCGCACGCTTCTGGACAGCCGACATCACCCGCCTGATCGGGCTCGCTACGGGCTTCGGCATGGTCGCGGGCTATGCCGGGCTGGTGGTCTCCTATTCGGCCGGGAGCAATCTTCCGGCCGGGCCGGCGATCATCCTGGCGGCCGGGGCGCTCTATCTCGGCTCGCTCCTGCTTGGCTCGCAGGGCGGGCTTGCGCGACGACTCTTGCCTGCAGCCCATCTCCAGCGTTAGTGATGTTATAGTGTTTCATTATCTGCCGGAGAGCCGCCATGCTGAACCGTCGTGACCTGCTTGCAGGCGCTGTCGCCGGGCTGACCCTCGCGAGCCTGCCTGCGCTTGCGCAGGAGAAACTCGCCGTCGTCGCCAGCTTCTCGATCCTTGGGGACTTCGTCCAGCGCATCGGCGGAGCGAGGGTCGCCGTGACCACGCTCGTCGGACCCGATGGCGACGCCCATGTCTATTCGCCGACGGCGGCCGACGCCAAGGCGATGGCCGCGGCGAAGCTCGTCGTGGTCAACGGCCTGAACTTCGAGGGCTGGATGACGCGGCTGGTGAAATCCTCCGCTGCAAAGGCGCCCGTTGTCGCGGCGGCGGCAAAGGTGACGCCGCTCAAGGAAGCCGGCGGACACAACCATGGCCACAGTCATAGTCACGGACACGGCGGGGCCGATCCGCATGCCTGGCAGGATGTTGGCAACGCGAAGCTCTATGTCGGTGCGATCCGCGACGCGCTGGTCGCCGCCAATCCCGCCGGCAAGGCCGATTACGAGGCCAATGCGGAGGCCTATCTGGCGGAACTGACCGCGCTCGACGCCGAGATGCGCGCCGCGATCCAACGCATTCCGGCCGATCGTCGCAAGGCAATCACCTCGCACGACGCCTTCGCCTATTTCGAAAAGGCCTATGGGCTGGATTTCATCGCGCCGCAGGGAGTCTCGACCGAGGCCGAGGCTTCGGCCAAGGATGTCGCCCGCATCATCCGGCAGGTGAAGGCGCAAAAAATCCCGGCCGTTTTCCTCGAAAACATCACCAATCCACGCCTGATCGAGCAGATCGCGCGCGAGACCGGCGCCAAGATCGGAGGGCGGCTGTTCTCCGACGCGCTCTCGGGCGCGACCGGCCCGGCCGGGACTTACATCGCGATGATGAAACACAATATAAGCCAGATCGAGAAGGCGCTCGGCGCCGGCCCGGCCTGAGCGCCGACCCCGCCCGCGCCACAGCCATCAGGTCGAACCAATGTCCGAAAAAATCCCCGTCACGGTGCTCACAGGCTATCTTGGCGCCGGCAAGACCACGCTCCTCAACCGCATCCTGACAGAGGACCACGGCAAGAAATTCGCCGTGATCGTCAACGAGTTCGGCGAGACCGGCATCGATGGCGACCTCGTGGTCGGCGCGGATGAAGAGGTCTTCGAGATGAACAATGGCTGCATCTGCTGCACCGTGCGCGGCGATCTGATCCGCATCCTCGACGGCCTGATGAAACGCAAGGGCAAGTTCGACGCGATCATCGTCGAGACCACGGGTCTGGCCGACCCCGCCCCCGTCGCCCAGACCTTCTTCGTCGATCAGGATGTCGGCGACGCCACGAAGCTTGACGCCGTCGTCACCGTGACCGACGCGAAATGGCTGACGCAGCGTCTGAAGGATGCGCCGGAAGCCAAGAACCAGATCGCCTTCGCCGACGTGATCATCCTGAACAAGGTCGATCTGGTAACGCCTGAGGAACTGGCCGAGGTCGAGGCGCGCATCCGCGCGATCAATCCCTATGCCAAGCTCCACAGGACGACGCGCTGCGAGTTGCCGATCGATCAGCTGCTCGACCGCAACGCTTTCGATCTCGACCGCATCCTCGACATCGAGCCGGACTTCCTCGAGGCCGGGCACCATCATCACCATTCCGACGAGATCCGCTCGATGTCGTTCACCATCCCCGGCGACGTCGATCCGGAAAAATTCATGCCCTGGATCAACGATCTCAGCCAGGCGCAGGGGCCCAACATCCTGCGCTCCAAGGGTATCCTCGCCTTCAAGGACGAGCCGCGCCGCTTCGTCTTCCAGGGCGTCCACATGATCCTCGACGGCGATCTGCAGCGCGACTGGACATGCGGCGAGACGCGCAACTCGCGCCTCGTCTTCATCGGCCGCGACCTCGACGAGACCGAGCTGCGCAAGGGTTTTCTGGCCTGCGCGGCGTGAGCCACGCTTGTCACTCCGGGGCTTCGCGAAGCGATGAACCCGGAACCCACGACCGGGCCTTCTCCGTCATGGTCGGGCTTGTCCCGACCATCCACGTCTTTCGGCGTTGAGCGCTGTGACGAAGTCGTGGATGCCGGCCAGAAGAGCGAGCATGACGGTTGAAGCTCACCCGGTCATGGGTTCCGGGTTCGACCCTGCGGGCCGCCGCAGAATGACATCTGTTTGCGAAATACTCAGCCGAAGTTAAAGCGTTGCCATGGACTCAATCGCCAAACCCGTCTCGCTGCGCGAGCATGTCGTTTCCGTCGAGGCCGGCGAGCATGTCGTCGCGGCCCATTGGCTGAAGAACACGCTTGCGCTGGCACTTTCGGACGGGCGCGTGCTGCGCTGGCGCGATGGCGAAACCGAGACGATCGAGGCCCATGCCGGCGGCCTGCTCAGCGCCTGCTCGGACGGCGAGCGGCTGATTACCGGCGGCGACGACGGCCGCGTGCTCGCGATGGCGGCCGATGGACCGGCGAGCGAACTCGCCCGCGACGAGAAGCGGCGCTGGATCGATTCGGTCACGCTGTCGGGAAGCAGCAGCCTCGCCTGGAACACCGGCCGCACGGTGCATGCGCGCGACGACAAGGGCCGGGTCAACTCGCTCGACGTCGCCTCGACCCCGCAGGGGCTGGTCTTCGCGCCGAAAGGTTATCGCCTCGCCATCGCCCAGATGAACGGTGTCTCGCTGTGGTATCCCAACACCGAGGCGAAGCCTGAGTTTCTGGAATGGAAGGGCTCGCATCTCGACGTGACCTGGTCTCCGGACGGGCGCTTCGTCGTCTCGGGAATGCAGGAGAACGCGCTGCATGGCTGGCGGCTCGGCGAGAAGCCGAGCCATATGCGCATGACCGGATACCCCGCGAAACCGCGCTCGCTGTCCTGGTCGCATGATGGCTTGTGGCTCGCCTCCAGCGGCGCGGACGCCGCGATCATCTGGCCGTTCCAGGGCGATGGACCCCAGGGCAAGGCCCCGCGCGAATGCGGCGCGCGCCACGCCAAGGTGACCCGCGTCGCCTTCCATCCGCGCGCGCTGGTGCTCGCCGTCGGCTACGACGATGGCTGCATCCTGATGATCCGCCTGACCGACGCCTCGGAATTGTTGGTGCGCCCGGCGTTGAAGGGCAGCGGCATCACCGCCTTCGCCTGGGACAAGCCCGGCAAGCGGCTCGGCTTCGGCACGGAAGACGGCATGGCCGGCGTGCTGACGCTGCCTTCGGCCTGATCCGCGATGCGCCTCGGCCTGTTTGGCAAGAGCGCGGCCGACAAGGCGAGGGACGCCGGCGATGCCGCGCGCATCAAGGCCGATGTTCGGGCGCTGCTCGGCCTGCCGGAGGCGGCCGCCATCGCCGTCAACGAAATTCTCTGCGCCGACCCTGCCTGTCCGGGAACGGAGACGGTGATCCTGGTGATGAACCCCGGCGAGAAGACCAAGGCTTTCAAGGCGCAGATGGCGATGGCCGAATTGACGCGAGCAGCCTTGGCTGCGGTGCTGGCGAGCGAAGGCTGACCTTTCGAGCATCCCCTCTTCAGGTCGAGGCGCGGGAGCCTCGACGCGTACCCCCCCCATAAGGGGGAGGGGCTCCGCCGAGGCTCCCGAACCCGATCACCAGCGGCTCACAACCTCATTGCACACTGATCTAGCCTGCGGCGATGGTCCGGGAGGTCCGGGAGGTCCGGTAGTCCGCCAGAACGCCCAGTTTCGGATCGCGGATCGTGACGGCGCGCGAGACGCGAAACCGGGTCGCCTTGGTCTTCTGCGACAGGTTGAGGTCGACGGAGATCGCGACGGCCGGCTGGATCGCACGCGGCTTGGCGAAAGCAGTTCCGCTGGCGATCAGCAGGGCCAGAATGGCGATGAGGGGCTTGCGGAACATGGCCGGCGCTTTCTCGATGGACGGGCCTGTCCCGTCGATCGAGAAAGCCTAGGCGGCGGTCGGCCCGGTCGCTGTTCCCTGTGGAACAGATGCGGGCTGGTGACAGCGGCGGTCAGCAGCGGGGCTATGCTCGGGCAACCGCAGAGAGACAGGCAAGGCCTCAGCATGACGCCCCGCAGCAAGCCGCCGCTCACCCTGACCACGGCGCAGGCGCGCGCCATCTGGCTGCGCGCCCAGCGGCTCGACAGCCCCGAGCCATTCGGCTCCGGCCCGCAGGCGGTGGCGGCGGCGGTTGCCCATCTCGGCTATGTCCAGATCGACACGATCAACGTGATCGAGCGCTGCCACCATCATATCCTTTACAGCCGTATCCCGTCCTACAGGCGCGCCGATCTGGCGGCGGCGCAGTCGATCGAGAAGAGCGTGTTCGAATACTGGACGCATGCGCTGTCCTATGTCGCGGCCTCCGACCTGCGCTTCTTCCTGGCGGCGATGAAGGCGCATCGCGAGGAGCCGAAGCGCTGGTCGGCGGTGGGTGGGCGCGAGGAGGCGCGAAAACTGCTCGCCCGCATCCGGAAGGAGGGCGCGCTGACGATCCGCGACATCGAAACAGACGTGCTGGTGGAAAAGGCGCATCTCTGGGCCAGCAAGAAGCCGTCAAAGGGCCTGCTGGAGCGAGCCTTCTATGATGGCGAACTGGTGATTTCGGCCCGCGCCGGCATGCTCAAGACCTATGAGTTGATGGACCGGCATTTCGCTTTCGAGAAACGCCCGACGCCCGCCAGCGTGCGGCAGGTCACGGCCTATGTGCTCGACCGGGCCTTGCGCGCACAGGGCGTCGTCAGCCTCGACTCGATCTGCCATCTCGATGCGCCGCGCAAGAAGGCCGTGGCCGAACTGATCGAAGCGCGGGTCAAGCGCCGGGAGCTTGTCCCGGTCAGGATCGAGGGCGCGGAGAAGACGCCGCACTGGATCGCGCGTGATCTGCTCGACGCTCCCATGCCGGAGCCCGACGCCGGCCTCGTCCATATCCTCTCGCCGTTCGATCCGCTCATCATCCAGCGCAAGCGATTGAGGCTGATCTTCGGTTACGGCCATGTCTTCGAGGCCTATCTGCCGAAGGAGAAGCGCGTCTTCGGCTATTTTGCGCTGCCGGTGCTTGTCGGGGATCGGATCGTCGCGATGCTCGACCTCAAGACGGATCGGGCGGCGGGCAGGTTGCTGATCCAGCAGTGGAGCTGGATCGAGGGCTGCGAGAGCGCGGAGACGAAGGCGCGGATCGAGGCGGAGCTTGGCAGGTTTGAGCGGTTTCAATTAGCGGGCTGATGGTCGGGCCTGCGGCAGGAACAGACGGATCGCAGGTCAAGCCAAACGGTACTCGCTGGAAGAGGGACCCCCGGGGTTACCGGGGATCCCCTCGTGTTAGCGACACTCAGACGATGATATCGTAAGTGCCGTTGAAATTGACCACGGCGTTCCGGATATCGGCGACGCTCGCATTGTCGAAGGTGGCGATGAGATTGTCGTTGAGAAACATGTCCACATCGACCCCGTCCTGATCGAGGCCAAGCACGTCGGTCACCTGGTCATTCCGGATTTCGATAAGATCGACGCCTGCTTCGAAGTCGGTCACGGTGTCGCTGCCTGCGTGCCCGCGCGTGAACTGAAACGTATCGGCTCCGCTGCCGCCTGTGAGCGTATCGAAGCCGACATCGCCATTGAGAAGATCGCCGCCCGAGCCGCCGTTCAGCGTGTCGTCGCCGCCGCCGCCATTCAACGTATCGGCGGCGTTTCTCCCTTCCAGCACATCATTGCCCTGCCCACCGAGCAGGGAATCGGACTTACCGTGGCCATAGAGTTCGTCGTTACCATCCTTGCCGGCGATGACGTTCCCGATGCCGGGCACTCCAACCAGGACATTGTCGGCGTCGTCCCCGGCAATATTGATCGTGTTGGCTCCGTTCAGCAGCACGCTGCCCGGGGAAAACCCGGAAAACTCGGTCGCCAGGAGCACGTCCCTGGCCGAGGCGTTCTCGAAGATGGCGATCAGGACGCCGTTGGCCCACAGCTCGGCGTCGCCTGCATTGTCGAGGTAGGCGAAGTCAGCCCCGGCGAAGTTGGTCAGTTCGACCTTGTCCTGAAAGAACACCTTGCCCTTGTCATTCAGGCTCTGCGTGCCGTTCTGGAAGTCCTTGACCGTGTCGACGCCGTCGGCAGTGTTGCCGTTGAAGGCGAAGGTGTCGTTGCCATTCCCGCCGATCAGGATGTCGTTGCCCCTGTCGCCGCTGAGCCAGTCCGCGCCGTTGCCGCCATTGAGCGTGTCGTCGCCGCTGCCGCCGAACAGCGTGTCATGACCATTGGCGCCCTTGACGACGTCATTGCCTTGGCCGCCAAGGACAAGATCGCTCTTGCCGCGACCCGCCAGCGTATCGTTTCCACCGTTGCCGGCGATGTTGTTGTTCTCGCCCGCCACGCCGCGAAGAGCGTCGTCGGAGTTTGTACCTGCGATAGAAGACATCTTACTCTCCCTTATACAGTGGTGGCCCGTTCACCTGTGAAGGGGCGTTACGGAATCAACAGTTTTCCGTCGGCTATCTGCGTGTCCGTAATCGCTGTAGCGTTCGACCATACAGTACTTTCGATCGGTAACTACGATGCTTAACATAAAATTAAGGGCATGCAACCCACGGTAATCGAGCGTCGTCAATATTCTCTCAGTTACGTGAAGAAAGTCGGCTATTCATCTACTTCGCTAGACTCGTTGCCTGGCGCGGAGAGCCTCACACTCCCAACAAATCAACCAGATGCGGAATCAGCGGTTCGTCGGCCGGCGGCATCGCCAGCTCCCTGAGCTTGCCGGGGCGGACCCATTTCAGCGGCTGGCCCTCGCGGGAGGAGACCTGCCCCTCCCAGCGCCGGCAGATATAGAGCGGCATCAGCAGGTGGAACTCGGGGTAGGCGAAGCTCGCGAAGGTCAGCGGCGCGAGGCAGTCCTCCTTCACCGTGATGCCGAGCTCTTCGGCCAATTCGCGGATCAGCGCGGGCTCGGGCCGCTCGCCGGCTTCAAGCTTGCCGCCGGGGAATTCCCACAGGCCGGCCAGCGCCTTGCCCTGCGGGCGCTGCGCGACGAGGACGCGGTTGTCAGCATCGATCAGGGCGCAGGCGACGACGAGGAGGAGTTTCACAGATGAGCCTATGGATTGAGGTTTCTTTCGGAAATAACGCCGTCATCCTGGGCGCCCGAAGGGCGTCCCGGGATCCATCCTGAGGGATGACGGCGCCCTGTGATGGATCCCGGAGCTGCGCGGCCTGTGGCCGCTTGTCCAAGGAACTGTGTTGCGAGGTGTCAAGCGTGTGCTGGATCATAGGTCGTATCGGCCTTGATGAGGGCATTGAGGATGGTGACGAGTTTTCGCCCGACGGCGGTGAGGGCGACCTTGTTGGCTTTTCCCCTGG
>JAESGK010000031.1_pt1 | contig 223505 bp, 233 predicted proteins | sample 9269681 | NCBI WGS metagenome assembly JAESGK01 (sample SAMN14515347, study PRJNA621673) | algae metagenome | isolation source: Timaviella obliquedivisa GSE-PSE-MK23-08B and co-occurring heterotrophs from... | place: USA: Grand Staircase Escalante National Monument, Utah | collected 2006-08-15 | reverse complement strand
AGGACATCGACCTTCCCACCATCAAGGCCAACATCGCAAAGCTGGCCCGGCGTCGCGCCATCGGAAAAGCCGCCTTCGCCAAAAGCCGCCCATCAGAACGCTGAAAGGGCCGACACCGGACGGTTACAGACTTCGTACTGAAGCTGGCGATGCTGCGCCCGGCAGGCCTCGACGGAGGCGCTGTCGAAGACGGCGTCCAGCAAAGCGGGATCGTTGGCCGCGCCGCCTTGGCGGGCGCGGAGTTCGGGCGTGGGGGCTTGCGTCATGACGACGTCCCCGGGTTGCATTGTCAATATTTATGCAACCCGAAGTTTAACAATTCATGGCCGACCCTTGTGGTCCGGAGGTCAACCCCCGAGCTGAAGCGCCCGGCTCTCCACCTGGATCGACGCCTCGATCCGCGCCATTTCAAGAAAATACGCCAGACTTTCGAGTTCGCTCGCCCTTGCCATGGTGCGAAGTTCGGCGCTCAGGCTTTCGATGTAGAGCGCTACCTCAAGTTGCATATCGGCGAGGGTGGAACAGGGCATGCTCTGGTCGCTCCCGCCATCCGGATTGGCTCTCGCAGTGTCGCCATCACTGGATGCAGAGGCGACATCATCCGATCCTGGACTGCGCTTTCGGGAGCTCATCGGACTGGTTGCCTCGCATTCGCGGACCTGGCCGATAGGCGAAAGCCGCCCGGCCATAGTCTACAGATTGCAAAAAATGCAATCATAGCGTGCATTCGTCCCCAACCTTCCCTCGTAGTCGTCTTGCGGCCACTCCGATCAGGTCAGCAGCAGAACGGCCAGCGGCAGCGTGACGAGCGCCAGCAGGGTCTCCAGCGTGGTGATCTCGGCCATCAGCGGCGCATCCCCGCCCATGTCGCGGGCGAGGAAATAGGCGGCGGTCGCGGTCGGCACAGCGGCCGCGACGATCGTCATGGTCAGGGCCGGGCCGGTGACGCCGAACTGCCTCGCCAGCACCCAGGCGATCAGCGGCATCGCCACCAGCTTGAGGCCGCAGGCGACGGCATGGGCGAGTTTCGGCTGCGCCAGCCGGCGCAGATCGAGCCCTGCGCCGACGACCAGCAGCCCGACGCCAAGCGCGGCGCGTCCAAGAATATCGACGAAGCTCGCCACGGCGACGGGCATCATCCACTGGATCTGGTTGAGCGCGAGGCCAAGCGCGGACGACCAGATGAAGGGGTTGAAGGCGATCGACCGGATGGTCTCGCCCGCGCCCATCCGACGGCCGCCGGCGAACCGCGCCAGCACGAGCACGCACATCACGTTGAGAAGCGGGATCATCGACGCCACCGCGATCGCCATCAGGGTCGCGCCGGTCTTGCCTTCAAGGCCTGCCGCCAGCGCCAGAGCCACGAAGGTGTTCCAGCGCACCGAGCCCTGGAAGACCGAGGTGAAGGCCGGGCCATCGACGCCGCCTTGCGCCAGCAGCGGACGCAGCAACAGGAGCAGCGCCGCCACGATCAGGATCGCCAGCACGAGGCTCAGGCCCATGGCGAGCACCGGCAGGCGGCCGAGATCGGCCATCGCCAGCGTATGCACCACCACTGCGGGGAACAGCACCTGATAGGTCAGGCGCTCGACGCCGCCGCAGTGCTCGGCCGAAACGACGCCGCGCGCCTTCAGCGCCCATCCGGTCGCGATGACGAGGAACACAGCGACCAGACTGTCGATCATGGGAGCGATATCGGCTTCTTGGCATGGAGGGCCGCGCGGCCCGAGGACGACGTGCGGGAACAAAAGAAATCGCGCATCGTTATCTGTCTGGTTCGATGCGTCTTTACTCCTTTCACGCTCGCATCAGGCCGACAAGCATTCCAGGCGCAGGCCCGCTTGCACCTGCCGCAATCCCGCCGCGATTGGTTCAGGCCGCATTCAACCTGCTGAACCTAGCGTATCGGTCAATCCCGGCCTGTCCGGGGCACCAGGAGGTTCGCATGAACTCGCTCAGCATCAACTCGCTCAGGAAGACCGCCATCATCGGCCTGACCTCGCTCGGCGTCGTATCGGCCGGCATCGTCACGCCCGCTCTGGCCGCGCCGGCCAAGCCGACTTTCGATGCCGCGCGTCTCGATGCGACGGCGGCCGACTACTCGCAGTATCGCGGCCGTGGCTATCGCGGGGGCGGATATGGTCGGGGCGCGGCGATCGCGGGTGCGGTTGGCCTCGGCATTCTCGGCGCGGCAGCGATCGCCTCCAGCCGCCGGGCCTATGCCGATCCGTATTATGGCGGCGGCTATTATGCAGCGCCTGCCTATGCGGCTCCGCGCGCCTATTATTACGAGGAGCCGGCCTACTACGCTCCGGCGCCGCGCGCCTATTACCGCGAGCCCTATGATTTCCGCAATCATCGCTGAGATCTAAGGCGACGGCTGAAATTGACCCCGCAGGCTCCGGCCTGCGGGATTTTTGATGTCTGGCGGGTTTTATGTCTGGGACATGTCGTCTTCGCTCAGGTCCGCCTCCATCCGCATCAGGCGGTCGAGCGCGCCCTGCAGGATGTAGGCGGCGGCCATCTTGTCCACCACCTCCGCCCGTCTGGCGCGAGACGCGTCGGCGTCGAGCAGGGTGCGGGTCACGGCAAGCGTCGACATCCGCTCGTCCCAGAAGGCGATCGGCAGGCTCGTCAGCGGCGTGAGGTTTCGCACGAAGGCGCGCGTCGACTGGACGCGCGGCCCTTCCGAGCCGTCCATGTTGAGCGGCAGCCCGATGACCAGCCCGGCGATGGCGTGCTTCTCGGCGATCTTCAGCAGAGCAGCCGCGTCGGGCTGGAATTTGATCCGCCGGATCGTCTCCAGCGGCGACGCGATCTGGCGGCCGACATCCGACAGGGCAAGCCCGATCGTCTTGGTGCCGAGATCGAGCCCGAGCAGCCGCGCATGGCGCGGCAGCGAAAGGAAGCGGTCGATCGGCACGATATTGGCTGACATGCGCCGCCGGTAGCATGCGCCGCCCGCCGAGGCGAGCGACGCAGTTCGATGCGATCAGCCCTGCGGCTTGATCCCGGCGGCCTTCAGCGAGGCGCCCCATTTGTCGATTTCCGCGATGAAGCGCTTGGCATGCGCCTCGCGGGTCCATTCGGCCTCCGGGAATACGGTGGTGCCGAAGGCCTTGAACTTGTCGAGCACTGCGGGCTGCTTCAGCGCGGCGCGCAGCGCCCCGTTGAGCTTGTCGAGCACGGCTGTGGGGGTGCCCTTGGGGGCATAGAGACCGTGCCAGATCGTCATCTCGAGCTTGGTGCCTGTCTCGATCGCGGTCGGCACGTTGGGCAGCACGTCCAGCCGTTCGGTCGAGGTCACCGCATAGGCGCGGATCTTCTCGCCCTGGATCTGCGAGACCGCCGAGGTCGACTGGTCGCAGAGAAAGTCGATCTGGCCGCCGACGAGATCGTTCATCGCCGGCCCCGTGCCGCGATAGGCGACCTCGGTGAACTTTACGCCGAGAATCTGCGACATCAGCACGCCGCAGAGATGCGAGTTCGAGCCGACGCCGGCATGGGCGAGCGAGAGCTTGTCGGCATTGGCCTTGGCATAGGCGAAGAAGCTCTGGGCGTCCTTCGTCGGCAAGGCGAGCTTGCTGGCGACCACCATCGGCCCGGTGTTGACGAGGCCGATCGGCACGAAGTCGGTCTTGGTTTCGTAGCCGAGATTGCCGTAGAGCGCTGGCGCGGCGGCCAAAGCGAGATGATGGATCAGGATCGTGTGACCATCCGGCTCCGCTGCGGCGAGCCGCTTGGCGCCGGCCGTCCCGCCCGCGCCGGCGACGTTCTCGACCACGACCGGCTGGCCGAGCGTCTTGCTCATCTGCTCGCCGAGAAGGCGCGCAATGACGTCGCTTGGACCGCCGGCCGCGAAGGAAACGATGACCGTGACGGGTTTGGTCGGGAAGGCCTGCGCCATGACTGGCCCGGCCATCGCAGCCGCGATCAGTCCAGCTAAAGCAATGCGTCGCGTGGTCTTCAGGCTCATGGGTATTCCTCCGGTTGCGTTAAGGATGCGCCGCTCTGCGTCGGCTTGATAAAATGCGCTGCCGTTCGGTCAGCGCAGATCGGACAGGTAATGCGCGCCCTCCGTCAAGCACAGGCTGATCCGTCGCTCGACCGGCGCGCCGTCAAGCGACAGCGCGAGCCGGTCGACCTGCAGGGCAGGGGTTCCCGGCGCGACCGCCAGGAGAGGCGCTTCGCTGGCGGTCAGCGCGACCGCCTTCAGCTTTTCCCGCGCATTCGCGACGGTGACGCCATAGCGCGCCGCATAGAGGCTGTAGAGGTTGTTGGGCACCGGCCCTGCCTCGATCCCGCCGAACAGCCGGCGCGGCAGGCTCACCGTTTCCAGCACCAGCGGCGCGCCATCGAGCGCGCGGACGCGCCTGATCCGGATGACGTCGTCGCCGGTCGAAAGATCGAGCGCCTGCCGCTCGCCTGCATCGGCGAGCGCCACCACGACCGAGAGCACCGTGCTGTCGGGAAAGCGTGCGACGCCGTCATCGGGCACCAGCTTGAAGAACTGGAACAGGATGCGCCGCTCGTCATGCTCGGCGACGAAGGTGCCGCGTCCCTGCCGCCGCACCAGCAGGTTTTCCGCTGCCAACTCGTCGAGCGCCTTGCGCACCGTGCCCTGGCTGACGCCTATCTCGGCGGCGAGCTGGCCCTCGCTCGGCAGGCCCGCGCCCGGCGTCCAGACGCCATCGGCAAGCCGGCGAATGAAGATCGCCTTGACCTGGCGGTAGAGCGGCCGGAAGCCGAGCGGCTCCGTCCCGTCCACCGGGTCGATGCGCTCTGCATTTTCGCGCTTGTGCATGGTCATATGTCTTATATAAGACTTGGCGAAGCGCGGGTCGAGTCCGGATTTGCACGGCGCGTCCGGCGCCACACCGCTGCTGAGGGAGAGACCAGATGAGCAAGCCGCATCTGCTGGTGCATGAGGCGAAGGACACCGTCGGCGTCGTCGTCGTCGAGGGCCTGAAGGCCGGCACCGACATGCTGTGCGTGATCACGCACGACAATTCCGATTTCCGCCTGACCGCCAAGATGGACATTCCGATCGGCCACAAGGTCGCGCTGAAGGACATCAAGGCCGGCGACACGATCTGGAAATACGGCCAGGACATCGGCAAGGCCGTCGCCGCCGTCGGCAAGGGCGAGCACCTGCACGTCCACAACGCCAAGACCAAGCGCTGGTGATCACCAAGCGCTGGTGAGCCGCTGACACGGCAGTCGAACCGACCGCCGCAAACGACTCCTGAGATTCATGAATCGGCTCCCGCAGGGTCGAGCCAACCAGATAGGGAAACGCCATGTCGATCGTCGCCAATTTCGATCTCGTCAAGGGCAAGCTCGCCCGCATCAAGGGCCGCAAGATCGAGGCGCCCGAGTTCAAGACGCCGCAACTCAAGCGCCCGAGCGGGCGCGCGCTCGACTCATTCTTGGGCTGGCGGCGCGAGAATGGCCGCGTCGGCGTGCGCAACCATGTCGTGCTGCTGCCGCTCGACGATCTCTCCAACGCCGCCTGCGAGGCCGTCGCCAACAACATCAAGGGCACGCTGGCCATTCCGCATGCCTATGGCCGGCTCCAGTTCGGCGAAGACCTCGATATCCATTTCCGCACCCTGATCGGCACGGGGTCGAACCCGAACGTCGCGGCCGTCGTCGTGATCGGCATCGAGGATGGCTGGACCAAGCGCGTCGTCGACGGCATCGCCAGGACAGGCAAGCCGGTCGTCGGCTTCGGCATCGAGGGCCATGGCGACATCGCCACCATCGCCAAGGCATCCTACGTCGCCAAGGAGTTCGTGCAGTGGGCGACTGAACTGCAGCGCGTGAAGTGCGGCATCGAGGAGCTCTGGGTGTCGACCAAATGCGGTGAATCCGACACCACCACGGGCCTGTCGTCCTGCCCGACCGTCGGCAACATGTATGACAAGTGGATCCCGCGCGGCGTCTACGGCGTCTTCGGCGAAACCTCCGAGATCACCGGGGCCGAGCATCTCTGCAAGGCCCGCGCTGCAACGCCCGAGGTCGGCGAGCGCTGGTACAAGATGTGGAAGGCCTATCAGGAGGACGTGATCGAGGCCCACAAGACCGACGACCTCTCCGATTCGCAGCCGACCAAGGGCAACATTGCCGGCGGGCTGACCACGATCGAGGAAAAGGCGCTCGGCAACCTCGAGAAGATCGGCCGCGAGTGCAAGTACATCGATATCCTGCAGCCGGCCGAGGCGCCGTCCAAGGGGCCGGGCCTCTATTACATGGACACCTCCTCGGCCGCGGCCGAGTGCGTCACGCTGATGGCGGCGGGCGGCTATGTCGTCCACACCTTCCCGACAGGGCAGGGCAACGTCATCGGCAACCCGATCGTCCCGGTCATCAAGATCACCGGCAATCCCAAGACGATGCGGACCATGCCCGAGCATATCGACGTCGACGTCTCCGGCATCCTGCGCCGCGACCTGACGATTCCGCAGGCCGGCGATGCGCTGATCGAGAACATCGTGCGCACCGCCAATGGCCGCCTGACGGCGGCCGAGGCGCTGGGTCATCGCGAATTCTCGATGACGAAGCTGTATCGCTCGGCCTGAGCCGGCGCGTGCGGGAGCCTTAGACTTGGCACAGAGCGCGACCCTGCTTTCGCCCGCGCAATGGCGGCCGCTCGCCGCCGGCATCGCGCTGTCGACGGTCGTCGCCATCGCATCCGTCGTCGCCGAGCCGTTGCTCAAAGCGGCGGCCGGCGGGCGCGTCGGCATCCCGGCGATCGTGATCGCGCTGGTGATCGGGATGCTGCTGCATCCCTTCGCCAGCAGCGCCCGCTTCGAGCCGGGCATGACCTTCTGCGTCAAGAAACTGCTGCGCTGGGCGATCGCGCTTCTGGGCCTGCGCATTGCGCTCGGCGACATCATCGCGCTCGGGGCGATGACGGCGCTGCTCGTGATGGTCTCGATGGCGCTGACGGTGGCGTCCGGCTTCGTCCTCGCCCGCTGGCTTGGCCGCGAGACCGGCATGGGCGCGCTGGCGGGCGTCGCCACAGCCGTCTGCGGCGCGTCCGCAGCGCTCGCGACCGCGACCGTGGTGCCCGACTACAAGGGCAAGGCGGCCGATGTCGCCTTCACCGTGATCGCGATGAACGCGCTTTCCACGGTGGCGATGCTGGCCTACCCGCTGATCTGCACCTGGCTTGATCTGTCGCCGGCCCAGACCGGGATCATGCTCGGCGCGACGATCCATGACGTCGCCCAGGTCGTCGGCGCAGGCCAGTCGGTCTCCGACGAGGCCGCCAACGCCGCCGTCATCGTCAAGCTGTTTCGTGTCTTCCTGCTGCTGCCCGCAGTGCTGATCGTCGGCTGGTGGCTGGTGCGCGACGGCGCCTCAGTGGGCGCCGCGAAGGTTCCGGTGCCGGTCTTCGCCATCGTCTTCCTGATCCTGTGCCTGGCCAACAGCGCCCTTGCGCCCCAGGCCGCGCTGGCGGATGTCTATCCGCCGCTGCGGGCAGCCTTGCTCGAAGCCTCGCGCTGGGGTCTGCTGATCGCCATCGCGGCGCTGGGCCTTGGCACGTCGATGGCGGCCATGGCGCGGCTGGGCTGGCGGCACCTCGTTCTGGTGACGGGCACGAGCCTCGTCATCCTTGCATCCGTGACCGGCGGCCTGCTGGCGCTGGGCTGAACCGCTGGAAGCGACATGATCGACATCGTCATCACCGAATTCATGGACGAGGCCGCGGTCGCGATGTTGAGCGCACGCTACACGGTCCATCACGACCCCGAGCTTTTCGGAAAACCGGAGGAACTGGCCAGGCTCGTCGCCGGAGTGCCCGCGCTGATCGTGCGCAACCAGACGCAGGTGCGAGGCGGGGTTCTGGCAGCCGCAGCGAAGCTCAAGGTGGTCGGCCGGCTCGGCGTCGGCCTCGACAATATCGACATGGACGCCTGCACGCAGCGCGGCATCAAGGTGTTTCCGGCAACGGGCGCGAACAGCCTCTCCGTCGTCGAATATGTGATCTGCAGCGCCATGGTGCTGCTGCGCGGGGCGTATTTCGCCAATGCCGCGATGGTGGCGGGCGAGTTCCCCAAGACGAAGCTGATCGGCCGCGAGATCGCCGGAAAGCGGCTCGGCCTCGTCGGTTTCGGCGCGATCGCGCGCGACGCCGCCAATCACGCCCGCATGCTCGGCATGAACGTCGTCGCCTTCGATCCCTATGTGCCGGCCGACCACCCGGCCTGGCAGACGACGCAGCAGCTCGATCTCGAGGCCGTTCTCTCGACCTCGGACGCGATCAGCATCCATCTGCCGCTGACGCCGGAGACCAAGGGGTTGATCGGCAAGGAGGCCTTCGCGCGGATGAAGCCCGACGCGGTGCTGATCAACGCCGCACGCGGCGGCGTGATGGACGAAGCGGCGCTGGTCGCGGCGCTCAAGGGCGGCAAACTGGGCGGCGCGGCGATCGACGTCTTCGAGGAGGAGCCTTTGCGCAAGGGGGGGAAACTCTTCGAGGGCGTGCCCAATCTGATCCTGACGCCGCATATCGCCGGCAATACGGTCGAGTCGAACGGCCGCGTCTCCGGCCTCGTCGCCGAGCGGGTGATGGCGGCGCTGGAGGGCCGGGTATGAAACTGTCGCTCGCGGAGGCCGAAGCCCGGCTGACCGACCTGTTTGCCAGCGCAGGCGCTTCTCCCGCAAACGCCGCCTCCGTCGCCTGGGCGCTGGTCATGGCCGAAGCCGACGGGCTCAAAGGCCACGGCCTCTCACGCGTGCCGACCTATCTCGCCATGCTGAAGTCCGGCAAGATCGACGGCAGGGCGGTGCCGATCGCGCGCCAGCCGAAGCCCGGCGTGCTGGCGATCGATGCAGCGCACGGTTTCGCCTATCCGGCGATCGATCTGGCCGTGATCGAACTGCCGACGATCGCCCGCGCCCAGGGCGTGGTCGCGGCCCCGATCCGCCGATCGAACCATTGCGGCGCGGCGGGCCTCCATGTCGAGCGGCTCGCCGAGCAGGGGCTGGTCGCATTGCTGTTCGCCAATACGCCTGCCGCGATCGCGCCCTGGGGCGGGGCGAAGCCGGTCTTCGGCACCAATCCGATCGCGTTTGCCGCTCCGCTCGCCGGCCGCGAGCCGCTGGTCATCGACATGGCGCTGTCGAAGGTCGCGCGTGGGCCGATCGTGGCCGCGAAGCAGAAGGGCGAGGCGATCCCGGAAGGCTGGGCGCTGGACACTGCCGGCAAGCCGACGACCGATGCGAGCGCAGCGCTGGCCGGCACCATGGTCCCGCTCGGAGACGCCAAGGGCGCGACGCTGGCGCTGATGGTCGAGGTGCTGGCGGCGGCGCTGGTCGGCAGCCATTTCGCCTTCCAGGCCTCGTCCTTCCTCGACGACAAGGGCGGCCCGCCCGACACTGGCCAGCTCATCCTCGCCATCGACCCGCACGCCATGGGCGGCGCATGGTTCGACGAGCGGATGCGGCTGCTGGCGCACGCGATCGAGGATCAGGACGGCACGCGGCTGCCGGGAATGCGGCGGCTGGCGCTGCGTGCGAAAGCGCGGGCGGATGGGATTGAATTTACGCTTTCAGATTGACCTACTTTGCCGAAAGCTGGCGGACCGCTCCCGCCCAGTCCTCGACATGATGGGCGACGGCGAGCTTGCCGTTTCTGACGGTATGAATATCGATCGTCATGATCGAAAAGCTCTTGCCGCCATGGGGCACGCCGAAGAGAGCGACTGCCGGGGTTCCGCTCGCCTCGCTGCGGACGACGATTTTGGCGCCATCCGTCACGACCTCCCTGATCGTCCATGTCAGGTCGGGGATCGCCTTGCCGAAGCCGATGACCTGCTGCACGAATTCGTAGCGGCTCTTGCTCGCGGTTTCGCCGGAGAACGACCGCCAGTCAGGGGCAAGGACGGCATTGGTGAGCGCACTGACGTCTTTTGTCGCCGGTCGGTTCAGCGCGTCGTAGAATGGCGCAATCAGGGCGCGGGCAGCATCCCTGCTCAGCGCAGCGTCCTGCGCCACAGCTGCGGCGGAAGCCCAGATCGCGAGAGCCGAGGCGAGAAGGCTCGCGTAGACTCGATTGAGTTTGGTCATGGACATTGAAAACGCTCCATCGGTTTGACGATGAGCATGACGTATGCAATTTCGTACCTGCAAACAATTACGCACTATCAGGATACGAAGTATGCCCAGGGATACCGTGATCAGCGCAGCCTTCTTCGCGACCTGTCCGGTGCGCGACGTGCTCGATCGCGTCGGCGACAAATGGAGCCTGCTGATCCTGCTCAATCTGGAAGGCGGCGAGTGCCGGTTCAACGAGCTGCGGCGTCGGATCGGCGATATATCGCAACGGGTTATGACCGAGACCTTGCGTGCGATGGAGCGCGACGGCTATCTCACGCGCACGGTCTATCCGGTCAGCCCGCCCAAGGTCGGCTACAGCCTGACGGAGCAGGGTCGTTCCGTGTTGCTGCCCGTGCGCGGGCTGCTCGGCTGGGCCAAGGACCACCATGATGCGATCCGGGCGAAGCGTGCGACTTTCGACGCCATGGCCGATACACGCTGATCGCATCATAGCCGGCAGTTGATTCAGCAGAATTCTGGACTGGGCGTGCGCCTAGACGAAGTCGAACGCATCGACATCGACCAGCCCCCTGTCGGTGATCTTGAGATGCGGGATCACCGGCAGGGTCAGGAACGCGACCTGCAGGAAGGGCTCCGCCAGCACGACGCCCAGCCCCTTGGCGGCGCGGCGCAACTCCTCCAGCGCGAAGCGCACGGCCTCGAAAGGTTGCTCGCTTATCAGACCTGCGACCGGCAAGGCGAGTTCCGCCACCACGACTCCGTCCTCCGCCACGGCGAAGCCGCCGCCGGTCGCGATCAGCCGGTTGGCTGCGGCCGCCATCGAGGCCTCATCGACGCCGACGACGCAGAGATTATGGCTGTCATGGCCGACCGAGGATGCGATCGCGCCGCGCTGCAGGCCGAAGCCGTGGACGAAGCCGGACGCGATGCCGCCGGTCTTGCCGTGCCGCTCGATCACCGTCACTCTGATCGCATCCTGCGCTAGGTCGGGCAGGGACTGCCCCTCCTGCGAGGGTAGCGACATCGCCAGCCGTTCGGTGATGATCCGGCCCGGCACGACGCCGATCACCGGCGTCTGTCCGTCGCGCGCTTTCGCGCGAAAATCCGCAGGCGTCAGAGCCCGGCTCTTCACGCTGCCATGGCCGACCACCGCGACCGGCTTTCGGTCGGCGAACAGCGCCTCCTGGACCAGCCGTCCGCCCGTAAACACATGCTTCACCGAGCAGCTTACGAGGTCGTCGAGCAGCACGATGTCGGCGCGCTTGCCCGGCCCGATGAAGCCCCTGTCGAACAGCCCGAAATTGCGGGCCGCCGAAAGCGTCGCCACGCGATAGGTCGCCAGTACGTCCGCGCCGTGGGCGATCGCCGTGCGGATCATGTAGTCGAGATGGCCTTCCTCGGCGATGTCGAGCGGGTTGCGATCGTCCGTGCAGAAGGCGAGGAACGCCGAGGCGTCGCGCGTGATCAGCGGGATCAGCGCGTGCAGGTCCTTGGAGACCGAGCCCTCGCGGATCAGGATCGCCATGCCCTTCGCCAGCTTTTCTCGCGCCTCGTCTGCCGTCGTCGTCTCATGGTCGGTTCGGACGCCCGCAGCGAGATAGCCGTTGAGGTCCATGCCCCGGACGAGTGGCGCATGGCCGTCGACATGGCGGTGCGAGAAGGCTTCCAGCTTGGCGAGGCAGCCCGGATCGCGCGCCAGCAGGCCGGGAAAATTCATGAATTCGGCGAGCCCGATCACCTTGCGATGGTTCATGAGCGAGACGAGATCGGCGGCGTCCAGCCGCGCGCCGGCCGTCTCCAGATGCGTCGCCGGCACGCAGCTCGAGAGCTGGACGCGCAGATCCATCCGCATCGCCTCGGCGCAATCGAGGAAATAGCGGATGCCTTCGGTCCCCAGCACGTTTGCGATCTCATGGGGATCGCAGATCGCCGTGGTGACGCCGTGCGGCAGCACGCAGCGCTCGAATTCGAGCGGCGTCACCAGCGAGGATTCGACATGGAGATGGGTGTCGATGAAGCCCGGCACGGCGATCAGTCCGGACGCGTCGAATTCCGCCTTGCCTTGATAGCTGCCATGCGTGCCGACGATGGTGTCGCCGCAGAGCGCGATGTCGGTCTCGACGAGATCGCCTGTGACGAGGTCGAACAGGCGTGCGCCCCGGATCACGAGATCGGCCGGCTCGTCGCCGCGACCCTGAGCGATCCGGCGGGCGAGGGCGGCGGCGGATACGCGGGGGGCGTCGGTCATGGCTGATTCCGTGGCTTTCACTGTGCGGAAGCCTGCACGCGAGGCTGGCCGTTGTCGACTTGCCCGATCGCACTGCAGCCGGCTTCTTGCGAGTGCGTGATGCGGCGCTTATAGCCCTGACCACAGCCGGCGCATCCCGCCGCTATCTCAGGAGCCCGCCATGTCGGTCGATCTCGCCACCGTCAAACGCGTCGCGCATCTGGCGCGCATCGCCGTCCCGGAGGCCGACCTGCCCAAGCTGCAGGGCGAGCTCAACGCCATCCTCGGCTTCGTCGAGCAGTTGAACGAGGTCGATGTCGAAGGCGTCGAGCCGCTGACCTCGGTGACGCCGATGGCGATGAAGCAGCGCGAGGATGTCGTGACCGATGGCGAGATCGCCGACAGGATCGTCGCGAATGCGCCGGCCTCGGACGACAATTATTTCATGGTGCCCAAAGTCATTGAATGACCGCCGCCGTCATTGCGAGCGCAGCGAAGCAATCCAGCGTCGCGCTCCACGTCCTTCTGGATTGCTTCGCTGCGCTCGCAATGACGGGTGATGCCTTGGCCGCCCATACAACCGCCGGATTCCCAACGTGACCGACCTGACCAGCCTGACGCTCACCGAAGCCCGCGACGGCCTGAAGGCAAAAACCTTCTCCGCGACCGAGCTGACGAAGGCCCATATCGCCGCCGTCGAGCAGGCGCGCGCGCTCAACGCCTATGTGCTGGAGACGCCCGAGCATGCGCTGACGCAGGCCGCCGCCTCCGACGAAAAGCTCGCGAAAGGCGAGGGCGGCCCGCTGGAGGGCCTGCCGCTCGGCATCAAGGATCTGTTCGCGACGCAAGGGGTCCGCACCACCGCCTGCTCGAAAATCCTCGGCAACTTCGTGCCGCCCTATGAATCGACCGTCTCGGGCCAGCTCTGGCGCGACGGCGCGGTGATGCTGGGCAAGCTCAACAATGACGAGTTCGCCATGGGCTCCTCGAACGAGACCAGCGCCTTCGGCAATGTCGTCAATCCGTGGCGTAGAGCAGGTTCGAATGTCGGGTCAGGGGGCGCGGGCGCCGTCGAGGGCGCGCATCTCGTGCCGGGCGGCTCCTCGGGCGGTTCCGCTTCGGCCGTGGCGGCGAGCCTGTGCCTCGCCGCAACCGCGACCGACACGGGCGGCTCGATCCGCCAGCCCGCCGCCTTCACCGGCACCGTCGGCATCAAGCCGACCTATGGCCGCTGCTCGCGTTGGGGCATCGTCGCCTTCGCCTCCTCGCTCGATCAGGCGGGGCCGATCGGCAAGACCGTGCGCGACTGCGCGGTGATGCTGCGCTCGATGGCGGGACATGATCCCAAGGACACGACCTCTGTGGATATGGCGGTGCCCGACTACGAGAAGGCCGTCGGCCGCTCCGTCAAGGGCATGAAGATCGGCATCCCGAGGGAATACCGCCTCGATGGTCTCAACGCCGAGATCGAGGCGCTCTGGCAGAAGGGCATCGACTGGCTGAGAAGCGCCGGGGCCGAGATCGTCGAGATTTCCTTGCCGCACACGAAATACGCGCTGCCGGCCTATTACATCGTCGCCCCCGCCGAGGCCTCCTCGAATCTCGCCCGCTATGACGGCGTGCGCTACGGCCTGCGCGAGGGCGGCCGCGACATCGTCGACATGTATGAGAAGACCCGTGCAGAGGGGTTTGGCGCGGAGGTCAAGCGCCGCATCATGATCGGCACCTACGTCCTCTCGGCCGGCTATTACGACGCCTATTACCTGCGCGCCCAGAAGGTCCGCACGCTGATCAAGCGCGATTTCGACGAGGCCTATGCGGCCGGCATCGACGCGGTGCTGACGCCGGCGACGCCGTCGGCCGCCTTCGGCATCGGCGAGAAGGGTTCAGCCGACCCGGTCGAGATGTATCTCAACGACATCTTCACGGTGACGGTGAACATGGCCGGCCTGCCGGGCATCGCCGTGCCGGCGGGGCTGGATGCGCAAGGGTTGCCGCTGGGCCTGCAGCTCATCGGCAAGCCGTTCGACGAGGAGACGCTGTTTGCGCTCGGCGAGGTGATCGAGCAGGCGGCCGGGCGGTTTTCGGTCGGGGAGAAGTGGTGGGCCTGAGCGCCGCCACGCATAGCGGCCGCTCCCGGTGATACTCAGCCGGGCCATGGCCTATGCCTGCCTGACCTTCCTCGGCTGGGCCTTGCTTCTCGTTGCGGCGCTTCTGCTGGTGCTTGTCGTCGTGCAGCACCTACGCGCCGACGCGCTCGCTCTGCCGCGCGAGCATCTGATCGCGGCCGCCACTGCGCTGGGTCTCGGGTGGCTTTGCCGGCTGCTGGCGCGGCGCTTCGTCTGACCCGGCGTCAGTCTCCGCCGCCCCCTCCGCAGCCGCCGCCACTGTCGCTGTCACCGGAATCGCCGTCGCTGCGGCTGTCGGAACTCATCCCATCCGTCCCGCCATCATAGGACGAGCTCGAAAAGTCCCCGCCGCATTGCGAGCCGGCATCGCCGTTGCGGCGGAGTTCCGCACAATCGGGGTAGTATCGGTAGCCGCCGGGGATGTTCAGCTTGACGTCGAGCGCGAACAGCAGCGGCAGGCGGGTCGGGTTGTTGGGGTTGATGCCGTCCTCGCGGCAGCAGTGCAGCCAGACGCGGCGCAGGCCGGCATTGTCCTTCTTCCTGCCATCAGCCAGCGCGACGGCCGGCGTATGGTGCAGGAAGGAGCCGAAGGCGTTGTCGCAGAAATTTTGATAGGCGCGCGTGTAGAGGATGAACTCGTGCCAGAGGTCGTCGGCGACCTGCGACGGCATGGCCACATAGCGCTGGCCGCTGTTGAGATAGGCGAGGAAGAACTGGCGCAGCCCCTGCGCGACCAGCGCCGTCTCCTTGCGGGTGAAGCCTTGGTGATGGCTCGCCAGCTTGTCGAGCAGCCCGGGCGGCCAGGCATAGGTCCGGATATATTCGGCCCGTTTCAGACGGCGCCAGGCCGGAATGATCGCAACCCCCGCGATCAGCGCGCTGACCAGCGCGATTCCGAGAACGACGATCAGCCAGCCCATCATCCGCTCGCGCCCCTCGCGACGGCCTGCCGCCGCGAGGGGGATCAGATCACGAGTGCGTCGGCGATGCATCCCCATGCGGCGCGGGGTCGGGCTTCTTCCGCTCGAACAGCCCGGCGAGCCAGCGCACCACGACATAGAACACCGGCGTGAAGATCAGGCCGAAGATCGTCACGCCGATCATGCCGGAGAACACCGCGACGCCGAGCGACTGGCGCATCTCGGCGCCGGCCCCGGTCGCGATCGCCAGCGGCAGCACGCCGAGGATGAAGGCGAGCGAGGTCATCAGGATCGGCCGCAGCCGGGTCTTGGCGGCGGCGATGGCGGCCTCGCGCCGGCTCATGCCTTCCTCTTCCGCCTGCTTGGCGAATTCGACGATCAGGATCGCGTTCTTGGCCGCGAGGCCTACGAGCACGACCAGCCCGATGTCGACCAGCACGTTGCGGTCGAGCCCCTGCTGGTTCACCCCGATCATGGCGGCGAGGATACACATCGGCACGATCAGGATGACCGAGAGCGGCAAGAGCCAGCTCTCGTAGAGCGCCGCCAGCAGCAGGAAGACGAAGACGACCGCAAGCCCGAAGGCGATCGTCGCGGTGTTGCCCGCGAGCTTTTCCTGCAGCGCGATCTCGGTCCATTCGAAGCCGAAGCCGGCCGGCAGCCGCTCCTGGGTGAGCTTCTCGATGGCGGCGATGCCCTGGCCGGTCGAATAGCCGCGCGCCATGGAGAGTTGCACCTCGGCCGCCGGATAGAGGTTGTAGCGCGGCACGCGATAGGCGCCGGTCGTGTCCGAGAAGGACGCGACCGAGCCGATCGGCACCATCTCGCCCTCGGCGTTGCGCGTCTTGAGGTTGGCGACGTCGCGGATGTCGAGCCGGAACGGGTTGTCGGCCTGCGCCGTCACCCGGTAGGTCCGGCCGAGGATGTTGAAGTCGTTGATATAGGCCGAACCCATATAGACCGAGAGCGTCTCGAAGATGCGCGTGACGGGGACGCCGAGCATCTCGGCCTTGGTGCGGTCGATGTCGGCGAAGACCTGCGGCGTCTTGGTCGAGAACAGGGTGAAGGGCTGCTGGATGCCGGGTATCTGCGCCGCCGAGCCTGCGACGATCCAGGTCGCGCCCTCCAGCGCCGCGAGCCCGCGCCCGCCGCGATCCTGCACATAGCCCTTCAGGCCGCCGCCCGTGCCGATGCCGGGAACGGCAGGAGGCTCGATCACCAGCGCGAACGCCTCGCTGATGGCGAACATCTGCTGACGCAGATCGGCGATGATGCCCTGGTTGGTCAGGCCTTCCTTGGCGCGTTCCTTGAAGTCCTTGGTCCGGACGAAGACGACGCCGCCATTGGGCGCAATCGTGAAGGTCGCGCCGTCGAGGCCCGCAAAAGCCACCGCGTCGGCGACGCCGGGGCGCGACAGCAGCACGTCGGTCGCCTTGCGGATCACCGCGTCGGTGCGGTCGAGCGAGGCGCCCGGCGGCAACTGGAAGGCGACGATGTAATAGCCGCGGTCGAGCTGCGGAATCAGGCCGGTCGGCGTCGCGCCGATGCGGTGGACCGCCAGCGCAATCAGCCCGCCATAGATGATCAGCATGATGACGCTGAAGCGGATCAGCCGCGAGGTTACCGCGCCATAGCTGCGCGAGAGCCAGTCGAAGGCCTTGTTGAAATATTTGAAGAACCAGCGCAGTGGCGCGCCAAGGGCCGCAAAGAAGCCTTTTGGCGGCTCGTGGCTGTGGGGCTTCAGCAGGATCGCCGACATTGCCGGCGAGAGGGTCAGCGAGACGAAGGCCGAGATCGCCGTCGAGGCCGCGATCGTGACGGCGAATTGCTGGTAGAACGCGCCCTGCAGGCCGGTGATGAAGGCCGTCGGAATGAACACGGCGCACAGCACCAGCGCGATCGCGACCAGCGCGCCGCCGACCTCGTCCATGGTCTTGTGGGCGGCCTCCTTGGGCGACATGCCCTGCGCCAGATAGCGCTCGACATTCTCGACCACGACGATCGCGTCGTCGACGACGATGCCGATGGCGAGCACCAGCGCCAGCAGCGAGATCGTGTTGAAGGAGATGCCGACCGCGCTCATCACCAGAAAGGTGCCGACCAGCGAGACCGGAATCGCCACGATCGGGATGATCGCCGCCCGCCAGGTCTGCAGGAACAGGATCACGACGAGCACGACCAGCGCGACGGCTTCCAGCAGCGTCGTCACCACGGCGTTGACGGATTCGCCGATGAACTCGGTCGGGTTGTAGACGATGCGGTACTCGATGCCGCTCGGAAAATCCTTCTTCAGCGTCTCCATCGTGGAGATGATCGAGGCGGCTGTCGACAGAGCGTTGGAGCCCGGCCGCTGGAACACGCCGATCGCGACCGCGTCCTTGTTGTTGAGATAGGCGTTGGTCGTGTAGTCCTGCGAGCCGAGTTCGACGCGCGCGACGTCGCGCAGGCGGATCGTGCCGCCATTCGCGTCCGAGCGCACGACGATCTTGTAGAACTCATCGACATCGCTCAGGCGACCGAGCGTGTTGACCGAAAGCTGGAACGCTCCATCCGACTTCGCCGGCGGCTGGTTGATCGCGCCTGCCGCGACCTGCACGTTGGCGGCCCGCAGCGCGGCGACCACGTCGCCGGCCGAGAGGCCGCGCGCGGCGACCTTGGCCGGGTCTAGCCAGATCCGCATGGAAAAGTCGCGTGCGCCAAAAACCTGGACGTTGCCGACGCCGTCGATGCGGGTCAGCACGTCCTTCACATAGAGCGTCGCGTAGTTGGAGACGTATTGGGCGTCGCGCGTCCCGTCTGGCGACAGCATGTTGACGACCATCATCAGGTCCGGCGAGGCCTTGCGGGTCTGGATGCCGAAGGCGCGGACCTCCTGCGGCAATCGCGCTTCGGCGGCCGCGACCCGGTTCTGCACCAGCACCTGCGCCTGGTCGACATCGGTGCCGGCCTTGAACACGACGTTGATCGTGACGCGCCCGTCGCCGGTCGATTGCGAGGTGATGTAGAGCATGTCGTCGACGCCGTTCACCTCCTGCTCGATCGGCGTGGCGACGGTGGCGGCGACGACCTCGGCCGAGGCGCCGGGATAGGTCGCGGTGATCGAAACGGTCGGCGGCGCGATCTCGGGGTATTCGGCGATGGGCAGGCTACGCTGGGCGATGGCGCCGGCGATCGTCAGCAGCACCGAAAGCACGGTGGCGAAGATCGGCCTGTCGATGAAGAAATGCGCGAAACGGAACATAGGGGTCGATCCTGGCCTGAAGGCAGGGCGTCCGGCGCGAGGGCCGGCCGGGGAAAGGCTTGCGGGTGCGGCGGCGGCTCTATCTGGCCGCAGCGACCCTGATCTCGCCCGGCTGCGGCGTCACCGTCGCGCCCGGACGCACCATCGGGTTGGCCAGGCCGCCGATGATGACCTTGTCCTGTGGGGTCAGGCCGCCCGTGATGACGCGCAGGCCCTCGCTGATCGCGCCGAGCGTGACGGGCTTGGGCACCACCTTGTTGTCGGGGCCGACCGTCAGCACGATCTTGTTGGCCTGGTCTGAGACGATCACGGTGTCGGGCACCAGCAGGGCGTCGGACTCCCCGGCGAAGAGGCGCAGGCGACCGAACGTGCCCGGCGTCAGGAATTGGTCTGCGTTGTCGAATACGGCGCGGCCCCGGATTGTGCCGGAACGCGCATTCAGCGCGTTGTCGACAAAGTCCATTCGTCCCTGGCGCTTCCACTCACGCTCGTCGGCGAGGCGCACCTGCGCCGGATTGTTGCCGTCACGGGATGAGGCGCGCAGCTTCTCTGCTGCAAGCCGCGAAAAGCGCAGATAATCGGCTTCCGACGCATCGAAGACGAAATAGATCGGGTCGCTGGCGACGATGGTGGTCAAAAGCGTCGCGCCGGACTGGCCGCCGGCGATGAGATTGCCGGGATCGACGCGGCGGTTCGAGATGCGGCCCGCCAGGGGACTGCGAACCTGCGTCCACTCCAGATTGAGCTCGGCCGTCTTGAGATTGGCCTCGGCGCCTTGCTGCGAGCCGATGGCGCTGTTGAGGTTGGCGCGGCGCTGGTCGATGTCGCGGGCGGTGATGGTGCGGTTCTGCGTCAACGCCTCGGCGCGCTCGACCTCGCTCTGCGTCAGCTCGACCTGCGCCTTGGCGCGGGCGACCTCGGCGCGGGCCGCATCGACCGAGAGTTGGTAGGGCCGCGGGTCGATGGTGAAGAGCAGGTCGCCCTTCTTGACGAGTTGGCCGTCGCGGAAATGCAGCGAATCCAGGAAGCCGGAGACGCGGGCGCGCACCTCGACCTGCTCGCTGGCCTCGAAGCGGCCGGTGAACTCGTCCCAGTTGGTGACGCGCTTGGCCAGCGGCGCGGAGACCTGCACCGGCGGGGCCGGCGGCGCGCCCTGCGCAAGGGCCGCGCCCGATGTCAGAATGAACGCGCTCGCCATTGCGGCGCGGGCCAGACCTTTTGCAAGGCGGTTGGGCATGTCGGAACTCCCGATGACGGGGCCAGCACAACCATGTCGGGTTTCCGGCCTGTGACGCTAGAAGGGATCGGTACTGACGATTGTCAAGATCCATCACTCAACACAATGACGCAACGACGGCAATCTAGCATGATTGCGGCCATCGGGTGACAGCAGAGCAACAGCCGCTTGCCGCATGCGCGGCGAAATCGTAACCGGTAATCCAGCTTTTGCATCCGGAAGAACTCGATGAACGCGCATGTCCGTCCCGCCGACCCGAAGAAGCTGCTCAAGGGCGCAACCGGCGATTGGGAGGTCGTGATCGGCCTGGAGATCCATGCCCAGGTCACGTCCAACGCCAAGCTGTTCTCGGGCGCGGCCACCGCTTTCGGCGCGGAGCCAAACGCTCATGTCAGCCTCGTCGACGCCGCCATGCCCGGCATGCTGCCGGTTATCAACGCCGAATGCGTCCGTCAGGCCGTGCGCACGGGGCTCGGGCTCAACGCAAGGATCAACAACCGCTCTGTCTTCGACCGCAAGAACTATTTCTACCCCGACCTGCCGCAGGGCTACCAGATCAGCCAGTACAAGAGCCCGATCGTCGGCGAGGGCGAGATCGTTGTCGATCTGTCGCCGACCGAGCAGATCACCGTCGGCGTCGAGCGGCTGCACCTTGAGCAGGACGCCGGCAAGTCGATCCACGACCAGCATCCGACCATGTCCTTCGTCGATCTCAACCGCTCGGGCGTGGCGCTGATGGAGATCGTCTCCAAGCCCGATCTGCGTTCGGCCGACGAGGCGCGCGCCTATGTCACCAAGCTGCGCACCATCCTGCGCTATCTCGGCACCTGCGACGGCGACATGGAGAAGGGTAACCTCCGCGCCGACGTCAACGTCTCCGTGCGCAAGCCCGGAGCGGAACTCGGAACGCGCTGCGAGATCAAGAACGTCAACTCGATCCGCTTCATCGGCCAGGCCGTCGAGACCGAAGCCCGCCGCCAGATCGGCATTCTGGAGGATGGCGGCAAGATCGACCAGGAGACCCGGCTCTACGATCCGGCCAAGGGCGAGACGCGCTCGATGCGCTCCAAGGAGGAGGCGCATGACTATCGCTATTTCCCCGATCCTGATCTGCTGCCGCTCGAATTCTCCGACGCCTTCGTCGCCGAACTGAAGGCGCATCTGCCCGAGCTGCCCGACGCCAAGAAGGCCCGCTTCATCGCGGATTACGGCCTCTCGCCCTATGACGCTTCGGTGCTGGTCGCCGAGCGCGAGCAGGCGGATTACTTCGAGGCCGTCGCGAAAGGGCGTGACGGCAAGGCCGCCGCCAACTGGGTCATCAACGAGCTCTTCGGCCGCCTCAACAAGGAAGGCCAGGACGTCACGACCTCGCCGGTCTCGGCCGCCCAGCTCGGCGGATTGGTCGATCTGATCGGGGAGGGCGTGATTTCGGGGCGCATCGCCAAGGACCTGTTCGAGATCCTCTGGTCGGAAGGCGGCGACCCGCGCCAGATCGTCGAGGCCCGCGGCATGAAGCAGGTCACCGATACGGGCGCGATCGAGAAGGCGGTCGACGAGCTGATCGCGGCCAATCCCGACAAGGTCGAGCAGGTCAAGGCGAAGCCGACCATGCTGGGCTGGTTCGTCGGGCAGGCGATGAAGGCGTCTGGCGGCAAGGCCAACCCGCAGGCGCTGAACGAAATTCTTAAAGCCAAGCTCGGGATCGAGTGATCGAACATGTTGCCATCCCGGACGCAGCGAAGCGGAGATCCGGGATCTATTCCTGCCCCTTTTATGGCAGCGTTCCGGCATGGATCCCGGGTCAAACCCGGGATGACGGCGGTGTTTCTTGTGCATGCTGGACGAATGGGATGACCTCTGACGGCCTCATCATCCGTGACGCCGAGGCCGCCGATCTGCCGGCGGTCAGGGCCATGCTGGTCGAGACCTGGCACGCAACTTATGACGGCATCTATGGCTGGCGGCGTGTCGCCGAGATCACCAATGCCTGGCATTCGCTGGAGAACCTCTCCGCGCAGCTCGGCCGGGAGGACGGGGCCTTCCTCGTCGCGCTGATCGGCGCGGAGATCGTAGCCACCTCCTCGGCGCGGCTGGAGCCGGACCGGGCGGCGCTGCTGACGCGGCTCTACGTCCTGCCGCAATATCAGGGCGTCGGCATCGGCCGGACGCTGCTGCAGGTCACGCTCGCCTGCTTTCCGCATGCGCCTGTCGCGCGGCTGGAGGTCGAGAGCCAGAACGAGCCGGCGATCGCCTTCTACGAGCGCATGGGCTTCTTCCTGCAGCGTCAGGCGCGGTTCGACGGCCGCGAGGATACGCCCAACACGCTGATGATGGCGAAGCGGCTGTTTTCGGAGTAGCTGCAGGTCCATGGACGAGACCAGGATCGACCCCGACGAGATCGACATCCGCCCGGCGCGGCGCGAGGATGTCGCGCGGATCGCCGCGCTGATCCTGCATGGCTCCGCCACGCAGACGATGACGGCGGCGGCGATCGCGGCCGAGGCCGCCCATCCGGACTATCTGCGCGCTTTCGACGAGGTCGAGGCCAGCCCCGCCAACCATCTCTTCGTCGCCGAGCGCGCCGGCCTCGTGCTCGGAACCTTCCAGCTGACGCTGATCCCGGGACTGGCCGCGCGCGGCCGCAGGCGCGCCAAGATCGAGAGCGTCCATGTCTCGCCGGAGAGCCGGGGCCTGGGCGTGGGCGCGTTGATGATCGCCGCCGCGCTCGCCTTCGCCAGGGAGCACGGCGCGGGGCTGATGGAACTGAGCTCCAACAAGAACCGCACCGACGCGCACCGCTTCTACCGCAATCTCGGCTTCGACCAGAGCCATGAGGGCTTCAAGATTACGCTGTGAGCATTCTCGCTCCGCAGAAACCGTCATCCCGGACAAGCGGCGCAGCCGCGCAGGTCCGGGATCCATCATAGGGGAACGGCGTCGCTCTATGATGGATCCCGGGACGGCCTTCGGCCGCCCAGGATGAAGGAATGTTTTTGCATGAAACCGACAAGCGCCGCTTTCACTGCCCCTGTGCAGCGAGCCGCTTGCGGCATTCGGTCGAATACTTGATCCAGTTGTAGCCCTTCTTCGTCAGATCGGGCTTGTTGGCGCGCCATTCCGCGCCGCAGGCGCGCAGGCGGTTGTCGTTCTTCAGTTGCGCCTCGGAGCGCGCCCGCTTTGGCTTGGCTGTCTCGGCGGCGGGCGCTGCGGCTGTGGTCGCTGGGGCGGTGCGGGCGGGGGCGGCGGGTCGCTGCTGAAGCGGGTTGGTCTGCGCTGCGGCAGGCAGGGCGAGCGCGAGCGCGCAGGCGGCGGCGAGGCTGGCGGCGATCAGGGGAAGGCGCATGGCGGTGATCCTCGAGGAACCGGCGCGGGGCGACGGGCTCAGTCCGCAGGCCGCCCGGCCGATGAGGCCAGTCTCGGCTGAACCTGTGGTTGAATTCAAGCGCTCATCGCCCATCACGACATGGCGAGCCCGCGCCGCTTGCGGAGCCCGGCTCTTCCGGGCGCGCGGCGGCCGGCTTACATCTGGTGCCGGCACTCAACAGCGACAGGACACTGACATCATGCCCGCCAGCCAGACCAAGCCGATCGACCTGTATTACTGGCCCACGCCCAATGGCTGGAAGATCAGCATCATGCTGGAGGAGTGCGGACTGCCCTACACCATGGTCCCGGTCAATATCGGCAAGGGCGACCAGTTCAAGCCCGAGTTCCTGGCGATCTCGCCCAATAACCGGATGCCGGCGATCGTCGATCCCGAGGGCCCCGACGGCCAGCCGATCTCGGTCTTCGAATCGGGTGCGATCCTGCAATATCTCGGCCGCAAGACCGGAATGTTCTATCCCAGCGACGAGCGCGCCCGCGTCGCAGTGGACGAGTGGCTGTTCTGGCAGATGGGCGGCTTTGGGCCGATGCTCGGCCAGACCCACCATTTCCGGCTTTATGCGCCCGACCCGATCCCCTACGCGATCGAGCGCTACACCAACGAATCGAACCGGCTCTACGGCGTGCTGAACAAGCGCCTCGCCGGCCACGACTATATCTGCGGGGACTACTCGATCGCCGACATGGCCTGCATCGGCTGGGCGCGCGGCTGGGAGCGGCAGGGCCAGGACATCACGCAGTTTCCGAACGTCGAGCGCTGGCTCGCGACCATGAACGCCCGCCCGGCAGTCCAGAAGGGGCTCAAGGTCGCCGAGGAACTGCGCAATCCCGCAGGTACGATCAGGACCGACGAGGAAAAGGCGATCCTGTTCGGCCAGAAGGCGCGGTGACGGGGCAGTCGGCAATAGGCAGTCGGCAGTCGGATTTTCGCTCACGACTGCCGACGCCCTTAGGCGTCAATTCGCCCGCGCCCACTTCACAGAGCGGCAGATCAACCCGCCCATGACGCAGCCGGATGTGGTCAGGCTGTCGCCCGACAGCGTCATCGTGCCGGAATAGGTCTTGCCGTCTTCGGGATTGAAGGCGCTGCCCTTCCACTTGCCGGCCCCATCGGGCTTCATGTCGTAGAAGATGCGCTGGCCGACCTTGGCGGGGCCACTGGTGTCCTTGAGCCAGGCCAGCGTGCCGCACATCGCATCGCCGCATTTGGCGAAGCGCACGCGCGAGGCGCCGGTGTCGCGCAGCCAGGTTCCGGTGACATCCTGCGCGGCGGCGGGCGCGACTGCGCCGGCGGCGGCAAGCCCGAGCGCGACAAGCGCGCCCTTCACGAGCGTCGATCGAACAGGCATCGGCATCCTCCCATGATGCGACCACGCTATGCTGCATGGTTCTGATATGAACAATATCCGAGATCGCTCGCCTGACAAGCTGCCCCAGCGGCAGCGATGAATCGGCATCGCCGTTCCGCAAGGTGAACGCGCCGTCAACGCCGTGCCGGTCGGCTGTCGCAGATACCATTGAAATCGCTTGTCTATTGGCGACAGGAAGCTGAATGCTTGGTTGCTTTAACGACTCGATTACGCCTCGTTGAGCTTCGATTCATCGCAATTTTTAGCGTCGCCTTTAAGGGCTGCGGCCAAATCTCATCCTCACAAGCCGGGGCCTTGGACGGGTGGCCGGCACAACGAGACAAGAGGGTGGTTTGTCATGGCACGCATGGAAATGAGCGCGATCCCGGCTTCGCTGACGGTTCCGGCCGAGACCTCTGCCGAAGCGTATTACCAGCTCGGGCTGATGTATGCGGCCGGCCGCACCGCGCCGGTCGATCTCGTCGCCGCCCAGACCTGGTTCAACGTGGCGCTGGCCCGCGGCTGCCGGCAGGCTGCAGCCCATCGCCAGGAACTGGCGCTGGAGATGACCGCCGAGCAGCTCGCCCGGGCGCTCTGCGAAGCCCGCGCCTTCCTGACCCGCCACTGAGCGGGCCGGCGTCGGCCGGTCATCGAAGCTTGCGAGCCTTGTGGGGCGGGGAGGCGGCTGCTATGAGCGCGCCGAAATCCCCGCACAGTTCCCCAAGGATCGACCGATGGCCCTCCAGCGCACCTTCTCCATTCTCAAGCCCGACGCGACCAGGCGCAACCTGACCGGCGCGGTCAACGCGGTCATCGAGAAGGCTGGCCTGCGCATCGTCGCGCAGAAGCGCATCCTGATGACGAAGGCTCAGGCCGAGACTTTCTACGCCGTTCATTCGGCTCGTCCGTTCTTCGGCGAACTCGTCGAGTTCATGACATCGGGCCCCGTCGTCGTGCAGGTGCTCGAAGGCGAGAACGCCATCGCCGCCTATCGCGACGTCATGGGCGCGACCAACCCGGCCAATGCGGCCGAGGGCACCATCCGCAAGCTCTTCGCCCAGTCGGTCGGCGAGAACACCGCGCACGGCTCCGACGCGCCGGAAGCCGCCGCCATCGAGATCGCGCAGTTTTTCTCCGGCAACGAGATCGTCGGCTGATTCGACGCGCTGCGTCGTTCAACGAGCTTGAGGGGCGGGCCATCGCGGCCCGTCTTTTTCATGCGTGCTCGTGCAGGCACCGGCCGTGGTCGGCAAGCGATTCGATCACCCGGCAATCGGCAATCCGGCCATGGCTGCACTCGCCGATCATGCGTTGCAGTTCGGTGCGCAGCGACTGCAACTGCGCGATGCGGCGCTCGACCTCTCCCAAATGGCGGCGGGCGATGCTGTCGGCCCCATCGCAGGAGGCCTGCGGCTGGGCCGTCATCGCCAGCAATTCGCGGATGTCGTCGACCGAGAAGCCGAGATCGCGCGCATGGCGGATGAAACGCAGGCGCTGCAGATGCGCCTCGCCATAGCTTCGCCGGTTGCTCTGCGTGCGCAGCGGCGCGGGCAGCAGGCCGATCTGCTCGTAGAAGCGGATCGTCGGCGCCTTGACGCCGGTCGCCTCCGACAAAGCCCCGATCGGCATCTGTTCCATCGCAAAATCTCCGCTTGATCCTCTAGTCGCTAGAGCATGTAGCGTGCAGGTCTTCCCGATGAAAGGCTTTGAGTCGATGACCGGCTGCGCGCATTCACACCATGACCACTCGCGACACGACCACGCCCATGCGCCGGTCCCTGCGAAGCCGGCCGCCGAGGCCTGCGGCTGTTCCGGCAATCCGGTCTTCGACGGCGTCGATCCGCGCTACAGGCGCATCCTCTGGGTCGTGATCGCGCTGAACGCCGTGATGTTCCTGGTCGAGATCGTCTCGGGCCATCTCGCGCGTTCGCAGGCCCTGCAGGCCGATGCGCTCGATTTTCTCGGCGATACGCTGACCTATGGGCTGAGTCTGGCCGTGATCGGAGCGTCACTGCGCACCCGTTCGCTGGCGGCGATGGCCAAGGGCGTCTCGCTCTTCCTGATGGAGACCTCTGCGAAAGCGTGGTTTGGCGTCGCGGCGAGGGCTGATCTGTGATTCACTGTCCGTGGTTTTGCGGAGGCGGTGATGGCGGATCGTCAGTTAAGTTTGGCTGAGGCGTTTCTGGATCCCCGCATGGGTGCGAGCGGGCGTCTGACCAGGCTTGGCTCGGTGATCGACTGGACGGCGCTGGAGCCTTTGGCGGCGCGGGTCCGGTCCGGCGCGGTGGGTCGGCCGCCGTTCGAGGGGCTGGCGATGCTGAAGGCGCTCTATCTTCAGGCGCTTTACGACCTGTCCGATCCGGGGCTGGAGGAGGCGCTGATCGACCGGGTCTCGTTCCGCCTGTTCTGCGGCTTTTCGCTGGACCAGCGCACGCCCGACGAGACGACCCTGTGCCGCTTCCGCAACGATGCGGGCAAGGCCGGCGTGATCGAGGCCGCCTTCGCCGAGGTCAATCGACAGCTCGAGGGCAAGGGCCTGATCGTCAAGAAGGGCACATTGGTCGACGCCACGATCATCGCCGCCGCCTCGCGCCGTCCGCCGCTTTCGGCCGGGGCGAAGCCCAACCTTCCGCGCGAACCCGGGGCGAGCTTCACCGCCAAGAACGGCGAGAGCCATTTCGGCTATCGCCTGCATGTCGGGGTCGATCAGGGCTCGGGGCTGATCCGGCGCATGGCGCTGACGCCGGCCCATGTCAACGAGAGCCTCGTCGCCGACAGCCTGATCTGCGGCGACGAGGCGGCCGTCTACGCCGACAAGGGTTACGAGAACAAACACCGCCGCGCCCGGCTGAAGGCTCGCGGCTGCAAGGACCGCATCATGCACCGCAGCCACAAGCATCAGGAGCGCCTGCCGCGCTGGCAGGCCTCGCGCAACGCGCTGATCGCGCGCCGCCGCGCGCCCGTCGAGGCCGTGTTCGGCACGCTCAAGCGCCTGCATGGCCGCGCCCGCATGCGCTTTGCGAGCTTCGCCGCCAACCTCGCCGACACGCTGCGCCAGGTGACCGTCTACAACCTGCGCCGCGCCATCATCCTGTCAGGCCCTTGACGCCACAACTCCGTCCAGAACGCCCAAAACAGAACCGCAGAGCCAGAAAACAACCGCAACCGCGCGCCTCATCATGAACCCAGCTCCGAAAGCAGCCGCTTTCGCAGAGGTCTCCTGATGGGACTATGGGTGCTGGGCTCGACCGGCTACCAGCTTCTCGGGCCGGGCCTGCCGCGCGCCGAGGTGATGGGCGTGGTCGGCTTCCTTGCGCTCGCCGCCAATCTCGCCAGCGTGCTGCTGCTGGCGCGCTACAAGGATGGCGACGCCAATGTCCGCTCGGTCTGGCTCTGCTCGCGCAACGACGCGATCGGCAATGTCGTGGTCATGCTGGCGGCGGTCGGCGTCTGGGGCACAAGCACGGCCTGGCCCGACCTTGCGGTCGCGGCGATCATGGCCGGCCTGTTCCTGCACTCGGCGACGCTGATCCTGCGCCAGAGCTGGACGGAATACCGCACCGGGCAGGATCTCGGCGCACTGGCGAGCCATGGGCACGATCACGCCCATGGCCATCATAAACTGACCCGGTCAGAAACCCAGATCGAAGGCGTAGCTCGCCGAGATGCCGAGCGTCACCGAATCGCGCGAGCCGAACGTCCTTACGATCGGCGTCTTGGCCGCGTCGCCGACCAGATGCTTGTATTCGACATAGGCCGTGGTCGAGAGCTTCTCGGACCAGTGATAGGTGACCTGCGCGATCGCGCCGACCGAGTGAACGCCGGCATTGTAGCGCTGCAGCAGCCCGCCCATGCCGGCGAGGCCGGGGTTAGGCCCGAAATAGGTGCGGATGTAGTCGGCCCCGACCACGCTCATGCGCGGGCCCGCGCCGACGGTCCAGGCCTGTCCGATCTTGGTGAAAGCGTCGAGCTTGAAGTCGGCTACGAGTGCGTCATGGGTGACGAAGCCGCGGCGCAGATCGGCCCGCGCCCGCAGCCAGGAGGCCGGATAGAACTCGACGAAGCCGCCGGCCTCGACGCCGAATTTGGTGTTGGGCACGCCGATCAGCGCCGGATTGACGCTGGCCTTGCGCTCCCAGAGCAGATGGCCGGAGAAGCCGGCCCGCCACGCCGTCCCCGAGAAGAAGCCGATCGAGAGCGCATCGTCCTCGGCCGTCCACCAGGTGCTCTTGATGCCTTTCCCGAGCGAGATGATCGGGCGCGGCCGGAAGACGTAGTCGTTCGAGCCGGCGTAGTCGGGCTGGTAGCGGAGCCCTGCGCCCAAAGTCAGGTGCCAGTTCTGCGCGGAAGCGGGCGAGGTGAGCTGCGTATACGCGCTCGACTGGGCAAGAGCCCGGTCCGGCGACGACAGCACGAGCCCGGCCACGAGGCCGAGAAACAACGCAACGCAACGCATAAGCCAACAACTCCGGATACGCGGTCCACGTCTTCGAGACGGGACCGATCCCGGCAATCTGAAGCGTTAGCGTTAACCCCCGGTTGACGCGGGCGGGATTGACGCTTCCGTCATGCTCGCCCTTGTGGCGAGCATCCACGTCTTGGGCGTAGGGCAAGAGGAAGAAAGCCGTGGCTGGTCGGGACAAGCCCGACCATGACGCAACAGGGGTAAGCATTGACCGAAGGGCGATGACGCGCCACGAAAGACGTCTCAGGAGCCGCCATGACCGAACTGCCGCGCGTCGCGCATCTGCCCTCCGTCTGCCCGCATGACTGCCCTTCGGCCTGCTCGCTCGAGGTCGAGGTCATCGACGGCCGCAGCATCGGCCGGGTGCGCGGCTCGAAGCGCCAGAGCTACACCGACGGCGTGATCTGCGCGAAGGTCGCGCGCTATTCCGAGCGCATCCACCATCCCGATCGGCTGATGCATCCGCTGCGCCGCACCGGTCCGAAAGGCTCCGGCGCGTTCGAGCGCATCAGCTGGGACGAGGCGCTGGACGAGATCGCGACGCGCTTCCTCGCCATCGAAGCCGAGCATGGGGCGGAGGCCGTCTGGCCTTATTACTACGCCGGCACGATGGGGCTCGTCATGCGCGACGGCATCAACCGCCTGCGCCACGCGAAGAAATACTCCGGCCAGTATTCGACGATCTGCACGACCATGGCCTGGACCGGCTTCATCGCCGGCACTGGGCGACTGGCCGGCCCCGATCCGCGCGAGATGGCCAAGTCCGACTGCGTCGTGATCTGGGGCACGAACGCGGTGCATACGCAGGTCAATGTGATGCACCACGCGATCAAGGCGCGAAAGACGCGCGGCGCGAAGATCGTCGCGATCGACATCTACCGCAACGCGACGCTCGATCAGGCCGATCTGGCGCTGGTGCTGCGGCCAGGCACGGATGCGGCGCTGGCCTGCGGCGTGATGCACATCCTCTTCCGCGACGGTCATGCCGACCGCGACTATCTGGCGACGCACACGGACGCGCCGGGCGAACTGGAGGAGCATCTCAGGACTCGCACGCCCGAATGGGCGGCGTCGATCACCGGCCTCAGCGTCGCCGAGATCGAGGAGTTCGCGGCGCTCGTCGGCACGCGGAAAAAGAGCTTCTTTCGCCTCGGCTACGGCTTCGCCCGCCAGCGCAACGGCTCGGTCTCGATGCATGCGGCGCTCTGTGTGCCGACCGTGACCGGGGCCTGGCAGCATGAGGGCGGCGGCGCCTTCCACAGCAACAGCGGCATATACAAATGGCGCAAAAGCCTGATCGAGGGCTTGGATGTCGCCGACCAGTCGGTGCGCCAGCTCGACCAGTCCCAGATCGGGCGCGTTTTGACCGGCGACGCCGAGGCTTTGCGCGATAAGGGGCCGGTCAAGGCGCTGTTCATCCAGAACACCAACCCGGTCTCGGTCGCGCCCGAGCAGGAACTGGTCAAGCAGGGCTTTGCCCGCGACGACCTGTTCACGGTTGTCCACGAGCAGTTCATGACCGAGACCGCCGCGATGGCCGACATCGTGCTGCCGGCGACGCAGTTCATGGAGCATGACGACCTCTATCAGGGCGGCGGCCACCAGCATATCATGTGGGGCGGCAAGCTGGTCGATCCGCCGGGCGAATGCTGGTCGAACCACGATGTGATCTGCGCGCTCGCCGACCGGCTGGGCGCGCGGCATCGCGGCTTCGCCATGAGTTCGCGCGAGATCGTCGACTGGACGCTGCGCGAGAGCGGGCGCGGCACGCTCGACGAGCTGATCGCCAATGATTTCCACGATGTGCAGCCGGATTATCGCACGGCGCATTATCTCGACGGTTTTGGCTATCGCGACAAAAAATTCCGCTTCAAGCCGGATTGGCCGAAAGTGCCGAGCGCCAATGAGGGGCCGATGGGACCCTGGGCCGCGATGCCGGTGTTGCCCGACTACTGGGATGTGCTCGAGAACGCCGACGAGGCCCATCCCTTCCGGCTTGCGACGAGCCCTGCGCGCAGTTTCCTGAACTCGACCTTCAACGAGACGCCGGGCTCGCTGAAGAAGGAAGGCCGGCCGACGTTGATGCTGCATCCCGACGACGCCGCCCGCCTCGGCGTCGCGGCCGGACAGGAGGTCGTGATCGGCAACCGGCGCGGCAGCGTGCATCTTCATGCCGTGCTGTTCGAGGGCGTGGTGCGCGGCGTCGTCATCGCCGAATCGATCTGGCCCAATTCCGCCCACCGGCATGGCCGCGGCATCAACACGATCACCGGAGCGGATGCGGTCGCACCCTTCGGCGGCGCGGCCTTCCACGATAACAAGGTCTGGATCAGGGCGGCCTGAGACGTAACGCCGCTTGACCTTTGGGTGCTGCTGTGGACCATCCGCGCGGCGGCGAAGCGGGCCTGAATCGGGCCTGCCGGACTTGATCTCGAAGGATCGGCGGACAGATGACGATGCGGCGGATGGGAGCGGCTGTTCTGGCCGCGGGGTTCTCTTTTGCGATCGCGGTGGCGGCGCATGCCGCCAGCGGCACCACGGCCTTGCCGCCGCCGGACCCGACGGCGAAGAATCTTACGCCCTACCGGATCCAGCTCAGGGCCTTCGATGCCTGCCTTGTGACCCAGTCGCGGCTGATGGGCACGACCCGTGAGGCGGTGCATACGCCCTGCAGCTGCTACGCCAAAGGCACGGTCAACGCGATGACCAAGGACGAGATCCAGGCTTTCCGCGACACCGGCTATTTCAACGACAGCGCACGCGCCAAGGGCTTCGATTATCTCGATCGCTGCAAGCTGAAGCGACCGGTCTAACGCCTGCGGGCGCGTCGCCGCCGGCGATCATATCCAGTCTTTGGGCCGCTTCCGTTCTCCTGACACGCTGCTGACAAATTTTGGCAGGAGCCTGTGACAGGGTGTCGCTAGACATCAGGAACCGGCAGGACGAACCATGCAGCGCGCCGAACGATTGCTCGATCTGATCCAGGGTCTGCGCCGCCGCCGCCGGCCGGTGACCGCCGATACGCTCGCCGCCGAGCTCGATGTCTCGGTCCGCACGGTCTATCGCGACATCGCCGCGCTCGCCCGCCAGGGTGTCCCGGTCAGGGGCGAGGCCGGCATCGGCTATGTGCTCGACGCCGGCTTCGACATGCCGCCGCTGATGCTGTCGCCAGACGAGATCGAGGCCGTGCTTGTCGGCATGCGCTGGCTGACCGAGCGCGCCGACCCGGTGCTGGCGCGCGCGGCGGAGGACGTGGTCAGCAAGGTCGCCGCCGTGCTTCCCGTCCATCTCAAGCCGATCCTGCTCGACGGCGCGCTGTTCGCGCCGGTCTATGGCCGCGACCTGCCGGCCGACCAGGTCGATGTCGCGGCCGTGCGCGCCGCGATCCGGCTCGGCCGCAAGCTCGATGTCGGCTATCGCGACGAGGCCGGGCAGGCGACCCGCCGGATGATCTGGCCGATCGGCATGACCTTCTACGACCGCGTCCGCATCGTCATCGCCTGGTGCGAATTGCGTCAGGCCTTCCGCCATTTCCGCACCGACCGGATCACCGATCTCGTGGCCCGCGACGAGCGCTATCCGGCGCGCCGGGCCGACCTGTTCCGGCGCTGGCAGAAGGAGGAGGAGGTCAGGGCCGCCAACGCGGCCTGCGAACTGCCTCAGGAGCGCCGAATTGCGCCATCGACCAGCGCGACCCGGCCGGAGGCGACCTCGGCCAGCGCCTGAGGATAAAGTACGAGCTCCTGTTCCAGCACGCGCGCGGCGAGGCTGTCCTCGTCATCGCCCGGCAGCACCGGAATGCGCGCCTGTGCGATCACCGGCCCGGCGTCGAGTTCGGGCACCACGAAATGGACGCTGCAGCCATGCTCGGCGACGCCGGCATCGAGCGCCTGCCGATGCGTATGCGTGCCCTTGAACAGTGGCAGCAGGGACGGATGGATATTGATCATCCGGCCTTCCCAGCGCCGCACGAACCATGGCGTCATGATCCGCATGAAGCCGGCGAGCGCGATCAGCTCGATCTGGTTGACGCGCAGCACCTCGTGCATGGCGCGCTCGAAAGCCTCGCGATCCTTGTTGAAGTCGCGATGGTCGACGACGGCCGTACGCAGGCCAAGTTCGGCGGCGCGCGCGAGCCCGCCGGCATCGGGCCGGTTCGACAGGACGAGCCCTATCGCGGCGGGGAAATCGGGCCCCTGCGCGGCCCGCGCCAGCGCCATCATGTTGGAGCCGCGCCCGGAGATCAGGATGGCGGTGCGCCTGCGGGCCGGGGCACTGCTCACAGGGCGAGCCTGCCGCGATAGGAGACCGGCTCCGCGCCATCGCTGACGGGAACGATCTCGCCCAGCCTGACCGGCGCCTCGCCGGCGGCCTGCAGCGCCGCCTCGACCTCGTCCGCCTTGGCCGCATCGGCCGCGACGATCATGCCGATGCCGCAGTTGAAGGTGCGCAGCATCTCGCGCTCGGCGACGCCGCCCGTCTGCGCGAGCCAGCCGAAGACAGGCGGCGCCGGGATGGCGGAGAGGTCGAGCGCGACGCCGAGCCCATCGGGCAATACGCGCGGGATATTGTCGGGAAAGCCGCCGCCGGTGATATGCGCCAGCGCCTTGATGCCATCGGTGTCCTTGAGCGCCTGCAGCAGCGGCTTCACATAGATTCGCGTCGGGATCAGCAGCGCCTCGGCGAGGCTCATGCCGGGCGCGAAGGGGGCAGGAGCGTCCCATGCAAGGCCGCTTAGCGCCACGATGCGCCGCACCAGCGAATAGCCGTTGGAATGCACGCCCGAGGAGGGCAGGCCGAAGACGACGTCGCCCGGCGCAAGGTCGGCGCGCGGCAGCAGCGTGCCGCGCTCGGCTGCGCCGACCGCGAAGCCCGCAAGGTCGTAGTCCTTTTCGGCATACATGCCGGGCATTTCGGCCGTCTCGCCGCCGATCAGGGCGCAGCCGGCCTGACGGCAGCCATTGGCGATGCCGCGCACGATCTCGACGCCGACCTTGGGATCGAGCTTGCCGGTGGCGTAATAGTCGAGGAACAGAAGCGGCTCCGCGCCCTGCACGATCAGGTCGTTGACGCACATCGCCACGAGATCGATGCCGATCGTTGAGTGCAGGCCGCTCTCGATCGCGATCTTGACCTTGGTGCCGACGCCGTCATTGGCCGCGACCAGGATCGGGTCGCTGAAGCCGGCCGCCTTCAGGTCGAACAGCCCGCCAAAACCGCCGATCTCGGCATCCGCGCCGGGCCGGCGCGTGGCCCGCACCAGCGGCTTGATCTGGTCGACCATGGCGTTGCCGGCGTCGATGTCGACGCCCGCCTGCGCATAGGTCAGTCCGTTCTGGCCCGGCTTGGTCATGATGCCTGCTTTCGCTCGAAGTCAGGCGAGCGATAGGCAACCGGGCCGGAGCTTGCAAGCCGGATAGGCGCATTCGCGGCCTTGCTCCACCGCTTCGGGACTAGCGACTCCGTCGCGTTTGCGCAAAGCTCGCGCCATGACGCTCCCGAACCTCATCACCATCGGCCGGCTGATCCTGGTGCCGCTGGTGATCGTCATGATCGTCAACCAGCGCTGGCAGGCCGCTTTCGTGCTGTTCGTCGCGGCCGGCGTCTCGGATGCGATCGACGGCTTCATCGCCAAGCGTTTCGACATGGCGAGCGAACTCGGGGCCTATCTCGATCCGGTCTCCGACAAGGCGCTGATCGTCTCGATCTATGTCACGCTGGCGGTGATCGGCGTCATTCCGGTCTGGCTGGTCATTCTGGTCGTGGCGCGCGACCTGATGATCGTCTCGGCCGTGATCCTGTCCTGGGTGATGGAAAGGCCGGTGGCGATCGCGCCCATCGTGGTGAGCAAGCTCAACACGGCCGCGCAACTGGCCTTCGCCGCGCTGGTGCTCGGCACGCAGGCTTTCGGCGTCGATGCGGGGCAGGCGATGCAGCTCGGGCAATTGCTGGTGGCGCTGTTGACGGTCGGCTCGATGACCGCCTATCTCGCTTTCTGGCTGCGCCACATGGCGGCGTGACGCCGGCGGTCGGGCGGGGCGACGCATTTTGTCGTGCCGCGGTTTGGAACCTCCTCCGGTTCCACCCATTTCTGCACTGCACATACATGACGGCGCGAGAGGCCTGATCGATGACATTGCAACGTCAAATCGGCTTCTGGCTCGGTTCGCTGGTCGTCTTCGTGCTGCTGCTCGTGCTGTTGCGCGACGTGCTTCTGCCTTTCATCGCGGCGCTGGCGCTGGCCTATCTGCTCGATCCGCTGGCCGACAGGCTGGAGCGCATGGGCCTTGGCCGCCTGACCGCGACGATCGTGATCCTGTGCCTGTTCCTGCTGGTGATCGCGCTCGCGCTGATCCTGCTCGCGCCTCTGCTCGGCCAGCAGCTCGTCGGCCTGGTCGAGCGGCTGCCGACATTGGCGGCGCGGCTGCAGACGCTCGTGCTGGAGCAGGGCGCACCGCTACTGGAGCGGCTTGGCGGCAGCAAGCTTGCCGAGGACGCGCAGAGCTCGCTCGGCAATCTCGTCGGCGAGGGCACCAAATGGGCCGGCAGCGTGCTGGCCTCGCTCTGGACAGGGGGAACGGCGGTCGTCGGCGTCTTCTCTCTCTTCATCCTGACGCCTGTGATCGCGTTCTATCTGCTGGTGGACTGGGACCGGATGTGCGCCACCGTCGATGGCTGGCTCCCGCTCGACCATCGCGATACCATCCGCGGCCTCTTGCATGAGATGGATGTCGCCATCGCCGGCTTCCTGCGCGGCCAGGCGCTGGTCTGCCTGCTGCTCGGCGTGTTTTACGCCGTGGGCCTCAGCCTTCTGGGCGTCAATTTCGGCGCGCTGATCGGCATCATCAGCGGCGTCCTCTCCTTCATTCCCTTCGTCGGCTCGCTGATCGGGCTCGTTCTGTCGGTCGGCGTCGCGCTGGTGCAGTTCTGGCCGGACTGGACGCTGCCTCTGGCGACGCTTGCCGTCTTCGCCGCCGGCCAGTTCCTCGAGGGCAACATCTTCCAGCCGAAATTCGTCGGCGATTCGATCGGCGTGCATCCGGTCTGGCTGATGTTTGCGCTGCTCGCCTTCGGCTCGCTGTTTGGTTTCGTCGGCCTGCTGATGGCGGTGCCGCTGGCGGCGGTCGTCGGCGTGCTCTGCCGCTTCGCGCTGAAGCAGTACATGGCGAGCCATTTCTACCATGGCGGCGACAGGATGAAGGCCGCCATCGTCAAGGCGCAAATCGAAGCCGACAGCTAGGTCGCGAACCGTTTGCTGAACGGTCAGACGAGAACGCGATCCAAAGCCGATCCCGAGGGTTGCCACTTGGCGGATGTGGCATAAACTCTGTCATCCTCACGTGTTTCGGTTGGACCATGATGCCGAGGAAGCCGCTATCAGCAGTCGGCGTTGCTGCCGCGTTGGCTCTCGTGGCCGGCCTGTCGGCGTTCTCGGCGCATGAGTTCCCGTCATCGGCCGCTGCCGCAGAGCCTTGGCGTGCGGGGCAGAGCTTCCGCGACTGCGCCGACGGGTGTCCGGAGATGATCGTCGTTCCCGCGGGCAGTTTCATGATGGGCTCGACGGAGACTGGCGATCCTCCGCAGCGGCGCGTCACGTTCGGCAAGCCGTTCGGCGTCGGCAAGTTCGAAGTGACGTTTGCGGAATGGCAGGCGTGCGTGGCCGGCAAGGGCTGCAGCCGCACCCCCGACGACAGCAGATGGGGCCGGGGCAGCCGTCCGGTGATCTCCGTGTCGTGGGACGACGCCAAGGAGTATGTTGCTTGGCTATCGCGCAAGACCGGCAAGACATACCGGCTTCTGTCGGAGGCGGAGTGGGAGTACGCGGCGCGCGCCGGGAGCACGACCCGCTATAGCTGGGGCGACGAGATCGGCCGGGGCAACGCCCATTGCGAGGGCTGCGGCAGCCCGCTGGACAAGAACAGGACCGCGCCTGTCGGGTCGTTCAAGCCGAACGCGTTCGGGCTTCACGATCTGCACGGCAATGTGTGGGAATGGGTCGAGGACTGCTGGGAGCGGGATCTGGCCGACGCGCCCACCGACGGCAGCGCACGCGCATCCGGCTGCTCGGACGACGACGAGCGCGTCACGCGCGGCGGCGCGTTCCTCTACGACGACCCGGCGGCTCTGCAATCGACGGTTCGCAACAACTGGAGCAAGGACGGCGAAGCCAACGGCATCGGCTTCCGCGTCGCGAGAACGCTGTGATGTCCCCGCAGCCGGTGGCAGGGCAGCGACGTCAGCGCGTGCGTTGACGACCTCGACTGCTTCTGGCAATCCGGCCGCCTCGGCGCTTGCCAGCGTTTTGGCCAGCCGCGCCCGCGCAACCGGATTGATGAGTACGCGCCCGTTCATGCCGGACCTGCCCGCCCGCCCGCGCCAGCTCGCCTTCGACCTGCCGGTCGACAGCCGCCATGGCGTCGAGGATTTCCTGATCGGGCCGTCCAACGAGAGCGCCTACAACCTGATCGAGGCCTGGCCGTCCTGGCCCGACGCCTGGCTGCGGCTCGTCGGCGCGGAGGGCGCGGGCAAGACCCATCTCGCCGCGATCTGGGCCAGGCGCGCCCATGCCTGGGTCGTGCCGGTCGAGGCGGTGACGGATGACAGCGTGCCACATCTGGTCTCCAACGGCGCGCTCGTGGTCGAGGATTGCGATCGTGGCCCGCGCAACGAGGCGGCGCTGTTCCACCTGATGAATGCGCTGAAAGCCCGCGACGGCGCGCTGCTGCTGACCGCGCGCGCCGCGCCCGACCAGTGGGGCGTCAAGCTGCCCGATCTGCTCTCGCGGCTGCGGCTGGCGCCGCACGCCATCATCGAGCCGCCCGACGACGCGCTGCTGCGCGCCGTGCTGGTCAAGCTCTTCATCGACCGGCAGCTCATCGTCGACGCCGGCATCGTCGAGATGCTGGCGCTGCGGATGGAGCGTTCCTTTGCGGCCGCGCGCGCACTGGTCGATGGGCTCGACCGGCTCTCGCTCGAACGCGGGCGGCGCGTCACACGCGTACTGGCGGCCGAGGCCTTGGCCGGGCAGCTATCGGCCGGCTGATCAGGCGTGGGGCGCCGCCTCTGCCGGCTGAGCGACCAGCCGGGCGTGCATCGCCTCGATCAGAAGATCATGGGCGCGCGCCGCGATCGCATCGAGCGACGGCGTCCTGACGAACATGGCGGCGGCTGTCTCCGTCAGCTCCTCGCGGCTCGGCAGTACCGGCAGGAGCGCGGGCATCTGCCACTGCGCCATCGCCTCCTGCGCCTGAAGCTGCATCTCCGCCAGGCGACCGCTCGCGCGGTTCTGCAGGTCGGCCAGAGCGGCGCGAAGATCCGCGACGGTCATCGTCGGCAGGTGCAGGTCGGACAGGCTCGGCGTTGCGGCATAGGCCTCCCAGAACGCAGCCATGGCGCGCTCGAGCGGGACCGACGCCGCCAGCCGCTCGGCCGAGCGCTCGATAACGCGCGGCGGCAGCGCCTGCGAGCGCTCGACGATCGCCTGCGGCGGAGCCTTCAGATCCCAGAACAGGCCGAGCTTCGAGAGGCCGACGATGATGTAGTAGGTCGGGTCCCACTGCCACCAGCGGAAACCCTGACGGACGCTGTACTGATAGGCGTGGTGGTTGTTGTGCCAGCCTTCGCCCATGGTGATGATCGCGAGCCACCAGTTGTTCCGGCTCTCGTCGCCGGTGACATAGTCCTTGTCGCCATGCACATGGGCGAGCGAGTTGATGCAGAAGGTGCCGTGATAGACGGCGACCGTCGACCAGAAGAAGCCGACGAACAGACCGGCCCAGCCGTCGATCGCATAGCACAGCATAGCCAGCAGGATCGCGGGCGCAAGCTCGAAGCGGTGCAGCGCTCGCAGCTCCGGAAACTTCGTCAGGTCGGTGATGGTGGCTGAATCGAAGCGGTGGTGCTGCTTGGAGAAGATCCAGCCCAGATGCGAGTAGATGAAGGTCGTGTGGACCGGCGAATGCACGTCGAGTTCGGTGTCGGCATGGCGGTGGTGGTGGCGGTGCTTGGAGGCCCACCAGAGCACGCTCTTCTGCGCCGTCGATTGCGCCAGCATGGCCAGCACGAACTGCATGACGCGGCTGGTCTTGTAGGTCCGGTGCGAGAAATAGCGGTGATAGCCGCCGGTGACGGCGAACATCCGCAACCAGTAGAGCCCGAACGCCAGCCAGAGCGACGTCGCGGTCACGCCGCTCCAGAGAGCCCCGAAGCAGGCGAGATGGGCGAGCACGAAGGGAACGGCCGAGGGATAGACGATGTCGCCATCGTCGAGGGAGGTCGCGTTGTCGGTCAAGAAAGCCTCGGTGGATGCGGTCGGGTCATGGGCTGGGTTCGACGAGTCGAAACCGGATCGTTCACATATGCACGAAACAGGAGGGAGCCGGATCGTGCAAGGGGGCGGCTCGCCGCAGCCGCGATGCGTCAGACTATGACGCAGAAACTTGCGCGCGTCATCGAAACGTCACGCTAGGATGGCTTCAACGCGTTCAAGGAGACCAAGCGTGGCCAAAGCAGCGACCAGGACGACGGGACAGCCGATGAACATGGAAACAGCGCCGCTCAAGGTCGCCGATCCTGGCGCCTCCGTGGAGGCGCTCGATCTGCGCCAGTCGCCGTCGCGCTTCATGAACCGGGAGCTGTCCTGGCTGCAGTTCAACCGCCGCGTCATGGAGGAGGCGTCGAACCGCAACCATCCGCTGCTGGAGCAATTGCGCTTCCTCTCGATCTCGGCCGCCAATCTCGACGAGTTCTTCATGGTCCGCGTCTCGGGCCTGCGCGAACAGCACAAGGCCGGCGTCGTGACGCCGAGCCAGGACGGGCTGACGCCGGCCGAGCAGCTCGCCGAACTCGGCAAGGCCGTCACCGCGTTGACCGCCGACCAGCAGGCCCGCTGGGTCGAGCTCAAGCGCGACCTGCACGAGAACCGCATCCATCTGCTTGCGCCCGGGGATATCGGCCCGCAGGAGCGGCTCTGGCTGGAAGACTATTTCCTGCACTACGTCTTCCCGGTGCTGACCCCGCTGGCGATCGACCCGGCCCATCCCTTTCCCTTCATCCCCAATCTCGGCTTCACTTTGTCGCTGGCGCTGGAGCGCACAGGCGACGGGCGCCAGCTCGACGCGCTGATCCGCGTGCCGATCAAGATGGACCGCTTCATCGAGTTGCCGGACCTGGCGCGCGAGGGGCTGCACCGTTTCATCACGCTGGAGGACACCGTCTCGCTGTTCATCAGCAAGCTGTTTCCCGGCTACGACGTGAAGGGCACGGGCTCCTTCCGCGTGATCCGCGACACCGATCTCGACATCGAGGAGGAGGCCGAGGATCTGGTCCGCGTCTTCGAGACGATGCTGAAGCTGCGCCGTCGCGGCGTGGTGATCCGGCTCGAGGTCAGCGCCGCCATGCCGGCGCATCTGCGCCGCCTGATCGTGCGCGAGCTCAAGGTCGATCATGACGAGATCGTCGAGGTCGAGGGCATGATCGGGCTGAACGAACTCTCGCAGCTCGTCGGCGTCGATCGCTCCGACCTGAAGTTCAAGCCCTACAACGCCCGCTTCCCCGAGCGCATCCGCGAGCATGGCGGCGATTGCTTCGCCGCCATCCGCCAGAAGGACCTGATCGTCCACCACCCCTATGAGAGCTTCGACGTCGTCGTGCAGTTCCTGCAGCAGGCGGCGCGCGATCCCTCCGTGGTCGCGATCAAGCAGACGCTCTACCGCACCTCGTCCAACTCGCCGATCGTGCATGCGCTGGCCGAGGCCGCCGAAGCCGGCAAGTCGGTGACCGCGCTGGTCGAGCTCAAGGCCCGTTTCGACGAGGAGGCCAATATCCGCTGGGCCAAGGATCTGGAGCGCGCCGGCGTTCAGGTCGTCTACGGCTTCATCGAGCTCAAGACCCACGCCAAGCTCTCGATGGTGGTGCGCCGCGAGGCCGGTCAGCTCGTCAGCTACTGCCATATCGCGACCGGCAACTACCATCCGATCACGGCGCGCATCTACACCGACGTCTCCTTCTTCACCGCCGATCCGGTGATGTCGCAGGACGTCGCCCGCGTTTTCAACTACATCACCGGCTATGCCGAGCCCGCCGAGCTGGAGAAGATGTCGGTCTCGCCGGTCAGCCTCAAGCCGAAGCTGCTCGCCGACATCGCCGAGGAGATCGCCCATGTGAAGGCGGGCCGGAAGGGCGCGATCTGGGGCAAGTGCAACTCGCTGGTCGACCCCGAGATCATCGACGCGCTCTATGACGCCAGCCAGGCCGGCGTCGAGATCGACTTCGTCGTGCGCGGCATCTGCTGCCTGCGTCCGGGCGTGCCGGGCCTGTCGGAGAACATCCGGGTCAAGTCGATCGTCGGGCGCTTTCTGGAGCATACCCGCGTCTACGCCTTCGGGGCGGGACACGGCATGCCCTCGGCCAAGGCCAAGCTCTACATCTCCTCGGCCGATCTGATGCCGCGCAATCTCGACCGCCGCGTCGAGGCGCTGACGCCGATCCTGAACGCGACGGTCCACCAGCAACTGCTCGAGCAGATCATGCAGGCGAACTTTCTCGACAACGAACAGAGCTGGACGATCTTGCCCGATGGCGGTTCGCGACGCATTGTCCCGGCCCCGGGCGACGAGTCGTTCAACGCCCACAAATATTTCATGACGAATCCGAGCCTGTCCGGACGTGGAAAATCGCTTTCTAACTCCAGCCCCCGCAGTCTCGCCCGAAAGTCGGGCAAGAAGGGCTGACCAGTTCATGCTCCCCGGTTTCGCGCCGGGGCGGCTGAGCTTCGGTGAGACGATCGCGATCGTCGATATCGGCTCGAATTCCGTGCGTCTCGTGGTCTACGAGATGCTGGCGCGTGCCCCGGCGCAGATCTTCAACGAGAAGGAGATGGCCGGTCTCGGCAAGCAGGTCGCCACCACCGGCCGGCTCGCCGACGACGCCATGGCGCGCGCGCTGGAGGCGCTGGTGCGCTTCCGCATTCTCTGCGAGGCGATGCAGGTCGGCTCGATCCGCGTCATCGCCACGGCGGCCGCGCGCGACGCCGCCAACGGCCCGGATTTCCTCGCCCGCGCGGAAAATGCCATCGGCCAGCCGATCGAGCTGATCTCTGGAGACCGCGAGGCCTTTCTCTCGGGCCTCGGCGTGATCTCGGGTTTCGCCGAGCCCAAGGGCGTCGTCGGCGATCTCGGCGGCGGCTCGCTCGAACTCGTCGCCGTCGATGGCGACCGGGTGGGGCAGGGCGTCAGCCTGCCGATTGGCGGGCTGGCGCTGATGGACCGTTCCAAAGGCTCGCTCAGGGCGGCCGAGAAGATCGTGCGCGAGCAGCTCGACCATCACCCGCAGCTCGCCGCGATGCGCGGGCGGGATTTCTTCGCCGTCGGCGGCACCTGGCGCGCGCTGGCGACGCTGCACCAGCGCCAGGCCGGCTATCCGCTCAGCGTGATGCATGGCTACACCGTGCCGGCCCGCGACGTCGCCGACTTCACCCGGCTGGTCGAGCGCGCCGACGCCAGCGTGCTGGAGGCGATCGACGCCGTCTCCTCGGCCCGCAGGCCGCTGCTGGCTTATGGCGCGCTTGTGCTCGATCTGCTGATCAAGCGCGGCCGACCTCGTGCGGTCGTGATCTCGGCCAGCGGCGTGCGCGAGGGCCTGCTGCACGACATGCTGCCCGGCCATGAGCGCGCCGTCGATCCGTTGCTGCGCGCAGCGCAGGACTACAACCAGCTCCGCTCGCGCGAGCCGCGCCATGGCGCGGACCTGATCGCCTGGACGCGGCGGCTGGTCGCCAGCGCGGGCCTGCCCGAGGAGCACGGGGACCGCCGGCTGGAGGAGGCCGCCTGCCTGCTGTCCGACATCGGCTGGCGGGCGCATCCCGATTATCGCGGCGAGCAGAGCCTCAACGTCATCGCGCACGCCGCCTTCAGCGGCGTCGATCATCCCGGCCGCGCCTTCCTGGCGCTGACGGCGTTCCACCGCTATGTCGGCGCCAAGACCGACAGTCTGTCGGCCGAGCGGCTGCGCACATTGCTGACGCCGCGCCAGATCGAGATGTCGCAGGTGCTCGCCGGCGCGTTCCGGGTGGCCTATCTGCTCTCGGCGGGCATGCCGGGCATCCTGTCACGGACGACGCTGCTCTGCGTCGACAGCCGGCTGGTGCTGCGTCTGCCCTCCGACCTGACTGCGCTCGCCAGCGACCGCGTCATGGGCCGGCTGAAGCAGCTTGGAAAGCTGCTCGGCCGCGAGCACGACATCGTATCGGGCTGAGCGTCAGCGATACAGAATGTCTGTTTTTCTCGGAAACAACACCGTCATCCCGGGCTTGCCCCGGGATCCATCATAGAGCGCCGCTCATCCTCTATGATGGATCCCGGAGCTGCGCGGCCTGTGGCCGCTTGTCCAGGGATGACGCGGTGTTTCCGAGACAGGTCGTGAAGGTTCAGGCGACCGTGACGCGTCCGCGCACGATCCGCAGGCTCAAGGCCCCGTTCTTCAGCGCCAGCGCCTTCTCGCCGAAGACCTCCCGACGCCAGCCCTGAAGCGCCGGCACGTCGGCCTCGTCGTCGAAGGCGATCGCCTCCAGATCATCCGACGAGGCGATGATCCTGGGCGCGACGCGCTCGGCGTCCGACACCGCCTTGAGCAGCACCTTGAGCAGGTCCAGCACCGCGCCGTTGCCGCCGCGTCCGCGCTCGCGCTCCAGCCGGGGCAATGTCTTGGGATCGAGTTCCATGCCCCGTTCGATCGCCGCCAGCACCTCGCTCCCGGCGCGCGAGCGCTCGAAGCCGTTCGGCACGGAGCGCAGCTCCGCTAACGCCTCGACCGAGCGCGGCCCGCGCTGGACGACGTCCATCAGCGCGTCGTCCTTGAGCACGCGCTGGCGCGGCACGTCGCGCGTTTGGGCCTCGCGCTCGCGCCAGGCGGCGAGTTCCATCAGCAGCGCCAGTTCCTTCGGCTTGCGGATGCGGCCCTTCAGGCGCTGCCAGGCGTTCTCGGGTTTGACCTCATAGGTGCCCGGAGAATTGAGCACCGACATTTCCTCGGCGACCCAGGCCTCGCGGCCGCTCGCCTTGATGTCGGCGTCGAGCGCCAGATAGACGTCGCGCAGATGGGTCACGTCGGACTCGGCATAGGCGAGCTGCGCCTCGCTGAGCGGTCGGCGCGACCAGTCGGTGAAGCGCGACGACTTGTCGATGCGCGCCCTGGCGAGGTCGTTGGCGAGCTGCTCGTAGCCGACCGAATCGCCATAGCCGCAGACCATGGCCGCGACCTGCGTGTCGAACAGCGGCGCCGGGATCAGCTTGCCGATGATCCAGACGATTTCGAGATCCTGCCGCGCCGCGTGGAAGACCTTGACGACATGCCGGTTCGCCATCAGCAGCAGGAAGGGCGCGAGGTCGAGATCGGGCGAGAGCGGATCGACCAGCACCGCCTCGTCGGGCGAGGCGAGCTGGATCAGGCAGAGTTTCGGATAATAGGTCGTCTCCCGCAGGAACTCGGTATCGACCGTGACGAAGGGGTGTTTGGCCAGCCGCGCGCAGGCGTCGGCGAGGGCGGCGGTCGTGGTGATGAGGCTCATGGCGGGCCTCTTAGCAGACGAAGCGCCGTCATGTCGCGGGCGTTCTTGACAATCCGGCTGCGGGCGTGTGCTTAACCGCGAAACCGCAGCCTGCGCCGCCCGCAGCCTTGCACAACGCCCCGAAGAGACCCGTCCCGTGACCCTGCACCGCTATCGTTCGCATACCTGTGGCGCGCTTCGCGAGAGCGATGTCGGCGCGCAGGTCCGGCTCTCGGGCTGGTGCCATCGCATCCGCGACCATGGCGGGGTGCTCTTCATCGATCTGCGCGACCATTACGGCATGACGCAGGTCGTGATCGACCCGGATTCGCCTGCATTCGCGGACGCCGAGGCCGTACGCTCGGAATGGGTCGTGCGCATCGACGGCAAGGTCAAGCCGCGGCTGGCCGGCACCGAGAACGCCAACCTCGCCACCGGCGCGGTCGAGGTCTTCGCGACCGGCATCGAGGTGCTGGGGCCGTCTGCCGAATTGCCGCTGCCGGTCTTCGGCGATCTCGAATATCCCGAGGATACGCGGCTGAAATACCGCTTCCTCGATCTGCGCCGCGAGAAGCTGCACAACAACATCATGCTGCGGGCGAAGGTGATCGACTCGCTGCGCACCCGCATGAAGCATTCCGGCTTCAACGAGTTCCAGACGCCGATCCTGACCGCCTCCTCGCCGGAAGGCGCGCGCGACTTCCTCGTGCCGAGCCGCCTGCATCCCGGAAAGTTCTACGCGCTGCCGCAGGCCCCGCAGCAGTACAAGCAGCTTTTGATGATGGCCGGGTTCGACCGCTATTTCCAGATCGCGCCCTGCTTCCGCGACGAGGACCCGCGTGCCGACCGTCTGCCGGGCGAGTTCTACCAGCTCGACGTCGAGATGAGCTTCGTCGAGCAGGAGGACGTCTTCGCCACGATGGAGCCGGTGATCTCCGGCGTCTTCGAGGAGTTCGGCGGCGGCAAGTCGGTGACGAAGAACTGGCCGCGCATCCCCTATGCCGAGTCGATCGCGAAGTACGGCTCCGACAAGCCGGACCTCCGCAACCCGCTGGTGATGCAGGACGTCTCCGAGCATTTTCGCGGCTCGGGCTTCAAGGTCTTCTCCCGCATCCTCGAAGACGAGAAGAACCGCGTCTGGGCGATCCCTGCGCCGGGCGGCGGCTCGCGCGCCTTTTGCGACCGCATGAACTCCTGGGCTCAAGGGGAAGGCCAGCCGGGGCTGGGCTATCTGATGATCAAGGATGACGGCGAAGGGCAGGGGCCGATCGCCAACAACATCGGGCCCGAGCGCGTCGCTGCGATCGTGGCGAAGATGGGCCTTAACGCCGGCGACGCCTGCTTCTTCGCCGCCGGCAACCCCGACAAGTTCTACAAATTCGCCGGTGCGGCCCGCAACAAGGTCGGTTCCGAACTCGGGCTGATCGACGAGAACGCGTTCGCTTTCGCCTGGATCGTCGATTTCCCGATGTATGAGTACAACGAGGACGACAAGCGGGTCGATTTCTCGCACAACCCGTTCTCGATGCCCCAGGGCGGGCTGGAATCGCTGAAGAACGACGATCCGCTGACGATCAAGGCGTTCCAGTACGACATCGCCTGCAACGGCTACGAACTGGCGTCTGGCGGCATCCGCAACCATCGCCCCGAGGCGATGGTGAAGGCCTTCGAGATCGCCGGGCATAGCGAGGAGACGGTGATCGAGCGGTTCGGCGGCATGTACCGCGCCTTCCAGTACGGCGCGCCGCCCCATGGCGGCATGGCGGCGGGCGTCGACCGCATCATCATGCTGCTTGCCGGCGCGACCAACCTGCGCGAGGTCGCGCTGTTCCCGATGAACCAGCAGGCGGTCGACCTGCTGATGGGCGCGCCGTCCGAAGCTTCGCCAAAACAGCTCCGCGAAGCGCATCTGCGCATCAACGCTCCCGAGAAGAACGGCTGATCCATGCGCGTTGTCGTCCTCCTCCGGCCGCTTGCGGTCGCCTGCCTGCTGGGCCTGCCGCTGGCGGCTTGCGTCTCCGGCCCGGCCAATCCGAGCGCGAGCCGCGCCTCGGAACTGGCCAACATCGTCTCGCGCGCCTCGGCCTGCCGCGCCGGCGCGCCACGACGCGATACGCTCGACCGCTTTCTCGCCGCCGAGACGCAGCGCGGCGCGACGCCCGAACACATCGCCAGCGCCCGCTCGACCTACATTACTGTCTCTGAAGCGCAGACGATCAACCAGGGCATCCGCCCGGAAGCCTGCGACCGCGAGGAGCGCGCCGCGCTGCGCGAGCGCATGAACGGCATCCGCGCCGGCCGTTTCGACGGCCTCTGAACGCGCCGATCCGACATGCCGTCACTAAAGCTCTGCCTTGCTGCGCTTATGGCGCTTGGCCTTGGCGCCTGCACGGCGCTTGGCCCGGTTCCCGGCACGCCTGAATATGCCGCCTCGCGCGTCTCGCGCGGCTTCGATTGCGGCGTCAGGGTCGATCGCGCCCGCATCGCGGCAAGGCTTGAACGGGAGGATAGGGCGCGTTTCAACGTGGCGGGTTCAGGCTTTGCGGTGAAGGCCTACAAGGCTCCAAGGGCCTGCGATGCGAGCGAGCGCGCCGATCTCCAGCGCGAACTCGGCCATCTGGCCCGGCGCTGAATTCCGCTTGCCTGCGCACCGCGTTCCCGGCGACAAGGCCGCCATGCCGGGAGACCTCCACGCCATCGCCACCGACAGCGTCACCGCCATCGTGGTCAGCCATGACAGCGCACAGGTGCTGGCCGAATGCCTGACCGCCCTGCGTACCGAGGGTGTTTCGGCGATCGTCGTCGACAATGCCAGTACAGATGAGAGCCGCGCCATCGCGGAGAGCCTTGGCGCGCAACTCGTCGCCAATGCCCGCAACGAGGGCTATGGCCGCGCCAACAATGCCGGCCTCGAAGCCTGCCGCACGCCCTATGCGCTGATCGTCAATCCAGACCTCGTTCTGCAACCGGGCGCGATCATGGCGCTGCTGGCCGCCGCCGCGCGCTATCCCGACGCCGGGCTGCTCGCGCCGCGCATCGTCGAGCCCTCGGGCCGGGTCTTCCTGCAGCCGCGCTCGCTGCTTTCGCCGGCCCGTCTCAATCTGAAAGGCGCGATGGCGCTGCCCGAAGGCGATGTCTGCCTGCCCTTCCTGTCCGGCGCTTGCCTGCTGGTGCGACGCGAGATCTTCCTTGCTCTCGGCGGCTTCGATCCGGCGATCTTCCTGTTCTACGAGGATGACGATCTCTGCCGGCGGATGCGCGATGCCGGCCATGCGCTGGTGCATGTCGATGCCGCGCAGGCCCTGCACGGGCGGGGCCGCTCCAGCACTCCAAACCCGGGTCGTCGCTTTACCGCGCGCTGGCACCTCGCCTGGTCTCATGCCTATGTCGCGACGAAATACGGGCTGGCCGCGCCCTCTCTCTGGAGCATCATGAGAAGCGCTGCGAAGGCAGCAGCTTACGGCCTGATTCTCAACCGCGGAAAGATGGCCGCGCATGCCGGTTCGACTGCCGGCGCGATCGCCTTTCGACGCGGCGATACGGCGCTGCGCCGCCAGGGCCTCACAGATGCAGGCCTTACAGATGCAGGCCTTACAGATGCAGGTCGCGCATCGGCGTCGCGATGATCCGCCGGATTTCGCGGAACTGGCGCAGCACGAGCCGGGTCTTGCGCAGCGCCGCGCTCTCGCCGGCCAGCAGTTCGGCTTCGCGCGCAAGGAAGGCGTCCCGGCCGGTCAGCGGCGGGATGGGGCTCGGCGGGCATGGCGCGGGCGCGAGCTTTGACGCCTCGATCTCGTCCAGCGCCGGCTCTGCGGCGCGCAGGCTCTTGCCGATGGCGTAGCGCATGGCGTCGGCATGGGTCGCGCCGGGGTCGCGCGCCGGCTTCTGCATCACGGCGCTGGAATCGCGCCACTGGATGCCCTTGCGATAGGCCGGCACCCATTGCACCTGCGCCTCCAGCAAAGTGAGCCCGGCATAGCGGGCCAGCGCCGGGAAGGCGTCGTCGTAGAAGCGCCAGCAGTCCACCGGGAAACGATGGCGCGGCCCGCCGCCGGGCGAGGTGATGAAGGCCAGCCCGTTGCCCTTCAGCACCCGTGCGATCTCGAGGATGGTGATCCAGAAAAACTCGGCATGCTCGAACACCTCCGAGCAGGTGACGACATCGACGGAACCGGATGCGATCTCCCGCCAGTCATAGGGGTCGGCGACGACGATATCGACGTTGAGACCGGGCTCGATGTCCATGCCGCGCAGCGTCCAGGCCGGATTCGCCATGACGTCGCGGTTCGACAGGCTCTGCCCGTCGACGATGGCCGATCCGACATCCAGCACGGTCAGCGCGGTCGTTTCGACGTCGGCGAGATAGGCGCGGCGGAAGACGCGGGCCTTGTCCTGGGCGGAAGCATGCATGAGCGGGACCCGATGGCAGAGGCCCGATGGGGTAGAGTGACGCTGCGGAATTGACAATATGTTGCTGACTGGTTTCCAGACATTTCCGCAGCGCTCAGTCGGCGGGCGTCCTGCCGGCCTTTGCGAGGTCGTCGATGCGCCCCGACATGAGGAGCGGGATCAGGCGGCGCAGTTCGGCCTGCGGCAAACTCCACCACCGCGTCGCCAGCAGCGTCGCGATGTTGCCTTCGTCCATGCGGTAGCGCACGAGCCGGGCGGGATTGCCCGCCACGATCGCATAGGGCGGGACATCGCGCGTCACGACGGCTCGCGCGGCGACGACCGCGCCATGTCCGATGGTGACGCCCGACAGGATGAGGCTTTGCGAACCGAGCCAGACATCGTGGCCGATCGTGACGTCCCCGTTGCTGACATGGCTACCGTCGAGACCTGCCGCTTCGGGCCAGAGGCCGGGCAGGGCGGCGAACGGATAGGTCGTCGCCCAGTCGAGCCTGTGGTTGCCGCCGAGCAGGATCTCGACGCCGTCGGCGATCGAGCAGAAGCGGCCGATCACGAGCCGCGCGCCGCTCTCGGGAAAGCGGATTTTGGGGCGGCCATAGCTGTAGGGGCCGATCGCGAGCTGGCCCGGTCGCCGGGCGATCAGATGCGCCAGATGCAGTCTGGTCTGGTTGTCGGGATTGAGGCGTCGCGAGAGCCAGCCGCGCGGTATCGGCGGCAGGCCAGCCCACCAGGCGACGAAAGCGCCCGGCGTCCAGTCGGCATCCTCGGGCAGCAGGGCGTCGCCGTGCCAATCGCCCGCCTGTCTCACTCGGCCGTGGCCTTGAGGTCGATCTTGTCGAAGATCTGCGTCGGATCGGTGATCGTCAGAACGTCGGCCAGCCCAAGCCCGGAGCCCGATTTGGCCGTCGCCTGAACGGTCAGCGTGCGCGGCTGCGCGGCGAAGCGCGAGATCGCCGCCGTCAACGTCTTGGCGGCGTCCGAAGGGCCCAGGATCGCCGACAGGCCGAGACTTGCCATCATCGCATATTCGCGGCGCATGTCGTCGGGCTTGCGGTTGGCCTTGCGGGCCTCGTTCTCGACCAGCTTTTCGAGCAGGCCGAAATTCTGCAGTTTCGCCTCGACGCTGCGCACCGTCGCGCCGAGCGCGGCGACCTGCGCCAGAGCGAGATCGCTCGCAAACAGGTCCCTTGTGACGTTGCCGAGGATGCCGGAGATGTCGAGTTTGGCCATGTTGGCGGCCCCGAGCGAGAGCGAGCGCACGCCGAGCTCGCTCTTGGCCGCATCCCAGGCCATGTCGATCTTGCTGGAGAGGTCGAGCGTCCGGTAACCCATCGCGATCAGGTCGCGCGCGGCGGGATTGCCCGTGCCTTCGGTGACCGGCGCCAGCAGGTTGTCGAGCGTCAGGCTCAGGGCCGTCGGCACGCCGTTGAGCTGTTCGCCCGACTTCAGTTCCATCAGCCCGAGCCCGATCCGCAGCGGCGGCTGCGGCTGGCCGCGTCGCGGCGGCTGGGGCGCATCGACGCTCAGGCCGGTCATGCGGAGCGTGCCGATGGTCGGGATGAACTTGCGGAAGTCGAGATTGTCGATGTCGGCATCGGGCTTTGCCAGCAGCGCCTTCAACTCCTCGATCACCGGCGCAAGCGAGAAGCCGGAATAGGAGATCGTCTCGATCTGGCCCTTCGCGCCGCCGCCGGCGAAGCTCGTGCCTTCCAGCGAGAAGCCGCTTTTGGCCGGCGCGTTTTCGCCGTAAGCGATCCGCGCCACCTTCATATCGACGGTCTCGGGCTTGGCGCCCGGCGTCGGCGGCGTGATCACGGTCATGGCGAGGTCGCGCAACTCGCCATTGCCATAGGACACACTGTCATAGAGCGAGAGCAGGGCGAGCCCCATCCGCCTGTCGTCCTCGGTCTTGAGCGGCTTGTTGGCCGATTTGGGATCGCGCGCCGCCTTTTCCGCCGCGTCGCTGAGCGCGACGAGCCTGGACAGAACTTCGCCCAGCGGCTCGGGGCCGACCCTGGCGGCAAAGCCCGATCCGCTCGATTTGCCGAGCGACATCCTGCCGGCCTTGCCCATGTCGAGCGTGTAGCCGTCCTGCTCGAAGCGAGCGAATAGCGGCACGAGCGGTTCGCTCGAACCGGGTTGCGCCTTCTCGGTCAGAACGCGCGCGACCTGCCTGAGATCGAGCGCCTCGAAGCTGGTCCGCAGGATATCGCCGGTCATCGGGCCGGTCGCGGCGCCCGTCACCGCGATCGCACCGCGCGCCGCCTCGCCGCGGCCGATCCGGCCTTCGCGGACGTCGGTGAAGCGGATGTCGCGGTAGATCGTGGTCTGCTTCTGCGGCCCCAATGTCTGTTCGAAGCGCAGTTCGGGCGCGCTGATCTCGGCCGCTGTGAGCTTCGTCATGCGCGCGACAGCGCTGTCGCCCGTGCTTGCGTTCAGTAGCGCGGCGAATTGCTCGCGCTCGAGCGGCGAACCCTTGACCACGATCCGCGGCGCGGCGATCGCGAATCCGCCGAGGTCGAGCCTGACATTGTCGAGCTCGAAAACCGCGGCCCGGGCGGCGACACCTGCGCTGAAGATGAAGGCAAGCGCGAGGAGGACAGGTTTATGGAGCGCTGCGCGGCGGCGATTCGAGGCGAGCATGATGATCTCCCGGGTTGATGTGAACCTGCCGCAAGGGCGCGACGAAAGAAAGACGCAAAGCGGGTCACAACTGCCGCAAATGCTTGACCGCAACAGGCGGATCGTCGGTATCTGTCGCGATTGCGGCAATCGCGCGACCCGTATGCCCGCGACCCAGTGACCACAATGATGGAGCGCCCGACGATGAATGCCTTCAGACGCCTGTTCCTGTCTGGTCTCGCCTGCCTGGCGCTCGTCGTCTCGCCAATGGCTGCACGCGCGCAGCAGGCCGCTCCGGCCGGGCTGGAGGCGCTGAGCATCGTCAGCGGCGGGAAGCGCCATGCCTTCCAGGTCGAGGTGATGCGCACCAACGAGCAGCGCGCCAAGGGGCTGATGCACCGCAACTACATGCCCGCCGATCGCGGCATGCTGTTCGATTTCGCCCGCACCGAGCCTGTGGCGATGTGGATGGAGAACACCTTCATCTCGCTCGACATGCTGTTCATCCGGGCTGACGGCACGATCGCGCGCATCGCCGAGCGGACCGAGCCCCTGTCGCGCCGGACGATTCCATCGGGAGAGCCGGTTCTGTCGGTGCTGGAGATCAATGGCGGGATCAGCGAGAGCCTGGGCATCAAGCCCGGCGACAGGGTCGAGCACCCGCTGTTCAGGCGCTGATCCATGCTGCGCTGCGTCCACTCGGCTGTTTCCATGCACGGCGTTCGATGCTATGCGGGTCGCCGTCGCGGCCGGCAGGCGAGAAGCCGCGCGACGGGCCTGCGACTGTAAACCGTCGCATGCCGAATGTCGGGGTATAGCGCAGCCCGGTAGCGCATCTGCTTTGGGAGCAGAGGGTCCCAGGTTCGAATCCTGGTGCCCCGACCATTTTCTTGCAAGCATGCGGCCCGTTCGGCCGGCGACCTGTGGAGCGACGAGCGAGATCATGACCGCACGCATCTACCGCCCCGCCCGCACGGCGATGCAGTCCGGCACGGCCAAGACCGAGCGCTGGCTGCTCGAATACGAGCCGGAGCAGCCGCGCGAGATCGAGCCGCTGATGGGCTGGACCTCGTCTGGAGACATGAAGAGCCAGCTCAAGCTCTGGTTCGACGGCCGCGACGAGGCCATCGCCTACGCCACGCGCAACGGCATCCCCTTCCGGGTCGAGGAGCCGCAGGAGGCCAGACGCCGCTCGATGGCCTATTCGGACAACTTCAAGTTCGGCCGCGTCGGGCAGTGGACGCATTGACCGGGACGCATTGACCGGGACGCAGTGATTTATGCCTTGAGCAGGACGCTCGTTTCGTGCGTCTTCTCCGGATCGGCGGGGATTATCTCTCCTCCGTAACGGGCCCGTAGCTCAGATGGATAGAGCAGCAGCCTTCTAAGCTGCTGGTCGCTGGTTCGAATCCAGCCGGGCTCGCCATTTTCCTCTCGCAATCCCTGCAGTCCGCCTTTTGAGGTCGTTGCGTTCGACGTCAGTCCTCGCGGCCCCAGTTGCGCAGTTTTGCGATGGCCGCCTTGGGATCGGCGGGGCGCCGACGCCACAGGGCGCGGACCAGACCGAATGCAAAGAACAGCGCGAAACTCGGCAGCGCGATCGCGATCGGGGCGGTGACCACGCCCATGGCGCAGCCGCCGGAATCGCCCACGCCGCATTTGGGGTCGAAGATCATCGCGCCGAAGACCAATACGACGGCAATCAGCGGTCCGATGATCAGGCCGAGCAGGCCGGTCTTGACAGCGCTGATCAGGATCCCGGCCATGCGACGCCCCAAAGCTGCAAGCGACAGTCCCGAGGCCTGCATAGAGCGCCCGAGCGACCGCACGTTAAACGGATTACGAATCAGGGCCAGATGACTGGGCGCAAAAAAGCCGGCCATCGCTCCTTTGAGGAACGATGGCCGGCTTTTGGGTATCAGTCGGTCGGCTTCGGAGCCGCCTTGTGACCGATCAATCGCAGACACGCGTCTCGCGACGGACCACGCCGCGCGGCGTCTCGGTGCGGGTCGTCACGATGCGGCAGTCGCGTCCTCGACGCTCGGCGCGATACTCGCGGCGCTCGGCGCGCTCACGCTGGCGCATCCGCATCTCGCGTCGGTCGTCGCGATCGATGGCGCGCTCGCGGTGGGACCTCGGATCGACGCTGATGCCGCCCGGCCCGAGATTGATCGTCTGGGCATAGGCCGAGCCGCTGAGCAGGACCGCAGCGATAATGGCCGGAATGATACGTTTCATGAAAACTGTTCTCCCTTTGACACCAGACAACGGGCCTGAGCGGAATTTGTTCCTTTCAGATCGCTGATCCTGGTTTGCGGAAGGGTTTGGATGCGCCGACGCCATGACAAGGTCGACGCCAAGGCAAACAGCGCGCCGGGCCAGCCGACGCGCCACAAGGACGCAGATCGCAAGGGGGTCGCCCCTTAGGGCGACGGCGTCGCCTCAGTGCAGGATCTGGCTGAGGAACAGCTTGGTGCGCTCGTGCTGCGGGTTCTTGAAGAACTCGTTGGGCTCGTTCATCTCGACGATCTGGCCGGCGTCCATGAAGATGACCCGGTCGGCGACCTGGCGGGCAAAGCCCATTTCGTGGGTGACGCAGAGCATGGTCATGCCCTCGTCGGCGAGCGAGACCATGGTGTCGAGCACCTCCTTGACCATTTCGGGATCGAGCGCCGAGGTCGGCTCGTCGAACAGCATGATCTTGGGGCTCATGCACAGCGAGCGCGCGATGGCGACGCGCTGCTGCTGGCCGCCGGAGAGCTGGCCCGGATATTTATGCGCCTGTTCGGGGATCTTGACGCGGGTCAAATAGTGCATCGCGATTTCCTCGGCATCCTTCTTGGGCATTTTGCGGACCCAGATCGGCGCCAGCGTCAGGTTCTCCATGATCGTCAGATGCGGGAACAGGTTGAAGTGCTGGAACACCATGCCGACATCGCGGCGGATCTCGTCGATCTTCTTGAGGTCGTTGGTGAGCTCGGTGCCGTCGACGATGATCGAGCCCTTCTGGTGCTCTTCCAGCCGGTTGATGCAGCGGATCATCGTCGATTTTCCTGAGCCCGACGGGCCGCAGATGACCAGCTTCTCGCCGCGCGACACTTTCAGGTTGATGTCGCGCAGGACGTGGAACTCGCCATACCATTTGTTGACGCCGACCATCTCGACGGCGGTTTCGGTGTTCAGTGACGTCGCCTTCAGCGCCGCGGGACGATCGCTCGTCTTCATTTCTGCCATAGCCATGATGATGAACCCTCTTCAGCGACGCTGGCCGGCGGCAAGGCGTTGCTCGACCGCAATCGAGTAGCGCGACATGCCCCAGCAACACAGGAAATAGAACACCGCAGCGAAGGCGTAGCCCGTCGCGCGGGTGGTCGGCGTGGCCCAGGTCGGATCGACCAGGGTCGCCTCGATGGTGCGCAGGAAGTCGAAGATGCCGACGATGGTGACCAGCGTCGAATCCTTGAACAGCCCGATGAAGGTGTTGACGATGCCGGGGATCACGATCCTGAGCGCCTGCGGCAGGATGATCAGCCGCATCATGCTCCAGTAGCCGAGGCCGAGCGACATCGCGCCCTCGTACTGGCCCTTGGGGATCGCCTGCAGGCCGCCGCGGATGACCTCGGCCATGTAGGCGGCGGCGAACAGCGCTACGCCGACCAGCGGCCGCAGCAGCCTGTCGGGCGAATACTCCTGCGGCACGAAGAGCGGCAGCATGGTGTTGGCCATGAACAGCACGGTGATCAGCGGCACGCCGCGCACGAACTCGATGAAGACCACCGAGAGGAACTGAATGATCGGCAGGCGCGAGCGCCGGCCCAGCGCCAGCATGACGCCGAGCGGCAGCGAGAAGACGATGCCGACCGCCGAAATCAGGAAGGTCACCACCATGCCGCCCCAGAGCCCGGTGTCGACCCGGGGCAGGCCAGCCGTGTCAGCCAGGATCGCGATCAGCCCGAGCACGACGAGCGAGAGCAGAATCAGCCGCTTGACCCGGTAGAACCGTTTCCATGGCGGCAGAGCCTCCTCGACGGCCAGAAATGCCGGGCCGATCCAGAACCGCGCGAGGCCCGGCACGAAGGAGAGCACGAGATAGATCGCCATCAGCGCGAAAGTGAGGATCAGCAGCGTCCGCAGGAATCCCTCGGCCGCCGGCCCGCCCAGCAGCAGCAAATAGGCGCTGATCGGCAGAATGACGAAGAAGAAGAAGAAGCCGACTTTCTTCAGCGGCATCCGTTCCCAGAGCAACCAGACGATACCGAGCGCAAACATCGCGAAGACGATGTTGACGCGCCAGCGCTGCGGCACCGGATAGGAGCCGTAGATGAAATACTGGTAGCGGTCCGCGATATAGGCCCAGCAGGCGCCGACCGGCCGGCCGACCTTGTCGGCGAGGCAGGCGTCGCGGTTCGTCCCGCTCCAGACGGCGTCGATGAAATAGAACCGCACGAGGTCGGGCACGCTGGTCACGACGATGTAGATACAGACCAGAGTCATCAGCGAATTGACCGGCCCGGAGAACAGATTGGCCCTGATCCAGGCGAGCGGGCCCGCCACAGAGAGCGGCGGGGTTTCCTGCGGCAGCGTCTCCTTGCGGACGAAGGCGTGAGGTGCGTTTTCGAGCGTAGCGTCGGTCATCGTGGCGCCTTCACCGTTCAACCAGCGCCATGCGCTTGTTGTAGATGTTCATGAACAGCGAGGTGACGAGCGAGATCGTCAGGTAGACCGCCATGGTGATGGCGACGACCTCGACGGCCTGTCCGGTCTGGTTCAGCACGGTCCCGGTGAAGACCTGCACGAGATCGGGATAGCCGATCGCCACCGCCAGCGAGGAGTTCTTGGTCAGGTTGAGGTAGTTGGAGGTCAGCGGCGGGATGATGACCCGCATCGCCTGCGGGATGACGACGAGCTTCAAGGTCGGGCCGGCGCGCAGGCCCAGCGCGTTTGCGGCCTCGGTCTGCCCCTTTGACACGGCGAGGATGCCGGCGCGCACGACCTCGGCGATGAAGCCGGCCGTGTAGGTCGTCAGGCCGATCAGAAGCGCCACGAATTCGGGGTAGATCTGCAGGCCGCCGGTCAGATTGAAGCGGCCCTGCTGCGGCAGGTCGAAGGACAGCGGTTGGCCTGCGAGAAAATAGACGATCAGCGGCACGCCGAGAATGAGGCCGAGCGTGATCAGGCCGTTGGGGTACTGCTTGCCGGTGCGCTCCTGCTGGCGCTTCGACCAGATGTAGAAGGCGATGGCCGCGAACGCCGCGAGGAAAAAGGCGACCACGACCGCCTGGAAGGCCGGTCCGAACTGCGGATTCGGCAGGATCAGGCCACGATTGTTCAGGAAGATCGAGCCCGGCAACGCGATCGAGTTGCGCGCATCGGGCAGCGGCTTCAGCACCGCATTGTACCAGAAGAACAGTTGCAGCAGCAGCGGCAGGTTGCGGATGACCTCGACATAGATCATCGCGAGCTTGGCCAGCACCCAGTTGCTGGAGAGCCGCGCCACGCCGACGAAGAAGCCGAGGAAGGTCGAGAGCACGATGCCGATCGACGCCACCAGCAGCGTGTTCAGCAGGCCGACATAGAAGGCCTCACCATACGTGCTGCCCGAGGCGGAAAACGGGATCAGCTTCTGGTTGACGTCGAAGCCGGCCGCATTGTGCCAGAAGCCGAAGCCAGAGGCGATCTTCTGCGCGCGCAGGTTCTCGATGGCGTTGGAGGCTGCCGACCAGATCAAGAAACCGACAACCGCGAGAAGCAGGAACTGGTAGGCATAGCCTCGGATCTTGGGGTCGTAGAGCAGCGAGGCCTTGCCGGGTTGTCTCGTCTCGGTCGGAATGGTCGTCACCTGTTACGCCCTTTATTCTTGTCATCTGATGCGGGTGTACGGTGAGACCGGCCCGCGGAAGGCCGGTCTCCGGCGTCGTGGACGTGTCCGGTCTCAGGAGGAAAAAAACGGCGCGCGAGCCTTTCGCGCGCCGTCGGTGCGATCAGCGGATCGGCGGCGCGTATTGCAGACCGCCCTTGGTCCACAGCGCGTTCTGGCCGCGCGCGATCTTCAAGAGCGAACCGGAGCCGACATTGCGCTCGAAGCTCTCGCCGTAATTGCCGACATGCTTGATGATCCGGTAGGCCCAGTCATTGGTCAGGCCGATCGCCTCGCCGAACTTGCCCTCGCTGCCGAGCAGCCGCTTGATCTCGGGATTGGGCGATTTCAGCATCTCGTCGACATTGGCCTTGGTCACCCCGAGTTCCTCGGCATTGACCATGGCGAACTGGGTCCACTTCACCACATCGAGCCAGTTGTCGTCGGCATGGCGCACGACGGGGCCGAGCGGCTCCTTGGAGATGATCTCCGGCAGCACGATATGGTCGGCCGGCGACGACAGGGTCAGACGTTCGGCATAGAGGCCCGAGGCGTCCGTGGTGAAGGCGTCGCATCGGCCCGATTCATAGGCCTTGACGGTTTCCGTGTTGCTGGCGAAGGCGACGACCTCGTATTTCAGGTTGTTCGCCCGGAAATAGTCGGCGAGGTTCAGTTCCGTTGTCGTGCCCTGTTGCGTGCAGATCGAGGCGCCGCCCAGCTTGAGCACCGAGTCGATGCCGAGCTTCTTGCGGACCATGAAGCCCTGGCCGTCATAATAGTTCACCCCGGCGAAATTCAGGCCGAGCGACGTATCGCGCGACATCGTCCAGGTGGTGGTGCGCGACAAAAGATCGACCTCGCCCGACTGGAGCGAGGTGAAACGATCCTTCGCCGAGAGCGGGATGAACTTGACCTTGAGCGGATCGTTGAAGACGGCGGCGGCGACGGCGCGGCAGACATCGACGTCGATACCGCTCCAGTTGCCCTGGGCGTCCGGAAGGCCGAAGCCCGCGAGGCCGGTGCCGGAGCCGCAATGCAGGATGCCGCGGTTCTTGACCTGGGCGAGCGTTCCGGTCTGGGCCTGGGCCGCTCCGACGCTGACAGCCATAGCCGCGCCAGCGAGCGCGGCGGCGACGAATTTGTTCATGTTTGTTTCCCCTGTTGTCGGAACGGGTTGATGCCCGTTCTCGGTGACCTTGCAAATCCCGGACCAAGCAACCCCTGGTCTGGCTCTCCTCCTCCCGGCGTTCGGCCGGCTGATTTCAGCGATGGAAAGTGAAAGGGCGCCGGTGTGACCGGCGCCCTTCTGGTCTCAGCGGACCGGCGGAGCGTATTGCAGGCCGCCCTTGGTCCACAGGCCGTTCTGACCGCGCGCGATCTTCAGCAGCGAGCCCTGGCCGACATTCTTCTCGAAGCTCTCGCCGTAATTGCCGACGTGCTTGATGATGCGAACCACCCAGTCATTGGTCAGGCCAATCGTCTCGCCGAACTTGCCCTCGGTGCCGAGCAGACGCTTGATCTCCGGGTTCGGGGACTTCAGCATCTCGTCGACATTGGCCTTGGTCACGCCGAGTTCTTCGGCGTTGATCATGGCGTAGTGGACCCACTTCACCAGGTTGAACCAGCCCGAGTCGTTGTTGCGCACGGACGGGCCGAGCGGCTCCTTCGAGATGATCTCGGGCAGGACGATATGGTCGTCCGGAGCCGTCAGCTTCAGGCGCTCGGCATAGAGGCCCGATGCGTCGGTGGTGAAGGCGTCGCAGCGGCCGGCGTCATAGGCCTTGATCGTCTCGTCCGACGAGGCGAAGGCGACGACCTCGTATTTCAGGTTGTTGGCGCGGAAGTAGTCGGCGAGGTTCAGTTCGGTCGTCGTGCCCTGCTGCGTGCAGACCGAGGCGCCCGAAAGCTGCATGGCGGAGGTGACGCCGAGCTTCTTGCGGACCATGAAACCCTGGCCGTCATAGTAGTTGACGCCGGTGAACAGGATGCCGAGCGAGGCGTCGCGCGTCATCGTCCAGGTCGAGTTGCGGACGAGCAGATCGACCTCGCCCGATTGCAGGGCCGTGAACCGGTCCTTGGCCGAAAGCGGGATGAACTTGACCTTGTTGGGGTCGTTGAAGATCGCCGCCGCGACGGCGCGGCAATACTCGACATCAAGGCCCTGCCAGTTGCCCTGGGCGTCCGGCACGCCGAAGCCGGCGAGGCCGGTGTTGGATCCGCAGTTCAGGATGTTGCGCTGCTTGACCTGAGCCAGGGTCGAAGGCGCCTGCGCCGATACCGCCGAAGCGGTGACCGCGAGCCCGAGCCCTGCGATCGCGGCTGCAAAGAACTTTTTCATCAAACTCTCTCCCGTTGAAGTGGTCTTTGGGTCGGCCTGCAGGCGGTTCGTCCCGTTGATGAGACATGCGGTTTGATCCGGCGCGCCTGCACAGAAATTAAGCGACGTCCCGTCCGAGTCGATTGCCAGAGCCGTGCATGAGCGTCAAGCAAAGCCGCTCACCGCAGCGCCCCTTTCCAGCCTTCGCATCACATGCGAGTTTCAAAAGCCGGTCAAGCCTGACCAGCGCTCCTCCTGCCACCTCTCAAGCCCGTCGTTTTCATGAAAAAGCTGCCTCCGTCCGACTTTGCGCGCCTGCGCGAGAAGACACGCCTCGTTCTGGCCGGGCGCGACCCGGCCGACAGCTACGGCTTCGTAAACCCGGCGATCGTGCGCGGCTCGACGGTGATCTATCCGAGCACCGAGGACTTTCTCGCCCGCAAGGCGCGCTACACCTATGGCACGCAGGGCAATCCGACGATCGACGCGCTGCTGGCGGCGCTCAACACGATCGAGGGCGGGGCCGGCGTGGTCGTCTGCTCCTCGGGCTTGATGGCCTGCACCCTGCCGGTGCTGGCGACCCTGTCGGCCGGCGACCACATGCTCGTCACCGACAGCGTCTACCGGCCGATGCGCAATTTCTGCGACAGGATGCTGCCGCGCCTGGGCATCTCGGTCGATTATTACGATCCCGCGATCGGCGGCGATATCGGCACGCTGTTCAAGCCCAACACAAGGGCGATCTGGACCGAGGCGCCCGGTTCGCAGACCTTCGAGATGCAGGACATTCCGGCGATCGCGGCGGCTGCCCGCGAGCGCGACATCCTCGTGATGATGGACAATACCTGGGCGACGCCGCTGTTCTTCGACAGCCACAAGGCCGGCGTCGACATCTCGGTGCAGGCCGGCACGAAGTATTATGCGGGCCATTCCGATGTGCTGATCGGCACCGTCTCGGCCCGCACGCCCGAACTCTACAAGCGCCTGAAGGACGCCTGGGACCTGCTCGGGATCATCATCGCGCCGGAGGACGCTTTTCTGACGCTGCGCGGCATCCGCACCATGCAGATCAGACTGAAAGAGCAGATGCCGGCCGGGCTTGAGATGGCGCGCTGGCTCGAACAGCGTCCAGAGGTCGGCCGCGTGCTGCATCCGGGGCTGCCGTCGGACCCCGGTCACGCGCTTTGGAAGCGCGATTTCACCGGCGCGTCCTCGCTCTTCGCAATCGAGCTGAAGCCGGTCTCGATGAAAGCCGTCGGCGCGATGCTGGACGGGCTGACCCTGTTCGGCATGGGCGCGTCATGGGGCGGCTATGAAAGCCTGGCGCTGCCCTTCGACTGCAAACCCTATCGCACCGCGACCGTACCGTCCTTCCAGGGGCCGACCATCCGCCTCCATATCGGGCTTGAGGATCTGGAAGACCTCAAGGCCGATCTCGACGCCGGCTTCGCGCGGCTGCGCGCCTCAGCCTGACCGGTCCGCCGCAGGCGCTGCCCCGCGTTTGCGATTGCGGAAGATCAGGATCAGGTTGCGCGCATAGATCACCAGAGCGAGCGCCTGGCCCATGATGATGATCGGTTCGCGCCTGACGATGCCATAGACCAGCGTCATCATCCCGCCGGCCATCGAGAAATACCAGAAGGACAGCGGCATCACCGACTTGCCCTCGCGCTCGCTGGCGAGCCACTGCACCAGGAAGCGGGCGGTGAAGAGCAATTGCGCGACGATGCCGAAGGCGAGCCAGAAGTCGAATTTCAGCACGAAGACGTCGTAAACGTAGTCGGATATGGCGTGGCCGATCGAAATGATCATGGGTTCGCCTCCGTCTCGCTCGCGGCTGCAACGATCTGGGGCACGCGCCTGCGACGCCTGATCAGCCACCAGACGCCGACGAGATCGACGATGCCGACCCAGAGCCGGTCGAAGAAGCCATAATTCGAGACGCCGGTCAGGCGCGGCCGGTCGCGCACGTCGACATGGACGACGCGAAACCCCTCGCGCACCATCAGCGCCGGCATGAAGCGGTGCAGCGCGTCGAAATAGGGCAGCGCCAGATAGGCCTCGCGGCGGAAGCATTTCAGCCCGCAGCCGGCATCGCGCGTGCCATCTTTCAGGATGCGCCCGCGCACGCCGTTGGCGATCCGCGATTGCAGCTTCTTGAAGCCTGTGTCCTTGCGTCCGACGCGCTGGCCCTGCACGAGCCCGGCATCCGGACCTGCCTCGGCAAGCGCGGCGACCATCGCCGGGATGAAGGCCGGGTCGTTCTGGCCGTCGCCGTCGAGCGTGGTCACGACCGGGGCCTGCGCCCGGCGCACGCCGCTGCGCACCGCCGCGCTCTGCCCGCAGGATTGCGCATGGGTGACGATGACGAGCCAATCGCGCGTGGCGGCGAGATCGCGCAGCGCCTGCGGGGTGCCGTCACTGGACCCGTCATCGACGCAGACGACCTCGAAGGTCCCGAGCGGGGCGCAGGCCGCCTCGATGTCGGCGAGCAGCGGCCCGACATTGCCGACTTCGTTGCGGAGCGGAACGACGATGCTGAGCAGCGGCGCGGTGCGGGAGGTGATCTCGGTCAAAACGGCATTCCGGAGGGGCGGCGCGCAAACTGCGTCAAGCCGGCGGGCGGGGCAAGGCGTATTCAGCCGGCTCTACTGACGGACGAAGACGCTCATAGTGAGCTTGCGGCCGCCATTCAGGTTGAAGCCGTTGATCGTGGTCGCCAGCCTTGGCGTCAAGGCGGTCTGCGCCAGCGCCGCCTCGAACCCGGCCATCGCCCGGCTCTCGACAAGCGCGATCCGGCAGCCGGGCTGGTTCAGGAAGCTGGCCGCAGCCTGTCCGTCATAGCCCATCGCCAGCTCGGTGCCGAGGAGGAAGACGAGGCTGGGCTCGCGATAGCCGACCGTGATGACGGCCGGATCGGCGCAGCCGACGGCGCGGACCGTCTCGGCCAGTCGCGGCGAGAGCTTGAACGAGCGCAGGCTCTCGACCGCGAAGCCGTAGACGCCGATGCCGAGCAGCAGGCTCGCCGCCACGCCGCGCCAGAGCGCGCCCTCGAAATCTTCACGACGGAAGGCGGCAAAGACGCGCCACGCCAGTAGCAGGGCCAGCAGCAGGAACGGCAAGGCGAGCCGGGGGAGGGCGCCGTCCAGCGTCCAGTTGCCATAGGCGATTGCCGCGACCAGCGCGAGCGGCACGATGACGACCAGCGCGGCTGTCGCAAGCGAGCCGCGCCGGAACCGGTCAATGCCGCTGTTGACGACCGCCAGCAGCAGGAGCGCCGTGATCGCCGGATAGAGCGGCAGGACGTAATGGGGGAGCTTGGTCGGCACCGCCTCGAAGACGAGCCATGACGGGACGATCCAGGCCAGCAGGAACAGCACCTGCGGCTCGCGCCGCCGCGCCCAGGCGAACGGGATCGCCATCGCGGCGAAGGCGGCCGCCGGCCAGTAGGTGCCGAAGAAGATCAGCAAATAAAGCCCGGGAGGCCCCCAATGCTTCTCCTGCCCCTCGGCGACCTTGCCGAGCATGTCCTGGCCGACGCTCTCGGCGAAGAAGCTGCCGCCGGTCTTCCACGCGATTGCCGCGAACCAGGGCAGGGCGACCAGCAGGCAGAGCAGGAGCCCGCTTCCGAAGCGCAATGGCGCAAGCCAGCGGAAGGAGCGTTGATGGAGGCTCAAGGTCAGGATCGCCAGCCCCCAGACCATCGGGACGATCGGCCCCTTGACCAGGATGGCGAGCGCGGTCGCGCTCCAGAACACCAGCCAGGCATGCCGCGAGGGCACGAAGGGCAGCGAACGCGTCCAGTCGAGCCAGACCCGCGCAAGCGCGCCCATGCTGGCGACGGCGCAGGCGGCGAGAACAGCGTCCGTCTTGGCGATGCGCGCCTCGACGCCGAGCAGCACGCAGGCCGCCATCAGCCCGGCTCCGAGCAGCGCCAGCCGCGCGCTCACGAAAGCCAGCAGCGCCCAGTAAGTCAGCAGCACGGTCGCTATCGCGCCGAGCAACGAGGGCAGCCGGTAGAGCCAGATCTGCGTGCGCGCCTCCGGAACGCCCAGCGCCTCGCCCGCCTTCACGGCGGTGACCTGCAGCCAGTAGATGCCGACAGGCTTCTTGTGGCGCGCCTCGGTCTGGAAGCGGATGTCGACGAAATCGCCGGTCTCCAGCATCTGCTTGCTGGCCTGGGCGAAGCGCGGCTCGTCGCGGTCGAGCGGCTGCAGCGTCGAGAAACCCGGCAGGAAGGCGGCAAGCGACAGCAGCAGGAGCAGGACGCAGGCACGCCAATGGCTGGCGCTGGCCCAAGCAAGCGGGCGGTCGAACAGGGGCGTCAGCGAAACCATCGGCGATCCTCGCGACCAGCCAGGGTCGCGCTTGAAGTCCTGTCGCCGGATGCGGCGGAGAGCCTGCCACGATGCATGGCAGGCGCAGGCGCGCCGCTCTGACGCGCCTTTCGGGCGCGAGCAAGGCAACCGCGCCGCTTGCGGCAGATCGCGGGGGTTTACGCCTCCGGCTGCGGCGGGGCAAGCCGCGCTGGCATGTCTTGCCTGTGAAGGCCTACCGGCCGCGCGCCTTGACGGCGTGGTCCGGGAAATCCGAGAACAGCCCATCGACGCCGAGATCGAAGAAGGCCTTGTACTCGGCAGCCGGGTCGCCCTTGAAGCTCGAGGCGAGGCGCCTGGGCTCGCTGCGGAAAGTCCAGGTGTGGACGAAGAGTCCGGCCGCATGGGCGTCCCGCACGACATTGGTCGGGGCGATCAGCACGCGGTCCTGCTCGTCGATCTTGCCGTCCTTGTTCAGGTCTTCCGGCTTGCCATCCGTGCCGATCATCTGCTTGCCGGCGAGGATGTAGGGCTTCCACGGGCCGACGCCGTCGGCATAGGTCCTGATCTCCTTCAGTCCCTCGGCCGTCACCAGATCCTTGAAGGTCCGCTTGTCGCCCGTGACGACGAAATCATAGGGCTTGTCGAAGGGCGCGGCGAGAACGATGCCGCCATCCTTGTCGACATCGTCGGCATCGACGAGCTGGACGAGACGAAGCTGCGTCTTCGTCCGCAGATATTTGAGGTTGGCGGTCTCGAAGCTCTGGATGATGACGGGAGAGGATTTTTCGGTCCAGCCGGCGGCCTTCAGTACGTCGAGCAGGCGGTCTTCGAGGGCCAGGCCGATCGCGGCGTGGAAGATCGGGTGCTTGGTCTCCGGATAGATACCGATCGTGCGGCCGGTGCGCGTGCTCTCGGCCTTGGCGAGGTCGATCACCTCCTGCAGCGTCGGGATGGCGTATTTGCCGTTATGGGACTGGTCGCGATCGGCCATCGCCTGTTTGGCGCGCAGCGTCCGGATCTCGGCCAGGGTGAAGTCGCCGGCGAACCAGTCGTTCGTATCGACGCCGTCGACCTTGCGCGTCGTCTTGCGGCTGGCGAATTCGGGCTTCGTCGCGACATCGGTGGTGCCGCCGAGCATCGGCTCGTGGCGGGCGATGAGCACGCCGTCCTTCGTCGCCACGAGATCGGGCTCGATGAAGTCCGCGCCCTGTTCGATCGCAAGTTTATAGGCTTCGATCGTGTGCTCGGGCAGGTAGCCGCTCGCGCCGCGATGGCCGACGACGAGCGGTGCCTTGCCGTCCAGCGTCGGCACGGGCGTCTGTGCGCCGGCCGGGCCAGCGAGCCAGATGGACACGGCCAGCACGGCGAACAGGCTGGTGGAGCAGCGGAGTCTCGTCATCGGCGTCATCCCTGATCGGTCGGCTTTGGCGCGACCTTGCTCAGGCGATGTGACAGCCCCGTGACCCGGAGGTCCAGCGCCAGCGCTGCCGCCCAGCGCTTACTCGGCAGGCGCGGCGTGGGGCTGCGGGGCTGTGCGCCGGTCCATGTCGGCGACCATGCGACGCACGATTCCGCTCGCTGTCTTCTCGAAGCAGAATGGCAGGAAGGCATGAACGAGCGCGCAGAACGCCGCCTTGAACATCGTGCCCGAATAGCTGAGCGCGACGCCGAAATGCTCGCCATAGGTCTCGCCGACCGCTTCGGGATGACGGGTGAAAAGCTCGGTGATGCCGGGCTGCGCCATGGATGATCTCCTTCTGAGGCGCCAGAATCGCCGAAATCCGACGGGATGACGTCCCAATTATGATGTCATCTGAAGACGGATTGGGATATTCATGCCGCCGGACACGGCGGAGTGGGCAGATGTCCCAGGATTTCAGGCTGGACGATTTCGATCGCGCGATCCTGCGCGAGTTGCAGCGCGATTCGTCTCGCAGCATCGAGGAGTTGGCCGGGCTGGTGCATCTCTCGCGCAACGCCTGCTGGCGGCGCGTCAAGCTGCTGGAGGAGGCCGGCGTCATCCGCGCCCGCGTCGCGCTGGTCGATGCCGGCAAGCTCAATGCCGGGCTGACGGTGCTGATCCGAATCCGCACCAGCCAGCACAGCGCCGCCTGGGCGCAGAGCTTTCGCGAGGCGGTGGCTGCGCTGCCGGAGATCGTCGGCGCCTACCGGACCTCCGGCGAGGTCGATTACATGCTGCGGGCTCGCGTGCCGGATGTGGCGGCCTATGACAGGCTCTATCAGCGCCTGATCGCGCGCGTCGACATGGTCGATGTCGCCGCGAGCTTCGTCATGGAGGAGATCAAGGAAACGACCGAAGTGCCGCTGGGATATTCGTAGATCGCGGTGCGTCCTGTCGGACGCGAATTGGCGATCTAGCTTATTGGTTTTGCATCAGATTGTTCCGAAAAGTGGATTCCACTTTTCGGTCCGATGCACAGGCGGCGCTCCGGTCGGAAACATCAGCGGCGCGGGCCGCTTTCCAGCGTGGTCTTCGCGTCGAGGCGCTTGGCCGGCGGCGCGGTCAGGTCGGGCTGCTGGGTGGCGCAGGCGCCGAGCGCCAGAACGAGGAGGCCGGCGAGGGTAAGACGGGTTGCGCGGAGCATGTTCGAGGACCTTTGTCGCGAAGAGGCGGTTGCCACGTCTTTCCGCTTATGAAACGACCGCGTCAAGAGCATGACGCGGAGCCTGCCATTCCGCTGGGTCATGCTGGATCCGTTCGAAGCTGGCCGCCGCCCGCTTCGCCCCTCGCGACCATCGCCGCTTCCGCGCCAGGACTGTTCGACGACCATGACCCCAGCCGCCCGCATCAGCGCCGCCATCGAGGTGCTGGACGATCTCATCCAGCGCCGCCGCCCCGCTTCCGACGCGCTCAAGGACTGGGGCCTGTCGCGCCGCTTCGCTGGCTCCAAGGACCGCGCCGCCATCGCCTCGCTGGTCTATGACGCGCTGCGCCGCAGATCGTCCTCGAGCTACGCCATGGGCTCGGAGACGCCTCGCGCGCTGGTGCTGGGCATGCTCGCCCGGCTGCGCGGCATGCCCGCAGTCGATATCGCGGCGCTCTGCAATGGCGAAAACCATGCACCACCGCCATTGAGCGCGCAGGAACAGGATCGCCTTGCCGCCTTTTCGCTGGAAGGCGCGCCGGACTGGGTCCGCGCCGATGTGCCTGACTGGCTCTGGCCTGCTTTTGTGATGAGCTTCGGTGCGGACGCAATCGGCGAAGGGCAGGCTCTGGCGGCGCGCGCTCCGATCGACATCCGCGCCAACCGGCTGAAGACGAGCCGCGACAGGCTGCTGGACGATCTTGCTCATCTTGCGCCCGAACCCGGCGCATGGTCCCCCGATGCGCTGCGCTTCCAGCATGGCGACGACGGGCGCGGTCCCTCGTTGCAATCCGAGCCGGACTTCCTCGCCGGAGGATTCGAAATCCAGGACGAAGGCTCGCAACTGGTGACGCTGCTGTCGGGCGCGCAACCCGGCCAGACCGTGGTCGATCTCTGCGCCGGAGCCGGCGGCAAGACGCTGGCGCTGGCCGCGCTGTTGCAGAACGAGGGCCGGCTCTTTGCGACCGATCTCGACAGCCGCCGCCTCGCGCCGCTGCATGACAGGCTGGCGCGCTCGGGCGCGACCAATGTCGAAATCCGCATCCCGCGCTCGCGCGGCCACGAGCCGCTGGCCGATCTCGCAGGCGAGGTCGATCTCGTCCTCGTCGACGCGCCCTGCACCGGCTCGGGCACCTGGCGGCGCAATCCGGATGCGAAATGGCGCGTGCGCCCCGGCGCGCTCGCCGAGCGCGTCAGGGATCAGGCGCAGGTGCTCGACCGCGCGGCCCGGCTGGTGAAGCCCGGCGGCCGCATCGCCTACATTACCTGCTCGGTGCTTCCGGAGGAAAACGATGCGGCGGTGGAGGCGTGTCTTGGGCGGCATGCGGGGCTGGTCCCATTGGACGTTGCGCGCCTGCTCGCGTCGCCGGCCGGCGATTTTGGCCTATTGGGACGGTTCTCGACGCGGTACGGATTGCAGCTGTCGCCAAGGCGGACGGGTACTGACGGGTTTTACATGGCGGTTCTCGGGGCCTGACCCGGTTGCCGCCGAGGCGACGCGGAAGCCGGTTTAACTGATTGCGACGGCGCGCTATGATCGTTTGATCAGCGAGGTCGCCATGATCGTCATCGACGCCAAGGATTTGAACGGACAGGCCCTGACACAACTTCTCGACCGGGTGTCGGCGCGCGCAGCCGCCTCCGCGAGGGTGCGGGTGCAGAAGCCCGTCATTGCCCCGCAGTCTTTCGATCTCGATGAGCTTGACCGGATTCGCGCGATGACCCCTCCCGGACCACAGGAGGATAGCGTCGCGATGATCCGAGCGTTGAGGGATGAGTAGGCGCGTTGTCCTCGACGCCTGCGTGATCGTCAAATTACTGGTCGAGGAGGAAGGATCGTCGCTCGCGCGCAGCGTGGTCGCGACCGCTCACGCCACGGGCACACGGCCGTTGGTTCCTGCTCATGCCATGGCGGAGGTCGCCGAGGTCCTCGCCCGCAAGGTTCGCGCGAATCTGATTTCACGGGAGCAGTTTGACCTGGCTCTGAGCCGGAGCGAGACCATCGCCGAGGTTGTCGCGCTGCGCGATCTTTTGCCGACAGCCGGTGATCTCGCTCTGGAATACCGGGCCAGCATTTATGACAGCCTCTACATGGCTCTCGCGGCGCTCCAAAATGTGGCGCTTGTCACAGCGGATGCGCGGCTCGCGCGGATTTTCAGCGGGACACCCTATCGCGATCTGCTGATCGCTATCGACGGTGACAGGATCATCTTCTATGGCGACGGGTGACGCCATTTCGGCGACGTATAGAGGCCGGCGCATTTGACCCACGACTCCATCCTCATCATCGATTTCGGCTCGCAGGTGACGCAGTTGATCGCGCGGCGCGTCCGCGAGATCGGCGTCTATTGCGAGATCGCGCCGTTCCAGTCGGCCTCCGAGGCGTTCCAGCGCATCAGGCCCAAGGGCGTGATCTTTTCGGGCGGCCCTGCTTCGGTGCCTGACGAGGGCTCGCCGCGTGCGCCCGAGGCCGTGTTCTCCTCGGGATTGCCGGTGCTGGGCATCTGCTATGGCCAGCAGACCATGGCGCAGCAGCTCGGCGGCAAGGTCGAAAGCGGGCACGCCGCCGAATTCGGCCGCGCCGATGTCCAGATCGTCACGCCGTCTGCGTTGTTCGAGGGCGTCTGGGAGGAGGGCGGCCGCTACCCCGTCTGGATGAGCCATGGCGACCGCGTCACGCAGTTGCCGGCCGGCTTCAGCGTCAAGGCGACCTCGGAGAACGCGCCCTATGCGGTGGCGAGCGACGAGGAGCGGCGCTTCTACTCGACCATGTTCCACCCCGAGGTGGTCCACACGCCCGATGGCGGCAAGCTGCTGCGCAACTTCGTCGTCACCATCTGCGGCTGCGTGCCCGACTGGAGCATGGCGGCCTATCGCGCCGAGATGCAGAAGAAGATCAAGGATCAGGTCGGCGCGGGCCGCGTCATCTGCGGGCTGTCGGGCGGCGTCGATTCGGCGGTGGCGGCGGTTCTGATCCACGAGGCGATCGGCGACCAGCTCACCTGCGTCTTCGTCGATCACGGCCTGATGCGGATGAACGAGGCGGAAGAGGTCGTGCGCCTGTTCCGCGACCACTACAACATTCCGCTGGTCCATGTTGAAGCAGAAGAGCTTTTCCTCACCGAACTCGCCACATGCGGGGCCGACCCGGAGGCCAAGCGCAAGACCATCGGCCGGCTCTTCATCGACGTCTTCGACGCGGAAGCCGCCAAGATCGGCGGCGCCGATTTCCTCGCCCAGGGCACGCTCTATCCCGACGTGATCGAGAGCGTCTCCTTTTCCGGCGGGCCTTCGGTGACGATCAAGTCGCACCACAATGTCGGCGGGCTGCCCGAGCGCATGAAGATGAAGCTGGTCGAGCCGCTGCGCGAGCTGTTCAAGGACGAGGTCCGCGTGCTCGGCCGCGAACTCGGCCTGCCGGAAGCTTTTGTGGGCCGCCATCCCTTCCCGGGACCGGGGCTGGCCATCCGCTGCCCCGGCGAGATCACGAAGGAAAAGCTCGACATCCTGCGCAAGGCCGACGCGATCTATCTCGACGAAATCCGCAAGGCCGGTCTTTACGACGTGATCTGGCAGGCGTTTGCCGTGCTGCTGCCGGTCCGCACCGTCGGCGTGATGGGAGACCACCGCACCTACGACCATGTCTGCGCGCTGCGCGCCGTGACCTCGGTCGACGGCATGACGGCCGATTTCTACCCCTACGACATGAATTTCCTCGGCCGCACCGCGACCCGCATCATCAACGAGGTCAAGGGCATCAACCGTGTGGTCTACGACGTGACCAGCAAGCCGCCCGGCACGATCGAGTGGGAATGAGCTAAACGGCATCCATGGCCGCCGCCCATCCGGACGGCGGCAAGATCTCACTCACCTCTTCAGTGCGTCCGCAATCGTCGCCGCAAACGGCGTCGTCGCGCGACCGATCAGGCGCGAAAGCTGGCGCGAATCGTCGAACAGCGCGCCTTGCGCAGCGGCCGCGTCGGAATCGGCCAGCAATCCGGCCAGCTCGTCTGGCAGTCCCGCCCCCTTCAGCGCCACGAGGAACTCCGCTTCCGGCAGGTCGACATAGGGGATAGTGCGACCTGCCTGCCGCGAAAGCTCGGCGGCGAACCCGGCCAGCGTATAGCTCTCGTCGCCGGCAAGGTCGTGGATGACCTGCTCGCCCGCGTCGTTCAGGAGCGCGATGGCCGCCGCCAACGCATAATCGCCACGGGCGGCGCTGGCGATGCGCCCCTCCTTCGCCGCGCCGATGAGGGCACCGTGCTGGAGCGCGGGCGGGATCGAGGCGGCGTAATTCTCGGTGTACCAGCCGTTTCGGAGCAGCGTGTAGGACAGCCCGCTTGCCGCGATCAGCGCCTCGGTCTGCCGATGCTCCTCGGCCAGTGCGAGCCTCGACACGTCCGCATGCAGCACGCTGGTATAGGCCAGCCGCCTGACGCCGGCCCGCTTCGCCGCCTCGATCGCGTTGCGGTGCTGCGCGACGCGCTCGCCGAGCGCATTGGACGAAATCAAAAGCACGCGTTCGGCTCCCGCGAAGGCCGCATCGAGCGTCTCCGGCCGGGTGTAGTCGCCCTGCCGCATGGCGACGCCCTTTGGAAACAGCTCAGCCGCCCTGGCGGGATCGCGGACGATCGCTGCGACGCTGTCGGCGCCGGCGCGCTCGGCCAGCGCGGCGACGGTGAGTTGGCCGAGCTGCCCGCTGGCGGCGGTGACGGCATAACGGGGGTTCGACATCAGCATTCTCCGGTCTCGGTTTGTTGACAAGGTCTCAGATAGAGACCATCAACGCCTCCGGGAAGACGGCACTTTTCCGTCACCAGGTTACGCCGACGTTCCCTTGGAGGGCCCCCATGCAGGCCGATCAGGCGCTCGGCGCCAAATTCGAGAGCTGGCTCGCGATGGGCTTCGACGAGACGCGCTGCCCGGTGCGCCGCCTGCTCGACCATCTCGGCGATCGCTGGTCGATGCTGCTGCTGGCGGCTCTGGCTGGCGGGCCGAGGCGGTTCAGCGCGCTGGCGCGGGTCGTGCCCGACATTTCCAAGCGCATGCTGACCCAGACGCTGCGCACGCTGGAGACCGACGGGCTCGTCCATCGCGACGTGCGGCCGACGGTGCCGCCCAGCGTCACCTACTCGCTGACCCCGCTCGGCGTCAGCTTCGCTGGGCCGCTGCTCGGGCTGGTCGAATGGGCCGAGGCGAATTTCGGCGCGGTCGTCGCGGCGCGCGCGCGGATGGCGGCGGCTGCCTGACGATGACGATCCGGCCGATCCTGCGCTATCCCGATCCTCGCCTGAAGCAGGTCGCCGAGCCGGTGACCGCTTTCGACGATGATCTGCGCGTCCTTGCGCTCGATCTCGTCGACACGATGCGGGCCGCGCCGGGCCTTGGCATCACTGCGCCGCATATCGGCGTGCTGCTGCGCGTCGTGGCGCTCGAACTGTCGGGCGGCGAGCCGCGGATTTATGTCAATCCGGAGATCGTCACGGCCTCGGCGGAGAGCGCAAAGCATGTCGAGGGCAGCGTCTCGATGCCGGGCGTGTCCGAGGAGGTCGAGCGGCCCGCCCGCGTCACCATGCGCTATCGCGACATCGACGGCCTCGCGCAGACCGAGGAGGCCGACGGCCTGCTGGCGGTCTGCCTGCAGCATGAGATCGACCAGATCGACGGCGTCTTCTGGACCCAGCGCCTGTCGCGCGTGCGCCGCGAGCGCGCGCTCAAGCGCTTTGCCAGAGCGGGCGGTTGAAAGAACGAGCCGCATCGCTGCGGCCCGCCCATTTGCGATCAGCTTCGGAAGAAGGCCAGCAGGTCGGCGTTGATGATGTCGGGATGGGTCGTACACATGCCGTGCGGCAACCCCTCATAGCTCTTCAGCGTGCCGTGCTTCAAAAGCCTGACCGCAAGCGGCGCGGAATCGGTATAGGGAACGATCTGGTCGTCGGTGCCGTGCATCACCAGCACCGGCAGGTCGATCGCCTTCAGGTCCTCGGTGAAGTCGGTTTCCGAGAAGGCCTTGATGCAGTCGTAATGCGCCTTGGCGCCGCCCATCATGCCTTGCCGCCACCAGTTGTCGATGACGCCCTGGCTGACCACGGCGCCCGGGCGGTTGTAGCCGTAGAACGGGCCGGCCGGCACATCGACGAAGAATTGCGCCCGGTTGGCGATCAGCGCGGCGCGAAAGCCGTCGAACACCTCGATCGGCAGGCCGCCCGGATTGGCCTGCGTCTTCAGCATGATCGGCGGCACCGCGCCGATCAGCACGGCCTTTGAGACGCGACCGGGTCTGGCGCGGGCGACGTAATGCGCCACCTCGCCGCCGCCGGTCGAATGGCCGACATGGATCGCGTCCTTGAGGTCGAGCGCGTCGGTCAGTTCGGCGACGTCGGCGGCATAGGTGTCCATCTCGTTGCCATGGTCGGTTTGGCTCGAGCGGCCATGGCCGCGCCGGTCATGAGCGATGACGCGAAAGCCCTGCTCGAGGAACACCATCATCTGGTTGTCCCAGTCGTCGCCGCTGAGCGGCCAGCCATGATGGAAGACGATGGCCTGTGCGTCCTTCGATCCCCAGTCCTTGTAGAAGATCACGGTGCCGTCGCTGGTGGTGATGGTGCTCATCTGTCGTTCCCCTGTTGCGCCCTCGGCAGCGCCGCTGCCTCGCGGCCCTGCCTGCTCAGATCGCTTCCGTCGCCTTCCGGCTCTGCGCATCCGCCCGCGGCAGCGTCCGCAGCACATGCGCGCTCACGTTGTCGCGTGCCAGCCTCTCGCGGCCTCCCATGCCGTCCAGCTCGTAGACGAACAGCGCGGTGTCGCAACGCGCGCCCAGCCTTCGCACCAGATTGACGGCCGTGAGCGCGGTTGTGCCGCTCACCAGGCAGTCGTCGATGATGGCGACGTTGCGCCCGGCGATGCGGCTGCCTTTCGACATCGCAATGCCCTCGCCGAGGTCGTAGTTTTCCATCACCACCCGGATGACGTCGGCCCTGATCGAGCCGACCTTGCGGATATCGCAGAAGCCGAGGCCGTTCCGGCTGGCGAGCGCGCCCGCCAGCCCGAATCCGCCCATGTCGATGCCGGCCAGAACATCGACATCGGCTGGCAGGCACGAGGCGAGGGCTTCGACAAGCCGTCGCATCACCGCGCCATCGACGGTGGAGGGGGCGATGTCGGGAAAGTCGAGCCCGGTGGCGGGATGGTTTCGCCACAGCCGGTACGGCGCCTCGAACGCGTCGCCGATGGCCGGTGTGATGATGGCGACGCGATCCATGATGGGGAGTGCCTGCTGGGTCGAGATCACATGCATCTTCCACGCCCAGATGCCGGAGTCATGACGACTTCGCGCGCTGCCTGCATGCGTCTTGCGGGTGGCGGTCATGCGGATGGCGGCCATGCGGGCGTCCGGAGCCTTGACGCAGGCGCTCCAGAATCGCCTGCGGCAGGAAATCACCTGTAACCGCCTCTTCTTTCCTCTAAAGAAAAGCGGTGCGGCGCGAATCCCCTGCCGCCGCAGCGAGATCGCCATGACGCTCCTCATCCTCGGTCTGCTGCTGTTCCTCGGCGCGCACCTGTTCACGACGCTGCGCGAGCCGCGCGCGGCGGCGATCGCGAAGCTGGGCGAGGGCGGCTACAAGGGGCTCTACACGGCGGTTTCGCTGATCGGGCTCGTCCTGATCGCCTATGGTTTTGGCGTGTACCGGGCGGGCGGCTGGATCAACGTCTGGAACCCGCCGGTCTGGACGCGCCATCTCGCGCTGCTGATCAACCTGCCGGTCTTTATCCTGCTCGCGGTCGGGCGGCGGCCGAGCTGGCTCAAGGCCGTCACAAAACATCCCATGCTGCTGGCGGTGAAGCTCTGGGCGACAGCCCATCTGCTCGCCAATGGCGATCTCGGCAGCATGCTTTTGTTCGGCGGCTTTCTCGCTTGGGCGGTGATGGCGCGCATCTCGGCCAAGCGCCGGCCCGAGGAGATCGCGAGCCTCGCGGCGATGGGCCGGCCCGCTTTCGGCCGCCGCGACGTCATCGCGATCGCGGCTGGGCTTGGGCTCTATGTCGCGACGGCCTTCTGGCTGCATCCGCTGCTGATCGGCGTCCCGGTCATCGGGCGGAGCTGAGACGACCCACGCTTTCATTCGGACGGCTCGCGATGACGCTCACGATCTACGGCATCAAGAATTGCGACACGATGAAGAAGGCCCGCGCCTGGCTGGACGGGAAGGGCGTCGCCTATGCCTTCCACGACTACAAGTCCGCCGGCATCGACCTTGCGACCCTGTCGGGTTGGGTCGCGGAGCATGGCTGGGAAACCGTGCTGAACCGCGCGGGCACGACTTTTCGCGCGCTGCCGGATTCCGACAAGGTCGGGCTCGATAGCGAGCGGGCGATCGGCCTGATGCTGGCGCAGCCGGCGATGATCAAGCGTCCCGTGCTCGATCTGGGCTCGCGCACGGTCGTTGGCTTCAAGCCCGAGGCCTATGCGGCGGCGTTCGCCGCCTGACCTCCCGGGCCTCACGCCTCAGCTTCCCGGCTTCAGCGCGGCATCCCAATACGCCTTGACCTGCTTTACCAGCGGCTCCGGCAGCGGGACGAAACCGAGCGACGCCGCGTCGGCCGCGCCTTTCTCCAGCCCGATGCGGAAGAAGTTGATCGCCTCGCGCGAGCGGGCGTTGATCGGTTTCGGCACCAGCGCGAAGGTCGTCACCACGATCGGCCAGGATTGCGGGCCGGGCGCGTCCGTCAGCATCAGCGCGAAATCCTTCGTCGCCGGCCAGTCGGCGCTGGCGGCCGCGGCCTGCAGGCTGGCGGCGTCGGGCTTGACGAACTGGCCGGCCTTGTTCTGGACGAGGGCGTAGGCAAGCGAGGCGCGCAGCACCTGGCCGAGTTCGACATAGCCGATGGAGTTCTTCGTCCGCGAGATCGCCTGGATGACGCCGCGGCTGCCCTCCGCTCCTGCTCCCACCGGCCAGGGCACCTGCGTGTTCGCGCCGAACTTGCTCGCCCATTCCGGGCTCGATTTCGTCAGATAATCCGTCCAGTTGAAGGTCGTGCCCGAGCCGTCCGAGCGCCAGACCACGTTGATCGCGGCGTCGGGGAGCTTCACATTCGGGTTGAGCGCCCTGATCGCGGGGTCGGACCAGGTCTTGACCTTGCCGAGATGGATGTCGGCGAGCAGCGCGCCGGTGAAGCGCAGATCGCCGGCCTTGACGCCGTCGATGTTCACCACCGGTACGATGCCGCCCATCACGAAGGGAAACTGAATCATGCCGGTGCGAGCGAGCTCCTCGCCTGAAACCGGGCGGTCGCTCGCGCCGAAATCGGTGGCGCGCTGGGTCACGCGGACCTCGCCGCCAAGCGAGCCGACCGGCTCGTATTCGACGCCGATGTCGAGCGGGATCATGTCGGCGCCGTCCGATTTGACGACACGGTAGAGCTGCGCCCATCTGCCGATCAGCGGAAAGGCGAAGGTCGAGCCCGCGCCGGTGACCGGGCCGACGGCGGAAATCCCGACACTGGAGCGGCGGTCGATCTCGGCTGGCGTCTGTGCCGAAGCGGGCTGGCAGGCGAGCAGTGCGCCAGCCAAGGCAAGCAGACCAAAACGATTCATGGCGAACACTCCCCGGCACATGTCGCGCGTCCCGAGAGCGGAACGATGCGACGCTGCGCAAAACGCTAGGCCGGTGTGGTGACGGCTCCGTGACGCAGCCTTCGGCTTCGTTTCGCTTTCCCGTCGCCCCGCCATGGCATGGCGGGGCGTACGCGCGGGCCTTCCTCCCGGCCCGCGCCTGCGCTAACCCGCTTCATTATGACAACCGATTTCAGCTTCCATCTGCTCGGCCGCGACGGGGCCGCCCGCACCGGCGAGATCAGGATGCCGCGCGGCGTCATCCGGACGCCGGCCTTCATGCCGGTCGGCACGGCCGCGACCGTCAAGGGCATGTATCCCGAGCAGGTCAAGGCGCTCGGCGCCGATGTCGTGCTCGGCAACACCTATCATCTGATGCTGCGGCCCGGCGCGGAACGGATCGCAGGCCTTGGCGGCCTGCACACATTCATGAACTGGCCGCACCCGATCCTGACCGATTCCGGCGGTTTTCAGGTGATGTCGCTCGCCAATCTGCGCAAGCTGACCGAGCAAGGCGTCACCTTCCAGTCCCATATCGACGGCTCGAAGCACATGCTGAGCCCTGAGCGCTCCGTAGAGATCCAGAACCTGCTCGGCTCCGACATCGTGATGCAGCTCGACGAATGCGTCTCGCTGCCCTGCGAGGACGCGGTCGCCGAGAAGGCCATGCGGCTGTCGCTGCGCTGGGCGGAGCGCTGCAGGACGGCCTTCGGCGATCAGCCGGGCCGGGCGCTGTTTGGCATCGTGCAGGGCGGTGCGGTGCCGTCGCTTCGCGCCGAGAGTGCGCGCGAGCTCGTCGCCATGGATCTGAAAGGCTACGCCATCGGCGGGCTCGCGGTCGGCGAGCCGCAGGACGTGATGCTGTCGATGATAGACGTGGTCGCGCCGGAACTGCCCGAGGCCAAGCCGCGCTATCTGATGGGCGTCGGCACGCCCGACGACCTCGTCGAGGCGGTCTCGCGCGGCATCGACATGTTCGACTGCGTGATGCCGACGCGGGCCGGCCGCCACGGCCAGATCTTCACCCGCTTCGGACGGATGAACCTGAAGAACGCCAGGCACGCCGACGACCCGCGCCCGATCGACGAGCGCTCCGCCTGTCCCGCCGCGAACAACTATGCGCGGGCCTATCTGCACCATCTCGTCAAAGCGGACGAAATGCTCGGCAAGATGCTGCTGACCTGGGTCAACCTCGCCTATTACCAGGAGCTGATGGCGGGCCTGCGCGGAGCCATCGCCGCCGGCCGCCTGGCTGACTTCATCGCCGAGACGAAAGAAGGCTGGGCGAGGGGCGAAGCGCCCGCAGAGGCGGCGTGATTGAGCCCTGGCTCTGGCTGCTCCTGCTCAAGATGGCGGTCGCGGCCGGCGTCGTCGTCAGTTGCTCGCTGCTGGCCGAGCGCGGCGGGCCGATGCTCGCCGCGATGATCGCGACGCTGCCGATCTCGGCCGGGCCGGTCTATGTTTTCCTCGCGCTGGAGCACGATTCCGGCTTCATCGCGGCGGGCGCGCTCGGCAGCATGGGCTCCAACCTCGCCAATGCCGGCCTGTCTCTGGTCTATGTGCTGCTGGCGCAGCGTTTTGGGACGTTGCCGAGCCTTGGCGCGGCGCTCACTGTCTGGTTTGCGGTCGTGACCGGCCTGCGTGCGGTGGAGCCGCCCTTCCTCCTGATGGTTGTCGCGACGGTCCTCGTCTTTGCGATCCTGCATCGGCTGTTCCGGCCCTATCTTGCGGCGCGACCGCTCAATCCGCCGGGACGGCCCTGGTATGCGATCCCGCTGCGCGCGGCCTGCGTCGCGCTGCTGGCCGGCGTGGTGACCACCGTCAGCAGCCATGTGGGGGCCGGCTGGTCGGGCGTGCTCGCGGCTTTCCCGATCGTGCTGTCGAGCCTGATCGGAATGCTGCAGCCGCGCATCGGCGGGGCTGCGACGGCGGCGATCATCGCCAATGGCGCGCTCGGATTGATGGGGTTCGGGCTCGCGCTCGGCTTCGTCCATGCCAGCGCGGTCGCTCTCGGTTCAGGACTTTCGCTCGGGCTGGGTCTCGCCATCTGCATCGGCTGGAACCTCGCCTTGATGCGCCTCAATCGCCGCGCGCGCTGAGCGCCGCCAGGAGGCGACGAACAGGCCGGCGATGATCAGCGCGATGCCGGCGATCTGGAGCCCGGTCGGAATTTCGCCGAGCACGGGGATGCCGAGCAGCGTGCCGATGACGGGAATCGTCGGCGGGAAGCGCCCGACCACGGAAGGCCCGAGCACCCGCGTCGCCCAGCTCCATATCCACAGGCCCACGATGATGTTGAGAACGCCCTGGTTGATCGCATGCGCCACGATCACCCACCACGGCGCGACATCGAAGCCACGGAAGAAGAACACCGCGTAGAGCGGCAGATAGACCATCGACAGCACCGAGACGATCGCGGTCGCCTTCAGCGCATCGACGCGCCAGAGCTGGATCACCAGCGGATAGCCGCCCCAGACCAGCCCGACGCCAAGGAAGCACAAATCGCCGAGCAGGATCGTCGGGTTGGTGTGCGTCGTGCCGGCGATGCCGAGGCAGACCAGCCCGACCAGCACCGCGCCGATGCCCAGAAAAAGCTGTCGGTTCAGCGCGGTGCCAAACAGCACGACGCCGCCGATGATGCCGATCACCGTCACCGTGCCCGGCCCGATCACCGCGCCGTGCGCTGCCGGAGCGTAGGTCAGCCCGGTCAGCAGCAGCCAGCTCATCGGCAGGCCGCTCATCACGGCCAGCGTCAGCCCGCGCCCCCAGCCGACCCCGCCGCAATCCCTGAGGCCGCCGGCGGCAAGGAAGGTCGGCAGCAGGATGAAGCCGGCGGTGGCGAAGCGCAGCGCCAGCAGGTCGTGCGAGGTCAGCCCGTTCAGCACAGCATGCCGGCTGACCACGAAGTTCGCCCCGAATATCAGCATCGCGGCCATCATCCCGCCGAAGGCGAGCCGCCAGCGCAGCCGTTCTCGCGCGGCGGCCGAGGCGGACAAGGGTGCGACGGAGTGCATCAGACGGCATAGCGCCACCGGCGGCTACCGCGTTAGGGCCGAGGCCGCATGCCCCCCGCGCGTCCGTCGCGCTGCATCATGCCTTCGTCATGCTCCCGGCGCGCGCTCAGAAACAATTCTCGCCGCCCTGCCATAATTGCTCCGCTTTCAGGCCGCGCCGCTGCCGGAGAGGAAGGGCCAATCTCGTCTCGTCGCAGGAGAGTTACGTCGATGGCCGCCGCCAAGCCCTTTGCCAAGCCCACCCGCATGCTGCGCGATTTCAGCGGCCAGGTCGCGATCTCGATCGCGGCCTCGGCCGTCGCGGCGGCGTTCTTCGCGCTGCCGGACACGATCCTGCCGACGCGCTCGGCCCCGGCCGAGGCGCCGGCCGCAACGGCATGGTCCGTCCCGCTGACGCCGGACGGGAAATTCGCGATGCGGCTCGATCTCGATGATGCCGTAGCGCGGCTCGAAAAGGCCTCAGGCCCGGCGACGCCGGCGGCTCTCGCCATGCCGCTCGCGATCGGCTGGTCGGCTCCTGCACAGCCCGTCGGCGTCGTGGTCGTGAGCGCGTCGCCGCAGCCGCGCCTCGTGAATGTCGAGCTGCCGCCGTCGCGCCGGACGATGATCGTCGATGCCGTCAGCAGCCCGTCCCGGTCCAAAAACGAGCCGGCAGGCCAGCCGCTCGTCATCGCCGAGGTCGCGGCGAGGGATCAGATCGATCAGCCGCGTCCGCCCGGCCTGCTCGGCCGCGTCGTCGCCGAGCCGGCGGCACGGGCCGCAGGTCTGGTGACGGGCGCGGCCGGCGTCGTCGGTGCCGCCGGCTTCTGGACGGTGGCGCAGGCGACGGGCCTGCTGCCGCGCTGGTAGGCGTCAGGCCAACGCCTTCAGCGCCGAACGCCCGGCATAGATGGCCTGCGCCCCCAGTTCCTCCTCGATGCGCAGGAGTTGGTTATATTTCGCCGTCCGGTCGGAGCGGGCGAGCGAGCCGGTCTTGATCTGCCCGCAATTGGTCGCGACCGACAGATCGGCGATGGTGTAGTCCTCGGTCTCGCCCGAGCGATGCGACATCACGGCGGTGTAGCCGGCGCGCTGCGCCATATCGACGGCGGCCAGCGTCTCGGTCAGCGTGCCGATCTGGTTGACCTTGACCAGAATCGAGTTGGCCGTCTTCTCCCTGATGCCGCGCGACAGCCGCGTGACGTTGGTGACGAAGAGATCGTCGCCGACGAGCTGGCACTTGTCGCCGACGAGGTCGGTCAGCGCCTTCCAGCCGGCCCAGTCGTCCTCGGACATGCCGTCCTCGATCGAGACGATCGGATAGCCCGCGACCAGCTTGGCGAGATACTTCGCCTGCGCCTTGGGATCGCGGGTCTTGCGTTCGCCCTCATAGACATACGACCCGTCCTTGAAGAACTCCGTCGCGGCGCAGTCGAGCGCCAGCGCGATGTCCTCGCCCGGCCGGTAGCCCGCCGCCTCGATCGCCTGCATGACGAAGTCCAGCGCGGCTTCCGCCGATTTGATGTTGGGCGCGAAGCCGCCCTCGTCGCCGACATTGGTGTTGTGGCCGGCGTCGTGGAGCTTCTTCTTGAGGGTATGGAAGATCTCCGAACCCATCCGCAGGCCTTCGGCGAAGGAGTCCGCGCCGATCGGCATGATCATGAATTCCTGGAAGTCGATCGGGTTGTCGGCATGGGCGCCGCCATTGACGATGTTCATCATCGGCACGGGCAGGATGCGGGCCGAGGTGCCGCCGACATAACGATAGAGCGGCAGGCCCGAGGCTTCGGCGGCGGCCTTCGCGACCGCAAGCGAAACGCCGAGAATGGCGTTCGCGCCGAGCTTCGACTTGTTCTCGGTGCCGTCGAGCGCGATCATCGTCTCGTCGATGGCGGCCTGGTCCTCGGCGTCCATCGCGACCAGCGCCTCGGCGATGGCGACGTTGACGGCCTCGACCGCCTTGAGCACGCCCTTGCCGAGATAGCGGCTCTTGTCGCCGTCGCGCAGTTCGACCGCCTCATGCGCGCCGGTCGAGGCGCCCGACGGCACGGCGGCGCGGCCCATCGAGCCGTCCTCGAGAACGACATCGACCTCGACGGTCGGATTGCCGCGCGAATCGAGGATCTGGCGGCCGATGATGTCGATGATCGCGGTCATGGAAGGCTCCGGAGCGGGCAGGGCTGGACTATGCGGGGCTTTTAGCCAAGCGAAGCGGCGACGGAAAGAGGTGTTACTTGACCGTAAGTGATCTATAAATTACGGATGATCATGTTTCAGGTCAGGGAAACCGAAACCTATCGTCGCTGGGAGCGATCCTTGCGCGACAGAAAGGCCCGCGTAGCGATCAGTGCCCGGCTTTTTCGGTTGACGAGTGGATTGTTCGGCGACGCGGTCCCTGTCGGGCAGGGCGTCAGCGAACTTCGCATTCACTTTGGCCCCGGCTACCGCATCTACTTTCAGCAGCGTGGGAACGAGATCGTGCTTTTGCTATGCGGCGGCGACAAGAGCACGCAGCAACGGGATATCGCCCTGGCCAAGAAACTGGCTGAAGAATGGAGCGAATGAGATGGCGGAAAAGATCTACGACTACGATTTCGCCGACGCTTTGACTTCCGACGAAGCGATCGAGATTTTTCTCAACGACGCCTTCGAAACCGGCGACGCCGGTCATATTGCGCGGGCGATCGGCGTCGTGGCAAGAGCCAAGGGAATGACGAAAATCGCTCGGGAAACCGGCCTGGCACGCGAGCAGCTCTACAAGTCGCTCAGCGATCATGGAAACCCGACTCTCGAAACGACTCTCGCCGTCTTGAAAGCGATCGGTTTCGAGTTGACCGGCAAACGCTGCGCCGCCTGAACAGAACATCGAAACGAACCAATCATGATCCTCGACGCCACGACCCTGCAGCTCGGCCACGCCACCGCCATGCCGTCCTCTCCGGAGGAGGCGCGCCTCGACCGCGTGCCCAATCCCCATGCCGGCACGCATTATCTGGCGCGCTTCACCTGCCCGGAATTCACCTCGATCTGCCCGGTCACCGGCCAGCCCGATTTCGGCATTCTGGTGATCGACTATCTGCCGGGCGCATGGCTGGTCGAATCCAAGTCGCTCAAGCTCTATCTCGGGGCCTTCCGGAACCATGGCGCGTTCCACGAGGACTGCACCGTCGGCATCGGCAAGAAGCTGGTCGAACTGCTGGAGCCGGAATGGTTCCGCATCGGCGGCTACTGGTATCCGCGCGGCGGAATCCCGATCGACGTGTTCTGGCAGACGGGCGAGCCGCCGAAGGGACTCTGGCTGCCGGATCAGGGCGTCGCGCCGTATCGGGGGAGATGAGCTAGAGGTGAGTCTCTGGCTCTTGCCGTCGCGCCTTTAATTCCGCGATCAGAGCGTCAATCGACACGTCTTGGGTTTCGTCGATGCCGAGATATGTCTTGGCTGCTTCCTCGAACAGGTCGAATGAGCCACTCGCTGCAGACAATTCCGCGACTAGATAGGGCAAGCCGCGCATATCTCCCCGCCGAGCGAGCCCATGAAGCGCTTCCGCCCGAACAATTTCATCATAGTCTTCGGTCGTTCGCTCCAGCAGCGCTTCTCGTATCTCTGGGGTGTCAAATTCGACGGCGGCCCCTATTCCTGTCGTTGCCCAGTCTCGGGCCCTAACGTTTCGATCTCGCATCAAAACAAGTAGCGCTCGCATCCCATCCCGCGACAGCGGCCAGCAAGCGCCTACGAGAGAAAATGCAATGCCATACCGGACAAGCGGACTGCGGTGGCGCCCGTGCGCTATGAGGGTTGCTTCCGCCCGTGGGTTGCCGAGATGCCCAAACCCAAAGATCGCCGCAACGAAAACATTGATATCCCGTTCCGTCTTTACCAGTTCGAGCAAAGCATCGCAGCATTCCTCTGGGAAGCTACGTCGCGCCATCGGATTAGGGGAACCAAGCTCAGCGAGAATTCGTACACCCAATTCCCTTCGTTTCGGATCAGCCGAAACGCAAAGAGCGAGTGCAGCATCGAGGACCTCGCGGGTTCCACGTTGTTGCAGGCTGACGAGGACCGGAACCGGGCCGTCATCGATTTGCTCGGCTTCAACCAGAGCAAGCTCTATCAATTCGGCTGTAGGTCTGGCATCTACGGGTCTAGTTGAATTGATGGCGGGCATTCCGGGCAACTGTCTTCGATCGAGTGATCTAGCATAATACAGTATATCGATCTTTCGCGATATTGCGACGCCTTCACGTCCGCGACCCCGCCAACGGCAAGATCCGCGGCGTCATCACGCCCAGCAGCCCGATCGCCAGCGCAAACAGCAGGATTGCGCCGGTCGTGCCCAGCAGATGCAGGGCCAGACCCATGATGACGGGGCCGATGGCGTGGCCGCAAAACAGGCAGCAGGCGAACAGCGCCACCGCCGAGCCGCGCGCGCCCGGCGCGAGTTCGGTCGCCTGCGCCTGAAACGTGCCGTGCATCAGGAAGAAGCCGAAGCCGGTGACGACGAAGAACCCGATCGCGCTCCACCATGGCAGGAATGGCAAGGCGAACAGCGCGTAGCCCGCAGCCATCAGCAGCCCGCCGCCAACCGTCATGCGCGACGGGCCGATCCGCTCGACCAGGATGCGCGTCAGCACGCCATAGACGATGCCGCCCAGGCCTGTCCCGGCGATCACCAGCCCTGCGAGCGACGGGCCGATGCCGGCGCGCTCCTGCAGGATCGCGGCGACATAGGGCGGCATGCCGAAGATCAGGCTGCCTTCGATGATGACGAGCGTATAGAGCAGCTTGCTGCGCGGATTGGCGAAGATCGTGGCGTAGCGGGCGATCGCGCCGCGAAAGCTCAGCGGAGCGCGATCGACCATCGCCCGGGGCTTTAGCACGGCCAGAACCAGCATAGCCGCCACCGCCGAGATCGCGCCGGCGACGACGAAGACGCTGCGCCAGCCGAAATGCTCGGCGATCAGACCCGAACAGGCCGCGCCCGCCATCTGGCCGACGATCATGATGACGAGGAAGCGCCCGAGCAGGATCTGGCGCTCGGCCATCGGCGCGCGGTCGCCGATTGCCGCCATGGCGACGGGAATGATGCCGCCGGCGACGATGCCGGTCGCGGCGCGGATCGCGGTCAGCATGTCGAAGCCCGCCGAAAACGCGGCCGCGACCGAGAGCAGCGCCAGCAGGATGAGGCTGGCGGCGATCGTCCTGATCTTGCCGACAGAGTCGGCGACAGGCCCCAGAAAGGGCTGGCCGACGGCGTAGGCGAAGGAGAAAGCGGTCGCCATCGCCGCGACCTGCACGATCGAGCGGCCGAACTCGGCCGCCAGCGTCGGCACCAGCGGATCGACCAGCCGCATGGTGAAGGTCGAGGCGAAGCCGCAGGCGCCCAGCACCAGGATCAGCGGGCGCAGCGATTTTTGCGGTTGCGGGGTGGCTGGGGTTGCGGCCGTGGCGTCAGACATACGCCAGCGTATGCTGCGCTGCACGCTTGGCAAGGCGATCGAAGCCTTGCAGCTCTGCGATCAGCGCAGGGAAGTCGGCGAGCAGCACCATGTTGGGGCCGTCCGAGGGGGCGTTGTCGGGGTCGGGATGGGTCTCGATGAAGACGCCCGCCACGCCGACCGCCACCGCGGCGCGGGCCAGCACCGCGACGAATTCGCGCTGCCCGCCGGTGGACGAGCCCTTGCCTCCCGGCTGCTGGACCGAATGGGTCGCGTCGAAAATCACTGGAGCGCCGATCTCGGCCATGATCGGCAGCGCCCGCATGTCGGAGACCAGCGTGTTGTAGCCGAAAGATGCGCCACGCTCCGTCAGCATGACGTTGGCATTGCCGCTTTCCGTCACCTTGGCGGCGACGTTGACCATGTCCCAGGGCGCCAGGAACTGGCCCTTCTTGATATTGACGACGCGGCCGGTCTGCGCCGCCGCGACGAGCAGATCGGTCTGGCGGCAGAGAAAGGCCGGGATCTGCAGCACGTCCACCACCTTGGCCACAGGCGCGCATTGGGCGGCGTCATGCACGTCGGTCAGAACGGGCATGCCGGTGCGCTCGCGGATTTCAGCGAAGACGGGCAGGGCGGCGGCGAGCCCCATGCCGCGCTGGCCCTTCGCGCTGGTCCGGTTGGCCTTGTCGAAGGAGGCCTTGAAGACGATGCCGATGCCGAGTTTGTCGGCGGTTTCCCGCAGCGACAGCGCGATCTCCAGCGCATGGTCGCGGCTTTCCATCTGGCATGGCCCGGCGATCAGCGCCAGCGGCAGGGCGTTGCCGAAGCGCACGGGCCTTGCGAGATCGGCGCCGATGGTGACGATGGCGTTGGCGGTCATGGGCTCGGGTTCCTGATCGGCGGGCCGCCGGGCTTAAGTCCGGGAGCGGGGAAGGGTCAAGCGCCTCGACCCGAAGCAGGACTCGCCGGATTTCGGGCGATCCCGTCAAACGCACTGGGCAAGCGGCCCAGAGGTCTGTAAATTCCTCGACGACGCATTATCTCGGTCGTTCGCACAAGGACCAGAGCTTGAGACGTTCAGCCTTTATGACAGACGGGACCGGCCCCAGCGACGACAGCTACAACAGGCTGCGGCGCCGGCGCTCAACCGGCATGGCCGATCGCCCCAAGCGCCCCGGCGATGGCGGTCAGGGCGCCGGCACCGCCGTCCTGACCCGCACCCGCACCCGCAAGCCCAATCTCTACCGGGTTCTGCTGCTGAACGACGACTATACCCCGATGGAGTTCGTCGTTCACGTGCTGGAACGTTTCTTCAACAAGGACCGCGCGCAGGCGACCGAGATCATGATGCATGTGCATCAGAACGGCGTCGGCGAATGCGGGGTCTTCACCTATGAGGTCGCCGAGACCAAGGTGACGCTCGTCATGGATCTTGCACGCAAGCACATGCATCCGCTCCAATGCGTGATGGAAAAGAAGTAGCGTTGCAGATCGGAATTCCAGATTCGGCCGCCCCGGCGGTCTCTCAATAGGAGCGCAATCAGTGCCGAGTTTCTCGCGCAGTCTCGAACAGGCGCTTCACCGGGCTCTCGCCCTCGCGAACGAACGCCACCACGAATACGCCACGCTGGAGCATCTGCTGCTGGCGCTGGTCGACGATCAGGATGCGGCCGCCGTGATGCGCGCCTGCAGCGTCGATCTCGACACGCTCCGGCGCAACCTCGTCGACTACATCGACGCGGAGTTGACCAATCTCGTCACCGACGGCCGCGACGATTCCAAGCCGACCGCCGGTTTCCAGCGCGTGATCCAGCGCGCGGTGATCCATGTGCAGTCGTCGGGCCGCGAGGAGGTCACGGGGGCAAACGTGCTCGTCGCCATGTTCGCCGAGCGCGAGAGCCACGCCGCCTATTTCCTGCAGGAGCAGGACATGACCCGCTACGACGCGGTCAACTACATCAGCCACGGCATCGCCAAGCGCCCCGGCGCGGGCGAATCTCGCCCTGTGCGCGGCGTCGAGGAGGAGCCCGAGCAGGGCCGGGACCAGCGCGCCGCCGATCAGGGCGGCGGCAACGACGCCGACAAGGACAAGAAGAAGAAGGAAAGCGCGCTCGACGCCTATTGCGTCAACCTCAACCGCAAGGCGCGCGACGGCCGCATCGACCCGCTGATCGGCCGCGAGGCCGAGGTCCAGCGCACCATCCAGATTCTCTGCCGCCGGCAGAAGAACAACCCGCTGCTGGTCGGCGACCCCGGCGTCGGCAAGACCGCCATCGCCGAGGGCCTGGCGCTCAAGATCATCCGCAGCGAGGTGCCCGAGGTTCTGGAGGACGCGACCGTCTTCTCGCTCGACATGGGCACGCTGCTCGCCGGCACGCGCTATCGCGGCGATTTCGAGGAGCGCCTCAAGCAGGTGATGAAGGAGATCGAGGCCCACCCCAAGGCGATCATGTTCATCGACGAGATCCATACGGTGATCGGCGCGGGCGCGACGTCGGGCGGGGCGATGGACGCTTCCAACCTGCTCAAGCCCGCGCTCGCCTCGGGCGGTCTGCGTTGCATCGGCTCGACCACCTACAAGGAGTATCGCCAGTATTTCGAAAAGGACCGGGCGCTCGTCCGGCGTTTCCAGAAGATCGACGTCAACGAGCCGTCGATCCCCGACACGATCGAGATCCTGAAAGGGCTGAAGCCCTATTTCGAGGAGTTCCACAAGCTCCGCTACACCAACGACGCGATCAAGGCCGCCGTCGAGCTCTCGGCGCGCTACATCCATGACCGCAAGCTGCCCGACAAGGCGATCGACGTGATCGACGAAACCGGCGCGTCGCAGATGCTGGTGGTCGAGGCCAGGCGCAAGAAAACGATCGGCGTCAAGGAGATCGAGGCCGCGATCGCGACCATGGCGCGCATCCCGGCCAAGACCGTCTCCAAGGACGACGCCGAGGTCCTTCGCAACCTCGAAACCACGCTGAAGCGCACCGTCTATGGCCAGGAGAAGGCGATCGAAGCCTTGTCCTCCTCGATCAAGCTGGCCCGCGCCGGCCTGCGCGATGGCGAAAAGCCGATCGGCTGCTATCTCTTCGCGGGCCCCACCGGCGTCGGCAAGACCGAGGTCGCCCGCCAGCTCGCCACCTCGCTCGGCGTCGAGCTGATCCGCTTCGACATGTCGGAATATATGGAGCGCCACACCGTCTCGCGGCTGATCGGCGCGCCTCCCGGCTATGTCGGCTTCGACCAGGGCGGGCTTTTGACCGACAAGGTCGATCAGCATCCCCATTCGGTGCTGCTGCTCGACGAGATCGAGAAGGCCCATCCCGATCTGTTCAACATCCTGCTGCAGGTGATGGACCATGGCAAGCTGACCGACAACAACGGCAAGCAGGTCGATTTTCGCAACACCATCCTGATCATGACGACCAATGCCGGCGCCGCCGACATGGCCCGCAACGCCTATGGCTTCACGCGCCAGAAGCGCGAGGGCGAGGACACCGAGGCGATCAACAAGCTGTTCGCGCCGGAATTCCGCAACCGGCTCGATTCGGTCGTCTCCTTCAGCCATCTGCCCAAAACGGTGGTGGCGCGTGTCGTCGACAAGTTCGTGCTCCAGCTCGAGGCCCAGCTCGCCGATCGCAACGTCACGATCGAGCTCTCCGACGAGGCGCGCGAATGGCTGGTGGAGAACGGCTATGACGAGGCGATGGGCGCCCGCCCGATGTCGCGGCTGATCCAGCAGACGATCAAGACCCCGCTCGCCGACGAGGTGCTGTTCGGACGGCTGAAGAATGGCGGCACGGTCAAGGTCGTCGTGGTCCAGTCGGAGACTGGCATCAAGGTGCTGGGCCTCGAATTCCCGGACGGGCCGGTCAAGCCCAAGCCCGAGAAGGACGTGGCTGCGGCTGCAGCCAAGCGCAAGCCGCGCGCGAAGCTCGCCGACGACGCGAAGGCGACCAAAGGGCCGCCGAGGCGCGCCGCAGCGGGCGGCGGCGATGGCAAGCCGCCTGCCGGGCGCGGACCGTCCGAGCCGCCCAAGGCCCTGCGGTCGGTCCCCAAGGTCCCGTTGACGAAGGCCTGATCGACCGTGTGGTTCAAACGCAAAGCGCAGGCCCAGTGGGCTCAAACGCCGGAGCCCGAAACGGCCGCTCACGCGCCCAGGACACGGCTGAGCTGGTTCGAGAAACGCGACCGGCGCAGGCGGCGGCGCAAGCTTTTCGAGGAAATCCTCGGCTGGATCCTGGTGCCGGCGCTGATCTATCTGGTCTATCTCGGGATCAGGGCGGTCGGCGGCGTGCCCAAGGAGATCGTCGATTTCGGCAACGAGATCGTCGGCATCGTCCTGAAGGGCGGCCGATAGGCTGCCTGCATCTGCGGCCCGTGCAGGGCCCCCGCGCAGCCGCCCGTCTCGGCTAGCCGGCTCGGTCTTGCTAGAAGCAGGACGCGAGCGGCGCATGGCGCGCCGGTCGCACCCTGTAGCGGGCCGATGCGCGTGCGAAGCTTTTCATGACGGTGCAAGCGGAGTGGGGCTGGCGGCGCGTGGCGCTGGCGGGCATGCGCGATGCGCTGTCATTCCCGGCCTGGATGGTCGGCTTCGGGCTGGTCGGCATCGGCTCTCTGGCGCGCGATGTCGGCTATCCCGTCGATGTCGCAGTGCTCTCGACGATCCTGGTCTGGGCCGGTCCATCCCAGGTCATCTTCTTCGCCTCGATCGCGGCCGGTGCGGCCTGGAGCGCCATCGCCATCGCGATCGCCTTCGCCTCGCTGCGCTTCCTGCCGATGACAGTGGCGATCCTGCCGCTGCTGCGCAAGCCGGGGCAGGGGCTGGGTCAGCAGTTGTTGCTGGCCCATTACGTCGCCGTGACCGGCTGGGCGGAGGGGCTTCGCCGCCTGCCGGCCGTGCCGCCGGCACAGCGCGTGGCCTATTTCATCGGCTTCTGCCAGACCTGCATGACGGTCAGCGCGATCGGCACTTTCGCTGGCTACTACCTCCTTGGCGCGCTCCCCGTGGCGTTGGCGGCCGGGCTGCTCTGCCTGACGCCGATCTTCTTCCTGACCTCGCTGGTCGCCGGCAGCCGCGATCTGCGCGACGGGCTCGCGATCGCGCTCGGCCTCGCCTTCGCCCCCATCTCCGACCGCTTCATCGGCGGCGGCTTCGACCTGATCGTCTCGGGCCTGATCGGCGGCAGCATCGCGTTCTTCGTTGGCCGCAGGCGGGCGAGACGGCCATGACCCAACCGATTCCGTGGCTTGACGGGCCGCTCTGGCCCTATCTCGCCCTGATCCTGTTCGCCTTTCTGCCGACCGAGATCTGGCGCTGGCTCGCGGTGGCGCTGTCGCGCCGGATCGACCCCGATTCGCCGATCCTCGACTGGGTCAGGGCGGTCGCGACCGCGCTGCTCGCCGGCGTCGTCGCCAAGCTGATCATCGCGCCGCCCGGCGTGCTGTCGGTCGCGCCGCTCTGGCTGCGCGTGGGCGCGCTGACTGTCACGCTTGCGATCATCGTGATCTGGCGCCGCCGCATCGTCGTCGCCGTGCTGGCCGGCGAGGCGACGCTGATGGGCGGCATCTGGGCCTTGAACTGAAGGCTCAGACGCCCGCCAGCGCCATCCGGATTTTCTCGGCGTTTGCGGCAAGTTCATCCTGCGCCGCCATCGCGCTGGCAGCCGGCTTCATCGCGACGCCGGCGTGGCGCGGAATGAGGTGGACATGCAGGTGAAAGACGACCTGACCGCCGGCCTCCTCGTTGAATTGCTGCAGGGTCACGCCGTCGGCCTCGAAAGCGACCATCTGCGCCTTGGCGATGATTTGCGCCACCTTGATCACATGGGCGAGATCGTCCGGGTCGATATCAAGAAGATTGCGGGCCGGGGACTTCGGGATGACGAGGGTGTGTCCCGGCGCGCGCGGCATGATGTCGAGAAAAGCAAGACAGCGCTCGTCCTCATGGACCTTATGCGCCGGCAGTTCGCCACGCAGGATACAGGCAAAAATGTTCCCGGGATTATAGGCTGTCATGGCTGCTCCGGCGAGCTTCGATCAGGGCTCGCCACCCTTGCGGAATGGGCTCTCGGCTGCAAGAGCAGCCTGCGCATGCGCGATCTCCCGCCGCTCCTGCCGCAGATAGGCCGCGACCGCGCGCGCCAGCCCCGGATCGGCAAGGTAATGGGCCGACTTCGTGATCACCGGCCGGTAGCCGCGCGCCAGCTTGTGCTCGCCCTGCGCACCAGCCTCGACGCGCTTGAGCCCGTGCGCGATCGCATGGTCGATCGCCTGATGGTAACAGAGCTCGAAATGCAGGAACGGGTGCTCCTCGATGCAGCCCCAGTTGCGGCCGTAAAGCGTGTTGGCGCCGCGAAAATTGATCGCCCCGGCGATGTAGCGCCCGCCCCGTTTCGCCATCATCAGGACGATGCGCTCGCCCATCGCCGCGCCGACCGTCGAGAAGAAGGCCCTGTTGAGATAGGGCCGGCCCCATTTGCGCGCGCCTGTGTCCTCGTAGAACGAATGGAACGCGTCCCAGACGCTCTCGGTGAGGTCGGAGCCGCTCAGCACCTCGACCGTAATGCCGGCCGACAACGCCTCGCGCCGCTCGCGCTTCAGCGCCTTGCGCTTGCGCGAGGCCAGCGTGGCGAGGAAGTCGTCATAGCTGGCGAAGCCATCATTGCGCCAATGGAACTGCAGGTCGTTGCGCTCGAGATAGCCTGCCTCCAGGAGCGCCGCTAAGTCTGGCTCCTGCGCGAAGGTGACATGGACGGAGGAGGCCTGCGTCTGGCCGCAAAGCGCCTCCAGCCCCGCGATCAGCGCCGCCCGCGCCTCCACTACGCGCGATCCCTCCGCCACGAGCAGGCGCGGGCCGGTCGCGGGCGTGAACGGGGCTGCGAGCTGGAGCTTGGGGTAGTAGCGCCCGCCGGCGCGCTGGTAGGCGTCGGCCCAGGAATGGTCGAAGACGTATTCGCCCTGGCTGTGGCTTTTCAGGAAGCTCGGCGCGCAGGCGAGCAGCCGCCCGGCCGCGTCCTCGACCATGAGATAGGCCGGCGACCAGCCGCTGCGCCCGCCGGTGCAGCCGCTATCCTCCAGCGCCGACAGGAATTCATGGCTGACAAAGGGGTTGTCGTCGTCGCGGGCCAAGAGCGGATCGCCGGAGGATGCCAGGTCGGCGTCCTCGACGGACAGGGTTGCCGCTCGCAGGGCGTGCGGATTGGCGCAGGCATTCCAGTCGGCGGCGGGGATCGCCTTGAGCGAGGTCGAGACGCGCACCCTGAGGTCGCCGTCTCCCTCAGCGCTCAAGGTATGAGGCCCTCGAAGACCATCTGGTCGGCATGCGCGTTCGCCTTCTCGCGATCCTGCGGCGTCCTGACCGTCCAGCTCATCACCGGCATGCCCAGCGCCTCCCGGCAGAGATAGGGCGCGGCGGAGGGCAAGTCAGCGACCTTCCACGACAGAAAATCCGGCCGGCTTTCGCGCAAATGCAGCAGGTTGGCCAGCGCGTGCTTCCTCCCGGCGTCGAGATGGGCGTAGTCGGGATAGGAATAGTCCAGCATCGCGACGATTCCGCGCGGGATGGCGGGTGCGATCTCGCGCAGCGCCGTCACGATGACGGGATCAAAGGATTTGAACACGATCGGCTGTCCGGGATGGCCCGAGACGATCTCGGCTGCGCGCCGCGTCAGCGCCAGATCGCCGTCGAACCGGCTCTTGATCTCGATCACCAGCGGCACGCGCCCGGCGATGCGGCCGAGGAATGCCTCCAGCGTCGGGATCGTGCCGCTGCCGCCCTTCAGCGGAATCGCTGCCAACTCCTGCGCCTTGCGACCGGAGACCGCCCCGGTCTCATGCGTCAGCCGGTCCAGCACGAAATCGTGAAACACCATCGCCTCGCCGTCGGCGCTGAGTTGGACGTCGCATTCGATGCCGAACCCTCCCGCGATCGCGGCGTCCGCCGCCGCCATGCCGTTCTCGATGACGCCGGTCGCGAGATCGTGCAGGCCGCGATGGGCGATCGGGCGGGCGAGGAGCCAGCCGAGATCGGGTTTCGCCTCCGGCGTCATCAGGCGATCTCGAACATCGCTTCGACCTCGACGGCGGCGTCCGCCGGCAGTTCGGCGACGCCGATGGTCGAGCGGGCATGGCGGCCCTTGTCGCCGAGCACCTGCACCATCAGGTCGGAGGCGCCGTTCATGATCGCCGGCAGGGCGGCGAAATGCGGTGCGGCGTTGATGAAGCCGCCGAGCCGGACGCAGCGCGTGATCCGCCCGAGATCGCCGCCGAGCGCCGCCTTGGCCTGCGCCAGCACGTTGATGGCGCAAAGCCGCGCCGCTTCCAGTCCGGCCTCGTTGAAGACCTCGACGCCGAGCTTGCCCTTGTGGCTGTCCGACAGCTTGCCGTCGAGCCCGAAGCAGAGCTGCCCCGAGATCACCAGCAGGTTGCCGGTGATGACATAGGGCACATAGTTCGCGACCGGGGCTGCGGGCGAGGGCAGGGTGATGCCGAGTTCGGCAAGTTTCGCGTCGATCGCGTTCATGGGGTCCGGCTCCGCAGCGTGATGATGCCAGCTTTCATGGCCGATGGCCGGGGCGGCGGCAAGGCGCGCGCGATACGCCCCGGACCTGCGTGGCTGTGATGGTCTCCGGCTATTTTTTCTCGGCTGCCTTGACGAAGTTGCCAAGGGTGTCCGGGACCAGTCGTTCCGAGAAGCCGGCGATGAACCCCCAGACCAGCGCCTTCGCGTAATCCTTTGCGTCGCCGGGGCCGAATTTTTCGATCAGATGCTCGAAAGTGATGCATTTGCCGTCACCTATCTGGCAGACGAACTTTGGAAAAAGATCGCCGCCGATCATGCCGCCAGCGAAGCAGAGATAGAGCACAGTCGCTCCGATCGCTCCAACGAAGGGGGGAATGAATCCATAGATCAGCAGATGCCAGCGATCTAAGGCCGGGATATTATTGTTCAGGAAGATGATGGGCAATTCCTTAAAGCTGTATAGTCTGATCAGTGAGCTGAAAAGCGCCCCAAGCATGCCGCTCATCATGACGATAAGCAGCAGTGACGGGGCAGATGTTTTATCGTTCGATTGGAATTTAAAGTGAAATATCAGCAATAGCGTTCCAAGCACGAGAACGAGGGCCAACGTGGCGAGGAAGAGGGACATCAGCATCTGTCGATAGATCGCCTCGATCTTTCGCTGCGGATATGCGGCCGTATCGGCGGCGGCCGGATTGGGTGGTTGGCCGGGAACCGCGGTCGCGTCGCTCATGTCGCACCCTTGCTGAAGATGAGCGCGATCATGGCCTAGGCAATGCGGACGCCGCAACGGTAACCGCGTGCAGTCGAGTCCGACCGCCTTGTTTGCGCCATTGCCGCAATGCACCTAGATTCGGAGAAGTCCCGAAGCGGAGAAGCGGCAGATGACACGAATCGGATCGGCCCTTGCGGCCAGCGCCAGTCTCGCTGCATTCGCCGCCGCGTCCCCGGCAGCGGCGCAGGCCCCTGCTGCCGCTGCGATCAAGCTCAGCCCGCACAAGGCGGTCTACGATCTGGTTCTCGACACCAGTAAGCCGTCCAAGAGCATCGAGGCCGCGCGCGGGCGCATCGCCTTCGATTTCACCGGCGACGCCTGCGAGGGCTACGCGCTCTCGTTCCGGCAGGTGACGCAGTTGACGAGCGAGAGGGGACCGCGCGTCATCGACGCCCGCACCACGAGCTTCGAGGCCGGCGACGGCGCGAGCTACCGCTTCAAGACCGAGAGTTCAAGCGGCGTCGGTCCAGCCGAGATCGTCGATGGGACGGCCGAAAAGGGCAATGGCGGCTACGAGGTCAAGCTGCGTGCACCCAGGCCCGAGACCCATCGCGAGCCCGCCGACGCGCTTTTCCCCAACGCCCAGATGAAGGCGGTGATCGCCGCCGCCAAGGCCGGCCAGTCCACGCTGAACGTCAGGCTCTATGATGGGGCCAACAGCGGCAAGGAGGTCTACGACACGCTCTCGGTCATCGGGAAGCGGATCGAAGCGAAGCCGAGCGAAACCCCGCTGCAGCGGCCGGAATTCGAGAGCATCGCACGCTGGCCGGTGACAATCTCCTATTTCAAGGTCGGCTCCGGCGAATCGACGCCGACCTACACGATCTCGTTCGAACTCTACGAGAACGGCGTCACCGGCGCGGTCAGGCTCGATTATGGCGCCTTCGCGCTGCGCGGCACGCTCACCCGTCTCGATCTTCTTCCCGCTCAGGATTGCGCGAAGTAGGACTGCGTGGAGTCGGGCCGGCGCTGCCGCGGCGCTCCGGCCCGCGCAGGCTCAGGCCCTTGCCGATGGCGTCGTCGCCAAAGCGGGCGCGGAGCTTGTCCACCGCGCCCTCCATCGCTTTCAGGCGCGGCGTCGCGAGATCGGCGAGGTCGCCATGATCGGCATCTTCAGGAGCGCTGAAATCGCTCGCGCCGATGCCGATCAGACGGTAGCGCGCCCCTGTGCATTCGCGCCTGAGCAGATCGCGGCCGGCCGAAAACAACCGCGCGGCGAGCTGCGTCGGCTCGGGCAGGCGCGTGGCGCGGGTGATCGAATGGAACTCGGCCGTCTTCAGTTTCAGGGTGATGGTCCGGCCTGCAAGCTGCTGGGCTTTCAGGCGTTTCGAAGTCTTCTCGCAAAGCCGCCACAGCACCGGCTCCAAGGCCTCGAAGCTGGAAAGATCGATATCGAGCGTGGTCTCGCTGGAGACGCTCTTGGTCTCGCGCTCGGGCGTGACCTTTCGATCGTCGATGCCGTTGGCGAGGTTTTTCAGGCGAGGCCCGTCCTTGCCGGCGAGCCGGAACAGTTTTTCGACCGGGGCGTCCCGCAGATCCCCGATCAGCCGGAATCCGGCCTCGGCGAGCTTGTTGGCGCTGGCCTGGCCGATACCGGGGATCAGCCCGACCGGCTTGCCCGACAGGAATGCGACGGCCTCCGCCCGGCCGATGATCGAGAAGCCGCGCGGCTTGTCCATGTCGGAAGCCACCTTGGCGAGAAACTTCGCATAGGACAGCCCGACCGAGACGGTGATGCCGATCTCGGCCTCGATGCGCCGCGCGAAGCGCGCCAGCGTCAATGCGGGGCTGGCATGATGCAGCAACTCCGTTCCCGAGAGATCGAGAAAGGCCTCGTCGATCGAGATCGGCTCGACCAGCGGGGTGAGCTCCTGCATCAGCGCCCGGACCTGCCGGCCGACCGCGACGTATTTGGCCATGTTCGGCTTGACGACGACGGCTTCGGGGCAGGCCTTCAGCGCCTTGAACATCGGCATGGCCGAGCGCACGCCATAGGTTCTTGCGATGTAACAGGCGGTTGAGACGACGCCTCTTTTGCCGCCGCCGATGATGACCGGCCTGTCGGCGAGGCCTGGATCGTCGCGCTTCTCGATCGCTGCATAGAAGGCGTCGCAGTCGATATGGGCAAGGCTTAAGGAATCGCGCTCGGCATGGCGCAGCAGGCGCGGCGAGCCGCAGGCGGGGCAGCGGCGCAAGGAGGCGACCGTCTCGTCATGATCGGCGAGGCAGTCGCGGCACATGACACGGGCTGCCATGGCGCGCTCTCCCGGGCTCAAGCGAACTCGCCGCTGTCGGCTCCTGACAGAACGGAGCGCGCCTGCGCGACGATTTCCGGATTCAGGCTTAAATTTCCGGCAAACTCCAGGAGCAGCGAATCGCTTCCGGCGATATGGTCAAGCACGGCGGCGAAAAAGCCCGGTTGGCTGGCCGCGGCGCGCAAAGTCGAGGGTCCGAGCCCCGTCGTGGCCAGAAACGGCTCGAGTCGCTCGGGTTCGGCCGCCAGAAAGCCGAGCGCGCGCAGAGCCAGCCCCTCGGCCGCCTCGGTGGTCATGGATTTGGCCATGGCGGGATGGGGCTCCTTCTGGGGAGTTCGGTTTGCGTTTCGTCAACGGCTCGCATGCTAGCTTGATCTTTGAACGAGGCCGCCAGCTTGGACAATCCGGAACGATCCGGATCGGATAGGGCGCGGATGAAGGGCGGCACCATGAAGACGGTTCTGATCGTCGAGGATAACGAGCTCAACATGAAGCTCTTCAACGACCTGCTTGAGGCGCATGGCTACGCCACGTTGAAGACCGCCGACGGCATCGAGGCGATCGAGCTGGCGCGAGCCCATCACCCAGACCTGATCCTGATGGACATCCAGTTGCCCGAAGTCTCGGGGTTGGAGGTGACCAAATGGATCAAGGAGGACGAGACCCTGAAGTCGATCCCCGTCATCGCCGTCACCGCTTTCGCCATGAAGGGCGATGAGGAGCGCATCCGCGATGGCGGCTGCGAGGCCTATCTCTCGAAGCCGATCTCGGTCGCCAAATTTCTGGAAACCGTTCGCGCCTATGCCGGTGCAGCCTGAACCTCCGAAAGCAGCTCCATGTCCGCGCGTGTCCTGGTCGTCGACGACATCGTCACAAATGTGAAGCTGCTGGAGGCCAAGCTCTCGGCGGAGTATTTCGATGTCGTCACCGCCCTGAACGGCCTTGACGCACTGGCGGTCTGTGAGCGAGGCGAGGCCGATATCGTTCTGCTCGACGTGATGATGCCCGGCATGGACGGCTTCGAGGTCTGCCGCCGGCTGAAGGGCGGCGCCACCACCGCCCATATTCCCGTGGTGATGGTCACCGCGCTCGACCAGCCGAGCGACCGTCTCAAGGGGCTGGACGCCGGCGCCGACGACTTCCTGACCAAGCCGCTCGACGACACGGCGCTGTTTGCGCGCGTGCGCAGCCTGGTGCGTCTGAAGTCCGTGACCGACGAACTGCGCAATCGCGCGCTCGCCTCGCGCCGGCTCGGCATCGCCGACCCGCTCGCGGCGGCGGCCTCCGAGACCGGGCTCAACGGCCGCATTCTCGTGGTCGAGGACCGCCCGACCGTCGTGGAGCGGCTCCAGACCGCGCTGTCCGCATTTCATGTCGTTGAGGTCGAGGCCGATGCGCAGCAGGCGCTGGTCCGGGCGGCGGAAGGCGATTTCGACAGCGTTCTTGTCAGTCTCGACCTGAAATCCTTCGACGGCCTGCGCCTGTGCAGCCAGTTGCGCTCGCTGGAGCGGACCCGCAACGTCTCCGTGCTGATGCTGGGCGAGGCCGAGGACCGCGCCCGCATCCTGCGCGGGCTGGAGATCGGCGCGCATGACTTCCTGATCCGCCCGATCGACCGGAACGAATTGCTGGCCCGTGTCCGCACGCAGGTGCGGCGCAAGCGCTTCACCGAGAAGCTGCGCGACAGCGTCCAGTCATCCATGGAAATGGCGGTGATGGACCAGCTCACCGGTCTGCATAACCGCCGTTTCATGGACAGCCGACTGGCGGTGATGTTCGACGAATCGGCCCTGCGCGCCCGCTCGCTGGCGATGCTGGTGCTCGATGTCGACCGCTTCAAGCTCGTCAACGACAGCTGGGGGCACGATGCGGGAGACGAGGTGCTGCGCGAATTCGCCGACCGCGTCCGCGCCTGCACGCGCGGCATCGATCTCGTCGCCCGCATGGGCGGCGAGGAAATCGTCGTCGTTTTGCCCGACACCACGCTCGAGGCGGCCTATGCCGTCGCCGAACGCATTCGCGAGCGCGTCGAGGCCGAAGCCTTCGCGATCCATTCCAACGCCCGCCAGATCCCGGTGACGGTGTCGATCGGCGTCGCCAGCCGTCGCGCCGGCGATGCGTCATCCGCCGAGATGATGAAGCGCGCCGACGACGCGCTCTACCGGGCCAAGGCCGCAGGCCGCAACCGCGTCATCGTCGCCAACGCCGCCTGAACGCTGCGCGCCGACGCTGGCGTTAATCTTTCGAGGTAGGGTTAACTATCGATGAACATTGGTGAATCGACCGTCTTTGATTGATTCCAGGCCGTGTCTCTGTAGGGTCGTTTCCAGCAGCGGCCGCAACCGGCCGCTGACGAAACGCCCTCCGGCTGCTCAGGTCCGCCGCATCTCCTGGGAAACCGCTGGGCTCGGTCGGTCGGCGATGGGACAATCTGGCCTCCTCAGACCCGTCGTCGGCCGACCACCTCTCGCCAAAGCCCGTTCAGAAGTAGTGCGCGAGCAGCGCCGGCACGCCGTAGCCAGCCAGGGCGAACAGGGCGATCAGCCCGATCAGCGCCAGAGACGCGCCGACCCGGTGGCCGAGATAGCGCGAACTGTCGCTCTCCACGATCAGCCGCAGCATTTTCCGAACAGGCCCATGGGGCGCATGCGGGAATTGGTCGTCCTTGTGATCGATGCTCAACTGGTCCGTCCCGGCCGCTGCAGTGCGGCACCTGTCGCCGGCGTTGCCGCCGCGCATGCGTCGATGAGCTTACTTTAAGGCAATCCTGACAGTGGCGCGGTCAAAAACCGTGACAAAATAGCCGCAGCCAACCGAAAAGCGAGGCGGCTCGCGCTGCTTTGCCCGCTAATCTATGCTGCGCTGCAGCATGATTAATCCCCGTTAACCATCAGCGTGATAGTTTGATGACGATTCGAAGCTCGAATGCGAGCGCGAAGAGACTGGCCTGACATCCTCGATCAATGGAGCGACCCATGCGTAAATTCGCATTGGCGCTCTGCCTCGCGGCATTACCGTGGGGCGGAGGGCTTGTTCATGCACATAGCTGGTACCCCTACGACTGCTGCAGCGACCGCGATTGCTGGCCCATGGGCCTCGACCGCGACGCCAGGGAGCCCGATCCGCGGATCGTGCCCGGCGGGTACATGACCCATGACGGAACGTTCGTGCCGGAGAACGCCACCCGCGTGTCCAAGGACGGCCGCTTTCACGTCTGCCGCCGGGCCGGAATGCTCAGCGGCGCCGTGATCACACCCAGCGAGAAGCCGTTCTGCCTGTTCGTGCCGAAGCCCGGTTCGTAGCAGGCGAGACGGAGGACGCCGGTTCTAAAACGAAAAGACCGCCTGGAAACCAGGCGGTCTTTCGAGCAGTCTTGTCGTGCCCGAAGGCAGCCAGGATCACTTGATCTTGGTTTCCTTGAACTCGACGTGCTTGCGCGCGACCGGATCGTACTTCTTCTTCGACATCTTCTCGGTCATCGTGCGCGAGTTCTTCTTGGTGACATAGAAGAAGCCGGTGTCGGCGGTCGAGAGCAGCTTGATCTTGATGGTCACGGCCTTGGCCATGGCGATATCCCCGGGCTCGTGGGCCGCTTGAGGCCCGTAAAAAGAAATGGCCGGGCGAGACCCCGGCAAACTGTGCGCCGGGGATGCCGCAACCCGGCGGCGAAGTCAAGAAAGAATGGTGCCGTCGCCTGCTGCGCTGGTGCGGGGCAGGCTGTCGTCCCGGTGTCCGCGCTACAACTCCTCGCGCACGAAGCTGCCGTTCTTCTCCCAGTAGAACGGCACCGGCAGATGCGGGCCGAAGCCGCCTGCGATGCGGGCCTCGACCTCCTGGATGATCACTTTCGTGATCGTCGGCAGGTCCAGTTCCTTCGCCTCGTCGAAATCGACCCAGACCAGCTCGACCAGTTCCGTGTCGGGACCGACGACATCCTCGACCTTGGCGGCGACGCCGTTGAAATCGACCACGAAGAAGCGGGTGTCGAAGCGCTTGGGCCGGCGCGGCGGGGTGATCGCGCGGGCGACATAGGTGACGGCCGAGAGATCGGGATAGACGCCATGCGCGGCGAACTCCGCCCAACTGCCGGCCGGCGGCTTCTCAGGCGCGCCGAACTCGCGCGTGCCGAACAGCAGGCCGGTCTCCTCGAAGGTCTCGCGGATCGCGGCCAGCGCCAGCGCGCGGGCCTTGCCCGAACTCGGGCGCACGACGCGGGCGGCGAGCCTATCCTCGCAGATCTGGCCGAGCGCGCCTGTCGCCGCCATGCGCCTGTCGCCGGGGTCGACCCGGCCGCCCGGAAAGACGAATTTGCCGGGCATGAATTTGTGGCTCGCATGGCGCTTGCCCATCAGCACGCGCGGTTTCTTCGCGGCGCGGTCGATGATCAGCATGGTCGCGGCGTCGCGCGGGCGCAGATTGACCGCGACGCGCGCGCGCTCTGCCCTGGTCAGGGTGACGGCGTGGTCGGTCACGTGTGCGTCGCCGGCAAGGGCTGGCGTTCGGGCCGGGGCGGCTCGCCGCCAAAACCGTGCATGCGCAGCGCCCATTGCAGGCCGACCACGCCGCCCTTGACCGGCTGCATCATCGGGATGGCAAGCAGGATGGTCAGCGCCGGCCAGATGGTCATGTGCAGCCACATCGGCCAGGCGGCGTATTTTTCCGCCATCAGCAGGCCGCCGACGACGATATGGCCGACGATGGTGATGACGACATAGGGCGGGAGATCGTCGGCGCGCTGGTGATGCATCGCCTCGCCGCAGGCCTCGCAGGCGTCGATCGGCTTGAGGAAGGCGCGAAACAGCTTGCCCTCGCCGCAATGCGGGCATTTGCCCATCAGCCCGCGGCCGATCGCCAGACGCCAGTCGCGCTCGGCCGGCCGCCCCATGGATGTATGAACCTGAACAGACATCAGCGCCTCTTGCCCGGTTTCGACTTGCCGGATTTTGCTTTGCCGGGTTTTGACGAACCGGGCCTGAAAGGGGACGATTTCGCTCGCCCGCGTCCCGGAAGTGGTGGCCGCGCCGCGCGCGTTCCAGAGCGGCCCGGTGTCACATGCCGGCCCTCCGAGAGCAACTCGAAACGCAGCGCGCCTGCGACGGGCGCGGCCTCGACCAGCTTGACATGAACCCGGTCGCCGAGACGAAAACTCTCGCCGCTGCGCTCTCCCACCAGCGCGTGGCCGGCCTCGTCATAGCGGTAGTAGTCCGCCCCCAGCGTCGATGCCGGCACGAAGCCGTCCGCGCCGGTGCCGTCGAGCTTGATGAAGAGCCCTGCGCGGTTGACGCCGCCGATGCGTCCATCGAAGGACGAGCCGATCTGGTCGGCGAGGAAATGCGCGATCAGCCGGTCGGTGGTCTCGCGCTCGGCCGCCATGGCGCGTCGCTCGGCCGCCGAGATCCGCGTCGAGACCTCGCGCAGTTCCGCCAGCGTCGCGCTCTTCGGCAGCCCGTCATCGCCGAAGCGCTGCGAGGCGATCAGGGCGCGATGCACGATCAAATCGGCATAACGCCGGATCGGCGAGGTGAAATGCGCGTAGCGGCGCAGGTTCAGGCCGAAATGCCCGTAATTCTCCGCGACATATTCGGCCTGCGCCTGCGTCCGCAGCACGACCTCGTTGAGGAAGAGCTCGTTCTCCGAACCCTTGATCATCGCCAGAATGCGGTTGAACAGCACCGGCCTCAGCGCCCCGTCCTTGGGCAGCTTGATGCCGATCGAGGCCAGCACCTCGCCGAGCGCCCGCATCTTCTCGAGCGAGGGTTCGTCATGGCAGCGATAGATCAGGAGGCTGCCGGCCTTTTCCAGCGTTTCGGCGGCGGCGACATTGGCGAGGATCATGAACTCCTCGATCAGCTTGTGCGCCGCCAGCCGCTCCGGCACGACGACACGGTCGACCGCGCCATCGGGTTTCAGGATCAGCTTGCGCTCGGGCAGGTCGAGATCGAGCGGCTGGCGCGCGTCGCGGGCCCGCGAGGCGACGCCATAGGCGGCCCAGAGCGGCATCAGGATCGTGTCGCGGATCGCACCCGTCGTTTCGTCGGGCTTGCCGTCGATGGCGGCCTGAGCCTGCTGGTAGGAGAGCTTCGCCGCCGAGCGCATCAGGATGCGGTGGAAGGAGTGGCTCTTCTTCGAGCCGTCGGCCTTCAGCACCAGCCTGACCGCCAGCGCCGGCCGGTCCTCGCCGCCGCGCAGCGAGCAGAGGTCGTTGGAGATGCGCTCGGGCAGCATCGGCACGACGCGGTCGGGGAAATAGACCGAGTTGCCGCGCTCCAGCGCCTCTTTGTCGAGCGCCGAACCCGGACGGACATAGGCCGCGACATCGGCGATCGCGACGGTGACGACATGGCCGCCGATATTGTCGGGGTCGTCGTCGGGCGCGGCGTGGACCGCGTCGTCATGGTCCTTTGCGTCGGCCGGGTCGATCGTGATCAGCGGCAGCGCGCGCCAGTCCTCGCGCCCGGCCGTGCCGGCGGGACGCACGGCATCGGCCTCCGCGATCGTCGCGGGCTTAAATTCGTTGGGAATGCCATGGGCGTGGATCGCGATCAGGCTGACCGCACGTTCCGATTTGATCGAGCCCAGCCGCTCGCGCACATGCGCCTCGGGGGGCCCAAAGCGCGTCTCGTTGCGCAAGGATACCGAGACGAGGTCGCCATCCTGGGCGTCGCCCGTGCGGCCCTGCGGAATCAGCGCCTCGCGGCCCTGCGCCTTCTTGTCGATCGGGACCAGCCGGCCGGAACCGTCCGGCAGCGCGCGAAAAATGCCGAGCACCTGCGCCTTGCCCTTGCCCATCACCTTGAGGACGCGGCCGGAGTAGGCAAAGCCGTCGACGCCCTTCAGCCGCGTCAGCTTGAGCAGGACATGGTCGTTGACGCCCGGCGCGGTCGAGGCCTGATGGCGCTTGGCGCGGAACTCGCGCTGGCGCTCGATGAGGATGCGCGGGGCTGCGCCCTGCTCGGCCTCGTTCCATTCGAGCGGAACCGCGACGAGATCGCCGTCGCGATCCTTGGCCTTGATCTCGCACAGCAGCACCGGGGGCAGGGCGCCGCGCGGATGAGCGGCCTTGACCGCCGCATCGGCGCTCTCGCTCGCCTCGTCCTCCTGCAACTCCTTCATCAGCCGCTTGAGCCAGATCTTGCCGCCGGCATCGAGCCCGAAGGCGCGCGCGATCTCGCGGCGACCGGGCTCATTGCCGGCCGCACGTTCAGACGAGATGAAATCGAGGATCGCCTCGCGACTCGGTTCAGGCGCGGGCGATGGCACGGTATCGGCTCGTCGGTTGGGGGCAGGGCGGTGAAGACACCCGCTCTCCTTGCCATGCGCAACACGGCAACGCCAGAAGCAGGCCGGGTGGGCCGCTCTGCAACGAAAGAAGGGCTGCCCTTGCGGGCAGCCCTTCCATTGTCGAACCGCGGCCCGGCGAACCGGGCCCAAAGGCGCGAAAACTCACGCGGAACAAGACCCCCACCGGGAATGAGTCCAGGTCCACCCGCTTTGCTCCAGCGGTTGATGACAATGAGACACTGGATCACCTCCTTTCAGTTGTTACCGACGCGGACAGGCTGCGCGATTCGACCGGCCGCGTAAACGTCAAAAAACGCACTGCGCCCGCTCATGAAAAGCGCCAGAGCGCCGCTGAATCGTTGCGCCATGAACGATCTGCCTGTTTTTGAGGCTGTCGCTTTGCACAAGATCGCGGCAGACGGCAGGCGTCGCGGCACCCTTTGCCGGCTCAGCCGCGTTCGTTGCGGACAGGCTGGGTCAACAGGCGGTCGAGCCGCTGCTCGGCAGGATCGCGGAAGTTCTCAAGCCCGATCGTCATCGCAGCCTCGCCGACAGCGGCTTCCGGCCGGTAGGTGCCGAACAGCCGGTCCCACCACGGCAGGTTGAAGCCGTAATTGGAGTTGGTCTCGCGCATCACGACGGAATGGTGGACCCGGTGCATGCCCGGCGTGACGATCAGCCAGCGCAGCACGCGCTCCAGCGCCGCCGGCAGCCTGACATTGGCATGGTTGAACAGCGAGGAGCCGTTCAGCACGATCTCGAAGGCGAGAACCGCGCCCGGCGGAATGCCGAGCGTAATGATGACCAAACCCTTGATCAGCACGGACAGGACGATTTCGACCGGATGGAAGCGAAAGCCGGAGGTCACATCCAGTTCGGTGTCGGCATGGTGCATCCGGTGCAGACGCCAGAGCCAGGGCACATGGTGGAAGACGACATGCTGGGCATAGATCGCGAGATCGAGCAGCAGGAAGCCGGCGATGCCGGCCAGCCATGCCGGCAGTCCAAGCCAATTGAACAGACCGAGGCCCTGCGCCTGCGCGTAGGTTGCAAATCCGATCGCCGATGCCGGAAACATCAGCCGCGCCACGATGATGTCGATCGCGAAGATGCCGAGATTGCCCGGCCAACGGACCGCGCGGCCCTGCACCGACGCGCGCCAGGGCTCGCGGAATTCCCACAGCGCCATCGCGCCGAAGATCAGCGCGAAGGCGGTCAGGCGCAACTGGGGCTCGCTCAGGCTGCCGAAAACGGTCATGGCCTCGACATGGCCCTTGCTCTTGATACGTCAAGCCCAGGCTGATCGGTTCGGCATCGTTGCGGAACCGAGCGGAGACGCTTGCGACACGGATCGCCAGCGAGGAAAGCGCATCGCCCAAGAAACAGGCAAATTGTCGCCGCAAGCTGGAAGATTGCGTCAGCCTCGCCATGCGACGCAGAAAATGGCCCGAGGCGCATGGAATTTGCCCAGAGTTTGCAGCCTGAACGTGCGCGTCATGCCGTTGGCACGTCGCTTGCGAGCCCAATCGCCAGGGCCAGGGAGGCCTGCCGGCGTCCGCATCGGGAGCCGGCCAAACGGGATCGTTCGGGGGATACATCCGTGAACACAACACGTCGCGTCATTCTGGGGGCCGCACTCGCCGGCGCCACTTTCATCGGCGGCTATCTGCCGGCCGCCGCGCAGGAGACCATCAAGGTCGGCATCCTGCACTCGCTCTCGGGCACGATGGCGATCTCCGAGACGACGTTGAAGGACGTCATGCTCATGCTCATCGAGGAGCAGAACAAGAAGGGCGGCGTGCTGGGCAAGAAGCTCGAGGCCGTCGTGGTCGATCCGGCCTCGAACTGGCCGCTCTTCGCCGAAAAGGCGCGCGAACTGATCACCAAGGAAAAGGTCTCGGCCGTGTTCGGCTGCTGGACCTCCGTCTCGCGCAAGTCGGTCCTTCCGGTCTTCAAGGAGCTGAACTCGATCCTGTTCTACCCCGTCCAGTACGAGGGCGAGGAGAGCGAGCGCAACGTGTTCTACACCGGCGCCGCCCCCAATCAGCAGGCGATCCCGGCGGTCGATTATCTCGCCAAGGAGGAAAAGGTGCAGCGCTGGGTTCTCGCCGGCACCGACTATGTCTACCCGCGCACGACCAACAAGATCCTCGAGGCCTATCTTCTCGCCAAGGGCGTGAAGAAGGAGGACATCCTGATCAACTATACGCCGTTCGGCCATTCTGACTGGCAGACGATCGTCTCCGACATCAAGAAGTTCGGCACCGCCGGCAAGAAGACCGCCGTGGTCTCGACCATCAATGGCGACGCCAATGTGCCGTTCTACAAGGAACTCGGCAATCAGGGCGTCAAGGCGACCGACATTCCGGTTGTTGCCTTCTCGGTCGGTGAAGAAGAGCTCGCCGGCATCGACACCAAGCCTCTCGTCGGCCATCTCGCCGCCTGGAATTACTTCCAGTCGGTCAAGACGCCCGAGAACGAGGCCTTCATCAAGCAGTGGCAGGCGTTCAAGAAGAACCCCAAGGCCGTCACCAACGATCCGATGGAAGCCCATGTCATCGGCTTCGCCATGTGGGTGAAGGCGGTCGAGAAGGCCAAGAGCTTCGATCCCGACAAGGTCATCGACGCGCTGCCGGGCATCGAGGCGCCGAACCTGACCGGCGGCGTCTCCAAGATGCTCCCGAACCACCACATCACCAAGCCGGTGCTGATCGGCGAGATCAAGGCCGACGGCCAGTTCGACGTCGTGTCGAAGACCGGCCTCGTCGCCGGCGACGCCTGGTCGAAGGAACTCGACGGCTCCAGGGACCTGATCGGCGACTGGGTCGAGAAGAAGTGCGGCAACTTCAACGTCAAGACCGGCAAGTGCGGCGGCGCGTGAGCTGAGAGGGAGATGCGGCGCGGGGGAGAACCCTCCGCGCCGTCTTTCCAAACCGCTTTCTGACAGGTGAAAATCCGCCGGGCGTGAGCTTCCCTTCTCCCCTTGCGGGAGAATGTGGATCGGCGAAGCCGAGACGGATGAGGGGTCGCGCCGACCTCGGCCGGCAAGGCACATACCGCCACGATAGCGTAGTGCGACCCCTCATCCGTCAACGCTTCGCGCTGCCACCTTCTCCCGCAAGGGGAGAAGGGGATCCCGCTCTCCACCGTCTCCGCTTGTGCATACGGATCAGAAGTAACCTGATGCTCTGTCTTTTACGCCTCCTGCGATCACTAGCTGTGGCAATGGCGCTGTTTGCCCCGCCAGCGTTCGCCCAGTCCGCCGACGAGGCCTTCACGCGGCTCAACGCCGACAGCTTTTCCGACACCGCCCGTGCGGTCGACATCCTGATTTCGACTGCCCATCCCCAGGCGGCGCCGATGATCGAGGCGCTGGCCGAGAGCCGTCTTCTGGCCGGCGGCGGCGCGGTCGTCGTCAGGACGAAGGAGGGCGGCTTCCTCGACGCCCGCACCGGCCAGACGCTTCCGGCCCAGCCTGCCGGTCTAAGCCCGGTTCGCCTCAACAATAATCTGCGCCGCGTCGTCCAGGCGGCGCTCGGCGGGCTCGGCCTGCTCAATCCCGATGCCGACAAGCGCACGCTCGCGGCAGAAGCCGTGTTCAAATCGCGCGACGTCAGCCTGCTCCCTGTGCTCGAAGCCGCGATCGCCAAGGAGACCGACGGCAAGGCCCGCGCCGCGCTGCGCCAGGCCCAGGCCGCGATCCTGATCGCCAAGACCGATGCAGCCCCCTTCGACCGGCTCGCCGCCGTCGATCTGTTGCGCGAGCGCGGCGACCAGGACGCGCTGGCGACGCTGCGCTCGCTGCCGGGTGACGCCTCGCAGGCGCTGAAGGAGGCGCAAACCCGCGCCATCACCGAGATCGAGGGCAGGCTCGCGGTCTGGCGGGCGGCGCAGAACCTCTGGTACGGGCTTTCGCTCGGCTCGGTGCTGCTGCTCGCCGCCATCGGCCTTGCCATCACCTTCGGCGTGATGGGCGTGATCAACATGGCCCATGGCGAGATGGTGATGCTGGGGGCCTACACCACCTTCATCGTGCAGGAGGTGATCAGGACCAGCTTTCCGGGGCTGTTTCCGTATTCGCTGGCGATCGCGCTGCCGCTCGCCTTCCTCGTCGCAGGCCTTGTCGGCATCGCGATCGAGCGCGGCGTCATCCGCTTTCTCTATGGCCGCCCGCTGGAGACGCTACTGGCGACCTGGGGCATCAGCCTGATCCTGCAGCAGGCGGTGCGGACCGCCTTCGGGCCGACCAATCGCGAGGTCGGCGCACCGGCCTTCATGTCGGGCGCGTTCGAACTCGGCGGGCTCGCCATCACCTGGAACCGGCTCTGGATCATCGTCTTCGCCATGCTGGTCTTCGCCTCGCTGCTGGCGATCCTGCGGCTGACTCCGATCGGCCTGCAGATGCGCGCCGTCACCCAGAACCGCCGCATGGCCTCGGCCATGGGCATCCGGACGGGGCGGGTGGATGCGCTCACTTTCGGGCTCGGCTCGGGCGTGGCGGGGCTGGCCGGGGTCGCACTGTCGCAGATCGACAATGTCAGCCCCAATCTCGGGCAGAGCTACATCATCGATAGTTTCATGGTCGTGGTTTTCGGCGGCGTCGGGAATTTGTGGGGCACGCTGGTCGGCGCGATGACGCTCGGCATCGCCAACAAGCTGCTCGAACCCTATGCCGGAGCGGTGCTGGCAAAGATCGCGCTGCTCGTCCTCATCATCCTGTTCATCCAGAAGCGCCCGCGCGGCCTGTTCGCGCTCAAGGGCCGGGCGGTGGAGGCATGATCACGCGCTTCCTCCTGCAGAAGATGGACCGGCGCGGCGCCATCTTCCTTGCGCTGATCGCAGGCCTCGCCGTGCTGGTGCCTTTGTCGAACCTGCTGCTGCCGGTCGGCTCGGCCTTCCACGTCCCGACCTCGACCATGTCGCTCTGGGGCAAATATCTCTGCTACGCCCTGCTGGCGATCTCGCTCGATCTGGTCTGGGGCTATTGCGGCATTCTTTCGCTCGGCCATGGCGCGTTCTTTGCGCTCGGCGGCTATGCCATGGGCATGTATCTGATGCGCCAGATCGGCTCGCGCGGGGTCTATGGCAACCCGGTCCTGCCCGATTTCATGGTGTTCCTGAACTGGCAGGAACTGCCCTGGTACTGGTACGGCTTCTCGTCCTTTCCCTTCGCCATGCTGATGGTGCTGGCCGTGCCCGGACTGCTCGCCTTCGTCTTCGGCTGGTTCGCCTTCCGCTCCCGCGTCACCGGCGTCTATCTCTCGATCATCACCCAGGCGCTGACCTACGCGCTGCTGCTCGCCTTCTTCCGCAACGACATGGGCTTCGGCGGCAATAACGGCCTGACCGATTTCAAGGACATCCTCGGCTTCAACGTTCAGGCGCAGACGACGCGCGCGGCGCTGTTTTCAATGACCTGCGTCATGCTGATCGCAGGCTTCCTGATCGCGCGCGGCATCGTCGTCTCGAAGCTCGGCAAGGTCGTGATCGCGATCCGCGACGCCGAATCGCGCACGCGCTTCCTCGGCTACCGGGTCGACCGCTTCAAGCTCTTCGTCTTCACCGTCTCGGCCTGCATGGCGGGCGTAGCCGGCGCGCTCTATGTGCCGCAGGTCGGCATCATCAATCCCAGCGAATTCAACCCCGCCAACTCGATCGAGACCGTGATCTGGGTCGCCATCGGCGGGCGCGGCACGCTGGTCGGGGCGGCGCTCGGCGCGGTCGTGGTCAACTACGCCAAGACCGTCTTCACCTCGGGCTTCATGGCGCCCTACTGGCTGTTTGCGCTGGGCGGCCTCTTCGTCTTCGTGACGCTGTTTATGCCCAAGGGCATTCTGGGCACGGCGCAGGAGTGGTGGAGCAAGCGCCGCAAACCAGCCCCGGCCGCGCCTGCCGCCGCACCGGCCCCGGCGGAGTGACGCAGATGAACGCCCCCAACCCCGGCGCGCTGACCTCCTCGCTGCTCTATCTCGACGGCGTCAGCGTCTCTTTCGATGGCTTCAAGGCCATTCGCGGGCTCTCGCTGACCATCGCGCCCGGCGAGATGCGCGCCATCATCGGTCCCAACGGGGCCGGCAAGACCACGATGATGGACATCATCACCGGCAAGACAAAACCAGATGTCGGCACGGTGATGTTCGGCGGAAAGGTCGATCTCACCAGGCTCGACGAGGCGGCGATCGCCAATCTCGGCATCGGCCGCAAGTTTCAGAAACCCACCGTGTTCGATTTCCACACCATCGAGGACAATATCCTGCTGGCGCTTAAAGCCCCGCGCGACGTCCGCCGGACGCTGTTCTGGAACACGGCGGCGAGCCAGCAGAAGCGCATCGACGACATCCTCGGCATCATCAAGCTCGGCGATGCGCGGGACCGGCTCGCCGGCTCTTTGTCGCATGGGCAGAAGCAGTGGCTCGAGATCGGCATGCTGCTGGCGCAGGATCCAAAACTCCTGCTGGTCGACGAGCCCGCCGCCGGCATGACCGACGGCGAGACGGCCGAGACGGCAGTCCTTCTGAAGGAGATCGCGAAGGACCATTCGGTCATTGTGGTCGAGCACGACATGGGCTTCATCCGCGAACTCGGGGTCAAGGTCACGGTGCTGCACGAGGGTTCGGTGCTGGCCGAAGGGCCGCTCGACCAGGTCAGCGCCAATGAGCGCGTCGTCGAAGTGTATCTGGGGCGGTGAGCATGCTCTCTGTCGACGCCATCGATCTGCATTACGGCGCGGCCCAGGCGCTCCGCCGCGTCACGGTGTCAGCCGAGATCGGCAAGGTCACCTGCGTGATGGGCCGCAACGGCGTCGGCAAGACCACGCTGATGCGCGCCATCGTCGGCCAGCAGCCGATCAGCGCCGGGAAAATCTCGTTCTGCGGGCAGGACATCTCGACCATGCGGACGGAGGACCGGGCGCGCGCCGGCATCGGCTTCGTGCCGCAGGGCAGGGAGGTTTTTCCGCTGCTGACCGTGAAAGAGAATCTCGAGACCGGGTTTGCGCCCTTGCCCCGGAAGGAGCGCTACGTCCCCACCGAACTGTTCGACCTGTTCCCCGTGCTCAAATCCATGCTGGGCCGACGCGGCGGAGACCTCTCGGGTGGCCAGCAGCAGCAACTCGCCATCGCGCGGGCGCTGGTCACCCGGCCCAGACTGCTGGTGCTGGACGAGCCGACCGAGGGCATCCAGCCCTCGATCATCAAGGATATCGGCCGGGCGATCGATTTTCTGCGCTCGCGCGGCGACATGGCGATCGTGCTGGTCGAGCAGTATTTCGATTTCGCCCGGGATCTGGCCGACACGATGTTCGTGATGGACCGCGGCGAAGTCGTGCTGTCGGGTCCGATGAAGGACCTCGACGCCGGGCAGGTGCAAAGGCTGATCCAGGTGTGAAGGCGAACGACCCGCTGATCAAGAGTCAGCGGGTCGTCGTTGCGAACTCCGCCCTGACTCAAACGTGCAGCGCCAGCCCCTTGACGATCTTGTCGATTTCCCTGCGCTCGCCATGCATCGCGAGGCCAACGAGGTCGAGTTCGTCGGTCGCCACGGCCGCGACGGCGGCGCGGTTGTCGGCGTCGTTTCCGGTGGAGAACAGCGCGCGCGTGTAGAGCGAAGGCCTGACGCCGCGATCCTGCGCGCGCTTCAGCACCTGCTTCAGTTGCTCCGGCGTCGCCTGGAAGATCAGGATCGGCTGGCGGATCAGCGGCCCATAGAAGCGCCCCGACGCATCGGCGTAGTTTTCGCCGCCGAGTTCGGGATAGGTTGAGACGAGGCCGCCGGCGAGGAAGCTGGCGGCGTTGAGTTTCTGCCAGGTCGCGAGATCCTCGCCGACCACGATGGCGATCTTGGTGTCGTAACGCATGGATCGAAGCCTATCGCCGCCGGCATCGGCCGGTCTTGAACGATCGTGCGGCCCCGGTCGCGGTGACTGGGTCCGCGCCGGATCGGGCGGGTACGGTCTGGAGCGCATCGAGGCGTTCTTCGGCGGCCATGCCTACGACCCGCACCGCCACGACAGCTATGCGCTCGGCCTGACGCTGGCCGGCGTACAGCGCTTCGACTATCGCGGCGCGCCGCGCGACAGTTCGGCCGGCAACGCCATCGTGCTGCACCCCGACGAAATCCATGATGGCCGCTCCGGCATCGACACCGGCTTCCGCTACCGCATGCTCTATCTGGAGCCGAAGCTGGTGCGCGCGGCGCTGGGCGAAAGGGCGCGGACGCTGCCCTTCGTCCCAGCGGCGGTCTCGTCCGATCCGGCGCTGGTCGGCGCGATCGCGCGCGCCTTGGCCGATCTCGACCGTCCGCTCGCGCCGATCGAGATCGATGACAGGGTGCTCGCGCTGTCCGACGCGATGCTGGCGCTCGACACCGCCATCGCTCGAAAGTCCGGCGGCGCGACCGCCCTTGCCGCCTCTGAGCGGGTCAGGCAATTCCTCGACGCCCACATCGAATACAACGTAGCCTCATGCGAACTGGAGGCAGTCGCGGGGCTCGACCGTTTCGCGCTGGCCCGGCATTTCCGCGCCAGCTTCGGCACCAGTCCCTACAATTACCTTGTAATGCGAAGGCTCGATCGCGCCCGCGCGCTGCTGCGCGCGGGCGATCCGCTGGCCGGGATCGCCGTCGCCTGCGGCTTCGCCGACCAGAGCCATCTGACGCGGCAGTTCCGCAAAGCCTATGGTGTGACGCCGGGACGCTGGCGCGCCTTGCAGCGCAAAGACTGACAATGGGCCGCCCGCTTGTCGCCGGGGCGGCGGGAATGCAAGAAGCTGTGAACACGGAACCTGACCGGCGACTGACACGGGTGGCCGGTCGATAAGGAACGAGACGATGCAACTCGGAATGGTCGGCCTCGGCCGGATGGGCGCCAATATCGTGCGCCGGCTGATGCGCGCCGGGCATGATTGCGTGGTCTATGACCGCGATCCCAAACCGGGCGCGGCCTTGGCCGCCGATGGCGCCGTCGTCGCAGGCGATCTCAAGGATATGGTCGCGAAGCTGAACGCGCCGCGCGCGATCTGGGTGATGCTGCCGGCGGGCGAGATCACTGAAGCGACGCTGGCCGAACTCGCCGCGATGCTCGAGCCCGGCGACACGCTGATCGACGGCGGCAACGCCTTCTGGAAGGACGATGTCCGGCGCGGGCATGAGTTTGCGGGCAAGGGCATCCACTACATGGATGTCGGCACATCCGGCGGCGTCCACGGCCTTGATCGCGGCTATTGCCTGATGATCGGCGGCGACCGAGAGGCCTTCGAGCGGCTGGAGCCGATCTTTAAGGCGCTGGCTCCCGGAGAAGGCGAGATCGAGCCGACGAAGCATCGCGACGGCCGCAACCCGACATCCGAGCAGGGCTATCTGCATTGCGGCCCGGTCGGGGCCGGCCACTTCGTCAAGATGATCCATAACGGCATCGAATACGGCATGATGCAGGCCTTCGCCGAAGGCTTCGACCTGCTGCGAAACGCCTCGGCCAAGGAAGGCCTGCCGCCGGAATACGGTTTTGATTTCGATGTGGCCGAGATATCCGAAGTCTGGCGGCGCGGCTCGGTCGTCACCTCCTGGCTGCTCGATCTGACCGCCGAGGCGCTGGCGGCCGACGAGGCGCTGTCGTCCTACTCCGGAAACGTCTCCGATTCGGGCGAGGGCCGCTGGACCGTGCAGGCCGCGATCGAGACAGCAACGCCGGCCGAAGTGCTGACCTCGTCGCTCTACACCCGCTTCCGCTCGCGCAAGGACCACACCTTCGCCGAGAAGGTGCTCTCGGCGATGCGGGCCGGCTTCGGCGGCCATGTCGAACCCAAGAAGTAGGTCGAGCCCTCATGCAGATATCTGAAAAGCGCGTCCGCCCGGCGGTCGTCGTCGTGATGGGCGTCGCCAGTTCCGGCAAGACCTCGCTCGGCGAGCGTCTGGCGAACCATCTCGGCTGGCCCTTCCGCGACGCCGACTCGTTTCACCCGCCCGAGAATGTCGCAAAGATGTCGGGCGGCACGCCGCTCAACGACGACGACCGCAAGCCATGGCTGGCTGCGATCGCGGCCTGGATTGACGATCTGCGCGCCACAGGCAGGAACGGCATCGTCACCTGCTCGGCGCTGAAGAAGCGCTATCGCGACGTCATCGTCGGCGACCGCCCGGACGTGGCGCTGGTCTATCTGAGAGGCTCGCGCGAACTGATCGGCGCGCGTATGGCCGCGCGCCAACATCATTTCATGCCGCCGGCCCTGCTCGACAGCCAGTTCGCGGCGCTGGAAGAGCCGGACGAGGACGAGCGCCCGCTGGTGATGCCGGTCGATCTGCCAAAGGCCGAGATCGAGCGGCGGGTGCTGGGCGAGCTCGGGTTGGGGTGAACAGGCTGATCTCGCGCCGCCGTCGCGTGCGGCACCGCCCGCCTTGCATTCCCGTCCCATCCGCTATATGGCCCACCGCATTCCACATGGGGAGCACCGCCTTTCATCCGAAAGGCGTTCCGGTGGCTTGGCAGCCTATGCCTCGTTCATTCGCACCCCAGAGGCTAAACCGGTAAGGACGAACACCACCATGGCACTGCCCGATTTCTCCATGCGCCAGCTTCTGGAAGCCGGCGCGCATTTCGGCCACCAGGCTCACCGCTGGAACCCGAAAATGTCGCCGTTCATCTTCGGAACGCGCAACAACATCCATATTCTCGATCTCTCGCAGTCGGTGCCGATGCTGTCGCGCGCCCTGCAGGCGGTTTCCGACACCGTCGCCCGCGGCGGCCGCGTCCTCTTCGTCGGCACGAAGCGCCAGGCGCAGGACGCCATCGCCGACGCCGCCAAGCGTTCGGCCCAGTATTACGTCAACTCCCGCTGGCTCGGCGGCATGCTGACCAACTGGAAGACCATCTCGGCCTCGATCCAGCGTCTGCGCAAGGTCGACGAGTTGCTTTCGGGCGGCGGCACGGGCCTGACCAAGAAGGAGCGCCTGATGCTGGCGCGCGAGCGCGACAAGCTCGAAAAGGCGCTCGGCGGCATCAAGGACATGGGCGGCACGCCCGACATGATCTTCGTCATCGACACCAACAAGGAAGCGCTCGCGATCAAGGAGGCCCAGCGCCTCGGCATTCCTGTCGCGGCGATCATCGATTCGAACTCCGATCCCGATGGCATCACCTTCCCGATTCCGGCCAATGACGACGCCGGCCGCGCGATCCAGCTCTATTGCGATCTCGTCGCCCGTTCGGCGATCGACGGCATTGGCCGCGCCTCGGGCGACCGTGGCGAGGACATCGGCGCATCGGCGGCCCCTGTGGTCGAGGAGGCTCTGGCCGAGCCGGTCGCCGCGGAAGCGCCGGTCGATGCCGATGCTCCCGCTATCGTCGCTTTCGAGCTGCTGACCGCCCCGCGCGGCGCGCCCGACGATCTGATGAAGCTGTCGGGCATGGGCCCCGAACTGGTGCAGAAGCTCAATGATGGCGGCCTGTTCCACTTCTGGCAGTTCGCCGCGATGGCGCCGTCCGATGTGACCAAGGTCGATCACGACCTGAAGCTCGCCGGCCGCATCGAGCGCGATGGCTGGGTCGCCCAGGCGCGCGAACTCGCCGACGCCTGAGCCGATTTCGGCGACGCGTCATCGGCGCGTCGCGGAAGCGCATTCTTCAGTGATGCGAGACGAGCGCCGGCGGCCGGAAACGGAGCGTCGGCGTTGGTTCTTCCGACAGGGTTTAAAGACTGATTGCGTGGCTGCGCCTGCGAGGCGGCGGCTCGCACAAGGACAGGGACAAGCAAAATGGCTGCGATCACCGCCGGAATGGTGAAGGAACTCCGCGACAAGACCGGCGCGGGCATGATGGACTGCAAGACCGCGCTCTCGGCCGTCGATGGCGACATCGAGGCCGCGATCGACTGGCTGCGCACCAAGGGCCTCGCCAAGGCCGCCAAGAAGGCCGGCCGCGTCGCCGCCGAAGGCCTCGTTGCGGTCGCCGTGTCCGGCGCCAAGGGCGTCGTCATCGAGCTCAACTCCGAGACCGACTTCGTCGCCCGCAACACCGATTTCCAGACGCTGGCGCGCAATATCGCGACCGTCGCGATGCAGGTCGGCAACGACGTCGAGGCGGTCAAGGCCGCAGCCTATCCGACCGGCGGCACCGTCGACGAGGCGATCGCGCATGCCATCGCCACCATCGGCGAGAACATGACGCTGCGCCGTGTCGCCGCCCATTCGGTCTCGGCCGGCCTGATCGGCTCCTATGTCCATGGCGCGGTGACCGAAGGCCTCGGCAAGATCGGCGTCATCGTCGCGCTGGAATCGGCCGGCAAGGCCGAGGAACTGGCGGTGCTCGGCCGTCAGCTCGCCATGCATGTCGCCGCCACCAACCCGGTTGCGCTCGATCTCGCCTCGGTCGATCCCGAGGTGCTCGCCCGCGAAAAGGCGATCCTGGCCGAGAAGAACGCCGGCAAGCCCGAGCATGTTCTGGCCAAGATCACCGAGAGCGGCCTGAAGAGCTACGCCAAGGAATACTGCCTGCTGGAGCAGGCCTATATCCATGACGGCTCGAAGTCGGTCGCCCAGGTGCTCAAGGAGAGCGAAGGCAAGCTCGGCGCGCCCGTCGCGCTGACTGGCTTCGCGCGCTTTGCGCTCGGCGAGGGCATCGAGAAGGAAGAGCAGGATTTCGCGGCCGAGGTCGCGGCCGCCGGCGGCACGACCGGCTGATTTCCCGGTTGATAGCGCCATCAAAAGGCCGCGCCCCGCGCGGCCTTTTTTGTAAGAAGACTTCGTGCGGCGCGAATCGGCGCGGCATCAGGCGTTGAGACCGGGAGACGACCGATGAGACCCAAACGCGTCCTCGTGAAGCTCTCCGGCGAAGCCCTTGCGGGACAAGCAGGATCGGGCCTCGACGGCGGCACGCTGACGGCTCTCGCCGACGATATCTCCCACGCAGCGCGCGAGGGCGTCGAGATCGCCATCGTCGTTGGCGGCGGCAATTTCTTTCGCGGCGTGCAGGGCCTGAACAAGGGGCTCGACCGCACCAGCGCCGATTCGATTGGCATGCTCGGCACGGTGATGAACGCGCTGGCGCTCGAGCACGCGATCGAGAGCGCCGGCGCGCCCGCGCGCGCCATGTCGGCCGTGCCGATGCCTTCGCTCTGCGAGAGCTATGCCCGCAAGCGCGCGCTCGACCATCTCAGCCATGGCAAGGTCGTGGTGCTGGGCGGCGGCACCGGCAACCCCTATTTCACCACCGATACGGGCGCGGCCCTGCGCGCCGCCGAACTGGGCTGCAGCCATCTCCTCAAGGCGACGCAGGTCGACGGCGTCTACACAGCCGACCCGAAGACCGACCCGTCCGCGACCCGATACGAGACGCTGACGCATGCCGAGGCGATCAGGGGCGATCTCAAGGTGATGGACACGGCCGCCTTCGCGCTCGCCCGCGACGCAGGCCTCACAATCGTCGTGTTCTCGATCGCGGAGAAGGGCGCGCTCGCCGCCGTGCTGCGCGGCGAGGGCAGGGCGACCTATGTGACGCCGTGATCAGGTGCCTGTAAGATGAAAACCTTGACCCATTGCGGCCCCGCCGCCATGGTCGCGCCCGGTTTCGTATAAACTACAAGGTCTTGAAGACGATGGCCCAGACAACATTCGATCTCGCTGACGTGAAGCGCCGCATGGACGGCGCCGTCACCTCCTTCAAGGGCGATCTCGCCTCGCTGCGCAGCGGGCGGGCATCTGCCAACATGCTCGATCCGATCATGGTCGAGGCCTATGGCGCGCGCACGCCGCTCAGCCAACTCGCCACCGTCAGCGTGCCCGAGGCGCGGCTGCTCAGCGTCCAGGTCTGGGACCGCAGCATGGTCAACGCCGTCGAAAAGGCGATCCGCGAATCCGATCTCGGCCTCAACCCGCAGACCGAAGGCGCTGTGCTGCGCATCCGCATCCCGGAGCTGAACGAGCAGCGCCGCAAGGAGATGGTCAAGGTCGCTCACAAATACGCCGAGGAGTCGAAGATCGCCGTGCGCCATGTCCGCCGCGACGCCATCGACATCATCAAGAAGGTGGAAAAGGACGGCGCCTTCACCAAGGACGATGTGACCCACCAGTCCGACCTCGTGCAGAAGGCGACCGATCAGCACATCGTCGAGATCGACCAGGCGCTGGCGACGAAGGAAAAGGAAATCCTGAGCGTCTGATCGCTCAAGCATGTTCCGCAAAAGTGGACACCACTTTTGCGATCAGAGCATGCTCCAGATCGATCTGGCGCAATGCGCGCCAGAGGCGCGCGGGATAACACCCGCGGCGTTCTTCCAGGGCAGGCCGAACGGGATTCAAGGAATGTCAGCAGGCCACTGCCAGCCGGAACGGAGCGCAGGTCCAACGCATGCCTCGCCGGCCCATGTCGCCATTATCATGGACGGCAATGGCCGCTGGGCAAAGCAGCGCGGGCTGCCGCGGCAGGAAGGCCATCGCCGCGGCCTGGAGGCGTTGCGTCGAACCGTCCGCAATGCCGGCGAGCTCGGCGTCCGGGTGCTGACGCTCTACAGCTTCTCGACCGAGAACTGGCGACGCCCGCAAGCGGAGGTCTCCTTTCTACTGGGGCTGCTCAAGCGCTTCGTCGAGAACGATCTCGCCGAGTTGCACGAATCGGGCGTGCGTGTCCGCATCATCGGCGGCCGGGACGATCTCGCGCCTGATCTGCGCATGCTGATCGAGCGGGCCGAAACCCTGACGCGCGGCAATGGCGGCATGACGCTGGTCGTCGCCTTCAACTACGGCTCGCGCGACGAGATCGCCCGCGCCGCCCGGCGCATGGCCGAGGCGGCTGTTGCCGGCCGCCTGAAGCCCGAGGCGATCACCGAAGGCCTGCTCGACGACTGGCTCGACACCGCTGGCCTGCCGGACCCCGAACTGGTGATCCGCACATCGGGCGAGACACGCATCTCGAATTTCCTGCTCTGGCAGGCGGCCTATGCCGAATTCGTCTTCACGCCGGTGCTCTGGCCGGATTTCGACAAGGCCGCGCTGGAGGAGGCGATGGCCGAGTTTAGCCGGCGCGAGCGTCGCTTCGGCGGTCTTGGCGAGGCTGAAGACCGCAATGTAGGCGCGGCGTGACCGCGCCGCTTCCCGGCCAGCCGAACTCCAGCGACGCCAGACCTGGCGCCAGCGAACTCAGGCTCAGAATCATCTCCGCGCTCGTGCTGGCTGTCGGCGTATTGCTGACGACATGGTGGGGAGGCTGGCCGTTCCGGCTGATCTGGACCGTTGTCGCCGGTCTCGTCGCCTATGAATGGCTTTCCATCGTCAGCCGACGCAATGCGGCTCCCGGCGGCATCGGCGTGGCGCTGGCGGGGCTTGCGCTCGGCTTCGTCCCGGTCAGCGCCGCGGCGCTGGCTGGCGTCGCGGCTTTGGCCGCGTTGATCGGCGCGATCCTGACTCCGCTGGCAGGCGACCGCCGCCTGCTGGAAGCCTGTGGCGTCGCCTATGCGCTCGCCTTCGCCCTGATCGCGCCGGCGCTGCGTGGCGTGCCGGAACTCGGCCTCGCCCTGATCATCTGGAGCTTTGCCGTGGTCTGGCTCACCGACATCGCCGCCTATTTCACCGGGCGGCGGTTTGGCGGGCCCAAGCTGATGCCCAGCGTCAGTCCGAAGAAAACCTGGTCTGGAGCGCTCGGCGGCACGCTGGCGGGAACGCTCGGCGGTTTTGCGATCTGGTGGCTGACGCCTGCTGCATCCACGCTGGTCGGACCATGGACCGCCATCGCCGCCTCGCTCTTCGCCTCCATCGTCAGCCAGGCCGGCGATCTCTTCGAATCGGCGATCAAGCGCCGCTTCGGAGCCAAGGATTCGAGCCGCCTTATCCCCGGCCATGGCGGTTTCCTCGATCGGCTCGACGGCTACTGGGCCGTGCTCGTCTTCGCCGGGCTCGCGCTTTTCATCTCCCGTATCGACGGCTGAGGCAGGCATGCGTCGCACCGTCACATTGCTGGGCGCAACCGGGTCGATCGGCCGCTCGACACGCGAAGTCGTGGCCGAAAATCCCGATCGTCTCGGCATCACCGCCGTGGTCGGCGGGCGGGACGCAGGCGCGCTGGCCCGCGTCGCGGTCGAGACCGGCGCGCGTTTCGCCGCTCTGGCCGACGAGGCCGCCGGCGCTGCGCTCGCCGAGGCGCTGTCGGGGACCGGCATCGCCTGCGGGGCAGGGCGCTCGGCCGTGCTTGAAGCCGTTGCGATGGAGAGCGACATCGTCGTCAGCGCGATCTCGGGCGCGGCCGGTCTCGAGGCGACGTTCGCCGCGCTGACGCCGGGCCGGGTCGTGGCGCTCGCCAACAAGGAGAGCCTGGTCTGCGCGGGCGCTGCCGTGATGGCCCGCGCGCAGGCGGTGGGCGCGCGCATCCTGCCGCTCGATTCAGAGCACAACGCGCTGTTCCAGGTGCTGGGCGCGGAGCCGGTTTCGTCGATCGCCAGCATGATCCTGACGGCGTCGGGCGGGCCGTTCCGGACTTGGGACGCGCAGCAGATCGCGGCCGCGACGCCAGAGCAGGCGCTGAACCACCCCAATTATGCGATGGGCGCCAAGATCACGATCGATTCGGCCAGCATGATGAACAAGGGGCTGGAGCTGATCGAGGCCTGCTTCCTGTTTTCGGTCAGGCCCGACCAGCTCGAGGTGCTGGTCCACCCGCAGCAGATCGTCCACGGGCTGATCGCCTTTCGCGACGGCTCGGTCAGCGCCGGCATGGCCTTGCCCGACATGCGCGTCGCCGCCGCCCACTGCCTCGGGATCGACGGCCGGCTCGATGCTCCGCCGGCGCGTTTTCTCGATCTGGCGAAGACCGCTCCGCTGAGTTTCGAACGGCCGGACCTCGCGCGTTTTCCGGCGCTCGGTCTGGCGATCTCGGCGTTGCGGGCGGGCGGGGCGACGCCGGCGGTCCTGAACGCGGCCAACGAGGTCGCGGTCGCGGCCTTTCTCGCCGGGCACATCCCGTTTCCGGGTATCGCACGGCTGGTCGAGCAGGTCTGCGCCATGGCGTTCGCCGATGAGGCGTCGCCTGCCGATGTCGCCGCAGCACTCGCCATTGACCAAGAGGCGAGAAAACGCGCCCTGATGCTCTTGCCCCACGCTGCCGCGACTGTCACCTAAGGCGCTACGCGGACGGACGTATGGTCGTCTTTTCGCACGAATCCTGCGCTAGCTGCTCGGATGAGCGGGTTCGGGACGATCGGCCGCTGAGGCAGTTCTGGAGACGATGATGGACATTGCGGCGGCGATCATGGGCGCGGGCGGCTTTCTGCTGACCTATCTGCTGCCTTTCCTGTTCGTGCTGACGGTCGTCGTCTTCGTCCATGAACTCGGTCATTTCCTCGTCGGCCGCTGGTGCGGCGTCGATGTGAAAGTGTTCTCGATCGGCTTCGGCCGCGAGATTTTCGGCTTCGACGACAGGCATGGCACGCGCTGGCGCTTCGCTCTGATCCCGCTCGGCGGCTATGTGAAGTTCTCCGGCGATGCCGACGCGTCGAGCACGCCCGACAATGCCGAGGTCTCGCGGATGAGCGAGCGGGAGCGCGAACGCTCCTTCCCGGCCCAGTCGATCGGAGAGCGCGCGGCAATCGTCGCTGCCGGCCCGATAGCGAACTTCCTGCTGGCGATCGTGATTTTTGCCGGAACCGTCTTCTTCTTCGGCAAGCAGGTGCTGATTCCGCGCATCGAGCAGGTCGTTGCCGGCAGCGCCGCCGAGCGCGGCGGAATCCGCGCCGGCGATCTCATCCTCTCCATCGACGGCAGCCCGATCACCAGCTTCAACGACATGCAGCGCGCCGTTTCGGGCCGACCCGACGAGGTGCTCCAGATCACCGTCGAACGCGCCGGCAGCCGATTGACGCTGCCGGTGACGCCAAGCCTCGTCGAGACAGCGACGCCGCTCGGCAAGCAGCGCATCGGCGTCATCGGCGTGCAGGCGTCGCGCAAGGCCGAGGACTGGACGACGCAGCGCTACGGCCCGCTGGAGGCGCTCAAGACCGGCCTGTCCGAGACCTGGTATGTGGTCGACCGCACCTATGACTACATCGCCAAGCTGGTGACCGGGCGGGAATCGACCGACCAGCTTTCAGGGCCGATCCGGATCGCTCAGGTTTCCGGCCTCGTCGCCACCAACGGCGGCATCATGGCGCTGATCAACCTCGCCGCGATTCTTTCCGTCTCGATCGGCCTGATGAATCTGCTTCCCGTGCCGATGCTGGATGGCGGCCACCTGATGTTTTACGGCATCGAGGCCCTGCGCGGACGCCCGCTGAGCGATCGGGCCCAGGAACTCGGCTTCCGCTTCGGGCTCGGCCTCGTTTTGATGTTGATGCTTTTCGTGACCTGGAACGACCTCGTCCACGTAAAATCGCTGCTTTGAGGCCGTTCAGGCCGCGCGTTTGCTCGTTTGCGGCGGAATCGCGGCAGCCTGCGTGGCCTCATGGCCACGCGGGGGCTAAAAATATTTTGTTAACGACAAACCCGGTTTGCACCCTGCGGGAAACTTTGTAGAAGCGATTGGACTGCAAAGTTCCCGAGCTTCGGCTTAGTGGCCGGAACCCCCGCTTGGGGTGGCGACCTTAGAGATGGAATAGGCGACCCGATGACGTCGACCCAAAAGAGCCGGCCCTTCAAGACTCGGCTCTCTCGATCAGTCGGACTTTCGGCCTTCATGCTGGCCGTCAGCGGCGGCGTGGCGTTCGCGCAGGCCGTGATTGTCCAAGGCAACCGGCGAGTCGATGCGGAGACGATCCGCTCCTACGCCAACCAGGGCGGCCCGCAGGAGGTTCGCCAGAGCCTGCTCTCGACCGGGCTGTTCTCCAGCGTGCAGGTCAGCCGTCGCGGCTCGCAGACAGTCATCTCCGTGCAGGAGAACGACACCATCAATCGCGTCGCCTTCGAGGGCAACCGCCGCGTCAAGAGCGACCAGCTTTCCCAGATCGTGCAGACCAAGGCGCGCGGGCCGATCAGCCAGGCGCTGATCGATTCCGACGTCGAGCGCATCAAGGAAGCCTATCGGCGCTCCGGCTATGGCGCGTCGTCGGTCACGGCCCGTGTGGCCCCGCTGCCGAACGGCCGGCCTGACGTCGTTTTCACCATCGTCGAAACCGGCAAGACCGGCATCAAGAGCATCAACTTCTCGGGCAACGGCACCTACTCGTCCGGCCGCCTGCGCGGATTGATGCAGTCGACCGAATCGAACTTGCTCAGCTTCATCAAGACTTCGGACGTCTATGACGCCGACCGCATCTCGGCCGATCTCGAACTGGTCCGGCGTTTCTATCTGAAGAACGGCTATGCCGACTTCCAGATCGTCTCGAACACGGCGCGCTTCGACGATGCCGCGCAGGGCTGGATCATCGACATCGCCGTGGACGAAGGCCCGCAATACCGCGTTGGCAATGTGGCGGTCGATTCCCGCCTGCGTGACCTCGATCCGAACGCGCTGCAGCGACTCGTCGCGACCTCGGCCGGCGATACCTACAATGCCGAGGCGGTCGAGAAGTCGCTGGTCAGCCTGACGACCGAGGTCTCGCGCCGCGGCTACGCCTTCGCCCAGGTCCGCCCGCGTGGCGACCGCGACGCCGCCGGCCGGCTGATCGGCATCACCTATGTCGTCGACGAGGGTCCGCGCGTCTATGTCGAGCGCATCAATGTGCGCGGCAACACCCGCTCGCGCGACTATGTCGTGCGCCGCGAACTCGATCTCGGCGAAGGCGACGCCTACAACAAGGTCCTGATCGACCGCGCCGAACGCCGGCTGAACAATCTCGGCTTCTTCACCAAGGTCCGCATCACCAACGAGCCGGGCAGCGCGCCTGACCGCGTGGTGGTCAACATCGATGTCGAGGACAAGGCGACCGGCTCGTTCTCGATCGCCGGCGGCTATTCCACCTCCGACGGCGTCATCGGCGAGGTCTCGCTGTCGGAGTCGAACTTCCTCGGTCGTGGCCAGTTCGTCCGCATTGCGGGCACGCTCGGCCAGCGCAGCAAGGGCGTCGATTTCTCCTTCACCGAGCCCTATTTCCTCGGCCGGCGCATCGCGGCCGGCTTCGATCTGTTCTCGAAGTTCAACGACAACTACAACACCGGCCGTTTCGAGAGCCGCGTCACGGGCGGCCAGATCCGTGCGACCTTCCCGATCACGGAAGAGTTCTCGATCACGCCACGCTACTCGATCTACACGACCGAGATCGAAATCCCGAACACGAGCGCCAACCCGTTCAACGATTGCACGCGGCCGCTCGTCGGCGTGACGCCGGGCACGCTCGGCTCGGGCCTGCCCGAGAACGCCGCCTTCAACTGCCTGACCAATGGCGAGGCGACGATCGCGGTCAAGGAAGCGCAGGGCACCACCCTGACATCGCTTGTCGGCGTGAACTTCAACTACAACTCGCTCGACAACGTGCAGAACCCGCGCAACGGCTTCGTTGCGGAACTTAAGCCTGAATTCGCGGGCCTCGGCGGCGATTCGAAATTCCTGCGCGTCTCGGCCGATGCGCGCTACTATCGCGAAATCTTCGACGACGTCGTCGGCTTCATCCGCGGCCAGGCCGGCCATGTGCAGGCCACCAGCGGCAATCTGCGCATGATCGACCACTACTTCCTCGGACCGACACTGGTTCGCGGCTTCGCGCCGTCGGGCATCGGCCCGCGCGACGTGCTGAACGACCCGACCGCGAACGCGCTCGGCGGCACCACCTATTTTGGTGGTTCGCTCGAGATCCAGTTCCCGATCTTCGGTCTGCCGCGCGATCTCGGCCTGCGCGGTGCGATCTTCGCGGATGCCGGCACGCTGTTCAACTATGATGGCGGCTCCAAGACGATCACGACGCCGACGACCTGCCCGGTGGGTTCGGAGGCGCGGCAGTTCAACGTCGCCACGACGTCGATCTACCAGACCAACGTCGCCTGCGTGCGCGACAAGAACGTCATCCGCTCGTCGGTCGGCGCGAGTCTGTTGTGGCAGTCGCCGCTTGGGCCGATCCGCTTCGACTACGCCTTCGCGCTGTCGAAGGATGAGGGCCAGCGGGATGCGCTCGGGCGCAGGTTCGGCGGCGACCGTCTGCAGGCTTTCCGCTTCTCGGGCGGCACGCGCTTCTGACGCAGCGGGGCGCTCTGGCGTCCCGCTCCGGACCTTCCCTGATGGCAGAGCCACATTTCTTTCCGGCCGCGACCGCACTCGATTTTGGCGCAGTCGCGGTTATGTCCGGCGTCGTGCTGCCTGAAGGCGCCGACCCCGCGCGCCGCATCGCAGGTATCGCGCCGCTCGAGGCGGCGGGGCCTGACGACCTCGCCTATATGGACAATGCCAAATATACCGATGCACTGGCCGCAACCAAGGCTGGCCTGTGCCTGGTCTCGCCGCGTTTCGCAGCGCGCGTTCCGGCCGGAACGGTCGCGTTGGTCACCCCTGTTCCCTATCATATCTTCGCGAAGGTCCTGGCCCGGCTGTTTCCGCAGGCTTTGAGCCCCGGCTCGGTCTTTGGGTCGCAGGGCGGCGTCGCGCCGGGCGCGTTCGTCCACGCGACGGCAATCCTGGAAGCCGGGGTCAGCGTCGATCCCGGCGCCGTGATCGGTCCCGGAGCCGAGATCGGCGCAGGCACCATCGTCCAGTCGCATGCCGTGATCGGGCCGCAGGTGCGGATCGGGCGCGATTGCGCCATCGGCGCGGGCGCCACCCTGCAATCCACGCTGATCGGCAACCGCGTCATCATCCATCCGGGCGTCAGGATCGGTCAGGACGGCTTCGGCTTCGCCATGGGCCCGAAAGGGCACATGAAGGTGCCGCAGATCGGCCGGGTCATCATCCAGGACGATGTCGAGATCGGCGCCAACACCTGCATCGACCGCGGCGCCAGCCGCGACACCGTTATCGGCGAAGGCACCAAGATCGATAATCTTGTCCAGATCGGCCACAATTGCGTTATCGGGCGGCACTGCGTCATCGTCGCCCAGGTCGGCATCGCCGGCTCGACCACGCTGGAGGATTTCGTCGTGCTTGGCGGACAGGTCGGACTTGCCGGCCATCTCACCGTCGGCATGGGCGCGCAGGTCGCGGCCCAGAGCGGCGTCGCCGGCGACGTTCCGCGCGGCGCGAAATATGGCGGCTCGCCCGCACAGCCGGCGCTGGCCTGGGCGCGCGAGAGCGCCTTTCTCAAACTGCTCGTCGCCAGACGTGGCAAGACGACGGATCGTCAGGAAGGCTGAACCCGCTCGTATCGAGCGATCGCAGCCCTCATCTGTCGATTTGTCTTGCCGGGCGGGTGGTCTTTCCGGCACATCGGCGTCGATGGCATGTTGCGTGACGGTCAAGAGATCGCGACGGTGAAGGGATGGGCCGGGCCAAGGTCACGGCCCGTTTGGGAGATCAGGACACGATGAACGATCCGAAGACGGCGCTGGGCGTAGCCGATATCCAGAAGATCATGGCCTGCATCCCGCATCGCTATCCGTTCTTGCTGGTCGACCGCGTCGTCGAGATCAACGGCGACGAATCGGGCATCGGCATCAAGAACGTCACCATCAACGAGCCGCAGTTCACCGGCCATTTCCCCGGCCAGCCGGTCTTCCCCGGCGTGCTGATGATCGAGGCCATGGCCCAGACCGCCGGCGTGCTGGTCGTCAATGCGCGTGGCAGTGTCGATGCGGGCGTCACCAGCGTGCTCTTCACCACGATCGACAAGGCGAAGTTCCGCAAGCCCGTCGTTCCGGGCGACCAGTTGCGCTTCCACCTCACCAAGATCACGCGCAAGCGCAATCTCTGGTTCTACCGGGGCGAGGCGCGGGTCGATGGTGCGCTGGTGGCCGAGGCGGATCTCTCCGCCATGGTCGTCTGAGCCGCCACCGACAAGCCGGAAATCAGGACAGCCCCTGCATGAGCGCCACCATCCATCCGATGTCGGTCGTCGATCCCCGCGCGCGCCTTGCCGCCGGCGTCGTCATCGGTCCTTTCTGCACGGTCGGCCCTGAAGTCGAACTCGGCGAGGGCGTCGAACTCGTCAGCCATGTCGCCGTCGCCGGCTACACCACGATCGGCGCGCGCACGAAGATCTACCCATTCGCCTCGATCGGCCATCCGCCGCAGGATCTGAAATACCATGGCGAGCCTTCGACGCTGACAGTCGGCGCGGACTGCATGATCCGCGAAGGCGTCACCATGAATCCCGGCACCGAGGGCGGCGGAATGAAGACCACGGTCGGCGACCGCTGCTTCTTCCTCGCCAACTCGCATGTCGCCCATGACACGCAGATCGGCGATAGCGTGATCTTCTCCAACAACGTCATGTGCGCCGGGCATGTGAAGATCGGCAATTTCGTCATCGTCGGCGGCGGCACCGGCCTGCACCAGTTCATCCGTGTCGGCGATCACGCCTTCATCGGCGGCGGCGCCGGCGTTATGCACGACGTCATCCCCTTCGGAATGGTGCGCGACAACCCGGCCCATCTCGCCGGGCTGAACCTTGTAGGTCTGCGTCGGCGCGGCTTCACGCGGGAACAGATCCACGAATTGCGCCGCGCCTACCGGCTGCTTTTCGCCGATGAGGGCACCTTGTCGGAGCGCGTCGAAGATGTCGCGGGTGAGTTCGCCTCGCATCCGCTGATCCACGAGATCCTCGACTTCATCCGAAATGGCGGCGAACGCGCGATCTGCGTTCCCCATGACGTCAACACCGCCGACCGGTGAGCCCTGATCGCGCAGGTACGCCGATGCGCGGGCCGCTCGCGATCATCGCGGGCGGCGGCGATTACCCGCCATTGCTGGCGAGGCTGGCGGCCGATCGCGGCCATGCCGTCTTCGTCGCCGGGCTGGACGGCGCGGCCGATCCCGATGCCTTCGCATCGACGGAGATTCAGATGTTCCGGCTCGGCCAGCTCGGCCGCCTGCTCGAGGTGCTGCGCCGGCGCGAGATCGGCGATCTCGTTCTGCTCGGCTCGCTGCCACGACCCAGCTTCGGCGGATTGCGGCCAGAGGCTTCGACGCTGAAATACCTGCCCCATTTCGCCAGGGCCTTCAAAGGCGGGGACGACCATCTGCTGCGCGGCGTCGTCGAATTCTTCGAGGCGCAGGGCTTTCGCGTGCATGGCCCGGCCGCGATCGCGCCGGAGCTCACGGCACAAGCCGGCGCGCTCGGCCGGCGAACTGCAACGACCGAGCAGAAAGCACTGATCCAGCGTGGCTTTTCGCTGCTGTCGGCCCTGTCGCCCTTCGATGTCGGACAGGCCGCGATACTCGCCGATCATCGCGTCATCGCTATCGAGGCGGCGGAAGGCACCGACGCCATGATCGCGCGCGTCGCCGGGATGGTCGCGTCCGGCCGGCTCAAATTCGCCAAGGGCGATGGCGTCCTCGTCAAGGCGCCCAAGCAGGGCCAGGATCTGCGGGTGGATATGCCGGCAATCGGCTCGCGAACGCTCGAACATGTCGTTCAAGCCGGCCTGGCCGGCATCGGCTTGCGCGCCGGGCAGGTTCTGGTCGGCGACGCGGCAGCTTTGGGCGCGCTGGCCGATCGCCAGAACATCTTCATCGAGGGCGTGGTGTGAGCCGTCCGTTCCGGCTGGCGATCGTCGCGGGCGAAGCCTCCGGCGATGCGCTGGCCATCCGCTTCGTCGGAGCCCTGCGTGAGCGGCTTGGCGAGCGGGACCTGGTGATGGCGGGGGTCGGCGGACCGGGGTTGGTTGAGACCGGGCTCGTGCCCCTGTTCCCGCAGGCCGATATCGCCGTGATGGGCTTCGGCCCGGTGATCGCCCGCCTGCCGCTGCTGCTGCGGCGGATGGAGGATGCGGCTCGTGGCGTCGCGGCTTTCGCGCCCGATCTTCTGCTGACCATCGACGCGCCGGATTTCTCGCTGCGCGTGGCGAAAAAACTGCGCAAGCGCGCCCCTTCGATCCCGATCGTCCATTGGGTCTGTCCCAGCGTCTGGGCCTGGCGGCCGGGCCGGGCGAAGCGCATGGCGCCGCATGTCGACCGTATCCTCGCGCTTCTGCCCTTCGAGCCCGCGGCGCTGGCGCGGCTCCACGGCCCCGATACGGTCTATGTCGGCCATCCGCTGATGGAACGGCTCAAGGAGATGCGGCCCGATGCGATCGAGGCCGCCCGGCGGGCTGACGCGGACAACCCACTGGTCCTGATCCTGCCCGGCAGCCGCCGCTCCGAGATCAACCACCTGATGCCGGTTTTCGGCGAGGCGATCGGCAAGGTGGCGTCCGCCCTGCCGGGTGCGCGCTTTGTCCTGCCTGCCGTCCCGCATCTGGCGGCGCTGATCCCGGACTTCACGGCGCAGTGGCCAGTCAGGCCGGAGATCGTGACGGGCGAGGCGGCCAAGCTCGCCGCCTTCCGCTCCGCGCGCGCGGCGCTGGCGGCGTCGGGCACGGTCACCCTGGAGCTTGCGCTGGCGCAAGTGCCGACCGTCGCCGCCTATCGTGGCGCGAGCTGGGAAGCGGCCATCGCCAGGCGGCTGATCAAGCTGCCGACCGTGATCCTGCCGAACCTGATTCTGGGCCGCAGCGCCGTGCCGGAATTCATCCAGGACATGGCGACGGCCGATGCGCTCGCGAGCCATCTGCTGGCCGCACTCGCCGAAGGACCAGCCCGCGCCGGCCAGCTTGCCGGCTTCGCCGAGGTCGAGACGATCATGGCGGCGGCGGGCCCGAGCCCTGCCGCGAAAGCCGTTGCCGAGGCTCTTGCCGTTCTTCGGAGCCACCCGGACCAGCCCTGAAACCGAAAGGCCGCGGCGCTGACGCCACGGCCCTGCAAATCGCGAAGCTGGCCGACAGGTCGCGTCAGCGACGGCCGATCGGCGTATAGTCCCGCTGCGGCGCGCCGGTATAGAGCTGGCGCGGGCGGCCAATGCGCTGGGACGGATCCTCGATCATCTCCTTCCACTGCGCGATCCAGCCGACGGTGCGCGCCAGCGCAAACAACGCCGTGAACATCGAGGTCGGGAAGCCCATCGCCTTCAGCGTGATGCCCGAGTAGAAATCGATATTCGGATAGAGCTTCTTCTCGATGAAATACTCGTCGTGCAGCGCGATCCGCTCCAGTTCCATCGCCACGTCGAGCAGCGGATCGTCCTTGATGCCGAGTTCGGCCAGAACCTCATGCGTGGTCTTCTGCATGATCTTGGCGCGCGGATCGTAGTTCTTGTAGACGCGGTGGCCGAAGCCCATCAGGCGGAAGGGGTCGTTCTTGTCCTTCGCCTTGGCGATGAATTTCGGAATATTCTCGACCGAGCCGATCTCCTGCAGCATCTGCAGGGCGGCCTCGTTGGCGCCGCCATGGGCCGGACCCCAGAGGCAGGCGGTGCCGGCCGCGATGCAGGCGAAGGGATTGGCGCCCGACGAGCCGGCGAGCCTGACCGTCGAAGTCGAGGCGTTCTGTTCATGGTCGGCATGCAGGATGAAGATGCGGTCGAGCGCGCGCGACAGAACCGGATTGACCTTGTAGTCCTCGGCGGGCACCGCAAAGCACATCCGCAGGAAATTCGAAGTGTAGTCGAGCGAGTTCTGCGGATAGATGAAGGGCTGGCCGATCGTGTACTTGTAGGCCATCGCCGCCAGTGTAGGCATCTTTGCGATCATCCGCATCGAGGCGACCATGCGCTGATGCGGATCCGAGATGTCCGTCGAGTCGTGGTAGAACGCCGACATCGCGCCGATCGAGCCGACCATGACCGCCATCGGGTGAGCATCGCGGCGGAAGCCCTGGAAGAACCGGGCCATCTGCTCGTGAACCATGGTGTGGCGCGTCACGCGATAGTCGAAGTCGGCCTTCTGCGCAGCAGTCGGCAGATCGCCTTCCAGCAGCAGGTAGCAGGTCTCGAGGAAGTCGCCATGCTCGGCGAGTTGCTCGATCGGGTAGCCGCGATAGAGCAGAACGCCCTCGTCGCCGTCGATATAGGTGATCTGCGACTCGCAGCTCGCCGTAGAGGTAAAGCCCGGATCATAGGTGAACATGCCCGTCTGGGCGTAAAGCTTGGCGATGTCGATGACGGAAGGGCCGATCGAACCCTTCTTGATCGCCATGTCGACGGTCTTGTCGCCGACCTGGAGCTGTCCGTTGTTTCTGCTCATCGAAACCGATCCTTTCAGGCTTGCTGCCAGTCAGTCGTCGTTCCTGCCGACCCGACGCCGAACGACTGTGCAGGAGGCAGAGCCATCATTGGAGGGCCTTGAAGCGACGGCCCCGTGACGGAACGGCAAATGCGCATACGGACGGGATGACAGGAGCATCCGACTGATATTCAAGCAATATTTGTGCCCCTCCCGCCACATGACGGGAGCGTTCACATGAGGCGTCACTAGCCCATTTGCGATAGCGCTTCAACCGAGCCGAAAGGTGGTCACGCCGCCGATTGCTCAGCTCTGATCTGCGAGGCGAGCAAGAGTTTCCTCTCGTCCGAGCACCGCCATCACGTCGAAAAGTCCAGGCGACATCGCCCGCCCGGTCAAGGCCGCGCGCAGAGGCTGCGCCGCCTGCCCGAGCTTCAATCCGTTTTCCTCGGCGAAGCCGCGCACCGCCGCCTCGAGCGCCTCGAGCGACCAGTCGTCGACCTTGGCCAGCTTGGCGGCGAGACCCGGCAGGCGCTGGCGTCCGGTCTCGTCCAGCAGCGCGGCCGCCTTGGCGTCGAGTTGAAGGGGGCGGGCGGCATAGAGGTAGTAGGCCGAGTCGAGCAACTCGATCAGCGTCTTGGCGCGCTCCTTCAGGCCCGGCATGGCGGCGAGGAAGCGGGCCTCCAGCTCGGGCGACATGTTGCCTGACATCCCGCGCGCCGGGCCGATCTCCGGGAGGATGACCTTCAGCGCCGCCAGCAGTTCGCGGTCGTCGGACTGGCGCATATAGAGGCCGTTCAGGCTCTCCAGCTTGGCGTAGTCGAAGCGCGCGGCGGAGCGGCCGATCGAGGAGAGGTTGAACAGCTCGGTCATTTCCTGCGTGGAGAAGACCTCCTGATCGCCATGGCTCCAACCCAGCCGCAGCAGATAGTTGCGCAGCGCCGCCGGCAGATACCCCATCGAGCGGTAGGCGTCGACGCCGAGCGCGCCATGGCGCTTCGACAGCTTGGCCCCGTCCGCACCATGGATCAGCGGGATGTGCGACATGCTCGGCACGCTCCAGCCCATCGCCTGGTAGATCTGGGTCTGGCGGGCGGCGTTGGTCAGGTGGTCGTCGCCGCGAATGACATGAGTGACGCCCATGTCGTGATCGTCGACCACCACGGCGAGCATATAGGTCGGGTTGCCGTCGGAGCGCAGCAGAACGAGATCGTCGAGGTTCTCGTTCTGCCAGGTGACGCGGCCCTGCACCGCGTCCTCGACGACCGTTTCGCCAGTCTGCTGGGCACGCAGGCGGATGACAGGCTTGACGCCGGCAGGCGCGGTCGCCGGGTCGCGGTCGCGCCAGCGCCCGTCATACTTCATCGGCCGGCCTTCGGCCTTGGCCTGCTCGCGCATCTCGTCGAGTTCGGCCGGCGTCGCATAGCAGCGATAGGCATTGCCTGAGGCCAGCATCTGATGCGCCACCTCGCGATGCCGCTCGGCCCGGGCGAACTGGTAGACCGTGTCGCCGTCCCAATCGAGGCCGAGCCAGCTCAGCCCGTCGAGAATCGCCGCGATCGCGGGTTCCGTCGAGCGCTCACGGTCGGTATCCTCGATCCGCAGCAGCATCCTGCCGCCATTCCGGCGGGCATAGAGCCAGTTGAACAACGCCGTGCGCGCCCCGCCGATATGCAGGAAGCCGGTGGGCGAGGGGGCAAAGCGCGTGACGACGGCATCGCTCATGAAGGCTAAGGCTCCGGCCGGCTTTTTGGCTGCCGACCCGCTGGTAAGACGCCCGCAGGGGGCGATGGATGAATTCTGCCGGAGACTGCATGACAACCGGCGCCGCCCCTGTAACATGGCTGACCCGGCAACGTTAAGCTCAACCTCGCCATAGCCGGAACCGGGGACGGCCGCATGCGCCAGGCTCCCGAAGGCCAGTCCGGATCGCGCGCGGCAACCGCCGGCGCAGCGTTGGCATGGCCGCGGGATGCGCGATTGCGCAGCGTCGGCTTGTCGCTCTGGCGTGATCAGGCCGGCCGGAAACTGCTCGCCGCGCTGGAAGCCGAGGCCGAGCGTCGCCGGCTCTTCCTCTGGCTGCCGGTGATGATGGGCATCGGTATCCTGCTCTATTTCGCTGCGGACCGGGAGCCGTCGCTGGCAGCGCCCCTCATCGGCCTCGCGGGAGCGGGAGCGGGCGCGCTCGCCTTGCGTAACAGGCGGCTCGCCGTCATCGTCTGCATCGCGCTGGTTGCGATCTTCGCCGGCTTCGCGGCCGCGACATGGCGCACCGCTACCATTGTGGCTCCGATGCTCGACCGGCCGCGAATCGGCCTTGTCTCCGGCTTCGTCGAATCGGTCGAGGCGCGGGACGCCGGCGCGCGGATCGTGCTGCTGGTCACCGGCATCGCTGGCGTCGATACCGCCAATCAGCCGAGGCGCGTGCGCGTCAACATGCGCAGCGGCGCTGTCGCGCCGGGCGATCATATCTCCGCCATGGCGCGGCTGTTGCCGCCGCCGGGGCCGGCAAGGCCGGGCGGCTATGATTTCGGGCGCGACGCCTTCTTCCGGGGGCTCGGCGCCGTCGGCAGCATCGCCGGCAAGATCACCCTGACGCCACCGCCACATCCGCCGCCACGAAGCCTGGCATTGTCCGCCGGCATCGACCGCGCGCGAAATGCGCTGACGCAACGCATCGCCGGGATCGGCGGCGGGCAGGCCGGTGCGATGGCCGCAGCCCTCGTCACCGGCAAGCGCGGCCTGATCACCGAGACGACCAATGCCGATCTGCGCGCGGCCGGCATCTATCACATCGTCTCGATCTCGGGCCTGCACATGGTGCTCGCGGCGGGCACGATCTTCTGGCTGGTCCGGGCGCTGCTGGCGCTGTCGAAGACGCTCGCTTTGCGCTGGCCGATCAAGAAGCTCGCGGCGCTGGCCGCCATGATCGGCGCGACCGCTTATTGCATCTTCTCCGGTGCGGAGGTCGCGACCGTGCGCTCGCTGATCATGACTCTGGTCATGTCGGGCGCTGTCCTGGTCGACAGGCCGGCGCTGAGCATGCGCAATCTCGCCCTCGCCGCGATCATCGTGCTGCTGCGCGAGCCCGAGGCGCTGCTCGGCCCGAGCTTCCAGATGTCGTTCGGCGCGGTGGCGGCGCTGGTCGCCTTCGCCGAGCGCTGGGAGGGCAGAGACCGCACGCAGCCGCCATCCCTGCTGCCATGGCCGCTGCGAACGATCTGGCTTGCCGCCATCGGCATCATCGTCACGACATTGCTCGCCACGGCCGCGACCGCGCCCTTTGGCGCCTACCACTTCCAGACCTTCAACCCGTTCGGCCTGCTCGGCAACGCGCTGGCGCTGCCCTTCGTCTCGCTCTTCGTCATGCCCGCGGCGGTCTTCGGCGTGCTGGCCTATCCGTTCGGGCTCGACTGGCCGGCATGGACGCTGATGGGGATGGCGTCCGACGCCGTGCTCAGGCTCGCCAACTGGGTCGCCAGCATCGACCATTCGACGCTGGTGGTTCCGGCCTTCGGGGCGGCGGCGCTGACCTGTTTTGCGCTGGCGCTGCTCTGGGCGACGCTGTGGACGACCAAGCTGCGCCTCCTCGCAATCCTCCCGCTGGCGACGGGCGTCGCCGTCGCCGCCAAGCCGGAACGGCCCGAGATTCTGATCGAACGCGGCGGGGCGGGCATGGCCGTGCGGGGCAAGGACGGGCGTCTCGTCGTCGCCGGCAGGCCAAGCGCTTTCGTGCTCCAGCAATGGCTCAACGCCGACGGCGACAGCCGCAAGCCAACCGATCCGAGCCTGCGCGAGGGCTCGGCCTGCGACGGACAGGGCTGCGTCATCGCCACATCGGACGGCCGCAGCGTCGCCTATGTCCGCGAACGGCCCGCGCTGGTCGAGGATTGCCGCCGCGCCGACCTGGTGGTAACGCCGATCCCGTGGAACGCGCCCTGCAAAGCCATGCTGATCGACCGCACCGCGCTGAGCCGTGACGGCGCGACGGCCCTCATGCGTTCGAACACCATCCTGCCTGGCCGGCCGCACTGGCGCAGGCTCGCGGCCGAAAGCGGCGAAGATGCCCGCCCGTGGAACCGGCGCGGTCCGCGAGCCGCAGCGCCGACGCCGCCCGCCGTCCAGCAACCGCAACCGCCTGACGACGAGGCCGCTGACAGGCTTCAGTAGCGCCGCATCAGATTGACCAGCCGGCCCTGGATCTTGACGCGATCAGGGCCGAGCACGCGGGTCTCATAGGCCGGATTGGCCGCCTCCAGCGCAATCGACGAGCCGCGCTTGCGCAGGCGCTTGAGCGTCGCCTCCTCGTCGTCGATCAGGGCGACGATGATGTCGCCGGTGTTGGCGGTGTCCTGTTTGCGGATGACGACGGTGTCGCCGTCGAGAATGCCGGCTTCGACCATCGAATCGCCGCGCACTTCCAGCGCGTAATGCTCGCCCGCGCCCAGCATGTCGGCCGGCAGGGAGACGTTGTGGCTGCGGCTCTGGATCGCAGACACAGGCGTTCCGGCCGCGATCCGCCCCATCACCGGGATCGCGATCGTGGCGCGCGCATCCTCCTCCGGAGGGCTGCTCGCCGGCTTCACCTTGCCGAGCCCGCCTTGCACGACGGACGGGCTGAAGCGGCCGCGCGTCGCCTGCGCGCCAGCGACGCCATCGGGCAGCTTGATGACCTCCAGCGCCCGGGCCCGGTTCGGCAACCGGCGGATGAAGCCGCGCTCCTCCAGCGCCATGATCAGGCGGTGGATGCCGGATTTCGACTTGAGATCGAGCGCGTCCTTCATCTCGTCGAAGGAAGGCGGCACGCCGCTCTCGCGCAGGCGCTCATGAATGAAGCGGAGCAGTTCGAACTGTTTGCGTGTCAGCATGGTTCCCGCCGGAGCGCCCGAGGCGCAAAGTCGAAACAAATCACGAACATAGTACAGGTTCGCGTTGTGTTCCGCAAGGGTTATCAGCGCAACCGGATGATCCGGCAGGGATCGCCCTGGTTTGCCGGCTCGGCAAATGGCGGGCGGATCGTCAGCGCCCTGGCCTGTGCGAGCGTGCCTAGCATCGAGGAGTCCTGCTTCTGGAAGGGTGTGGCGATCCAGCCGGCATCGGAATAGGTCAGATCAGACCGGAGATAATCCTCCCGCTCGTCATTAGCCGGCATATTATTTCCGGCAATGGCGGGCTCGCTGCGGTCCCGCTCGGGATCGGCCAGGCCGAGCAGCGCCTCGATCAACGGCGCCACGAACAGATGGCCGCAGACGATGGAAGAGACCGGGTTTCCGGGCAGGCCGACCGCGACCATGCGCCCGAGTCGCCCCATCATCATCGGCTTGCCCGGCCGCATCGCGATCTTCCAGAAGCCGAGATCCATGCCGGCGCGCTTCAGCGCCTCCTGGACGAGGTCGTGCGCTCCGACCGAGGCCCCGCCCAGCGTGATCAGCACGTCGGCGTCGGCCGCTCTGGCGCGGCCGATCCGCTCGGCGAGGTCGGGATGGTTGTCGCGCGCGATGCCGAGATCGAGCACCATGCCGCCGGCCATTTCGACGATCGCGGCCAGCGAGAAGCTGTTGGAGGCGACAATCTGGTCGGGTCCGACCGGTTCGCCAGGCAAAACGAGTTCGTCTCCGGTGGCGAGAATCGCGACGAGCGGCTTTCTCCGCACTGCCAGCGTCGGGTGGCCGCCAGCCGCCGCGAGGCCCAGCGCCGCGCTGTCGAGCGCGCGGCCCGCCGGCAGCAGGAGGTCTCCGTCGCTGAAATCGAGACCGGCGATACGGATGTGACGCCCTTTCGGCGTGCTCTCGCGGACGCGTATCGTCGCAGCCCCGACGCCGTCGGCATTCTCCTGGATCAGGATCGTGTCCGCCCCGTCGGGAATCGGCGCGCCGGTGAAGATGCGCACAGCTTCGCCCGCGCCTAGCGACCCGGCAAAGCTGCGTCCTGCAGCCGATTCACCGATGACGCGCAATTCCTTTGCCGGCACGAGATCGTCGGCGCGGACCGCGTAGCCGTCCATCGCGGAATTGGGGAAGGGCGGCTGCGTGCGCAGCGCCGCGATGTCCCGTGCGAGAACGCGGCCGGCGCATTGCGACAGCGGCAGGGTTTCGCCCGCCATCGGGCCGGGCACGCTGTCCAGCAGCGCTCTGAGAGCGACCTTGACCGGCGTCAGCGCCATCAGGCGGGCTCCGCTTCGGAAGAATCGGCTTCGAAAACGCCGGACTTGCCGCCGGATTTGTGCAGCAGCCGCACGCCCTCGATCCGCATGCCGCGATCGACCGCCTTGACCATGTCGTAGACAGTGAGGCATGCGACGGAGACGGCCGTCAGCGCCTCCATCTCGACGCCGGTCTGCCCCTTCATCTTCACCTCCGCCCGCACGCGCACGCCCGGCAGCGCCTCGTCGATCTCAAGATCGACCGAGACCTTGCTGATCAGCAGCGGATGGCAGAGCGGGATCAGCTCATGCGTGCGCTTGGCCGCCATGATGCCGGCGAGCCGGGCCGTGCCGAGCACGTCGCCCTTCTTCGCATCGCCGGCGCGCACGATGGCGAGCGTCCCGGCCGCCATGACGATGCAGCCTTCGGCAACCGCCATGCGGTCGGTCTCGGCCTTGCCGCCGACATCGACCATATGGGCCTGGCCCCTTGCGTCGAGATGGCTGAGCCCGCTCACGCCGCTTCCTCCTGCGCAGAGCCAGTCAGCAACGCGCGCGTCGCTGCGGCGACATCGTCCTGCCGCATCAGGCTCTCGCCGACGAGAAAGGTATTGACGCCGCAGCGCGCGAGCCTTGCGATGTCGGCGTGGCCAAAGATGCCGCTCTCGCCGACGATGACGCGGTCGGCCGGCACGCGGGAACTGAGCCGCTCCGTCACGGCGAGATCGACGGCAAAGCTGCGCAGGTCGCGGTTGTTGATGCCGAGAAGTTTCGCGCCGAGTGGCAGCGCCCGGTCGAGTTCGGCCTCGTCATGGACTTCGACCAGCACGTCCATGCCGAGCTCCAGCGCCGTCTCGTTGAGTGCGCGGGCGGTCGCGTCGTCGACGCCCGCCATGATGATCAGGATGCAGTCCGCCCCCCAGGCCCGGGCCTCGTAGACCTGATAAGGCTCGTAGAGGAAATCCTTGCGCAGCGCGGGCAAGCCGCTGGCCTCGCGCGCCTGCATCAGGAATTCGGGCCTGCCCTGGAAGGAGGGGCCATCGGTCAGCACCGAAAGGCAGGCCGCACCGCCATCGGCATAGGCCTTGGCCAAGGCAGGCGGGTCGAAATCGGCGCGGATCAGACCCTTTGACGGGCTCGCTTTCTTGATCTCGGCGATCAGGGCCGGCTTGCCCTGCGCGTGTTTCACGGCGAGCGCGGCGGCAAAGCCCTTCGGCGGAGACGCGGTGTGCGCGAGAATCTCGATCTCGGCTTGCGGGATCGCGAGCTTGGCGGCGGCGATTTCCTGGCGCTTGTAGGCCTCTATCCGGGCGAGGATGTCGCTCATGGTCGCCTCACGCGTTCGAGACCGAGACGAGCGCAGCCAGCGCCGCCTTGGCGCGGCCCGAATCGATCGCGGCTTGCGCCTGTATGAGCCCGTCGCGCAGATCGGAGGCCTTGCCCGCGACCAGCAAGGCGGCGCCGGCATTGAAGGCCGCGATGTCGCGGAATGCAGTCTTCTCTCCGTCGAGCACGGCTGTGAGCGCGGCCGCATTCTGGGCCGGCTCGCCGCCGCGCAGATCCTCGGGTTTTGCCCTCGCCAGCCCGACATCGTCCGGGCTGATGTGGAAGCTCTCGACCTTGCCGTTGTCCAGCGAAACGACCCGCGTCGGCCCCGTCGTCGTGATCTCGTCGAGCCCGTCCGAGCCATGCACGGCCCAGATCCGGGTCGAGCCGAGCGAGGCCAGCACCTTGACCATCGGCTCCAGCCAGGTCTCCGAGAACGCTCCGATGAGCTGCTTCTTCACGCCGGCCGGGTTCGAGAGCGGGCCGAGCAGGTTGAAGATCGTGCGCGTGCCGAGTTCGGTGCGCACCGGCGCGACATGGCGCATCGAGGCGTGGTGCGTGGGCGCGAACATGAAGCCGACGCCGGCCCTGGCGATGCAGGCTTCCGTCCCCGCCGGATCGAGCCCGACCTTGACGCCGAGCGCGGTCAGCACGTCGGCCGCGCCGGAGCGCGAAGAGGCGGCGCGGTTGCCATGCTTGGCGACGGGCACCCCGCAGGCGGCCGTGATGATCGCAGCCAGGGTCGAGACGTTATAGGAGCCGGACGAGTCGCCGCCTGTGCCGACGATGTCGATAGCGTCGCCCGGAGCCTTCACGGTCAGCATTTTTGCCCGCATGGCGGAGACCGCGCCCGCGATCTCCTCGGCGGTCTCGCCGCGCACGCGCAGCGCCATCAGGAAGGCGGCCGCCTGCGCATTGGTGACGCCGCCCGAGAGGATGGTCTCGAAGGCGTCGCGCGCCTCGTCGCGCGAGAGCGTGGCGCCGGTCGCGACCTTGGCGATGAAGGGTTTGAAATCGTCCATGAAACTCTGGCTTCTCGAATTCTCGTCAGGCTGTCGCGGAAAGGGCGGGGGCGCGGTGCGTCTTCGACCATCGCCCGGCCATCTCGAGAAAGTTCCGCAGGATCGTGGCGCCATGCTCCGAGGCGATGCTCTCGGGATGGAACTGCACGCCATGCACGGGCAGATCACGATGAGACAGCGCCATGATCAGCCCTTCCTCCGTCGTCGCCTCGATATCGAGTTCCGGCGGGCAACTCCGACATTCGACGACGAGCGAATGATAGCGCGTCGCCTTCAGAGGCCCGTTGATGCCCCGGAACAGCCCGCGCGCATGATGGGTTATGGTCGAAATCTTGCCGTGCATCGGCAGCGGCGCGCGCACCACCTCGCCGCCAAAAGCCTGGCCGATCGCCTGCAGGCCGAGGCAGACGCCGAACAGCGGCACTCGGCCAGCGCCCTCGCGCACGAGACCGAGGCAGATGCCGGCCTCGTTGGGCGTGCAGGGGCCGGGCGAGAGGACGATGGCGTCATGGCCGCCTGCCAGCGCTTCGGAGACGGTGAGGGCATCGTTGCGCACGACATCGACCTGCGCCCCCAGTCCGCCGATCAGGTGGACGAGGTTCCAGGTGAAGCTGTCGTAATTGTCGATCAGCAGGATGCGCATGGGCTCGGGATCGCGTTTCGGTCGATGGTCATGCCCGCTGAGAGGGCAGGCGGTCAAGTTTGTCCTCCGACACCTTTAGCTGGCCGGCCATTGCTGCGCGGCATGGAGGACCCGGAGGATGGAGACCGCCCGGGCGTCGATCGCGTAGATCACGACATAGTTGCTTCGCACGATCATCTCCCGCGTGCCCGGAACGCGACCCTCGCGATAGATCAGGGGATGATCCGGCAATCGTGCTGCCTTCGCTTCGATCTCGTCCTTCAGTCGCTGAGCGGCATCGGGGCTGTCGTCGGAGATGTAGTCGATGATCGCGAGCAGATCGTCGCGCGCCGTGTGCCGCCACTCAAGAACGGCCACGTCGCTTCCTGTCGATCAGGGCCTGGGCCTCGTCCATGACATGGTCGTGGGGAACGGGCGGCCGCGGATCGGACAGCGCCTCATGCACCTTGGCGCGAAACCAGGCATCGTAACTGCCCTGGTCCGCCAGGAGCCCTGCGGGAAGCGCGCCGTCTCTGGCGACGCGGGTCAAAAGAATTCGAACGGCGTCCGAGACCGTCAGGCCGAGATCGGCGAGCTTCTCTGAAGCCTCCGCCTTCAGTCTGTCGTCGATCCGGACGTGGAGCATGGAGGTCTGGGCGGTCATCGAAGGTCTCCGGTCAGAGCCTTACTATGTCTCTCGATTGAGATACGCGCAATCTTGGCAATAGGCAGTCGGCAATAGGCAGTCGATCCTCAGCATTCTCCGACTGCCGACTGCCCATTGCCGACTGCCCCCGTTTCACTGCCCCCGCCCCGCCCGCGCCGCAAACCGGATCGCCTCCTCCGCCGCCTTGAACAGCGCCTTGGCCTTGTTGACGCATTCCTGCTGCTCGGAGGCCGGGTTGGAATCGTAGACGATGCCCGCGCCGGCCTGGACATGCATGCGCCCGTCTTTCACCACGGCGGTGCGCAGCACGATGCAGGTGTCCATCTCGCCATTGGCGCCGAAATAGCCGATGCAGCCGCCATAGGCGCCGCGCGCATCGTTCTCCAGCTCGTCGATGATCTCCATCGCGCGCACTTTTGGCGCGCCCGAGACGGTGCCGGCCGGGAAGCCCGCGGCGAGCGCCGCCAGCGCGTCGTGCTTCGGCTCGATCGTCCCCTCGACATTGGAGACGATGTGCATGACCTGGCTGTAGCGCTCGACGAAGAAGGAATCGGTCACCTTCACCGTGCCGATCTTTGCGACGCGGCCGACATCGTTGCGGCCGAGATCGAGCAGCATCAGATGCTCGGCCCGCTCCTTGGGGTCGGCCAGCAGTTCCGCCGCCAGCGCCTCGTCCTCGGCGTGGGTCGCGCCGCGCCGGCGTGTGCCTGCGATCGGGCGGATCGTGACGGTATCGCCGCGCAGGCGGACGAGGATTTCCGGACTGGAGCAGACGATCTGGAAGTCGCCAAAATCGAGATAGCACAGGAAGGGCGCGGGATTGACCCGCCGCAGCGCCCGGTAGAGCGCAAAGGGCGGCAGCGCGAAGGGCGCCTCGAAACGCTGCGACAGCACGACCTGAAAGATGTCGCCGGCGCGGATATAGTCCTGAGCGGTCGCGACCATCGCATGGAATTGCGCCTCGCTGGTGTTGGAGGCGATAGCCGGCGCGGGCAGGCTGGCGATGTCGATCGCGGCGTCCGGGGGCAGGGGGCCTTCCAGCGCGGCGACGACGGCCTCGATCCGCTCCAGCGCCTGCTCATGGGCGGCGCGCACGGACAGGCCGGGCCTGGGCCTGACCGGTGTCACGACATGGATCTCGTCGCGCACCGCGTCGAACACCACCATGGCGGTCGGCCGCATCAGGATCGCGTCGGGCACGCCTGTGCCGGTCTCCTTCGGCTCGGGCAGGCGTTCCATCAGCCTGACCATGTCGTAGCCGAGATAACCGAAGACGCCGGCCGCCATCGGCGGTAGGTCCTCGCCCGCCGGAATCGCGCTCTCGTCCAGCAGCGCGCGCAGGCTCTCGAAGGCCGGGCGGGGATCGGCGGCGAAGGCTTCTCCTTCTGCCGGCCGGCTGACGGATGCCTGCCCGCGCTCGCAGCGCCAGATCAGATCGGGCTTCAGCCCGATCATCGAATAGCGCCCGCGCACCGCGCCGCCCTCGACCGATTCCAGCAGGAAGGCCGGACCCTCGACAGCGTGCCGCAGCTTAAGGAAGGCCGCGACCGGGGTCTCGCAATCGCCAACCAGAATCTGCCGCAGCAACTGCGGCTGTCCCTGCTCGTAGCCGCGCGCAAAAGCCTCGAAATCCGGCAGAGCGCTCATGGTCAGTTCTGCGCGCCGCCAGTGGCGTTGCGGAAGGCGGTTTCGTTGATCGCGACGCCGAGATCGGTCTGCAGTTTCGCGACATATTGCGTCAGGATGTCCTCGCTGACGCTGTTGCCGAGCAGGCGGGAGAAATTCTCGGCCTCCTGCGTGGTGCGCGCATAAGGCGGCACATAGGCCTGATCGACCTTGAACAGGATGCGCCCGCCATCCGCGACCGAGGCCGAATTGCTCTTGGCCGAGACCGTACCGAAGATCAGGCTGACGACATTGGCGGGCAGGTCCGGGCGCTGGTCCTGCCGGCCGAGACCTGCGGCGATTTCGATCGTCAGCCCCGCCGATGCTGCGACCGCCTCAAAAGCCTCGCCCTTGTCGAGACGCTGCACCAGTTCGCGCGTTTTTGCCGAGAGCCGCGTCGCAATCTCGTCGGCGCGCCATTGAGCCTCGACCTCGGCCTTCGATTCCTCGAACGTCCGCTCGCGCGCCGGGTCGATCCTGGTCAGATCGAACCAGACATAACCGGTGTCGCGCGGCAGCCGGATCGCCTCGTTGTCGACGCCGATATCGGAGCGGAAGATCGCCTGAACGGCCGCGTCGCCGCCTGCGAGCGCCGGCTCTTGCGTGCCGTCGGCCTTGCGCAGCGAGGCATCGACGGGGCCGAGGGCGCGCAGCGGCAGGCCGAACTCCCTGGCGATCTCGGCCAGCGGCTTGGCGGCGGCGCGCTGATCCTCGATCTTGTCGTGCAGTTCGGTAATGCGGCCCGAGGCTTTCGTCGTGGCGATCTCCTGCTTGAGTTCGGCGACGACCTCTTCATACGGACGCACACGCTCTGGATTGATCGTGGTGACGCGCAGCAGCACCGGGCCGAAGCCGCTCGCGACCGGCGCACTGACGGCGTCCTCGGCGAGCGCGAAGGCGGCGTCGCGCACGGCGGCGTCGACGACCTGCGTGCGGTTGAAGGTGCCGAGCGTCAGGTCCTTTTCGAGGACGCCGCGCGCGAAGGCTGCCGCCTCGAAGGTGTCGCCCTCGTCGATCCGCGCCCTGGCGGCCTGCGCCTCCTCGATCGTCGGAAAGCTGATCTGCTGGATGGTGCGGGTCTCAGGGCTGCCGAAGCGCTGGGCCTTGACCTGCTCGTAGCGCGCCCTGGCCTCGTCGTCCGAAACCTGCGACGGGTCGGCAAGCGTCTCGGCCGAGATCGAAAGAACGTTGGCGCTGCGGTACTCAGGCGCGCGGAAGCCCGCCTTGCGCGCCTCGAAGAAGCTCTTGAGCTGCTCCTCGGTCGCGGCCGCGATCTCGCCGGCGGCGCTCGCCGGCAGGCGCGCCAGCGTCACGTCGCGGCGCTCGTTGCGCAGCCGGTGGCCGATCTCCTGCAGCGCGACAGGCGCGGAGACGACGCCGACGACCATCTCCGCAAGCTGCTGGCGCAGGATGGTGGCGCGTTGCTCGCGCACATAGGTCGCCTCGGTGAAGCCGTTGCTCCGCAGCAACTCGTTGAAGCGCGGCGCTGAGAAATTGCCCGAGGCGTCGCGGAAATTCGGGTCCTCGAAGATCAGGTTGCGGATCGTCTCGTCGGAGACCGCGAGCCGCATCCCGCGGGCCGTCTGGTCGAGCGTCGCTTCGGTGACGAGCTTCGACAGCACCTGCCGGTCGAGACCGAGCGCGCGCGCCATGTCGGGCGTGATCTGGCGGCGCTGCTGGCGCGTCAGGGTCTGGAGTTCGTTCTGATAGGCGGTGCGCATCTGCTCCAGCCCGATCTCGGTCTTGCCGACGCGGGCGACCGAGTTGCGGCCGTAACCCTGGAAGATGTCGCCGATGCCCCAGATCGCGAAGGAGAAGATCAGGAAGCCGAACAGCACGAAGATGACCGCCTTTCCGATCAGGCTCTGCCCGGCCTTGCGGATGCCCGTCATCATCATCGCGTCGATCTTTCCCTGTAAGCCACGCGGCGCGGAAGAGGGCGCGCCCGGTGTTTTGTTGCGGCTGCTTATAGGAAGCCGCGCCGCAAGCTGCAATCGGTCGGCAATGTCGCGTGCGATTGCGGCGGCAGCCGGGCGTTGCTAGAGCCGTCCCGTAGGTCGAAGGAGACGCAAGACGTGACGCGCAGCATCAGGCCTCTGGTGGCCGGCAACTGGAAGATGAACGGGCTGAAAACCGACCTCGCCATCGCGGCCGAGGTCGCCAGGGGTTACGATGCCGGGCTGAAGGCGGCGGTCGATCTTGCGATCTGTCCTCCGGCGACATTGCTCTATCCCGCCACCGCCGCGCTGATCGGCTCGCGCATCGCCACCGGCGGACAGGATTGCGCGCCGCAGGCGAGCGGAGCCTACACCGGCGACGTGTCGTCTGCGATGCTGGCCGACGCCGGCGCCGGCTTCGTCATCGTCGGCCATTCGGAGCGGCGTGCGCTGCACGGCGAGAGCAATGGGACGGTGAAAGCCAAGGCGGAAGCAGCGCAGGCCGCGCTGCTGGTTCCCATCGTCTGCGTCGGCGAGACGCAGGACGAGCGGCAGGCGGGCAAGGCGCTGGCGGTGGTCAAGAAGCAGTTGCGCGGCTCCGTGCCTGACGCCTCGACCGCTGCGACTCTGGTCGTCGCCTATGAGCCGGTCTGGGCGATCGGCACCGGCCTGACCCCGACGGCCGCCGACGTCGCCGAGATGCATGCGGCGATCCGCGCCGAACTCGCCCGCCTGCTCGGCAAGTCGGCCGCCGCAGGGGTCCGGCTGCTCTATGGCGGCTCAGTCAAGCCATCCAACGCCGCCGAACTGATGAACGTCGCCCATGTCGATGGCGCGCTGGTGGGCGGAGCGAGCCTCAAGGCGGAGGATTTCCTCGCGATCGCGCGGGCCTGCGGCTGAGCCAACCGCACATGCCGGGTGGCGCACGCCGCATGCGCATGCTATGGGCCGCGCCGAAGCCGGATGGACTGAGCGGGCGGCCCTTGGCGGCGGCGTGCTCCATAGCCATTTCGTGAGCCCGACAGTTTTTGTGAGCCCATGCAGAACGTTCTCATCGTCATCCATCTGATCATCGTGGTCGCGCTCGTCGGCGTCGTCCTGCTGCAGCGCTCCGAGGGCGGCGGGCTCGGCATGGGTTCGGGCGGCGGCGGGGCAGGCGGCTTCATGACCGGACGCGGCCAGGCCAACGCCCTGACGCGGGCGACCGCCATTCTGGCCGGTGCATTCTTCCTGACCTCGATCGCGCTCGCCATCATCGCCAATCAGGGCCGCGTCCAGCGCTCGATCATCGACGGTGCGCCCGGCGCGACCACCCCAGTCAACCCGACCGGCCCGAGCGCCCCGAATGCGGGTGGCGTGCTCGACCAGCTCCGGCAATTGCAGGGCCCATCCGGCGGCGCGCAGCCGCCGACGCCGCCCGCGACGCCGCAGCAGTGACACGGCATGTCCAGCAAAAGTGGTTCCCACTTTTGCGAAAGGGACATGCCTCAGCAGAATCCAGGGCAGGGGCCGGGAAACCGGCCCTTCTCTTTTGAACGGGGAGCGCCGGGAAACCGGCCCTTCTCTTGTGTGGACAAGCGCGCCGCGCAGGCCCTGCCTGCGCTGTCGGGCCTAGCGAATCGAACCCTGTCGGTTAGAGGTGACCTCCCATGACGCGGTATGTTTTCATCACCGGCGGCGTGGTGTCTTCGCTGGGCAAAGGCCTGGCGGCGGCGGCGCTGGCCGCCCTCCTGCAGGCCCGTGGACACACGGTGCGCCTGCGCAAGCTCGACCCCTATCTGAACGTCGATCCGGGGACGATGAGCCCGTATCAGCATGGCGAGGTCTTCGTCACCGATGACGGGGCCGAGACCGATCTCGACCTCGGCCATTACGAGCGCTTCACCGGCCGGCCCTGCAACCGGGGCGACAACATCACCACCGGCCGCATCTACATGGACATCCTGACCAAGGAGCGCCGCGGCGACTATCTCGGCGCGACGATCCAGGTCGTCCCGCACGTCACCAACGCCATCAAGGAGTTCATCCTCGACGGCAACGAGGGCTACGACTTCACGCTGGTCGAGATCGGCGGCACGGTCGGCGACATCGAGAGCCTGCCCTTCCTCGAGGCGATCCGGCAGGTCAACCAGCAGCTTCCGCGCGGCCAGTGCATCTTCGTCCACCTGACGCTGCTGCCCTATATCCCGACCGCGGGCGAGCTGAAGACCAAGCCGACCCAGCATTCGGTCGCCGAGCTGCGCTCGATCGGCATCCAGCCCGACATCCTGCTCTGCCGCACCGACCGCGAAATTCCGCGCGAGGAGCGCCGCAAGCTCGCTCTGTTCTGCAATGTCCGCGAGACGGCCGTGATCGAGGCCCGCGACGCCGCCTCGATCTACGACGTGCCGCTCTCCTACCACGCCGAAGGGCTCGACAACGAGGTGCTTGCCGCCTTCGGCATGGACCATTCTGTCGAGCCCGACATCTCGAACTGGCGGCGCATCTCCGAGCGGGTGAAGAACCCCGAGGGCGAGGTCACCATCGCCATCGTCGGCAAATACACCGGCATGAAGGACGCCTACAAATCGCTGATCGAGGCGCTGACCCATGGCGGCATCGCCAACCGCGTCAAGGTCAACCTCGACTGGATCGAGTCGGAAGTCTTCGAGAAGGAAGACCCGACGCCGTTCCTGGAGCATGTCCACGGCATCCTGGTGCCGGGCGGCTTCGGCCATCGCGGCGCCGAAGGCAAGATCAGGGCGGCGACCTTCGCGCGTCAACGAAAAGTCCCGTATTTCGGCATCTGTTTCGGCATGCAGATGGCGGTGATCGAGGCGGCGCGCTCGCTCGCCCAGATTCCCGACGCCAACTCGACCGAGTTCGGTCCCACCACCGAACCCGTGGTCGGCCTGATGACCGAGTGGATGCGCGGCAACGAGCTCGAAAGGCGCGAGGCCGAAGGCAATATGGGCGGCACGATGCGGCTGGGCGCCTACGCCTCGACGCTGGCGGCGGGGTCGAAGATCGCGCAGATCTACGGGACGACCGAGATCTCCGAGCGCCATCGCCACCGCTACGAGGTCAATATGGGCTATCGCGAGCGGCTGGAGGCCAAGGGGCTCAGCTTCAGCGGCCTCTCGCCGGACGGTCTGCTGCCCGAGACGGTGGAATATCCCGACCACCCCTGGTTCATCGGCGTGCAGTACCACCCCGAGCTGAAATCGCGCCCCTTCGAGCCGCATCCGCTGTTTGCGAGCTTTGTCGAGGCGGCGCTGGTGCAGAGCCGGTTGGTGTGAGGGGGCGGGGCGCATTCAGACCGTAAAGGCGGTGCCCTTGTTTGGCTGCCATGGGTCGCGGAAGCGGATATTTACTGACGCAAGGTAGACGAGGACGATCATCACGAGGCGAATCCCGAGGCCGAAATGGACGAAGCTCCCCGAACCAGTTGCTCGAATTGCGAAGCCTCGATGGACAGCAACCAGCTTATTTGCCCCAGCTGTGGTATGCCACGCGGGAGCCAGTCTAAATCCGATGGCTATCGCTTGATTATTGCGATTGCGGCTTCGATAGCGATTATCCTCGTCTGGCAATGGTGGCGCGGCGCGACTTAAGGCCCGCTAAGGGTCATTGCGTTGAAGAAGTCAGCGTTTCAGTGCGGCTGGATTCGGTGCTGAGCGTCGCTGAACCGGGTGGCTCCTCCTCAGGCGAGGCGAGCTCGCGGTCCGAACGGCATGAGCTTTGCCATTTTCCTGAGGTTCTGGGCGGTGGCTGCGAGGAGGAACTCGTCGCGGGCGCCACATGGTCCTCGCAGCCGAAGGCGATCGAGCTTCAGAATGCGTTTGAGGTGGGCGAAGAGCATCTCGACCTTCTTGCGCTCGCGTCGTGAGACGACATAGGCGTCGGTCTTTGCGATCTCGCGGGCCATGTCGCGGGCGCCTTCATGGATCGAGCGCGGTATCTTGCGAGCAGGCGCGTTCGGGCAGCACTGCGGTTTCAGAGAACAGGCGTCGCAATCGAGCTTGCTGGCACGGTAGCGCATCATGCCGTCGTCATCCACGAGCGGGAGCGACGTCCGACTCCGTCCAGAACGCCCAAAACAGAACCGCAGAGCCAGAAAACAACCGCAACCGCGCGCCTCATCATGAACCCAGCTCCGAAAGCAGCCGCTTTCGCAGAGGTCTCCGGATGGGAGAAGGTGGACCTGCGAAGCAGGGTCGGATGAGGGTAGACCGGGTGAGCGGGATTGGGGTGAGGAACAGATGGCCATGAATTCTGCAATGACGACCGCGCCTCAGCGCGGCCCTCATCCGTCAGCCCTTCGGGCTGCCACCTTCTCCCCCGAGGGGAGAAGGAATGCACGCCACTGGCGCGGGCCGACAACTGACGTATAGTGAGCCCATTATGATCCCGGCGCTTGGGGGCAAGCGGCATGACGATCTCGATGGCGGGGCTTCCCGCGTTCCTCTTGTATTTCTGTCTTGGCGTCGCGCTGATCGCCTGTTTCACTGCGGTCTATCTGAAATTCACCGCCCATGACGAGATCGCGCTGATCCGGGGCGGAAACCTCTCGGCGGCGATCGCGCTCGGCGGCAATGTCGCGGGCTTCTCGGTTCCGCTGGAAAAGGCCATCGCACAGGCGAGCAGCATCCCCGATCTGGTGATCTGGGCGCTGGCGGCGATGCTGATCCAGTTCGCGGCCTATGGGCTCGCCCGCATCCTGATTCCCGACTTGTCCCGCAAGATCGAGGAGGACCGCCTGCCATCGGCGGCGATGCTCGCCGTGATCGCGGTGATCTCCGGCACGCTGGCGGCCGCCAGCATGACGGCCTGAGCGGGGAGGGGGCGATGAAGCGCTCCGAGCAGATCGGTCTGGCCGCCGTCGGCATCGTGCTGGTCGCCACCGCCTGGTCCTTCATCGGCGGCGGCAAGGACGAAGAGGAGAGCCTCGTCTACAATTCGCTCGCCGAATGCCGCGCCGGCGGGCAGCTCTCTGCGAGCCAATGCGAGCAGCGCTTCAACGAGGCCTCGGCCAACCACCTGCGCGATTCGAAGAAATTTGGCAGCAACTCGGCCTGCGAGACGGAATACGGCGCGGGCTCGTGCCGCAGCAGCACATGGAACAACGCCCAGGTCTTCATCCCTGCGCTGGCGGGCATCATGCTGGCGCGCGGCCTCGCCCAGGGCGGCGGCGCGGCGCAGCCCCTGCTGCCGCCGACCCAGCAGGCCTGTCCGCCCGGCAGCCAGCAACCGGAGTGCCAGCAGGCCCGGTCCTCATCTTCGGGTGGAGGTGGAGGCTTCAGCAGCGGCGGCAGCCGTTCGCGCGCCTATTCGACCACGTCAGGGCAGGCGCTGGTCGCGCGCAATGTCTCTTCGACCGGGGTCGCCAGCGTCCCGAGCGTCGCCTCGCGCGGCGGTTTTGGGGCGACCGCGCGCTCCTTCTCCTCGTCCTCCTCGTCCTGAGCGATGCGGCGCGTCACGCTGCCTCCGCGCGCCGACTGGCAGGCCCAGGTCGAGCGGCTGGGATTCGCTTTCCACAGCATCGACGGCGAAACCTATTGGGACGAGAGCGTGGCCTATGCCCTCACGCTGGAGGAGATCGAGCGCGACATCGAGGCGCCGACCGACGCCATCGAACAGCTCTGCTTCGCCTTCATCGACAAGGCGCTGGGCGACGAGGCGATCCTGACCAAACTGGCGATCCCGCCGGCGCAATGGGATTTCATCCGCGAGAGCTGGCAGCGCGGCGACCGCAATCTCTATGGCCGGCTCGACCTCGCCTATGATGGAAGAGGCCCGGCCAAACTGCTGGAATACAATGCCGATACGCCGACCGCCCTGTTCGAATCGGCGGTCGTGCAATGGGATTGGCTGGAGCAGTCGATGGCGCTTGGCACGCTGCCGCGCGGGTGCGACCAGTTCAATTCCATCCATGAGCGCCTGATCGCGGCCTTCGCCGGTCTGCGCGAACCCTCGCCCTACCGGCTGCACCTCTCCAGCGTGCAGAACAGCAACGAGGACAAGGGCACGGTCGATTACCTGGTGGACTGCGCCAGGCAGGCCGGGCTCGACGCGCGCTTCAGCTATATCGAGGAGATCGGCCTGCTCGCCGACGGGCGCTTCTGCGACGGCGCCAACCAGCCGATCGAGACGCTGTTCAAGCTCTACCCATGGGAGTGGCTGTTCCGCGAGCGCTACGCCGCTTCGCTGGCTGGCTCGCGCTGCCAGTTCGTCGAGCCGCCCTGGAAGGCGGTCGTGTCGAACAAGGGCCTGCTCGCCTGCCTCTGGGAGATGGAGCCCGGCCATCCCAACCTGCTGCCGGCCTTCTTCGAGGGCGATCCGCGCTGCGAGACGCTCTCGGCCCGCCGCGTGCGAAAACCGCTCTATTCGCGCGAGGGGGCCAATATCACGCTGATGGAGCGCGGCACGGTTCTCGACAGCGATGACGGCCCCTATGGCGCGGAGGGCTTCGTGCTGCAGGACGCCGCGCTCAACCTGTTCCAGTCGGATGGCCATTACGCCGTGATCGGCTCCTGGCTGGTGGCCTCGCAGGCCTGCGGCCTTTGCGTCCGCGAGGATGTCACGCCGATCACCAGAAACACCTCGCGCTTCGTGCCGCATTACATCGAGCCGTGATCCGCTCGCGCTTGCGGCATGACCCTGCCGCCATCGCCTGCTAGACAAGCGGTATCGCCAGACCGAGCCGAAAGCCGACGCCATGCCCGACCAGACCAGCACAAGGCCGCGCGGCCTCGACCATCTCGTCATCGGCGTTCGCGATCTCGACGCAGCCGGCGCCTTCTATGCCCGGCTCGGTTTCAGGGTGGGCGCACGCAACCGCCATCCATGGGGCACCGAAAACCGCATCGTCCAGTTTCCAGGCAGTTTCCTGGAACTGATCACGGTCGGCGATGCACAGGCGATCCTTCCGCATGCGCCGGGTCGGTTCTCCTTCGGAGCCTTCGTACGCGATGGGCTCGAAAGGGCTGAGGGGATGTCGATGCTTGTGCTGGAGAGCGCCGACGCAAAGGCCGACGCCGCGACCTACAAGGCCGCCGGCATCGGCGATTTCGAGCCCTTCTTCTTCGAGAGGCAGGGCGTGAGGCCGGACGGCTCGCAGGTCCGCGTCGCTTTTTCGCTCGCCTTCGCCGCCGACGCGGCGGCGTCCGAATGCGGCTTCTTCGTCTGCCAGCAGCACGAGCCGCAGAATTTCTGGAATCCGGCCTTCCAGCAGCACGAGAACGGCGCGACGGGTCTCGCGGCGGCGATCATGGCCACGGACGATCCCGCGGCGCATCGCGCCTTCCTGGCGGCCTTCACCGGCGGGGCCGAGATCATCGACGGCAACGAGGACTTCGTCCTCGGCCTGCCGCGCGGCCGCATCGACGTTCTCGACGCTGACGCAGCCGCTGCGATCTACCATGTCGCGCCCGATCCGACGCCGGCGCGCTTCCTCGGCTTTTCCGTCACGGTTGCCGATCTTGAGGCGCTGGCGCGGCGCTTGTCGGAGGCCGACATCCCGTTCCATCATGGCGAGCAGCGCATCTCGCTGGCCCCCGAGACCGGCTTCGGCTGCGTCATCGCTTTCGAGGCGGCCTGAGCGCAAGCCACCTATCGGACGGAGATCGGACAGACCCATGCTTTTGCCGGCCCTGACAAAGCTGCCCGATTTCGCGCTGTTCTTTTCCGTCTCGCTGGCGCTCGTCGGCGTCTATCTGCTGGTCTACACGCTGGCGACCTCGCATAACGAGTTCGGGCTGATCCGGCAGAACAATGTTGCGGCAGCCTTGTCCCTGGGGCTGAGCCTGACGGGCTTCGCCCTGCCGCTGTCGAGCGCCGTCGTTCACTCCACCACGATCGTCGACCTGTCGATCTGGGGGTTGGTCGCGATCGTGGTGCAGTTGACCGTCTACTGGCTGGTCAGGCTGATCCTGCCCAACCTGTCCTCGCGCATCGCCTCGGGCGAACTCGCCTCGGCGCTGTTCCTCGGCGCGGCGTCTCTGGCGGCGGGCGTGATCAACGCCGCCGCGATGAGCTTTTGAGAGTCAGTGCGTCGCCGGCCGCTCGGCCGGCAGCGACGTCAGCAGCCCGATCAGCGCGCGGTCGTGCAGCACGACCATTCGCTCCTTGGGTTTGAGCCAGATCGTCGCGTCTTCGATCGTCTCTGCATCGACGAGCTTGGCCTGCGCCACGGCGCGGTCGGGCTCGATGTCGCCGCGCCGGCGCGGCTGGCCCGTGGGCAGCATCGCCTGATGCGCCTCGCGCAGCGCCGGATCGGCATGGAGCGCCGCCAGCCCGTCGCCATCGTCGAATCCGGCCTGCGCGAATTCGGCCTGCAGGGCGTTGGCTCTGAGCGCGATCGCCGGCGGGTCGCCTTCCTCGGGCGTCAGCAGCAGCTTGTGGCGTTTGAGCCAGAGCCCGAGCGCGAGTTGGCCCGAGGCCCATGACAGCGGGATCGCCAGCACGAGACCGACGATGGTGGGCGACATCCAGGCGAATAGCGAGGTCGCGATCAGGAAGGCCGAAATGCCGGTGATGAGGCCGAGCGCGGTATGCGTCCGGTGTCGGCGGACGATGTCCTTGAGCGGAATCGAGCCGTCGTCGCGACGCTGCGGATTCCAGCCTGTGTCGCGCCCGAGCAGGATCTGGAACACCGAGCCGGACTGGATCAGCATCATGATCGGCGCGAAGAAGGCCGAGAACAGCACCTCGATGACCGCCGAGAGCACAAGCCTGATCGCGCCGCCGCCGGCGCGCCTGAGCTTGGTGTTGAACAGGGTCAGCAGCAGCCCGAACAGCTTTGGCGCGAGCAGGATCGCCATGGTCAGCGCGAACAGGTTGAGCGCGCGCTCGGGGTCGAAGCGCGGCCAGATCGGGAAAAGCGTGAACTCCTGCGTGAAGTATTCCGGCCGTGCATAGCTGACCTGGAGCACGATCAGGATGCCGACCACGAGCTGCATCAGCCAGAAGGGCGAGGCGAGATAGCCCATGATGCCGGTGGCGAAATGCTGCCGCGTCGACCAGACGAAGCCTTTCGCGCCGAGAATGCGCGAATGCTGCAGGTTGCCCTGGCACCAGCGCCGGTCGCGCACCGCGACATCGATCAGCGAGGGCGGGCTCTCCTCATAGGAGCCCGTCAGGTCGGGCAACATGTAGACCGACCAGCCGGCGCGCCGCATCAGCGCCGCCTCAACGAAATCGTGGGAGAGCACATGCCCGCCGAAGGGCGGCTTACCCTTGAGGTCGGGCAGACCGCAATGATCGGCGAAGGCCTTTGTCCGGATGATCGCGTTGTGGCCCCAGTAGTTGCCGTCGCGGCCAGACCACATCGCCAGCCCCGTCGCGATGACCGGGCCATAGACGCGCGCCGCGAACTGCTGGAGCCGGGCAAAGAAGGTGTTGCGGTTGATGATCAGCGGCAGCGACTGGATGATGCCGGCATCGGGATCGGCCTCCATCGCGGCGGCGAGCCTGACGATGCAGGTGCCCGTCATCAGGCTGTCGGCGTCGAGCACGACCATGTGCTCGTAATGCCCGCCCCAGCGCGTCACGAAATCGGCGATGTTGCCCGCCTTGCGGTGATGGTTCTTCGGGCGGTGGCGGTAATAGACCCGGGCCTCGGGTCCGAGCCGCTGGCGCAGCGCCAGGAAGGCGCGCTCCTCGGCGATCCAGATGTCCGGATTGGTCGTGTCCGAGACGATGAAATAGTCGAAATGCGCGCCGAGCCCCGTCGCCTCGACCGATTCGCGAATGGCCGTCAGCGCCGCGAAGGTCCGCGCCGTCGATTCGTTGTAGATCGGCATGACCACGACGGTTCGGTGCCGAAGGCTTTCAACGCGGCCTGTCAGCCCCTTGCCGAGAAGCAGACCAAAGAAGCCCAGCAGAGCGCTGGTGAAGGCGAGCGCGATCCACGAGAAGTTCACCGTGAACAGCACGAGCAGGGCATACTGCAGCGAGGTCGTGCTGCTGACCGACACGACGTTGTACATCTCCCACGCGCCGTATCCGGTGAGCAGCAGCGCGCCGCCGAAGACGAACAGCCGCTTGAGCCAGGGCGTGGTCCATTGCGCCGGCGCTGCCGGCTTGCGTCGTTCCGAACTCTCCCAGCTTCGGAACGACTGCGCCGGCATGATCAGCCGGTTTTCCGGCGGGACAGCCGGCGCATCGGCGGCGATGGCTGTATCCGGGATCGTCCTTGCGGCGGCCTCCGGGCGCGCTGCGGTCACCACGTCCATCGGTCCAGCCAGGTTTCGGAGACAGGCTGACCGCCGGCCTGCAGCACGAGCCGAAGCTCGCTGAGATTGTCGGTTCCCGGATCGACCTCGAAGCCGACGCGCATCAGCTTGCGCTCCGGATAGGGCCAGAGCCGGACATTGTGAACGACGCCCGGCGTCGCGGAGATGGTGGCGCGCGTCGCGGCGACAATGGCGGCGTCGGCCAGCCTGTCGCCGGTGAACTCGACCAGGAAGCGACGGCGGCGGCCCTGCGAGCCGCGTCCCTGCCGCATCCGCCCGGCGACGGCCAGCGCCGGCCGCTCCGGCGGCTGCCAGCACCATGCCTGGCGATAGGCGATGGTCGTCTCGCTGCCGGGTGCCAGCGGCGCGCGCGGCCGCCAATAGGTGATGATGTTGTCGTTGATATCGGAATCGCTCGGGATTTCGATCAGTTGCACCGAGCCCTGGCCCCATTCGCCGAGCGGCTCGGTCCAGACGCTGGGCCGCAGTTCGTAGCGCTGGTCGTCGTCCTGGAACGCGGCCGGATCGCGCTCGCGCTGGACGAGGCCAAAGCCGCGCGGATTGCCGTCCATGAAGGAGGACACCTGCAGATTGGCCGGGTTGTTGACAGGCCGGTAGATCCATTCGCCGCCGCCCGACAGCATCTGGACGCCTGAAATCTCATGCACGGCCGGGCGCAGATCGTCGAAGCTGCGCCGGCTCTGTGGTCCCGAGAGGAAGGTGCCCATGGTACAGCCGAAGCCGATATGGTCGAGCGCCTGCCGGGCAAACAGGGTCATCTCGACATCGATCAACGTGACGTCGCCGGGCCGCAGCGTCATCCGGAACGCACCCGTCAGGCTCTCGGAATCGAGCAGCGCATGGATGACGAGCAGGCCCGAAGCCGGGCTCGGGCGCTCGATCCAGAAGGCGCGGAAGAACGGGATCTCTTCGCCGCGCGTCTCGCCCGGTCGCAGGATCAGGGCGCGAGCCATCGAGCCATAGTTCTGCCCGCGCGCCAGCGAGCGGAAGAAGGTCGCGCCCTGGAAGATCGCGACCTCGTAGGGCCGCTCCAGACCTGTGGCGATCCGCATGCCGGAAAACTGCAGATCCTGACCGGCAGGCGGCGGCGCAACGCGGCCATAATCGAACTTGCCGCGGTCGAACGCGACGCGCCGGACGATATCATCCTCGATCGTGAACAGGCTCACCGGCCGCGTGAAGACATAGCCGCGATGCAGCGGCTCCACCGTGAAGCCGCGATTCTCTCCGGCCCATATCAATCCGCCCGGTTGCGCCCTGATCCCGGCAAACTGGTCGAAAGGCAGCGTCGCGTAGCCGTCCGGCAGGTCGGTCGCGACCAGCGGCACGAGCGGCTTCTGCGCCAGCAGGCGCGCCAGCTCCACGATCGAGGCCGGGTCGAATCGCTGGCCCTCTCCCTGCGTCGGCTGGGCCGGTGCGGGCGGCGCGCCCTGAGCCCATGCGGACCCTGCGCCAACGAGGGAAGCGGCTGCGAGCCCGCCTGTCGAGCTTTCGAGAAACTGCCGCCGATTCAACGATTTCGCCATCATATCCAACTTGGGTGGGCGACGCCCTCGCCCCCATGCGCTTCTAGATCATTTTGCCGCCGGCTGAAAAGCCGCCACGGCTTCGAATTCGCCGAAGGCGAGCATTGTTCCGCCTCGTCCTCCATGCGCGTCGCCCCTGCCGATGCGGCATGCAAGACCATGGCCGACGAGACGCTGCGCGCGACGATTTTGGCAAACGCCGGCAAGATCGGCTATCGACTGTCGCCGCAGGGCGACCATGCGTGCGATCGATCGCTGCCCGCCACACGCTGGCGGCAAGGGAAACGAGAATCATGACGGAAATGCAGTCCCGCCGGTCCTGCCTGGCCATCATCCTGGCCGCCGGCGAAGGCACGCGCATGAAATCGCGCCGGCCCAAGGTGCTGCATGAGGTCGCCGGCCGCTCGATGCTGGGCCATGCGCTCGCCGCCGTCGCGCAGGCCGGAGCCGACGAGGTCGTGGTCGTGATCGGTCCAGATCGCGCCGATGTCGCTGCCGAGGTCGCGGCCTTGCTGCCTGCCGCCGGCGTCGTGGTGCAGGTCGAACGCAAGGGCACGGCCCATGCCGTGCTCGCCGCCCGCGAGGCGATCGCGCGCGGCCATGACGACATCCTCGTCGCCTTCGCCGACACGCCGCTGGTCAGGCTCGAGACCTTCGCGGCCCTGCGTCGCGCGCTTGGCGATGGCGCGGGCGTCGCCGCGCTGGGCTTCGAGGCGCGCGATCCTGCCGGCTATGGCCGTTTCGTCGTCGATGACGGCGCGCTGGAGGCGATCGTCGAGCACAAGGACGCCAGCGAAGCGCAGCGCAAGATCACGCTCTGCAATGCCGGGCTGATGGCGCTTGATGGCCGCCACGCGCTGGCGATTCTCGGCGGCATCGGCAGCGCCAATGCGCAGAACGAGTTCTACCTGACCGACGCCGTGGCGGTGGCGCGGGCCCGCGGCCTGAAAGCCGTGGCCCTGACCGCGCCGGAATCGGAGGTTCAGGGCGTCAACGACCGCGTCCAGCTCGCCGCCGTCGAAGCCGAGTTCCAGCGCGGCAAGCGCCGCGAGGTCATGTTGGCCGGCGCGACGCTGATCGCGCCCGAGACGGTGTTCTTCAGCGTCGATACGGTCATCGGGCGCGACGTCGTGATCGAGCCCCATGTCGTGTTCGGACCGGGCGTCACCGTGGCGGACGGCGCGGTGATTCACGCCTTTTCGCATCTCGAAGGCGCGAGCGTGGGCGAGGCTGCGACCGTCGGGCCCTATGGCCGGCTGCGGCCGGGCGCGAAGCTTGGCCCCAACGCCAAGGTCGGCAACTTCGTCGAGGTCAAGGCGGCCGAGATCGGCGCGGGCGCCAAGCTCAGCCACCTGACCTATATCGGGGACGCCAGCGTCGGCGCGGGCGCCAACATCGGCGCCGGCACGATCACCTGCAACTATGACGGCTTCTTCAAGCACCGCACGGTGATCGGCGCTGGAGCCTTCGTCGGCTCGAACTCGTCGCTGGTCGCGCCGGTGACGATCGGCGAGGGGGCCTATGTCGGTTCGGGCTCGGTGGTGACGAAGGATGTGCCGGCAGACGCGCTGGCGGTGTCGCGCGCGCGCCAGATCGAGCGCGAAGGCTGGGCGAAATCGTTCCGCGAGAAGGCAGCGGCGAAGAAGGCCGAGGCCAAGGGGAACGCGCCGAAATAGCCCGCGGAGTTGGGCTTTCGCGCAAGCCGGCGTTCATAGTTCGACATCTAGAGTGATTTTTCACGATGGCCTTTCGCGGCTAAGCGAAAGCCAACGGCAATGGCTGACGAGGTTCCAAGCATGTGCGGCATCGTGGGGATTCTGGGCAAGGAAGCGGTCGCGACCCAAGTCGTCGAGGCGCTGCGCCGGCTCGAATATCGCGGCTATGATTCGGCTGGGGTCGCCACGCTGGAGCAGGGCCAGCTCACCCGTCGACGCGCCGAGGGCAAGCTCAGGAACCTCGAGATCCGCCTCTCCAACGAGCCGCTCGACGGGCTGATCGGCATCGGCCACACCCGCTGGGCGACGCATGGCAAGCCCAACGAGACCAACGCCCATCCCCATACGACCGAAAAGCTCGCCGTCGTCCATAACGGCATCATCGAGAATTTTCGCGAGTTGAAGATCGAGCTCGAAGCCGACGGCTACGCCTTCCAGACGCAGACCGACACCGAGATCGTAGCGCAACTGGTCACCCGCGAACTTGATCGCGGCAGGACGCCGGTCGATGCCGTCGGCGCCTGCCTGCCTCGCCTGCGCGGCGCTTTCGCGCTGGCCTTTCTGTTCCAGGGCGAGGACGATTTGCTGATCGGCGCGCGCAACGGGCCGCCGCTGGCGGTGGGCGTCGGCGACGGCGAGATGTATCTGGGTTCGGACGCCGTGGCGCTGGCGCCCTTCACCAATCTCGTCGCCTATCTGGAAGAGGGCGACTGGGTCGTCCTGAATCGCAAGGGCGCGGTGTTCTACGACCGGGACAACCGCCAGGTCGAGCGCCGCGCAAGGCGCGTGGCTGCCGGCAGCATGCTCGTCGACAAGGGCAATCATCGCCATTTCATGGCCAAGGAGATCCATGAGCAGCCGGAGGTCGTCGGCCACACGCTGACGCATTATCTCGACATGGCGGCGGGCACTCTGCGGCAGCCCTATGCGCCCGAGATCGACTGGAAGCGGCTGTCGCGCCTCGATGTCTCGGCCTGCGGCACGACCTTCTATGCCGGGCTGACCGCCAAATACTGGTTCGAGCGGATCGCCCGCCTGCCGTTCGAGATCGATGTCGCCTCGGAGTTCCGCTATCGCGAGGCGCCGATGCAGGATGACGGGCTGGCGCTGTTCATCTCGCAATCGGGCGAGACCGCCGACACGCTCGCCTGCCTGCACTACGCCAGGCGTCAAAAGCAGCAGATACTCTCGGTCGTGAACGTCGCAACATCGACAATGGCGCGCGAGAGCGACGCGGTCGCTCCCACGCTCGCCGGCCCGGAAATCGGGGTCGCCTCGACCAAGGCCTTCACCTGCCAGCTTGCGGCCCTGGCCTGCCTGGCTCTGGCGGCGGGCCGCGCGCGTGGAACACTGTCCGTCGAAGACGAGATGGCCCATGTCCAGAACCTGATCGCGCTGCCTGGCCTGATGGCCAGGGCGCTGGCGCTGGAACCGCAGATCGAAAAGCTCGCCCGCGAGCTGTCAAAGGCGCGCAACGTCCTCTATCTCGGACGAGGCACGAGCTATCCGCTGGCGCTGGAAGGCGCGCTGAAGCTCAAGGAAATCAGCTATATCCACGCCGAAGGTTACCCGGCTGGCGAGTTCAAGCACGGCCCCATCGCCCTGATCGACGAGACCATGCCCGTCGTCGTGGTCGCCCCTTACGATCATCTGTTCGAGAAGACGGCGTCGAACATGCAGGAGGTGGCGGCGCGCGGCGGGCGGATCATCCTGATCACCGATGCACGCGGCGCGGCCGAATGCGGCATCGAGACCGAGACGACCATCATCATGCCCGAGATGGACCCGGTCTTCGCGCCGATCGTCTATGCCCTGCCGATCCAGATGATCGCCTATCAGACGGCCGTCTTCATGGGCAAGGACGCCGACCAGCCGCGCAATCTGGCGAAATCCGTCACCGTCGAGTGAGGCCTATTCGCCAGCCGGCTCCGGCCGGCTCGCCACATAAGTTCCTGCCGCCAGCAGGCCCGCGGCGCTGATCCAGAGCGCGATCGGCGGCGCATCCGTCACCGCGAGCAAGGCGAAACTCGCCAGCATCGAGCCACAGGCCAGGTACTTGGCCCTGCGGCTTATCGCGCCCGTGTCGCGCCAGCGCCGGACATGGGGACCGAGCCTTGGATGGTCGAGCAGCCAGAGCTCGAACCGCGGCGAGGACTGCGAGAAGCACCAGGCGGCCAGAATCAGAAACACCGTGCCGGGCATCAGCGGCAGCACGAGCCCGACGACGCCGAGCGCGGTGAAGAGCCAGCCGGCGGCGAGCAGGAGCGGGCGGCGCACCCGAAAGCGTTTCTTGCTGTCCAAACCGGCCCGATCCCGAATCGCCGAAGGTCAGGGTGGTATAAGCGACCGACTCGCCTATCTTGCAGATATTGCGGCGCAGCGTCGCCAGCAAAAGACTATCAGCGGCACTGCCACGCGTCCGGATCACAGATGACCCCAAGCCCAGTCGATCCCCGCCTCGCAACCCAGACCGACCTGCTGAGACCATCCTTTGGCACGCGGCTTCGGCGCTATTTCCTGACCGGCCTCGTCATCGCCGCCCCGCTGGCGATCACGGCGTCCGTCACCTGGTGGTTCATCAACCTGATCGACGGGCTGGTGAAGCCGCTGATCCCGAACTCCTATCTGCCCGATTCCTACCTGCCGTTTCCGATTCCGGGATTGGGCATCATCATCGGGTTGATCGGCTTGACCCTGCTCGGCTTCCTGACCGCCAATTTCGTCGGCCGCACGCTGATCGAGGCCGGCGAGGCGCTGCTGAACCGGATGCCGATCGTGCGCAGCCTCTACAAGAGCGTGAAGCAGATCTTCGAGACGATCTTCTCGCAATCGGGCACCTCGTTCCGAAAAGTCGGCATGGTGCAGTTCCCGCAGCCCGGCATGTGGTCGATCGTCTTCATCGCGCAGGAGGCCGCGCCCGACATCGCCGACCGGCTGCCCGATGGCGACCAGCAGATCGGCGTCTTTCTTCCCTGCGCGCCCAACCCGACGACGGGATTTTTCTTCTATCTGGCCCGCCGCGAGATCGTCGAACTGACCATTTCGGTCGAGGATGCGGCGAAGCTGGTCATGTCGGCGGGGCTGATCCAGCCGGGCGAGGCTGCGCCGAAGCTGATGGCAGGGACTATCCCGCCCGCAGCAGCCTGATCGCGACGTCGCGCTCGAACAGATAGAGCAGGGTTCTGACCGCCTCGCCGCGCGGCCCTTCCAGATGCGGGTCGCGTTCGATCAGCAGGCGGGCGTCGTCGCGCGCCGCCGCCAGCAGGTCGCCATCGGTTTCAGGCCGCGCGATGCGCCAGTCGGGCGAACCCGACTGTTTGGTTCCGAGCACCTCGCCTTCGCCGCGCAGGCGCAGATCCTCTTCGGCGATGCGGAACCCATCCTCGGTCTCGCGCATGATCGAAAGCCGGGCCTCGGCGACAGGCCCGAGCGGGCCCTTGTAGAGCAGCAGGCAGGTCGAGGCGGCCGAGCCGCGCCCGATCCGTCCGCGAAGCTGGTGAAGCTGGGCAAGGCCAAAACGCTCGGCATGCTCGATCACCATCACGCTGGCGTTCGGCACATCGACGCCGACTTCGATCACCGTGGTCGAGATCAGGATACGGGTTGCGCCCGCGACGAAGGCCGCCATCGCCGCGTCCTTGTCGCGGCCCGGCATCTGGCCATGCAGCAGCCCGACCTGCGGGCCGAAGAGCTCGCGCAGCGATTCGTAGCGCTCCTGCGCGGCGGCGACATCGAGCAGGTCTGATTCCTGCACCAGCGGACAGACCCAGTAAACCTGCGCTCCGGCCTCGACCGCACGCCCGACGCCGGCGACGACCTCGTCGTAACGCTCCAAGGGCAAAGCCTTGGTCGCGATCGGCTTGCGGCCTGCCGGCTTCTCGGCAAGGACGGAGATATCCATGTCGCCGAACCAGGTCAGCGAGAGCGTGCGCGGGATCGGCGTCGCCGTCATCACCAGCACGTCGACCGCCTCGCCCTTGGAGCCGAGCAGCAGGCGCTGATGCACGCCGAAGCGATGCTGCTCGTCGACGATGGCGAGCGCGAGATCGCGGAAGGCGACGCCCTCCTGGAACAGCGCATGCGTGCCGACGGCGATCGCGATTTCGCCGTTGGCCAATCCCTCCAGCACGCGGGCGCGACCGGGCCCTTTCTCGCGGCCGGTCAGAAGAGCGAGTTTGAGCCCGGCAGCCTCGGCCAGCGGCATCAGCCGCTCGGCATGCTGGCGCGCCAGGATTTCGGTCGGGGCCATCAGCACCGATTGCCGGCCCGCCTCGGCGGCCGCCGCCATCGCCAGCAGCGCCACCACCGTCTTGCCCGAGCCGACATCGCCCTGCAGCAGCCGCAACATGCGCTCAGGCTTCTCCATGTCGTCATGGATGTCGGCAAGCGCCTGCTTCTGGCCATCGGTCAGCGTGAAGGGCAGGGCGGCTTCGACCTTTCGGCGAAGCGCGCCGTCCCCCGTCGTGGCGCGGCCGGCCGCCTTCTTCTGCTGGCGGCGCACCAGCGCCAGCGCGATCTGGCTCGCCAGCAACTCGTCGTAAGCCGCGCGCCTGCGCGCATTGGTGTCGCCCTCGATCGCCTTCAGATCCATCGGATGATGCAGCGCCTGCATCGCCTGCGCGAAGGAGGGGAAGCCCGCCTTGGCGACGAAGGCCGGATCCTGCCATTCCGCCAGCACCGGGCATTTTTCCGCCGCCGCCGCCACGATCCGCGTCATGATGCGAGGGCCGACGCCTTCGGTCAGGCCATAGACCGGTTCGATCGACGGCATGGTCGCCGCGAGCTTCGGGTCGAGGATGCGGTCGGGATGCACCATCTGGCGCATGCCCTCCCAGAGTTCGAGCTTGCCCGAGATCAGGCGGTACGCGCCGATCGGCATGGTCTGGAGCAGATGCCGGACATCGGCATGGAAGAACACCAGCGTGACGTCGCCGGTCTCGTCCTCGACGAGGATGCGGTAGGGGGCTTTTGCTTTCGTCGTCGGGGGCGGGCGGTGCTCGGTCACTCGTGCGTTGAAGGTCGCGACGTCGCCGATCGGCGCGTCCGCGATGGTCGGGCTCGGCCGCCGGTCGATCGCGCCCGTCGGCAGATGGAACAGCAGGTCGACGACGCGGGCCGGTCTCGTCTCGTCGCCCAAAAGCTTGTCGAGCGCCTTGGCCGTCTTGGGACCGACGCCCGACAGCGTCGTAACAGCGGCAAACAGCGGATCGAGCAGGGTCGGGCGCAAGCGGGCTCTCGTGGCTTTGTCAGGAGCGCGAAGTTTGCCGCCATCGGGCCGCTGACTTCGCGAGGTACTGAGGCTATATAGCCCGCGACGGCAGGCTTCGCGACGGGGCCGGCCCCATTCTCATGCCTTGGTCCAGAGGTTTGTCCATGTCCGGCTCGACCCGCTCCAGCGCCGATCTCGACCCGCGCCGGCGAAAAATCCTGTTCCGTTCCTGGCATCGCGGCATGCGCGAGAACGACCTGATCATGGGCCGCTTCGCCGATTCGGAGATCGGCAATCTGAGCGAGGCCGAACTCGACGCGTTCGAAGCGCTGATCGAGGTGCTCGACCGCGACCTGATTTCATGGATCACGGGGGAGGCTCAGGTGCCGGAGAACTACGACACGGATGTGTTCCGGCGGCTGAAGGCGTTTCACCACCACGGCAAGCCGATTCATGTGTGATCTTCATTCCACCCTCCGCCGTCATCCCGGACGAAGCGAAGCGCAGCTCCGGGATCCATCCTAAAGCGCCGTCGTGCCTTACGATGGATCCCGGAGCTGCGCGGCTGCGCCGCTTGTCCGGGATGACGCGAATCCTTCTCGCCTTTTCAAACTTGACGATTGCCGATCATGATCGCGCCTCCCGCCCAACTCGCCAAACTCCAGCTCGACCGCATCCTCGACGCGCTGAATCGCGGCGACAAGCCGACGCTCGCCAGCGTGCCGGACGGGTTCGACGCGGTGCTCCTCGCCGACCTGACGCGCGCCCGGGCGAAGAAGGCCGAGGGCGCGGCGATGCTCGTCTTCGTCGCGCGCGACGGGCAACGCCTGCAGGTGCTTGAGAACGCGCTGCAGTTCGTCGCGCCCGATCTCGAGGTGATGTCGTTCCCGGCCTGGGACTGCCAGCCCTATGACCGCGTCTCGCCCGCGCCGAGCATCGTCGCCCATCGCATGACGACGCTGTCGCGGCTGGCGAAAACGAAGTCCGGCGACAAGCCGCGCCTGCTGCTGACCACCGTCAACGCCGCGCTCCAGCGCGTGCCGGCCTTTTCCAAGGTGGCGTCGGAAAGCTTCTCGGCCGCGCCCGGCAACATGGTCGACACCGACCAGCTCGCGCGCTGGCTCGACATGAACGGTTATCTGCGCACCTCGACCGTGCGCGAGACCGGCGAGTTCGCGGTCAGGGGCGGCATCGTCGATCTCTATCCGCCGGGCATGCCGGCGCCGATCCGGCTCGACTTCTTCGGCGATACGCTGGAATCGATCCGCACCTTCGATCCGGAGACGCAGCGCACCACCGGGCAGATGCGCGGGCTCGACCTCGTGCCGATGTCCGAGGCGCAGATGACCAGCGAGAGCATCAGGCGCTTTCGCCAGAGCTATATCGCGACATTCGGCACGCCGGGCCGCGACGACACGCTCTACGAGGCGGTCAGCGAAGGCCGCCGCCCGGCCGGTCTCGAACACTGGCTGCCGCTGCTGAGCGACCGGCTCGACACGCTGTTCGCCTATCTGCCCGATGTGCCGCTGGTGCTTGACCATCAGTCGGAGGACGCCGTCGGGGAGCGCTTCAGCCAGATCAAGGATTATTACGACGCCCGCAAGGCCGCGATGGAGCAGCCGGGCGCGGGCGGCATCCCCTACAAGCCGCTGAAGCCCGACGCGCTGTATCTCTCGCCGGCCGACTGGCGCGCCGTCATCGACCAGAGCGGCGTCGCCAGCCTGACGCCGTTCCAGTTGCCCGATAGCGAGGGCAAGCTGATCGTCGATCTCGGCGCGCGTCAGGGCCGCAGCTTCGCCGCCGAGCGCGCCGACAATGCCGGCAGCGTCTTCGACGCGGCGGTCGCCCATGTGAAGGCGCTGGAGAAGGACGGCAAGCGCGTCATCCTCGCGGCCTGGTCGGAAGGTTCGCGCGAGCGTCTGGCCCATGTGCTGGCCGATCACGGCCTCAAATCCGTGCAGACCACGGGCTCCCTGCGCGCCGCCTTCGATCTCAAGCCCGGCACGGTCGCGCTCGCCGTCTGGGGTTTCGAGACCGGGTTCGAGGCGGGCAAGCTGGCCGTCATCGGCGAGCAGGACATCCTCGGCGACCGTCTCGTCCGCCCCCGCAAAAAGTCGCGGCGGCCGCAGGATTTCATCAACGAGCTGTCGTCGCTTTCGCCGGGCGATCTTGTCGTCCATGTCGATCACGGCATCGGCCGCTTCATCGGGCTGCGCACCATCACGGCGGCCGGCGCGCCGCATGACTGCCTCGAAATCCATTACGCGGCGGACGCGAAGCTCTTCCTGCCGGTCGAGAACATCGAACTGCTCTCGCGCTACGGCTCGGAGGATACCGAGGTTGCGCTAGACCGGCTCGGCGGCGGCGGCTGGCAGGCCCGCAAGGCCAAGCTCAAGCAGCGCATCCGCGAGATGGCCGGCAAGCTGATCGCGATCGCCGCCGCCCGCGCGCTGAAGGAGGCCCCACGCCTGATCCCGCAGGCCGGGCTCTACGACGAGTTCTGCGCCCGCTTCCCCTTCGAGGAGACCGAGGACCAGCAGGCGACGATCGACGCCGTCCTCGACGACATGGCGGCGGGCCGGCCGATGGACCGGCTGGTCTGCGGCGATGTCGGCTTCGGCAAGACGGAAGTGGCGCTGCGGGCCGCCTTCGCTTGTGCCCTCAACGGCAAGCAGGTCGCGGTCGTGGTGCCCACCACGCTTCTCGCCCGCCAGCATTATCGCAACTTCGCCGAACGATTTTCAGGGCTGCCTGTGAATGTAGGGCAGGCCTCGCGCTTCGTCGGCGCGCAGGACCTCAAGGCCGTCAAGGCCGGCGTCAGGGACGGCACGATGGACATCGTCGTCGGCACGCATGCGCTGCTCGGCAAGGCCATCGAGTTCAAGGATCTCGGCCTCGTCATCGTCGACGAGGAGCAGCATTTCGGCGTCGGCCACAAGGAGCGGCTCAAGGAGTTTCGCGCCGAAGTCCATATGCTGACCCTGACCGCGACGCCGATCCCGCGCACGCTCCAGCTCGCCATGACCGGCGTGCGCGAGCTCTCGATCATCGCGACGCCGCCGGTCGACCGGCTGGCGGTGCGCACCTTCGTCACGCCCTTCGACCCGCTGATCGTGCGCGAGGCGCTGCTGCGCGAACGCTACCGGGGCGGGCGCTCGTTTTACGTCGTCCCACGCATCGAGGACATCGCCGACGTCAAGGACTTCCTCGACAAGCAGGTGCCCGAGGCCAAGGTCGGCATCGCCCATGGCCAGATGGCGGCAGGCCAGCTCGAGGACGTGATGACGGCGTTCTACGAGGGCCAGTACGACGTGCTGCTCTCGACCACGATCGTGGAGTCCGGCCTCGACATCCCGACCGCCAACACGCTGATCGTCCACCGCGCCGACATGTTCGGCCTCGCCCAGCTTTACCAGCTTCGTGGCCGCGTCGGCCGCTCCAAGGTGCGCGCCTATGCGCTCTTCACTTTGCCGGCCAACCGCAAGCTGACCGAGCAGGCCGAGCGCCGCCTGAAAGTTCTGCAATCGCTCGATACGCTGGGCGCCGGCTTCCAGCTCGCCAGCCACGATCTCGACATCCGCGGCGCCGGCAATCTCTTGGGCGACGAGCAGTCCGGCCACATCAAGGAGGTCGGCTACGAACTCTACCAGCAGATGCTGGAGGAGGCGGTCGCTGCGCTGAAATCGGGCGTCGATTTCGAGAGCACGACGCAATGGTCGCCGGCGATCCAGATCGGAGCGCCGGTGATGATCCCGGAGCATTACGTCACCGACCTGACGCTCAGGCTGACGCTCTACAAGCGGCTCTCGACCATGGACGACGATGGCGACATCCAGTCCTTCGGGGCGGAACTGGTCGATCGCTTCGGGCCGCTGCCCGAGGAGGTCGAGCAGTTGCTGGAGATCGTCGCGATCAAGGCGCTCTGCAAGCGCGCCAATGTCGAGAAGGTCGAGGCCGGGCCCAAGGGCATCATCGTCTCGTTCCGCGACAACGAATTCGCCAATCCGGAGGGGCTGGTCTCCTATGTCGCCAAGATCGGCACGCTGGCGAAGGTGCGCCCCGACATGCGCGTCGTCTTCATCGACGATTTCGAGACGGCCGAAGCGCGCCTCAAGGGCACGCGCCGGCTGCTGACCGATTTGACGCGGATCGCGGAGCGGAAGAAGGCGGGTTGATTGCTGTCGTCTTTGCGAGCGCAGCGAAGCAATCCAGGAGGGCGTAGAGCACGCGGCTCTGGATTGCTTCGCTGCGCTCGCAAAGACGAGCCGAACAGACGCAATTTACCGACGAGACACGGAAATCTCCGCAGCCGAATGCACCGTCACGTCGATGATGGCGATGTCGGGCCGGTCGATCGCGGGCAAAGCGCGCTCGCCAACGTCGCGCTGGACGAAGACGAGGCTCGCAAGCGCCGGATGGCTCGCGAGCTTCGAGCGCGCCAGCGAGGGCTCCATCGCGGCCGGCAGCACGAGATGCGCCTTGCGGCCGCCCTCAAGGCAGGCCTGCAGATCGCCGAGGCTGAACAGGCCGAGCGGCAGCAGTTCGACGCCGGTCAGCAGCGACATGCCCGGCCCGCAGGCCAGCGCCGCGAGGTCGCCGCCGACGAGCGCGGTGACGATGCGGGAGGAGGCAAGCGGCTTGACCAGCCGCGACATCTCCAGCGCGCGGCCCAGCACGATCTTCTCCGAGACCGGCAGCGGCCCCGCGAATGTCCGCGCATCGACGACCTGCAGGGCTGCCCGGGGCAGGCCGATGGGCAAAGGCTGGGCAGCCGCGCTCGCCATCAGCGTGTCGAGCGCCGCGACGCCTTCGGGCACCTCATGGCCGAACCCGCCGACGAAGCGGGTCGAGAAGGCGCGCACGGCGAGATTGCGCAGCATCAGCAGCGGCCGCAAGGGGCCGACGCGCGCCGTGCCCAGCGCCATCACCGCGCCCGACGCCTCGATCAGCCGCAGCAGCTCCAGCTCGTTGCCGTGCAAGGGCAGCATCAAGGGAGACAGGCCGGCGCGCAGGCAGGCCAGGATCGAGACCAGCGCCTCCTGTCCCATGGGAGCGAGGATCGCGACGCTGGCGCCGGGTTGCGCCTTGTTGATGGTCAGCAGGCGGGCGAGCTGATCGACCCGCTCTTCGAGCTGGACGAAGCTGAGCGAGGTCGGCATCGCGTCGCTCCAGCCGCGCCGGCCCGGCGGATCGCGCAGGGCCGCCTCGTAGCCCCGGCTGCGGGTCAGCGCCTGCAGCAGCGAATCGAGATCGAGCCCTTCGAGCAGCGCGGCCACGGCCTCATCCGGTTCCGCCTTCATCAGCGCGCTTTCAATTGGCCGGGGCCGGCGGCGATGCAGCGCGCGCCAGGGTTTCGGTCGAGAAGAAATAGCCCGGCCGCCGCTCGGGGAGGACGATGTCGCGCGAGCGGGCGAGCCAGGTTTCAGGCAGGTAGTACAGCGGCACGACATAGAAGCCCGAGAGCAGAAGCCGGTCTAGCGCCCGCACCGTGGCGACGAAATCGCCATGCTCGCGCGCGCCGAGCAACCTCTGCATCACGGCGTCGATCGCCGGCGACTTCACCCCGGCATAGTTCAGCGCGCCTTTGCGGTCGGCGTTGGCGGAGCCCCAGCGCCCGATCTGCTCGTTGCCCGGCGAGGCGGACGCTGCCCAGGTCCACTGGATCATGTCGAAATCGAAGGCCGAGAGCCTGCGCCAGTATTGCACGTCGTCGATCAGCCTGACCGAGACCGAGACGCCGATCCGGCTGAGCGAGGCGGCATAGTTCAGCGCCAGCCGCTCCTGCGGCCGGTTGGTCACGGTGATCTCGAAGGCGAAGGGCTCGCCCGTGCCCTGCTTGCGCAGCGCGCCGTCCGACAGCGCAAAACCGGCGCTCTTCAGAAGATCGAGCGCCTTGCGGGCCTGCTCCCGGTCGCGGCCCGAACCGTCGCTGGCGGCCGGCGACCACTGTCCCGACAGGATGTCGGCGCGCACGCTGCCGGGGAAGGCGGCGAGCAGCGCGGTTTCGCGCGCATCGACTGGCACCCCCAGCGCCGACAGGTCGGAATCGGAGAAGAAGCTGCCGGCGCGGCGGTAGACGCCGTGAAACAGGTTGCGGTTGACCCATTCGAAATCGAACATCAGGCCCAGCGCCTCGCGCACCCTGATGTCGGCGAAGAGCGGCCGGCGCGTGTTGAAGACGAGTCCGGTCATCCCCTTGGGCGACCGGAAGCGCAGCGTATCGCGGATGATGCGCCCGTCGCGCACGGCTGGAATATCGTAGCCCGTCGTCCAGCGCGTCGAATCCGATTCGAGCCTGACATCGTAGAGCCCGGCCTTGAACGCCTCGAACAACGCGTTGGAATCGCGATAGAAATCGTATCGGATCTCGTCGGCGTTGAAGAGCCCGCGCGTCAGGGGGTGGTCCTCGGCCCAGAAATCGCTGCGCCGCTTCAGCGTCAGCGCCTCGCCCGGCCTCATCTCGCTGACGAGGTAGGGCCCCGAGCCCAGGGCCGGCTTGAAGCTGGTTTCGCCGAATTTCTCCGCATCGGTGGCGTGTTTGGCAAAAATCGGCAGCGCGCCGATCACCAGCGGCAGTTCGCGGTTCGAGCCGTCGCCCAGTTCGAATTCGACGCGGGTGGGCGAGGGGGCCTGCGCCTTCGTGACGCGGGCGAGGCTGGAGCGATGGAACGGCTTGCCCTTGGTCTTGAGCATCTCGAAGGTGAAAAGCACATCGTCGGCAGTTACCGGACGGCCATCGGAAAACCGGGCGCGCGGGTCGATCTCGAAGGCGAGCCTCGTGCGCTCCTCGTTGAGTTCGACGCGCGAGGCGAGCAGCCCATAGGCGGTGAAGGGCTCGTCGGCCGAGCGGAACAGCAGGCTCTGCTGGACATAGCGCGGCACGGCGTCCGGCGCGACGCCGAGCACGACCAGCGGATTCAGGCTGTCGAAGGTGCCCTGCTGACCGAAGATGATCCGCCCGCCCTTGGGCGCGTCGGGATCAGTATAGGGCAGATGGCTGAAGCCGGGTGCGAGCGCGGGCTCGCCATGCATCGCAATCGCATGCGTCGGCTCGGCCGCGCGGGCAAGAATCGTCTGCCCCGCCAGCCCGGTGAGCGTGGCGAGAACGAGCGCCGTCCTGGTCATGGCCTGCAGGGCAGTCCGCCTTGCGCGAGAGACATCCATCGCCGATCCTGATTCCCGGCGATGAAGATAACACGCGCGCAGCGCCGTCGCGCAGCTATTCGGGCTGGAATCCCGCAGCGGAACTCGTTAAAGGCGTCGCACGGTGTCATGCAAACGCCTCAATCCCTGACGATGTGCTTGGGCGCAGATGGTCCGAGTCGGGAAAGTGATTGGGCCGCCGATGATGATGCGCGCGGCTTGCGAAGTCGTGATCCCCGAATTCGCCTGATGTAAGGAAGACCGATGTCCGCTTCGTTTCGCCTGATTTCGCGCGGCCTCGCCGCCGCCCTGAGCGCTTCGCTCGCGCTTTCGCCCGTCGCAGCCTTCGCCCAGGCGCAGCCGCAGCGACCGGCGCAGCGTCCAGCCGCTCAGCCGGCGCAACCTGCCCAGCCGGCGCAGCCCCCGGCCGGACAGGCCGCTCCGACCGGGCCGACGATCGTGCAGGTCAAGCCCGAGCCGTCCCAGACGAGCTGGACGAAGGTTTGCGGCAAGGACCAGGCCGCCAACAAGGAAATCTGCTACACCACGCGCGATTTCGTCTCCGATCAGGGCCAGCCCGTGCTGGCGGTCGCCGTCTATGACGTGAAGGGCGACCCCAACAAGATCGTGCGCTTTCTGATGCCGCTCGGCCTGCTCCTGCAGCCCGGCATCCGCTTCGGCGTCGATACCGGCCAGCCGACGCCGGGCCGCTACGCGATCTGCTTCCCGAACGGCTGCTTCGCCGAGGCGCAGGTCAAGGACGACTTCATCAACTCCATGAAACGCGGCAACGCGCTCAGCGTCAGCGTCCAGAACCAGGGCGCGCGCGAGGTCTCGTTCTCGATCCCGCTCTCCGACTTCGCCAAGGGCTTCGACGGCGCGCCGATCGACCCCGCCGTGCTCGAGCAGCAGCAGAAGCAGTTGCAGGACGAACTCGCCAAGCGCCAGGAAGAGCTGCGCCAGCGCCTCGGCGGCGCGGGAGCCAGCGCGGCGCCCGGCGTTCCGGGCGCGCTTCCGGGCGCTGTGCCTGCGCCGGCGCCGGGCCTGACGCCGGCTCCGGGCGTCGCGCCGCGCCCCTGATCGTCGCCTGTCGAAACGCGAAAGGCCGGCCCTGCGAGGGGCCGGCCTTTTTCATGGCTCGATGCCGGTGGCTTTTGACAGTGACCTTTCCGTCTTTGCGAGCGCAGCGAAGCAATCCAGCCGTCTCGCTCTACGTCTCCTTGGATTGCTTCGCTTCGCTCGCAAAGACGGCGAGGGTCCGAACCGCCGTCAGGCCTCAGTTGAGCCCGGCCCGGTCGATCGTATAGCGGCCCTTGCGGTCGCGCCGGAAGAATTCCCTGGCCTGCGGGTGGCGCACGGGCCGTCCCGTCTCGTCGATGACGAGGTTCTGTTCGGAGACATAGGCGACGTATTCGGTCTCGTCGTTCTCGGCGAAGAGATGGTAGAAGGGCTGGTCCTTCGACGGGCGCAGATGCTCCGGGATCGCCATCCACCATTCCTCGGTGTTGGCGAAGACCGGGTCGACATCGAAGATCACGCCGCGGAACGGATAGACCCGGTGCTTGACCACCTGTCCGATGCGGAATTTCGCCGATCTTGCTTCCATAACGCCGTGATCCATGGTGGGCCGGGCTCCGCCGGCAACGCAAGCTCTTGCGCTTGCTTTAGGAATGCGTCGCAAATGCGTCGAAATCAACCGGTCCGGGACGGGACCGTTCGTCACATTCCGTAACGCTCGGCCAGGCCAGGATCGCGGGCGGCGACCTGTCTGGCCAGATCGACGATCACCTTCGCCTGCTTCCAGGTCGCGTCATCCTGCATCTTGCCGTCGATCATGACGGCGCCGGAACCGTCCGGCATCGCCTCGATGATCCGACTCGCGAACGCGACCTCGGCGGGATCGGGACTGAAGACCCGCTTGGCGATGGCGATCTGCGAAGGATGCAGCGTCCACGCGCCGGAGCAGCCGAGCAGGAAGGCGTTGCGGAACTGCGCCTCGCAGGCGGCCTCGTCGGAAAAATCGCCGAAGGGGCCATAGAACGGCTTGATCCCGGCCGCGGCGCAGGCGTCGACCATCTTCGCCAGCGTGTAATGCCAGAGATCCTGCTGGGCGACGGCACGGACGCCGCCCTCGGGCGAGGGGTCGGCGATGACCTTGTATTCGGGATGGCCGCCGCCGACGCGGGTCGTCTTCATCGCGCGGGAAGCCGCGAGATCGGCCGGCCCCAGGCTCATGCCGTGCATGCGCGGCGAGGCGGTGGCGATCGTCTCGACATTCTTGACGCCCTCGGCGGTCTCCAGGATGGCGTGGATCAGGATCGGCTTGGGCAATTGATGCTTCGCCTCGAACTGCGCCAGCAACTGATCGACATAGTGGATGTCCCACGGCCCCTCGACCTTGGGGACCATCACGACATCGAGCTTGCCGCCGATATCGCGCATGATCGCCGTGATGTCGTCGAGGAACCAGGGCGAGTTCAGCGCATTCACCCGCGTCCACAGCCCCGTCTTCCCGTAATCGACCGCCTTGCCCATGGCGATGAAACCCTCGCGCGCCGCCTGCTTGGCCTCGACCGGAATGGCGTCCTCGAGATTGCCGAGCACGATATCGACCTGGCCGGCCAACTCGCCGACCTTGGCGCGGACCTTTTCCAGATGCGGCGGCACGAAATGGATCATCCGCTCCAGTTTGAGCGGCAGTTCGCGAAACGGCTCTGGCGCGCCGATGGCGAGCGGCTTGAAGAACTGGCGCGGCGTCTTGACCGTCATTGAGGACTCCATGGTGCGGTGCGGCAAATCTGCCGGAGCGGGGCGCCACAGTCCATCGGGCAATTCGTAGCCCAACGCGGACAGAGATCAAAATCCTAGGAATTATAGCCGGGATCAGTTGAAGAAAATCTTCCTAGGAATACGCTCCGCCATCTGCGTCGGGCGAGCGACCGGCCCGCGCCGTGCCGGCTTTGCAGCACGGCGGGAAGCGGCTAAACGCCTGTCGCATCCTCAAACGTGGCATACCTGCGCGGCCGACGGGCCAAAATCCACCACAGAGCCCCGGGGCCTCCCGCCGCATGGCCGATCTCGCCAACCTGTTCAATCTGGTCGCGCCCTTCTTCGGGCTGATCCTGCTCGGCTTCGCCGTCGGCCGCTACAAGCGGCTGCCCGAGGAGGGACTGGCCTGGCTGCAGTATTTTCTGATCTTCATCGCGCTGCCCTGCCTGTTCTACCGGCTGATCGCCGACAAACCGCTCTCGGAGCTGAGCAACTGGGGCTTCGTGGTGGCGACGACGCTCTCGACCTATTGCGCCTTCGCGCTCTCCTTCGCGATCGGCCTGAAATTCACCCGGGGCGACATGCCCCAATCGGTGATGCAGGGCGTCGCCGGCTCCTATTCCAATATCGGCTATATGGGCCCGCCGCTGATCCTGGCCGCGCTCGGGCCCTCTGCCAGCGCGCCGGTCGTGCTGATCTTCGTCTTCGACAACATCCTGCTGTTCTCGCTGATCCCCTTCCTGATGGCGATCGCCGGCGTCGAGAAGAAGAGCCTGCTGGCGACGGGGGCCGATGTCGCCTGGAAGGTCGTGACCCATCCCTTCAACATCGCGACGGTTCTGGGGGTCGTCGCGGCCTATGCGCAGGTCCAGCTGCCGACCGCGATCGACAAGATGACGCTCTGGCTCTCGCAGGCCGCCGCCCCCTGCGCGCTGTTCCTGCTCGGCGTCACCGTGGCGCTCAGGCCGCTGAAGGCGATGCCGGGCGAGGTGCCGCTGCTCGTCATCATCAAGCTGGTGCTGCACCCGCTGCTGGTCTGGGTTCTGCTCTCAGCGCTGGGCAACTTCCCCGACAACTGGATCTTCGCCGCCGTCATCATGGCCGCGCTGCCGCCGGCGCTGAACATCTTCGTGATCTCGACCCAGTACAAGGTCGGCGTCGAGCGCGCTTCGGCCTGCATCCTCGTCGGCACGCTCGTCTCGATGGTGACGCTGACGGGCTTCCTGTGGCTGGTGAAGACGGGCAGGATGACGGCCGACCTGTTCCCCTGATCCAGCCGGAGGCTCCCGCCCGAGGCGTTGCGAGTCGCCGATGCTGCCTCTGGACGACCTTCTGGTTCTGGATTTCTCGACGCTTCTGCCCGGCCCGATGGCGAGCCTCTTTCTCGCGGAGGCCGGCGCATACGTGATCCGGATCGAGCGCCCGGGCGGCGAGGATATGCGCCGCTTCCCGCCGCGCTTCGGCGAGACGTCCGCGCCCTTCGCGGTGCTCAATCGCGGCAAGGAGAGCGTCGAGATCGACCTGAAGTCGCCCGATGCGCTGGCGCGGCTGACGCAGCTGATCGAACGCGCGGACATTCTGGTCGAGCAGTTCAGGCCGGGCGTGATGGCGCGGCTCGGCTTCGGCTTCGAGGCGCTGAGCCTGCTCAATCCGCGCCTGATCTATTGCTCGATCAGCGGCTACGGCCAGTCCGGCCCGCGCGCGCAGGAGGCCGGGCACGACATCAACTATCAGGCGATCGGCGGGCTCCTTAGCCAGTCGCTGGCGCAAGGCAGCGCCGCCCCGCTGCCGCCGGCGCTCGTCGCCGACATCGCCGGCGGCGCGTTTCCCGCGGTCATGAACATCCTGCTGGCGCTGCGCCAGCGCGAGCGCTCCGGCAAGGGCTGCCATCTCGACATCGCCATGACCGACGCCATGGCGAGCTTCGCCTGGTACGGGCTGGCGCAGGGCCAGGCCTTGGGCCGCTATCCCGAGGGCGGGGAGGGCCTGCTGACCGGCAGCAGTCCGCGCTACGGCCTTTATCCGACGCAGGATGGCTGGTTTCTTGCGGTTGGCGCGCTCGAAGCCAAATTCTGGGACAGCTTTTGCGACGCCATCGCGCTGGAAGCTTCGCTCCGCGATGACCGCAGCGAGCCGCAAGCGACGCGCGCCGCCATCGCCGCGATTATCGCGGGCCAGTCGGCGGGTCATTGGCGCAGCGTTCTGGAGCCGCGCGATTGCTGCTGCACGGTGGTGCGCACGCTGGCGGAGGCCGCAGCCGACCCGCACATGACGGCGCGCGGGCTGTTCGATGCGCAGGCGCAGGAGCCGGGCGGACGGCGCATCGTTTCGACGCCGCTGCCGCTCGCCCCGGTGTTTCGCGAAAAGGTCGCGGCGATGCGCGACGTCCCGGCCAGCGGCGCGCAGACGAAGGCCGTGCTGGGACAGGTTTAGCGTGTCCCGCCAGCCAGTCCCTGCCGCATCACGAAGCGCCGCAGCGGCCCGATGCGCGAAAGCGCGAGCAGGCCCGCACCGCGCAGCAGGTCGGCCGGCATCAGATCGGTGAGCAGCGTGCGGTTCAGCGCGTCCACCGCGCCGGTGCGCAGGCGCACATCGGACTGGCGGGCGGCATCATAGGCCGACATCGCGGCCGCAGAGCCGGGATCCTCCTCGCCACGCAAGGCCTCGCGCAAGGCAACGACGTCGCGCAGGCCGAGATTGAGACCCTGCGCGCCGATCGGCGGAAAGACATGCGCCGCCTCGCCGATCAGCGCCATGCGCCCGGCGGCGAAGCGCTCGACCGAAAGCCCCGCCATCGGCGCGCGGCCGCGCGGCCCGTCCAGCGTCATCGCGCCGAGCGCCGAATGGGTCTGCGTCTCGACCCGCCGGGCGAAGGCGGCATCGTCAAGCGCGGCGACCGCCTCGGCCTGCGCCGGCGCCAGCATCCAGACCAGCGAGGATCGCCGGCCAGGCAACGGCACAAGCGTGCAGGGTCCGGCGCGGGTGTGAAACTCCGTCGAGAAGTCGCGGTGGTCGCGCCGGTGGCTGAAGATGGCGGTCAGCGCGACCTGCGGATAGCTCCAGTCGTGCGCCGCGATGCCGGCCGCCGCGCGCACCTGCGAGCGCCGCCCATCCGCCCCGACCACGAGCCGCGCCCGAAGCGGAGCAAAACCCTCGCCGGACAGGGTGACCGCGCCATCCTCGGCCGTGATCGACGAGACCAGCGCCGGCGCCATCGCGATCGCGCCGTCATCCCGCGCGCGCGCCGCGAGGGCTGCGACCAGTTCCGCGTTCTCGACGTTCCAGCCGAAGGCCTCGAGCCCGACCTCCGAGGCGCGGAACTCGACCGGGGGCTGCCTGAACAGGCTCCCCGTATCGTCGACGATCCGCATGGTCGCCAGCGGCGCGGCCTTCTCGGTCAGCGCGTCCATCAGTCCGAGTTCGTCGAGCAGCCGCCAGGATGCGTCGAGCAGCGCCACAGTGCGCCCGTCGCGCGGCGCGCTGGCGGGGCCGATCAGCGCGACTTTGCGGCCGTCCCGTGCCAGCGCGAGCGCCGCGACGAGGCCCGCCGCGCCCGCGCCGACGACGGCGATCTCGACCTCATCCTGCTGGCGCTTACTCATCCGGCTTGGCTAGCCGATGATCGCGGGCTTGACCACTGCGCCGCTCGCCGCAGCTTCATCGCGGTCGGAGATCGAGGGCCGTCGGCCCTGCGGCATGTGACCCGTTGCGCCGACCATGCCCATGTCCCTATGGTCCTGCCCTCACGAAAGGGAGTTTCAACAATGGTCAAAGCCATCCGCGTTCACAAGACCGGCGGCCCCGAGGTTCTGCAGGTCGAGGACATCACCTTGCCCGCGCCGGGGCCCGGCGAAGTGCTGGTCAGGAACCGGGCGATCGGCCTGAATTTCATCGACACCTATTTCCGCAGCGGGCTTTATCCCGCGCCGCAGATGCCCTTCGTGCCCGGCAACGAGGGCGCGGGCGAGGTGCTCGCCGTCGGCGCGAACGTCGCCGAGTTCAAGGCGGGCGACCGCGTCGCCTATGTCGCCACGCTCGGCTCCTATGCCGAGGAGCGCATCGTCGCGGCAACCTCCGTCGTGGCGCTGCCCGAGGCCGTATCCTATGAGGCCGCCGCCTCGATGATGCTGAAGGGCATGACGGCGGAATATCTGCTGCACCGCACCTTCAAGGTCTCGCCGGGCGACACCATCCTCGTCCATGCGGCCGCCGGCGGCACCGGGCTGATCCTGTGCCAATGGGGCAAGGCGCTGGGCGCGACCGTGATCGGCACGGTCGGCTCGCAGGAGAAGGCCGATCTCGCGAAAGCCCATGGCGCGCATCACACCATTCTCTATCGCGAGGAGGACTTCGTCGCCCGTGTCAAGGAGATCACCGGCGGCAAGCTCTGCGACGTGGTCTATGACGGCGTCGGCAAGGACACCTTCCTGAAGTCGCTCGATACCTTGCGCCCCTTCGGCGTGCTGGCGAGTTTCGGCAACGCTTCGGGCACGGTCGAGCCGTTCAATCTCGGCCTGCTCGGACCCAAAGGCTCGCTTTATGTGACGCGCCCGACGCTGTTCACCCATATCGCCAGGCGCGACACCATGGTCGAGATGGCGGCGAACCTGTTCGCCACCGTCGCCAGCGGCAAGGTCACGGTGCCGGTCAACGCCACATTCGCCCTGACCGATGCGGCCAACGCCCATCGCGCGCTCGAAGGGCGCGGCACGACGGGCTCGACCGTGCTGATCCCCTGATCGGCCGGCAGCGCGACACCTTGCGCCAATCCCGCCCGAATTCCCCGCTATGACAAAACCGCGCCCGGTCGATCGCCGGGCGCGGTTTTCATGTCAGGGGCTGGCATTTTGCGCATCGGATCGCTTCTGCTGACAGTCATCCTGCTTCCGGGCCTCGCCGGAGCCGGGCTTTACGTCGCGCCCCCTGCATGGCGGCACTGGCAGTTGCAGGCGGCGGCCGACGATCCCGTCGCGCTCTCGGCCTTGCGTCTCGACGAGGCGCTGACGCAGACGCGCCTGTCTGCGGAATTCGAGGCCGCGCTTGCGGCGCGCGATGCCGACCTTGCCGACAGCTTCGTCGCCCTGGTGCACGAACGCGGGCTCGTCATCACGCCTGACCAGCGCGCCCGGCTCGCCGCTCTGAAGGATGGCGCGGTCATGCGCGGCGTCGCCGATTTCGGCCAGGGCTTCCTCGCCGGCGACCGCCAGAGCGAGGCCGGCTTCGCCGGCGCCCTCGCGGGCGACGTGATCGGCTTCGGCGATCTGCGCGATCTGGCGGTCGAGGGCCGCAAATGGCTCGGCGGCGAGGCGACCGACCCGATGATCCTGGCCTTTGCCGCCGCTGGGCTTGCGCTCAGCGCCGCCACCTGGGCCAGCCTCGGCGGCAGCCTGCCGGCCCGCAACGGGCTGAGCCTCGTGAAGAGCGCGAGCCGGGCCAAGCTGCTTTCGCCGGCCCTGACCGCGAGCCTCGGGCGCGTCGCCATCGACGCGATCGACCGTCCGGCGCTGACGGCCGGGTTGTCGGCCGCGGCGCGGTTCGATCTGGCGGCGACGCGCACTGCCGCAGGCGGCATCATCCGGCCGGCCGCGATGACGCGTCTCGCCGGTCTCGGACAGGACGCCGGGACGATCTATGCGCGCGGCGGGCAGCGCGGCCTCCGGCAGGTGCTCGCGGTTGCGGAGGATGCCGGCGACCTGCGCAAGGCGGCGAAACTTGGCGCGGCAAAACCGTCCACCCTGCGCGCGACGCTAAAAGTGCTCGGACGCGGCGCTCTGGTCCTCGGCGCGTTCAGCCTGAGCGCGCTCGGCTGGCTGTTTGCGGCTCTCGGCTATGCGCTGGCCGTCGCGATGCTGGCGCAGCGCTTCGGCTGGTGGCTTGGTCGCAGGATCATGCCTCGACGCCCGGCATCGGCCTGAGCGCAAAAAGACGTCCCCGGCTTTGAACCTGTCTCCGCCGGCCGGCGACCAATGAGTGCCAGCGCGTGCTGGCCCTCATTCGGGAGACAGGTCATGAACCGGACCATGCGCATCGCGGGGCTGCTGCTGGCCTCGCTCACCATTTCGACGGTCGCGCTCGCCCAGCAGGGCGGCAGGGGCGGCGGCGACGGCGGCGCGGGCGGCCCCGGCGGAAACGGCGGCGGCGGCGATTCCGGCGCGATCGAGTTCCTGCTGAGGGAGAATGAGAAGGCCCGCCTGACGCGTGCGGTGGAACGCCGCCGGGCCAGCCCCAACGACTGCATCACCCATGCCTGCAACGAGCCGCCGCCGCCGCGCCGCCGGCCCGGCCGGCCCGAGATCGAGCCTGTCTTCGAGCGCTGCGGCGGCGACAGCGTGCTGGCGCGACGCAACGCCCATGGCGTGGTCGTCGGCTATGCCTGCGATCCACAGGGCGGGATGCGCTGAGGTCTTGCTAGACGGCGACCCCGTGCAGGTCGTAGGCGTCCGCCCGCTCGATCTTCACCGTGACGATGTCGCCGGCCCGCAGCGGCCGGCGGCTCGCCACATAGACGTTTCCGTCGATCTCGGGCGCATCCCATTTCGAGCGGCCTTTGGCGACCGTCGGCCCGGCCTCGTCGATGATGACCTGGATGCGCCTGCCGACGCGGCCCTTGACGATGCGCGTCGAGATCTCGGCCTGCGCCTTCATGAAGCGATGCCAGCGCGCCTCCTTCTCGTCCTCGGGGACGAGGGGAAGGCCGAGATCATTGGCCGGCGCGCCCTTGACCGGTTCATATTTGAAGGCGCCGACGCGCTCGAGTTTCGCTTCCTTCAGCCAGTCGAGCAGGAACTGGACGTCCTCTTCGGTTTCGCCCGGAAAACCGACGATGAAGGTCGAACGGATCGCCAGATCGGGACAGATTCCGCGCCATTTCGCGATGCGCTCCAGTGTCCGGTCCTGATGAGCCGGGCGCTTCATCGCCTTGAGAACATTGGGAGACGCGTGCTGGAAGGGAATGTCGAGATAGGGCAGCACCAGCCCCTCCTGCATCAGCGGGATGACCTCGTCGACATGAGGGTAGGGGTAGACGTAGTGCAGCCTGACCCAGACTCCCATCTGGCCGAGCTCGCGCGCCAGTTCGAAGAAGCGGGTCCGCACCTCGCGATCCTGCCAGAGCGACGGCTGGTACCTGATGTCGAGGCCGTAGGCGCTGGTGTCCTGCGAGATCACCAGCAGTTCCTTGACGCCGGCCTTGACCAGCTTCTCGGCCTCGCGCAGCACCTCGCCGATCGGCCGCGAGACGAGATCGCCGCGCAGCTTCGGGATGATGCAGAAGCTGCAGCGGTTGTTGCAGCCCTCCGAAATCTTCAGATAGGCGTAGTGGCGCGGCGTCAGCTTGACGCCATGGTCGGGCACGAGGTCCACGAACGGGTCGTGGCGCGGCGGCACGGCCTGATGCACGGCCGAGACGACGCTCTCATAGGCCTGCGGCCCGGTGATCGCGAGCAGGTTGGGAAAGCGGTCGCGGATCTGCTCGGGCTCGGCCCCCATGCAGCCGGTGACGATGACCTTGCCGTTCTCCGCCATCGCCGCGCCGATCGCCTCCAGCGATTCAGCCTTGGCGCTGTCGAGGAAGCCGCAGGTGTTGACGATGACGAGGTCCGCCCCGGCATGGCCGCGGCTGAGTTCGTAGCCCTCGGAGCGCAGCGAGGTGATGATGCGCTCGGAATCGACGAGCGCCTTGGGGCAGCCCAGCGAAACGAATGAAATCTTCGGCGCGACGGCGTTCATCGGCGGCAAGCTCGGATCGTGAATGGGATGGCGCGGCCAAGGGCGGCGCGGATGATGCGTCCTTTGCTGGATTTTGCTATGTTTGGCAAATCCGGCATGCGGCTGCGACGCGCACCGACAAAAAAGATGAATGCCGGATGAACCTGATCGCCGTCCGCCGCGACCAATAGGCGTCCCACTTGGGTGAGGACTTCATCGGCTCAACCGACAGGAGATCATCATGACCCGCCTTTCACTTTCGGCCTTCGCCTGCGCCTCTGTTCTCGTTCTCTCCGGCTTCGCCGCCCAGGCTGGCGAAGGCGGCGGTGGCGGCGGCGACGACCGCTGGGCCCAGCCCGCCGTGCAGTCCTCCCATCTGAATCGTGGCCGCGACGCCGCCCGCAGCACCACACGAGGGGGCAGCACGCAGTCGGTGGCGGCCGGGCACGGCTATCGTGACGTGACCGTCACGCGCGGCGGCAGAAGCACCAGCCATCGCACCGGCGGCTCCGCCGAGCCCACGTCCGCCGAGTGGAAGGACGACAAGGGAAATGTTGTGCGCTGGAAGCCGAACCGCGCCCGGCAGGGCGATTTCGCCGAATCCCGCGAGCGCCGCGTCACGACCCGCTCCGACGAAAACCCCTTCGGCGGCCGCGATGTCACCACCACTCGCGGCGGCCGGAGCCAGACGCAGCCTTCGATCTACGACAACAAGAGCTGGATCCGGTAATCGCGAAAGGCTTCGCTCAGGCGCCGATCGCCCGCAGTCCCTGTCGCGATCGCAGCGGTTCAGGCCGCTCCGGTCGCGATCGGCCGGTCGGGGTCCTGCGTCCAGTCGGTCATCGAGCCCTCATAGAGCGCGACCTCCTCGCGACCCAGCACCTCCGACAGCACGAACCAGTTCAACGCTGCGGTGTGGCCGGTGTTGCAATACGAAATCGCCGGCCCCTCCGGCACGGCGGCGAACAGCGCGGCAAGCTCGCCCGCCGGTTTCAGCCGGCCTGTCGAGGGATCGAAGCCTTGCGTGTAGTCGCGCGACATTGCGCCGGGGATGCGGCCGGCGCGCAGGGCCTCCGGCGCCTTCTCGGTCCCTTCGAAATAGCTCGCAGCCCGCGCATCGACCAGCGTCGCCAGCTTGCTGCGCGATGCGACCAGCGTGGCGTCCGCCGTGCTGCGCAGCCGCTGCTGCATCACGACCGGATAGTGGCCCGCCGGCTTCGGGGCGGACGGGCCGCTCTGCACCGGCCGCAGCGTGTCCTCGCGCCAGCCGGCGAAGCCGCCGTCGAGGATCGCCTGCTGGCCGTGACCGATCAGTTTCAGCGTCCAGTAGATCCGCGCCGCTGCCGCGAAATCGGTCGCGCTTGTCCCGGCCGGCACAATGACGACGTCGTCATGCGGCTCGATGCCGAGGCGGCCGACCAGTTCCGCGAGATGATCGAGCGACGGCAGCATGCCCGGCGCATTGCCGACCTTCGCCCGCCAGCCGTCAGCGACATAGTCGCTATGGACGGAGCCTGGAATATGGCTCGCCTCATAGGCAGCCTTGCCGCCGCCATCGACCGCCGAGCGGATGTCGACGATCACGAGCGTCGGATCGTCGAGCCGGGCGGCAACCGCATCGGCCGGGATCAGTCCTGAAAAGTCGCCCATGCTCACTCCGCGGCCATCGTCTGAAGCTCGTCGACCAGTTCGATCGCGTAGGTCATGGTCGCGGTCGCGCCGAGCATGATCGAAGCCGAACAGTATTTTTCCTTCGACAATGTGACGGCGCGCTCGACCTTCGCGGCGCTCAGGCCCCGCCCGCTGATGCGATAGGCGATGTGGATCGCGGTGAAGACTTTTGGGTCCTCGCTCGCGCGCTCAGCCTCGACCTCGACATCGCAGCCGGTCACCGGCTCGCGGCCCTTCTTCAGGATCTGCACCACGTCGAAGCCGGTGCAGCCGGCAAGGCCGATCAGCAGCATCTCCATCGGCCGGATGCCGATATTGCGACCGCCATAGTCAGGCGCGCCGTCCATCATGACGGCATGGCCGCTGCCGGCCTCGCCCATGAAGGCCATGCCCTCGACCCATCTCGCGCGCGCTTTCATGTCAGAACTCCGTCGGCTGATTTGCGCCGCAAGCTAGCCGCTGCCGGGACGGGAGGCGAGGGCGCTTTCGCTGGCGCTGCGAGGCTTGTTCCGGGCGGCCGACGTCAGCCGTGCGTCTCGCGGTCCGCCGTTCAGGCGGAGATCCGGTCGATCCGCGTCTGCGCCGGCGCCGCGCCGAGCGCATGGCCGACCATGACCAGCACCGGCCCCTTGGCGGGCAACTCCGACAGCCGCTCCGGCAGGGTCGCTATCGTGGCCGAGACCCGCGCCTCGTCGGGCCGGGTCGCGCCCAGAACCGCGATCGCCGGGGTCTGCGGATCGAGTCCGGCCGCCAGCGCATGCTCGCGGAAGGCGGCCAGCGTCGCGCGCGGCATGTATATGACCGTCGTGACATGCGGATCGGCCATGGCCCGCCAGTCGAGATCGTCTGGCAATTGGCCGTTGCGGGCATGGCCGGTGACGAATTGCAGCCGGCGGGCATGGTCGCGATGGGTCAGCGAGAGGCCGAGCGCCGCCGCCGCACCCTGGGCCGCCGAAATGCCCGGCACGATCGCGACGGGAATGTTGGCAGCCGCACAGGCCTCGATCTCCTCGCCGGCGCGTCCAAAAATGCCAGGATCGCCGCTCTTCAGCCGGACGACATGCTTGCCCTGTCCGGCCAGCGCCACCATCATCGCGTTGATGTCGGACTGCTTGCAGGACGGGCCGTGCCCGGTCTTGCCGACCAGCATGCGCCTGGCTTCGCGGCGCGCCAGTTCGAGAACGCCTGCAGAGACCAGATCGTCGTAGAGGATGATGTCGGCGCTCTGCAGCGCGCGGATCGCCTTCAGCGTCAGCAGTTCGGGGTCGCCCGGTCCAGCCCCGACCAGCGTCACGCGGCCGGTCCCGTCATGGGCGCCTTCGATCCGGCCCAGCTCGGAAAACAGCGCTGCGCGCTCGGAGTCATCGGGAGCCTCCTCCGGCTCGGCCATGGCGCGGGCCGTGAACTTTTCCCAGAAGGCGCGGCGCAGCGCGAAGGGCAGCTCGCGCGCCTGCACGGCCGGCCGCCAGTCCTTCGCCGCCTGCGCCCAGGCCTTGAGGCCGGTCGGCAGCAGCGCCTCGATCTTGGCGCGCACTGCCTGGCCGAAGACCGGAGCCGCGCCATCGGTCGAGATCGCCACGATCAGTGGCGAGCGGTTGACCAGCGAGCCGAAGGAGAAATCGCAGAACTCCGGCTTGTCGACGACATTGACCGGGACTCCGGCCTGTCTGGCGGCCGCGACGAAGCTGCGCGCCTCGTCCGCCTGCTCGATATCGCCGATCGCCAGCGCGGCGTCGAAAAGGTCCTCGGCCTGCCAGCGCCGCTCATGCACGAAAACACGACCCGCCGGAGGATCGGCGGCAAGGCCGGCGAAAAGCTCCGGCTCGCCGGCCGCATAGACATGCAACTCCGCACCGGTCGCCGCCAGCAATTCGGCCTTCCAGAGCGCGCCCTCGCTCGAGCCGGCGAGCACGACCTTGCGCTCTTCCAGCTTGTGGAAGAGCGGCAGCGTCGCCAGCCGCTCGATGCGGCGCGCGGTGGTCGGCTCTGGACGTCGCTCGGTCATCGGGTCGTCGCTGCCGCCTTCATCTCGGTCACCGGGGGCTGGCCGCCCGCCGGAGGCGTCAGCAGCCAGAACCCGGCCAATGCCAGGATGATAAGGCGAAAGCAAATATCGAACCAGCGCTCATGCCGGCGGGCGGGCAGGATCGTTGCGATCTCGCTGTCCATGCTGTCCTCCTCGAGGCCGCGCAAGGCGGCTTGCTGTGCGGGTGCGTCCATCCCGGTCTCGCCCCGGAACGCCATCTCAGGACGCCGTCGCCTGATCGGCGGCGCGTGCGGCGCGGCGCTGGTCCAGAATGTTGCGGCTGTCGCCATAGCCGCGCTGATAGCCATGGCTGATCAGGTCGCGCGCCTTCAGCCATTGCTCGACCGGCTGGCGCGCCGCGACCGCATCGGGCAGCTCGATCTCGTCGAAACCGCAGGACAGCGCGTAGGAGAACTGGTCTGCGATCAGCGGGCCGCTGGCGCGCAAGGTCCCGGTGAAACCATGGTTGCGGACATGCTTGGCGAGGCTGAAGCCGCGACCGTCGGAATAGGCCGGAAAGGAGACCGCGACGAGCGAAAGCTGCCGCAGCACGAGCTTCAGTTCGGCGATGCGCACGGTGTTGGGCACGATCACGCCAATGCGCTGGTCGCGCGTCTTCTGCTGCAGCGCCTCGGTCAGCGCCTCCCACGGCACGAGCGCATGCGACAGGTTGCCGATGGCCGGCCCCTCGCTGCGGGTCCAGGCGTCGATCTTCGTCCCGCTCCGGTCAAGCAACAGCATCGGCGGCTCCCTGAAAGGCCGACTTGAAGGGTCCGAGCCCGATGCGGCGGACATTGTCGATGAAACTCTCCCCCTCGGACCGTTCCGCGAGATAGACGCCGACGATGCGCTCGATCGCGTCGGGGACTTCATCGGCGGGAAGGCCCGGTCCCAGAATCTCGCCGATCGCAGCGTTCTCGGTGGCGTCGCCGCCGAGCGTGATCTGGTAGGATTCGACGCCGCGCTTCTCCAGCCCGAGAATGCCGATATGGCCGACATGGTGATGGCCGCAGGCGTTGATGCAGCCCGAGATCTTGATGTTGAGCGCGCCGATCTGCGCCTCGCGCTCGGCATCAGCGAAGCGCTGCTGGATCGCCTGCGCGATCGGGATCGAGCGGGCGGTGGCCAGCGCGCAATAGTCGAGACCGGGGCAGGCGATGATGTCGGTGATCAGCCCGACATTGGCGCTCGCCAGGCCAGCCTCTCCAAGCCGCTGCCAGATCGCGAAGAGATCACGCCTGCGGACGTAAGGCAGGACGAGGTTCTGCGCATGGGTGACGCGGATTTCGGAATGCGAGAACTCATCGGCCAGATCCGCGACGAGCCGCATCTGGTCCGACGTCGCATCGCCCGGCGCCTGGCCGAGCGGCTTGAGCGAGATGGTCAGCGCCGTGTAGCCCGGCGCCTTGTGCGGCGCGGTGTTGACCTCGACCCAGCGCGCGAAGGCGGGGTTTGCAGCCTTCATGGCGTCCAGCGTCCGGCTCGCCTCCGGCAGCGCCTCATAGGCCGGCGGGGCGAAATAGGCCGCGATGCGCGCAACCTCGGCCGGATCGGCGTTGACTGACGGCCCGTCAAGCCGGGCGAACTCCTCCTCGACGCGGCGGGTGAATTCCTCCGCGCCGATCTCGTGGACGAGGATCTTGACCCTGGCCTTGTACTTGTTGTCGCGCCGGCCCTCCAGATTATAGACCCGCATGATCGCCTCGAGATAGGCGAGCAGGTCGGCCCTGGGCAGGTGGTCGCGCACGACCTTGCCGATCATCGGCGTGCGGCCGAGACCGCCGCCGACGGTGATTTCGTAACCGACAGCGCCAGTATCGGGATGGCGGCGCAGGCGCAGGCCGATGTCATGGGCCTTGATCACGGCGCGGTCGTGCTCGGCTCCGGTCACCGCGATCTTGAACTTGCGCGGCAGGTAGCTGAACTCGGGATGCAGCGACGACCATTGCCGGATCAGCTCGGCCGTCGGGCGCGGGTCCTCGATCTCGTCATGCGCGACGCCGGCGAAATGGTCGGCCGTAACGTTGCGGATGCAGTTTCCCGAGGTCTGGATGCCATGCATCTCGACATCGGCCAGCAGGTCGAGAATGGCGGGCACGTCGCGCAGCTTCGGCCAGTTGAACTGCAGGTTCTGCCGCGTGGTGAAGTGGCCGTAGCCGCGATCATAGCGCTCGCCGATCAGCGCAAGCTGGCGCAATTGCTTCGACGACAGGGTGCCATAGGGAATGGCGATCCGCAGCATATAGGCATGGAGCTGCAGATAGACGCCGTTCTTGAGCCGCAGCGGCTTGAACTCGTCCTCGGTCAGCGAGCCGTCGAGCCGGCGCGCGACCTGATCGCGGAACTGGCCGACCCGCTCGCGGACGAAACGCTCGTCGAATTCATCGTAGCGATACATGCTCAGGCCCTTCGACCGAATTCGATCCCGTCGCCGGCCTGCTTGCCGAGATCGGGGCGGTTGCTGGGGCCGAGCGTCTTGAAACGCTCGCGGAAATGGCGCGGGACGGGCGCGCCGGCCTCGATCTCGACATCGACGAGATAGGCGTCGACGACGCGGTTGCCCGCGAGTTCGGCAGCGGCAAAGCCCTCCAGCCTGGCCGCAGCCGCATCGTCGGCCGCGACCAGCGCCAGCGCCGGATCGCGCGTCCAGACGATCGCGCCGGTCGCACCTCCACTGGCGAAGACGACGTCGCCGTCGAGCAGATCGTTGGCGAGCAGGATCGCCGGCAGGGGCGGGCGCTTGGGAGCAGCAGCCATCACGCAGCCTCCGCCAGTGTCAGGGTCAGCCCGTCGAGATCGTCCGACCAGATGATCTGGCATGAGAGGCGCGAGGTCGGCTCGATCAAAGGCAGGGTGTCGAGCGCGTCGATCTCCTCGGACCGGGGCGCGGGCAACCGACTAGCCCAGTCCGCCGCCACGACGACATGGCAGGTCGCGCAATCGCAGGAGCCGCCGCAGACGCCCTCGATTCCGACCTTGTAGTCGCGCAGGATTTCCATCACCCGCCAGCCCTCGACGGCCTCCAGCCGGTGCGGATGTCCCGTGCGGTCGATGACGTTCAAAAAGCCCACGACGCTGCCGATCCCGTTCTTTCTTCCGAGCGTTTCAAATAAGCCGGAGCGGCTGACGGTTCAATTCACGTCAGGTAGCGGGTTTTTTCGTATTTCCGATGGGAAAGAGGAGATTTGTCTTTCGGTGGCGAGCCTGATCCCAGTCTACGACACATTCGTCCTCTGCATCGCCGCTGACGGAAAAGGCCGATGTGTTACAGAGCGCCGGTGAGTTTGAACCGGAGAGATGGGGCCGCGCCGCCTCAAGGGTCGAGCGGGAAGAGCGGTGCAGCGCACAAGGGCGGCGTAAAGATGCCGGACGTCCTGCAGCCCGACGTCCTGCAACCCTATGTCCGCCCCCGCGACAGGCCGCCGCTTGCCAAAGCGCGATCGAGACGGCATTGACTGGCGCGAGCGGGAAGGGTGGCCGAGTGGTTTAAGGCAGCGGTCTTGAAAACCGCCGTGGGTGCAAGCCCACCGTGGGTTCGAATCCCACCCCTTCCGCCAACACACTGTTAAGTCGTTGAGATCATTCTAACTACATGGCGTCTCAGGGACAAATTCCCTCAACTGCTACACTGGACTGCTACACCGGGAGCGGAGCCGACATGCCAGAGCGCGTCCTGAAGCGGGCCGGAACCTACTGATTCCGCGCCACATACCCCGCCGATCTTCGACTTCATTTTCAGGCCGGCGACCTCTGGAAATCACTCCGGACGAGTTCGAAAAGAAGGTCGGACTAGCTTAACCGAGCGTCCACGAACCGGCAGCAGGCCAGCAGGCCGCTTCTCCAGTCCAACTCCATGCATCACGAGAAGGTCGGCTCCGGCAGACCCTCGACGAGCTGCCCGAGACCGGTGCTGTAGCGATCGCGCAGATCGGCCCAGTAGGGGTGCTGCGCGGTGAACTTGGCGATCTGCAGGGCCGCGAGGCTGCCGGTCTCGTAGCGCAGCAGGTCGATCGGCGGTGCGACCGAGAGGTTGCTGCGGATCGTGGCGTCGAAGGACAGGAGGGCGAGCTTGGCCGCCTCGTCGAGCCCGCTCTTCGTCGTCAGCGCCCGGTCGAGGATCGGCTTGCCGTATTTGGTCTCGCCAAGTTGCAGAAACGCGTTCCGGCTCGACGCCTCGACGAAGTTTCCCGCCGTATAGATCTGGAACAGACGGTGTGTGTCTCCGGCGATCTGCCCGCCGACGAGGAAGGTCGCGCCGGGATCGCCATAGGGTTCGACGAAGCTGCGATTGGCGCGCATCACCTCGCGCAGGATCGCCCCGACGATCTGGGCGACGTCGAACAGGCTGCGCGCGGTCATGATGTCGGCGGCCGACCAGTCGACGACGCCGCCCTGGAGGCCAAGCCTGCCGGCCGCCTGGCCGGCGTTCTGGCGAATGGTGCTGATGACAGCCTGCGTCGTCGCGAGGTTCCCGGCCGAGAGGATCGCGATCATGCGCTCGCCTTTCTGCTCGAACACCGCCAGTTTCTTGACCGTCGCGATCTGGTCGACGCCGGCGCTGGTTCTGGAGTCAGACGCCAGCACGAGGCCGGTCGGTAGCCAGATGCCAAGGCAGTAGGTCATGGCCGCTATGCTCCCTCTGACTGGACCGCGCTCATGAGGCGCCGTGAGCGGGACCGTGCCGCCGCATCGTGGCGCGCATCGCGCGGACGCTGGAGAAGCCCGATTGCCGGGCGATCTCGTCGGCTGGCATATCCTTGCGCTCCATCAGCCGCAAGGAACGTTCGGCGCGCCGCTTCTGGATGAAGCGATAGGGGGAGTCTCCCATCTGTGAATGGAACTCGCGCACGAAGTGGAACAGGCTCAGGCCGGCCACCGACGACAGCTCCTTCAGCGACAGGTCGCGTTCGAGATTGCCTTCGATATACGCCAGAACACGCCTGACTTCGATCCGGCGATAGGTGGTCTTCTCGGTCTGCCGGGCGGCGCATCGCAACAGGCTGCCGCCCAATTGCGACAGGGCGCTGTCGAGGAACAGGCGCGACGCGGCGTCGTTGCGCGCCATCTCGATCCAGAGCGTGCGACAGACCTGCTCGACGACGTTGTTCTTGAAATAGCGCCCGATCAGAGGTCTCAGCGCCGCCTCCTCATCCGCGAAGAGTTCGTCGTCGAGATCGGTCAGCATGCCGCCGGCCCAGGTCAGCACCAGCAGGCGCGTCGGCCCGGCGATCTCGTAACGGACCTCCGTGCCGGGAGGCACCAGCAGGAAATCGCCGCGGCCGCGCTGCCGCTGCCGCCAGCCGTCGCCATAGTCGAAGCGGGTCGGGCAGGCGGCCCGCAGCGGCAGGCCGAGCACCCAGTCGGACGACGCGATGTCGGTGAAGTCGTGGGCTTTCTGGTCGACGGTGAACGCCTTGAAGCCGCTCCATGCATGGGAGCGGTGTTCCTGCGGAAACCGGGAATAGGCCGACGACCGGTAGAACTCGGCGAATGACCGGGGCTCGCGGCAAGGCGGCGTGCTGGGCTGCGGCTGCATCGAATGCTCCTTCCCACCGATCATAGCGACGCCCTCCGCGCGCACAGAAGGCCCCGACCATCGCCTGGCGCGATCTTGCTGGTCGCGCGTCCGCTTTCGCCGCAAGACGCCGACGCAGCGTCATCGAAAGATGATTTGCGTTCCGCTAGCCTCTCGCAAGTGCAAAAGGCCCGCGAGGAACGCAGACGTGATGTTTGGTGCCCCAGCCGTGTTCATTCGGGCGATTTTGCCGTGCGAGAGCGCGATATGATCGACGCGTTCGGATCGGCGCACGCGGCCGGGCATCCGGTCGCGGTCGCGGCGTTCGCAGCCGCGGTCAAGTCGCTCGCCAGCCACAGGCCTAACGCTCTGATGCATCTCGAAGCCGCACTGAACGCCGATCCGGGATTGACCGCCGCTCATGCGCTGTCGGGCCTCGCCGATGTCATTCTGGCGAGCGAGGGCCATCTCGCCAGTGCCCGGGTCAAGCTCGCCCGGGGTCGTGCGACGCTGGCTGGAAACGACGGAGGGACGGGCTTCGAGCGGGCGCTGGTCACGGCGCTCGATCACGCTGTCGAAGGCCGGTTGCGGGCCGCGGGCGACAGCCTGGACGACTACCTTTACGGCGACCCCAACGCCTTCGTGGCGGCCAAGCTCTCGCATGCGTTCCGGTTCCTGATCGGCGATTCCGACGGCATGGTCAGCCTCACCGCCCGCCTGAGCGCCGATTGCGAACAGACCAATGCCGGCTACGGCTATCTCCTCGGCTGCCATGCCTTCGGGCTGGAGGAGGTCGGCCGGCTTCACGAGGCCGAAAGGGTGGGCCGGCGCGCGCTCGACCTCAGTCCCGACGACGCCTGGGGCCTGCATGCGGTCGCCCATGTCTACGAAATGCGCGGCCAGACGGCCGACGGCATCGCGTGGCTCGAGGGCAACCGCCCCGTCTGGTCGCAATGCAACAATTTCTCGCGGCATGTCGCCTGGCATCTGGCGCTGTTTGCGCTCGAAACCGGCGACCACGACGCTGTGCTGGCGATCTACGACCGGGACATCGCCGACGACCTCTCCGGGGACTTCCGCGACTTCGCCAATGCGGCCTCGATCCTCTGGCGGCTGCGACAGCTCGGCGTCGATCCCGGTTCAGGCCGGTGGGATGCGCTCGCGGAAGTCGCCGACGCCTATGCCCGGAGCGCGACGCTCGTCTTCGCGCAACTCCACGTCCTGATCGCGCAGATCGCGGCCGGACGGCTCGATGAAGCCTCGGAGATGGCCGAACTGATCCATGACAGGAGCCGCGCATCGACCGATCAGGCGAATGTCGCGCGCAATGTCGGCTCGGAGCTGGCGCATGCCCTGCTGCAATCGGCGCTCAGCGGCGGACAGCAGGCCCCGGTCGGCTTCCTCGCGCGTCGCCTGCATCGCCTTGGCGGGAGTCACGCCCAGCGCGATGTCTTTCTGAGATCGCTGGCGCTGATCGCGCGCGATGCCGGCGACTTCGCCGGGCTGCGGCAGGTTCTGGCGGTGCGACGGCGCAACAAGGCCGACGACAGTTTCGTGGCGAGCCAACTCGCGCAAGCGGCCACGGGCTCCGCCGGCCTCGCCGCGCGAACGAATTGACGGAGATCGACGATGACGATGACGGCCGAAGCCAAACCCGCCATTCCCGCCATGCGAACCCTGGTTCATCTGTTCGCCGGTGGCCTGGCGGGCCTGCTCATCTGGGAGGTCTGGGCTCGCGTCCTGACCAAGGCAGTGCTGGGCTATCCGCTGGAGCCTGCAGGGCTGATCGACGCCATCGCCCAGCATCGGCTGGGTTTGTCGGTGCCTTATCTGGCCCGGGAAGCGCTGCATTACGGGGTCGGGATCGTCGGCTACCCCGTGGCCTACTTCGTCATCTCGCGCCTTGTCCCGCGCTGGCCGCTCGTGCTCGATGCGATCGTCTTCGTGACCTTCAGTGCGGGTGTCGCTGCCCTGATCGCGGCCGGAAAGTTCGCGCCGATCCATTTCATCTTCTGGACGGCCGCGGTCGGCCTGATCGCCACGCGCTGGATCAACCGGGATGCGCTGATCGCCGACGCCATCACTTGGGGCAACTTCACCTGGTTCAACGCGCTGGGCCTGATGGCCCCGTTTGGAGGTCTGTCCTTCTACCTGCTGGGAGAGGGCGGTGAGCTCTCCTATATGAGCTTCGTAGGCCATGTGATTTACGGCGCGATCGCCGTCTGGCTCTTCGAGCGCCTTGAGATAGGCGCGGCGCGCCGATGAGCATCCATCCGTCACCTTTGCGCGTCAGCTTCGGCGTCCTCAGCGGAGTTCCATCGTCATGACGCAAGCGGTGCGGACGAGGCCGGCGGATTTCGACAAGAAGCTCGGGCTGGTGCTGCAGGGCGGCGGCGCGCTCGGGAGCTATCAGGCCGGCGTCTATGAGGCGCTGGCCGAGGCGGGCTATCATCCCGATTGGGTCGCGGGCATCTCGATCGGCGCGATCAACGCGGCCATCATCGCGGGCAATGCGCCCTCCGAGCGGATCGGCCGGCTGCGGGGCTTCTGGGAGGCGATCACCGCGCCTGCGGCCAGCTTTCCGTTCCTGCCGTTTTCGGCGGCCGCGAGCCGGCGCTGGCATGCCGCCAGCGCGCTGATGTTCGGGCAGTCGGGCTTCTTCACACCAAGGCCGCTGACCGACTGGTTCGGTTCGCCGGTCAGCTTCTACGACACAAAGGCGCTGCGAAGCACGCTGGAAGCCTTCATCGACTTCGATCGCCTCAACTCCGGCGAAACCCGCTTCAGCGTCGGCGCGGCCAATGTCCGCAGCGGCGACTTCGCCTATTTCGACAGCCGCGAGATCAGGATCAGGCCGGAGCATGTCATGGCGAGCGGGGCGCTGCCGCCCGGCTTCCCGCCGGTCGAGATCGACGGCGAGCACTATTGGGATGGCGGCCTCGTCTCCAACACGCCGCTGCAATATGTTCTCGATTATGTGCCGCGGCGCAGCCGGCTGACCTTTCAGGTCGACGTCTTCAATGCCGAAGGTCCTCTCCCGGTTGATCTGGAGAGCGCCATCGAGCGCGAGAAGGACATCCGCTACTCCAGCCGCACGCGCACAGCGACCGACATGGCGCGAATCATCCATGACGTGCGCCACAACATCAACAGCCTGATCGACCTGCTTCCCGAGGCGTTGCGCGCGAGCAAGGAGGCCCAGTTCCTTTACGAGTTCGGCTGCGTCACGCGGATGGATATCGTCAGGCTGAGCTATCGTCCTTCCGAGCCGCAGGGCCAGTCGAAGGACTATGAGTTCAGCGCCGCGACCATGGCGGCGCGCTGGGCGCAGGGACTGCTCGATGCACGCGCGGCGCTGTCGGAAAGTCCCTGGCTCACGCCGATGCCAGAGGAACTCGGCGCGCGCGTCTTCGACGGCGGCTGGGCGACCAATGGCCGGGCGCAGACCAGCCTGCTGGCGCAGAGCCGGCCGGCCATGACCGACGCGGGCTGAGGCGGTCGATGTCCGGGGCCGAACTCACCATCATGCTCGGACAGGCCTGGCTTCTCGCCGGTCTTGGCGTCGGCGTGGCCTTCCTGCTCTTCGGGCTCGACAGGGTCGATGCCTCGGCGCGCGGGGCCTATGGCTTCAGGCCGCTGCTCCTGCCGGGGCTCGTCCTGCTCTGGCCGCTGGTGATCTGGCGCTGGCTGGACGCTCCGGCGGCCGACACGCAGCCCTCGCTGAAGCGTCGCCACAAGCGCGCCCATGCCGCGATCTGGAGCGGGCTCGCGCTGGGGCTGACCGTGATTCTCGGCACGGCTTTGATGCTGCGGCAGCATGACGTTCCCGCATCCTCCTCGGTGCGGATCGATCCGGCCCCGTCGGATGCCGGCGAATGAGCGTCACCTATCGCCCCGTCGGCTGGACGCGCAGCAAGATCGTCTACGATGCGGTCCTGCTCGCAGGCGTCGCCCTCTATCTGATCGCCTTCACGCGGTTTGCGCCGCGCACGCGACTGCCGGGCACCCTGCTCGACGACCAGTCGCTGGCGATCCGCGCCTATGGCACCTGCGCCTTTCTCCTGTTGACGCTGGTGCTGATGATCGGGCCGCTCGCCCGGCTCGACGCCCGCTTCCTGCCGCTGCTCTACAACCGGCGGCATTTCGGCGTGATCACCTGCGCCGTCGCGACGAGCCACCTGATCGCGGTGCTGGACTGGTACTTCGCCTACAGCCCGCTTTCGCCCTGGGTGGCGCTGTTTGCCACCGACGCGGCCTATGGCGATCTGCGCGGCTTCCCCTTCATTCCGCTGGGTCTGGCGGCTTTCGTCATCCTGCTGGCGCTGGCCGCGACCAGCCATGATTTCTGGCTGAACTTCCTGACCCCGCCGGTCTGGAAGTCGCTCCACATGTCCATCTACGCGGCCTATGCGCTGGTGGTGGCGCATGTCGCCTTCGGCGCGCTGCAGGACGCCCGCAATGCCGGCCTGCCGGCGCTCGTCATCGGCGGCAGCGGAGTGCTGCTGGGCCTGCATCTGGCCGCGGCATGGCGGGAGCGAAGGCGCGACCGGGCGGCGCCGGCTTCCGATGCGAAGCCCGACTGGATCATGGCCGGCGCGATCGAGGATGTCCCGACCGGGCGCGGCCTGATCGTGCCGCTTGCAGACGGCTCTTCGGTTGCGATCTTCCGAGAGAGCGATGCGCTCTCGGCGATCAGCAATCTCTGCGCCCATCAGAACGGCCCCCTCGGCGAGGGCCGCCTGCGCGATGGCTGCGTCATCTGTCCGTGGCATGGCTACGAATACCGCCTGCGCGACGGCTGCGCGCCGGCGCCGTTCACCGAGCGCGTCGCGACCTACGCGATCAGGCTCGATGGCCGCACGATCCTGCTCGATCCGCGCCCGAACCCGCTCGGGACGGCGACCCAACCGCTTGCCATTCCTCGGGAGACGCCGTGATGCGCGAGGCCGGGCAGGACGAGTTCTTCATCGGCTGGAGCGGCAGGGCCGGCCCGCGCCTTGCCCGTTTCCTTGGCCTGGTCGCACTGCTCTGCGTCTCCGGCATGGCGCTGGTCGGCTTCGGACTCGGCAGCCGGGCCGACGACCCGGCTGCGGGCCTGCTCCGGCTCGGCGAGCGCGACGCCGCAGGCGGGCCGGTGAGGCCCGATGACTGGGGCGGCGAGCAGACCCTGCGCGGCCATCTTTCGCGCATCGGCTACCCGGTGCTTCACCTTCCGCCCGGCGCGGCTCATCCGCGCGGGCGCGTGATGCTGCTCTCGGGCGACGGCAAGCGCGCGCCCGAATGGTCGGGCAAGGCAGGACCCGTCGAACTGCGCGGCAGCGTGCTGCGTCGCGGCGCGATCGAGATGCTGGTCGTCGACGGGCCGGCCAGACCGCTGGACGACGCCGCAGGTCTCTCGCCCGCCGGGCGCGAGCCGCTCGGACGCTGGCGCATCGCCGGCGAGATCTGCGACGGCAAATGCTATGCGGGCGCGATGCGTCCGGGCTCGGGCGTCGCGCACAGGGCCTGCGCCAATCTCTGCCTGATCGGCGACCTGCCGGCGATCCTGGTGACGAAGGACCCGGTCGCCGGCAGCCATTACCTGCTGCTGGCCGGCCCCGATGGCGGCCCGCCGCCGCCGGCGATCCGGGACGCGGTCGCCATCCCGGTCGAACTGGAGGGCGAGGTCGAGCGGATCGGCAACGTGCTCGTGCTGCGGCTCGATGCGCGACGGATCAGACGGCTGTGATGGCGCGGCTGGCGCGCATGGCGGCGACGCTTCTCGCCTTCGCTTTGGCCTATGGCGTCTTCGTGGAGAGCGCATCCGTGGCCGCGATGATCGGTCTCGGCGAATTGCAGTTGCTGGTCAGGCTCGGCCTCACCCTCGTCGCTCTCGGGCTGGCGGATGCGCTCGCCGGCAGGCTGCTTGCCCGCATGACTCCTCATCCCTGACACCAGTCCTCGAATCAAGACAGCGAACGGACCAGCCATGACCGATACCTCCCCGATCGTGATCGTCACCGGCGCGGCCGGCAATGTCGGCCGCGCTTTGCTGACGACTCTGGCCGGACGCGGCGACCGCATCATCGCCGTCGATCGCCAGGCGTCCGCGATGGACGACATTTTGAAGCCCTTCGGCGGACGGGACCGCCATCTCGTCCTGGCCGACCTCGACCTGTTCGATCCCGCCGCCTGCGAGGCGGCGGTTCGGGCTGGCCTTGCCCGCTATGGCCGCATCGACGGCGTCGCCCATACGGTCGGCGGCTTCGCCTCGGCCGGCGCAGCCGAGGGCGGGCCGGAGCTCTGGGAGCAGATGTACCGGCTCAATGTGCTGACGACGCTCAACATGTTCCGCGCCGCGCTGACGCCGATGCAGGCGGCCGGGCGCGGCAGCCTCGTCGCCATCGGCGCGGGGGCTGCGATCAAGGCCCCGTCCGGCCTCTCGGCCTACGCCGCCGCCAAGAGCGCGGTCCACCGCCTCGTCGAAAGCTTTGCCGACGAAATGAAGGCGGTCGGAATCCGCGTCAACGCCATCCTGCCGAGCATCATCGACACGCCGCAGAACCGCGCCGCCATGCCCGACGCCGATCACAAGGCCTGGGTGCAGCCGCGCGAGATCGCCGACGCCATCGCCTTCCTGCTGGCGGAGGACGCCAGCGGCGTCACCGGGGCTTTCATCCCGGTTTCGGGCCGGGTCTGATCCTGACGCGTTCAGCTGGCGTCGTCGCGCACGAGCCGGACATCGACCTCGCGTTCGACATAGTTCCATTCGCGGGTCGCGCGCAGCCGCGCCAGCAATTCGTCGAAGGCCGGCTCGTGTTCCGGCGCGAACTCGAACCAGGTCAGGAAGTCGAACGGCTCGCCGAGATCGCGGCTGTGGTGCAGCCGCCGCGCGACGGCGGGAAGATAGTCGAGGCCGATGCGGGTATGCTGCGAGGTCTCCTCGAAGATCGCGCGCCGCTCATCCTGCGCCAGTTCCCACCATGCGGCCGATTTCCGGATCGGGATCAGGGCTGCGCGGCTCGCCTGCGGCCGTTGCAGAGGCTCCTGACGGCGCCGCAGGCTGACGACCTCGGCCTGCGTCGCATAGCGGACATTGCTGACCGTTCCCAGAAGTCGCCAGCTTGCCGCCGGCTCGTCCATGCCCGGCTCGAACAGGCGCATGGCGAGTTTCTCAGCAGGCTGGAGGCTCTCGCCGAGATAGCCGGCGATCGAGCGGATACGCCAGTCTCCGCTTGCGCCGGCGACGAAGGCATAGGTTGACGGCATGGCGGTCTCGTTCTTGCTGGGCGGGACGGCTTGCCCGGTCGAGGCAAGTCACATGCCGCCGGCCACGGATGGCGCGGAAATTAGTCGCTCCGGGACAACGGGGTCACGGAACAGGACACTCTTTCAGCCAGCAATCACATACACGCGAGCGCCGCGCTTGGGCGCGAACCTTGTGGAACCTCAACTCATCACGTCCAGTTGATCCGACGCATCCGGCACGGCGCTCGCGCCGTATCGCGCTGGAGATTTAAAAAGGCCATGACAATGACCAGACCGACGATCCGGATCGCAATGGTCGCCGCAGCGATCATGTCCGCAGCCGGCGCCGCGCGCGCCAACACGCCCGTCGAGGGCGACGCCATCAAGCAACTCGTGTCGGGCAAGCGGATTTATCTGGCCGCGCCGATCGGCGGCGAGTTTCCGCTCTTCTATCGCCCCGACGGGCAGGTCGACGGCTCCGGCGAGGCGATCGGACTGGGGCGCTTCCTGAAGCCCAGGGACAAGGGCCGCTGGTGGGTGCGCGGCAATAACCTCTGCCAGAAATGGGAAACCTGGTATGATGGCAAGACGATCTGCTTCACCCTGACCGACCTCGGCGGCAGCAAGGTGAAATGGGTCCAGGACAATGGCGACACCGGCATCGCCCGAATCGGCAATTGAGCCTGCCTGAATACGGTTTGCGGCGTCCGCACCGCCTTACCGGGTCGGTTTTGACGAGGCCCGCTCCGGTGGGCCTGTTCCGTTGCCGGACGGCAACGCGACCTGGCAAAATTCAGTCGGCCCACCGCCACCTTGACAGTTGCCGCATTTCCGACACCTTTGTGACCGCTCTGAGACGGCGTTGGAGCTTGTTAAGCGTGTTGCCGCGCGAGGCTGCGCACTTAACGATCCCTTAATCGGATTGCCCGAAACTTCGGTTTCGCCGCGACTGCGGCTTTGCCGACACAGTGGTTTTCGGCGCGAAAAGCGGAACGATGGAATGATGCGCGGCGAACGCTCCTCGGCCCCGACCGTTTCCAGCGAAACCCCGGAATCGTCCAGCCAACCGAGCCAGAGCGAGTTCGCCGGACGTGCCGCGAAGCTGGGCTGCGTCGTCATCGCCGGGCTGTTCCTGGCCAATTGCGCCAATGAGCAGGTCGCCCGCCGCGGCGGCAAATCCAAGGAAATCGGCGCGTTCTCCCATCCCAAATACGGCACGGCCAGCCCGCGCGTCGTCGCGGAGGGCCAGGACGTGCCCAAGGGCGGCGGTCGCCAGTTGATCGGCAAGAGCTATTCCATCGCCGGCAAGCGCTACACGCCCTATGACAAGCCGGTCGGCTACACCTCCGTCGGCACTGCGTCCTGGTATGGCGAGGCTTTCCACGGCCGCCGCACCGCCAATGGCGAGGTTTATGACCGCTTCGGCATCAGCGCGGCGCATCCCACGATGCCGTTGCCGGCCTATGCGCGCGTCACCAACGTCCTCAACAACCGCTCGATCATCGTCCGCGTCAACGATCGCGGCCCCTATCATGGCGGCCGCATCATGGACGTGTCGCAGCGCACGGCCGACGCACTCGCCTTCCGCCATCTCGGCACGGCCCGGATCAGGATGGAATATCTTGGGCAGGCCTCGCTCGGCGGCTCCGACGACAAGCTGCTGCTCGCGACGCTTCGCACCGACGGCCAGCCGGCTGCGATACCGGGCACGAGCGCCCGGACGCTTGTCGCAAGCTCGACAGATGTCGCGCCGTCCCGCTCACGGAGCGCCGACCTCGACGAGGCTCCCGTCGAGCGCCAGCAGCCCGTCGTCCAGGCCTATGCCGAGCCAGTCCGCACGATTGCGACGTCCGCCCCCGTCGCGGCGACGCTGGTCTCGACCGTTCCACCCGGCGGGACTCCGGTTCGTGCGGCCCCGCTGCCGCCGAGTCGACCCTTCGACCTCGACACTATCGCGAACGCAGGCACTCCGGTTCTGGTTCCCGCGACGCTGCGCAGCACGCTGCCGCCGACCCGCACCACCGTCGCCAGCCTCTTCGCCGCACCAGAACGCGCGCCAGCCGAGCGTTTCTCGAAATCGCACCCGCTGGCCCGCGATCTCGCTCCGCAGACCCTGCAGCCGCTGTCGCGAAATTGAAGCGCGCGAGGCTTGACCGGCCTCGCATCTCTCTGCTTCTCATCACGGCATGAATAAGCGTGCCGACCATTCGATGACCTGCTTCAGGCTGTTTAGCCTGACGCGGCTTCTGTCGGCTTCTGTCGGGTTACTCGCCTGCTGCCTGACTGCGTCTCTCGCCACCGCACAGAGCTTCCAGTCGGCCGCGCCCTATGCCGTGCTGATGGACGCAGGCAGCGGCACGATCCTCTACGAAAAGGCCGCCGACGAGCTGATGGCGCCAGCCAGCATCGCCAAGATCGCGACCGCGTTGGTCGCCTTCGAAGAGATCGCGCAGGGGCGCATGACGCTCGACACCGAGATCGGCATCTCCGAGAACGCCTGGCGCAAGGGTGGCGGCGTCTCGGGCGGCTCGACCATGTTCGCGCAGCTCAACAGCCGCGTGAAGCTGTCCGACATCCTGCAGGGCATTATCGTCCAGTCCGGCAACGACGCCTCGATCGCGCTGGCCGAGGCCATCGCCGGCGACGAGGCGAGCTTTGCCCGCTTGATGACGGAACGGGTGAGGGCGCTCGGGCTGACCAAGTCGGTGTTCCGCAATTCGACCGGCATGGGCGACCCGCAGCAGAAGGTCACGGCCCGCGAGATGGCGCGGCTCTCGGACCACATCATCAAAACCTATCCGGACCTCTACAGGATGTTCGGCCAGCGCGAATTCACCTGGAACAAGATCAGGCAGCAGAACCGCAATCCGCTGCTGACCATGGAGATCGGCGCGGACGGGCTCAAAACGGGCAATATCGACGAATCCGGCTTCGGCCTGGTCGGTTCGGCGGTTCAGGGCGGCCAGCGCCTGATCGTCGTCGTCAACGGGCTGAAGAATGCGCGCGACCGGGCGCAGGAATCGCGCAAGCTGCTGGAATGGGGTTTCCGCGCCTTCGAGCCGCGCCGCATCTTCGGCGAGGGCGAGATCGTCGGCGAGGCCAGCGTTTTCGGCGGCGAGAAGGGCCGGGTCGGATTGCGCGCCAAAGGGGCGGTCAGCCTGCTGATCCCGCGCGGCAGCGGCGAGCGGGTCAGCGCGCGCATCGTCTATCGCGGCCCATTGAGCGCGCCGGTGCAGGAGGGGGCCGAGATCGGCCGCCTGCTGGTTACGCGCGGCGACGTCAAGACGCTCGAAATTCCACTCTATGCGGCTGAAGCTGTGGGTCCCGGCACGCTGCAGCAGCGTGCGCTGGACGCTTTGCTCGAGGTCTCGACGGGCTGGGTCCGCAAGGCGCTGGGGCGAAGCTGAACGGCGTGTCGACGGGATGCTTCATCACGCTTGAAGGCGGCGAGGGGGCCGGCAAATCGACGCTGGCCCGCGCCTTGGCGGAACGGTTGCAAGCGCGCGGCCTCACTGTCGATCTGACCCGCGAGCCCGGCGGCTCGCCCAAGGCGGAGGCGATCCGCGAGACGATCCTGTCGGGACAGGTCAAGCCGCATGGCCCCTTCGTCGAGGCGCTGATGTTCGCCGCTGCGCGCATCGACCATATCGACCGCCGCATCCGGCCGGCGCTCGCGCGCGGCGACTGGGTGATCTGCGACCGCTTCATCGATTCGACACGGGTCTATCAGGGCGCGTTCGGCCGGATCGAGCCCGGCCTGCTCGACGAACTGGAGCAGGTCACGATCGACGGGCTCGCGCCTGACCTGACGCTGATCCTCGATCTTGATCCTGCGGCCGGGTTGATGCGGGCGGCGCGCCGCCGCCGGCCGGGCGAGGCGAGCGACCGCTTCGAGAGCGAGGCGCTCGATTTCCACACGCGGCTGCGGCAGGCCTATCTCGCAATCGCGGCCAACGAGCCGGAGCGCTGCATCGTGCTCGACGCCGCCTTGTCGCCGGACGCGCTGGCGCAGGCGGCGTGGGACGCGTTATCAGAACGGCTGCCGATTCCTCAAATTACGTGATGAAGATCGACGCCTGATGCTCCAGACGAGCGACGAACCCGACCGCCTGCAAAGCGCCCCCCATCCGCGCGAAACGCTGGCGCTGGTCGGCCACCAGCATCAGGAGCAGGCCTTCCTGGCCGCGCTGCGCTCGGGCCGGATGCACCATGGTTGGCTGCTCGGCGGCCCCGAAGGCGTCGGCAAGGCGAGTTTTGCCTATCGCGCCGCCCGTTTCATGCTGGCGGCGGGCGACCCCATGGCGCGCGCGCAGGACGCGCGGGACCTCGCCATGCCGGAGCAGGACCTGGCCACCCGCCGCGTCATGGCGCAGTCCCATCCCGACCTGCATGTGCTGAAGCGCGGCCCGAAGCCCGACGGCAAGCCCGGCTACACCAGTAATATCCCGGTGGCGTTCGTGCGCCGCGTGCTCGACAGGTTCGGCTCTAGCGCGGCCGAGGGCGGCTGGCGCATCTGCATCGTCGACTGTGTCGAGGACATGGACCGGCCTTCCGCCAACGCCTTCCTGAAGCTGCTGGAGGAGCCGCCGCCGCGCGCGTTGTTCCTGATCGTCTCGCATGCGCCGGGCCGGCTGCTGCCGACGATCCGCTCGCGCTGCCGGCTGCTCGGCTTTTCCGCACTGGACGAGAACGCTATCGCGCAGGCTGGCCTGACCGCGCTGGAGCGGATGGGCGGGCCGTTCGACGCCACGGCCCTGCCGCGCGCCGCGCGTCTCTCTGAGGGGTCGGTCCGGCGCGCGCTGACCTATGTCGCGCCCGAGACGCTGGCGCTGGTCGAGTCGGTTCGCGCCCGGCTCGACGCGCTTCCCGGACTGGACATCACGGGCCTTCTGGCGCTGGCGGAGGATGTCGCCGGCAAGGCAGGCGAAGGTGACTTCCTGATCATGATCGAGACGGTGCAGGCCTGGCTCGGCGCCCATCTCCGCGCGCATGCCGGAGCCGGGGCGGCGCGCCTTGCACCGCTGGCGGAGGTATGGGACAAGCTCTCGCGCGCGGCCCGCGAGGTCGAAACCTACAATCTCGACCGCCGCCCGCTCGTGATGACACTGTTTCATGACCTGTCGGATGCGGTCGCCCGCTCGCGCGCAGCGTGAAGCGAACCCTTCGGACGAAGCTCGCATGGCCACGGCCCAAAAATTCTATCTGACGACCGCGATCCATTACACCAACGGGCCGCCGCATATCGGCCACGCCTATGAGATGGTGGCGGCCGACGCGATCGCGCGCTTCAAGCGGCTCGACGGCTACGACGTCTTCGCCATGACCGGCACCGACGAGCACGGCCAGAAGGTGCAGCGCACCGCAGCGGCGGCTGGGCTTGATCCAAAAACCTATGTCGATGGCATCGCGCGACGTTTCGAGGAGATGGAGCAGCGCCTGAACTGCTCGTTCGACCGCTTCATCCGCACCACGGATGCCGACCACCTGCCCTCGACGCAGGAACTCTGGCGGCGGATGGAGGCCAATGGCGACATCTACCTCGCCAAATATTCCGGCTGGTATTCGGTCCGCGACGAGGCCTTCTACGGCGAGGAGGAAACGAAGCTCCTGGCCGACGGCACGCGGCTCGGCGGGCAGGGCACGCCGGTCGAATGGGTCGAGGAGGAGAGCTATTTCTTCAGGCTGAAATCCTATCAGGACAGGCTCTTGAGCCTCTATGCCGAGGTTCCGGATTTCGTCTCGCCGGAGACGCGCAAGAATGAGATCGTTTCCTTCGTCAAAGGCGGGTTGGAAGACCTCTCGATCAGCCGCACCACCTTCGACTGGGGCCTGGCGGTGCCGGGCGACCCGAAGCATGTGATGTATGTCTGGGTCGATGCGCTGAACAATTACGTCACCGGCACGGGCTTTCCCGATCCGGCTAACCCACGCGCGCATTACTGGCCGGCCGACGTCCACATCATCGGCAAGGACATCGTCCGCTTTCATACGGTCTACTGGCCGGCCTTTCTGATGTCGGCGGGTCTGCCGCTGCCCAAACGCGTCTTCGGCCATGGCTTCCTGCTCTCCAAGGGCGAGAAGATGTCGAAGTCGCTCGGCAATGTCGTCGATCCCTTCGCGCTCGCGGATGCCTATGGCGTCGATCAACTGCGCTATTTCTTCCTGCGCGAGGTCTCGTTCGGGCAGGACGGCAACTACAGCCATGAGGCGATCGTCGGGCGCATCAACGCCGACCTCGCCAACGATCTCGGCAATCTCGCCCAGCGCTCGCTCTCGATGATCGCGAAGAACTGCGAGGGCAGGGCGCCCGCGTGCGGTGCTTTGACAGAAGGCGACCTGGCGATACTGGCGCAGGCAGACGGCGCGCTCGCAAAGTCGCGCTCCGCCATGAACGATTTCGCCCTGCACGTTGTGCTGGCCGACCTCTGGGCGCTGATCGCCGAGGCGAACCGCTACTTTGCGGCCAACGAGCCCTGGCGGCTGACAAAGACCGACCCGGCGCGGCGCGACACGGTGCTGTATGTGACAGTCGAAGTGCTGCGGCAGGTCGCGATCCTGGTCCAGCCGGTGATGCCGGACGCCATGGCGAGGCTGCTCGACCTGCTCGGCGTCGAGGCGGACGCCCGCAGCTTCGCGGCGCTGGGCGAGGGCGGCCGGCTTGTCTCAGGCACGGCGCTGCCGGCCCCGAGCGGCATCTTCCCGCGCTTTGTCGAGCCCGAGGCTGACGCCTGATGCTGATCGACAGCCATTGCCATCTCGACTTCCCGGACTTTGCCGAGGAGTTGCCGGCCTATGTCGCCCGCGCCGAGGCCGCCGGCGTGATCCGGATGGTGACGATCTCGACCCGGGTGGCGAAATTCGAGACCTATGCGGACATCGCCGAGCGCTTCGCCTCGGTCTGGTGCAGCGTCGGCACGCATCCCCATCAGGCGCATGAGGAACTCGACGTCACGGCCGAGCAACTCGTGGCGCTCTCGGCGCATCCGCGCTGCGTCGCGATCGGCGAGGCGGGGCTCGACTACCACTACGACAAGAGCCCGCGCGCGGCGCAGGCGCAGGGGTTGCGGAGCCACATCGCCGCCGCCCGCATCACGCAGCTGCCGCTCGTCATCCACGCCCGCCAGGCCGATGACGACATGATCGCGATCCTGCGCGAGGAACACGGCAAAGGCGCGTTCCCGGCGATCCTGCACTGCTTCACCGCCGGCGAGGCGCTGGCGGCGACCGGCGTCGAACTCGGCTTCTACATATCCTTCTCCGGCATCCTGACCTTCAAGACCTCCGAAGACATGCGCCGCATCGCGCGCCTCTTGCCGCAGGACCGGCTTCTGGTCGAGACCGATGCGCCCTACCTTGCGCCCGTACCGTTCCGGGGCAAGCGCAACGAACCGGCCTATGTCGTTGAGACGGCAAAGGTTCTCGGCGAAACGCTCGGCCTCGGCTTCGACGATATCGCCGCGATCACCACCGCGAATGCACGTCGCTGCTACTGGAAGATGGACCACGCCGCGCCGCTCGCGGCGGTCGCCTGAGGGCGCGGTCGGGATGGCGCTGACGGTCACCATCCTCGGCTGCGGCTCGTCCGGCGGCGTGCCGCGTCCCGGTTCCGGCTGGGGTTTTTGCGATCCGGCCGAGCCGAAGAACCGCCGGCGGCGCTGCTCGATCCTGGTCGAGCGCAGCGGTCCGGACGGCACGACGCGGCTGATCGTCGATACGTCGCCCGATCTGCGCGAGCAGCTGATCGACGCGAAGGTCCAGCATCTCGACGCGGTGCTGTTCAGCCACGACCATGCCGACCACACCCATGGCATCGACGACATGCGCGCGCTGGTGCTGCATATGCGCCGGCGCGTTCCGGCCTATGCCGACGCCCGGACCGCGGAAACGCTGCTGCTGCGCTTCGGCTACGTTTTCGAGACGCCGCCGGGCAGCTATTATCCCCCGATCCTGGACCTGCGCTCGCTCAACGTCGGGCGCGTCCTGACGATCGACGGGGCCGGCGGCGAGATCGCCGCCATGCCGTTTGCGGTTGAACATGGGCCGGGCTATGAATCGCTCGGCTTCCGTTTCGGCGATCTGGCCTATCTGCCCGATGTCAGCCTGGCGCCGGCCTCGGCCAAAGCCGCCATGGCCGGGCTCGATCTGCTGATCCTCGATTGCCTGCGCGAGACGCCGCATCCGAGCCATCTCAGCCTGGCGCAGTCGCTCGACCTGATCGCGGAGCTCAAGCCGCGCCGCGCGATCCTGACCAATCTCCACAACGATCTCGATTATGCGAGCCTTCGCAAGCGGATACCGGACGGGGTCGATGTAGCGTATGACGGTATGGTGGTCACGGCATGAGCCGCGCCACACCGGAAAACTCCATCCCGGCATCTGATTTGGTTCCATAATATGTCTTATGCGAATCGAGAGTGTCTATGCGAGGCGCTCCCCGATGTGAGACACTCCCCGCTCGATGTGTTGCGCCTCAACGCGGCTGCGGCGCAGCCGAGGGCATGCGCTGGCTCACCGTGACTTTGACCGGACTGACGACGCGGACGGGGTCGATTGTTGTGATGCCGCCTGGCATGTCTTCAATGCGCATCAGAAGCTCCTGGTCGATCTCCGCTTTCGAGAATATCTCGATCGGCGTTTCGAGCGCCTTGCCATTCGGCCCGAACTCGATGCGCTGGCGCGAAAACGTATCGCCACGCTCGATATAGATCGTCGATCCTGCCCGCCTTTCTCGTGCAGCGTCTAACTTGACGCCAACAGGCAGGATCGTGACGCCTGCCGCCTTGTCCGCCAGCACCACTTCAGGCGTCCGCGCCAGCACCGCGGATACCAGAGTCCGGTGCCGGGCGTTTTGCTCATAGAAGTGTAGTCCATCATGAAGAAAATTGAACGCACACGGTTTCGATTCGAAACTGATCCTGTCGCGTGGAATGCCAATGATGCCGACGCGTATATCCCTTTGCTTTGCGACGACGGTTATCCTGGCGACCCGTCCGTTTGGATCATCGAAGGCAATGATCTGATCTTGTAGACCCGCGAGCATGACGAGAGCCATCTGCCCCTCTTTTTGCTCTATCCTGATTGGGACGAGACCGGCCTCTTCAGGCTCGTCTGCGAAGACAAGATTTGTCAGGATCTGAGGGGCGGCCTCAGTTAGCGCAATGAAGCGCTCGTGTACTGGCCTAGGCGTCAGAACACATGCCGGATCGCCAGCTTCAATAATCGAACGGTGCTGGGTGATTGCGTTGTCAGCAGCGCTGGCTATGTCGCAGACCGCTATAGCGGTGCAGAATACAAGTGTTTTCAGCATCAACACCGCTCCCCCAGCCTTCTTCAAAAGTCCAGATATCACATGACGATCAAGAACGACTAAGGCTGACCGCTCAAATTGTCGTAACGCTCGTCGCGAGACGAATGGTTGCCGGTCACGGGATGTGCGACCGCTTTTTTTGGCCGGTAGGCCTCTGGAAGCGCGATCGACATCGGCTCAAGCAGCCGGCTTGCCAACGGGCGCTTGGAATGCCCTACTTGCAGCCCAACAGGCCAACCGGCCTGTCCTGATCGAAGGGCCGCCAAGAGCCTGTTCGAATGCTCCCGGGAGGACTTTGCTTCATGACACCATCACGCCGTCTTCTGATCCTTGCCGCCGCAACCAGCTTCGCGGCGCTGGCGGGCGCGCCGGCCTTCGCGCAGGCCTGGCCCCAGCGGAACATCACCTTCATCGTCCCGTTCCCCGCAGGCGGCGGAACCGACGCCTTCGCGCGGCCGATCGCGGCGCAGCTCGAACAGCAGCTCGGCCAGCGCATCATTATCGAGAACCGCGCCGGCGCGGGCGGCACGGTCGGCGCATCGGCGGCCGCCAAGGCTGCGCCGGACGGCTACACCTTCTTCGTCGGCGCGGCGCATCACACCATTGCGCCGTCCCTCTATCCCAAGCTCGACTACAATATCGAAACCGATTTCGTGCCGGTGGCGGTGATCGCCCAGCCGCCGCAGGTCATCTCGGTCCATCCCGGCAAGGTTCAGGCCAAGACCCTGGCCGAGCTGATCGCCTTCGCCAAGGCCAATCCCGACAAGCTGAACTACGCCTCGGCCGGCAACGGCACGACCCATCATCTCGCGGGCGAACTCTTCAAGCTGGCGAGCAAGACCAGCCTTACCCATGTGCCCTATCGCGGCGCGGGTCCGGCCATGCAGGATCTTGTCGCCGGCCAGGTCGATCTGATGTTCGACGGGCTGGGCACCTCCGCGCCGCAAATCCAGAGCGGCACCTTGCGCGGGCTGGCCGTTGCGGCGCCGGCACGTTCGCCGGCGATCCCAGATGTGCCGACGGCCAAGGAAGCCGGGCTCGAGGGCTACGAGGTCTCGACCTGGTATGCGCTCTGGGCGCCGAAGGGCACGCCGGCGGCGGTCGTCACCAGGATGCAGGCCGAGGTCACCACAGCCCTCAAGGCCAAGATGATCGCCGACGCCTGGACCAAGAACGGCTCGCCGATCCCGACCCTGACCGGCGCGGAGTTCGGCAAGTTCGTGACTTCGGAAGTCGCGCGCTGGGGCAAGGTCGTCAACGAAGCCAAGGTCAAACTCGACTGACGCCGAAGCGTCCCGGCTCGCTTCAAATAGCCTCCTTTCCCGCATCCTCCTCGCCCGCGCCGTCGATCACGGCGCGGGCGATCGTCATCGGGAAGCCGGCCCGCGCCAGCGCGGCGAGGTCCTTCTGGCGCGAGGCCATGCGGTCTCCCCGCGCCCATGGGCCGAGCCGCTTGCGCTTCGCCGCAATCCGCGCGGCCGCCATCTCGTCGTCCGGCTCCGTCGCGCTCGCCTGCGCCGCCAGCGCGCGCCCCACGCCCTTTGCCGATAATTTCGCCGCAACCACGCGCGCCGACCGGCCGCGACGGCGCAGGCTCGCCGCCCGTCCCTCGGCGAAGCGACGGTCATCGACCAGCCCCGACGACACGCAGGTCGCCACCACCTCGTCGAGAATGGCGTCGAAAGACCCCGGTTCGTCGCCATGATGCCGGCAGCTCAGCGCGACCTTGCGCGCCAGCACGCGGCGCAGTTGCGCGGCCGGCGCGGCATAACGTTCGAGATAGTGCTTGGCGGCGCGGCGCAGATAGTCGGGCGTGATCCGGCGCGGCGGCCGACGCTCCGTCCTGCTGGCGCGAGGCGGCGACGCCCCCTCCTCCGCCATCAATCCGCCCCCGGCTTGGCGCGCCCCGCCTTCACCGAGGCGCGCTTGTCCTTGGAGACCAGCCTGCGTTCCTTCGAGGCCTTGGTCGGCTTTGTCGGCCGCCGCACCTGCGGCTTCACCGCCGCCTCGCGGATCAGTTCCAGCAGCCGCTCAAGCGCTTCCTCGCGGTTGCGCTTCTGGCTGCGCTGCGCTTGCGCGACGATGACGATGACACCGTCCTGCGTCAGCCGGCTGCCGGCGAGCTTCATCAACCGGATCGCGACGTCGTTGGGCAGCGAGGGCGAGCGCCGGATGTCGAATTTGAGCTGGACTGCGCTCGACACCTTGTTGACGTTCTGCCCGCCCGGCCCCGAGGCGCGCACGAAACTTTCCTCGATCTCGCTCTCGTCGATGGCGATGGACGGGGTGACCTGAATCATGGGAGCAGGGTAGCGCACTTACAGGAGTTTTGCAGCGTGGAGCCCTCTCGCGACATCGGCCGCCTGATCGAGATCATGGCGGCGCTGCGGACGCCTGGCAGCGGCTGCCCCTGGGATCTGGAGCAGGATTTTTCCTCGATCGCGCCCTACACGATCGAGGAGGCCTATGAGGTCGCCGACGCGATCTCGCGCGGCGACAAGGTCGATCTCAAGGACGAACTCGGCGATCTGCTGCTGCAGGTTGTCTATCACGCACGGATGGCGGAGGAAGAAGGCTCCTTCGCCTTTCCCGACGTTGTCGAGGCCGTGACGCGAAAGATGGTCCGGCGGCACCCGCATGTTTTTGGCGATGCGCGCGATCTCACGCCGACGCAGGTCAAGGCGCTCTGGCACGGCATCAAGGCGCAGGAGAAGGCCGAAAAGGCCGCAGCCCGCGCTGCTGCCGGCCTGCCGGAGACGATCGAGGACAAGGGCGTTCTCGCCGGCGTGCCGCTGAACTTGCCTGCCCTGACCCGCGCCTGGAAGCTGCAGGCGAAAGCCTCGACCGTCGGCTTCGACTGGAACGATGCGCGGCTCGTGCTCGCCAAGGTGCGCGAGGAAACCGCCGAGATCGAGGAGGCGCTGGCCTCCGGCGACAAGGCGCATGTCAGGGAGGAGATCGGCGACCTGCTCTTCGTGCTGGCCAACCTCGCCCGCCATGTCGATGCCGAGCCCGAGGGCTGCCTGCAGGCAGCCAACGCCAAATTCGAGCGGCGGTTCCGGAGCATCGAGGCGGCGCTCGCGGCGCAGGGCCGGACGGCGAAAGAAGCCAGCCTCGACGAAATGGAGGCGCTCTGGCAGGCGGTGAAGCGGGCGGAGAAGGCTGGCTGAGGCTCGTCGTCTTTGCGAGCGAAGCGAAGCAATCCAGGAGGACGTAGCGCGAGACGCTGGATTGCTTCGCTTCGCTCGCAATGACGACTAAACCCGCTCGGCCTCCGGAAACCGCGCCCCAAAGGCCCCTTCCCGCTCCGGCGGCAGGCGCACCGTCAGGCTCAGCGTCCCGTCCTCGGCATCCTCTCGCTCCAGGATTTCGCCATTGGCGTGGAGCCAGGCCAGCGACTTGCCGTCGCCCGGTTCCAGCCGCAGGCGGTAGACCGGCCGGCTCTTGGCGATGCGGCTTTCGATCGCGTCGCAGAGCGCCGGCACGCCCTCACCCGTCAGCGCCGAGACCAGCACCGGCCGCGAAACCTCCGGCTTTAGCGCCGCCAGCCCGTATTGCCGCTCGCGCTCTTCGTCTGCGAGCAGGTCGGACTTGTTCCAGACCTCGAGCACGCGCTGGCCGTCATCGGGGTCGATGCCGAGATCCCGCAAAATGCCCTGCACATCGGCGGCCTGGGCCTGCGTGTCGTCATGGGCGACGTCGCGCACATGCAGCAGCACATCGGCCTCGATCGCGTCCTCCAGCGTCGCGCGAAACGCCGCGACGAGTTGGGTCGGAAGATCCGAGATGAAGCCGACAGTGTCCGACAGCATGATGCGGGCGCCGTGGGGCAGTTTGATCGCACGCGCGGTCGGGTCGAGCGTGGCGAACAGCATGTCCTGCGCCAGCACCTCGGCCGAGGTCAGCCGGTTGAACAAAGTCGACTTGCCGGCATTGGTGTAGCCGACCAGCGCAACCACAGGATAAGGCACGCGCTTTCGGCTGGCGCGATGCAGCGACCGGGTCCGCTTCACCGCCTCCAGATCGCGCTCGATCTTGGTCATGCGCTCCTGAATGATGCGCCGGTCGGCCTCGATCTGCGTCTCGCCGGGGCCGCCGAGGAAGCCGAAGCCGCCGCGCTGGCGCTCGAGATGGGTCCAGGACCGGACCAGCCGGCTCTTCTGATAGTTGAGATGGGCGAGCTCGACCTGCAGCGCGCCCTCCCGGGTGCGCGCCCTGCGGCCGAAGATTTCGAGGATCAGCCCGGTGCGGTCGATGACCTTGCAGCCGAACGCCTTTTCGAGATTGCGCTGCTGCACCGGCGAGAGCGCGCAGTCCATCACGACGAGGCTGATTTCCTCGATCCTGATGCGCTCGACCAGCTCCTCGACCTTGCCCTTGCCGAGATAGGTTGCGGGACGAAGCGCGCTGAGCAGAACCTGGATCGGCTCGATCACGGTCAGGTCGATTGCGGCGGCCAGACCCACCGCCTCGTCGAGGCGAGCCGCAAACGAGCGCTGGTTGGCGAGCGATGCCGCGCCGCGCTGGACATAAGGACCCACCACATAGGCACGGGTTTTCGCCGCGATGTCGCGTTCGATCTCGTCGAGCGGCTTGGTGACGGGCGGCGTCTCGGACGGTCCGCCGCGTCCTGACCTCGCCATCAGGACTTGTCCGTGTCCTCCGGCTCGAACAACTGCACCGGGTGGCCGGGCATGATGGTCGAGATGGCGTGCTTGTAGACAAGCTGGGAGTGCCCGTCGCGACGCAGCAATACGCAGAAATTATCGAACCAGGTGACCACGCCCTGCAGCTTAACGCCGTTGACGAGGAAGATCGTCAAAGGGATTTTCTGCTTGCGGACATGGTTGAGGAAGGTGTCCTGAAGGTTTTGTGCCCGCTCTGCGGCCATGTTAGCACCTGTTGTTGGGATCGCATCGGGTTCTGGCCCGCGATCCAGTTCGTTCCGTTCGCAGGCGCGAAGTCAGCACCGCCCTGCATCGAAACACCGATGCTTCATTAGATCGTCGAGTTTCGTCGTAAAGCAAGGGTTGCAGGGCCTGCATTTCGCGCATCGAGCCTGCGTATTGCGCAGATGGGCATGCAGGCAACGCGGGCGGTGTATCATCCGACGCCGAGCGACTTCAGTTTGCGGTGCAGCGCAGACCGCTCCATGCCGATGAACTCCGCCGTGCGCGAGATGTTGCCCGAAAAGCGCGCGATCTGCGCGATCAGGTATTCCCGCTCGAAGATTTCGCGGGCGTCGCGCAGCGGCAGGCTCATCAGCCGCTCGCCACCGGAGCCCGACGGCGTCGTCGGCACCATCGCGCCGACCTCGGCCGGCAGCATGTCGATGGTGATGTCGGCGGTCGGGTCGCCCTTGGTCAGGATCATCAGCCGTTCGACATTGTTGCGCAGTTCGCGGACATTGCCCGGCCACTGATGCGATTGCAGCACGGCCATGGCGTCCGAACCGATGCGCCTTTGCGGCAACCCGGTCGCGACCGAGATCTGCTCCATGAAGAAGTCGATCAGCTCGGGCACGTCCTCGCGCCGCTCCGACAGCGCCGGAACGCGAACCGGAACGACGCTGAGCCGGTGATAGAGATCCTCGCGGAAATGCCCCTCCCCGATCAGCCGGGCGAGGTCTCGACTGGTCGAGGAGATGATGCGGACATCGACATGGACGCGCGTGGTGCCGCCGACGCGCTGGAAATTCTGGTCGACCAGCACGCGCAGGATGCGGTTCTGCGTCTCGCGCGGCATGTCGCCGATCTCGTCGATATAAAGCGAGCCGCCATGCGCCTCCTCGAGCGCGCCGACGCGACGCGAGCGCCCCTCGCCGGCCTCGACGCCAAAGAGTTCCTCCTCCATCGTCTCGGGCGTGATGGTCGCGGCGTTGATCACGACGAACGGGGCCGAGGCCCGGATCGAGGCCTCGTGCAGCGTGCGCGCGGCAAGTTCCTTGCCGCAGCCCGGCTCTCCGGTGATGAGGACGCGCGCATTGGTCGGCGCGACGCGCTCGATCGTCTGGCGCAACTGGTTGACCACGGTGGAGCGGCCGACGATGCGGCTCGCCTGCACCGAACGGGTCTTCAGTTCGCGGACCTCGCGGCGCAGCCGCGAGGCTTCCAGCGCGCGCTCGGCCACCAGCACCAGCCTGTCGGCCTTGAACGGCTTCTCGATGAAGTCGTAGGCGCCGCTCTTGATGGCGGACACGGCGGTTTCGATGTTGCCATGCCCGGAGATCATCACGACCGCGAGGTCGGGATGGCTCTCCTTGATCAGTTCGAGCACCTGCAACCCGTCGAGCCGGCTGCCCTGCAGCCAGATGTCGAGGAAGACGAGGTTGGGGCGGCGCGCCGCGATCGCCGCAAGCGCCTCGTCGGCGGAGCCGGCCTTGCGCGTGCGGTAGCCTTCGTCCTCGAGCAGGCCGGCGACGAGTTCGCGGATATCGACCTCGTCGTCGACGACCAGAATGTCAGCGCTCATGCAATGATCCCGTTGTCATGGTCTTGTCGGCTCGGGACGGCGCGCTCGCGTCCCGCAGGCTTTGCGTCCACCGGCTGATCGGAGGGACCATCCTCCGGGAACCACAATCTGATACGCGCGCCGCGCTTGCCCTCCGCGGCGTCGGGACGGTCGAGCAGCTCGATGCCGCCACCATGGTCCTCGAGGATCTTGCCGACGATGGCGAGGCCCAGGCCCGTGCCGCCCTCGCGGGTCGTCATATAGGGCTCGAGCAGCTTCTGGCGCTGGTCGGCCGGCAGGCCCTTGCCGTTGTCGATCACGTCGATGACGATCCGGCCGTCCGGCGTGCGCTCGAAGGCGACATCGATGCGCCCGGGGCCGCGCTGCTCCATCGGCACCGCCTCGATCGCCTCCGTCGCGTTCTTGATGACGTTCGTCAGCGCCTGCGAGATCAGCCGCCGGTCGAACTGCGCTGGAACCGGCGTCTCCGGCAGGCTGTCGGCGATCGTCAGATCGGGATTGCCGACCCGCATCAGGAACACGATCTGGCGCACGGTCTCGACGATGTCCTCGCGCGCCAGGGCCGGCTTGGGCATGCGCGCGAAGGACGAGAACTCGTCGACCATGCGGCGGATGTCCTCGACCTGGCGCACGATGGTGTCGGTGCATTGGTCGAAGATGTCCTTGCCCTCGACGATGACCTTGCCGAAGCGGCGCTTGATGCGCTCGGCCGAGAGCTGGATCGGCGTCAGCGGGTTCTTGATCTCATGGGCGATGCGTCGGGCGACGTCGGCCCAGGCGGCGGTGCGCTGCGCCGAGACGAGATCGGTGATGTCGTCCAGCGTCACGACGAGGCCGGCGCCGGCCCCCTCGCCTTCCCTGACCGCGCGGACATTGACCATGCGGTCGCGCCCGCCGCGCGTGATCGCGACCTGTCCTGACACGAGCCGCTGGCGGCCCTGCAGGGCATCGGCGACGCAGGCCGCGATCTCGGGCGCGGCGCGTGCGATCGGCTCACCGAGAAGACGCCCGCCTGTGCCGAGCAGGCTCTCGGCCGAGCGGTTGACGATGGTGATGTGGCCATCGCCGTCTAGGCCGAGCACGCCGGACGAGACGCCCGACAGCACGGTCTCGGTGAAGCGCCGTCGTCGGTCGATCACGTCACTGGCCGTGATCAGCCCGTCACGCTGGCGGCGCAGCTCAGCCGTCATCTTGTTGAAGGTCTCGCCGAGATGGGCGAGATCGCCCTCGGAGCGGCGGATCGGCACCTGAACGTAGAAATTGCCGCTCGAGACCTGGTCGGTGGCGTGGATCATTCGCCTGATCGGCGTCACGAGCCCGTTGGCGAAGCTCAGGCCCAGCCAGATCGCCGACAGCAGCAGGATGACGGCGATGAGCCCGTACATCGAGGCGAAGGCGATCTGAACGCCCTTTCGGCGCGCGTCGATCGCGAGATATTCGACTGCCGCGCTGCGGGCCACGGTCGGGAATTCGACCGCGAGCGGATCGACCTCGCGCGCTATGTGAAGGTAGCCGTTCTCATAGGCCGGCAGGCTGACAAGCGCGCCGAAAACCCTGCCCTCGCGCGGAACGATGCAGATCGGCTCGGGGGCCGCTTTCGCATCGTCGAACGCCGCCTGGTCGGGCTTGGCCGCATCGCGCAGCACGTCGATATTGGCGCGCGCAAGGGTGGTGTCAGGCGGCTGCATGATCGCCGCCACAGGAGCGCCCAGCGCCGTCGCGCGTGCGGTCAGGAAGCTGTCGAACCATTTGCGATCGACGTCGAAAGCGGGCCTGGCCCGGGTCAGATCGTCGGCGAGGATGCGGATCTCGCGGCCGAGCGCGCTGCACTGGCTGGCCGTATAGGCATCGGCGACATCGACGGATTTGAAGATCGCGTCGCGCATCCGGTCGGAGAACCACGGCGCTAGCCCGCGCTCGATGGTGACGGTTGCGATGATCGCCACCAGCACCGCAGGCAGCGCCGCGACGATGCTGAACAGGCTGACGATGCGTACATGCAGGCCCGCCGCCGCCGCGCCCGCCCGCCGGGCCCGGATCAGCACGGCGGCCTCGAAAGCGACGATGATCAGCAGCAGCAGGATGAGCAGGCCGTTGAGGACGAAAACGCCGACCACGACCTCGTGGACCGGCGCGATCGGCGTGACCCCCGAAAGCACAAGGAAGGTGACCAGCGCCGAGATCAGCGCGAAGGCCACGACGACCGCGCCGAGCCAGCCCGAGACGCGCCGCGGCGGATCTTCGCCCCTCGGCGTGATTTTGACGTCGGTGGTGGAAACGGACACGGTGGTTCGACAACTCCGGTGGACCGCCTGCAAACGGCGAGACCCTGCGCGCGCACTGATGCGCCGCCGCAACGGTGTTGTCAAAATATGACATATGAAAGGCGGCGGCCGCGCGCCGCCCATGTCGTCACCGTGGCGAGCGCACCACCTGCATGTCCAGCTCGCGGATTTTCTTGCGCAACGTGTTCCGGTTGAGGCCGAGAAGCTCGGCCGCACGGATCTGGTTGCCCCGCGTTGCGGCCAGCGCGGCCGCGATCAGTGGCGGCTCGACCTCGCGCAGGATGCGGTGATAGAGACCGGGCGGCGGGATGTTGTCGCCAAATCCGCCGAAATACTGGTTGAGATGGCGCTCGACGGAGCCCGAAAGCGTCTCGGCCCGCTCCTGCGTCGGTCCTCCCGAAAAACTGCTCGCCGACGTTGCCGGCTGCAGTTCGGCATCGATGATCGGGGCGGTGATGGTTTCCTGCGGATAGAGCGCGGCAAGCCGCCGGACGAGGTTCTCCAGCTCGCGGACGTTGCCGGGCCAGCGATAGCGCCGCATCACGTCCATCGCTTCCGAATCGATCTGCTTGCGGGGCAGACCCTCCTTCTCCACCATCGTGAAGAAGTGGCGCACCAGATCGGGAATGTCCTCGACGCGCTCCCGCAAAGGCGGCAGCCGGATCGGCACCACGTTCAGCCGGAAGAACAGATCTTCGCGGAACAGCCCCTGCGCGATCGAGATGCGCAAATCCTTGTTGGTCGCCGCCACGATGCGGACATTGGTCTTGATCGGCGTGCGCCCGCCAACCGTGGTGTATTCGCCCTGCTGCAGCACCCGCAGCAGCCGCGTCTGCGCCTCCATCGGCATGTCGCCGATCTCGTCGAGGAAGAGCGTGCCGCCCTCGGCCTGCTCGAAGCGGCCCGAGGACCGGGTCAATGCGCCGGTGAAGGCGCCCTTCTCATGTCCGAAGAGTTCGGATTCGATCAGGTCCTTCGGGATAGCGGCCATGTTGATCGCCACGAACGGCCCGTTCTTGCGCTTGCCGTAATCGTGCAGCGCGCGCGCCACCAGCTCCTTGCCGGTGCCGGACTCGCCGTTGATCATCACGGTCAGGTCGATCGGCATCAGCCGGGCGAGCGCGCGGTAGACGTCCTGCATCGCCGGCGAGCGGCCGATCAGCGGAATGTCGTCGGGCTCGGCGGCATGCCCGCGCGCCGCCTCGCCGCGCGGCCGCGACAGGGCGCGGCCGACGATCGCGACCAGTTCCTTCAGGTCGAAGGGTTTCGGCAGATATTCATAGGCCCCGCGCTCGGAGGCCTTGATCGCGGTCATGAAGGTGTTCTGCGCGCTCATCACGATGATCGGCAGCTCCGGCCGCACGCGCTTGATGCGGGGCAGCAGGTCGAAGGCGTTGCCGTCAGGCATCACCACATCGGTGATGATCAGGTCACCGAGCCCCTGCGCGGCCCAGGTCCAGAGCGTCGCCGCCTGGCCGGTGGTCCGCACCTCGTATCCGGCCCTCGCGAGGGCCTGATTGAGCACGGTGCGGATCGCGGCGTCGTCATCCGCGACGAGAATGTTACCGGTCGGCATTCAATCTGGTCCTGTAGTCCTCAAGCCGTCTGCCGGATGCGGGGCTGATGCAGCGGCAGCAGAATTCTGAAAATCGTCCGGCGGGGAACGGAGTCGCATTCGACGATCCCGCCATGATCGCCGATCACCTTGGCGACAAGTGCAAGTCCAAGGCCACTGCCCTGCGCCTTGGTGGTGACGAAGGGGTCGAACAGGTGCGGCAACAGATCGCTCGGCACGCCGGGCCCGTTGTCGCGGATGCCGATTTCGAGCGGCAGCGCGATGCGTCCGGGCGAGCCCGCAAGCTGCATGCGGATGCCCGGCCGATAGGCCGTCGTGAGATTGATCTCGCCGTCGATCGCTTGCGTGCCAATGGCTTCAGCCGCGTTCTTCAACAAGTTCAGCAGCACCTGAACGAGCTGGTCGCGGTTGCCGGCGACCGGCGGAAGCGAGGGATCGTAGATCTCGTTGAAGCGGATGTGCCGGGCGAAACCCGACTGCGCCAACCGCTTCACATGGTCGAGTACGTCATGGACATTGACCGCGTCGCGCTCGCTCGGCCGCTCGTCGCCGAAGAGTTCGACGCGCTCGACGAGCTTCACGATCCGGTCGGTCTCGTCGCAGATGAGCTGGGTCAGGATGCGCTCGCTGTCGGGAACCGAGGCCTCCAGCAGTTGCGCTGCGCCGCGAATGCCCGAAAGCGGGTTCTTGATCTCGTGAGCGAGCATCGCCCCCAGCGCCGTGATCGAGCGTGCTGCCCCGCGATGGGTCAGCTGCCTGTCCATTTTTTCAGCAATTGTCCGTTCTTGCAGCATAACGACAACAGCGTCGCCCTGACTGGACAGGGGAGAGGCAAAGACATCGACGACCCGGTCCATGCCGAGGCGCGGCGAGCCCAGATCGAGGCGGTACTCGCTGACGCTGGCGCCGCGCCGGCGCACCTCCTCGATCAGCGCCAGCACCGGCGAGCCGAAGGCGATCAGGTCGTCGATCCGCTGACGCTTCAGCACGACGGCGCTCGACTGGAAGAAGTCCTCGGCCGCCGTATTGGCGTAAAGCACGCCATGCATCTCGCCGATGACCAGAAGCGGCATCGGCAGCACGTTGAGGGCCTGGATTTCGAGCGAATCGAGCAGGAAATCCTCCCCGCCTTTGCCGCCATCGTCGATGAACGCCATCGCCATACGCAACATTCCTTGTTTCAGGCCGCGACGCGGCTGCACTCACGCGCAAAAAGCCCGTCCAGCGCGGCAAGCACCGCAGCCGGCTGGTCGGATGTCAGAAGGGTCAGCCGCGAAGCGGCATCGGGCAGGCAGCCGCTGGCGAGCGCCTCGTCGGCATAGGCCGCGAGATGCTTGCGGGCATGGCGCACGCCATGGGCGACGCCCATCAGGCTGAGCAGGCCTTCGTAATGTTCGCGCGCGACGGCATGCTTCTGGGCGACGGAGAGGCGCGGCGGCGCGCGACCGTCGAGGCCAGCCCCGATCTCGCCGGCGAGCCATGGCCGGCCAAGGGCCGCGCGGCCGACCATGACGAAATCAGCGCCCGATTGCGCGAGGCAGTCTTTGGCATCGTCGAGATCGTGAATGTCGCCATTGGCGACGAGCGGAAATGCGCCTTGCGCCCGCACGGCCGAGATGGCGCGCCAGTCGGCCTTGCCCTTGTAGAATTGCTGGCGCGTGCGGCCATGCACCGTAATCAGCGCCGCGCCGGACGCCACCGCGCGCCGGGCTAGCTCCGGCGCATTGCGCGAGGCGTCGTCCCAGCCCAGCCGCATCTTGACCGTCACCGGCACGGACACTGCCTTCATGGCCGCCTCGACCAGCGCCAGCGCATGGTCGAGATCGCGCATCAGCGCCGAGCCGGCCCAGCCGCCCGTCACCTTCTTGGCCGGGCAGCCCATATTGATATCGACGATCGCGGCGCCGTTCGCTTCGGCGAGCCTGGCCGCCTCGCCGAGCCAGTGCGGATCGCAGCCGGCAAGCTGAACCACATGCGGATAGATGCCGGCTCCTTCGGCGCGAATGCGATATTCCTCGTTGCCGCGCACGAATTCGTCGGACGCGACCATCTCGGAGACGACGAGACCGGCGCCATGCCGGGCGGCGATGCGACGCATGACGATGTCGGTGACGCCGGACATCGGCGCGAGGAGCGCGCGCGACGCAAGCGCATGACCGCCGATCGAAGGCTTGCCTACCTCCGCGCGATCGCCACCCGTCAAAGCTGCGCCTGAATTAGAGGCAATTTCCATTATGCATATTTATTGGACATTGCTGCAGGAGCGCAAGGGCTTTGCGTCGATATTGCAGTGCGTCATTGCCGCACCCGCGCCGCACCCGCACGGGTCGGCGCATGGCGCTTGGACTTTGCGCTTCCTGCGATTATCACCAAAATCCTTGCGGGACCATGGATGCGGCGAAACGTGACAACCGAAAACCCTGCCACAATCGCGGTTCTGCTGGTCGCGGCCGGTCGCGGCCTGCGCGCCGGAGGCGACGTCCCCAAGCAGTACAGGCTGCTGCAGGGCAGGCCGGTTCTTGCCCATGCGCTGACGCCTTTTGCGGCTGATCCGCGGATTGCGCGCATCGTCGTGGCGATCGCCGCAGGCGACGAGGCTCGCTATGCCCAAAGCGTGGCCGGCGAGGATGCGAACAGTCTGCTGGGCCCGGTGCAGGGCGGCGAGACCCGCCAGGACTCGGTCAGGCTCGGTCTGCGCCGGCTGACCGAGGACGGCTTTGCCGGCCCCGTCCTCGTCCATGACGCAGCCCGCCCCTTCGTCTCCGCCGCGCTGATCGACCGCGCCATCGCCGCCATGCGCAGCGAGATCGCCGCGATCCCAGCCCTGCCCGTGACCGACACGATCAAGCGGCTCGACGACGCGGGCCGCATTGCCGAGACTCCGCCGCGCGACCGGCTGGTCAGCGTGCAGACGCCGCAGGCTTTCGACCTCCAGGCCCTTCTTGCCGCCCATGAGCGGGCTCACGAGCAAGGCCTCGGCGGCTTCACCGACGACGCCGCGCTGATGGAATGGGCCGGGCACCCGGTCGCGACCTTCGCCGGCGAGCCGGCCAATCTGAAACTGACCCATCCCGAGGACATGTCGGGCCTCGACGCCAGGGCGCTGACCGTGCGTGTGGGCACCGGCTACGACGTGCATGCCTTCGGGCCGGGCGACCATGTCTGGCTCGGCGGCGTCCGCATCGACCATGAGCGCGGCGTGATCGCCCATTCCGACGGCGATGTCGCGCTGCACGCCTTGACCGACGCGCTGCTGGGCGCTCTCGCAGAAGGCGACATCGGCACGCATTTTCCTCCGAGCGACCCGCAATGGCGCGATGCGGCCTCGTCCCGCTTCCTCGCCTTCGCCGCCGATCGCGTGTCGCGGCGCGGCGGCCGAATCGACCATCTCGACATCACCGTTGTCTGCGAGGCCCCGCGCATCGGCCCCTATCGCGAGGCGATCCGCGCCGAGATCGCGCGCATCGCCGGCATCGCCGTCTCGCGCGTCGCCATCAAGGCGACGACCTCCGAGCGCATGGGCTTTACGGGGCGCGGCGAGGGTCTGGCCGCGCTGGCGACAGCAACGATCCGCTTGCCCGACGAGGATTGACCCAATGTTCGACGAGGAGATCACCGCGCGCGCCGTTGCGCTGCTGGAGGCCTGCAGAGCGCGCGGCCTGACTGTGGCCACGGCCGAATCCTGCACCGGCGGCCTCGTTTCGGCTGCGCTGACCGCGATCCCCGGTTCGTCGGACGTTGTCGCCGGCGGGCTCGTGACTTATTCCAACGCCGCCAAGACGGCGCTAGCCGGCGTCCCCGCCACGCTGATCGGCGAGCACGGCGCGGTCAGCGAACCGGTCGCGCGCGCCATGGCCGAGGGTGGCCGGGCGCGGCTGGCCGCAAGCCTCGCCGTCTCGCTCACCGGCGTCGCCGGACCCGGCGGCGGCAGCGAGGCAAAGCCGGTCGGACTGGTCCATTTCGCCTGCGCCTCGCCGGCTGGAACCCACCACCGCGAAGAGCGCTTCGGTTCGCTCTCGCGCGACGAGATCAGGCGGCGTTCGGTGCTGGTGGCGCTTGAGATGCTGGCCGATGCCGCGCAGACGGGCTGAGAGCGGTCAGGCCCCCGCCGCCGGCAGCGACGTCGCGCCACGGCCATAGACCAGATCGGCCCGGCGCTCGAAGGCCTCGGAGAATTTGCGAAACGCCTTGTCGAACATCGCGCCCATCAGCAGGCCGAGCATCCGGCTGGCGAATTCATAGGAGATGAAGAAGCCGATCTCGCAGCCGGCCTCATGCGGCCTGAAGCTCCAGCGGTTCTCCAGATGGCGGAACGGGCCGTCGACATATTCGACCAGGATTTTCAGGTTTGCCGGATCGAGCGTGACCCGGCTGGTGAAGGTCTCGGCGATCGCCTTGTAGCCGACGCTCATATCCGCCAGCAGCACCTCTCCGCCGCCTTCGCGCGGCGTCCGCCGCCGCACCGTCAGACCCTCGCAGAGCGGCAGGAACTGCGGATATTGCTCGACATCGGCGACGAGCGAAAACATCTGCTCGGGCGAGTGGCGCACCCTGCGGGCGCTGTTGAACATCGGCATGCGGATACGTCGCCTCAGCCGCGTTTCGCGGCCCGCGCGGCGCGCAGCCTGGCGAAATCCTCGCCGGCATGATGCGAGGAGCGCGTCAGCGGCGTCGAGGACACCATCAGGAAGCCCTTCACATAGGCGATCGTCTCGAAACCCTTGAACTCGTCGGGCGTGACGAAGCGGATCACCGCATGGTGCTTGCGCGAGGGCGCGAGATACTGGCCGATGGTGATGAAATCGACATCGGCCGAGCGCAGATCGTCCATCAACTGGAGCACCTCGTTCCGCTCCTCGCCGAGGCCGACCATGATGCCGGATTTGGTGAAGATCGCCGGATCGAGCTCCTTGACCCGCTGCAGCAGCCGCAGGGAATGGAAATAACGCGCGCCCGGCCGCACCGTCAGGTATTTGCCCGGCACGGTCTCCAGATTGTGGTTGAACACGTCGGGCCTGGCCGCGACCACCACCTCGAGCGCGCCGGGCTTGCGCAGGAAGTCCGGCGTCAGGATTTCGATGGTCGTGCCGGGCGAGGCCACGCGGATCGCGCGGATCACCTGCGCGAAATGCTCCGCGCCGCCATCCTTGAGATCGTCGCGATCGACCGAGGTGATGACGACATGCTCCAGCCCGAGCTTGGTGACGGCGTCCGCGACCTTGCGCGGCTCGTCACGGTCCAGCGCCTCGGGCACGCCGGTCTTGACGTTGCAGAAGGCGCAGGCCCGCGTGCAGGTGTCGCCCATGATCATGAAGGTGGCGTGCTTCTTCTCCCAGCACTCGCCGATATTGGGACAGCCCGCCTCCTCGCAGACCGTGACCAGCTTGTTGGCCTTCACGATCTCCTTTGTCTCCGCCCATTTCGGCGAGCCCGGCGCCTTGACCCTGATCCAGTCCGGCTTGCGCAGGATCGGATTCTCGGGCCGCTTCTGTTTCTCGGGATGGCGCACCTCCCCGGCATCGGCTTTCGGATTGCCGATATTCGGGCGCGGATCGCGGTTCAGCAGATCGAGAACGAGAGCCATGGCGTCAATCCATCGCGGCGGCCGCTCGGGTCGCCGTCCATATTGTTAGCTAATGCCCATAACGGCGCAGGGCAACCGCGTCAGTTGCGGCCCCGCGCCGCGTTCCAGATCACGATGACGATCACCGCGCCGGCCACCGCCGCGGCCAGCGTGCGCCAGAAGCCGAAGATCTGGATGTCCATCAACTCGGCCACCCGGCTGCCGATGAAGGAGCCCGCCACGCCGACCAGCATGTTGGTGAACAGGCCATGGTCCGACGAGGTCAGGCGCTCGGCGATCCAGCCGGCCAGCATGCCGATCAGGATCGTGGCGAAGAAGCCGTAGCCCGGCTGGGCCATGGTGGCGGCGAAACTCTGCATGGAAAAATCCCCCGGAAGGCGCTGACGCGCCGCAGTAAAATTCGTCGAACCCAGCGTGGCTGGCTTCAGGCGATGAAGCGCGCCAGCAGCACCACCAGGATCGCGCCCAGCACCGCCATCGCCGCCTCGTCGAGAAAAGCATGGCCCGTGCGCACGCGCCAGCCGGTCAGCCGCACCAGCCCCTGCCCGACCAGCATGCCGAGCACGCCGACGACGGCATGGCGGACGAGCCCGCCGCCGCCGACGATCAGGCTGGCCGCGAAACCGGTGACCGTCCCCAGAGCGATCGTCGGAACGAGCCGGCGCCAGTCGAGCATCAGCCCGCCGCCGGGCGGCAGGATCTCGACCTTGTCTTCTGGTATCACGCGGTCGGGCGCGCGGGGCTTTCGGGCTCTGGTCGGCATAGGGCGGATATGTCGGTAGCGAGTCGCAATGTCCAGAACCATCGCAGGATACTATCGCGCCATCGCGCCGAGCGCCGCCACTGACGAGCCGCCAACTGCGCCGTTGAAATTGTGCCCGCCGCCAACGATCTGGACGCGCGCCGACAAGCCGCGCGCCTGCGCCCTCGCGACATAGTCGGTCGCCAGTTCGGGCCTCGTATTGTCGTCGGCCTGCCCCGTCACGGCGACGATCGTCGTTCCGGGGCCGACGCCGGAGAGATAATCGACCGGTGATTGCGCGGAGCCGCCGCGCCGGCCGCGACTGGCGTTCCAGGCGGCGACGTCGCATGGGCAGGCCGCCAGCACGATCCCGTTGAGGAGGCCGGGATAGTTCCCGGCTATGACGCCAAGCGTGCCCGCGCCGCCGGAATGGCCGAGCGCCACCACGGAGCGCGCCCGGTATTTCTGGCGCAACTCCTGGATCGCACCGGCCACCGCCCGGTTATTGCCCGAGTGGAAGGTGTCGCGCCGGCCATTGTCCGACCCGCTGCTGCTCCGGCCGGCACGGTCGTAATAGCCCGGCCGCAGCAGCGCGATCGCGACCACATTCTTGCGCGAAGCGGCGAACTGGCGGGCATGGGCATACATGTAATCCGCCGGGCCGCCGGCGGAGACGTCGCCATGAATGAAAAAGGCTAGAGCGTTTTCGGTTTAATCCGGCTCATATCCTGCTGCGGTGAAGAAGTTTGCGGCTTCGTTTGGGGTGACGAGATCGATGAGGCGCCCAATGGCGTCCCATAGGGCTGGGATGGATCGTTCGGCG